>ERZ778027.156-NODE-156-length-205193-cov-11.993590_pt1 | contig 205193 bp, 241 predicted proteins | sample MGYA00375757_ERZ778027 | MGnify/ENA primary metagenome ERZ778027 (study PRJEB29350, sample SAMN05389817) | bioreactor metagenome | isolation source: Ammonium sulfate bioreactor | place: South Africa: University of Cape Town | collected 2014-02-18 ...
TGCAACAACTGAAACTAGCATTACCAGAACAAATCCTACAATAACAACGATGATAACAACAATATCAACGACAACAACAGTAATTATGTCTACTACACCAATAACGACAACAGCTACAACAAGTAATGGTGATCTACCGCCTAGGCCTATTATAGTAGGATACAGTGTTCAGCAGAGCATCATTTCATCTAAATTGCTGTGTCCGTCTTACACCAATGAATCTCAATGGCAACGTGAGATTGGAAGATTAATTGCACCTGAGATGACTGTTTTGAACTTGATATATAACTGCGATGATAATGCAAAATGCTCAGTTTTATATAATATGATTTATGAAGGATACGGTGATCCAAGGGACGATAGAATTAAAAATTTAGTATCAGAACGAACTACAGATTTATGTTTCCATGATACGAGTGTTATACGACTAGGTAAGCAGTGATAATAGAGTTAATTGAAAAACAGATTGTTAGATGTGTTTCATATAGGTAATGATTCTGCCAAATTCTCACAACAAGATAATTGTTTTTACTATGGAACAAGAAAACTGTGTGCTGAAGTACCAGAATCTACTTGTATGGTTAATTCATACGATGAAAGAGTCTATTATTGCAAGCAAGTTTTTTTTGTTTCTGATGAATCATGACAGAATGTCTATGTTTGATAATAGATGTGATCGATCTCGACACTTTTTTCGTACGAACTATGAATACGATGAAAAATGTGCTCGAACATTTCTCTTATGGTGGCCACAAATGTTAGCTATTTGTTTATTAGTGTTTTTTATTTTTATTCTTCTTGGTATCATATTCTATTTGTATCGTCGACGAGAGCGTCGAGTCACCAAAAAGTATTGATGATTGATTTTGTTTCATTTGAAATTTTTTTTCTTTTCGAAATTTCATTTCATTTTCAGAGTAGCTGAAAGTTCGACAGTTCTCTCAAACGAACCAATGAAAACATCAGATTTCGAATATATTGAATTGAACAATAATAATAGACCTACATATATGAGGTAAATACTGCAGAATAATTGCCTTAGGAAATATTTTAGTAGGAGATCTTATCAAATAAGCATTTAAATGACATCCTTCCGTTCCGTTGTAGCCTCCTGTAATAATATTTCAAGTCTTGACATTTTTAGCTCGTAAGAAAATATATTTGATAAATGGATCATCATAGCATAAAGAAAATCAGCTTCGCAATTAACTTTTATTCTTCTTATTATTTATTTATTATCGTTGTTTTTCATCGTTCGTTCGTTTGTTCTTTTTATTCTAGTCAGCAACGAAATCCTCCTGTCGTTTTACTTGACAGATCTATTGATTATGTTTATTCACGACGGTTTGTTGATAAAAGACATGCATATAACAAAAACAAATCTGTTTTCTTGTCTGTTCTTTTTCTCGAAATCTATTTTTAGAACACCTCGATTTTACACCTACCCATCGCGTTCTGATCCTTATGTTCTGCGCGGTCTACCATCAAATTATTATGTCGATGAGATTCATCATCTAGATGCCCTAGATCTTTTTAATTCTAATCAGCATATCGATATTTATCGTGATAATGACGATGAAGACATCTTTGTATAAGACTACAAACTATTCATTTTCGAATCATAATATTCCGGTGATATATAAATATATGAATAATTCAAGATCTGGCTTTGCTTCAATATTCTTTTCTTTTTGTTCGTCATCGTACTCATCTCATTAAATAATGATAATAACCAAATTAGAACATAACAAAATACAAAAAAAAATGTTTTGCTTTTATCTTTGTTTTCATTCTTTTTTTCTTTTTCTTTGTTTGTTTGTTTATGTTCATATCTATTTTAAATATATTGAAATAAAAATTCAAATAAAAACATCTTAGCACCGTATTTCTTTCGTTGCTCTGTTCGTTTGTTATTAAATTTTAAGTACCAGTATTCGTTTTCCACTAGCACATGTATACAAATTAAAATTTGAATTGAATTTCATCGATGATGTTTCATCTAACGTCGAGAAATGTTCAACATCATTAATTAATGGTATTGATTCATCTTTTTCATTGTTAGTCGAATTGATTTCCGTTGAAATGAAATTCGAATGATTGTTAGTTGGCATAGAATTTCTTTTTTCATTGGTATTTATCGATGGTGTTGTTGCTGCTATTATGGATGAATTGACTTGTTTGATTTCATTTCTTAATAATGGTGACGATGTTTGTATTGTTGGTTTATTACTTAGACGTGCTAGACGTGTTTGAAGATTAGTTTGTTTATTATGATGTGGTAAACATTGAAAGAACAATTCGACTAATGTTTGACGAAATTTTTGCCCAAAAAAACAATAAAGTAAAAAATTTGTCGATGTATTAAAAACAATTAATAAAACGCCGCAAGAATTTAATAAACGAAAAACTAGACTGCTTGATGCTTTACTTGGATCGATGGCAAACCAAACATTTAAAACTAATAATGGTAATTGACATAAAACAAAAACAATGATTACGGCAACAAGCATAAGTGTTATATAATAGTCCGCCTGTTTTTTCTTTGTCGTTTTTGCGCCCAATGTTTTTTTACGTTCTTGATTGGCAATTAAATTTTGTATTATTGTTATATTAATAAATGTTAAAGTAATAAATGGTATGAGATAAACAACGGGTATATAAACGTAAATACGAGTATAGTTCTTGATTTTTCGGCCAATATTTGTTAGAACACAACTTTTCGATTCAGGATCATAGCGTTGTTCTAACCAATAGGGTATACAATAGATAATTGAGAAAATATAAATAGATAAAATAGTTAATAATGTTGTTCGTTGTGTTAAAATTTGTTTTGCTTTTAACGGAAATTTAATTAAGATTAAACGATCCATTGAGACAGCTACAGTCAAATAGATAATGGACAACAAAATAATATTATAAACAGGTGTAGTTGGTAAACGTGTTAGAAGTATTTCAAAAGCAATTGGCGGTTGATTCGAAATGTACAAACGATAACCGAGAAGATAACGTATTGAATAGGACGGGATAAATATCAAAAGAAAAGCTATATTTGAACATGATAATGCTGTCAAATAGATATTTGTTGATGTTGTACGCATCGATGGTGATGTTAGAACCAGGATTGTTATGACATTACCAACAATACCAAATAAACTTAAAACAATACCGACATAACCCCAAACAATTAAACGAAAAAGAAGAATATACTGTAAACCATCGTTAAGTTCAGCACTTGATGAGTTATTCGACATAATTCATGAGTTTTTGTTTGTTCTCACTTGATTTTCTTCAAAGTACTATTCAAGGATTTTTCTATTCTAGAAAAAAGCAAAATGACAGTACTGATTACTATTCCGTTGATAAATCAAGTTGTATTTGACAAGAAAAGGAAAAGTCTAAATCAAAACTCTAAGAAGAATCAAACAAACGTATTCTTAGCCTAAGAAAAGGGTTCGATCGATCCTATGAGAAAGACGGATGTGTAATATCCGCCTGGGAAATAGCTGCAGTACGGATTAATATTTTGGTCTTAAACATGAACATCGAATGTCGTATTCTGTGTCAGTTGTCGTGCTCAATGCTCTCTATATATATATGAGAAGCGGACGTAGTACATCGAGAACTATTCTCTGCTTTTTTTCGACCAGCAAAAAAACAAGCATGAAAACGTGATAAATTATTCAGATTAAGTCGGATAGTTTCGGCAACTTCTAGTTAATCAATTTCAGTTAAATAACGCTTGAATGAACAAGAAAACATTTGAACTCTAAGGAGCTATTAGAAAATCTAAAGAAAGAACATCAAATAAAAAGAAAGCAATATTTTCAGGGTGATTTATAATGAATAAAAACTACGAACAGAAGAAAAAAAAGCAACTGAATTTCTATAGCGAAGTACTTTATTTATTTTTCTCGATACAAAAGGTTCAATACATGTCTGAATAAGAAAAACGATGACTTTTCCGGTTTTTTTTCCTCTCTGTTTCAACTGTCTGAAGGACAAGTCAAGAACAAGAATAGAAAGGAAAACCTTGCGAGAGTTTTTTGGTTAAGATAGTGAACGAATGATTAACGAGTACAACTAGGCGTTAAAGCCAGTAATTCGATAAATGAGGTCGACGAATGTTGACTGCATTAAGATAGAAAAAAAAAGAAAAGAGAAAGAAGAGAATATGTAGATGCAAAAGACTTTCACTCGCTTTTATATTATATAAGGCTTTAGGGTATTTGTTTTTCACCAGAAAAACCGGAGAGCTAAGGAAATTTTTTTCTTCGATTCATCATCTTCTCAGATTTACTATTGAGTTTGAAGATATTTCTATTGCTGTGCGTGAGTGATCATTAAGAGAAAGTTTTCTTTGTTGTTCTTTTCTTTTTTTCTTCATCTAACCTATCTAAGTCGGAAACTGAAAAGGCTTGGTTTTCTTTTTATATTGTCATTTGCTTTTTCTCTTTTTTTTTGCTCCTTTCTATTCACTAGTTATAAGCAAATAAATAATAATATATTAGCTAAGATTTCATAAAACTATTGTCTAATCATTATTTTCCTCGAAGGATTTCATTTTGTTTGATTGATTCAGCAAAAGAAAAGAAAAAAAAGAAACAGAGAATTAAACGTCTGTTACTATAACTATCAAGAGATAGATCAATGGCAAAAGATAAAACGAGATAGACAAGAATGACGTGCTGCATATGCTAATTTCCTTCTGAGAATTAAACAAATCTAACTGTTGTTTTCAACACATGCACATATGCTGGAATTTTGTCAAAGAAATCATACGACTGTTCGCAAGCTAACAAGAATAAATCATTGTTTTCTGTTGACATTAATCTCTTTTAATAAATTTCATTTATGATTTTATCATAATTACTTGATTATAAAAAAACAACAACAGAAGACAGTCGATCTACTTTATTCAAATATAGAAAAGGCGAAAAGAAAAGCTAATGACATATGGGAGAACATGTCGAATATATATATAGATATATATAGAGCAAGATGTATGAATGAATGAATCAAATGATGATTCTTGTTTTCTACTAATTAAGTATGTTTGCATTGAAATATGTCAATTATTTGAAAGACAATGATAAAAAACAAACTAATGAGCTAGTGAATACAAATGCTGTTTCTTCTTTTATTCAACAATTTCTTTTCTTCTTTTTTTTTGTATCTGCATGCACGGCGCATGTTTTCTTGCTAAATTTGTTTTTTGACAAACAAAATCTATTGAAAACTACTTGAGCAGAAAGCGAAACGAACAAAAAAAATCCTCATTCTACAGTTCATTCTGCTGAGTTAACAAGTACAAATATTTTAATTTTAAAATAGATTTTTCTCTTTTTTGTTTTATTCATATCTTACTTAATCCGTTTTTATATACTTAACAAAAAATCATCTCGTGTTCACTTGCTTTTTTAATTGAATTATCTACTATATATTTCGTGTGTCTACATACGAATAAGTACTCATACCGATAAAAATAGAAGAAAAACGCTTTGTTTTCTAGCCGGAGAATTGTTCTGAGAAAAGAATAAAAAAGAAAAGTAAAAAAGAAAACTATTTTAGTTGAAAAATGAACATTATTACTATTTTATAACTATGATTTTTATCAAACTCAACGAACGCATGACTGTTCTCGGGTGTTAGTATTCAACAAAAAAGAACTGATTAATTAATCATTAGGTATTGATTTAAAGCATGCTATTATTTCGATCGATCGAATAAAGTATTATCGAAGAGGAACAAACCAATAAGAAATACATGTGCTAACGACTTGCTCGTATTTACTGATAGTTTCCTGATGGTAATCAAACATTAGTGTATGTTTATTAGTAAAAAAATGGGAGAGAGAAAAAAATCTCGAATCGACTTGACATATTGTGATCGCTGTTTCCTGTTCTTTTCGATTAGAATAATTATCTAGTGTTCTTTTTCCTTTCTGTCTCGATGTTTTTTAATAATAAAAAAAAAATCGTTCGATTATATAAGACAATAAGAGAGATTGTTCGGTCGACGGAACAGATGCTACTGATTTCATTCATGGTCTCTATTCTCAAGAGTTTTTATTGAAAAATATGTTTCTATATATTTCATCATTTAGTGCCACGATATAATTGATTTATCAGTTAAATAATCGAAACGATCCTTATCGTAATAGAGAAAGAGAAATAAAGTACAGCTAAATTCGATTCATATTTTGGTTTTACTCACCCATATTACTCTCATTGACTAAATTCCATTAAAAAGAAACAACGATATGCAAATATTCAATATGTCTGACAATGTTCCCATGCGAAGTGCTTGTATCTAATGGCATTTATTTGTCATATATTTGGAAGAAAAAGTTATTTGATGCTTCGAGAGAGTATAAAATGATTGAAAGGTTTATTTTTATCAACAAGCAAATGATGACATATTTCTAAGCAAGTGCAAGTATCTGTATTTACTTAGTATAGCTCGTCATGGTTCTATTAGATTTTGTTTTTAGTAATAAATACTTACTATTGGGAAGAAAAAAAGAAAAGAAAAAGAAAAAGAAGAAATCACTGTCAATATTTACATATATATATATATATATAGAAAATCGAATTCGACCGCATCGAGTGTTTTAGAATGATGACAATTGGGAAACTCCTATCGAATAAAGAGCAAGAGAAATTTTTTGTCAATCGATAAGAACAGAATACTATGGTTTGGATGGCATCGGAAAAAGAAAGATTATCATTACTCGACAGTTATTCGATCTAACTAAAGAATGATGTTTAAAGAAAAAGGAAATTATTGTATGGTAGACATCAATATCAATTCACATGAACGAAAAAAGAAGTTAATTACAAAATAGTGATTTGATTGAATCCCTGGAGTCCAACATAATGACGATATTTTCTTGTCAATGTCAACAGGATGCGTAATAATGAATATCTCTATTATTCTTACCTTTCTTTAGTTTTTTTCAAGGAGAAAAAACAATCATCGAGAATAGAATATTGATCGTTAGATATACGAGTACTAGTATAAGCTTTATCTTGGCAGTATAATTCATCATATCAACTTCTTGATAACACAAAAGAATACATAACGAAAGAAAAAATAAGAGAGAATAATTTATATGTTTTTATTAATTACTAAGGAATTAGCAATTTTTAACATATGGTATGTCGTAAAAAAGAGATCTAAAGGACAAGTTCTTTTTTATGTCTGTGTTTTTGATTTTTATATTTTGTCTCTAGAGATTATTCACATTGACTTCTTTTGTGATAGACAAAGATATCACCTTGCCATATGTCATAAGTACAAACTATGCTCGAGTTTTTCTTTTTTTGTCTTTTGTTGCGTTAAAGTTTTATTAAATATGATATGAAAAGGCAAATAATGTTTAGACTGTTAACTAAGATATTTTGTATGTTTTCCAGTTGCTATTAATTCATTGTTTTGTTTATTACGAAATTCCACAGATAGAAATGCCAATGTTCGTCCCAATTTAATAGTTTCAGCATCGATAAGAATTGTATCACCCTTTTTAGCTGCTTTAAAAAATCTACGAAAGTACAAATCACTACTCAACAAGGTCAAATCAACCTCAAACCACTTACGAGACACTTAATTCAATTGATGCTGATTTCGATGGTTTTTTTTCATTGGTATCGAGTGCTAATGTCGATACGCTATCTGTCAGTGCTGAAATCATTCCACCATGAAGTGTATCTTGGTATGAATAGATTTATCATTGATTAGATGCAAACAAACAAAAAAGCGATATCAAATTCTGTTACCATTTCGATTTAGGTGTCGTTCTTCAAGATCAAGTTCACATTGAATGTGTCCCGGTTTTCGAGATGATACAACTCGTATCTTTGATAAACAATTTCGGATCTATATATTCGACGATATGAAAATCTCTGTCGCTTACTCCCTCAAAAATTCGATTGAATTTTTCAGTTTTCTGTCCCAATGTTATTAAATCTTGCAGATTTCGAAGAAGATTTCTACTCGCAGTCATCTAGAAAGATGAACTAAATTTTTGTTTTAATTCAATAAACAAACGTAGCAATAAACGCGCAAAGAAAAACAAGACGGAAAACACAGCACACTGCAAGAAAACAATCAATCCTAATGTCGACGTTTTAATGTTGACTGTGTGAGATAAGTTAATAAGTTTAGAAACATATTCGATGACTGTGGAAATTGATTTATCAACCGACATGCTTCGTTTGCATACTGTTCAGCTAAATGATATGTTCGAGCTTTGCCATCACTCTTTAAAAATGAAAGATAATATCAATAGATTCAGTTATTTGGTTTATTATTCGTTTTTACCTGATTGATTAATTGTAAAGCACGTTCAATATCACCTGTTTCAGAAAAACGTCTCAATATGAGAGTTTGTAATTCGGGAAACTATGATAAAAAATATTCATATTAATCGTTTGAATTCAAGGATGTACCTGTTGACTAGCAAATAATACTGGTGCTGTGGATAAACCTAATTTCATATCAGCAATAGCTGGTTTACCGAGATCATCATCGGTCGCTGTTACATCAAGTAAATCATCGATTAACTGAAAAGCCATACCAAAATTTTTGCCAAACTCATAAGCGAGATCAGCTGTTTGAGCGATATTACTATTGGATACGTTTCCTAGTAGAGCAACCTACAATAATAATAATAATAATTTTTCAAAAAATAAAATCAAAATAGAAATCAATTCAATGAACATACAGCTTTACATGTATTAGCAAATAGACTTGCTGTCTTACAAAATGTTTTCGTTAGATAATCTTGAAATTGTTCGGCATCACTTTCTTTTGTCGATAATTGCATAAATTCACCTCGAACGAGATCTTGAAGAACTCGAGATAATAACGATACAATATCGTTATTACCAATACGAGCCAGGAGGACGGATGCAATGCCGAGAATATAATCGCCAGCTAATACTGCCTAGAGATTGATTTCATGAATGAATTCATATTTTTGAAAAGAACTTCGATTTATACTTTTTTCGGACCCCATTTGACGGCAGCTGCTGGTTTACCTCGTCGTCTATCACTTGAATCAACAACATCATCATGAATTAAACTCGCTGTATGTATCATTTCGCCAATAGTTGCTATACATCGTTGATTTTTATGTAGAATACTATTTGACAAATCAATGAATTTGATTTTGAATTGCAATTGACTAGTTGTTTTTTTTCTCTAATTACTTATTTTCTTGTTGATTAAAACCTCTCGCCATTGTGCAAATAATCATCGGACGAATGAGTTTTCCTTTGCCATCAAAATGATATCTTGCAAGATCATTTAATTCTTGATCAGAACAAGCCAAATTCTACAAACAAAAAAATTACACACAATGACTAGACAAAGATTATAATTATTATTATTATTATTAAAAATAAATAAATAAATATATGACATTCAAGGTAAACATCTACGAATAGGATCTGAGAGTGAGCAAGTAAATTGAAACGATTAAAATTGCATCCAATTTAAATCGGAATGTATGGTTGTATTGGAAGTATTTGTTGAAGGTGCTTGCGGTGGTGGAATTGATCTGGTATTTGCAGAACCTGGTGGTGGTGGTAAAATACCAGGTGTAAGATTTTGATGCACGGGTTTCGGCGATTTTTTATGATGATCATCACCAATGAAGCTTGTTTTGAGATTGATTTTAATTGTTTGTCCTTCTTTAAAACTTAGATCAAGTTTTGGTTGTTGTTGTTCTTGAAATACTTGTGTCTGATCTGTTGGATTTGTTTTATTTTCATGCACGATTTGTTGATTATGTTTTAAATATTTGAAATGATCTTGTAATGCAACATTAAAATCAAACGAATCCGATCGATCAGCAAAACCAAGACCTAGAAATGCCTGTTGACCATTGTCATTTTGTACACGTATGACAAAATAACGTGTCGAATCATCGACACTTTCGACAGCTATCGATGGATAACTTTCAATCGGACATGTTGCAAAATGTGCGCCCGTATTACGATCTTCTAATCGTATTAAACATTGATCACTTTTAGAAATAATTTTCAATCGACAAACGAAATTCGGCGAATCTAATTTCCAATCGGCAGCACGATGTTTACGTGTTGTTGATTGTCGAGGTGGTATAACGTAAATATTAACTTCAGGTTTAACTAAACCTATCGATTCGTAACTAGTATTCTGACCTGTTGTTAATCCTGAAGCCATATGAAATTATCTAAAATATGACGAAAACTATTTACTGGTTGTTTGTTACTTACTTGTAGAATATCATGATGGATTAATTGAAGATCATCTTTGATTAGATTGATTGTCGATTGTATTTGTTGTTCGTTTGTTGTTGTTGTTTGAATATTGGCAACACCAAGAGATAATGTACGATAACGTGAGAAGACGAATGCTCGTGATAGAATCCGACTTGAAAGACAACGAGAAGTAAACATTAATTTTTAATTTCAATCTAAAGTAATAATATAATAGAAATCATTTTGCGGTTTTAATACGTATCAATGAGTACATCAAGAGAACGTATTTTTCTTCTTCTTTTGCATCATCGATTGCTTCATTCGTTCGTTCGTTCGCAGTAGTAAGAAGAAAAAGAAACCAATGAAAATCAACAAGAAGACCATTTGTTTTTTCGGAAGAGGACGCCGTTTATCGTTGTAAAATAAACACCCAAAAATGATCTTGATTTTCAAGTAAAATCACAACATAACATGTCTAATCATATTTTATCAATGACTGATTCTTTTTTATTCTTCCTCTCATCGTTTGTTATGATAATGATGATGATGATTCATCGGTATCTTTTCAAAAGCTATTTTCACTTGTTTCTTGCGTTTACGCTTGATCGATTACGAATGACGTGTTCCTTTCTTTCGCATTTTTATTGCATATCAAAGCCTGACTTTGATCTATTGAGAGAACGCGAGAGAGAAAAAACGCAATCACTTCTATTTTTCTTACCCTCTAACGAAGGACGCTATAAGAAATAATCAAGTAAACGTTCGATAATAACAATTCGTTAAAATACTTCGAATATAATGGCAGTAAGTCGATTGAAAAAAAAAACGGTATTTCAATATTTAATTCATCGATTATGTTATTTAGAGTTCATATATATGGCTTCCGCCTGAGAAAGCAGGTGAATTCGAAGTTGATATCGGTGCTCGAGTTGTTGATATTAATCAAAGTCAAATGAAAGTCGTTGATGATAATGGCAAGGTTAGACGAATTCTTTTTGTTTTCTTATATTGATTGTTGATTTTAGGAGCATACACTTCCCAATGATCCAGCTAAATACAAAAAGATGCATGCAACATCCCATTCGGATATACCCGATATGATTCATCTAGGAGATTTAACCGAAGGTGCTATCTGTCGAAATATACTTTTACGTTATAAGAAAAATAAAATCTATGTAAATAAAAGCGAATTTACAAGAACAAACAAGTTCAATTCTCTATTTAGACTTATATTGGTTCGATTTTGATTGCTGTAAATCCGTATACTCAATTAGATTTATACAGTCAAGAATATTTACGTGCCTATCGAAATCGTAAATTCGGTGAATTAGAACCGCATACATTCGCTATTGGTGATAATGCCTATCAAAATATGCTTCGAGAACGTACCGATCCGCATGCTAAAGTCAATCAATGTGTTATTATTAGGTAGAGAATTTTTTTATTTCATTTGCTTTTTGTTTTCTATCGCAAAATTTTTTCAGTGGTGAATCAGGTGCTGGTAAAACTGAATCAACTAAACATATTCTTCAATGTCTCGCAGCTATAAGTGGAACGAAAAAGAACTCGAGTATTGAACAGCAAATTCTCGAAGCTAATCCAATTATGGAAGGTTTGTTTATGAAGTCTTACTATCTAACAGACTTATTGTTGTTGTTGTTATTTAGCTTTTGGTAATGCAAAAACTGTTCGAAATGATAATAGTAGTCGATTTGGTAAATATATAACTGTTAATTTCGATAGTAATGGAGGAATAATCAATGCTTATGTTGATCAATATTTACTTGAAAAAATTCGAATTGTTTCACAAGTAAATTAGTGAATATCGAAATATTTATTTGTTTTTTATTCGAATGCAATTTTCATAGGCAAAAGAAGAGAGAAATTATCATATATTCTACTGTGTCTTAGCTGGATTAGGCAGTGAAGAGAAAGGAAAATTAAAATTAACTAAAGCAATGGATTATGCGTATTTAAATAAAGTAAATAAATAATTAGTTATTGAAGAAAATACGTCGTTTATTTCAAATAGAGTATGCCTAAATGTGATACACGTAATGATGCCGAAGAATGGAAAGCCATTCGACATGCATGTAAAGTTCTTATGTTTACTGACGAAGAATTATTCGAAATTATACGTATATTATCTATTGTTTTACATTTGGGAAATATACAATACAATGGTACGAAACAAAAGCAAATCGAAAACTTAATTTCAATTTATTTATTTAGCTCAAAGTGCCAAAGGTATCGATGGTGTATCGATAAAAGATCCGAAATTAGTCGATTTTATTTCATCACTTCTCGAAGTAATTCGAAGATAAAATTTTAAACAAATAAACAAAATGTTTTTTTTTTGCTCCTGTTGCTATTCAGGTCGATTCAAAACAATTAACAAAAGCGTTGATTAATCGAACATTGGAGGTTGAAAATAACAAAGTTGCTCGAGCTTTAAATGTAGCATCAGCTGCTGATGTTCGGTTAGAAATAAAACCAATGATTTTATTTTCATTATTCAATCTTGTTTTTATAGTGATGCATTTGTCAAAGGTCTCTATGGTCAAATGTTCGAATGGTTGATCAATCGTATTAACGATGCAATGAATAATAAATCCAATCCAAATCGACAAGTTTCGGCCGATGAAAAATTACGATCGATCGGTGTTTTGGATATATTCGGTTTTGAAAGATTCGAAGAGAATAGGTTCGAAGACGAAGAAACTCGATTCTTATTTCTTCTTTTTTTTACATTCATATCAATTGTTCTATGATTTAGTTTTGAACAATTGTGTATCAATTATACCAATGAAGAGTTGCAACAATTTTTCGTTCATCATGTTTTTAAACTTGAACAAGTAGATCCAACGAAAAATAGTTTTTTCTTTTGAAGTTTCTTTTTTATTTAAAAGGCTGAATATGAAAAAGAAGGTGTCAATTGGAAACAAATTACTTTTATTGATAATAAAGATATCATCGATCTGTTAGCTCGTGGACGTATGAGTATTATATCGATGATCGATGAAGAAATGATCGTACCACAAGGTACAGATCAAACATTATGTTCGAAACTTCATCAACAACATGGAAAAAATAAACATTTTATTGCACAAACATCGAAACAAGCACATAAATCATTGGCTTTCGGTGTCAAACATTTCGCTGGACCAGTTTTCTACGATTGTACTAGTAAGTATTTGTGATATATTCAATGAAAATTCAGTTAGATTGACAAATGTTTACGTTTTTTTTTATAGATTTTCTCGAGAAAAATCGTGATACATTTAGTAATGATTTGAAACATGTCATTGCCAAGAGTAATAACCGTTTGATCAAAACAATCTTTCCAGCTGATAGTTTAAATTTGGTAAAAAAAGAACGAATACTTTCAATCGATATAACTCTTGCATAAATGTTTCTATTTCATAGGATGATAAAAAACGTAAACCATCATTAGCTGCTCAATTTCGTAAATCACTCGAAGTTCTTCTCACTGCACTTCGTCAATGTGAACCGTTTTTCATTCGTTGTATCAAACCAAATGAAACCAAAGCTGTTCAAGTACATAATTACATCATTTGTTCTTTCAAAAAATTTACCATTTTCAATTAGAATTTCGATCGTGCGCGTGTTGTTCAACAACTTCGATATTCAGGTATGATGGAAACGATCAATATCCGTCGAATTGGCTATCCGATTCGTCATGATTTCAACGAATTCGTTCATCGTTATGCATCGATTGCACCATCACTCGAACGTATGCATAAAAAAGCATCGGAACGTGGCGATCGTAGTGATCAACGAGCTATCGCTACGAAAATCTGTGAAATTGCTTTGGCTGGACAAGATTATCAAATCGGCAAACATAAAGTCTTTCTCAAAGACGAACACGATGCCATGCTCGAACAAGCTCGACAGAAGGTTCTTGCCGATCGTATTTTAGCTCTACAAAAAGCCGTTCGACGTTTCTATGCACAACGTGTATTCGAACGTGCGAAGAAATTAGCTCAATGGTTGCAACAATCTTGGCTTTGTTATGCTGAACGACGAGCTTTTTGCGAAGTAAATCGAATTAATAGACAATATCTTTGTATTGATTGGTTTTGAAATAGATGAGAAACGGTTTTCGTCGTTTACAAGCTATGCACGGCATGCAACATATAGGAGAAAAACAAAAGTTATACTTCGAAATTTTACCACGTATTCAGGTTTGATTAAGATTTGTCGAATAATTTTCAATTCGTTTTATTTCAACAACAAAAAAAAGGTTGCTGGAAAAGGTTATTTAGCAAGAAAAAATGCAAAATTTCGTCCAAAAGCAATTGGAATTTTACAAGAAAAAGCTATTCAATATTTAGCATGGCGAGAAGTTCGACAAGAACAAATTAAAGTAAAATCAAAATGAATACGAAAAAGAATTCATCTCGAGGTCATCATTTAGGCATTGAAATTAGATGAATTTGAAAAATTTCGTGAAGAAGAAGAACGTTTATTAACGCCTGATCTCGGACCTGAACAAGCTCGTGAACAAGCACAAGCAGCATACGAAGCACGTTTGAATAATTTAGACGAAGAAATTCGTGAACAATTGAAATCTGATATTGCAACTGCGCGTGATAAACGTGCTGGAATACCACGACGATATCGACGTGATAGTGCCGGTGGTGAAGATGGTTTAGCTGGAGTTTGTTTCAATATTGAAAAATCAAAGATAATTATTATTCTTCGTTTAGCCACAACGACAATTGAGACAAGAAGTCGATCCATTTCAAAGTGATGTTTCACGAAATTCATTCGATAAATTTGCAGCGAAATACTTTCAACATGGTTACGATGCTAAACATACGACACAAGAACTCATTCGACCATTGCTCGATCTCAAATCAGGTGTCGATCAAAAAGTATGAATATTGATTTACAGAAAAAAGAGAATTGACTCGATTTGTTGATCTTGAATTTAGGCAGCTGTTGCTATCTTTCAAATGATTATGAAATTTATGGGTGATAAAGAAGATAACGCACCTCCGCCGGCCAAATCAGGAAAAAATGATAAAGAAACACAACGTTTAGATTCTCAATATGATATTATTGTATCGGAATTGTATCCATTAATCGCTCAACAACATCAAATAAGACTCGAAGAAGAAGAAGATCCCTATGAAAAAGTTCGAAAAACATCGAATTTTGTTAATATTCGAGCTGATTTTGTTTGTTTTATGTAGAAAAAAACCAAAGGTCTTCGTGCAAAAGCAATTGCACGTATTCAAACATTTCGAAAGAAATCGGTCTATTTAGAAGAACGATTAAAAAATGAAAATCCATTCATTGAAGATCGTTATTTAACATCATTAGAAAAAGTACAAATGATAACCATTCTCGGGATTATTCGTCGACGATTGAGAGATGAAATTCTTTGTCAAATTTGTAAACAACTCAACGATCATCCATCTCAACGGGAGAAAAAAAGTCGGAATCAGGACAAAGCTGAACAACGAGAACGATCATTTATGAGAGGATGGTTTCTGCTTTGTATCTGTTTGTATACATTTCCACCGGGTTCAAATGTTTGTTTTTCTTTCGAAAAATTAGTAAAAATGAAAAATAATTCAAATCTTTTCTCGATTTTAGTTAGTTCGTTTTCTTCGAAATTTTATTCACAATGGTCCTGAGAATATGCGTGATTTTGCTGAATTTGCACTTCGACGAACGTATAAAAACGGCAGTCGATATGAACCATTGAGTATCGAAGAAATCAGTACCATACAACAAGCATCACCAATGCATATCAATGTGAAATTAATTCATGGTGAAGAACGACGATCAGTTTGTTGTGATTCGGCAACGATCGCTGAAGAAGCTTGTTTAGAACTCGCTCGACAAATGAATATCACCTCGACATTTGGCTGGTCGTTATTTGCTGAGAGTAAAAATGAAGTAAGCCATCGATTACAAACGAAAATTTTACTTCAAACATTTCTTTGAGGGTTATTCATTGGGTTTCAATCGTGATCATTTATTTGACATTCAATCTCGTTTGGAAATGGGCCGAATATTAAAAGGTGAAAATCCAGAGAAAATCGATGTAAGTTATATTTTCTGCAAACAATTATTTGCACCTTGGGAAAATCTCGATGATGATCCGGTCGCAATCGATCTTATCTACGATCAAATCATTAATGGTATTCGAGCAAATATCTACAGTTACGGTCAGGATGTTGATATGAGCGAATTTGTTCTTTTGGCCGTTCAACATTATTATATCATTCATGGTAAAGATATTGAACAAGATAAAATGAAACAGATCGTTCAAGAACTTATACCAGCACCGCATTTAAATCCGAATCAAAATGGCGATGGGAAAAGTTCGAATAAAAAAATCAAACCATTGTTTACGGAAAAACAGATCGACGAAATTGTTAAAAATGCAATTCAAAAAGATAACGATGTAAACATTTTCATGTTGAATTCAATTTTGACAATTTCGAATTTTGTAGTTTAAACGTGTCATCAAACGATTGAAACAAAAATTCAAAACTCGCGAGCAAATTAAACGTGAAATCAAGAAAGATGTGATTGTCTATTCGCAAAATAAATGGACCGTGACATTTTCTCGAGTCTTCGATGTTCAAATGCTATCTGGTCCATTGATTGACGAAATGGCGTTGGCATCAATTGCTGTTGGCAAAGATAAAATACGTTTCTTTGCCGATGATACGATGATTTTACTAGCAGAATTGAATTATTCGGAAATTACTGATATTATCTGTGATCAGTAGGAATATTTCTCTGACAAACAAAAGTATTGCTTTTGTGTTTGTAGTGATCCAGTTGTTAATTTTTATCATTATACATTGCACACCGTCTACGGAGATTATACATTTTCATTGCCAAGTAAAAAATATTCAAAAATCATTTAAAAAAAACGAGAGGAAAATTTTCTTGTTCGATTTGTAGTGGGTGCAGATTTAGGAATTTTAATGAATTTAATACATAAAAATTTGAAAGATCGTTCGAAATTAGCAATAGCTCAAAAAGATTACAAACCAAATCGTAAATAAATCCAAATTGATATGAAAAGACGCAAGAAACTATTTTTCTTTCAGAACGTGGCGGTGGTAAATTAGAATTACTTCGTGGTGATATTATCGTTCTTGACGATGAAAGCAAGAAAAATATGGAGTCTGGTCTTATGTCAGGTGTTAATGATCGAACAAATCGCGAGGGAGAATTTCCTGTCGATGTTGTTTACATTATTCCATGTACCAGTAAACCAGAATCGAAAGTTTTGGTAAAAAGATTCTCTCGATTTTACTCAAATAAATTCACGTTTTGTCTCGCAGAAAGGTTTAGTTTTGAATGTTATGAAACGTCCACGTGATCTGATGGATGTAGCCGATCCACAGGCTCATGTCAATCTACATACATTAGAAGCATATGCAGCGAAATACTTTCGTTCAAAGAAAAATACAGCTTGGCGTTATGAATCATCAGAAATCAAAGCACCACTTTTGCATCGTTTCGAAGGGCAAGCTGAACTTTCAGCTAAAGCTGTGCAAATGTTCCGAGCTCTCATGGCCTACGCTAAAATGTCTCAACAAGAACGAAAAAAAATACAACAAAACGATTTGGATAGTATATTCGATTATGCATTCGAGAAAAATGTTCGATTCATTCGATTTTTCAAAAAACGAGAATTTTAGTTTGTTCTTTTTAGAAAGCATTGAAAGAAGAATTATATTGTCAATTAATCAAACAGTTAACATTCTGTCAAGATACTAAAATCGAAGCAAGAATATGGGAATTACTTTGGCTGTTAACAGGTGTACTTGTACCAGGAAAAGTCCTCTTTCATCATGTTACACTCTTTCTTCGATCAAGTTCGAATCCAACAGCATTGGATTGTTACAATCGTATTCAAAAGATTCAAAAGTACGAGAAAATCAAAGTTTATTCAAATTCAAGAACAATTTCGTTTTTCTCTTCAGACAAGGCGAACGTGTTCGTGGTCCACATGTACTCGAATGCAATGCAAATATCAATCGTGTTAAAATCCGTCAAGTAGTTCATTTTCCAAATAATCATGATCAAGATTTTGTCGTTGAATCAACAACGAAAAATAGCGATCTAGTTGCATTAATATGTCGAGAATTGAAGTTTCATGTTGGATCAGCTTCAGGACTTTCATTATACATTGAAACCGATCGAAAACGTACGAAAATTTATCTCTTCAATCTACGATTCAAATTGATTTGTTTTTAGAGGTTAGCATGCCAACAAATACATACTTCTTCGATATTTTGACACAACTTCGTGGTCATGATAAGAGTAAATCGATTTAATTTTCAATAAAACTAAACAATATTTTTCGTTTTAAAATAGAAAAACTCGGCTATAAAATACATTTCCGTCGTAAACTTTGGGTGGACATCATTCCAGGCGATGATAAACAAGCTGATTCCATGATTCATTTCTATCAAGAAAAAGATAATTATCTTCTCGGTCTACATAAAATTGAAGTCGATGAAGCGGCAAATATAGCAGCATTATTAGGCAAAGCTGATCGAGGCAAAGGAGCACCAGAGTAAGAAATCGACACAATGAAATTTCATTCGAATTCAATTGTTTCTTTTTAGAGCAAATCTAGCAAATTTCGTACCAGGTTATCTAATCAAAGCAGCAACACAATCCGATTGGGCGAAAGTAATAATTCAAATACGAGTTTTGTTTTTGCTTTCATAAGAATTTTTCTTGTTTTTAGCGAATCTATACGGCTACGGGTAATGTACGAGATTTAAACGAAGACGAAGCTAAAGTTCGATTCTTGAAACATGTTGCTGCTTGGCCAACATACGGTACAACAATGTTTCCAATTAAAGTAACCGAACTCATTCAGTTTGTTTGTTTTCTGAAATAAATTCTTTTTGATCTCGATTAGAATGATACTGAAGGTGAATTTCCTGAAAATATCTATCTTTGTGTCAATCAAAATGGTGTCAATATTCTTGATGCAACAACAAAAGTATCAATTTTTCTTTTTTCTCGAACAGAACTCATCCGTTGTTTGTTCTTCTTTCAAGGAATTCTTGGCTAAATATCCATATTATAATTTAAATTACAATTCCAATGCTATTTCAATCTTTCTCGAAGTTCGTGCAGGTCGTTCATCGAAAAAATACACATTCGATACCGAAATCGGCGATGTTATCGGTGATTTAATCGATGATTACATGAAAATAACTGAAAGTGACGGCAAACAAGAAGATTAATCACGTATCCAAATAAAAAGACTTTTTCAATTTTAATTTATATCCTTTTTTTTTCTTTAAATAAAAAAAATCTGGTTAAAACGTTTTAAAACTATATACACAAAACACAGACGTGTCAAAAACGTTGAAATTTAAAAATATAAAAAAAGAAAAAACAAATGTTGAAACAAGTATTTTTTGTTTTTGCATAAAAAAAACGACAATCGATGTACAAATGCATGTACGTTCGATGCATAGATATGATTTGACGTAAAACGAGATAGAAAAAGTTTTTTTTTTTTTTGTTTTCGGAAAGAAAAACAAGAACAACAAGAACAACAAGTAACATCAGTTAAAACAAGTAACGAAATAACTCCGAAACTATATACAGAGCAGCAAGAAGGAAATATTTGTAAAATAAAATATTCGAACAAACAAAAACAAAAAGCAAAACAAAAGAGAAAGAGAAAACAAGAAGATTAAAATGATGTTGAACGTGTGATATTCATACATCGAAATTCAGGATTAAGAATAATCATTTTAAAATTTCGTCGTCCACGTATTTGAGCAACTAATTGAATGGCATCAAATAGTCGAGGCATCGTCGGAAAACCATAATCAGTTGGATAGAGTAAATGTGTCGAACCTGTTCGACGTTGATATTCAACAATAAAATCATCGTATGACATTCGACCATCACAATTATTTAAAAGTAAAACAACATTATAGGCAAATATCATCGGTGGTGTTAAACGAATATTCAAATCGAGAACCTGAAAACAAAAAAACAAAACGTTTTTCTTCGATCATCTAGCGATTGATTCTATTGTGAAATATACTTGAATGTAATCTTTGAATTCATTTCGACAGAGATTTATATTTAAATCTTGTTTAAAACGTGTGAATAATTCTTGTTTTAATTGCCAGAATGATAGTTGACATTGATTGCACATGAGAATCCAAATGATATTTTTAGCGAGTTGATTTAATGATGTATTGGATTCTTTCAATGAAAGACTCAAATGATTGTCAACATAATGAAACTGAAAGATTTGAAAATACAAAGTTGATTGAACAAATTCAAACTTTAGTTTTCCTACGTCAAGTTTATCGGTCATTGTCAAAAGTAAACTTTCGAGATTAGCATAGCCAAAATCTTCGGCATTGAGTTCATTTCGATAGACTTGAACATATTGAGCTTGTAAATCTTGAAGTCTAAGTGTGCCATGAGATTTACGAATTAATTGTTCGATATTTAAAAGAATTGCGTGAAGCATCATGCTCGATGTTAATTGAACGATTTTTTCTCCATTTTTATCTTCATTGATCTGCAAAAGAAAACATAAATTTCTTTGTTATTATTTTTTTCTTCGATTAGATTACTTGAACAACATGCGAAAGTTCTTCGAGAAGATCGATTAAACGTGAAAAACCGTACGTTTGAACTTTGCATTGATAGCCGAAATGATGACTAAAACGGTGAAATTAGTCGATTTCTTTTCGACAAAAAAAAAGAAAATCGTTTCTTACTGATATGATGGAATGAATTTTTGAAATGGAATACTGAAATCGGGTAGAATTCGAAGCATATCAATGACATCTTTTTCAAAATTTCTTGTTGCATAAATTTCCAAATCGGTTCGTTCTGTAAATCATTCAAGAACAACTTTGATTTTGAGTTCTTTTCGATAAATAATTACTTTACCTTTTCGATAGAGTTTTATTAAATCTTTATCGAGTTCAACAACTAATTCTTTATTATCTTTAACTTCGTTGACTAAATCTTCAAGATGACACATGCCAAAATCAGCGACATGAAATATTTTTTTATATGCATTTTCTATACGAACAAAACAAAATAAGCAAATGAAATAATCTCATTGAAAATGTTCTTACGATATTCTTTCGGAATATCATTGATTGCCATTGAACGTTGTGGTTTATTTTTAAGAATACGAATGATATCATTTGTAAATCGTTTCATTTGACAACGATGAGTTATTGTTATGATACGTTTATTTCCATCGCCGAGAATCTGATTTAAGAATAAGAGAATGTCGCTTTTTTTTTCTTTCGTTTGTTTTACTTGAACTGATTTCGGTACAGCCGAAAGAAGATCGATAATTTTCGAGAATCCATAATCAGCTACTCGACATTGTCGATTGAAATATTGATGATAAGCTGAGACGAATTTCGATACAGGCAAACGACAATGTGAACTTTGATTTTTCAATAAATCAAGAACTTCACGAGAAAATTGTTGCAAACGTTGTTGAACTTCAGCACACATATCGACATGCACTAAACAAAAAAAAAGATACACATTTTGTTGTTGTTGGTTTGTCGTACTATTCGATGTATCGACGGATGTTGGAGCAAATGCGACTCCTGGTGTATGAGAAAATTGAACTTTTTTAATAACACCTTGTCCAGTCACAATTTGAATATCTTTTATACACGATATGTAATGTTCAAGTGGAACACCATCGATATGATCCATTAATGGTTCGAATTGATGAGTATAACATTGAGCAAAACTTAAACGAAAAGAAAATTAAATTTCAATAACACATGAAAAAAGATTTCTACCTTGCTAATGGCATTGAACCATTGTGTTCAGTTAATAATTGACGAACATTTTCGGTAAAACTACTGAAAGATATTTGAACAAATGGTAGATCAAGATCGGCATTGACAATGAAATTTTTTGGACAATGTAAAAGACAATAAGGTTGTTCAAGTTGAGTCTAAATTTATAAAAAAAACAAAAATAGATATTGAATTCATTGGAGACGTTCTCTCCATACATGAACATGATTTTCATCAAAACGAAGACGAAATGTTGGCAATAAACGAGCGACACGATTACCACCGTGATCTTGAATATCGATCACATGTTTCATGGTATACAATTCACTGACATGAAGTGGTTTTTGAAAACTAATTTGAAAAATAAAACAAAGTAGTTTTTTTGTATTTTTGAAATAGAAATTAAACCAACCGGCTTTGATATTCTTGAATAAGTGTAACAAGTACACATGTACAATCGGTATGTTCTTTTAAGAGAAGTGCAATTTCTAAAGCTCGTCTGAAATAAAAATAGTCTACATGATCATTCAAACGAAATAACATACTCAGACGAATCGAATGGTGTTGCATTCGATGAAATCGGTTGTGCAGGTGGTGGCGATGGTGTTTCGTAAACCGATGGTATCATTGTTGAATTAGCACGTGATCGTTTAATAGATGCTGTCGGTGGCAATCGAGGATAGGTTTCCGGCGTTAAAGTTTTAATTGGCGTCGAGAAATCTAATTTAATCGGTGTTATTGGTGTATTATTTGCCAATGATCGATTAACTGAAATAAAAACACAAAGAAATAATGAATTGAAAAAATTAACTTTAGTTTAAAATTTTACTCGAAATACGATTGCTAACATCGGATAAAGGTCGTTTAATCGATGATGCTAATGGTGATTGTGGTTCGAGTTCATGAACAACCGAACGAGGTGTGTAAACCATTGTATCAGATAAAAATGTTTGAGTCCATTGTGTTGGACTTGACATTAACCAATTCGATGTAGTATTTGTTATTGACCAATTCGATTCAATATAATTATTCTCATTATGTAAATTGAAAACACTTGAATTTTCAAAATCTGGCCCAAGACACCAGAGTACACTTAAATCCATTTCGGGATGAGTTATTTTTGTTTGCTGCTGTTGTTGTTGTTGTTGTTGATGATGATGATAAAGATTTTGTTGTTGTTGTTGCTGCTGCTGCTGTTGTTTCAGAAAATAGTCATACGACATTGTTTAGTATAAGTTCTTCGGATTTAACTAATAGGAAACAAGTCGACTGTAGAGGATAAAATGTAACCCATTACATGTACTAGCATAACATTTTATATTTAGTCGAAAAGAAAGAAAAACAAAAAAAAGTAAATAGAAAAACAGGGAGAGAAAGCGAATGATATCAAGTAGATTACTTTTCTGATGAACATAAATGCATTTCATTTGTTCGTTCGGACGAGAATACCTAGAGATATTCATTCGGATAAGGATCGTATACTATCAAATATATCGATTCTTTTCTTCGATATCGACATTGTACTACGAACGTTTCTGTCGATAGACGTACAAAGTCTGTCTATGATATTATGTACACATACATATTCTCGATCGATAGATCGTTGTTTGTAAACTGAATGATGAAAATATTATATTTAAACGAAGAGCAAAAGAAAAGTTTATGATTACAAAAACGAAAAAGAAACTGAATGTTTTTCTTTGGAAAAAAATTGATTTAAATCGAGCGTTCGATATCATCTTCATCGTCAGTCGATGATTCAGGCTCATTGGAATGATTTAATGGATGAGTTGAGGATGTTCGACGATGGTTTTTCGTTAGTTTACGTTCTTTCGCTCGACGATTTTGAAACCAGATTTTAATCTACAATTTAAAAAAAAAATCTTTTTTTTCTTTATTTACGCGAATGATCAAACCTGTCGTTCGCTTAATGCTAATGTATGCGAGAGAGCTGCTTTTCGTGGAATCGAAATATATTTCGATCCATCGAATTCTTTTTCTAATTCATATCGTTGATGATCCGTATAAACAATTCGATATTTATCTTTCGTTCGAGTTTTTCCTAAAGAGAAAGTAAAGATTAATCTTATCAACTCTTTTTAACAATTCAAAGTCATAAAACAAAATTTGTCTACATATATTTTATGGTACTCGACATTTTTCTCCTCTTTTTCTTCTTCTTGTTCTTTTTTTTCTGCTCTTACGCGAAACATAGAGAGCAAAAATCAATCAAATCAATTGAGTATTCATTGTAGCTCATCGGATGTTTACACTTAGATCATGTTTAAGTATAACACCAATGTGGAAGCGCGTGTTTTCAAGCAATGCCCTTTTAGAAAATTTCAAAGGTCAATTGTACATACCGTTCAATGGATTTCTTGGTGGAATCGAACTTATTGTTGTCAATGAAGATGTTTGAGATCGAGACCAATTTATCGATTCATCAACGATTCGTTCTTGACTATGATTTGGACTGTTCGATGATTCGAAATACGATGGTGGTGACCCGGAAAATGATGATTCAATTTTATTGACATAAACTGATGAATTTGATGGAATGCATTGATTTTGAGTTGGACAGAAAGAACTTGGATTTGTTTGATTATAATAATTCGTTGTTAACAGTTGATAATTGTTTGAATCTTGCCAATTTGTCGGTTCATTATATGGTGTTGGAAAGAATGCTATCGGTTCACAAAAATTTGGATGCTGATATCCTAATGAAGATGAATATGCAGAGTTGGACGGATCGAAATTTTGAACATGAAAAGAATCCATTGGTGTAGCATCAAGAATGTTATGTGTTGTAGCTGTGGGTGATGCTATTTGCCAATAGTTGCAGCTAGTAGGTTCAACTTTCGGTTGAATTGGACAATCAGCATAGATTGGTGGATAGGTATTGTAAGTAGAATCGAATTGACGTGCTGGTTCATCGGAATCATATTCCAATGGGAAATTATTTGAATAATTATTCATGATATCTAAAGCTAAAAATAGAATTTATTATTTTTCGTAGAAATTTTTTACCTGTCTCTTGTTTTCTTTTATGACTAATTCAAAGAAGGAAATTAACAACAAGTTGATTTTGTGTTATGTTTATTTATCGTAATAAAGTTTTAGAACGTTTGCTTTTTTTTAATTCTTGACTCAATTGAATTATTCCCTCGTCTGCTATTACTTTAGTCACATGTTATAATCATAAAAACTTGATTTCGAATTTGTTCTTCTCCAATAAATCGAAGAGAATGATGATGATGATGATGACAGTGATTGTGATGGGCGATTTCGATTGTGTCGAACAAGATGCAACTGCACTTTTACTTTTTATGATTCAATATTCGCTTGAATAATATAGCAAGACGTCGACAAGAGAGAAAGAGAGGGAGAGAGAGAGAAAAGAAAGGTAAATGTCATTTTTATTGGTTGAAGAAAACGAGAAAAGTTTATTGGTTGATTAAAAAAAGAGAGAGAGAGATGCTGATGAAATTTCCAATGTGTGCAGATGGGTATTTTTTTTATAACTCGACCAAGATAAAGACATATTTCACCTTATGTTGAATCGATAGTAAAATGAAATCTGTTTATGAGAATCGATCAGTTGATCTTCTAGTCCAATTATCAAACAATCTCAAATATCGAAACAATCAAGTTGATTTTTGATAATTTAAGCTTGTTACCAAGTTCGAAATGTTCACTTTTCTCTCGCACCTATGTGTGACCAATCACAATGAATTGATTTTTAATATTCATTCTAATTGATTCGATGTGTCTCGTCTTTCTTTTCAATAGAAATCGATAAAAAGTCAAACAGTGCATAAAATTCATATTCATTTAATGGAGTTAAAGTAAACAAACTATCGATGAAAACTTTATTTTACAAAAAGAAAAGAAGGAAAATATAAAAAAAAAACAAGAAACAAAAAATAAATAAATGCATCTTGATAACACACATAGGAGATTTTTTTTCCAGCTCAGATCAAAACAAGTTAGTAATTTTTTTTTCATGCAGTTAATATATATATATATATATCTATGTTAGTAAACGAGCATCAATATGGAAAATCAAAAAGAGTCATGCAAATCAACGTGTTATCCTCAATTATTTATACCATTTATATTGAAAAGTTTACGAAAGAATGTTTTCGTTTGAAGTTGTGAATTTTTTAGTTGCAAAATAAGCTCATCAAGCGGATCTAAAGTGTCTGTGTGTATACGTATGTGATTTTAAAATAACATGGAGTCTGAAATATATGTTGTCGATGTTCGATGCGTACCTGTTGTAGATGTTGGATAAGATTGATATTCGTATGCTAAATGATCGATTTGCTCATCGGAAAGGATATGTAATGAACCGGTTTTATCGTCGTCATCGGTTAATTGAGATATTTGAGATGAAAAACTTAGTACTCGTTCTCGATCGCCGAATTTTTCACTTAATAACGAAGTAGTTTCGTCTTTTGAACAAAGAATAAATTGACTATTGAGTTCCGCAGAATGATCATCACCTTCGGGCGATTGTCGACAAGATTCACTGGGAAGTTTATTATCAATTGAGGGTTTCTGTAGAAAAATGAAAACAAATTGTTTTCGAAATTAAATTTAATAATATCATGATTTACTGATTCGATGTATAGAGGTTGTTCTTCGCCAATACATGGCGTTCGTTCACCGGGATTTTTATGTAGTTTGCCTTGATTTCGTTGTTCATGGATTTCATTACTGATTAATTCGAGATTTCTTAGTGATTGTTGATATTGTGCTTTAGCTTCGTTGACACAGTTTTCAAGACCGTAGACTTTACGTTTTTGAAACTAAATTTTTCGTTTTAATTATTTTACAAAAAAAAACAGAAGAATAGTTTTTATTTACATCTAATTCTTTATGATATTCAGCTTTCATTTCATAATACGGTCTAAATAAAATAGTTTAGATTTCGAATCGAATTATTTCTTTTTTCTTTTTACTGAGATTTATTTATCGATCGTCGATAGTCTTTTTGTAGTTTTTCGATGGTATTTTCTAAATCACCATAAATAGTTTCAGCTCGTTGTTGATCAATATCAGCTTGAAATTTTTCTCGTTCGGCATCAGCTGCCTAGATCATCAAAAAAGACAATTTTCATTTTTACAATCAATTATTATCACAAACTTTTGCTGTGGCTTGTTGATACGTTTCTTGCCATGTTGTGTCTTTAACATGTGTTCGTTTAGCTTCATCAATATGATCAGCCTATCGCGAGAAAATACAGATTTCTTTTATCTAACTGCGGAAAGAATTAGTTTTCGATATAATTACAGAAACAAGAGCAATCTCTTTGGCAGCAAGATGCAATTCTTGTGCACGTTCAAATCGATGTTTAGCTTTCGTTAATGCTTCTTTAGCATCTCGAAGTTTAATTCGTGTTTCATAATAGACTTTAGCTTTGGACACAGATGAACCAATTTTTTTCTCTAATTTCGCAAGTTCAGTTTCGGATGTTGTGATAAAATCTTTAAGCGTATTTCTCGATTCCTAAATCATGAATAACTACAAAATAGAATTCAACTGAGAGAGAGAGAAGTTACATCAAGTTGAAGTTCGAGATGATTAATGGCTTGATTTGCATAGTTTAATCGTTCTAGTTCGATCTGAATGAATGTTTTTCTTTTATAATGTTAAAAGAATTTGAAAAATCGAACACACTTGAATACGAGGATCGAGAGCTTCATCTTCATTTGGTGATTGTTCGGTCGGTAGTGATTCGATCGGTTTATCTGAGATGTTCTCCATACATAATCTAGAAAAGTTCGTTTATTCATCATTTACAAATAGACAATAGCAAACAACAGAAAAAAGAAATCTTAAGATTATGATTGAATCATTTTTATTAAATCATTGATTTGTTCCTGAAAATTGTCATTTTCATTATTTTGAAAAATAAATGAGTAAGAAAGATTGTCATCGAACGAAGTTCGTTCTTGATCATTCGATTGAATCCAGCCTCGTTTTTCTCGTGTTTCATCTGTTGCACAGATAGAAACGAGTAATAAACGTTGTTGAAAATTTTTCTTAAAAAATTCAATTTGTTCATTGGACTGAATATTTTCAATAATCCAAAATGAATTCTTCGAGCAAAGTTCATCGTTTTCTTTGAGTAGATCTTCACATGAAGATGTATTTAATTTTAATAGAATTAAATCTTTGATTTGCTGTTGAAGTTGTTGAGCAAGAAAATCTTTGCCTGATTTGCTTTTACCCAAAATCAGGACAAGTTTTTTTACATGTGAATATTGTTGAACAAAATGTAAATTTAACTTTTCGAGAATATATTTCATCACACGATCACATCGTTCATGAATAATTAAATCAGCAAGAGAATCCATTGAAGTCTTTTGAAGATTAACAATAACAATTTTTCCATGATTTTTCTTCGTTTTTCGAGGTAAATCTCGACATGGACTGATTTGTAATGATGTACCCAAACAAATGCATAAATCTGCTTTTCTGTAAATTAAAGACTACAAACTTTATCAAAAAAAAATCCAACTAAATTTTACCCGCAATGATGTTCGGATAGTTGAAGTGCTAATTCAGGCAATGGATCTTCCCAATCGAGAATTGTATCTCGTAGTTTACCACGACATCGAAGATTTTTCTCTCGACCTTTCAATGAATTACACATATTTCCCGTTCGTTTTCGACAATACGAACCAACACAAGTCGGACGGATTATCTACAAAATGATTTCTCATTCGAAATTACAACACAAATCGATCGATACTTGTGTTCGACAAAGTTCACATTCTTCAGAGAAAACATTTCCATGTAGTTCAGCTAATTTATCTAACGGCAAACCGGATCGATGATGTAAACCATCGATATTCTGACTGATCACAAAATGTAAATAATTATGTTCAGCTAATGTACATAGACCATAGTGTGTATAAGTTGGCACAGCTTGATCGAAACCAGTGTTAAATGTCGGCTTTTCACCACGTTTTTCCAGTGTCCAAACGCCTAAATAATCGAAATAAATCAATCTCGAATTTATCTATTTCTTTCGTGTGTTACCATTCGGTCCTCGAAAATCTGGTATTCCAGCATCTGTTGATATCCCTGCGCCTGTAATCACAACTGTATGTTTACTTTGCCGAATCAATTCTTCTAATTTCTCTAATTTAACTAAATAGTCAAACTGTTCGATCATTCTTCCGTTGTTTTTCGTTCATTTAGATTTACTTTGTAACTCATCAGATTTTTCCGTCAATTCAGGCATACCAACTTTGCCTTTATGCGGAAAAGGCGAGAGACTTTCAGCGTAGGATAAACTCATTTGGTTTCCAACAAAACAAATCAATCAATCAATCTGATTGTGATTCTATCAAAATGCTTGCTTTATTTCTCGATGGTTGAAACAGAAAGGAAACGATAAATCTTCTACAAAGATGTCACTGTCTGTAGGCAAATCGAAAGTCGAAATCTCTCGTTTGAAATCATTTCCTAATTTGTATTTGTTTTCTCGTTTTTTTCAATCAACAAAAATAAGTATTTCACATACACGCACACACACAAAACAGAAAAACAATAAATCGGAACCTAACAATAAATAACGATTGATAATGAGAGAGAGAGAGAAACGAATGTTATTCAAAAAGAAATAACAAACGATTAAAAAACACGTAACATGTCAGAGAGATTTTTTTGTCTACAAAACAATGAACGAAGCAGCACAATGCTTAAGAAGAAAAAAACAGATTTATCGATGAATTTGAGAGATATCGACGAGCTTGTTCAGTCACGTAACGTTGATCACGAGTTTGACCAGTTAAAATCTCTGTATAACTTGGATCGTACTAAAAACAAACAAAAAATCAATCAATCAATCAATTCATGTTCATACAATTTCAAACCTCTGGTTCATCTTTCAATGATTTTAACAGACAACGTCTTGCGGATTGAGATTGATTTACAACAGGATCAGATGATGACAGTAGATCACTAAACAAAACACAAACGATGATGAGGAGAAGAAGGAGGAGGAATTTATTTTGTTACTTTAGCCAGTCGTGTTGTCGGTTGATTCGATCGGGTCGTTCGGGTGTATTCAAAACTCGATATTTCGATGGAGATGAATGATTTGAATTCGTTTTCGGTGAACTCGTTGTATGTTGACTGAATTGTTGTTCGATTTCTTGTTTTATTTCATTTTGTGGCTGGGAAAACGTCAGTGAAAATGTTTCTTCACTTGCAAATAATTGTGTTTGATTCGATAGTTGACTTGATGTTGTATAAAATTCCAATGACGGCGGATAGATCGATGATAAATGTTGTTGTGACGTTTGACTTGAATTCGTATAATCAGCACATGACGAAAGCATCGGCAGTGTTTTAGCTGGCGATGGAGGTGTACAGTAGAATAAACGTTCGAGATCTTGAGACGAACGTTGAGAAGATGATGATGGTTCTGAAGGATTGTTTGTGTTTGTGATTGGATTTAATGGGGTTCGGACTTTTTCGATTTTTGGCCAAGGAAATTCCGGTGGAATTCTAAAGAAATAGATAAATTTAAGAATATTCGAATATTGTTGATTTACAAAGTAGTCCAATTGAGCCCTTGTTGTTTCAAACTCTCGATTTCGATTTCGAATTTTTTCTTCATCGATGAATTCCAATGATTTTTAATTGAATTATCCGATCGACCATTGAAATATTTCGCTATTTCAGCCCATTTATTTCCGAAATGTTGATGAAGAATTAACAGTAGCAAATTTTCGTCGTTTGTCCACGGATTTTTATTAATCGCTGGATTTAAATGATTATGCCATCTAAAACAAATGAATTTTTTTCACTTGAAACTAAAATTATCGTGATTCAAACCTTTCACGACATTGTTTCCCCACACGGCCTTTTAATTCTTTGGCAATTAAACTCCATTGTCTTGCGCCATAATCACGAACAAGTTCAATAACTTTTCGATCTTCTTCATCGGTCCACGGACCTTTCGTTATCGACGGATCGAGAAATCGTTCCCAACGATGTTGACATTGAGCATCAGTTCGACCATTGCCGACATATTGTGATATACGTGACCAATCTGTCGAACCATTGTGAATCGTGATAAATTCTCTTAAACGTTCGTCCTTAAAAATCGATAATGAATTTGTTCTTTTATTCGAAAACAAAAACTCGGCAATCTACTTCATCTTTTGTCCATTTTTTATACGCTTTTTTCCGTGCTGTTGACGACTTCTTTTTAACAAAGAAATTCTCGTCATGATCCGATTCATCGTCGCTAAAACTCGTTCGACTTGAACTAGTTCTTTAAAAAAAAAGATCGAAAATCAATTACGAAATTTCGAGCACAATCTTTTCTTTTTGTCCTACCGTTTTGAAATCATCATCTTACTTGCTTTTCATGTGAAACAAAGCCTAACTATCAATGAACACGAATATGATACAATGAACGTTCGTTCGTCCGCTTTGCTCGTCCGTTCTGAACAGAAAATATCGAAACAATGGATCGCCGTTCAATACGAAATGAACGAAATCATCAATCGAATAGAGAATGAACAGAAAAGAAACAAAATCATTTCAACCAATGAAACAAATTGATTCGGGATGGAAATTAGTTTCGTTTTATTCAAAAAAAAATCGTGAAATTTTAAAGTTAAGACATAATTGTCTGTATAATTGTGCGGAAAAGTTCGAAGTAATTGAATTGATCACGTAATTGTCGATCGTATTTCGAAAATAATTGATAAAAATCTTCGTCAGATTTGCTCAATTGAATTCCATTGTTTTGCAAAAGCGAATGAAATTCATCGTGAGTTAAAAATCCTTTACGAGATTTGTCAGAATTCGTAAATAAACGAATTAAATATTTCAAATCTCGTGGATTCTGAAAAAGAAAACGAAATAAATTCGATATTCTTCATAGGGAAATTCGCATACTAAACGAGAATAATATAAGCATTGAGGCAGTTTGTTGTTGTCTTGCTTAGCGAAAACAAAGCGACAAATGTTAACAAAATCACACAGATTAGCTATTAGTGTGAAACACACGAGAGCAAATTTTCAAACCTGAATTCGTTGATCGTAATGTTCTTTATTCGGATTCTGAAGAAAGAATAAATATTTTCGAATAGAATTTTTCATTACTTTAGTATGTTGTTTTTGAATTAATTGTTCGTAGATTGGATGGACACGTTGATATGGACTCTTGGAACAAAAAAAACAGAGTCAATTAGTGAAAGGGAAAGATAATGTTTTTTTTTGTTTCGGTACAATTTTGATGACGGGTCCATCGGAATGATATTTTCGAATGAAAAATGGATATTGAACTTTCGATCCATTTCGTGGATTATCAAGACGAATTAGTACGCCTAATTCGGTTTCATTTATTGGTACTTTATAATGTTGAAATATATCCTTTAGAAAACGAAAAGATCGTCAAGTTTTAATTGAACTTTGTTTTCAATTTACTAATAAAATAGGAAAATCAATTAAACCGGTTGCAAGTGGATCATTGTCGAGTAGATCATTTTTAATTCGATTATAATTCAGACGAATCTTAAAAAAAAATGAAATACAGAGATTGTGAATTATTTCAATTCTCGATTTGATTTACATAAGGAAGAATACGTTGATAGACTTCGTGCGAATCGATTGCTTGACTGCTACTCGTTGACATTTGGCTACAATTTCCTGATGAATAAAGACTTCGTGTCGATGTTGATGTCGATGATCGACCTGTGAATGGAACCTCTCGTTCTCGAATTGATTGAGAACGTTGTACTTTAAAAGAAAACAAGTTTTTTCTTGTTGTTGTTGTTGTTGCAAAAATGAAATATTACATTGATTGAGTAATAGGCGATTCTCATCTCGGTTGAAAATGATTATTTGTCGAATAAGATTAGGAAATGGCATGGTTTTATTCAATTGAAAACCACTCGATGTCCAAAATATATCGACTTCCGATTGAGTTAAATCCGAACCCATTCTATTTCGAGATTAGAAAGAGTTGAAAAACAAATCGTTTGTTTATTTACTGTTGAAGAACTTCGTAGAATTGTTCGTGATTAATCTTTTCAGTTCTCGGTTGATCAATACGAGAGAAAACTTTGACAAACGTATGCATACGAAGACGAACAAGATCGTTCAAACTTTTCTCAATCTAAATTCAAATTTCAAAAAAAAACAACAATATTTACTTTTTGTTCAATCAATTACCGCAACTAATTTTCGTGGTGCTAGTTTTGGAGATTTTTCGTTGTCTTTTTTCTCAATAATATTATATTCTTTATTCGTTGGCATTGTCCTTTAATAAACAATCAATAGTTTTTCGATCATTTTCCGTTTTCTATCAACGTACACTTTGCTTAGATAATATAGAATTCGTTTGTATGGCAATTGTTTTTTCTCTTTCATTTCATCGGTTGTATTTAAGAGAACATAGATTTCATTTTTTTGTTTATCCGTAAATCGATAATTATCCGGTATGGATAATTCTTTTTTAAGAATTATAAAGAATTCGTTCTCCGGACAGAGATCATCGATTGTACTGGAAATATATCTTTTCAAAAAGAAACGATAAAATAAGAATTGCTAAATTTTAGATTTGACTTTTCTAGTTACTTGAATGCAGCGGTTAGCGAAAGAAACAAATGATGTAATAAATCGACGAGACCACTTTCGATTTGTTCAAGTTCAGATTTATTAGTTTGAGATCTGAATGAAAATAAAATAGAGAACGAAAGAAAGAAAAAAGAGTTTAGTGCAGACTTTGATTTTCCAAAGGCACTGAGAGCACGAGCAAGAAAACTCGTATCAGACCGATCTTGAAAATGTTTGAGAAATGAATTATAATCGATTTGATCATTTGAAGGTGTCAAATGATGTCTAAAAACAAGAACAAATAGACAAAAAAAAAAACTTTCGAAGAAAACAAAGAATCAATTAAACTTTTGTAGAAATTGAGTTATATTCGTTTGTGAAAGCGGAATATCGAATTGATTTAATGCAGCAATCAATTGATCTTTTGTAATCATATTCGTTTGTTTAGGATCCAAATATGAAAAGACGGTTTTCAAACAAAAATAACCTTCATTCACCTAGAATAGGAATTCATTTTTTTATGAATCATAACTTTGAATTTCATTTATTCGGTTACTTTTCGATCAAGAAATAGTGCGAATTCATCGTTTTCATTCAATTGTTTCATCATTCGTCGATGTTGTTGAACAATTGTTCGAAATTTCGTACTTAATTCTTTATCGAGACTATCCTGTGATGATTCTGCCAGTTGACTCTCTGTTTGTTCGATTGTAGTTGTTGGTGGAGGACTAATTTTTGTCTGTTGAATGCTTTGATTGATCTCACGAGCTGATAATCTCGATAGTTGTCGAGGTTTTTTCGATGGTGACGATGTAGTTCGTTCGATCATACCAGCTGCACTCGAACGAGACACTAAACGTTGAATATCAGCATTGATTTCATCGGCAAGATTAGTTCGATAGTCGAGTAAACGAAGAAAAACATTCGTTCGAACGAAACCAGCATTATTTAAATCGAATTTCGACCAGAGATTTTCGAATTCGGTTTCGTTTGAAAGTAAATCAGTGAATTGAAAATTTGTAAGAATAGTTTTTAAATGTTCACGTGTAATAACACCGCCATTTAAACAATCGTACGGAATGTAATCATTCGGCGAGAAGGATCTTGACAAATAGAAGATAGAAAGAGGGGGGAGGGAAAATAACAAAAAGATATTTACGGATCACGACATCGAGTTTTCATAAGGAAAAAACAATAATTTGCAGTTAATTTTGTTAGAGGATTTTGTTGAGAAGATTGCCGAGATGATGTGATATTTTGACTTAATGTAAGTAATGCAGAACTACGATGATCTTGTTGAGCAAGAGAAAGTTCACGTTTGACTTTCTACGTGAGGAGAAGAAGAAGAATGTTTATTTTAAACAAAAAAAAAATCAATTCATTTTCATCGAACTTCATTATCAGGAAAATAGGACAGAAATTCTTCGAATGTAATCGTACCGGATCGTTCATTAAGATGAAATCTCGAATAATTATTATAGATTCATTTTAGTTCGAACTTAAAATTCAACCAACAAACTTACAATTTGCAAACCTTTTCCCATTCTTCCGCATTGATATAGCCGCATAATTGTGTTAATACACGTCGAAATGCTTCTCTGAAGAAAGAAACTGCGCATACGAACGAGAATTTGATGATTATTGAGAATTCTACTTTGACAATGTTCCTTCCTGTTTAGGATCATTTGAACGAAAGAGAAGTCGTACACCATGAACACCTGTTACTAATCGTCGATCAATCAAACGGAAGACCTAAGAATGTTTGTTTTCATAGAATTTATGTTCGAAAGATGCGAATATCTACTTCATCGGATTTCGCCGAACGAACTTGACTTGATGATTGACGGCGATCGTATTGTTTTTCTACATATGTTAAACTCAAGATTTTAGTTTCAGAGAAAAAAGAAGAAGAAGAGAAAATCGATGGCTACCGGCAGAAAATGTTGATGATCTCTTTGGTAATTCTTCGGAATAGATCGGTTTCGAATTTCGATTTAAACTTCTATTCGTAATCGTTCGTTCACGACGTAATGGAAGAATGCTTTGCTGAGGCTGAATAGATCGACTAAGACTTTCAGTTAGTGTATTTGCCATTTTTAACTAAATTTTGTTTATCTGTGTTCAACAAGAGTTTTGAATCTTTTTCTAATTTCTTATTAATTATGAATGGGACAAATTTGATCAATTATATGAAATCATACATAAATACATCGAAAATAACTTTTACTTGGCAACCTCGACAACTCCCTTTATAATGAAACATTTTATATTTGATTTATTTTAAAAAACATATATGATTTTTTGATTTCTTTCTTTCTTTTCTCTCGTTTTCAAATGTCGAAGTGTGTTGAAAAAATGAAATGTGTTCCCATATTAATCAAATCTACCAATAATAGACGCGCGTTTTTAAGCGCTATGTGTCACAAGTTTTCATATTCATACGTAGCGCTTGAATAAGACGAATAAAAATCGAACGTAAATACGTCAAATATTTTGAGTCTACTGATTTTGTTTTGCATATTAAAATAAGATAATAATAATATAATAGTCAATGAAATGAACCGTTCATTATCACCGCCAATTCTTATAATTGATGACGACGATGATGATGGTGATCATATTTACGAAAGACGTCCTATATCATCGTCATTCTCAGAAATGACTTTACCATGTAAAAAACGTCAATTATCGAACACAAATTATTCAATGAATTCATCGGTTGTGAATCATTCGAAACGACAACGAACTTTTGTTGATTCGGATGCGATTTTACTCGATCCCAATGATTATGTTGTTGAAACACCTGAATCGAATGCATTTCGATCATTCGATTGGACTATTCAACCGTCGAAATCAATGATTCCAACAATTTCAAATGGAAACAATCTACTAAAACATTCAATCGATCGACAGAATAATCAATCAATACGAAAACCAACTCCTTTACCTTTGCCTTTACCTACACAAGCAGCAACGATAAATAGACCTAGTACACAACGTGGTCGACCAGTAAAAAATTCTCGAATACCCCCCACAATTCAACATTCACTTCCACAGCCTATCATTCCAACAAAACCATCAATTCCGCGAGTTCCTCATCCATTATCAACTCCTAATCTAACAGCTGAAGCTCGTCGACAAATACTCAATGGTACCGGACTATTTTCCGCATTTCACGATTCGAAATACTATCGTTGTAATATCTGCAAATTCAAAAGTGTCACAAGGTTCGTCGCACTTTTCTTTTTCAATAAATTCATTCGTCTGCTATTCTCTAGTTCGACACTTCTACAACATATGTTTACTCATATGTTTTTCTGTGATCATTGCTCATTTTACACTTATTCGTATTATCAACTTTCTCAACATTTATTCGATAAACATCATATTAATCTGCTCAATGATGTTACTCAAACGCTCAATCCAAAATCATTCGATTTACTCTATGTGACACGTTGTCAGGATGGTCCATTTGCATTATGCATGGATTCATCAACGAAATCAACAACAAATGATCAACAACAACGAACAATTATTTCATCAGCAAATCCAGCTGAACAAACTCAAAATCAATCACCGAAAAAAAAGTTTCTTCAATCGAACGAACATTTAAAAACTACGCCAACATCGATTTTTATGAAACAACGAAACGATTTTCTATTAAAAAAACCATCCTATTCACATTCATTTACATTAGAATATAATATCTGTCGACAACAGATGATTCAAAAATTAAATAAAACTAAAATCTATTCGAAACCAACTTCATGTTCATTACGATTGATCGATGAAGTAGCAAATTGTTTAAAAACAATTGTCAATCAAATTATTGAACAAGAAGACAGTCAATCATCATCATCATCATCACTCGTCTGTGTATTGCCCAAGGACGTTCTTCAAGCAATTTTTCCTCAGGAAAATATTCTTCAATCATTGAATTTAAAAACCAAATTTCGTCAAACTTCAGATAGATCTGTCGATGAGAATTCAGATTATCGTTTCATTCTCTCGTCATCAGATCGCAATCAAAATGACCAAACAATTCTGTCAACATTACATTCAACAATGACAAATGGAGAATCGATTTATACGCAAACGCGAATGGAAAAACTATCACTTGCTCAAGATAATTCACATTTGTTTTTCAAAGCGAATACAAGTTCGTTGAAAATCAAACAAAAACTTGTTTTAACTCTTTTTCTTTTCATAGAAACTGTTCCTAAAATGACACGTCCATCGGCTGATAAAAACAACAACTCACTCTCATCAGTGCCACATGTGATAGTTCTCGATTGATGTGAAAGTGTTCTTTTTGTTTTTTTTTTGTACTGAAAACTTTCAGTGATCGTCGACCTGTGCGTGTGCGTGCGTGTTCTTTTCTCGAGGTTGATGATTAGTTTTTAAATAAAAATCTTCCGATAATTTCGGATAATTATATATCGATTTCGAACAACTTAATGATCGTACTTTTTATTCAATTAATTCTTGTCCAGGTAAAATCATGAGAAATAAATCGTTCGTTCGAAAAAGTACCTGATCAAAATATGAAAAGAAAACAATCGTTTGTGTTCGTTTGGTATGAATGACTAATTTTCGATAAACCAATAGGATTTCACCTTGAACTCTTCCGATGTGAAAAAAAAGAAATGTCCTCAATGTTGACCTGGATATACACGTCTACGTACGTATATATAGTCACACTCACACTCACACCAACTAACGAAATTTTCATTCGTTTACTTGATTCACTTTATCTTTACTCACGAAAAAAGCAAAAATAGGAAAATGCCGGCTAATAATGGTCATGCTCCAGCAAATACAAAATCAACGGCTATTGTTGAAGTAGATACACTTAGCGAAGATTCACGTGTGATCAATCCAGCTGATCATGCCGGTGTACCATCGGATTATACCATTCAGGTCAATGGCCGTAACACAATTTATTCAACGGAATTCATCGAAAGTAAATACGCGTACGAAATGAACCATTGTGAAGTCGATCACGGTAATAAACAAGTGAATATTACACCAAGAAAATATCAATATGATTTTCGAACTCAACGTCAAGTGCAACGAACAGGTGTTATGCTTGTTGGCTGGGGTGGAAACAATGGTTGTACAGTTACAGGTGCAATTATTGCTAATCGAGATAAATTAACATGGATGCGAAAAGAAGGTGAACAACATGCCAACTATTACGGTTCGTTAACACAATCGACAACGATTCGTTTGGGAAGTAATAATGACGGGAAAGAAGTTCATATACCGTTCAATACAATTCTTCCAATGCTACATCCCAATGATCTTGTTATCGGTGGTTGGGATATAAATAATGCGAATTTATATGAATCTATGCGACGTGCTTGTGTATTCGATTATGAATTGCAAGAGAAATTAAAATCGAAAATGATTCAATTGAAACCATTGCCATCGATTTATTATCCAGATTTTATAGCTGCTAATCAAGAAGATCGAGCCAATAATTTAATACCAAAAGGAACCAAACAACAAGATTTAGATCATATTCGAAATGATATTCGAATGTTCAAGAAAAATAATAATTTAGATAAAGTTATTATCCTTTGGACAGCCAATACCGAACGATATGTCGATGTTCGTTCAGGTTTGAATCAAACAAGTGAAGAAATTCTTCAGTCAATTGCCGACAATGAAGATGAAGTCAGTCCATCGAATATATTTGCTTGTGCAGCTATTCTCGAAAATTGTCCATATATCAATGGTAGTCCACAGAATACATTAGTACCGGGTATTATTGAACTTGCTGAAAAACATCAAGTTTTCATTGGTGGTGATGATTTCAAGAGTGGACAAACAAAATTAAAATCTGTTCTCGCCGATTTTCTTGTTTCAGCTGGCATGAAAATTGAATCCATTGTTTCCTATAATCATTTAGGAAATAATGACGGTAAAAATCTTAGTGCACCACAACAATTTCGTTCGAAAGAAATCAGTAAATCGAATGTTGTCGATGATATGGTCGGTGCAAATCATTTACTTTATGATAAACGAAAAAATGAACATCCTGATCATGTTGTTGTCATTAAATATGTTCCATTTGTTAAAGATTCTAAACGTGCTATGGACGAATACATTTCATCAATATTTATGAATGGTATTAGTACAATTGCCATTCATAATACATGTGAAGATTCACTGTTAGCATCACCATTAATTATTGATTTAGTTATATTAACTGAATTATTAACACGTATTACATACAAAACAAATGATAGTGATGATTATCAATCATTTCATTCGGTTCTTTCGATTCTTTCCTATTTACTCAAAGCACCAATGGTACCACCTGGCACACCTGTGATCAATGCACTTTTCAAACAACATCGTTGTATCACAAATATTCTTTCAGCATGTGCTGGCATTGCTATGGACACGGATATGTTATTAGAACATAAAACACATTTACCTAAACCAATGAAAATTCCATTTTAAAACTAATTTTTGACTTCAATGTTACTCATTCTATTTAATCCTAATAATTCTGTGTTAGTTTAATAAATTTCTCGCTTGATTGATCAATAATCGAAAAGAAGAAAGTCTGTCACACGAATGTCCTTTTATTGATGCACACACACACACACACACAAATCAGATGAATAATCGATTATAGAGACAACAAAAACAAAACAAAAAAGTTCAAAAACGAAAAACAAAAGAAATCGACTATAGATTATATATACGATGAATGCATGCATCGATGCATTGTTCTTTTTTTAAAAATTTATTTTCATTGCCTTTACAACCTGAATATTCAAATTCACGACAGGTATTTTCTTGTCGATCGAAATACCACATGGTTATATGACCAAAACATTCGCCAGCATCAGGCGATGGTGCACATACTAAAAGTTAAAATTTAGTTTTCGATTGATAAAAACAAAAACATGATTAACATACTTATACAATCTAAATGACATTCATGTAAAGTACGAAAATTATTTTCATTTCCACCTAAACCACGATAGACAAATAAATGGCAAGTATCTTGTTCAGGATTGTAATACCAACGATTATAATAACGAATACTTTCATCATGATAACCAGCATCACGTGGTTGATAACAACGATTTGGACGATCTTTATATTTCCGAAGAAAAAAATAACAAAAATATTTCTTCTTTTTTAGTTTATTTTATTTTACCATGTTGAGTACCATTCTCTGATTGACAGTATGGTTTACCATCGTCTGTTATCACACAAGTATCATTACCAAAACAAGGATAATTCTAATTGAAACAAAAACATATTTTATTTGCGAATGAATTTTTTTACTTGACAAGGAGGATAACATTGACAAGTATCATTAACAAGTTCGAATCCATATCGACATTCTTTCGAGCATTGACATGATTGATCACAAATTGGTATTGATTTCGTTGATGTTATTTCATTATCAAAATGAGAAATTTCTGAATCAATAATAATCGCATCTTTTTGTATTAAACTATAGTTTGCTATGATTTCATCGATGTTTGATATTGTCGATGTATCATTTAAAATCGTTTCCCAATCGGTTTCATTCATAGTCATTGTACTCGAATATTCAATTATATCTGACACTGTTTCATTAATTGTACTACTGGTTGTATTCAATTGAATTTCTTCATTTGTTTCATTAAAATCAACGAAATATGTTTCATTTGTTAGTGTTTTATTCAAATGTTCGATGAGATTTATAATTGATGTACTATTTTCATTAGAAAAAGTTGTTTCATTGAGTGGAATTTCAATTTCATCACTATCTTCAAATTGCTTCCAACGCCTTAGTCGTTCAATTGATTGAATATTTGTCTCATCGAGTCGATTGACTAGTGACCGAAGTGTATATGCATATGAACACTAATCAAATAGAAAACAATAATCAAAAGAAAAACATAGTTCAATACTTACATGTAGAGTGACAAATAAAACTAACAGAGACACTATTGAAAAATAATAATCACGAAACATGTTTGTCTTGAATTATAGTGTCCGAATATATGAACTCAAATCTTCTTTCTCAACAGCAAAAGAAAATGCTGATCGACTAGAATACAATCGTTGTTCTTATGTAGAATTCATTCTCTCCTTTTTGTGTTTCTGCTACTGTCCGATGGACAACAAATGTTTTGTTAATTGATTAGAGAATCATTGTTTTCTCAGATAAACAGATAAAGTAAACGAACCCTTATTTCATAATCAATCAGTCACATACTTTTGCTTTTCTTTTCCCCCTATGTAGTTTTATTAAAAAAAAAACAATGAATTAAAAATATCCAAAGTGACAAAGAATGTTTTCAAGGTTTTCACATGAATTTACACTATTTTTTGTTATGATATAAACGAAAAAACACGTACACACCAGTGAAATACTCGTATTTTCGGTTACGTCATATTTTTTTGTTTGCTTTTGACTAGCTGCATCATCCATCTTGTGTAATCATATCACTAGTTCTGATAATCAGCAACAAAGAAAGAACTGTCGGATTGCTATTCGCGTGATTAGTATGTATATACTTATTCGAAGATGATTAGCTTCATTAGTACACATATACAGAACAACGGAGAGAAGAGAAGAAAAAAAAAGCGATTCTTCCTCTCGTTTTTTTTTCTTCGTCGAATGACGTAACAGAAAATGGAAAAAAATAAATGTTAATTGAACATATATTAAAACTTTTGCGAAGGCATTTTTCTCATTTTGTGAGTGTTGAACAGTTTGTTCAAGAGAGTCGTAAAAGTGTAAAATGTATTCTGAAAAGGAATTCAAATTCGTCATTCTTTCTCGTTCTTATTCACCTATTGCAATTCAAACACAAACACATTTTTTATTATTAAATTGCATTCGTCATCCATTATCGCATTGAAATGTATGCAATACTTGAAATGAAACCAAAGAGAATTTTCATTCTTTTTTTCTTCTTTTTCTTTCTCTTCATACACGTTCATTCTCTTTAAATGCATGTTACCGATACCATAAATTAAATTGTACGGTTTGAATTAAATTCGAACTTTCATTCAATCATTTTTTTTGACAAAGATACGCTTATATACGATACACACACACATGCAAACATCTATCCGAATGAAAGGAGTTCTTTTTGTTCTTTCTTTTCTCGTTGGAATACTAGGTAACTAATTTATTCCTAGAAGCAGTTTTCTTTTCTCTCTTTTTTTTTGTTGAAAAAGTTATTTCAATAATTCGTTGAACTGTTTTTGTTTTGTTTTCTTTCTGTTCGAAGTGTTTGAGTAGACATGCATGTATTTATTCAAGGATGTCTTCGTACATTATTCTTTTCTCTGTCTTTGTCTCTCCCTCGCTCTCTCTCTCTCTCTTGCTCTCATTCTTCAATCTCAATTTGTTAATATAAAGAAAAAAAACAATTCCGCCATTGTTTGATTTGATTACTAAGTCATATGAGTTCACTTTCGTTTGCCGTGTGTTTTTTTTATATTCTAGATCGAAATATTTCGTCATGAGTATAAATAATGATGATAGTTTTCAATCATTTTCTTTGGTTAAACGATCCAAAGTACGAAAATTACAAACATATGCTTCGTCGACGAGTAGCAGTGGAAGTAACAGTTCCATAGCGAATTCACCGAATATTATCAAACAAAAATCTTCTCATCATCATAATCCTGATACGGATGATGGTTATGCTAGTTTTACAACGACAAATAGTACGACATTGGCTAGTAATAATAGTTCATCATTGAACCGAGATGATAGTGGATATTACACGACAGCATCATCATCGAAATTATGTGTCGAATCCGATTCGGATCGATCGGATAATGACGATGATGATGATGATGATAAATATAAAGATCTTGTTGATTGGCCATCACTTAATCAACAAGTACAAAGTCTTGTTTCACGTCTTGATAAATGGCTTCATAATCCATTGCCTGATCGTTCAGTACCAATTGAAAAATCATTTGTGGAACATGCATATCCGATTTTACAGCGACGAACAAATTCAATGCCACTCGCAATTAATTTAGCACATGAACACCCTCAAGATCGGATATCGACACAATCAAATTATACTGTCAAATTCGTACAAAATAATGATCTACCATCGAAAAAAACCAATCAACCATTTAAAATTCCTCGTCCACGTGTACATTTTAATCTTCCAACAGAAAAGAAGGTCTCTTTTTTCCTTACCTTTTCAAAATTTTGCTTAATTAAAATTGTCATTCTTTTTTTTATTTAGCTTCAACATTGTACAAGTTGCTCAAGACTTATACAATTAATACCCTCGCCTATACCTCAACGAACATTAATCACATGTCCATATTGTGAACAAGTTTATTGTAGTAAAAATTGTCAAAAAACTGATTGGACTCTGCATAAACGTCAATGTATTCTTTCGAATTCGTACTCATGTTGTGGACATATTCTACGTTTAATGAAAACAAATACTTATTTACTAAAACGTTTAAGTACATTAGCATCTAGTGGTTATTTATCATCGGGACGTGGTGCAACATTATTATATTTTGATAATATGAAAGAAGCTGATTATTATGTACAATCGAATACAATTGAAAACACACGTTTAATGGCTATTTATTGGTCATTAACAGAAACAAATTCGAATCGAGCTATTGAAAATCTTCGACCGATTGAATATGAACATTTGAAAGAACGTTGCATGAATTATGATCCAAGCAATGAATTTGTTTGTCATGTAACAATACGTGTTGAAACAGATAAAAGTACGTCTAGAAAAGATTCTTCAATATTCTTTGAAATCGAGTTTTCATTTAGTTGAAACACCATATTCATATGTTAGTCGAACAATGATTTATAAATTACTTAATACAGATTTACCCGTAAGTCCATCGAGTACATTTCCAACAGTATATTTAGCTTCGTTAAATTATGGCAATGATTCAACAAATACGAATCATATGCGACAAGTTTTCTTTGCTAAACTACAAGTTGAATTACGTGAACGTGGTATTGAAATTGAAGAACATTATCCAGAATTATATAATCAATTGTGCAGTTATATATCAGCAACAAATGAAGTCGAACGAGAAAAATTAATTCCATTTACACCGATTTGTTTATTTATGAGACATCGACATACACAACAATTATTCATGTGTGTTATTACACCGGAATCTGAACCTGATCGGTCATGGTTACTTGATCGATGTTTAATCGAAAATCAATTAGCTATTTGTGATAATTAAGAACTAACTGTACGCATACTCACCGTACATGGATCTAGTTTTCTATTCAATGAATCGATCATCAAATGATTGATATTTTTCTTTCTTTCGTTTTGTTCTTAGTATGACATGATTTTATTTGTCAAGAAAAAAAAATAATAAATAAATAAAATATTTTGTTTTCTTTTTACATCCTTGGATATGAAATACAGCCTACGTATTTGGTAGATTCGAATTTAATGATGTTATTAGGCATTTAGATTGTCGATGAAAAAGAAATTAACGAGAATGAATGTATATAAATCTTTTGAATGTTATGTTTTTATCAGTTAGTAATTTGTATTGAAGTGTTGTTTCGGATCGATTTTTAGATGAGAAAATTTTCGTTTTTATTTATTTCACTTCTAATTAGTGAATTGATTCAACGTAGGTTTTTCTAGTTATGAAAATCGATTGAATTATCGTTTGGTTTTTGTATCTTAGAAATCGATAGTCAATGTTCAGGTGGCATTTGGCCGATAGAAGATTCAACTATTGGTTCATTGAATGTTTCATGGCGATATAATATCGCTTCGAACACAGTTCAATTTGTTATTCAAGGTATATTCACAATTCTGCTTCTTCGTATTTTCAAAACACAGATGTGTTCGTAGGTCAAGCAAGTGGAAGTATGAGTTTATCTTCGGAATATCTTGCTTTGGGATGGTCGGATACAGCACCAACTATGGTTAGGTTATGTTTTTCCGGCTGTTCATTGATTTTGTTTTTGTTGTTCTTAGAGTAATATGGATGTAGCCATGTTTTTTATCGGTGATAATTTTCTGCAAGATCGGTAAAAAAGAAAAGAAATTTCTTTTCGTTTTTTTATGAAAATTTGTCATTCATATAGATATTCTCGAGCTCATGCTGTACCATCGATTGATAGTCAACAAGATTTCTGTCTTATTCTCAGCAATATATCAGGCAATAATTTTTATGTTGCTTTCGAACGTTTTTTAACAACAGGTGATGCAAACGATATTAGTTTCATATCAAATCTCTATTTAATGTTTTCAATGGGATCGTATACATCAACAAATAATAGCAATACTAATAGCACTAGCAGTACTTTCAATCCACAACATCATGTTTTTCGTATTGCAACTCAAACAACATTCAATCTTTTGAATTGTATTTCAAGTAAACTGAAATTCGATCATGTTGGTAATTTATTTATTAAATAAATTTTAGATAGTTGTTTAACAACAAGTTGTCCAACAACATCATGTCCATGTTTGCAACAAATATCAACCGGTTCAGCTCAATGTATGTGTTTTCCACCATCATCATGTATATCGGGCTCGACAATAACACCTCCTACAACTGTATCTATTACATGCCAATGTGTTAATAATGGAACTTGTTTATCAAATGGAACTTGTTCATGTTCAGATCGTTATCGAGGCGTATTCTGTCAAATCGGTAGATGGTTTTCAATCATAGAATAAACGAAAGATTTCTTTTTTTAATTTAGTTAATCCTTGTAATGATTATTGTTATAATAGTGGTTTATGTTCGGTTTCGTGTACGGATACTAGTTGTAACACACCGATTTGTACTTGTACGAATGGATATAGTGGAATTCGTTGTGATACTCTTGTGAGTAATGTATGTGAAGCGAATTCATGTGTTTATGGAACTTGTGTTACGTTGAGTAATACGAGTTATCAATGTCAATGTACAGATGGATTTATGGGAGCACATTGTGATTTAGGTATGTTGAAAGAAATTATTCGAATGAATGAACGAAACAAAAACAAGGATTTAATTTTTAGTTAATAGTTGCTTATCAAATCCATGTGGTCAAGGTACATGCATTGCATCAACGAATTGTGTTGGTATACTTTGTGGTTATACATGTTTGTGTCCAAATGGAACATCAGGTTCATATAAAATAAAAACTTTTTTTTCCGTAAATTTTACATGTTGATCAATTAGGAACTAATTGTGAGATCGGTGCAAATCCATGTTTAATTAATCCATGTCAAAATGGTGGTACTTGCAATGTAATATCAACAACTTATGCCTGTCAATGTCCACTACCATATGGTGGAAGAAATTGTGCTTTAACTATTAATGTTTGCACTCCAAATCCTTGTTTAAACAATGGTGTTTGTATTCGAAGTACGAATGTATCCGATGGAACATATCAATGTCAATGTTCAAACGGATATATTGGTTCAAAATGTGAATATTGTAAGCAGGAAAAAAAACGAAGTTGATTTCAATTTGAAATTCATATTTGATTTAGTAAGTGGTTGTTTTTCGTCACCATGTCGTAATAATGGTCAATGTGTTGCGACAACAACGAATTGTTCGTTGTCGACTTGTTCAGTTGAATGTATTTGTGTCAATGGTACACGAGGTAATTATTGTGAACAAATCGATACATCATGTTTGACAGAACCTTGTCAAAACGGTGGATATTGTATAACGAATTCATTAACAAATATTTCATATTGTCAATGTCCAACAAATACAATTGGCTCTCGGTAGAATTTTCTTTAAAAATCTTCCGCTAAACGAATCTTTTTTCAGTTGTGAAACAATTCAAACAGTTTGTACGAATGATTATTGTTCAAATCACGGTATTTGCTATATCGATGCAACAACAGGCATTAGTACATTGAAGTGTACATGCTATGCAGATTATACAGGTACAAATTGTCAAACAGCAATAAATACGAATTCACTTTGTTCACAAAATCCTTGTGGATCGAATGGTACCTGTATAACTATTTCGAATTCATCGTACTATTGTCTTTGTCCAAATGGTGTCATTGGCCAATCGTGCAGTTCAAGTATATCGCATAAGAATCACAAATAATTCATTTGTTGTTTATTCTAGATTCATTAATATCATGTGCAGATTCGCCTTGTCACTATCTTTCAACATGTTTATCCTTATCAAATTCAAGTTCAACGAATTATAAATGTGTTTGTCCTGAGTATCTTGTTGGCGATCGTTGTCAATATACAAATTATTGCCAGAAACAGCCATGTTTTCATCAAGGTACTTGCGTTTCATTAGGCCCACAGAATAGTTTTACTTGTGTGTGTCAACCGGGTTTTGGAAATTATGATTGTTCGATATGTAAGTAATCGACATACGACGTATATTTAGTTGTCACGACTGTTTGATTACATAGATTTGGGTTTAACTTGCAATTCAAGTGTATGTTTAAATGGTGGTACATGTGATTATAATAGTACAAGTATTCGATGTATCTGTCCGGCGGGTTATGCTGGAGCACGATGTGAATGGTGTAAGAGAAAAAAATAGCAGAAGAAAAATACGAAAATGAAAGATTATGATTGTTTTTAGCATCGGTCTGTTCAACGAGTACATGTTTGAATGGTGGTACTTGTCGACAAACTGCTACAACAATGGTTGAATGTTTATGTGTACCTGGTTTTACTGGTCCAACATGTAGTCTACGTGATTCATGTGCCAATTTTCCATGTAAAAATGGTGGAGCTTGTTCAAATCTATTGACAAACTCGAATACTCAATGGTCATCCTATCAGTGTCGATGTCCATCAGGATACTATGGACAAAATTGTGAATCATGTAAGTAAATAACGAAATTCGTCGAAAATACTGCTATGATTAAATTCAATTTAGTAATAAGTTCATGTGCAGCTATGCTTTGCCCAACAAATCAAGTTTGTAGCGAACAACCAACAGGACCTGTTTGTACATGTACTGGAAATAAAGTTGGGACATTTTGTCAATACGGTAAATTCAACAGCAAAAAAACAGTTCAATCTCTACTTTCATTTATCTTGTATATTTAGAAAATCCTTGTAGTGTATTATCATCAAATACTTGTCTCAATGGTGGCACATGTATATCAACAAATACCGATCCTCCAAAAGTATCCTGTCTTTGTCTACAAGGATATACTGGCTCCGACTGTGGACAAACTACAGATGGTAGCGTATGTTCAAGTAATCCATGTCAATCACGTGGTTATTGTGCATTATCATCGACGAATTCATCGTATTCATGTATTTGTATCAGTAATTACACAGGAATTCAATGTGAACGAGGTAAAACCTATTGTTATTCACTTGCTTTTGATTGTATTACTCTCTGTAGATAATCCATGTGTATCATCACCGTGTTTAAATCAAGCCGTTTGTCAAAGTCATTGGAATACAACGAATACATGGTACACATGTCAATGTGTTGGAACATATACAGGTACAAGATGTGAAACATCGTTACTTAATCCTTGTGGAGGATTATGTATGAATGAGTAATTAAAATCAAATTTTGATTCGATATTATTTCGAACCATTGTTTTTCTCTATTCTAGAAGTCCATGTGTAAATGGCTCATGTGTTTGTCCAACACAATATACCGGCACATATTGTGGATTTAGTAAATGAAAATTTCCGTTTCTTTTTTGCTTATGAATTCTCTTAAAAATAAATTCGTTTTTTAGATAATCCATGTTACAATTCGAGTATCTGTCGAAACGGTGCTATCTGTATACCCTATTCGAATTCGACAAGTGTATCATTCACATGTATTTGTTCGAGTTTATACACCGGTCAATATTGTGATGTGTCAATCTACAGTTCATCATCAGCAATAACAACTTGTGCATATACTTGTTTAAATGGTGGCTCATGTATTAACAGTATTTGTACATGTACAACACAATATGTTGGACCAGCTTGTCAATATCGTAAAGAAAAACTTGAATGAAAGAAAACAAAATCTTCAAATATTGTCTTTGTAATATTCGTTAGTAAATCCATGTTCTACTCAAAATCCTTGTTTGAATGGTGGTACTTGTTTCGGTCAATACAGTGCAAATGGAAGTTTATATACACAATGTTTTTGTCCAGTTGGATATACAGGAGTGTACTGTGAAAGTACTTATGAAATTGAATTGATAGATTAACATAAATATGAATTTTATTCTTCTCAAGATACACTTTGTACAACAGCCGTATGTAATGGTGGAGAATGTATTGCAGCACAGAATGCATTTGTTTGCGCATGTCCGGTTGGAAAAATTGGTGATCGTTGCGAAGTAAAATATAAACAATATCGATTTTGACTAAGGAAATTTGTTTAGTATAATGATACATGTATGAGTAATCCATGTGCATCAACGGAACAATGTGAACAAATCAATTCTACCTATCAATGTAAGTTAGTTAATCGATTGATTTGCCAATCTCATTCAATTTTCTTTCCTAGGTCGTGCATGTTACGATAAGAGTACCTATTGTACTAATTACCAAATGCATCAAGAATATTGCGATAGTCGTTATAGTTTACTTATTAATGGAACTTATCTATCAGTAGTAGATGCCTGTCAATTATCATGTAACAGATGTATATCTGCTCAACGATTGAATGAACCAATTGTTGCATTGAAAACTGATGATGATGATGATGATGATTTCAGTCAATCATCATTGATTATTGAAGAAATTTATACTGATGAAACTACGATTTCTAGTACAACGACAACGACAACGACAACAACTACGACAACAAATTATGTCGGATTAAACATCATCTTCTCTCGAATGGCACAATGTATCGATATTCGTGATGATTGTTTATTACAAAAACAATATGGTTTTTGTCGAATTTTAAATGAAAAATATCCGTATGATTGTATGAAAACTTGCCATCCGAGTTGTGTGTCTCATTGAAACATTTAACAAAAAACAAAACACAACGAAATTAAATATTTTTTTGTCTTTTAAATAAATCAAACAAAACTTTTCATTTTGTTCTTCCTCTTGACGCAATCATTGTAGACACGAGAAAATATTCTATGGTAAAACACAGCAGCGTGGCGCAGTGGAAGCGTGCTGGGCTCATAACTCAGAGGTCGGTAGATCGAAACTACTCGCTGCTACTCTTCCTTTTTTTCTCTTTCTTTCTTTCCTTTCGCTTCCGAACGCATAAAAAAAATGAAGCAATATTTTCTTGCCACGATGCACAGAAAAAAAAACAAAGAATAAATATTAGTCAATTTCATTCGTCGTAATTGCATTCGAGATACGTATACATATTACAGAAAATAACACGCTATCCAATGGCGAAAAATATCGAGTGGAACACAGACGAAGACAGCGACGATTTCGAAATCTTAGATAAAACCGAACCAGAAACATTCGAATTCATTGGTTTGTATAGAAAAAAAAACGTCACAATGAAATTCGGAAAATTACGTTTTTATGTTGAATTTTCTAGAAAATGAGTCATTCGAAGTACTTCCTCGTCAGAGTAAACCTTCATTCGCATCAATTGTCCAGAAACCCAATTCATCATCATCAGTAATTCAAGATAATGATCAACCAAAATCTAAAAAACCTACAATCACTACACCGATTTGTTACAATTCACCAGCAATCATTCCTTTCAATGACAATTCAGATTTAACACCAATTCTAACACGTCAAACAACTATACCGGTAGCATCAACAAATTTTTTCGATTATTTACAAACGGAAAAAACGAAAACAAAACTCGAACGAATTATTAAGGAAAATGATCACGAACGAGAAACGCGTTTACAAGTAGCAAAACAAATTCAACAAGATTTTCTCAAATCGATCCATCTCGATTAAAAATTTTATCGATTTATTTATTTATATATGTATTTATTAGCCGTTAAAAATTGAATAAATCAGAAGATTAATCATAATCATTGTTTCACAAAGATTTTTCAATATTCGACTGTTTGTTTTCGATGTTACTTGATCACCATACATAACTAAACTAAACCAAATCGAAATATTTAATATTAATAACATCATCGAATATTCTATAATACGAAGAAATAAATAATAACATATTTTAACTAAATAATCATCTATATTATAAGCAATTTCATGAATTATTTCATGTTGTCGATTATGACTTTGTTCAAATATAAAATGACGATAGAAATAAACAAAATAAGTTAAACTAAATATGACTAAACTAGAAAATAGAATTTGAAATAAATTTGAATTCATTGTTGACATTGTATGATTTGCAATTGAATCTGAATGATGAGTTTGTTCGACAATTGTTTGACAATTATGTTCGAATTGTCCACGACGACGAATTGCATGACAATGAATACATTGGACAGTTAAATCATCTAACATATTTCGAATTAAACGATTAGTTTTTCGAAGATAAATATTGTATTCAGCCGCTTGAGTATCACCTAATGTCCATCGACATATTGGACAAATCGGTTCATTCAATTGTAATAAACATGAACGACAAAATGCACTATCACATGTTATATGTGTGTACGGTTCTTCGAGAATATCCAAACAGATAGGACATTTAAGAGATGATGAAATCGAATGTTCATTTGTGTAGACATATTCGATTGGATTCATTTGCATTGTACATACGAAATGCGTGAATGAGAGAAAGATTTCTGTATTGGTAAATAAAAGTGTATGCAAGTCAGTCAACAAAATCTATAGAGAGAAGAAAAAACAAAGGTGCAAAAAAAAAAGAAGAAAAAGAGAAAGGCACTTGGTGGTTGCACCTTAGATTTTTCTTCTTCTTCTTCTCGTTTCGTTTTTTTTCTCTCTCGTACATGTATGTACGGTATATAAGTTCCGAGCTCTCGTTTTATTTTCACCTTTTGTTTTGACTACCAATCAACGAGAAAACATATATGACTAAGATGAGTTTATTTTTCTTTTTTGTTTGAGGTTTCATACGAAAAATGTTTTCGAACGAAAAATGAGATTACATTCTAATCCTTTAAAAACAAAGATTAATTGAAATTCTCCGAGGAAAAAGAAAAAATCATGATGATGACGATGCTGATCATTTAACAAGCACTTGTCAGTAGTCGATTATCAAATGATGATACATAGGTGACAACTAAAGATCAAAGACGAACAGCATAACTGTGACTAATTCTTTTTTCATTAGAAATCAATTTGATTTTCTATGCTTGCGCGTATTATTTCCGCAAATCAATATACTCAGAAAGAAAACAAGAATAATTCTAATGCATCATACTATTTTTTAACGGGATACTTAAACCCAAAAAATAATAATATTGTCAAAAGTAATATGCGTATGCAAATATTCATACACATATACACACACGAAAACAGAACGTACACAAGCAAACACACATACAGAAGCAAAAATATTCATGTACAAAATACACATGATATTTTTTGTTTTGTTTGTTTGATGATCATTCAATGAAAAAAAAATGTTCATTCGAAAAAAGAGTTATTCATCATCATTTGTCTGATTGATTTTCGATATGGATTTAACCAAATAAGTTCTTCGATAAGATGACGTAGACATGAAACAGATTCTTTTGAACAATCATTTCCATCATACTGATAAGACACGAGACATTTCGATGGTAATATTGATAGTGAATGTTGCTGCTGATGTTGTTGTTCGGTATCATCAAGTGAATGTGTCGAATATCCATCATCATTATCGGTTGTTTGTTCATCGAAGCACGATGAGGATGCTGATGATATCGATGAAGAATATCGAGATGGTGATGATGATGATGTAATCATTGTTTCACAATAATTATTTTCATTTTCATAATCATCGACATCTTCATCGTCGTCGTCTTCAATATCATACGAATAGATATTCGATAATTCGATACAAATCTTAGGCTCATCATTATCTTGCCAATAGGTTATCTCATCTAGATATTTCAATTCAATTAAATTGATATCAATCAAAAAATAAACAAGAGATAGAATTAATCTTTTGAAAACTAACTTTGTTGTGTTTTAGATGAATTGAATAGATAGTTGTTCGAATTTGTTTCATATGGATTTGAATGAATATTAATTTGTGATGACTGAAGTGTATTCGTATTTGAATTATTCACAAATATATTCAATAAACCTTGTTGAATATCATATTGAAGACCTATTTTTAAATCATCTGTTAAATTGACACTTTGACAAATGAAATTCGTTTGTGGAAATTTCAACATGAAACTGAAAGAAAACACGCGCACACACATTTTCAATTGAATTAATATTGAAATTCGAATCTTACGATGAGAGATGATTTGACATAGGAAGATGAAAACGGCCTAGAATTTGTTTCGATTTGTACTTGAGAGAATAATGTACGAAAAATAAAGACGATATATTTATACTATCGTATTATCTAAACAGAGAAAATCGATTGACTACATTTTCCATTTGTCTCTCTCTCTCTCTCTCTTTCTCTTATTTTTCTCTATTTCTCAGCTGTTTTGAGAATAGAAAAAGAGGATATATTCGCGCTTTTCTTTCCTTCTCTTTCTCTCTCTCTCCTCTCCTTCTTGCTCGTTTATAAATCAAGAAGTATATATTTATACTGTTCGATCACACTCACTATCAGTTGTGAATAAGACTGTTCTTCTTTTTTTTTCCCTTTCTTTCTTTCTCTGATGATTTGTCTATTCGAAGTTAACGCACACATTAGGAGGAAAAAAAGAATTCAAGATTATTTATACTATCGTTTTTCATCTGGTCAAGGACGATTGTTAGTTTGTTATTGATGTGAAAAGCACTTTTCTTTCTTGGCATTCCAAGGACCAATTAAGTTCCTCTCCGAACATCAAAGAATACACTTGAATATGTGTTTTCATAGGAGTTTATATAGGTGTAAAAATACGTATATACTTATCAGTATTGATGTATATATGAAATTGTATTATTTATCGATTAGAAATGAATACAACAAGAAGACATTTAAAATAAGCAATTATTGATTGATATTTCGATTTAATATTCGAAATATCCTTGTACACTTTCTTTTATTTTTATTTATTAAATAATCAATGTCTGTACATAGAAATAGACTTCTTATGGATTCATAGTTGATGAACGAATTTGATGTTTGATATATTTCAATTCGAATTGATTAACTTCACGATATTTTTCATTACGAATGAATTGTTTACCTTCGAACAAACGTTTTTCAATATTCCATTCGAGTTGTATGATTATTTGATGATTCATAGTATCTAATGGATAAGATTTTGTTAAAGCGATTCGACCAGTTTTCATTGAATACGTTCCATTGATCGAAAACGTACCAATACTATCCGTTCCCGAGCCAGTAATTTTCGAAAATTGACAATCGAATAGAAGAGTCATTTGATTTGGTCCACACCACATGCCCAATTGAAGATATCGATATGACCAGAGACCTGATTGAAATAGATTTGTATCATAGGATAGATGAGAATGAGGCCGATGAGTTTTCGAACTAACAAATTTGACATTCGTTTGACAGGGTCGATTTTTTCGTCGACGATAAACAACGATGATAGAAATAAGAATTATCATTCCTAGAACACCACCGCCAACAATACTTCCAGCAATAACAGCATTCTGTTTTCGACATTCTATACTTGAACAAGAAAAAAATGTATTGCTGTATTGACCTTGACCATTGTTAGAATCTATAATGTGATGATGAAGAAGAAATTGATGATTTTTTTTTGAACAAATAGAGATTTACTTTTTTTGCCTAAACCATATATGCCTAAACTGAGATAGATTATGATAAAAAGAAGACGATGATTGATGTGCATTTCTATGAAATTTGTAGGTGGATTGTTATAAGAAAATAAAATGTACGTTTACTTTTAATTGAACGATGAAAATATAGTTTTGTTTTGTTTTTTTACGTTCATCTACTATGAACGTATTAGTTTTTCTTTCACAAGGCTGAATTTTATATTTATTTACGATGCACAATTTATCATTGTGTGTGAAATGTTAAACAGCTCCCTTCGTATTTACGTAGAATGCGTAGTTGGTGACATCTTGATGTAGAAATTATATTTTCAAAAATTCTTCTCTCAAGTATTGCACAACATTATTAAAAATGTCGGAGGAGGAATCAGTGGAAACGAAAAATACATCAGTCAGTCATAATCGATTCCAATGATTTCGAAAGCACATAGTCGTCGTTTAATCGATGATAGTACCGAGCCTGGAAAAGCTCTTCCACCAATTCAAGGTTTCGAAAATGAACCATTAGTTTCACTAGACGAAGCTGTTCGACCATTAATCGATATTGTTCATCAAATTGAAAATATGGTTCATGTTGCTAAAACTAATTGTAAAAATCCGAAAGATAACTTAACTATCGATGAATCGGCATCGATCATGCTCTATTCAATGGAATGGACGCCAATTGAACATTCATTCTATCGTATTCTTAATGCAACACTTCGTTCTGAAAAACGACAGAATTTAAAACCGTGGTTTCGTTATCTTCGTTTGTTTATTTTTGCACTTTCGAAACTCAAATCTGTCTCTGGTACGATCTATCGTGGTGTGAAAATGGATTTACGACATGACTATCCTGTGAATAAGGAATTTATTTGGTGGGGATTTTCATCGTGTACAACATCGATTCATGTTCTTGAAAATGATGGTTATCTTGGACGATCGGGCACACGAACTTTATTTATGATCGAATGTGATGATGCAAAAGACATTCGAAATCATTCGATGTTTTCATTCGAAGATGAAGTTTTATTACTTGCTGCACGAAAATTTAAAGTCACAGCTTGTTTAAATTGTGGAAATAATCTTTATATGATTCAATTGAAAGAAATTCAACCAAAATTTCCACTTCTCGCATATTCATCATCTGTTCAAACGAAAACATCATCGTATCGAAATGAAAAACTCGAAAATATTATCGATAAAATTCAACCATATGCAGAAGCCAAATTTGCTGGTGAAAATCTAATAGATAACGATATGGAATTGATCGTTACACATATTATCAATGGAAAACAATGCTCAGCAGTCAATCTAGAAGATAATAAACTAACACCACGTGGTATTTCATTAATTGCTTCAGCATTAAACAACAATCGAAGTTTAGAAAAATTAATTCTCAATAGTAATCGTGTTGCTGCACAAGGCGCACAGTTTCTCTCGAAAGTTTTGGCAAAAAATAATTGTCATCTGCAAATACTTGCACTTGCTTCAACGTATCTTTCAGATATCGGTGTACAACAACTTGTGGAAATGTTGAAAACAAATCAATCGTTGACATTCTTAGATTTAGCGAATAATGGAATAAGTAATCGTGGTGCACAAAATCTATTCAATGTTCTCACACAACAGAATTCAACTGTTCAAATTATTTATTTGCATAAGAATACGGCTATTACAGATGCAATCGTTGAGCCAATGATTGAAATGTTTAAACAAAATCAATCATTGACATTTTTAGATATTTCTTTATGTGGTTTGACTGAAGATGGTAAAAAGAAAATTCGAGAATTTCTTCAAACAAAAACAAATGTGAAAATAAACTTCGAATAAAATATTTTATTATTTAAAAAAAAATATTTGACATAAAAAAGAATGAGATGTAAAACTTATCGTGATTTGCATATTGTTGGATTGACTGAAGTTTGTTGCATTTCAATTCTTTGCATAAGAATTTCCTGAAGTTTATGATAGATTTTCTCACGTTCACATTTAGTTGCTGAACGAATTTCTTCTACCGGCCCGATACACATGGTAGTTGAACTTAATACATATGTCGGTGGAGGCGGTGAATAGGATCGTTTTCTTAAAAATGTAACAGCTTGACCGTTGAGACCACCCATTGGAGATATTGAATGAAACAATTCAGTGTCGACGTGCATTTGATTGCCAGGGAAATGACGTCGAGTTTTGATAGACTGAAGGACACCGGGTAATACTTGAGCTATATTCAAAGAACCATCAGATTGTCTGTGAAGTTTATATGTACAATTGTCTGTTCCATCTGGAATTACATCCCACGATGTTTCGACATATTCGCCCTCAATACACAGAGTTTCGAATGAGTTACGATGATTATGAATTAAAGTTTCCGTACAATCTATGAACCAATTCAATTGATACTCGACAGATGAGTCGTTAGGATCACGACCAAATCGAATTTGATACATAACATTCGGCACTGTACGAACATCGACTATTGACCATTGAGCAAGTGCTTGTTGTATAAAGGTGAGACACTGTTGATACATTTGCATTTTTTAGGATACAATACATGATCGTCTGACAGACGTATTTAAGTCAATTTTTTTGGCTATTTTTCCCACTCAACTGGAGATTTTTTTTTAAAAATATTACTCAGTTATAATGTTGATATTATGACTCAGCATTGTGTACTGTGTAGTATGTCGTCATACAGGTGTATAATGGGAAAAAAAGAATGAGTATAAACTCTATTTCTGTTGATTAAAAAACATGAAATTACTTTCAAGATATCAGGGATTCAACGATAAATAATCGATTGATAAAATTTAAGTCAATAGAAACCATCTGGAACTATCTCAAAGATGTAATCTCAATTGATAAAAGGACAAGCATTCTAACGACTCTTAAAACAATAACGATGATTATACCGTTTTTCTTCGTGGTTTTTGTAGGGGTTTTTGTTAATGGTCAACAACTCGATTTCTGGTTGACCGATCCCGATGCTCAAATTTACTTTCAACAACAAAAATCTATCTCACCAAACACCAACGATCGATTAGACAATGATGTTATTTTTATCAATGCATCAGAAACATATCAAACCATAGATGGTTTTGGTTATGCATTAACCGATGGCAGTGCATTACATTTACATAATATGAATGATGCCAAACGTTCGGAAATACTTCATGAATTATTCGGTACTGAAAATAATAGCATAGGTGTTAGTTATCTTCGTATTAGTATTGGTGCATCCGATTTAGATGAAGCAGTTTTTTCCTATGATGATCTTCCGTCAGGTCAAACCGATGTTAATTTAACTCATTTCGATTTGAGTACAACTCGTACACATCTTATTCCTGTTTTGAATGAAATTCTTTCGATCAATCCTAATATCAAAATCTTAGGTTCACCATGGTCATCACCGACATGGATGAAATCGAACAAAGGTACTGTTGGCGGTAGTCTACTTTCGGAATATTATGACGTTTATGCTCAATATTTGGTTCGTTTTATCCAAGAAATGAAAAAAGTTGGCATTACAATTGATGCAATAACACCTCAAAATGAACCATTAAATCCGAATAATAATCCATCATTGAAAATGGAAGCATCTGAGCAAGCAGAATTCATCAAACAAAGTTTAGGTCCAACATTTCGTCGTAATGAAATTCAAACGAAGATCTTTATCTACGATCATAATTGTGATCGACCGGATTATCCTCTTACGATTTTACAAGATGCCGATGCACGACAATATATCGATGGTTCAGCATTTCATCTGTATGCTGGTGATATTTCAGCTCTATCGACTGTACACAATCAATATCCTGACAAAAACGTCTATTTTACGGAACAATGGGTCGGTGCACCAGGTCATATGAAAGGTGATTTAGATTGGCATGTGAAAAACTTAATTATTGGTGCAACAAGAAATTGGGCACGAGTTGTTCTCGAATGGAATCTAGCAAATAATCCTAAATTAGAACCGCATACACCTGGCGGATGTTCGCAATGTTTAGGCGCATTGACAATCGATGGAGATAATGTTCCATCGCCAAGAAATCCAGCTTATTATATTGTAGCACATGCATCGAAATTTGTTCGTCCAAATTCAATTCGTATCGGATCGAATCTTGTTTCTGGCCTTCCTAATGTTGCTTTTCAACGGCCCGATGATCAACGAAAAGTTCTCGTTGTTCTCAACGAAAATAATTCCGGTAAAACATCATTTCAAATTCAATGTAATGGTAAAACATATGACACGTCACTCAACGGTGGCAGTGTTGGAACATATATTTGCTAAATAAAATCTTTCTTTATTTTTTTTGCTTTTTAACAATAAAATAGAAAAGCAAAAGTATTTTTCATGTAATTTCGAAATTTTTTTCTTCGCAACTTGTGATACTGCATGTCAATAGCGACGTTTCATTTTTTTTCATCGTAATTATGCAACATCCATCGATGAGTATAAAAGGCGGAGATTTATGTGCTTTCAAACATTACTGGTGAAGTTGAAATATTGAATAATATGACGTCGGTTGATTTCAATTTTGCCGAGCCCATCGCCTCGTATGACGCCTCATTTGACTCGAATATGGATGCAGCACCTGCTGACATTGGATCCATTCACAAGTCAGATTATGTCGTGCTCAACGGTCGTCCGTTAAAAGTTGTCGAAGTTACACATTCGAAACCTGGCAAACACGGTCATTCAAAGGTATTCATAGTTGGCATCGATATATTCACAGGTCGTCGATACGAAGAGGTTCGTCCTGTTGGACACATGATTCAAGTGCCAAATATCGAGAAAAAAGATTATCTTATTGTTGATGTCATCGATTATGATTCATTAACATTATTGGATGAACAAACATGCACAATTCGAAATGATATTAACTTAAACAAAAATTCGGACGTATGCCGTCGATTGCTCGATCAATTCAACCAAGGCAATGATCAGATTAAAGTTACTGTATTAAAAGCACTCGGTGAAGAGCAAATAATGGCTTTTAAAGTCATCGTAGATTAGCATACGCTTGATTTCTCGAAATGTTGTTCATTGAACACGCATTTTTTTTAACAAGAAGAAAATGAAAATTCCTTTTTTTTGTATGTCATCAAGATTCATATCGAAATAAACTATTTTTTCTTTTCATCATGAGAAATCTTTAAGAATAATTCAAGTAGAAAAAAACAAGATCTCGATTTTTAACGAGAAGAAGATGACGAAGGAATCATTGTTTGTTTTAACAAATTTGAACAATAACAAATCTCGCGTAGATCCGGTCTTAGATCGGCAATACATGCCGAATTGTTTCCATATTTATTCAATCGACTAAGACGTTTCTTCTGTATGAAAAATGTACCATTCAATGGATTATATTCGGCTGTTAATTCGAATAATCCATGTCCAGGAATAGTTTCGAATTGTATTTGATAAATATTCGTTTGATTCATATTAAATGTATTCACGAAACTTTTTGTCGATGTTTCATTATGAAAACGTGGTACACGACCATCTGTATCACTGGATTCAACAAATTTAATTAATTTATCGTTAGCTGCTAGTTGATTTGCTTTAATTAAACGATGTAAACGTAATTTTGAACATAAATGTTTATAATCTGACATGAAATTATTAAGGAATTCGATTGTTTCAATAGTAAATTGGCGAATTATTGGATTATCTAATGATAAATCATTCCAATTCAAACATGCACACCAATGTTGTTCGACATGAGCGTGTGAACATGTTCGATTTTCTGGTATCAATTGAAAGAGACTGTAGGATCGATTTGTTTTCGATTGATAGGGATCAGATGAATGAAATTCAAATAAATGTTCGAATGTTTCATGTAGATCGAATGGTGTTGTTAATCGATGTGAATTTAAACGTAGATTTTTCATTAAATCAGGATAAGTATGTTGAAATTTTTCTGGCATACGTACAGCTATGAATGGTAAACGTTCTTCAAGTTTACCTTGATAAGTTTGTCTCAATGACGAAAATCGAGCACCATGATCAGCCATTAAAATAAACATTGTCTTATCGAAATAGCCTTGTGTAAACATTATTTTTAGAAATTCAACTAATTCATTATCACCATAAGGCAAACGATTATTTGTATCATGTGAATATTGTGAATGAAAGATGAAGGAAAATTTCGGTTGACTAGGATACATATCATATAAATCACGAATCCAATTTAACATCGATTGTAAACGTGTTATTGAACCGAAACAATAGGGTTTCGATGTACGCATCGATTCGGCAACGAGATAGAACGGTCGGCCATAATGATCGACAGGTGGCTCACGAAAACCGGTCAGACGCATTTGAAATGTTCCAACTGATTGTAAATCTTCTGCCCATTGTGTTATATAACCATTATCTAATGAGAATATGCAATGAGTCAATCCGTATTTTGCAATTGATTTACCTTTAAATTTCTTCCAAATCCACGGAAAATGATCGACACTATCAGCACCTACATGACCACGTCGTGCTTCAGGCAATTCTTGTTCTGTTTGGCCAGTTAAAATTGGCAGTAGAGCAGCTGGTGTACCATCGCCAACGATATTATATCCTGACAAAAATGATAAATATACGTCATTAGAAAACGATCGTTCTGTTTATTCTTTCTCTCTATATATAATTATACCTTTCAACACGATGGCTCCTAATTCTTTAATCAAATATGAATAAGTTTTCGGCAAAAAACGCATAAATGTCATGCGAGAAACGGAATCAAAACCAAACATAAGTACATTATAACCGAGATGAGTTTTAACCATGGGATTCCAAACATGTCTAGAGAAAAAAAAACATCAAATAATAATTATTCAATGAAATGGAATCTATATTATTTGTTTTCTTTGTCTTTCAAAGTAACACTAACCGCATATGTAAACCAGCATCGAACATAATGCCTGAATGAACATTTGAATAGAAACTGCCATCACGTGCTCGACAATCAGCGCGGAAAAAATCCGACACAAGCGGCATTTTATCAACAACAGGAAATAAACGAGCACCTTCCAATGTAGAAAAGTCATCTTTTGCTCGAAGTATCGGCCGATATGCACAAACGATAGGTCCATGTTTTTGTAGTGCTTGCTGTGATAAACGAAACGTGCCATTTTCTACATAAACCCAATTTGTTGATTTTTCACAATCAGGCTGCGATTCTTTAACTGGATCTAAATGTTGCCATATGTCTGAATTATCAATCGATAATTTCGGATATTGACAAGCAAGTTTGGTTGTATTGAAGAAATCTTCACGTATCAAATGTATATTTTTATTCGATTGTATACGTGCATCTTGAAGATCTCGTTCATCGATGAAATAGATCTTATATCGATCTTGATATTCCAATGAAAATACGGTAACATAGAAATTATACGAAAACATAAATGTTGAACTTGTGACAAAGATGAGAAGAACATAGATTAGAAAACGATTTAAACAAAGTCGTCGACAACGGCGACGTAATTGCATGATAAGGTTTTTTCTCCGCCTTGATTGATTTATTTATTTGTATCTAGTTTAGAAAAACAAACTTGATTAATGAATCTTTTCTTTTTCTACGACGATATTTCCAATAATATTCGACGGCAATTTGCATTAGATTTAATTGTTATCGTCTGGATTTTGTTTAATATAGTCAACGCTAAAATAAAATACAGGTTTTTTTTCCTTCTTTTCCTCAAAGATAATGTTATTTAGAGAATTGAAAAATGTGTCAAATCTATCAACTCGATTTAATTTTCATTAACTAAAGCTGACAAGTTCCTTTATATTAGCATTAAATTGATGACTTAAGACCCTAGTGTATATACATATAAATACGTTGACTATCTTTGTTGTCTTTTACTTGTTTAATTACTCAATGGTTGTCTCTCAAATAAATAGGATTTTATTTTTCATCAAGAATATATCGTATATGTAGTTAATACATGTGTACTTACTTGAAAATATCTGATAGTTCTATGTCACGTCGTTTCTTCTTCTTATTTGCTTAAGCGTTATTGTTTATGTTGTTAATAATATTGTTCTTTTTACAGATAGAATAGTTCACTAAGAGAAAGAGAAGAAGAAGAAAAAAAAACGCGCCAATATTCTGATAAATGAGAAATATAGTCGAATAGTTACGTTCGTCATTGCCTTGTATATATAGATTTTTATTACATCGATAGACGATGAATCAATACAAGCATATAAGATAGTTTTCTTTTATCATCATCATCATCACCATTCAGTTAGCGTTATGTTTCTAACACTATGTATGTGCGTCTGCTCGAGTCGTGTAACGGCGATACCAATTGCGTCGGTTTTTCCTCTGTTCTGTTTGCTTATATTCTCTATGCTACTTTTAATCCGATGGATGTTGCCGTCATCATTATTGTCGGTCGTCTTTCTCTTCTTCTTCTGCTTTGCTTTCTTCTTCTCCTCTCTCTCCCCCTCCCTCCCTACTGCTTCTTCTTCATTTCCCATTTTTCTTTTCAGAAAAGTCCCATGTTGATGTTAACCATATTGAATAGACCAGTCCTCATCATTTTTACTTATATGCATCTATTGTTCTTTTGTATTCTATGACTACATTGCCATCAATTGTGTATGTCCTATGGTAAAAACAGAAACAAAAGGAGCTAAATCAGATAACAAAAAATCCGTTTTTTCTTCTTCTTTCGCTTCGACATCTTGATGAGATCTTTATTTATTATCAGATGAATTCATTTGACATCGGAGTTGAATGAAGGGATCGAACGAACAGAGAAAAAAGCACTCGAATGATGTATGATAGTTGAAGATTGCTTTTTTCCATTCCATTAGTCATCATCAGCATCGTTTTTTTTTGAGAAATAATTGAAAAAGAAAAATTGCAGTCGGTCGATTTGGTTCTTTATGCGTGAATGTCAACGCATTTCCGGATGACTTATTAAGTTTTAAAGGCGAATAAGACACCGAAAAAGAAAAGACAGGTTGTTGTTGTTGTTATTTCTTTTGCACACATCGTCACTGTGCATCAAAGTAGAAAAAGAAGAAACATTTCCGAGATTTGTTCTTTTATTTTTACAAATATTTGTTTTATCTTAGTTTTAACTGTCGACAGGAACATTTCCATTAAAAATCAACGACTAATCTTCATGACATTCGTGAATTAATTATTAATTTCATTCGAAATAAGTTAAATATTACCGATAACTTTTCTCTTTTGTTTTATATTCTCGACATAATTAATGAATAAAATTCGTGTGAAATATATTATTCTCAATGACATATGAACAAGAAAAATCGTCAAAAAGAACGAAGGAGAAACAAACGGAAATTCTATTATATTCAAGTGAGATTGTAATGAAATTAATTCAGTCAGTTGTTGAACTGTTCACTAATCATGAATAATCTAATTCACACAGCCGTATTAACTAAACAAATTTTCTCACATCTTTCATTAAAACTATGACAAAAAAAAACGATTGAAGAACAAGAAGTCAATTTAATAATCCGTTTTCTTTCAAATTGATCAATATTCATCATCAGGGATTATTTAAAATAATAGAATTTTCTCTTAATCTTTTTCTTCTGCTCAGTAAAACAAACGAAAAGAAAAGTTTCATGACAGAATATAAAAATTCAGTAACAAGAAAGACTCGTTTTTTTTCTCTAGATGAACTAATTGTTCATGTTCGTGACATGTCAATACATAATATATTTGCATTTCAATTGAATTACAATCAATATTTATATAAATCAGACAAATAATTTTTATTTTGTATTGATAAAATATAAAGAAAAAAAAGGTCCTATTTGCATGTCCATAGTCAACAAATAACATCTGTAAACATATTCGTATACATCGCAAACTAATTACAAATAACTAACGAACATTTTTTCAATCAAACATGACAAGTCATCAAGCAAATATGTCATTGACAACACGATGAATTACTATTTCCAATAGAATTCTTCATTTCGTGAAAAACATTATTTAGTAGTACTTCTCAACCTCATAAATTCCAACAAGTATTCATTCATATTCATTATTCCCATTGAATAAATTCTATACAAGTATATTTTAAAATACTTCATACGGTAAAAGATTGACATTTTTTTTATATAGAAGAGCAAATATAAAGAGTAGAAGAAAAAAAAACAAAATATCTAAACAAAGTCTACTTGCTAAGTGTAAATATATCTCGATAATGATATCAGCAAAAAAAAGAAATGAAAAAAAAATGAAATTCTAAATTATATAACTTAGAGAGAGAGAGAGAGATAACAGATTAATCGTCGATTAAATGACAATTCAATAAACGCTTCTAAAGAAAAAGAAAATTTGAGAAATAATAATAATACGTGTTTCTTTTGAATACTTACAGAACACGGCATTTTGGTGTACTACCTTCGTAGATACAATTTGTACCCGATGGGCAATCCAATGGACACCAACGATGATTCGGTGGCATAAGTGTTTGTTCACAAAGTACACCTGTTGTACCATTTTTACATATACATTTATGACCTTCTTTTGTTGTTATACATTGACCATTTTTGCCACATGGACTTGGATGACATGTTCGAGGTCGATTAACTAAAAATCAATATGCGTATTTAATTTTGACATTTTATATTCGATAATTTTTTCATACTTAATTCACAACGATCACCAAAATATGATTGTGGACATGTACAATGTGCACCTTGTTCATCAGCATGACAAACTCCACCATTCAAACATGTAACGTTACTACATGGATCGTGAGTTAATGATCGTTTACGTGCTATTTTCAAAGAAATAAAAATATATAAAAATTCGAAGAAATCAATGTAATCGAACGTACTGAATTGACAATAGTAGCCAGTAAATGATGCTGGACAGTAACATTGAGCCGTATTTTGAACGACAGCACAACCACCATTGTTTTGACAAGGATTTGGAAGACCTAAATGTTAACTCGATTCGATTGAGAGAAAACTTTCGAAAATACAAACATGGATTTGATGCAGCTGCTGTTGGTGTTGGACATGGACAAAGTATACAAGCACAAGCTGGTTGAGTAGCTTGAGTAGCTAATGTTACTTCACAATTACTGCCCGAATATGGATATGTACATTGACATATGTAGGCATTCGATGTAGCTACACAAGTACCACCATTGTAACTAAATAAGAAAGAAAGAAAGATCTTTCGAATACAAAGGACATAATATTGGATTACCATGGACTTGGTTGACAATAATTACGAACTTCACAACAACGACCATAATAACTTGCTGTACACGAACAAACAAAAGCTTAACAAAGAAAAAAATAAGAAACATTGATTTTTTAGATCGAAATCGAATTGAATGATATTTTACTTGTTGGACTTGTTGCTGTACATGTACCACCATTTAGACATGGTTGTGAAACACATGGATTTGGTGCTGCTGTTGTGACTCGTAATAATTCACAACAACGTCCAGTATATTGTGGCGGGCATTGACATTGAAATGAATTACCATATGGTAAACAGACACCACCATATAAACATGGATTGGGATCACATATACGCTGTTCACATCGTGCACCAAGAAAACCATTAATACAAACACAACGGAATGCAGCATTAGGACCAGTACCAATAACTTGACATGTACCACCGTTTTCACATGAATTAGCTAGACATGGATTGCTTTGTGCTAACGTTATTTCACAACAGGTACCAGCAAAACCGGAACGACATGCACAAGCAAAGCCCGTTGTTCCATTCAAATAACAGCTGCCACCATTTTGACTAAACATTATAAATTGATTCGTCTTTTTTTTTTTTAGCTTTTTAATTGTTTTTTTTTCTTACCAAGGATTTGGTACACAGTAATTTCGAAGTAGAGTAGCTATAAAAATGATTCAAATTAATTATAAAACTTGTTTGATTTCTCTTTTTTTGTCGTCGTACCTGAACTAGTTTGACAAGTACTTCCAACATAACCAGTTGCACATAGACATACATTTCCAGTTGAAGATGGTGCACAAACACCTCCATTCATACATGGATTTACTGTACCACAGCCAACTGTACCGGCTACTGTAGAACAATAAAAAAATCAGCTGAATTTCAACGAAATCCAATCGCCAATAGTATTACCTGGTTCATCACATAAAAGACCTGTGTAGCCTGGCGTACATTGACATCGAAAACCCTCACCCACAAGATAACACGTTGCACCATTACAACAAGGATTAGTTGGACATGTAGTTCCTGTACCTGGTGGAGTTGTTAGTGCAGTTGAGGGATCTAAAATAAATGAAATATAACATATTTCTAAATAGATTTCCTAGTTTGATTATTACCTGGATAATCACATAGAGGACCCGTCCATCCAGGTGTACATACACAAATGTGAGTACTAGCAGATGGTATATCTACACATTGAGCACCGTTCGCACACTCGTTGTCGGCACAAGTTGCTCTAGTTGAAATAGCTGCTTCTAATGGAAATTATAAAACAACTAAACGAATCTTAAAACTTTTGTCATGAAATCTTACGCGCTACTTGACATCGAAGACCAATATAACCCGATGCACAACGACAAGTTATAGCTTGTCCTGTAAGAACACAAACACCTTGATTATAACAAAATGATGAGCAACCAAATTGTCTTGGCATCGACGATGTATCAACGCCGGTCATAAATGATTTTTGCATGGGAATTTCAAGAGCATTTAGATCAGCTTCAATTGTTGGATAATCCTCGTTTTCATCTGAATTTGTATTCGAATTAACTGTGATTTCTATTTGACCAAAAAAAATAATAAACATTCGTCGTTTTTTTCTTCTGATTTATACGAAATGATAACAAATGTTTACCGATACGATTCTTTGAATCATCACAATCAGTTACTAATTCTTGAGCAACGCACGTTTTCAATTCAGGCACATACGATGTACCAAATGGACATGTGAATAAGACTCGTAAATTATGAAAACAACGAATAAATTTTTGACAATTGGATATATCGCCAGCAAAATCACGGCATTGTTGCCCTAGAATTACAAGCGTACTAGACTTTTTATTGAAAGATAATTTTCTTACTTTTTGTTGATGTATCTCCTTTTGTTCCTTGAATAATGATACAAATTATCAAAACTAAAAGTCGAATCGAATCGACTTTCATCTTAGAAATGATTTTCTCAAATAGAAGAAAAGAACTGAAGTGTATATATATGAATATAGGTATGAACGTATATATATGTAATGATATTCTAGCTCTCAAGTCCTTTTGGATTTTATTTCAAACTAATCCAACACACACACACCGGGCGCACGGATAGTGAAATAAATCGATGATACTTCGATTGAATTGTTAAACTAGAGTAATAATGAGACGATTGTGTTCACTATTTAAATTCATCCTCCGCATGATCAATGTAGGAAGAAACTCGACATTTCTATCGAGTTCTCTTTTCTTTCTCCCTCTCTCTCTCTTTTCGACGATAAAATGTCGTATTATTTTAAACACCCTTCAAGTTTAAACCATCATCATACAAGTCTTAGTCTTTTGAAATAGAAATTCTTAACTCACTCCTATCAATGTCACATTGATGAATCACACAAGGTCATGAGGAGTAGGACAAGCCTAGACTTATTACTAATCAAGAGAACAATGACATGTTTGTCTTTTAATTGTTTTTTTCACCTTGTACATCCTAATCTTCTAGACAGATTTATTCAAGATAAATCTCTTTGCACATTGCATAGATACGAGATCTTCATCCTTCTTGTTCTTTGTGTCTATGATCAAGTTCAAGGACGATCTCAAGTTACTTCTTTTTATTTCGTTCAAATATCAACAAATTCTGTTGATTTATTAAAACAAGAAAAAAACGTTATAACAAGAACAAAAAAAGAGAAAGAGAAAATAAATTATTAGCTCCAAATATCAAGTAGATAACGACGAGATGTTTCCAAAGATTTCATATATTCTTCAATATTTTCTATATCTAAACAAACGAAAAAGAGAAAATCATTCAATTTCTATTTTTTGTTCTATCAAAATCTTAATTAACCATAATTTTCTTTGAGAATATGTGTGATTGTTTCTCGAATATCTCGAGCTATGATTCGAATGTCTCCGCAAACATAGACAATCGCATTTCGATTGTAGATTAAATTAGCAAGTTCTTTGCTATTGGCTTTAAGTTGATCTTGAACATAACGATACTAAAATAGAAACAACCTAGACCTTTGAGAAGTAAATCCTTCGTAGTATATTATTAAACTTTAGAATACAATGTCGAGACAATTGTTCGTTTTTTTTTCACAAGTTTTTTTCTTAATTGACATTTAGAATCATTGAACTTTTATTGTTTTACTTACAGGATAATTTTCTTCTCGTGATGCAGCAACGAATAGATATTTCAGAACGTTCATTTCTTGATACATTTGTATTTGCTCTCTAGAAAAATAAGAATCTTTCGAATCGATATGAGTAAGAGTTCTATTCGTACTTGAAGAGATAATCATGTTGTCGATGACGACAACCATAGAAAAGCCATGTATTCAAGTTATGCACATCGAAACCATCGATTGATTTCGATGAAAGATATCTACGAATAAAAACAAAACATTCGTAATTATATTTGTCATTGAAATTCAATCGTACAAATGTTCAAGAAAGCCGATAAACGGAGCAACACCTGTTCCTGGTCCGATCATAATCACAGGTGTATCGAGTGATAATGGCAAACGAAAATGTTGACTCATTCTTGTTTGTATTAGGACCTAGAATGAATTTCGAGGATATATTCGATTGATCCGAGATGAATAATTGTTAACCTTGCTGCCAAGTTCGAGTTTATTTAACCAATTGGTACAAACACCAGCGCGTTCGTATGTTCGACCGTTCTTAAGTTGAAAATTGAGAACACTATAGACGAATGTTATCGAACGAGCATCGTCTAATGGTGAACTGCAAATTGAATAGAATCGTGGCATTAATGATGGTAAAAACTCTAAATTTACAAAACAAAACATAAAGCCTTGAACATGACAGTGAAATTTACCGATGAACATTGCAACATCAGGTTGACAACTTGGAAAATAATTGAGTATATCCAAAATGGACAGATGTTCTTCAAGAATATATTTGATATAAACATCTGAACCTTCTTTACTACATAGTTCTTCTAGACGACGTTTTTCATCGGCATTCGATGTACAATCAACAAACAATCGCAAAAGATTCTATTGAAGGAAAATCAAATAAAAAAATTTTTCGTTCGCATCAATCGTTTACTTTTCTCGGTGATGATCGAATATCAAGACAATTGATCAATGCATAACGTAACGAACATTTCGATGGTATATATGCTGGAATTTTAGCAGATTTCTTTGTATTATCAGGAGAGATACTGATATCTAACGACTGAGATGCATTATCTGTCCATCCGAGACTAGAAAATCGAATTAACTATTGTGATTTTATATTCGTTAAAAACAAACGAAAATCAACCGTTTCAAAAGTAGATCAACTTCATTTTCATCATTGGCACATACGATTTTAACAGCATCACCTGGTTCGAAAAGAAATTCTTCTTCCTAAACGAAATAAGTCCTGTATTTATAATCGAGACATATTTCTCAACAAACTGATAATTGTAATGTCACAGACATGACAGGTTTCACTGCGTCATCATGCGTTAAACATTCACGTTGAGTTAATGTCGATACGTGATTAATTGGATCGGACACAATGGGTAGATTAGCTGGTTCAACTAATTGAACAACTAATGAACGTGCGGGTTTCGGTGGCAATGTCAAGGATGTTAATTCAGCAAGAGTTGATGAATAAGTAATACTATCTTCGTCGGATTTGAATTTATTCTTCGGTGAAATCGGTATGTCAACAGTTGATTTCGTGTTTGCAGATAAATTCAATTGATTCAAAGTCTCAGCTAGATTATTCGGTGATTTAGTAATATTTTTCAATGCCTCAGTCAATGCTGGCCATAAGCCTTCAATCCAAGGCTCAACCGTAAGATCTAAACCAACGGCATCATCTGCCCATGCTGATGGATAAAATCGTGTTGCTCCAAGTTCTTCAAATCTTCGGTCCAAAACTCGACCACAATTACAAAAAGTCGAATAATTCGTATCTCCTAATCCTTGAATATTCAAACAATAAAAACATTGAGTCTTCTATGAATACATTCGAAATACCTAGGACAGTATATTTCATATGCGAGAGAAATTTTGGATTTTTTTCTCGTCGAATTTTTCTCCAGAATTTACTCGCATTACTTGGCGGTTCGCCATCACCTGTTGATGATGTTATAATAACCATTAATGGTTCATCTTCTAGCTTAAACTTCAATCAAAACAAACAATTGATTCGAAGAAACGAAACAAAACAATTTTTCTCACTTGTTTATCAACATCATCTAATTCATAAATATCAGCAATGATTTGATATTTTTCTAGCGCGATATCAACCAACCCTTGAGCAATCGATTTCGATTGACCTGTTTCACTGCCATAACCGAGTAGAAATCTCCACTTATTCATATCTTTAATAATAAACAAAAAGCATATCTATACATTGACATATATTATTAAATAAAAAGACAAATATTTCAAGAAAAAGAGATGTAGATACGTTACAATACGAAACATTGACTAGAGAACATCTTATATAAGCAAAACAAACAAGCAAACAAACAGATGAGAGTTTCGTTAAAACAGATCTAATCTTGTTTTTTATTAATCAATGGTTTTTGACTTTCGTCGGGTTGTACAGGCCATGTTGGTATATCACGTGCATCAGGAGGTTTAACAAAATGTTCAATAAATTTCGGTTGAACCTGAACGATACGTTCTTCATAATCATCATCTTCTTCTTCATTAGCACTTGCTTCATCTTCTCCTGTTTTAGGATTTTTCTTTGTTATTGAATTTTTATTCGATGATGAACTATCACTCGATGAACAACATAAACAATAACATATTATTGAAATAACTGATGTCGGTATACCAATAATTAATAATGAAATAAATGGTGCTTCGATAAACATCGAAACAATCGTTCGATATAATTCCCAAAATGGTCGTAATAAACGTTTATGCCAGACATCACCCGAATATTGAATAATATCCGTTTGATTTTTTATTAAATAATCAATTATAGGTTCTAATTGAATGTTACTATCGATCATTGATGCTAACGGATAGATACCATATTTATGAACTGTACTATCATAAAGAAATAGTAATGGTTCATCGAGTGTCCAAACCGCTAGAGAGAGAGAGAGAAATTCATCGATTTGAATGATTGTGTTGATTTCTTACCAATATTACTAAGTAAATCGAGATCATTCGACCAAGAAAATTGATATGTATCACGTTGAGTCGCTAAATGTTTCATCACATAGTTACGCATTTGATTTTTTAAATCGATTCTAAATTTGAAAAATGATTTCTTTTTTGCAATTTTTCCTTCTGTCGATTGTTACCGTTTCTGTTTTTGACCATTGGTAAGTTGTTGTTCTTTAAACGCATAGATAATCAATAATTTTTTTGTTACAATTACATCATGAATATTTCCCGATGCAACTTGCGGAAATGTTGCAATTTTTTCTTTGAGTATAAATTGTTCGAGACTTTGATCATATTCATCCGGTTTAAATAAATAGAAACCTTCGTTTTTAATTGCAAATACTTGTGATCGACTTTCGGTTTTATATTTTGCAAAATAAGTTTGATGAATAATTGAAACATTGGTCGCATAGAAATACGTTTGACTCAAATAACGATTAACAAGATCTTTATATTGAACGAAAAGTTCGTCGGTTTCATCGTAATTTGTTGTGACATAGAGAAAGAAAACATCGTGTTCACGACGAATTTCATTGAAACGAGCGATCGATGGAATCCAACGAAGAGCTGGTCCATTGACGCGTCGAAGAAATTCGATGACAGCATTTTTCGAACGTTCATTATCGTAGGAAAAACTTTGTGAACCACGAATAAATTTTATTGTTGGATAACCTCGAACATCATAACGATTGGCAACATCCGTGTAAACAGTTGCATCAATACGAACAATTCGAATATTTTTCAATTCATCGACACTCGCCGATAGATCGTAAACTTCCTTAGCTATTTCTTCGTAAACTGGCTCAAATTTTCGGCAATGTCCACACCTAAAGAAATTTCGATCGAGGTGAGAAAGAAAATTCGATTTTGTACAAACCATGGCGCATGAAATTTAATAAGATAGGCAACGGACGGATTTTGTTTGATTTCATCGACGATTTTCGAGTCCACATCACGCACCCATTTAGCATGTATGCATACAAAACTTTCAACGATACATATCACAAACCAAAAGATCCTATTCATTATTTGACTAGATATACTGAAATCTAGAACACAAAAAAAAAGAAAACTGATGAAGAACTTGTCAACAAGACTTTATTTTATCTTGGATATAAACAAACAAAAGAAGAGTGAATGATTCTTTTTTTATTTTTTTAATTTTGCATCGACAATACTCTGAAATTGTGCCATAATCGCTTTTTCTTTATTCGATCGTACCTCTTGACTAAACGATTCCAATGCACGTTTATCATCGGCACTGTAGATTTGATTTTCTTTACGTATACGAACGGCTTCCATACGTCGATGTCGACTACCGGACATGACATAGCCAAGATCTTCGTATTGTTCGATTTCGTCCGATGTTAAACCGATTTCACCACGACGTGGAATACGTTTACCATCGGCAACGAATTTCGCCATAGCTTCACCTTCACCGGGCAAAAGTGCTTTACCATAATCGAGTGGAATGTCCGATCCGATCGGATTGCCTGATGAATCAGTTTTTTTAATTAAATGTTCGGGTAATTGTGGCCCAATGAAATCGTCGTCGATATTTGCTGTTGCTTTCGCTGCTGAATGAGTATGTACATGTGAATCGGATTTTTTCGCTGTGGTTTCGATCCATTTCGATTGGGATTCGTCGTCGCTGGCCGATGATGAAGATGATGAATGACGTTTTCGTTTCTTTTTCGATTTCTTCTTTTTATGTTTGGATTTTTGTTTTTCAACTTTCTTTCGTAGATCTTTTTCTTCGTCTTCAATCAAACGAGCAGGTGATTGCGACCAAATACCACGCGTACCAACTTCAGCTATGCGTATGCGTTCTTCACGTCGAGCATCGAACTGTCGTCGATCGACATTTGTCGATGAATACGAACGCGATGGATACACCGGTGGATCGACATCGAATTTTTCTCGTTTGACACTATGCGATGAATTTTCTGGTAATTTCGAAAAGAATCGACTGTGTTTTTGAAGGAGTTGATCAGTATCATCGCTGGTTACACGACGATGTTTAGGCGATGGTGTTGATGAACGTGAAGATGAGGACGATCCCGATGATGATTGAGAATGTTTACGACGAGAATGAGAACCATAACGATCGCGAGGCATCTGAAATCTGTCTGTCACTTTTTAAAAAAAAAAGGAAAAGAGAAAAAACAACGTCTATCCGGCTAAAAAAGAAGAAGAAGGATGCAACATTACTGACAATGATGAAATTTTATATTTCTCATTTGTTTCTATTGGTTTATTCATTAATCATCAAGGATACATAGATGACGCTGAGTTCTGCCTTGTAAGTAAGTTTTTGCTTTTATTGCAATAAAAAGACGAACGAAACAAAATGACAACAATCTCGAATGAATAAATAAATAAACGGTAGACAATGATTAAATGATAAATGACAAAAATAGATTTTAAAAGAAGATAAATATAACACTCAGAAGAAAAAAAAAGAAAAGAAAAACAGATATGTCCCATCACCAGAATAAAATCTTCCTCAGTTTTGTTTTTGTTTCTTCACTCATCTTCTTCTTCTTCTTTGTTGTTTATTTCAATAAAGCTTCGGTAACAACATCAGCATTGATCGTTTTAAGATCCGGATATTTTTGTCCAGTACCAACGAAAACAATCGGCTTGTCGGTCGTATACGTCATTGATATAGCTGCGCCAACTTTATCATCAATTGTATCGAATTTAGTTAGAACGATTCCATCGATAACACGTGGATTACTTGGCGAATGTGCATGATCAATTAAAGCTTGATTAAATTTAGTCACTTGATCCACAGCTTCATTACCAACTAGCGCTTCACCAACGAAAAGAACTAAATCTGGATTATTCACACGAATTAGTTTAGCCAATGCTGTCATCAATGGTTCATCATTTTGCATACGACCAGCAGTATCAATTAAAACAACATCGAATTTACTGTCTTTAGCGTAATTAATTGCAACTGATGCAATACCAGCAGCATCTTTACCGTAACCTCGTTCGTACAGTTCAATCATCGGTGTTTCTTTTTCGCCAAAAATATTATTCAAATGTCTAACATGTGTTTTCAATTGTTCAATAGCTCCTGCACGAAATGTATCGCAGCCAGCAATTAAAACTCGAAGATTATTTCCAGCTAACCAATAGGCAACTTTAGCTAAATTCGTTGATTTACCAACACCATTGACACCACAGAATGTAATCGTGTAAGGTCGTTGTGCTTTTTGTGCATCGACAACATCTCGAAGTATGTCGATACGTCGTTTTGGCGTTAAAATCATGACCAATGTGTCGCGCATAGCTTGTCGAATATTCGTTGTTAAACTTTCGAATGAACCAAGAGTTTTACCAGCAAGTTTCGTCGAAACCGATTCGCAGATTTTCTCGGCGACGTCAGATGCAACATTTTTTGCTATGAGATGTTCACGCATCGTTTCCATGCCTTTATGTAGATCTTCGGCCGTGAGAGTTTTCGATGCGAAAACATTGACTTTCTTCAATTTCGACCAAAAACCATCGACTAAACCTGAACTCGATGATTGAATAGCCATAGTTTTTAAATCGCCTCCTTCAGGTCGAGATTCGATAGGCGCTTTGGATAATACAGAATTATTCTCTTGATTCTAAAGAAGAAAAGAAAATGCACTCGATTAACAAATCAATTTGATTGATTTACCTTTCCCGAATTGTTCTTGTTCGAACGATCGAGATCACTTGTGTCCATTTTACTTGCATTCGATGGAGCTAGCGTTTTCTTAGGTTTTGCTTTTTCTGGTTTAGTTGCTGTTGCTGTTGGTTTGTTTGATTGAGGTTTTGCGGATGTACCTATTCGTTTTCCTTTTGCTTGTAAGATTTCAGCAATTGATTTCTTCGGTTTATCTTCAATTTCGGGTTCATTATTTTCTTGTTCATCTTGAATTTCTACTTCTTGTTCAACAATTTCATTTTCTTCTTGTTTTTCTTCGACTTCTTCGTCTTCTTCTTCTTCTTCTTCTTCTTCGACTTGAGCAATTGTATTCACTGTTGATTTAGTTGATGGTGCCATTTGTTTCGGTTTTTTCTTTTTCATTTCTTCTTGTGTTACATCTCCTTTTTTCGTTACTATCTTAATAGTTTTCTGTTTTTTATCAGACTCTTCATAAGATCGAGGTGCTCGTTTGATTTTCTTTGCTTCTTCATCAGCATGTTCGACTTCGTCTAAAACATCTTCATATGTAACACGAAACGGAAATGATTCACTGAATTGACCTAAATTTCAACTTATTAACTACGTTATAAACTATTATTGAATTTTACCGATTTTCAGAACATCTTTATATTGATCTCGAAAACGTTTTTGTATTTCATCGAGAAATTTATCTGCATAAGATATATTCAATGATTTTTGATAACCAAGCTAAAGAAAATATGTATGAAAATTTTAGGAAAAAAAAACTCAAATCTCAATTTTTAACATACGATGAAAACTAATTCGAATTCATTATCTAATTTATAATGAATATTATGTGGACTTAATGGTGCAACCCATTTTTGTGTTGTGCCTTGACCCTATCAACGAACAAACAAATAAATTGAAATACAATTAGAAATCAATGCTTTTTCACACTTGTAGAACAGCTTTATCGATAGCAGAATTAACAATACGAACGAATTCAGCTGCTGTTGATGGTACACACCAGAGAACAAGTCCACCTTTAGTTAATATATAAAAGAAATCCAACATTTTGCTGTTGTTGTAGAATAATCTGAAATAGAAAAGAATAACACAGAATGCTAACAATGTGAGATTGTATTGAAGGCTGGAAGATATATCGAATAAAGTGTACAGTCCCCGATTAAAGGAAAAAGAAAACTAAAACATAAGAAGTAATGTTTTTTTTTGTTCAATTCTTTGTTCGACATAATGGCAAGACTAAAATTTTCTGTTGAATCATTTCATTTAGACCAAGTAGACTATCTGCTGGTACAGGTATATTTCGATAATTAAAAAACTCAATTGTCTGTTGTCCACGTGCATAACCATCGAATAAAATTGTTGATAATGTATCATCATATTTAAAAAAGTCGAATTGTGAATAGATATCATATAACCATCCCGTATGAATCGATACACGTTCAAGATGTGTTGATTGCGTATTTAATTGATAGAGTGTTATGCTAATTTCAGTGAAATCATAATTAAAAAAATAAAGATTTAACGATGGATACGCATGTGTTGCATGTGATAATAATTCGAAACGTATTTGTTCAAGATGTCGTTCATCATTTGTATGTACACATAAATCCAAAAATGGAGGTTGATCGTATGCAAATGTTCGTGAATATTTTGGAAGATAGAAACGATAGTTTGAATAATTACTATGTAATAAATTGGTATATGACGAATATCGTGCATATAAATACAATGAACGTTGACAAATCATGAAATGATACTGATTAAGAAGTTGAAATAATTGTTCGATTTGACCTGTATCAAATGTTTCTTGTTCATAAGATTGAATTTTATAAATCGAATTCTCCTGAAGAAAATTATCTGTTAAATGTTGATGTGATGAATGTCTGTCAGCATTTTGTATGAACTGTATATTTAAACATTGTCGATTATTAGATAGAAATGGATCGAGAAAATAATATCGTTGCAATGAATAGGAATAGATTTGTGCCAAAAATAAACAAATAAAATAGATAATTAATGTTATTATGTAACTTTGAACGAGTATTTCAGTAAAATTTGATGATATTTTCATTGATAAACGTTGTGGTGTTAAAGATTGAAATCTAATTAAACGACGAATATTCCAACAAAAATTTTGTAGAGGTAGTTCAATATAGAAGTAAATAAATTCTAATGCTGTATCAATAAGTATGATTGTACCCTGAGAAAATGAAGAAATAATTTCGGACAGAAACGAATATTTGCTCATTATCTAGAAAAGAAAATAAAAAAGAATAGGTTTTTAAAATCTTGTTTGTTTTATTCATTTATCCATTTCGGATGTAAAACTGTTTTTAATCGATTAACAATATTTTCGTCAACCATTAAAGCTGGATGAATCGATTTCAAATTGTCATTCGAATGTAATGATAAACTTGCTAAACTTAAATACGAATGTAATGGATCTGCTGATGAATCAGGTAATTTACTAAAACCACCGGTTACTTTTGATTCAGTTGCTGAGAGAAATCGTTCATTTTCTTCATAATTAATCAACGAATATTTATCAAGAATTTTCAATGTTGCACCAATCCACCATGAATAACATGAATCATCGGGTTTATTTGGTCGTCCATGAAAACCTTCGTCTTGTTTTTGTAAACACCAACGTACTAAATCATCTTGATGATCTAATTGATTCAAACGATTCATTAAATATAACGATGCAAGAGCACAATAAGTCGAACCACCATGAGCTTCAGCACCGGGCACTTGTCCAAATGCATATTCATATGTTCGACAATTGAGAATAAATTTTGTACATAGATCTTGATCGATACCTGACCAATCATTTAAAATATATGCTACAACACATGCACAATAAACAAATCGAAGATCATTTTCTTTTGATAGACATGTTGCAAGAAATGAGCCTGTTGGCAATTGAAGATATCGAAGTGATGATGCTATTTGTTTTCGTTGTACTCGTTCGAGATCATCATCTAAGATCAATAAAGACAAGAGTCCTGTCATCGTCATTGTTATATGAACTTGATCGTAAGGATTGAAATCTGTTCGAGAGCCGATCGCACATGATGAGCCACGAAAACCTGACACATTTGAATCACGTATCAATTGTAAATTGTAAATCCAAGTGATGATTTCGGTTTTGTTGATTGGTAATGCGTCTGGTATCGCTCGAAGAATGTCAAGACCAGCAAGACTATAGAAAACGATCGTTAAACGACTGTTATCTAACGAACTTGTATGTGCTGGTAAAACGGTTAGACAACGTGTAAAATATTTTCTATGCATTGAATAAAGAAAAGTTGGATTGATTCTTTGTGGCATATCGTTGAGAGATAAAAGATTCATTAATTTATTCATTTGAACGAATGTTCGATTAAGAAATAAATAAAAAAAAAGCGAAGGACAGATATTTATATTGGTTCGAAGAAGAACCTTAAAATGATTTGCTGTTGTTGGCGTCTATGACACATCACACTTATTTATTCGAACTGATAGATGTCGATCAAATATGATGCAGTAGTAGATTTAACGAAAAATTCAAATATTAGTAACTAAGATAATTATAAAAATTTGTCAATATTTACTTATAAAAATGAATCAATGGTATTTACATGAAATGAAATGGAAGCTAAAGCAATTAGAACGATTAAAACAAACAACAAAACAAATTTTCAAAGATATCGATAATCGAATTCAACGAAAAATATCGATTGTGACTTTGCTTTTTTTTATTCGAATTTGAAATAAGAACTAATAAGTCAATTTTGATCTAGTTTCCATCACTTGAACCTCTTACACCGAATCGAGATGATACTGATGATCATTCATTGATTACATATTCGACGCCTCGATCTCCATCGAAAAATTCCTCGGATAATTTGTCACTTTTCTATCGAAATCTTTCGATTCTAAATCAAATCTATCCATCAATCGAAAACGAATATCTACTCGGTACACCATTAGCTTTTCTTGGTTCAGATCAATTCTTACAGATCGATATCGATTGGAAACATACATCCTATCCATTATCATCGTTTCACATTGAAATCTTCATTGATCTCATACAAACACATCCGTCATTCACTCGAGAAATACCACGTGTCACTAATTTTACTCTTTATCAACCGTTAAACAAGATTGTTTCAGGGTAAAAACAATCGATGTATTTTGTATAGTAACGTGTTTTTCTTATTATTTAAAGTCGTTTGTTTTTTGACGATGGAATGAGCAGAAAAGCATGTAGACATCGATGTCATCGAAAAGAAAAATTTACATTGAAAGATTTAATTCTCATTCATCAACGAGAATTCTTTATTATTAATTCGAATGTTTGTTATGAACAACGTTTCACTAATTTATACGAAAGTCTTTTTCAAATTCATGTCTATATACCAAAAACAAGCGATAGATGTCACTGAAAATAAAAGCCAATTTCGTCAGTCAAACGGTCATTCGTTCATCGGCCACAAAAAACAGCCATTGTACTGTTGTTATAATTATCTATTGGGAATTGGAATAAGAGAAACTTCTTCAGCAGTTTGTTTGCTTTATTAACCATCTGTCTATTTGTCTGCTCAATTAACACGAATAATAATCATATTCTCGATGATTCATACCATCAGATTGATTTTTTAGATAGTTTTTTTTTCTATATGTCAATCGAAAAATAGTTTATTATGCTCTTGATCATCTAGTTTAAATATCAAATGGAAAAATTACCATTCGTTAAAAAGAAACAAGTCGAAGGTTCGACTGAAAAGAGAAAAATCTCAAAATGAAAGAAATCTATTCGTATTATTTTAGAAGAAAGTCGTCGTATTAAAGCCAATGATCCAACGAATGATACAACTCGTCAATATGCCGTATGATTTTAAAATAAAGAAAAAACCAAAATAATGAATCAATTTTCAGGGAAACGAAATCAAAACATCGAAATATAATCTTCTAACATTTCTACCCAAGAATCTCTTCGAACAATTTCGTCGATTAGCTAATGCCTATTTTCTATTTCTTCTCTGTCTTCAAGTAGATTTCGCCTTCAAAAATCGTTGATTTTATTTGTTTTTCTTCTTCAAATTTAGCTTATTCCACAAATCAGTTCATTAGCACCGATAACAACCATCTTGCCACTTGTTTTCGTCTTGGCTTTAACAGCAATTAAAGATGCCAATGACGATATCGTTCGTTCATCAATTTGTTGATTTTCAAACGAAGATTGTTTTTTTTCTTCAGGCTCGACATCGAAGTGATCGCGAAGTGAATAATCGAGAAACGAAAGCTGTTGTTGGCAAAGAATTTGTCGCCAAAAAATGGAAAGATATTCAAGTTGGCGATCTAATACAACTAACAAATAATGAATTTGTTACTGTAAAATAAACTGCAAATGATTTTAAATCATACAAATTCATTTTTTGTAGGCAGATATTGTTTTAATCTCAACGAGTGAACCGAATGGTCTTTGTTTTATTGAAACAGCTGAATTAGATGGAGAAACAAATCTTAAAGTTCGACAAGCTCTTGAAGAAACCATGGAAATCGGTGATGATATCGAAAAATTATCGAGTTTCGACGGTAGAGATGCATTAAATCTAAGAAATGACTCACGTTTTTTTTTGATATTCTAGCGGAAATTGAATACGAAGCTCCAAATAATAATCTCGGCCGATTTGAAGGCAATATTAAATGGCAAGATAAAACCTTACCATTGAAGAATGATAATATTCTTCTACGTGGTACTCGTCTTCGAAATACTCAATGGGCATTCGGAAGTAAATATTGAAATTGAACAAACAAAGAATTGATTCGATGAAATCATTTCGTTTTTAGTCGTTTGTTATGCAGGTCGAGACACGAAACTCATGCGTAACAGTGGCAAAGCGAAATTTAAACGCACACAAATCGATCTTTTACTCAATCGAATCATTCTCGGCATATTCTTTTTTCTTTTGATTATGTGTGCGATTATGACTATCTGTTGTGGCTTTTGGGAGTCATTTTTTGGCTATGATTTTGGCATTTATTTACCATGGGAAAAATTTCTTTCGCAAGATCGACGTATTGGTTCAATACAAAAGAGTTTACTAGTCTTTCTTTCGTATATTATTATTTTAAACACAGTCGTGCCTATTTCGCTCTATGTCAGCGTGGAATTTATACGTTTAATTCAATCGAAATATATCGATTGGGATATAAACATGTACTACGAACCAAATAATGTCCCCGCACATGCACGAACAACAACATTAAACGAAGAATTAGGTCAAATTGAATATATTTTCTCGGATAAAACAGGAACATTAACACAAGTATGAAGTAGTTTTATATTTCCTTGATTGAATGTAAACAATTTTGAATTTCTTTTATAGAATATAATGACATTTAATAAATGTTCAATTCACGGTAAACTCTACGGCTATGTAACTGATGAATCAGGCAATGAAGTTCAAAATTCCGAAGTAAATTCTATTTTTGATTTTAATTAATAATCTAAATTCGGTATTTTATTCTCAAGAAATTAACTCCACTTGAATTCGAAGAGAAAGACGAAGATTTTCAATGGTACGATCAGAAACTAATCGATTCGTTGAAGAATGGCAATGAGAATGAACTGAGATTTTTTACACTTCTCGCACTTTGTCATACGGTGATGCCCGAAGAAAAAGATGGCAAAATTATCTATCAAGCACAATCACCCGATGAGAATGCGCTCGTTTCTGCAGCGAGAACATTCGGTTTTGTTTTTGATGTTCGTTTTCGAATCGATTCAAAAAATTGATGATTTAGCATTGGTTGTTTTTTTTGTCTAGAGTCGAACACAAAGTAGTATTACTGTTCGTTTACAAGAACAAGAAGAAACATATGATCTATTGAATATTTTGGATTTTAATAATGATCGAAAACGAATGTCGGTGATCGTGAAAAAAGATGGGAAAATAACATTATTTTGTAAAGGTGCTGATTCGAAAATTAAAGAACGATTAGATTCATCGGAGAATGAAATTATGAGTCAAACGGATGAACATTTAAATGTACGAAATAATTCTAATTTTCATATTGAAATTCCTTGTTTTTATTGAATAGAAATTCGCTACGGATGGTTTACGAACACTTTGTTTGGCTTATAAAGAATTAGATGAAGGCGAATATAATAAATGGGCTGAGAAATTAAACGAAGCAAAGTAAAGAAATCATCGAATGATTCGAATTTTTGATGAATATTTATTTTTCTGTAGTACGAGCATGGAAAATCGAGAAGAAAAAGTCAATGATATTTATGAAGAAATCGAAACAAATCTTAAACTTATTGGTGCAACAGCTATTGAAGATAAATTACAAGACGGTGTGCCCGAATGTATCGAACGTTTAGCACGTGCTGGTATTAAAATCTGGGTGTTAACTGGTGACAAAGTTGAGACAGCGTATAATATCGGTTTGTCATGTCGTTTATTAACAAATGATATGGAAATTCAAGTCATTGAAGAACAAGAAGAAAAAGATGTCGGTGCTAAATTAGATGAAATTCGAAATGAAATGATCAATAAAATCGAACAATTATTCGATGTTAAAATTGAAGATAAGAAAAAACGTTTAGATTGGAAAGAATTAGGCATCGATGTTATGAAATTCGATTCTCACAGACGAGTCAAAGAAACAAAACCATCAGCAAACGGTCATACAGAAAAATCCAATTCAATAGATAGTAATGATCAATTCGATGGTTTTGGAATGCTGATCACAGGTCAAGCATTGACACACGCATTAACAGATAAATATAAAATGAAATTCTTGGAATTGGGCACAATGTGTAAAGCAGTTGTTTGCTGCCGAGTAACGCCATTACAAAAAGCACAAGTCGTAGAATTAGTCATGCAAAATGAAAAGAAAATTACATTGGCTATTGGCGATGGTGCCAATGATGTTTCGATGATTCAACGTAGAGAAACACATTTGAATTTGATATTGAGTTTGTTTTTTTCGTTTTTGTAGAAGCTCATATTGGCGTGGGAATCAGTGGACAAGAGGGTCGACAAGCTGTCTTAGCTAGTGATTTTAGTTTCGGACAATTTAAATATCTCGAACGACTTTTACTTGTTCATGGCCGTTGGTCGTATTTGCGTATATCGAAATTTTTACGTTATTTTTTCTATAAGAATTTTGCATTTACACTTTGCCATTTTTGGTTTGGATTCTTTTCCGGTTTTTCTGCTCAAGTAACAAAACATTATTTCGATTTTCATTCGCAAGATTTGATTTATTCTAGACTGTCTACGATCCATTTTTTGTTGCAACATATAATGTCTTCTTTTCATCATTACCCGTTCTTGCTTTGGGTGTTTTTGATCAAGTAAAATCGATCGATGAATAAAATACAACAAACGAATTCGAAATTTCTTTCATTTTTAGGATGTCACTGCGGAACAATCAATGAAAAAACCTCATTTGTATGTGAATATTTGTGTAAGAAATTTTGTCTCAATTTTTGATTTACAGATACACACCCGGTCAAAATAAAGAATTTTTCAATAAGAAAATCTTTGCTGAAAGTGTTATTCATGGCATTTTAACATCATGTGTGATTTTCTTCGTTGCTTATCTATCCGTTTCGAATAGCTCACGTCCAGCCGGCATGACTCAAGCTGATCTTCAATCGTTTGCATTTATGATAGCTACACTAATGACAATTGTTGTTAATCTTGAAAATGCTCTTGAAATGTGGTATTGGACCAAATTATATCATGTTGTTCTTTGGGGAACGATCGTTTTTCATTTTCTATTTCATTTTCTTTTGTATTCAACATATGTTCATAAGATTTTTAAAGTCAATTATGATGCCGTTGGTGTTGCACAAGCTGTTCTAACAACAGGCAATTTTTGGTTTACATTAATAATTATATGCGCAATATTATTATTGCCGATATTTTGTCGAGAATTCTTTCGTATGAGATTTATGCCGAGTAAGAGCGATCGTGCACGATTAAATCAACGATATCGTATGGAAGAAAAAGCGGCATTCGTCGAACATATTCGACAGAAAATTCAACAACCCCGACGAACATTTCGTTCGGGTTATGCTTTCTCTCAGCAAGCTGGTTGGGGTCCTTTGATTACATCGGGACGTATGCAATCGAGATCGATGTCACGTGTTCGACCATCGGCTATTCCTCAAGTATGTATTCAAATAAACAAGGATTTTCTACGTGTTTTTTTTTATTGTTGTTTTATACAATCTTAGTTAATAAGTAAAATACGTCCAATAATGTCTGTTCATTCGGCAGACAATAGTGAGTGAATTCATATCTACGGACGCCTATTTTCCATGATCATAAATTCGAAATAGTTAAAAGCAAATTTCTGCATGTCTCTCTCTTCTTCGTAGCACGAGAATATTTTTTTTAAAAAACAAGAAATTCACTGCTTTTGTTTTTCACTCGTAGACGCTTTCACCATTGATTTTTAATTATGATTCATCAAGAACAACAGTTGAATCGAATCCACCGCTAATTGAAGAAGAAACAACCGAACCAAAAGTATCAACTGGTGTTCATGAAACTGATCCTCTATTAATCTCATCGAAAGCTGAGCAGTAAATTAGGTTTGTTATCTTTCGAAGTCATAACAACATACTCAAAATTACTTCCTGTAAATACGCTCTATTCAAGCAATCTAAGTCACGATTATGTTTTTTTTTGTTTGTTTGTCTATTATCTAACTTTTTATGTTCTATGATAACCTCGCTGAATGAATCTGCATGTTGTGTATTGGACTTCAGTTCTTTTTTTTGTTATAGCCGAGCTATCTAGTTTTATGAAAACGCGAAAAAAAACACGAAATCAAATTTATACTTTAAATAAAAATTGAATATCATCTAAAAAGAAAAGATTTTCTCTCGATTTCGAAATTACATTTTTTGTTTGTTCTAGAAAATTGATTACGAAAAGACTTTTATAGTCAGGCGTCGTTCAAATACATTCCTAGTCTAAGCATTGTCCATGCCGATCTGTCGAGTTAAACCATCAGCAGATTTAGTTTCTCAAGAACTTCTAAATGAGTAAGACATTTGAATTACTGTCGATTTTGTTTGTAATCGATTCGTTTAGAATTAAAGCAATCCGTCCATTACGTTTGTTCATTAACAAACAAAAGAAAAAAGGAATCGTTGTATGTTCAAAAAAAAAATACTCTACAAAAGAAAAGTCAAATTTCGTTTTCTCTAGGATAAACCATTTAATTTACGTGTAAAATTCTGTAAATTATCTCAAGAAAAACAAGCAAAATTTCTACAAAAATCCGTTGATCAGTACATTGACTTACTCGTATGTTTAAACTTTGAATAATTTCAATTCCGAAGATCGTTCTTTTCCGTAGGATGAACGAGATGTTGATGAAAGTGTGCAAATCCAATGCCGATTATTCGATTATTTACTTGCAAAAAAAGAGCAAAAAAGATATTTTCAATCAATCAACGCACCGATTAAACCACCAGGGTAACTGAATAGCAAACAAACAAAAAACTAATGAATTTCATTCGTGTTCTTGTGTTTAGAAAAGTTGCTCCGTCTTTGAATCAAAATTCGTTTGACAGCGATAGTGATGTATCTTGGAAATCGTCGACTGTTGATGAACAGAAAGCACATCGATATCGACGAAAAGAAGTAAAAACCTAATCTTCATTCGCTTGTAAATATTTTCTCTGTATATTAAAGGCAATATCTGCATACGAAGCACAAGCACGAAACTTTGCCAACGATCTACCTGATCGTCTTAGAACAGATTATCTTCTCTGTTTGGATTTGATATCCGATAAGAGTTCATCGAGTCCAATAAATTCTCCAAATGGATCCATTCGACAACGTCGAAAATCATTAACAGCTCTTCCAGAAAGTCTACAAACTGAACCAATAGTCAATACTCATCAAACAAAACTAACACGTTCTCAACTTGATGAATTACATCGATTTCTTCCGCATGAACTCTACTATGAAAAAGAATTCAACGATTCTCATAAACGAAAATTTCAAACACGTACGTCTAAGAATAGACATACACGTACTCTGTTCAATCGATTAACATCCGAACAACGTTTGAAATATATTCTTAAATCGATTGATAAATGGAACGAATTTCTCAAATCGAATCCGTGGATTATCAACAATCAAATTCCAACATTACATTTATTGTTGCCTAAAAACGAAGAAATTCGTCTGTATTTTTCTTCATTTGGTTTTCCTCAACGACCGCCATTGAATAGTTATCTACTCTATCAACTTGAACCTTCATCATCCGATCAAACATGGTCGGATCTAACCGAACAGGAACGTCAAACATATATTCAAGAGTTAAAACAATTAAAAACTGTTTATTATAAAGAATTAATTGATTTTGTTGATGATCAATTACCGAATGATTATTTACGATACGAATTTTTTCGTAATATCAAATATGCTCTTCGTGATTATGAATTAGCATTGAAAACTCATACAAATGAATCTTGTTCTTCATTGATAAAATATCATGAGAAGAAAATTATGTTCAATTGTGATCGTCGACAATTTCAACAAATCAAACGGAAATTATTAGCAACACAATTAACAAATGAACAAAAGAATCTTGTTGAAGAACTTTCAGATTTGTTGTCAAAATATATTGAATAAAATAAAATACCGATTGTTTCATACTGACCTCTATTGTATTCTTTTACTAGCAGTTGAATCAACTAACCATTATAATGTATCAATCAGAGTGAATGAATAGATAGATAGGCATCAGCCTTGATAGTATAGTCGAATCTCATTAGAAAAAAATGGCTTTTTGGAGAACAGGTTCATTGTTTTCATCAGCACCATCATCGGCATCGAATTCAACGAGTACAATAGGTCAAGAAACTGTGAGTGTTTGAGAATGATTGAATCTCTAATTAAAAACTAATCATTTGATTTCAATATGCAGATTGAGCGTCTATGTGATCGTTTACAATCAGCAACACGAATCGAAGATCGTCGAGATGCTGTTCGAGGACTAAAATCTCTTTCGAAAGTAATAGAAATTTCATTTTTTTTCTTTGAATTCGAAAAATAAAACACAAAGAGATGCTCTAGAAATGCAAACTCGAAGTTGCTACTCAAAGTATGCATCTACTAGCAGGCATTTTACAAGGTGATCGAACTGATTTCGATTTGATACAATTAACATTGGAAACTCTAGCGAATATCGTCACATATGAAACCGGCAATGATGAAGGTAGATGTTCAATAATTTATGTTGTCGAAATTAGTTAGAAAAACAATTTAGAACAAACAAATTTACCACATGATATCACTATTCAATTCACTGGTATGAATTTACTTTTTTAAAATTGAATAGATAAACGATTTGATTGATTGATTTTCTTAGAGTTGTATATAAAAAATGAAGAATATGTTTTTGCTGTATTGGAATTAGTTGATGTTTGTTTTTTGTAAATCAATTTTGAATTGATTGTTCATTTTTTGAATTTTCAAGGAAATCGATTTTAATGTTCGTCGTTCGGCTATTCGTTTTCTTACGGCACTTCTAACCAATTGTACGAAACAATTACAAGATATTATTTTAGGTCGAGGACCAAATGGTGTTTCGAGATTAGTTGATCTTTTACAAGATGAACGAGAAGTCATTCGAAATGATGTAATCAAAATAAAATCTTTAAATAAAATCTCAACAAATCTTCGTTGTTTTGAAGGCTCTTCTTTTATTACAAATTTTAACGCGTTCGAACGCTAATATTCAACAGATTATTGCCTTTGAAAATGGTTTTGAACGTTTATTTGAAATTTTAATTAGTGAAGGTGGAAGTGATGGAGGTAAATCGAATGAATTGTTTTGAAGGCAAATCCATTGTTTTTTTAATCATCGAAATTTAGTTGTTACTGTTGAAGATTGTTTATCGGTTCTATTGAATTTATTAAAAAACAATCCATCGAATCAGAATTTCTTTCGTGAAGGTTCATATATTCGACGTTTAGTCGAATTTTTCGAATTGAATTCAATCGGAGAAAAACGTTGGTCAGCACAGAAAGTCACCAATGTTCATTTATTATTACAAGTTCGAGAGAAATCAAAATCAAATGATTACAATAATTTTGACAATGATTTTCTAGACAATTCGAATACTGGTTTCACCAACAAATTCAACACAAAATATTCTCGCTTGTCAACGAACAATTAGTCAATGTGGTAAGCAGATTTCGAATGAAATTGAAAAATTATTTATATATGAAAACAAAAACTGAAAAGGTTTATTACATCGTTTGTGTGTTATGTTAACGTTAACAACCATTCCTGCTGATGTTCTCGCAGAAGTATTGAATTGTTCGATTTGAGATTAGAAAATGAAATGACGATTTCTCTTCTTCTTCGTCGTCCTCGTCTAGACGATTAATACAATCGGAGATGTTGTTCGAGGAAATGCGGATAATCAACAGTTCCTTGCATCAGTTATGAATACAACCGGAGAAGTTCAACAGTAAAATTAACGAAATCTATTTTCGAATGAACAAAAAACAAATGAAATTCTTTAGACCCGTTTTATTCAATCTTTTATATACAATGATCGCCGGAGAAAAACAATCATTTACACTTCGAATTTCAATTCTCTATTGTCTTCAATGTTATTTATACAAAAATGATCAAGGCAAATCGTTAATTGTTCAAACATTGTTACCACAAACTGAAAATGGTTGAGTTTTGATGAGTTATCAAAAAAATAAAAATTATCTATTTTGTTTTTCAGCTGCAAATCAGTATACATTGGGTCATTTGTTAATTATTGGTTATTTGAGTAAGGATGTGACTGCATCATGGTGTTCAGGCATTGCACTAGCGCATTTGATTGCCGATAATCAACAATTTAAAGAAGCGATTTTAAAAGTCGTCTTAGCTGTTGATCAAGCACAAACAGGAGCGAAAAGTCTTATGGAAATTTCTGTTGATTTATTACAAAATGTATGATCATTTTAACTTTTTTTTTCTCTTTTAATTTCGTTTGCTTTTCTCTTTCTAGAGTTCATCATCGTTTCATACTCGTATGGCTGTTTTAGTCTTTCTATCAACTTGGTTAGCTAATTGTTCGTTAGCTGTACAAACATTTCTTTCAGTACAAAATAGTGTTTCATATGTATGTACAGACAAAAAACAAAACGAAAATCAATTATTTTCAATCGATTGTTTATTTTCTTTAGTTAATCTCACAAATATCTATTCAATCGACAACTGATGATCGAGATATATTAATTCAATCGATTTGTTCGTTCGTCTTAGGTTTATGTTTAATTTTTAATAATAATCAAATTCCAAACTATACAGCGTAAGAATAAAACATAACATTATGCTGCCATTTTTTTTTCTCTAAAATTTCACAGTGAAGCAATCGAACGATTGATAAATAAACGTATTGGTATTGATTTATTTCAAGAAAAACTCGAATATCTCTCGAAATCTGAATACTACGCCAAAGCATTACAAAAACCTCAATTAAAACTTTCGAAATCAGCTGATATGCTGTTCGATTATGAATTTGCACGTTTATATAAAACCTATGAGAATTCTATTGAACGTATGTTACAATCTCGACAAGATTCTTTGTCAACAATCAATCTATCCGAACAGCAAACATCGACTGTTGTTAATCATTACAATGATTTAATTCGTAAGCAAGATGAACAAATCAATCGTTTTAAACAACAAGAAAAACAGTTTCAATATGAGATTGGACAATATCAAACGAAAATCACTAATTTAGAACAGAATCTACAGGAAATTAAAGATCAATATGCTCTACTTAAAATTTCAACGAGACAAGGTTGATTTACATTTTCTAAATTCGAAAGAGTTTATCATCGTTTCAATTAGGACCCGATGCTCATAATGAACTGCGAACTATCTGTGAACAACAACAAAAAGAATTAGAATATCTTCGAAATCTAGTAAGACTCTTCTTATTTCAGAATCTTGTTTTTTTTTCATTTTCTCTCTACGATACACTTAGACTCAACAACAATACACATCGTAAGATTGTTGTCGGCTTTGAATTTGAGAAGAAAAAAAAAACTGATTCGTTTTTATTTTAGTGGTGGTGATCATAATCATTCGAATCATACAGAACATGTAACTATTTTCTTGACAAACAACGACTTCGGTTATTTATATTGTCGTTTTTTTTTTGTTTAGACAAATGGTCGAAGTCCAGTCGGTGAACGAGCAGCTTTAACAGCACGTATAACTGAATTACAAGAAAAGGTCAATTCATTCGAAGAAAGATATGCATCACAAAATGATGAAATAGCTCGTTTACAATTAGAAAATGGTATTCTGCAAGAAAAATTTACTAATGAAAAACGTAAAACATCATTGTTCGAAGAAAGTCAAACAAAAAATTTACTCGATGAAAAAACTCGAATCGAAAATGATTATCAAGAATTAGTCACCGAACAAAATGACCTACTTGCTCTGTGTTCGACATATGAAGATCAATTGAGAACATGTCGTGGTCTTCTTGAATCTGCTGGATTGAACGTACGATTGAACTTCTTTTTCAACGAAGATAGATAAATATTTTCATTCGAATTTAGATCCCGAATTTTCTACTCGAACTTGAAAACAATGAATGATAGAATAATCTTTCTTTATTTATTTCTCACTTTTAATCGTTTAATTCTAATAAAAACCACACAAACTCTAAGGGATAATGATCAAATAAAGTTTAAAAACAAAAAAAAAAAGAAAAGACGTTACATTTGTCAATCTGATAAAAGCGCTCTTAGACGAAGATAAGCGATGCGTTCGACTTGTGCACAAGCTGTTCGAAATTCTGCATCACGATCATTGGCAATTCGACTTTGAAAAGCTTGAAGAATGCTTGCTTTGGTATTGTCTTTAACAGCGATTATAAATGGAAAACCGAATTTCGTTGTATATTCAGTATTTAATTTTGTAAATAGTTCTCGTTCATCATCAGTTAAATGATCTAAACCAGCTGATGCTTGTTCAAGTGTTGAGTCAACAGTTAAACGTTTGGCTTGAGCTAATTTACCGGCTAGATCTGGATGAGCTTGTAGAACTTTCAAACGATCTTCGTCAGTTGCCGAACGAAATTGTGTTCGAAGTGCAAAATGTAAACCAAGAGCTGTATTATTAGCCGGACTAAGTTCACCATCAAATGCACGTTCGGCTATCCATGATGAATGTTCAAAGATCGAACCGAATTTTTCAATAAATAATTCTCGACTGAGTTCAGTTGGAACGAGCGTTGGTTTTTTATAGGGATGAACTTCTTTCCAATGACGAGCTATGTCGATTCGTCGAGGAATCCAAACATGTTCGTGAGCTTTGATATATTCAATAAAACGTTGTAAACTAGCTAGACGACCAGGTCGACCAATTAAACGACAATGTAAACCAATTGTGAACATTTTCGGTGAACCTAATTTACCTTCTTCATAAAGAACATCGAATGAATCTTTGAGATAAGTAAAAAATTGATCACCACAATTAAAACCTTGAGGTGTAGCAAATCGCATATCATTGGCATCTAATGTATAAGGAATAATCAATTGTTCTTTGCCTTGATATTCTCTCCAGTAAGGTAGATCATCATCATACGTATCAGATACATATTCAAATCCGCCTTGTTCAGTAACAAGATCAACTGTATTCACTGAACATCGTCCTGTATACCAGCCAGTTGGCCGTTGACCTGTAGCAAGTGTATGCAAACGAATGGCTTCTTTGATTTGTTCACGTTCAACGTCTTTCGACATATCTTTATGTTCGATCCATTTATAACCGTGTGTAGCTATTTCCCATTCAGCTTCTTGCATAGCTTGAACTTGTTCGGGCGAACGCATGAGAGCTGTTGCAACAGCATAGATTGTAACGGGAATATTTTTCTCTTTGAAAAGACGATGCAGTCGCCAGAAACCAGCTCGTGCACCATATTCATAGATTGATTCCATATTCCAATGACGTTGACCAGGCCATTGACTTGCACCGACAATTTCCGAAAGAAATGCTTCGGACGCTGCATCACCATGTAAAATATTATTCTCACCACCTTCTTCATAATTGAGCACGAATTGAACAGCTATGTAAGCATTATTTGGCCATTGAGCATTCGGTGGATATTGGCCATAGCCTTGCATATTTCGTGGATAATACGGCATTTTAGTTTGTTCGAATTTAATGATAGAAATATTCTTTTGTTCGTTACACTTTTCGTGTATTTATATGTTGCGTGTCAAGGTCGTTCGTTATGTTTGTTTTCTTTTTATTTTGTTATCAAACCAATTATTTCGATAGTAAACTATCTATTGTATAGAATTGATGAATTTTTATCAAGCAAAAGTTTGTTTGAATCGACTTCACACAACTATCCTTTGTGTTTCTTTCATTCTTAGTCAATAATACTTTATGGAAGAAGTCAGAGTGGACATTCATTTTTTATTCGAATGAATTCTCAAAGGATATTAGTGACAACTACCTTAGAAACTATATGTGGATGGATGTTAAATAAAATATCTCGCTTTTAATGTAATGAGAAAAAAAACAAGAGATAACGAAACAACAGAAAAAAAGAACATGAGCAAACAAATTGAAATCACGCGTGTTGGAAATAGGTCATTGCTATGTACACTCTTTGGAAAAAACTAATAAACATCGAAGATATTCTTCTCGGCGAAGCAACTGATGTTGTAAAATATTTCTGTCAGAATTATTCAACTGCTACACAGCAGATTCATGCTCTATTTAATGAACGTGCTGAATCATTCAAATCGATTTCACTTGAAAATTATCCAGCTGATTCAACGACATTTCGTTTATCTATCGATGCGAATGTAACATTCGAGACACTTTCGACTTATGCTGGTTTCGTTTTTCATTCCTATCATGGCAAATCTGAATGTATACTCAATAGACAAGTGTATAAACGAGGTCATATTATTTTAACTGATATTAAAAATATCGTTGGTAGTTCGACTCTATTACAAACAAATATCCGTTCATCGGATACATATAATCAATTGTTTCGTTTATTTTTAAATTCCTATTTTGCGAAGATTTCCTTTGAACATATGACTGGTTTAGGTTTCTTCTATGAAAAAGAAAAATGGTCATTTGATGTGCTCGTCTTAAATTCGAAATCGAATTCAATATTATTTTCTAAACAAGAACAAAATTTAATTGAAATGCAAGTTCTAACGTGGATGAAGAAACTTCAAAATAATGAGAAATCAGTTTATTTAAATGCAAAACAAATGCTCGACGATCAATTGAAATATGTTAAAGCTCTTTTACAAACTCAACAAACGGATATGAACGCACTCGTCGGATCCGAAATGGTCAGTTCAGTTATTAAAGCCTTCGAATACGATATTCAAGATCAAATCGATTCATTAGTCTATGTAAATGAATTGGTGGAAAATAGTTTTTTTTTCTAAAATTGATCGATTTTATTTGTAGGAAAGAAAGTTCTTCAATACATTCGCACATTTTCATCAGCAAAACGAAGATACCAAATTACTGACAGAAATCTATGAACATCGTCAATTGATGATTAAATTGCAACCATGTTAGTTACAAAAAAAAAGAAAAGCTTTATTTCTTATTCAATAATCTTTTATTATTATTTGATTTCAGCCGAACCATTCCTATATTCATTTTGGAAACAATTAAAATCGATTGAATCATGGTGTGAAAATAATGATCATCAATTATTCGTTAATTATCTTCAATTAAACACATTTCCTTCCATAGAATCACTGCTTGCTCTTCCTAAATGTGTCTTTTTCGATCGGCTAGGTATTCATCCTCGATCCGATCTATTCGATCCAAAATTGAACTACATCGGCCTTCTGTTCTATTTGTACAATGATCAAGATAAATTCATTGCTAATGAATTTGCTTATAAACGAGGACAGCTCGTCATCTGTCAAAAGACAGTATCTAAACAAACTGAATTCGATTCGTTGTTTGTTCATGAACATTTCTACGAAAGTATTTTTCGAGAAAAACCAAACGAAAAATTCTTCGGAGTTGGTTTTACTTATGAACAAGGAAAATGGAAATATGACGTTATTGTTTATAGTGGCAAACATGGCATACATTCGATCTATGATAATCGAAATGAAAATTTAATGAAAATCAGTTCAATCGAAGAACGTTACATTGATTTAATTATTTCAACGATTTATATTCATAATAAATGGTTAGGAAATTTAGATGCCATGTATACAATTGATGAACTGATAGCAATTGAAAGAAGTTTAATACGTGAGAAAATCGAAGAAATCGAAAAATTTTATGAACAAAATAAGAAAACATTAGTCGAATTGAATGAAATTATTCATTCAACTTTTAAAAATTTCCTACAACAATGTAAACCGGAAGCAAGCAGACGAAAAGTAAAAGTTCGATTCGATTTCTTTTTTTTTTGTTTTCGCAAAGAAACTTCTTTCTTTTAGTCAACACTTTCAAATCCACCTACTATTTCAAGACGTTTATCTGCTCGTACAAGTGATAGTAATTCGCAAAAATTAATCAATACTTCAAGTTCATCATCGACCTTTTATTCTCATCAAACATCTATCGAACAACCAACATCGACTTCGATTGAACAAAAAACAAAACTGAAAAAAAATCCAAATTCATCGAAACCAGTTAAAAAATCTTTTCCAGTTCTATCAAAAACTCGATCGAAATCTCAAGACACTTATTCATCATCATCATCATCAGCTCCTCTACCACCACTCAATCGTCTTGATTCAACTAAATATTCGAAAAAATCCACGAATTACTATCAACTCTGGCGAGAATTATCTGACATCGAACAGAAACTACTCACTAATTCGACATTAGAACATTTTCGAACTTATCTCGAAAATAAAGAGTATGTCAATTATCAACAAATCAATGTTTTTCTTCCACCTGAAAATCACCACGACGAATACAATCTAATTGCTAAAATTAAAATCGATTCACAATTGAAAACAATTATTGAATTATACGATTTGAAACGATCGAAATTATTATCACATCAAGAAAAGAAATCATTCGATGAACTTGTCAGACAATTTTATGGTTATTATAAAACACACATTGAATACGCAAAAAAATATTCGAAATAAAAATCAATATTTGTTTCTTTTCTCTAATCTGTTTTATTAAATAAAGCCGAGAAATCATTCGATTGTTGACTTGATTCTTCGATAAGAATTTTCAATTCATTCGCCATATTTTTCTGTAATTTTTCTAGACTTAAACGAAAATCATTTGCATCACTGCCAACATATTCAATCCAAATTTGTAATAAATCATTTTGATTTTGTTCGCATAATTTCTTTTGAACAATTTCATTTTCTTCGATTAAGATATTTCTTGCTAAAATTTCCATATCAATCACATGATGAGGTACTTCGAATTTATTCAACCAATGTGTCAGAATAAACATATCGAACATACAATATTCATAGAAGAATAAATCTCGATTATCATAGGCAATCAAATCGAAATGCCACTTATTTTTATCATAGAGAAATCCGAGACCAAAAAATCGTTCGTCTAATGAACGATCGAAGAACCATTTGAATAAACGATCATAATAACCACGACTTGATTGCAATGAATTCGACGGAAATGTTTGCAGTGATTTTATAAGAATATCACCACGTTGACAATGATGATTGTTGAGAATGAATTTCGATTGATTATCGTAGGAAAATAGAAGTAAACCAACATAAGAATCAATGTCATATGAATATTCATCCGATTGTGGATAAATATAGAAATGTATCAAACGTGAACGACGAGGATTGACTAGAAATGAAAATTGATTTTCATTCGGTTCAGCATCCAAATCGTCGAATTGCTGTTCAGTTCGATATAATTGATTAATACGAAGATATTTTATGAGAGATATTGGACCCATGAGTTCAATAGATTTCAAACGTAACCAAAGATCACAATAGGATGTTTTGTAGATTTTCTTTTTCGAACGTTTTTGATCGATTAAATTTTTGAAATCATCAAGATTAGCATTTAGAGAATAATAAACATGACTTATTGATATATCAAGACTGCGTTCTTTCAATTCGATTTCACTTTGTAATTTCGAATAATCAGGTATTTGCCAATCATCCGATGGCAGATCAGTCGATGGTGTCGGTGGATTCGATTCTGCTGAATTCTACAGTCGAAAATTGTTCGTATATTTATTTCGTTTATTTGTTCTTACACTATCACTTGATTTCCATTTCAATTTCAAAGCTCGAAACGCCATGATGAAACTCTTATCAAATCCGTTTTCTTTTTTATGATATCAAATTTTCGTGTAACGAAACAAACGAATCTTATCGTTGGACAATAAAACGTTTTGCGTATGACAAAATGAAAACGTGTTCTTTTCATATATTGACAGCCGATGGACATTTGACCACGAAACAACAAAAAAAAACGCGAGAAAAAGCGTTCGTTCATCAACAGACACGTACATACATTTGACAAAAAAAAATGAGACCCGAAATATTCATTCACATATTGAACTATTTATTCAGTGGATTAAGTGTAGACACAGGTGTTGATAGAGAGTCTTTTATTCAGTCGACGTTTTTTTCTTCTTCATGCTTTACCTAGTTGAAAAAATAACCTTCGAAAGGTTTCAATCGTTTATTTTCGTTCAATAGAACAGAATGAACAAAAAAATAACACCGAACGAACACATTTAATTAGAAAAAAAAACGGCATGTCCTATTCTCGGGCAATATCATTTGCAAAAGATTTCCCAAAAAACAGAACAATGAACAAAAATGTTCTGTTTTCTCAATGACTCATGATTAAACGGTCACTATTTAGACATCAGCTCGTTCTTTTCTCTCTCTTGCTCTCGTATTTTTTTCTTGTTATTATTGTCTATATTCTCGAAGGTTCAACAATTCTTTTCTTCTATTCAAACTAAAGAAGAAAAAAAGGCATGTTTCTTCTGTATTGAACATGAGAAGACGAACAAGAAGAAGAAGAAGAAGAAAAAAATCATCATAATTTGGCTCGTTCTCTTTCGGTATTCATTCTGCGATATTTATTTTGTACATACGCACATATACATCCCAGCGGTGAAAAGAGTCAAGCAACACACGCACGCATACAAAAAAAATCGAAAAAGAAGAAAGAAAAAGAAAAAATGGCGTCGCCATCGTTCATCGTCGACCGATGGTCAAGTCGTCCCGGCGAGAAATACAATTAGACATATGTGTGCGTACAAAAAAAACGCGTATACGAGAAGAAGCACAGACACACACACACAAAAAAAACCGCGCATATATGAAGAAGGAAAAGATGTTGTTCTTCTTTTCTGTTTGGCGCGCCGTCGTCCATCTCGAAAAAGCCATTTCTGAACCTGCCATTCATGTATAAAAAGAGAAAAGAAAAGAGAAAAAGAAGTCTCTACTTGTGTATGCGAACTAAAAGAAGAGGAAAAAAGAGAATAGGACGCATGAGAGAGAAAAAGAAAAGAGAAAAAGAGGCGATCACAAAAACAAAATGAGAATAAGAGGGGAGAGAGAGAGAGAGACAGCGAGAAAAAGAAAGGACACGACGACGAACAAAAACACACACGCCATCCATGAACGGGGCTAGATCATTGTGTATATATCTTTTCGCAAAGAAAATCGTTCGATTTTATGTGTTCATGAGTTCATAGTTTTTTTTTGTTACTATTTTTCAGATCTAACAACCTATGTCAACAACGACAATCCCGGATGTGTCGACATCCAATGATGCACAATATTCGTCAGTTTTATTTAAGAAAAAATTAGCAATGTTAGATAATCCAACAAGTGATACAATTAGCAATTCAACTTCCGCTTCTGTATGAAAGACAGTTTTGTTTTTTTATAATTGATTGACTGTTTGTTTTTTTGTAGTTAATCAAACCATCTAGTACAACTTTATCAATCAATGAGAATGAACCTGTCAAAAGTGCCAGTCGAGTAAAGAGACAAACGAAATTCTTGAAACACAAACTACATGTTCTTTGTTTGCTAATTTTAGCGTCGGAAACCACTACGTCCTTGGTCATTGTCTGCGCGTGGGGAAAAACCAAATTCAGTAAGATTCTCCTCGTTGTTTTTTGTTGCTTCACAAAACAGAACAATGGCAAATTTTAGAATTATGCAATTGAACCTATTAGTGATGATGATGATAATGATAATCAAAACGTAAAAGCAAATGAAAAACAACAAAAATAGTTTTCATTCGCGACTTTTCTAGGAAATGAAATCTTCACCTGTGACAAACGACGAACAAACGAATAGTAATCAAAACGAAGACATCGAACATGAATGGCCGAAATCTCTTTCGACAATCGAAGAAATTCTCAAACTCTATCGTGTTGAAAACGATGGTTCGGTTCAATGTATTCGTTGCGGTATTTGTGCTAATCAAGACAATCTTCTCGAACATGTTTCCAATCATTATCCGTATAAATGTTATTCATGCGGGTAAGATTCGTCGTTTTTTTTTGTTTTTAATTTATAAAATATCGAAATAATTGAATTAGATTCTATTGTGATTCATCGTCACTTCTCGATGAACATAATCAAACTCATTCGATATCGACATTTACGAAAATACCATTCGAACCAATTTCTGTACCATTACTACCACCACCACCGCCGCCACCATCAGCGACGAAATCATCGGAATTAACAACGAATGTTAATAACAGTGAAAAATCAACGCCATCGAATAAAGCTAAAGTTCATCGATGTCGACAATGTTCATTTACATCGAGTGTTAAAGTACGAATAATATGATTTTGTTTTTTTTTTGCTCTAAATTATTTGTATATTTTATTTGAATAGGAAGAATTTTGGGCACATCATCGAGTACATATACGTGCTGATAAAATACTCGAATGTCCAAGTTGTCCGTTTGTTACTGAATATAAACATCATCTCGAATATCATCTTCGTAATCATCTTGGTTCGAAACCATTTAAATGTTCAAAGTAAAAAAACATTTGATTTTCACAAAAAACGATCCTCATCGAATTCGTCGATGTGTTCTAGATGTGACTATGCTTGTGTCAATCTGTCAATGTTACGTTCACATAAAAAATCTCATTATCGACATTTATTATTCAAATGTTCGAATTGTTCGTTCGAATCCAAACAGTATCAAGCTCTACAAGAACATCTACAAATCGAAGGACATGATGCTTATGTCGATGAAAATATGGAAGAATTTCTCAAAGAATATTCCAATGGAAATACAAATCCAATTCATAATAGTCCACCGCCACCAGTTTCACGTCCACCGACATCGAAAAAACGTAAAACTGCACCAACACCTGTTGTCGTCAAACGAACATCATCAACATCGTCCGTAGGCTCATCAGCCGTCGCCATGTCACCGATATCCAATGATGAACATCAAACCGACTCAATGAATCAATCGACGCCACTTGTTTGCAGTCTTTGCGATTATGTTGCCGCATCGAAAGAAGGTCTTGGCGTTCATTTATTTCAACATGCTTGTAAACAAAGCGATCTACTCAATCGATCGCTACTTGCAAGTACGACAACAGTCGATCCGACAACGAAATTAATGGAATTATTCAATGGTAAACTCACATCATTCACCAATGGACAAGTAAAATATTTTCGTTTTGCATATCAAAATTTCAATTCTTTGTGTTTTTTCTAGTTAAATGATTTCATGGGTCCATATCAACAATTTCTAACTCAACAAATTCAATCACATCTTTCATCAGCTAGTGCATTACCATCATCTATTCATTCCTATCAGCTCGATAGTAATAATAATCATACATCGTCACTACCTCAACCACCATCATTACTCAATAGTAGTAGTAGTAGTGGTTATTCATTGTTATCAGCATGTATCAAAAATACCGAATCCAATGAAAATCATCTTCCAACAACGAAATTTGATAACGATCGAAAATGTGATCAACAAACACAAGTCGATGAATGTCAAATCAAACGTTTATTCGAATGTTTTCATTGTGAAATTATTTTCAAAGATTTTGCTATGTATTGTACACATAAACAATTGCATTATTCGCCTGACAATCCATTTCGTTGCGCGCAATGTGGCGAACAAAAAACGAATAAATACGATTTCTTTGTACATGTCGCTCAACAAGCTCATGAATTAACATAATTCGAACAACAAATACAATTGATTTTCTCGTTCGTTTTCGCATTTATTTCACTCTCTCGTTTTTTTTCTTTTGGTTTGTACAGTTTTTCTCTTTGTTTCTTGTTGCTGTTTTTTCTTCTTCTTCTTCTTCTGTTTGATTTTCATTTCTTTATTTGCCATGACATTCAAGAAGAAAGAAAATGAAAATAAGATATACGGATGTTTGTTTTATTGTTTTCAATCGAAAATATCCTTACGACGATCGCCGTATGTATTCAAAAATTCTTCGTCAATAAGAAATATTGTTAATTGTTGATCGAATATGGGTGAATCTTGAATACGATGTTGAATATCAGAGATAGTTTTATCGATTTTAATATGATAATCAAGAATTTGACTTTCGAGATAGTCTTGAATGTTTGCATCGTTTATATTCGATGCATCTTGATGACAACGTTGAATAATTTTAATTGTTTCATTGTTATGATGACGAATTTCAGTGAGACTTTGAGTGATATTTGAAATGTCAGTTAGTTTTTCATCGATATGAATACCATTTTGACTGATCAATCGATTCAATTGGATTTTTCTTAATGTCAAAAATTTAACGATTTCATGCGCTTTCGATGAATCATCATCGCTAAGTTTAATAAACCAACTTGAAAAGCCCGGATAAGCATTGGTTGTACCGAAATTCGATGATAATTGAAGATAATTATATGAATTCGTATATTCTTGTGTGAGTAAATCACTTAAACATCGGCCAACCGTATGCAACTGTACGGAATACGATTGAGCAATGAAAAATACGAAAATTAGAAACAAACTTGTTCGCATCATTCACGACGAGAAATAAAACCGTGTGATATTCGAATAACTGATAACAGATTTTCATTTTCACTTTGGATTTATTTTATCTTTTTCAGTAACGATTGGTTAAAGATAAAAAAAAACAAGCTATGATATTAACCAAATATAATTATATTCTTCGTTGGACTTTAATGAGCAAAGAAAATAAAACTCAGATTCATCCATTCATTCGAATACTTAAATATTCGTGTGTCGTCTCTTTTTTTTTCGTTCGTTCTGTATTTACCAATCAGAAAAAATACTCTTTGCATTTTACCTTTGTATTCTGTACGTGAGCATTGCTTTCAAACATTATCGACTGAGAGTAGCAACAACAACAACAACAACAACAAATAATGAAAGCGAATACTGTTGAAAATTCTAACCAACAAATCGAAAAGAAATCATCGATTTTATCTCGTTTTCGAGGATATTCTCGTCCGGCACATAATTTCGTACTCATTTGGTTAGATGTCAATATAACCGACGCATCCGATGATGATCATCACCCTTCAATCAATCAAGTACGTTCGATAATAAACGATGTTAATATATTCAATGATGCATATCAATGTATGAATTATCTCAAACAAATTAAACATGAAAAAGCATTCATGATTGTTTCGGGTTCACTTGGAGAACAAGTCGTACCACATATACATGATATAGCAAAACTCGAATCGATCTATGTGTTTTGTGGACGACCAGATCGACATGAACATTGGATTAAAAATTGGTCGAAAATCAAAGGTATTTACACACAAATAGCGCCTATTTGTGATTCATTGAAACAAACGATACAAAAAAATGCGTCAAATTTAAATACATTGAGTTTTGTTAAACCTATTCATGATCATGAACAAAATCTTGATAGACTCGATCAATCATTTATGTATACACAGGTTTTAAAAGAAATTCTATTAGAAATTGAATATAGTCCACAATCATTTCAAGATCTTATTGAATATTGTCGAAAAGAATATGCAAATAATGCGAAAGAATTAATTATTATTAAACAATTCGAAGATAATTATCAAAAACATTCGCCTATCTATTGGTATACACATCCGGGCTTTATTTATTCGACATTAAATCGTGCTTTACGCATGCTAGATATCGATACAATTATTAAAATGGGATTTTTTATTCAAGATCTATGTAAAGCTATCGAAAAAGTTCATAATAAACAAACCGATGGACAAGCTAAACAATCGTTTATTGTCTATCGTGGGCAAAGTTTATCGAAAGATGATTTTGATCAATTAGTCAAAGCTAAAAATGGTTTAATTTCGTTTAATAATTTTCTATCAACAAGTAAAAAACGTGATGTATCCATTGAATTTGCTAAAGATGCATTAGAAAATTGTTCGGACAACGAGAATGTTGGTATTGTTTTTAAAATGGTTATTGATCCGTCCGAATTAGCAACACCATATGCATTTATTGACGATGAAAGTTACTTTGAAAATGAAGAAGAAGAAGTTCTTTTTTCTATGCATACAGTTTTTCGTATTGGTGAAATCAAACAAATAACAAAAACAAATAATTTATATCAAGTGATTTTAACATTAATTAATAGCAAAAATAAACAACTTAGTGAACTAACCGAATTACTTCGATATGAAACACAAGGTACAACTGGATGGCATCGATTAGGTATGCTATTGATTAAATTGGGTAAATTCAATAAAGCTGAACAAGTCTATAAAATTCTATCTGAATTAAATCATGATGAAAATGAAAAAGCATTAGTTTACCATCAAATCGGTTTGATTAAACGGCATCAAGGTGATTACAAAGAAGCATTAAATTCCTACAATCAAGCGTTGAATATCTACAAACAAATACGATCATCCGATGATCTTGATTTAGCTGCAACATATAATAATCTTGGACAAGTACATTTTAATATGAGTGATGATTCAAAAGCATTGTCATATTATGAACAAGCCATAGACATTTTTCAAAAGAAACTCACAGAAAATCATCCATCATTAGCAAGTGTCTATAATAATATTGGTTTGATATATAAATATCAAGGTAATTATAAACAAGCACTTCAATCACATGAAAAAGCATTGAGTATTGAAATACAAAGTTTACCGAATAATCATCCATCTTTAGCAACATCTTATAAAAATCTTGGTCTCGTTTATAAAAATATGGGAGATTATACGAAAGCACTTTCTTATTTCGAAGATGCACTTACAATTGAACAAAATAGTTTACCTTCAAATCATCCATCTTTAGCTATTTCATTTAATAATATTGGTTTAATCTATGATCATATGCGTGAATATTCACAAGCACTTTCATTCTATGAGAAAACATTAGAAATCTATCAAGAAACTCTTTCACCAAATCATCCAGATTTTGCACTATGCTTTAATAATATCGGTTCAGTCTATACAAATCTTGGTGAATATGCCAAAGCACTTTCATTCTATAAACGAACATTAGAAATTGAACAGACATCATTATCAGAAGATCATTCTTCATTAGCAATTACTCATAATAATATTGGTTTAATATATAATAATAGAGGCGAATATTCACAAGCAATAGCCTCCTATGAAAAAGCACTTGATATATGCAAGAAAACACTTTCATTACAACATCCACTTATTGCAATCTTATATAGTAATATGGGTTCTGTTCATGATAATCAAGGTCATTTCGAACAAGCACTTCAATGTTATATTGAAACACTTAATATTGAGGAAAAGATCTTCCCTGAAGATCATCCTGATTTAGCTACTTCTTACAATAACATTGGATTAATCTATCATAAACTCGGTCAATTTATTCAAGCGATTAGTTATCATGAAAAAGCATTGAATATCTATCAACAACGTTTACCAATCAATCATCCTGATCTAGTTAATTCGTTTAATAATCTAGGTTTAGCTTATCAACAAATGAACGATTATTCGAAAGCATTGATATTCTACGAAAAAGCACTTGAAATTTGTCAGAAGAATCTGCCAACAGATTATCAAGATTTAATCACATGTTATGCCAATATCAGTCAATTGTATGGACTTATGGGTGAACATTCTAAAGCACTTGAATTTTTCGACTGTATTACTCGAAGTCAACAACAAATACCAACAAAACACGATCCAAATGTAACATCAACTGACGAACATATCGATGAAATTTATGAGAAAAACAAAAAATCATCAGAAATCATGACAACATCGAAGGCAGCTATCGAAATCATGCAACAAGCACCTTTACAAAAACAATATCGTTCGACAACTTTTCGTATCAAACGTGAAAAAAAATGTCCGAAGAAACAATGATTTCTTTTCGTATGTGTTTACTTCTTTTTAAAATAAAATCGATCTGTATAAGCACATTTTTCAAATTATTAGAAAAACCGTTAAGAAACAGAATGTACACTAACTTTGTCCTTTCGTTTACTCGTTCAAATGCATATATAATTCAGTTTTTCAATAAGTTCATCGATCTTTAGAGATCACTTGGTGCTTCGTAACGTAACATAAAAATTGACCCACCCATTCTCGGATAGCACGTTTATAGTCAGCAATATCCATGAAAACATTGAAATTCAACAATAAATTCTTTTCAAATATTTACTCCACTATGTTATGAAACTAGTTTTCACTATATCAACCAACTTCATATTCTACAATGCTATTAACCAAGGCTAGATCTTATCTTCTTCAAACTCGACCATTATGCAAAACGTTCATAATCAACATGTTAAAAGCCAATCCTTCTACTTTATCATTACCAGTTCCGAATCAAAAGGAAACGCTTTTCGATAGCATAGCATCCAATATAGAGATACCTATATACAAACTCAATTTATAATTTATTGTAATTGATTGTCTATCTATTTCTGTAATTGTTTTTTTATATAAATATGCAATCATTAGATTACATAATAAAATAAAACTTAAGCAATCAATCAATCAGGCAATGATTCTCATTACTTGACATTATTTCAGACGGTTTTTTCGTTTTGAACAACTTGACTTACGTAAAAACCATCGAAATAAACCAGTTACATTTTAGAGCTGATAAACCAATAATGACCGTTACGTTTTTTCTGACATAGACAAAAAAAATGTTACTAATTTTAGCCTCGAGTTTAATCTTAATTTGAAAAGAATTTGTTTTCTTCTGATATCTTCTCACTCAACATGACGACGTGTGTCGGCGGTATGTTGATCTTTTTTCTACTTCTATTATGCTCAGCGGTCAATCAATTAGATTATGAACGAACACTATAGGTTACATCGATCAATATTAATTTTTCTTTAAACACCTTTGCTATTCACTAAACGTAATCGAACAACAAACAAAAAACCTAAAATATTCATTCCATTGATCTTCACACATTTCAATTGATCGATAATCGATAAGCGTAAAAAACATTTTATTCGAACGTAATTATTCGCGTTGATTTTACTGTTGAGAAAGAAAACGAATTTCACAGATCTCTTCATACTTCTATGCCTGAATCGTGATCATCTTGATTCATTTCGAGTGTCTTTCCCATTTCGTTATTTATTGATTGATTGCTTGATTGATAACATGATTATTGGTACACTACGTTTCTTTTCTCGTCTAGTTTTATCATCAACATATGTACTTCTTCACACTTCTATGATATCAATTCACAATTTCCATAACATAATCACAAAACAAAATACTATTCTCTTGTTTTTTTTGTAAGAACTTCGTATTTTGAACAAACATAAACAAAACCAAAGGAGAACGATAGTTCCTCGTCTATCTCAATTTCAATTTGCCACGAATATATTTTAGCTGTTGTCAAAAATGAGTCCATCGATTAGTCGCCTGTAGTGTTATTAGTTAACCAATTAGTGTAAATCAATTAGCGTATCAAATAGGCTTGACATTTTTTCCTCTTCTTCTAATCTATCACTTGATTCTATCCAATAGGATAACTGTTTATCTCTCGATTGCATATTGATTGGTTATGCGAAGAGAGAGAAGAGAGACAGTTGCTCGTCTACAAATAGATTTTGCAACTGGTGCAACAACATCATTCTCTCGACAACAATTCTACTAATCACTTGATCAAATCGAATAGAAAAATGGAAGACGATCGAAGCATTAGTCCAGCAAGTTCAATTTCAAGTCATGATGAACAGGAATTGAATATCAATATGCCAGATATTCGAACTCAAATACCAACATTCAAGTATATCTTCGATTAGAAATCATCTGTTCCTTTTTGAAAATTTAATTTCTTTTCTAGTCCATTTTGGTTTTCATTTACACCTTTACGTAATTCACCGATGTTCAATGCAATGTCATTTCAACCACCAATTCGTACAACAACACCGGTTGTTCGTCATAATTTCAAGAGTATCGATGAACTTCTTTCTCCTCTTCCTAATTCTATAACTTCTACCCCTTCACAACGATATGGTAAGGCAAATTTCGAAAAGTTTCTTTCAGATCAAGTTCAAATAAGTATATCGATGAAAATCTTGAAAGAAATACTTTCATTATTCATTGAACTAAATCGATTTTTATATATTTAGACGATACTGGTTACAGTTCACAATTATTATCAGGTTCATCACTTTCATTACGTCAAAGTCGAGAATCAATCGATTCACAAGAAAATGAAGATGATATTGAAAATCTCAAAGTCACTGCACCACAATCAGCATCATCACCAATTGTTCAAATGAAAAAGACATCGAACGAATCGGTAAATAATTACAAAACTAGGGAAAATATTTGAATAAGAGTTTGTTTTTTTTTCGTTTGTAGAAAAATGGTAAATCGAAAAAGATTCGTACAGCATTTAGTGATCATCAGAAAATGAGTCTCGATCGTTTCTATGCAACAAATCGTTATCCGGATCCGACACAAATGGAAACATTATCACGTTTATTATCGCTCGAAGAGAAAGTTATTCGCGTTTGGTTTCAAAATAAACGATCACGAGAAAAAATTCACCCAAAAAATCCAGCACCAACAATCAATCTTTGGCAACAATATTCATCATCACCTAATTTTGCACATTGACAAAAACGAAATCTTGTTTTCTTTTTATTTTATGTCCGCAGTATATTGTGTATATATTTGTTATTCGTTTGTTGAATAAAGAAAAAACGCACTGCTTATGCATAACACACTTGTCTTTCAATTAAGAAGGAGAAATGTCGAAAGGCGATGATAATCAAAGCTGTAAATGAAATGAATGAGATAGTCTGAGAACTCGATAGATGAGCGAATACATCGTTTGTAAACAGATGTTTAATTTAATCCACTCGTTCATTCATTTATTTATTTATTTCGGAATAGAGTCGAACAAAATTGTTCATTTTAATGCAGATGGTTCGCAAGCATTTGTCGGTTGTTGACTGATACTGGCAATAGTTGCATAACCATAGGATGAATCGTCATCAATTTGATTCGAAAATGAAACATTTTGGTAGATAGTTGTCAACTGATGACTTTGTTCAGTGTTTATGTACAAATGAGGAGTAGTTGTATGAGACTGTGGATATTTCGATTGATGGGATTGTTTCCTAGAATTATCTATAGTGGCGTAACCTGGATCGGATGATGATAATCTTGGAGAGATCGAAATATGATTAATAGGATAGGAGTTAGATGTAGTTATCGAGTTTGATGAACGTCTGAAGAAGAAATTATTGATGATTTGAAATTATATATTATGATTATTTTACTTCAAGTGATTTGCTGATCGAAGTCGAGAATGTTGATAAGTATCTGGTTTAATTCTGATTCCATTTTTAGCTTGTTTAGTTTTATCAATTGCAGCATAGAGATCAGAGTGATCATCACAACTTGGTGTTTGTGATGCTTGTTGAGATAGAATTGAACCTGAACATGCGAGATTATTGTTCGATTGAAGTGATTTATGTGGTGACTGAACTGAAGAAGATGAAGTGTTCGCTGGTATCTTGTATTTGCCATGATTACGTTTGAAACAATTGAAACAATTTCGAAATTCCATAATTATGAATTGAATATTATCATCTGAAAAGAATTGATTCGAAAGTAAAATAAAAATTACGAGAAAGAAATAGAAAAAAAAACGAAAGATCAATGATAAGTTTGTATTCAAAATTTAATGTTTGTCTTGACGTCCAGTAAATGTATTCATTGACTGATGAAGACCAATTGATCCTTGAGCTTCGACTTGAGCTGCAGTTGATGAAATACTAAAATGATTTGTGAAAATAAGAAGATAGATTCAATTTGATAAATTCATTCGTTCGAACCTTTTTAAGATTAAACCTAATCGAAGAACTTTTGGTAATAAAACCATTTGTTGATTTTGTCGAATAGCTTGAATAATAACATCGCAAACGTTATTCGATTTTAATAATGGAAATAAAACACTAAAATGAATGTAAAACTCATGAATGAAAGGTATTTTTAGTGATTCTTACCTTGTTTTAACGCCTTCGAACATACCAGTGTCAATAAAACTTGGACAAACAACCGTTGTTTTAATACCGGATTTTTTTAATGTATGTAATTCATGACTGAAGAAACAAAAAGAATACAGGATTTCTATGAAAGAAAATCATAAAATTCAAATTTTACGTTAAAGCTTCATGTAAACCAACGGCTGCAAATTTCGACGAACAATAATCAACTAAACCTGATGCTCCAGTTAGACCGGCACCACTAGCAATAGTGACAATATGTCCATGATTATTGTCTAACATATAAGGTAAAAATGATTTGAGAATCTAAAATTTCCATCAATCAATCAATTTGTTGGTATATATTTTTTTTATTTACCCAAAAATGTGCAATAACATTGACATCAAATGTACGTTGAATCGAAGCATCACTGCATTGAGTTAATAGTTTACCTGATACAACACCAGCATTATTAATAACCATTGTTACATTGCCAATATTTTCTTGAACCTAATATCAAATTTTGTAAAAAAATTGATTTATTTATTCAATAAGTCGTCAAGTACCTTTTTTGCACATTCATAAATACTTTCTCGGTTGGTTAGATCACATTTCATCGCATGTATACGATTAGATCCCGTTTGTTGATTTAATTCTTCGGCAACACGAGTATTACTAACTCCATCGACATCCCATAAGATAAGTGTACAACCAAGTGGAGCAAGTCGTTCGGCCATACCTTTGCCTAAACCACTAGCAGCACCAGTTATAAGTATAGTTTCTGAACTAAGATCTTTTAAAGGTATTCCTTGGATTAATTTAAATAAATCAATAAACCAACGTTTGAATAAAACGCCAAATAAGCACAGATATTGAACGACAACTTCGAGACCAGACATTTTTTTTTGCGACTCTTTTCTTATTCAACTCTTGCGAAAGTATGAAATAAGTAGCAACCTTTGGATCTAATGTTTTAATTTTCGAGTTATCTTTTATTTATTATTTAATAAAAAAAAAACAAGCAAGATTTCTTTTTATCAGGTTTGGCGAGATAATGCAACACACCTTTGAGAAAGTATTTTCAATAATAGAGAAGATTTCAATGCAAGTTCTAACATGAAATTTATTTGAGACAAAAAATGAAAAGAACAATACACGTTAACATGATTGAGATAGAAGTTAAAATTTTATCTATATTTTTTTAAATCTTTATCGATTTGATCCATCAGTGATTTCAATTTGTCCCATTGATCACTGGGTAAACTAATTCCTTTTTTGCCAGGTTTTTCTACGCCTTTGTCATCGTAGTATTCACGAATGTTTATATATGGTTTGCCACGAAATTCACTCACTGAAATATAACGTGATTTGCCAATCTAAATACGTAAATATTCATTGAACAAAAAGAAAAAATATTCAGAAAACATCATTTACTTCATAAAGTCGTTCACCATTTGGACCCGTTTTCGATGCTACGGCGCCATCTGATTGATCAGTTGTTTTCTGTCGTTTTGTCGATGACTAATCGGAATAAAATTCATATTCGAAAGGTTTATCTTTTCTTTTTTCGTCTGAAAATACTTACATTATCGTTACTTTTCGGTTTGATTTTCGACTGTTGAACTGTCGTTGCAACTCCTGATTCTTGATTACTGTCTGAATCTGAACTATCAATAAATTCTTTGGATTTAGGCATATTTTTCAAAAAATTCTAATCTAAAAAAAAACACAAAGCACAAAACGTTTATTTAAGTTGTTGTAATTTTTTCGTCACATCATTCAACATTTCTACATCTCGAAAACGTTCGTATTTATTTAAATTACTCAATGCTTTAGTATATTTTTCTTTTGCTTTGTCATATTTCGCAGCTTTGACAAACGCATCAGCCCATTCAGTATTCGTTTGTGCAACATCGACAGCAAATAACGGTAGTAAATATTTATCATCATCATTGCATACGAGACGAACTTTTGAATATTCAAGTGCCCATTCTTGATTGAATTCGACATCGGCACAGAAAATATAAACGGCATACAATTGAGGTAAATCATGAATCATAGGTACGATTTTTCTTCCCATTGAACCTGATGCAATAAGAAATACTCGTTTATTAATACAATCATTCTTGATATAATTTGCACAAGGTTCATCTAAATTTTGAAATAACTGCCATTGGAATGTACCGCTAATTTCATCGTAAATTTCACGTGTTTCAAATAGCATTGGATCGAGTATGACGAATTTCAGACCTTTAAATGTATTTAAATCAATTGGTTGAGCGGGCAAACGTCGTGGTAACGGTGATTTCGACATATCGACGGATTGAGATATTGGTATCTGTGTAAAAACTTGATTTTTTATTGGTTATGAATATTAGTCATGTTTTTTTTCCGCTTGTTCTTTAGTATTTCATATAAAAAAGAAAAAACCAAGAAATTTTATCAAACAGAACGAGCGAAAAAAAAACAACGTGATTCTATTGACAAGACAAAAATTCACCGAGCCAATGCACGGAATCATATCGAAAGACAAATCACATGATATTTTAAACTAAGAATTTTCGAGCAAAACAGAAAAAAATTAATTATCTATCGTTTTAATTCTTTCAAAACAAATTCGTAAACAACAAATGTAATACAACAAGCTGGTACAACTCGACAAACTGTTGGTACCATTCCTTTGTAAAAACCTGTTATACCTTCTCGTTGATATGTTCGTTTAATGACATCAATAACACCATTATAATGCTGATGTTGATCTTGTAATCGTGTTCGTACAACTTGATATGGATATGTTGTTACGGCAGCGGTTAATTTCGATAGAGCAGAAAAAGTTAATATCATCGGAGTTGACAAATCAGTTCGATGATATGCTTTATTATATAAAGCTTTCATATGTTCGTAGGAAGCAAATTGTATTGTACCATGAATTGTTCCGAATAGACCTGGTATAAGACCTTTATAAAATGCTTGAATACCTTCGGTTTGATAGATTTTTCTAATACAATCCCATGTCGTTTGATATCGAATGATTTTATCTGAAGATGAATACTGTAAACACATACGTGTTTTAACAACCCAAATTGGATTTGTTAATGTAATTGTAGTTACACCTGCTATTGTCGAATAAATAAAACGATCAGTAAATGTTAAATGTTTTCGTTTTTCACCATGATTAATTAAAACATCAACTGTATTATAGAAAAATAAATATAAACCCCATGACATACCATTGCCAAGTACATTGGGTGTTACACCTTGATATAGGCCATGTCGTAAACCTTGTTCACGATAGATCGAACGGAATGCATCAAATAAACCTTTATAATGTGGTCGATAAGGTAGAGATGTATTGGCAAGTTGAGTTTTAGTTTCTGTGACTTGAAAACGAATTTTAACGAGATCAAATGGATGAAGAATTAACGATGAAGCAACACCACCACTGAGACCGGCTAGAAATTGATTGTATTGAATTGTCGATAGAACACGTGATACTAACGAATCATTCATCTAGAGGAAAGAACTAAAACTCCTGAGCATGATTCACTTCGATCGATTTTGCGTTTCCTTTTTATTATTATATTATTCACCTTATTTGTTTTTCAAAACATGAGAAAATTTTTATCAAAAAAAAAAAGACAAATCTGTTTAGTTGAACATATGTATGTATTTGTTTTCTTATTTCTTTTCTTTTCGTATTTATCATTGTCTAGTATCTTGAAGTACATGATCAACATCAAGAGAAACAATAAGTTTATGTTTAATATCACCTAGACAAACGAGTTTATTCATATCATTCGTAGTTGAATCGTTGAGCGTATTAGTTGTTGACGCCATCTCAGTGACCATAACATTTTGTAAAAATGATGCCGGTTGTCCAATATCAACATTGAGATATGTATCGTCACTTAATTTCAATCGACATTTGCCAGATTTGTAGATTTGTAATTTACCGAGAAAGCCATCTGGCAAATCACTTAATGAAGCTAATTCAGGTTTCGTAGCTGTTGATGATGATGCTCGTATGCATGGTAAAACATCCGGAAATTGCATGAGAATAAGTTGTGATTGATCCGGTGGTATCGATTCTGTCGTTTTCGGAAGTTCAGTTTGTTCCATTGGTTCGTCTTTGACAAGAGATTTGGGTGTTGTTGATTCAAGTTGTTGTTGTGAAAAAAGATTAATAAATGAATTGATATGTTCGGCATCAGTTGATGATGATGATTCTTGTTGAAGTTTTTGTGTTGCACTCGGTTCTTTTTTAATATCAAAAACAGATCGTCGTTCAGCAAGTGGAATTCGACGTGGTTCATATTCCTCATCGATTTCATATTTAAGACCGTCGACATCACCGATGAGAACTGTTTTTGCTGTGCCAAGTTTTTTGACATTCGGCATTCGAATACTGGATGCCGATGATTCAGATTTAACTGATGAAAAACGTGATCCCGAAGAAGAACTCGTTGATGATACTGGTATTTGTGCATTGCCTTGAAAAATGCCTTCCATTTGCACGAAATTACCACGTAAATGACCACCACGTTGATTATGATGAGCGCCACGCGATTGTTGAGAACGATTACCATTAGGAAAATCTTTTTTATTCCTTGATGATTGATCATTATTGGAATTTGTTGCTGTTGGAATATTAGCTGGTGTAGTATTAGTTTTGTCTTTGTCTTTTTTTGAAGCTGCTAAATTCGGTGTAAATTTTGCTGGTGTACGTGTCGTACCACTAAGATTCGGTGTTACCGATGCGGTAGCACCTGTTTTAGCAGTATAATGTCTCAATAAATGATGATCATCTTCAATAGTTGCGGGTGTCGATGGGGTTGAACGTGTTAATGAAGAATCACGTGAAGATGATGAAGTTCTATCCGTTGGTTTTACAGATCCACCACCACGACCGCGTCCTCCTCTCGTAGACATATCTAAATATCACAATGAATTAGCTTCGATTGCATCAGATGAGAAGTTAGAAAAAAATGATTTAACAATTTCATAATATAATAGTATGTACCATCAATGATTCGATCTCGTCAAACCAACAAATAAACATTTATTTCAAAAATATTTTTTCTTTATTTATTTACACTAAAAAACGAACAAATTGATTACTAAAAAAAACTTTCTTGAAAAAAAAAACTTTATTTTTATTTACAAAACTTCGTGATAGGTAACGACATCTTCTGATACATCTCTCGCTCTATTCTATTTGCATCATTATGCGAAAAAAAAACCCGATCTAACCGGATGATGATATTCAGGCATTAGCACCTTGTCGATACAGCCAAAAAAAAGTGATAATCATTGCTTAATCGAATCATATTCATCAGTTTCCGTTGTTTTGTTTTGCAGATTACATGCTAATGTAACGAACAACAACAAAAAACTTGTACGTGTTCAAATAAGGTTGAAACAATAAAGTTTACATCATCAGTCGAAACTTATTTTTGAAGATGCACGTGTGCATGTAACACCTTTTTTTTGATCAACAACAAGCATCATTTACTGTGTCGGCTGATCATATACTCAAAACTGAAATTCTATGTTCTCAGCTTGACATTTTCTTTTCTCTTGTACCTTATTCATGAACACAAGAAGAAAAAAAACAACACCTTTGACAAAATCTCTCTAGCTGTTCACTTGCACGGTTGGATATCCTATCGAAATTGATTGAGTCACACCATCTTCATCAAGAGATTTCTTTAACAAACTTATAACTATCGATGCATAGAATATGAAGATTTTTCTTTGAACATATTCTCAATGAGAAGAAAATGCCGCACGTTCGCATACACACGTTTATTTGTGCAAGTAAATTGAGATTTTCATCAATAAGTAATTTTTCTTCTTGAACATCATCGACAAAGTTTGTCGTATGAATTCATTTGTTAATATAACTTATATCTATATATTGCCGTCAATATTGATGAAATCTGTCGAGCAAACATTAATCCGTTTTTATTTTTTCTTCTCAATGGTGTTTCTATTTGAAGTAGAAATTAAGGAACTAGAAAATGATTCCGTCGTGAAAGTTTCATTGCTGACAGGAAATATTGAGAAACAAAGAAACGCACGCTCGTGCACATTTCAAGTTGACATTTCCGCTCGTGTACATTTGTTCAGCTGTCTGAAATTCCGTTATTACTCAGCATGAGATGAGATGGTCACATCATGTCAAGAAATCATCGTTTTTTTTCTTCTTTCAAAAATGCAGAAAAAAAAGAAGACGACAGTTATGACAACAACGATAAAGGCGGAAAAAAAAGCTGAATATAGACTGAGAAAAGAAGAAAAAAAAAGAAAAGTAAACATTAGAATACAAGCGCGCGCGAAAGAGAAGAGAGAAGCAACGACTGTTATACAAAGGTGACAAAAAAAAGAAGAAGAAGAAGAAGAATGATGCGTATATTCAAATCTTATAAAACAACGTGAATTAGTTCCATGAATTATCTGTATAAGTTCCACCAGCTGCGATGACTTGAGAGGGTGGAGGCGGTGTTGTACTACCATTACTATGAAAACGTTGTTGAAGTTCATCGGAATCGAGACCAGTTGATTCAGGAACTGTCGCTGCTGAACCATTGGCTAATTCATGATGCATAGGAAATGATAAATCTATTTCAAAACAAAAATTAGTTTCGTTATATTCGATTGTTTCGTTGTCAAATCGAATACATACCACCAGGTGGTGGAGGTCCTTGTGGTGGAATCGGTCCGTAACTAAGTCTCTGTTGTAATTCTTGTTGCATTAGGTAGTCATATGGTTGTGAGGGTGGTGCTTGATACATAAAATCACCTTGAAATCCTTCTGAAAAGCAAACAAGTACGTGATTATGACATAAATCGATCATAAAAGACAACAATGATTTATTTACCTGGCATGTAATTTAAACCTGGATGAGGTATCATTTCATTTTCATCGAACGGTCTGCCCGATGCGACACGTCGATAATAATGTCGTCGCGGTCCACCGCATGTGATCGATTGTTTAATACGTCGTTCTTTCGATCGGCGATTTTGAAACCATACTTGTATGACACGCATGGCTAAGCCAGTTTCGCGCGCTAATTCCTCTCGTGTATGTCTCGTTGGTTTAGGCGTGGTTGCAAATGCTGATTTCAATTGTTCAAGTTGTTTGGTTTTAATTGTTGTTCGTGGTCCACGTTTTTTTGGACCGTTACCACTTAGATTTCCATTATCAGTACTATCGAGATTGGTCGATGAGTTCTTTTTTTGATGATGACTACTATGTGATGATGAACAACCACTCGATGAATTATTCGTATTTGTCATACACATTTGATCGTCATCTTTACAATCTAATGAACAATCAGACATTGGAATATCGCCATCATTCATAAGCATTTCATCGTCTTTTAAACAATCGGATGAACTTAAATTTGAATCGGGTGTACTCGTTAAAAGTGTTGATGTTGACGGTTGAATTTGTATTTGTTGTTGTAGGGAAGAATTTTCTTTATCGAAATCATGCATTGATGATGATGTATTTGATGTTGTTGATAGATCACTTTCAGTTTTCATTTCATTATGTGTAGATATAAGACGATTTTGTTGTTGAGATCTGATATGACGACTAGGTGATGTTAATTTACCATTTAATATCGATGAAGATTTACTAGTATCATCATCAAAATCATCTTCAAAATAAACAAAAAAACTTGTGTTTTTTTTCTTCTTCTTCGAATTCGTTTTACCTGATAAAGTTTTACAAAAATTCTTGTTATTATTAAGAAAATCTTCTTTACACATAAAACGATTATCTTGTGTTAAATGTATTTCTTCACCTGTATTCATTTTACGTGAACAAACACAACATTTATAACAATCATAATGATACAATTGGTCCCATGCACGTAAATAATATTCTCCTTGACCAATTTCATGTAAACATCCCGAACAACGACGAGACCAATAACGTCTTAAAAAAACAAAATTTCAGTTGTCTTCTTTTTTTTTATCTGTCTATCTAAGATTTTATGTCAACATCAATCAATTTATTCGATTTCTCTAAGTAGATAGAAAAACAATCGAATCGAACAGCCCTAGGAGGTGGTATATCGAATCATAATTGTTTTAGCCTTTCTGCACATACATACCTGTAGAAATCTCGATGGCAATAGAGTTTACCATCTCTGGTATAACATTTTTCAGTCAATGGTTGACTACAGTCAACACATCGAATACAATTGGCGTGCCAAACACGATCTAATACTTCGTATATCCATTGATCTTGTATAGGCTCTCGACAAGCAGCACAGACAGAAAACGTCATCTGAAAGAAAAAAAAAGAAAAAGACTTATAAATATGAAAATCTCTTAATAAATTTTTAAGATTTAATTCCGACGAATCGTGCGAACAAGAAAAGAAAAGTCGATGAAAGACGCGTAATTGATAGAGTCAATTTTCTCTCTCTCTCTCTGTCTTTCTTAAGAAAGTCAGAAAAGATTCTAATCCTTTGCTAATCTTCAAGTAAATGAAAAATGACGGCGGTCTATATGAGCAAAAGAAGTAGATAGCTAACGGGCACAAAATTGATTCTTCTATATTCATATTCAAACAATATTCGTCTTTCATCCAATAAAATAACAGTTTATTTTACAAAAATAATATAATGCTCATCTCCCTTGCTAAATATATTAGCATATTAACAAGACACGTGCCTGAGTATTGAAAAGATATTCAAGCTAACTTCAAACGTTTATGAACACATCTTCGCTTGTTTTCTTTTTTTGATCTATATGACTAATGACAATACCTTATGTTATCTCTCTTTCTCTCGCTCTCTTCTCGTTTTCTCTGCTCTGTCTTATTCACTCATCTTTGCCTTCAAAATGTTAGATTTTATCTGTTAATTTGTTTGATGGGTAACAAGGTAATACGTGCATGTTGAAATCAATCTGATTAAAATTATAGTACGCTTATATGAAAATAAACTTATTTACATGATTATCATTGGTGGAGAAAAATCATTTCTCCGTTTCTCTCTCTCTCTTTCTCGTTTTCTCTATGCTCTTTCCTTTTCTTAGCGTCTACTACGTCGTTTTCTTTCTTTTTCTTCAGTCTATTACTTTTGCGTTACTAGTATTACTACTAACACCACTACTCCGTTCCTATCTCTTTCCTATCAATTCTCGCTGTCTTCAGACGAAGCAAGAAAAAAAGAAACGAGACCGGAGATGAAGCAAAAAAAAAGAGAGAGAGAGAGCAAGAGAAAAAAAGAATGTAGACAAAGAAGAAAACGGCCGCACACACACATACATGCGTATTTCATGGTTTGATGATGCATGGAGAAGCAAAACAGAACAGACAGCTAACCGGTTTTTTTGCTTTGCTTGACACATACACACACATTGCATACTGAGAGGTCGTATGTATGTAAGAAATATAAGACAACAGATAGACGAAAAGAGAAAATGCAGTGCTAAACGTGTGACATGAATATTGGTGGCAATGTTGTTGCCAAAAAAAAAAACGAGAAAACGTTGAAACTATTTTGTTTATTTCTCAACTATATTCGAAAAAGAAACTACTTATTCAATCAAGCTAAAGAAAAGCTGTCGCACATAACACGCAAATAAATAATATTCAGTTTTAGAATTCTAACGGCGAAAGAAATCGAAAGGTGCGATAAATCTGCCCAAGAGCTATAAGAGATGTTGACAACATAGGGTGATGAATTGTACAGATGAAATTCAATTGTTGAATACGTATGGGTAAATTCAACCAAGATAGATCACTACCCGCTGCACGAAGCCAATTATACGTTCGATGACGAGCCACTCGAACTCGCAATTATTGACTCTTTCAAGTGTATACAATTGTACAAGAATATCCATTCGTGGCTTCTTGTTGACAACGAGTTGAAGAACATTCAATGTACAATAAAAGAAGAATGTATATAAAAAAAAATATCAATGAAATCGAAAATCACCAGAGAAAAATAAACATAGGAGACGAAAAGATCAGAAGAATATCAAATCAAACTCTTCAGAATAGAAAGAACAACGAATTTTAATTTGAAAAATCTAAGAAAAGAATACTTCATCTTTTTCTCATAAGTGCTTCATAACCTTTTATTTACTCATTATTGTCATCGAATATAGTTAAATCATACCTTTAAATAATATTATTAACAAAACATTCAATACAACGTGCTGTTTTTGATTGTGTAGGCAAGTGCGTGTGTGTGTGTGTGTGTTATAGCGAGACGAAGATTTACAAACAAGAACAGGTAGAGAAAAAGACGAAGAGAGAAATAGAAGAAGAAGAAGAAGAGAAAGAGAGAGCGAGAGGGAGAAAGGCAGCAATAATGTATTGTGTATTACTCTCTGATGAAGAACAACAACAAAAAAGAATAAACCTTCACTTGCAAGAAGAAATAACTTGCTTCTCGTCTTCTATTGGATGGCCCTTTTCTTTTCTCGGTCGTTTGTCGACGAACCGGGTCGAGAGAATAAGAAGAAAAAAAACTCAAACAAGTAACGATAAAACACAAGAGAGAGAGAGAAGAAGAAGAAAAAAAAATCAACCAACCAAATAATAGACAGAAAATATACATAGTACTTCTTCTCTCTTCAATCTTTTGTTGTTACCATATAGACAGCAATGAAATAACGAGAAGGAAAGAAGAAAAGAAGGAATTCTGCTCGATGCACACGCATAGAACACAATTATACAAGGTGCGATACGAATTCTTGTTTCTCTCAAGAGATAGAAACAAAATGTGTATGTGCATGTTTCGTCCCCTCGAGTATTTTATCATCGAATGCATTGTCACGCTTGAGTTCGTCAAACGAATCTCATGTATACTCACATACATACACATCTTCTTATTTTGACACTCTCGTTACAATAGAGAATAGAAGTGTGCTTAGATGCATCTTCAAATTGTATATACAACGATTTTCTAATTATTTTCACTAATTTATGGGTGGTTCGTATATATATACGTAGATATACAATCAAAAATCTGTTCTGCAGTATTATTGTTTATGATTGAATGTATGTAACGAAAAAGAAAACGGGATAAACGAATGACTGAAGAAAGTTTTTCTTTAATTAACAGAATGCCAGAAATCATAGAGATAAATAAACATTTATCTATATGGAAAAGAAATCTGAATTATGGGTGTATGTATATGTGCTATATCGTCATCAGTCGTTTTTCTTTTCTAATCTCAGTTCGAGTATTTAATTATAACTTGCCATAGGTACGTATCCGTGTATGACAGGTACTAGTTGATAGGAAATCATTTAATAACATCTTATTGACAAGTAAAGTCAAGACAAAATGTTGTTTTTCGTTTAAATGAATAATGGCAACTCCAAATATACACATATGTTTCGGACATTTACATTAAGAACAAAGGGAACAATATATGTGTATATGTGAAGTCGGGGGGTCGGTGTAGTTGCATCAAGTGAGAGAATAATTTTGATTGCTCTAGCAGGCAAACACATTTTTGATTGTTTCTTTTGATGAAAGGGTGTGTCGTAGAAAACAACAAAAAAAAAACGACGACGACGACGTGATGAAAGAAAATGATGACAACGTGTTTGTTCATTTATCTATGAAGAACGAAGAAAAACGACGAGAACGATTATCAACAGTTTTACAGTTTTGTTTATTATGTTTGAATGAGAAATCATCATCATCATCATCATCATCATTATAATCATTATTCGACACTTATCATCTTCAAAAGAGTCCCTTCGGCGATGCAAATTTTTTGTGTCGCTAAACACTTGCTAATTTCATTTTCGAATTTGTGTTTTCTTTTTTTTTCTCATGTATATATAACATGATGCAAGATGGCATCTGCCTTGACTATGCGACATCGTTTGCTTCATGAACAGATGGATAAAAAACAACGAAAGAGAAATTTGATTCGTATGAAGAATGTGTGTGTGTGTGCGTATGTGTGTATGTATATTTGTGTATTGTTGGTCAAATCACTTATTTGAAGAGGAATGGAATATCGTACGAAAAAGAAAAACGAGTGTGAGATGTTTTTTGATCGGGGGGATATCGACTGTGTTTGTTCTGTATGTTGTACACTTGATCACAACGGTTGCTTCTGAGATTAGAGGATTTGTGACAAACAAACTGCTGGTCAACCAATGTCGACGCGTCGAATGATATTGACACAAATAAATAACACGTTAGACCCAATGGATAAATATTGACTAAGATACATACTAGTCCTATGGATTTAATCAGATAAAAAAGAAAGAAGCGATCAAAATGAAAACGAAACACGAGGAATTAGCTGAAGGAAGAGAAAAATATATGTGTATACGAAAACACTTGATAGTATTCAAGCAGAAAATGAGTAAAGCGCGTGTAGATTTCTAATAGTTCAGAATGAATTCAATCGAAACGAAAAAAAAAATGAAGATAGACACAATGATGATAAATGAGTTTTCATACTAAATTGTTTTGCCATTTATCGTAAAGGGCATATACATGAAGAAAATAGATTGATATCAATCGATTTGAAAATGATTATCAAACAAATTTCTTTTGTTTTTTTGTGTTCAAATGTCGTTTTTTCAATTATTAAAACGATGACGGTGCATCAAAAGCACCAAATGCGATTGTTAGAGTTTTGATGCCAACACTGAAGAAACTCTTCTTACATCATTTTATTGCCTATAGGCTATGATTTGCGCGCGCGCGAGAGAGAGTACAACAACATGAAGAAGAAGAAAAGAACAACTTCTTTAGCTTAGCAACATTTGTCCTTTTCTTGGGTGTGTGTAACTTGTCAAGTAGATGCCGACTAAATCTAATCGGCTTAAAAAATAACTAGCAACAAGCCAAGAAATCACCTTGCTGATTCCGTCTCTCTCACTCTCGTATTTATCCAGTGTTTTACTTTTCCGGTCGAGCATATGCGATTATAAATTTGAAAAAATCAACAAACATTTAGCGGAAATCTCGGATCGACATTTCTCATCTCTATTTCAATCTAACCATATATGAATATATAATTAAAAAATGCACAGCATGTTAACTTTATAACTCATCGAGACATCAAACGACTTCTTTTTTGTTCAAAACACTTGTTGCTGTTGTTGTTCGATAATTGTTACTCATTTCTTTTACTTTGCCATACGGACAACTCCTCTTATGAATACAGTTGAACGGTGATTGAAGATGCTGTCGTTTTTTTTTTGTAAGATGTGTTCTAGTCGATGTTTATATCTCATCTATCTCGTTGGTTCAACAAAGCGAAGAGGAGAAGGTGATGCTAGTTGCTTGAAAATATTTGCTTCATTAATTTTTCAATTAGCCGCACGATAGACACGCTATCATTCGTTCGCTCGCGCGTATGCATGTACTATATGTATATGTAGATGTAGATAGGGTTTCTATTGGCAAAGGGAACGTGTGAGAGAGCCCAGAGGACATCAGAAAGAAAAGAAACAAAGAAGAAATCGATTTCTGCATGAACACGTTTCAAATGAAACACACACATTGTAAAACAAATCTGAATATTTCCGATAAGATTTCATTTGTAATTTTCTCATTTACTGATAAAAAAAAGGTCATGTTTGAAACATGAATGACATGATGACAAAAATATCATCGTTGATATGGCAAACCGTATGTTCAATGTACGTATATGTATATCATGTAACCTAATCTTCGAAACAACTGTTCATCAAAACGAGGCGTGAACACGAAAAGAAAAGAAAATTATCAGTAGAAAAACAAAAGAGCAAATTATTTTCTCGTATTTTCTTGATTTTTATCAGAAAGATATTTTGTGAAAAAAAAAACGAAGATTTGATGACGGTAAAATGATTCATCTTTACTATCGGAGATAGTCAATAACAATAACAAAACAAAAAAAAAGTAAATTGCATGTCGACATCAATCCTGTCGATCATCATCAAGAGAAACAAAAAAAGAATATGATGGAACGTAAATTAATTGATCTTTCATGTTCGTATGTCTAAACACGCGACTTTAGAATTCCACATATTCCTTTTTCTTAAGATCTATATGTTGAAATAGTATTAAGTTCAATGAGAGCGACAAAACTCTCTTGAGAAAGAGAATTGAGACTCTTAAACAAGAAGAAGAAGAAGAAGAAGAAAAAAATGCGAACATCGCCTATCTCAATTCCAATATGAATTGTTAATGAGCAGACGTTCGACACACGCATATAAAAAGAACAGATGGGTGGATGAGAAAAGAGCAAGCTTTAAACCAATTTATCCTCGTTTCATTGAACGCGTTAGTGTGAAGAATCTTTATCAAGGGAATAGACAATATGATGGCAGCAAATAACAAGGAATGATAATTGATGGAGTGACTAGACTTCAATGTATCTATATAATATGTATAACAACAACACTTATGATCAGAAACAATGAAATAAACGAGACAATAGACTAGAAGACAAATGACAATGAGAATAGTATTCTAATAATGATTTATGAACATCCGTTTGCCAATGCGATTAACGTTCTTTTTTTGTTGCTTTCTTTGACACATTTAGTAGACCGATTTCTCGTTCTGGAATGATGTTGAAAAATGATCTTACAAACTAGATAATTATTCTTCAAGAGAGAACGAACGAACAATTGAAAGTGCAAGAAAAAGAAAATCATTTTTTTTTGTTTCTTTTGATCACTGTCAAATAATCTGATGATTTATATTTAAACAGAATAAATAGAAAAGAACTGATATTCAAATATTAATCATTATAAATAATATCGATGATGTCAAAGAATATTTGACAACGAACATAATCTCTTAGAAAAACTAACAACTTTCTTTTCTTTTTCGTTGTCATTTGATTGTTTGAAATTCATACATACAAATGTTTATTCGAACTGTTAATCACTATTGAATTTCTTAAGAAAATAAAAAAAGAAAAACGTAGATTGACATGTAGAATTAGAAATTCAGTCGAAAATTCGATCAGATCGTGATTAAATGAATTCAAGTAGCTTTAAATCGATTGAGTACTTATCCAATAATAACAATTCTTACCATAAATTTAATTATTCTGAGTAAATTAGTTTTGTTATTAGGAAAAATCATTACATAAAAATGTTAATTTAATTAAATTCTTAGTTTGTTGCTTGACGAAATATCTTTAAGTACGTTTTTGATAAATATAGTTTATTCGTTTTTTTAAAATAAGAAGAAAAAGAAAAAGAAAATATATAAATGTTTATCTTAATTTCGTGTCGAAATTTTGCCTGAAAATGTATCAACGTCCACGAGATGCGCCTGCTTTTCCTCCATCACCTCCGGTTGCACCTTTCGAACCGGCTGTCATACTTTTCTCTCTTCCTGTTGTTGCTCCACCACCGCCTAATTCCGAATATTTACTTTGTTCTTGTAGAGCTCGTTTTTCAAGATTTCGAACATGATCAATTGCACGTTGTTTTAATTCATCACGTGTTAGTGGTTTCAATTCTTCATCTTTCTCGTCTCGATCTTCTTGATCACGTCGATCGTCTCTATAGAAAAACAAAAAACAGAAGAAATATTTCTTTAAAAAACATCGGACAATTGACATACGTATTTGGAAGATGAACATGTACATGCGGTAATGGTCCCGATGGTCCATCACCGATTAAATTCGGTGCACGTTCTCGTAGTGTCATATTTTGTTCCTGAAATATAACCATTCGAATTCAAACTGAGAAAACTTCCGTTTTACCCTAGCCGTAATTGCTGCTTGTGCAGTGAGTAGTTCATTGGTTCGTTCTTCAATAATTCCGAGATATTTCAACATATTATCTTCAGTAACACCTTCATGACTTTGCAGTAAATGATCGATTTGTCGACGATCACAACCGATTTTCTTAAATAATGAATCGATACCTTGAATAGCAAGAGAAAATCGGATTAGACAACAAGCAATAGAAGAATTTGTTTTTCTACCTGCACGACATTGATCGAGAATTTTCTTTGCAGCTCGAGTTTTTTCTTCATATTCATCGGATAAAGCTGTTGCTTGGGTACGTTTGTTACCTAACTGTTCGACTGTTTGCTGTTGATTTTCTTCTAATTCGACACCTTGACTTTCAAAACGTCGAATATCTTTTTTAACATCAGCTATTTGATCTTGTAGAACTTCAATTTGATTATTTAACTCATTGACATAGTTAAATAGAGCGAAATTTTTATCTTCAACTAAACAAAACAAAATGAATTTGATTTTCGAGAGCTTGAAAACGAAAGAATACCTTCAATGAATTTATCGACAAGTTTATCGAGATCATTTTCGCCACTAATCTCTTGAATTTGCTGAAATTTACTTTCGTAAGCAACAACTGAATGTTCTTCACGTTCTTTACGACGTTTTTCTGCAGCATCAAGTTCTGCAAAATTGACTTTTCAAAAACCGATTTTACACAATCATATTGAAAAAAAGACCTTTTCGTTTTCGATAGATAACAAGTTCTTCGTCTTCTTGTCGTTCTTGTGCTTTTAATTTCATGAAATCACGTAATTTTCTATCGTGAGATATTTGTCTTTCGAGTTCTTTCATTTCGGCTTCGGACGCCGTTCGATCCGTGTCGGCTTTAGCTGAAAGAAAAACGTATTTCGTGACATAACAATAACAAAAGAAAATCGATTTTTTTAATTTACTTTGCAAGAGAATAGCTTTGGCATTTGCATCTTTACTAGAAAAGAAAATGAAACCATAGAGAATTCTAATGAAATTTTTTTCTTTTTCTAGTTAAAGATCAAACCGTTGTTCATAGGATGTAACCGATCGTTCGATACATTCGAGCAATTGTGTTCGAAGATCTTTCAATTGATTTTCAGATTTTTGAGAAAGATTTTCGAAACGTTCACGTTCATTTCGAAGATTGTCGATTTCAGCACGTAGAACTCCGTTCGTTGTTAATAAACTATTGAATCGTTTCAATGCCTGAAATTCAAATTCAACAATGAACGAACTCATGTCCGGTTTTCTCCTACTGTATCAAGTCGATTTTCCAGAACTCGTTCTTGTTTTTTGACATTTGCATTGAACGTAACAGCGACATTGGCTCCGCCGACTTCGGTTTGTTTTTGTTTGATTTTCTTTTCCCATTCGCGTAGTTTAGCATCGAGTTCATTCGACAATTCTTTTTCATTTTGAATTTCATTCTGAATTTGATCTAATCGATAAACAAATAATTGAAATTCGATCTACAATGAAAAAGGAAACAACTACCTTTTGTTTGAATAAGTTCGCGAAGTTTTTTCGTTTTTTCTTCATCACGTTTTTGATTTTCAAGACTTTCAGCCAAACGAAAGACTTTTTCCAATTCATCTCGTTCGCCTGTCAACTGTCGTAGTGTTTTACTAGACAAATTTGTCATTTTTTTCATTATCATTCTTTCGAATAAATAAATCTACCTTTGCATACGAAGTTGATCTTTTTTTTCGATTGTATATTCTCGTTGATCTTCTCGAGCATGTCGATAGTTATTCTGTAGTTTTGTATATTGAATTTCTTGAAATTCTTCATCCGAATCTTCAGATGCCAATCGACCAGCCATTGCTCTCTCAGACAAAACACAAAATGACTACAATCAATCAAATCAAACCAAAGGAAAAGAACAGAACAGAATAACAATATGCCGTCTTGTCGTCATTTGGAAGTTTGAAGTGATGGTAACACCTCTATATATCAACGATAAAGTAAATACTTGAGAAAAAAAAACTTGACTTTGACTTTATTCAAACAAAACACAAATCTTCACGTGAAATTCAAATTAATTTTGAAAAGAAAGAAAAAACAAACACAGCTAATTCGATTAGAAATTATCATCGTCGTCATACGCTGCAGCTTGTTTTCGTTGGGCATTCTTTCGAGTGCGCGCATTTTTGCCTTTGGGTAGATCATCGTCGTCTTCTTCATCATTTCCTTGGCCCATTTCTAATTCATCTTCATCGCTCAGATCATCCGTCATTCTACCTACACCATTATCTAAAATAACAGATCATGACGAATTAATAATAAGATTTGATCGAAACTACTTTGTCGAACATCTGGTGATTGATCAACATCTTCATCATCCTCGGATTCATCATCACTGAAAGTAAATCATATTAAACAAAAGAACACTAGCAAACAAACGAATGAGTGGCTCACTCGTCATCGTCCGATTCTTCATCTTCATCATCATCACTTTGTACTCCGATTTCATCGCTATTGTCTTGTAATTGTCGATTAAATCTCTGTTTATCTTGTTCCGTTATGTGAGAATTCAATGTTTGCATATATTGTCGAGAAACTTCCTAGACGATTGAAACCAATTCGAATTCAACTTCAATAATTCAACAAAAGAATTTACTTGAACTTTTTCACGTTGATTTCGAAAGTGTCCTTCGAGTTCTTTTTCTAAATACGAGAGTATTCGATATTTCAATACGTAAACCGAATATAATTCATTGAGATTAGTTTCAAATTTTTCGAAATCATTCATAAATGATGGCCTATTTAAAAACGAATACATTATTTTTTTGACAAATCATATTTTCATTCACTACCGAACACTCTTTAACATATCGAGCCGTCGTTGATGACGATCTTTTTCTTCGAAACGTTTAGCTATTTTTTCATCGAGTGCAACTTCATCGATTTGAACATTACTAATTAATTTTTCATATTTTAATAATTCACGCTTGGAAAATAAATCAAACAAATTCGAATATTTGACTTTTTTTTTCAATTCTTTTATCAATATTACTTTTGCAGCTGTTTCAGCTTCTCGAATACCTTCATGAACGTCCTTTAATTCCATTGCATGATTCATCACATCTTGTCGGGCTTCCTAAATTAATAAAAATTTCTTTTGTTTTTCTTCAAATTGTTTTCTCTACTCGAGCATCAAGTTCTTTGCCTAATAATTCATGTAGATTAGCACCTTTTTGTGTTATTGTCGAGCAAAGTAAACGAGCAGTTTTCAGTATTCCAATCTAAATTGAATTTCAATTTGATTCAATTCAAATTTACTCCTTACATCATCATTCATAGCGTATCGATATTGAAAATCGACATCATCATCATCATCGAGTTCTTTGCTTTCACTTTCTCGTAGGGCTTTATAAAGTGGTGTGATAACCTTGAGAATTTCTTTAACTGCATAACCATCGGCTTGATAGAGTTTTTTCGTATTTAATTTAACATGTGCTTTAGTTGCCTGAAAAAACGCAATTATAAAAAACGATTTGAACATAAAATATATACAATTATTTGTGTGATCGTTCGAATAAACATGATACGATCTTGTTCGCCTTCGATATCATTTGGAACATCGGCTTGTGGATCGTATCTAGACGAAGAAAAAGATTAAGAAGAGAAAAACGATCGATTCAAAATCGATACTGTTTAACAAGCCAAGTCATGAGTTCGGCAACGAGTCGAAAATTCGGTTGACGAAAATTTTCCATGGAAATCAAACGTGGATAAGACAGAACTCTTGCCATCTCACAGAGATCTTTAAAATTAAGAATGTAGAGAGAAAATATCAAAATTTAATTATGCTTACGGCTTATATCTCGATAGGTCATGAGAAAAGATTCGAAGAGAAAATGAATTTGTTGCCAATGATGGAGAACAAATGTTCATTAAATGCGAAATTTAGAAGTTCGTCACTTGGCAACTTGAAAAGAGCAGAGGTCGCTTCGAAACAGCTGTTTTCAGAATCAAATCAAACGGACAGTCTTCTTCGACATCAGATCAAATTGATCGTCATTATATTATTCGAAAAAAAGAGTTTCAAACACGCACACAGAAAACTTTGCATTTTATCAATATAAAAACAAAATTCGATCGAAACTTATTGGTAAGACATGAAATTTATGGCCATTGAATAGTATCATAAGTAATATTTGATAGTAATGTTGATATTTCAATGGACCAAAATTAAGAATTACTCCAATGAAAACATAAAATGTCAAATCATAGTGAAGAAAAAATATTTCACGCATACGAATAAAGGAATAGAATGTCGATAAATAAGATATCATATAAATTATATATGATAAGCGTGGTCCAATGTAACCTTTAAATTTCAATGTATGAAGAAAAACTGATATTGTTGTTGCAAATGCACTGAAAATTAATAATAAATAAATATAATAGATTTGTTCATCATTAGCACGATTGAAAAATCGAATATAATTAAGAAAATAACCGATGTAATGTTTTGCCCAAACATAGAAAATCTTTGTAACCATTGTAACAATAAGATAGAATCTTTTATTTGGTGCAGTTTTATTTTTATTTGAATTGTTCAGTGAATCACGAAAATGTGTTTTTGGCCATAATTGTCGAATGATATACGGAAGGAAAACAATACAATTATCAATAATAATTGATTGATCAATTAATGAATAGAATTTATCCGAATAGTAAAGCCATTGAAAAAGAAGTAGACCAGAAAAGAATGAATTTTCAACAATGAATGCATAGGATAATGTACCTCGATCAGAATAATAACCTGGATCGGTTTTAGTTCGTGAAAGAAATGTAAATGTTAATGCCGCTGTTATAGATTGAACAAGACCGGTTAATGGTAAACTCCAGATTAGAAATGAATGTTTAAATGTTTCATAACTAGAAGCGAAACATAGAAGAAAAAAAAAGCATTGTTCGTTTTTTTTTACTTTTGGAAATACCAATAAAAACAAAATATATATTGAATAAGATAGAGAAGACCAACAAGACGATGAACGATAAATTTTCGTTGAAAAAATAAATGAAATAAAAAGACAAGAAATCGACCTAGCTTTTGCACGGTTTCTGAACCAGTATTACTACTCGTATTTATCGCTGTCGACTCCATCATGGTCTACCCTTCGAATGCAAACTTACACAACAAAATGCTTCTCATCTTCGAGATACAGAATTAAATATCATGCGCACCGAGGACAAGTTGATAAAAAAAAACAAAAGATATGTAGGATATCTCAAGTTCTTTCGATGCACTTTAATCGCGCTGTTCTTTAGTAAATATTTTTATACTGGGTATTTTTGATGACACAAGATATTTATTTTTCAATTTTATATTTTTCAATTCCCGATTGTTTTAAAATGCAAATATGTTCCAAATCACGAAAATATTCATTAAAATCCTAATGAAAATCATTCATCATTAAAGAAATAAACAAAACAAGAAAAGTATTCGAAACTTACAAGTGCATATCCAACAATAAAATGATCCGGTATTTCGAATCCACAATAGTCAGGTTTGAAAATACAATTTTTATCTTTTCGTCGTTTTGTAAATAATGAAACGACATGAATCGATTTTGGTTCATATTCGTCGAGTTTTGTTTTCAATTCAAGCATTGTCACGCCTGTATCAATGATATCTTCGACGATTAGAATGTTTTTATTTTTTAAACTAGTTAAATCATTAAAACCAATTATTTCAAGATTATTCGTTGATTGATCATTGATGTAACTACGCGTGCGAACAAATTCTAAACTCATTGGTAAACTACGATCGTTGCGTAGACTATAAACAAAAAAAAAAGAAATCGAATGAGGATTATTTTCGTTCGAAGACAAATAAAAACGAACCGATTTTCATTTTGAATTTTCGATACTAAATCCGAAAAAAATCTATAACCACCTTTGAGAACACAAATGCAAACTGGAATAAACAAAAGCAAGAAATAAACTGATTTTGTTTTTTTTTAGAGATCCTTTCAATCTACCAAGTTGTTCTGGAATGGTAACACATAAATCATCAAATATTCGTCGAGCTAATGCTTCAATACGATCTTGAACAATTCCGTATGGAATTAAGACTGATTTCAGATCGTCTCGATAGTGTAAAGGCAAACTAAACAATCGAGACGATTTAAACAGGACATGAATTAACGAATGTTTTACTTGAAATAAGCTAATGGATAGCCGTCGAATGAATCCGGTATAACGAGTGGACCAGCCGCAATACGTGTTTCTTCATTCGCCATTTATAATTAACGTATTTTTTTTTGTTCTTTACTACGTCTATCGATCTTGTGATTATTGAGTTTGTTTTTTTTCGCGCATGCGCAGAATATAAAATACAATATAAGTAGCTATGCTATGATGTTGACACTAATCTATTTAATTATTTCGCAGATGTAATTATATACTAGAAGAGTATAGAAAAAAACACAACAGAGACAGAGAATGTCATGCCAAGAGATGACGAAGATTGGCTTAGAGTAATTGCTTTTTATAATCTTGACAGATATAAGTAACTAAGACGACCGTTACGTTTTGTTTCACTTACATTAGCAAAGATAGGTTAGAATCGAATGGAGTACATTTCTTTTCTCCTTCTTTCTTTTTCCAGTAGAGTAGCAGATTTTATATTGATAATTAATAATGCATTATATCTTCACGGCTGTTTCTCATTTCCGGATTTATTATTAATATCTATTCAGATAGAAAAAAAAGAACATACATGAAATATGATACTTTTTTCGTCCAGTATTGCTAATAGACATAGACATTTTTTCTCACGAAAAGCGAGGTCAACTCATGAATTAACTGTGCACGTACATTTGGATTCGTTGAACTGTATAATATACATACGTCTATTTATATAGTTATTGGTGCGTTTGTATCGTAAAGCGAAGAAAAAGGCTTACAACTGGTTTCACCTGACTAATTTTGCCTTGCATATGCTATATATTATAGTCGTTCGAACATTTCATTGTCATATGGTTTGTATGAACTATAAGTCAAAGAAAAAAAAAGAAAAAGAGAACGATAGCTAATATCGCCAATGAATGTCGTTGGTTGAGAAACAAGGATAATTTAATATTGAAAGAAATAATTATTCTCATCGACATTTATCGAAAAGAATTGAATTATGGGAAGTATGATGGATAAAATCCAAGGTAAACCACCTCAAGCAGCACCTGCTCCACAACCACAATACGCTCAGCAACCAGTCATGCAGCCTCAATATGCTCAACAACCACAATTTGTTCGACCGCCACCACCATCACAGCCACAATTTGCTCAACAACCACAATATCCTCCTCAGCAACCTCAATATATTCCTCAGCAACCCCAATATGCTCCTCCACCACCTCAGTATGCTCCTCAACAGCCTCAATATGCTCCTCAACCACCTCAGTATGCTCCTCAGCAACCTCAGTATCGTCCACCAGCATTTGCGCCACAACAGCCGGCTTACCGTCCAACTTATTCTCCTCCACCAGCACCTCCAGCACCTCCAACATCTCAATATCCTCCACCGTCAAATTTCCCAATGAATAACGATAGCAGAGGTCAATATTCTTATCAAAACGATGCCCTACTTGCTAGTCTAACAGGCTGGTCGATTCAAGATATCGAACGTTTACGACACGAATTCACAGCTTATGCGAATTCGAATGGTGTTATCGATCGTATTGGTTTTATGAAACTATATGTAGCCTCATTACTGAACATGAGTTGGGAAGTGCTCGAAAGTAAAGCGGAAGCTGCATTTCGTAATTTCGATGTCAATCAAACAGGTTCATTGGATTTCAATGAATTTGTCACTGCTTGTTCACGTATGACGAGAGATGTAAATGCAGCACACGGCAATGCACCGTACTCATACTAAACAAAGACACGTTTGCATTTGTTTCATTTTATTTCATTTAATTCAATCCGATTCGATTCGAAAGTAAATAAGAAGTTAAAAAATAAAACTAAAACTTCTTATCGTTCGTATTTTCAAGTTCTTTTTCTTGGTTTATTATTCAACTTGATGATTAACTAGATGTTTTTGAATCATATGATTTAAATATTGAAAAAATTGATTGATTTGTTGATTATCTTTTATATTAACTTGTACCGCTTTTTCAACAAGATCAACCATTCTATTACAAAAAAAAACAACAAAATTCAAATAGATTTTCATTCTATAGAAATCATTACCCTTCCATATCAGAAAAATTTTGAATCGGATGAAGAATTTGATTATTTTCGATTTTAATTAGTAACTACAATAAATAAATACATTCGCTTATTTTCTGTTTATAAACAAAGAACCTCGTTTGCACGTTGAACAATATTTTCAGGTAGACCAACAGTTATTGCTGCATTAAATGCTTGACTTCGAGTGCAAAGACCATCGATAACTCGATATAAATAGACAAGTTTGCCTTCATCATCGTACATTGTTTCCATAGTCTAAATCGAAATAAACAAAAGTAAATCGAAAATTATAATCCTACGTACTTTGCATCGAATTTTTGGACTTGTTGATATTAAACGTTGTTGAATAAGATCATGAAAATGTGTTGCAATAACTACATGTGGACAATTATCTGGAGATTTCGACCAAATTGTTATCAATGAAGCTAGTAGAGCAGTTCCATCAATCTGAAATTTCAAATATTTTTACTTTTCAAACTAGACAACGATGATGCAGATCAAATCGAACTTCATTTGTACCGATACCAAATTCATCGATTAAGACTAACGATCGATCGGTTGCACCAGCAACAGCAAACGATGTTTCGAATAAATCACGCAAAAAATTCGATACACCCATAGTTAAATGTGTGTCTGCAAACATTAACAAAAGAAAACAAAACTTTTCGTTGATTGAAATTTTAAAAAAAAACAAACACTACCAGTATGAATTTTAACAAATAATTTATCCATCAAACCAATTCGCATTTTACTTGCAGGTACAAAACAACCTGAAATCAATCATAAAATCTTCGAATGTTATTCATACAAATCGATTCATTCTCACCGATTTGTGCCATATAAATAAGTAAACCAATCTAAAAATTACTTCAACTCGAACAAATTCAATTTTCGAATATCCTCTCTCACTTGTTTCGTATAAATCGTCTTGCCCGAACAATTAAAACCAGTTAGAATATGAATATTTGCTTTTGTCGGATGAATATCACTTGTAAAACTATTCGGTACGACAGTTGTATTGAGCAATAATGGATGTCTAATAAAGAAAAACAGATCCTTTTGTTTTCTTCTCGTCATTTGAGGAGAAAATCAAAAATAATTTTCGAACTTTCCATCGATGATTTCGATTCGATTCGCAGAAGTTAATTCAGGACGAATGTAATTATTCTGTTCGAACGCAATCAATGCGAATGATAATAAACTAGTTCAAAGAAAATCAATTCAACTAAGAACAACAATCGAAAGAATAGAAACCAATCGAGTTGAGCACAGAATTCCGTTGCATCAACGAATAATTCAGCATTATCACGAAGAGCCTTCAAAAATCATTTTATTCGTTTGTTTAGAATTCAAAATAAGAATAGTTTTACTAATGAAAGATTTCGTTTGATTGCTAATTCTTTAGCTAGTAATTGTTTTCGTTTTTCTTCGGCTTCTTGAGTTGTTAGATTCATTTCACGTGTTCGACTAAATATTCTTATATTCAAAACAGTTTCTGTGTCTCGCTTTTACCATCGCCAAATGTGTCCTTGCCGATCATTCCAAATGAGATCATCATGATCGAATTTATCACCTTTGATTAGCAATACTGCATTGTCCTATTCGAATTTTATCTTAACAAAATAGAACATCTTTCGATAAATCTACTTGAGTTAGAGCATAACTCGAATCGATGCCGCATTGTAATAGAAGATTATTTGCAAATTCAGTTTGTTGATGAAGTTTATCATTCAAATGAATTAAATCATGTCGTACTTAATCGAAAATAATTTTAAAAAAAAAAAAGAACTAAAAATAGAAAATTCGATTACATTGTTCCAAATCCGGATCCGTTGGATCAATGAATACAATTCGATTATCACGCATACTTCGTTGTATATCGATCTAAAATTAAAATGTGTTGTTTCTTTTTTCTCTCTATCGAAATAATTAGTGATTTCATACACTTGTTTCAATGATATTCATTAATCGTGGAAGTTCATCAGTGAGTTTAGTACAAAATACATCGAAAAAAGATGCATGCATTCGAAATGGAACGAGAGCCATTCGAATTCGAAGTGTTGCTCGCATTGACTAAAATCAATAATCTGTTGAAACTTTCTTTTTCTATTGTCTTTTACTTCGATAATTTGTTTCCAAACAGATATTTTCGTGTTTTGATCGAAAACTCTTCGAATGACAGCCTAGAATCAATGAAATGATTTCATTTTTCGTTTGTTTTGTTTTTTTGCTAGAAGAATTTACAGGAATATTAACAATTGGTTTTAAATGATCACGTAATGTTCGCAAGAGTTCATGTTGATTTGGATCGAGAAAAAATTGAATAACATCATAACGACGTTCTAGAGTCTCTTGAGAACGACTTGGTTTTAAACACCAAGATCTGAACACAAAAACAAATTAATATTCAATCAATGAGATCGTTTTTTTTACTTTAACTTTCGATTGCCTATTGTTGTCACACATCGTTTTAAAAACGCTAAAAAAAACAAATTTGTAAAGAAAACTATGTTTAATTTGAATTTTTCGGTTATTCACCAAATAAACTATTGACTTCTCGAAGATTATTCGATGTATTTGCTTTGTAGATCGATGGATGAGCAGTTGGATTAAAGATTTCCAAAGCACTAAAATAAAACTCGGATAAAACAAGAATTCAATCGTTATTTTTGTTCACCGAAAAGTAAATGGATGAATAATCATTAGCGCATTTCTAATAATAAGAATTTCTTTCAAATTAACACAAAATTCGATCCTACAGATCATATGGTCGTAAGGCAAGTATATTTCCAGCTAGAAAATCGAATTCATACGATAGAGTCGGACATCGTTCTTCGATTATCGGTAATAAACCACCGATAGCACTTAACTAAATGAGAATAATAATAATGATATATGTTTTAATAACGATCAGTGACAAACGGTATTCGGAGTATTGAATGGCATTTTAGCCGATATATAAGCTCGTTTTTTCTCGTCTGTATCACATGTTAATGGATACAATGATTTCAATGTTAAAATCGTTCGTTCGACAGTATCTCGATCTATAGTAACAGAATTGGAATCATTTGAAATTAGAAATCGAAATCGTTTATCTACGAAAATAAGCTTGTGGTACAAGTTGTAGTTTCGTATTTGCTGTCGTATTATTAACATCGACAAAATCAGTTTGAATATTCAGATATTCGTTTAAAGTTTTATAATATTCATCGCTTGTTTTTGCTGAACAAATGATCATCGATGGTTGAATATCAGTTAGAACTGAAAAATAGTTGATTTCATAAATGAAATCCTTTCTTTTTTGTTACTTTGATGAGTGATATCAAATCGTGACGTTTCTTCGACATCGGGTATGAAATAAATTATAGCCGATGATGAATCGTAAAATGCAGCACCGAGTTTAGTATGCGAGAAAAATACACTGAGATAGATCTTTTTGGAACAAACAAACAAAAAACAGCAAAGTAGAATGTTGAAAACATAATTGAATTCGAGAATACTTCAGTATTTTGATTATCAAATTCGGATGTAACCGATGAATAATCATCTTGATACATGATGAAATGAATGTGAACATTTTTTTTTCTTTTTCGAACGGCACGTGTCTTTCGAAGTCGATAGAACTACTGATCGAATTTCATATCGATTATTTTGATTACAAAATTCAAACGAACGGCGTAAATCAAATATTATCTTAAATTGACGTAATTCGTTTATTTTTCATTATTGGAGAAAAGAAAATCTGACGCTGAAGCACGTTTATCATTATGACGTAGAATGTCAACATGCTGTTTTTTTTCCTGACTAATCATCGTCATCGAGTGATTTCACGAGATAGTTCGAAAAAGTCATTAACCAAACTAGACTGTACTTTTTTCGTGTCTTCGGCGAGCGCGTACGCCTAACAAAGAAGCATCGTACGATTTCATCATCCGTTTTTCTTTCGAATAGCCCTGGACTGAAGGTCGAAAATATGTTTTTTTTTGTTCGCTTATCTTTTACTGTACTTATACTATTCAAATAGATAAAAATCGAAATTTAAGACCATGATTGGAGCATTTAAGTAACCGCACTCGTTTTTTTTCTCTTCTTCGTTTAGTTATTCCCTAGCTGTCAGATAAAATATCACGAATTGAATGCGTGCTAATTCGCCGTTCTTTTATACTATTTCATCGTGAGTGACTCGCCCCCAGCTTCGTACCGAATATTCGAATCGGCAAGAGAAACGAAGAACAAAAAAAACACCAAACTTCGAATATAAAAGGGCATATCGAATCATATTAGTGTGTGTGTCTTTCGTGTTTTTAGTTTTTGATAATTTTTCATTGCCTCTCTGCTTCAGAAACATAAATATCATCATTCGATCAATCTTTCGAAGTCAAATTAAAATGACGAAAGGTTTAACAGCATCCTCAAACTCATCATCAGCAACAACAACAACAACAACAACAACAGCAAATATTCCATCGAATGCTCAAGAATATGCTCGTAAACTATGGTCAACAGCGGATTGCGTCTGTTTTGATGTCGATTCAACGGTATGCATTGAAGAAGCTATTGATGAACTAGCCAAATTTCAAGAAGTTGGCGCTCTTGTCGAAGCTATAACACGAAATGCAATGGGTGGTAATATGAGTTTTCGTACGGCTCTACAAGCTCGTTTGAATCTCATTCAACCAACACAACAACGTCTGCAACAATTTCTTCTCGATTTTCCTTCTCGTTTAACTGATGGTGTTGCTGAATTAATTGAATTATTACACGAACGTAAAGTGCCTGTCTATCTCATTACTGGTGGTTTTCATTCGATTGTTGACCCGGTGGCTAAAGAATTGAATATTCCATTGAAAAATGTTTTTGCTAATCGATTATTATTCAATGAAGATGGTTCTTATATTGGTTTCGATGAAGAAGAAATGACATCCGATTCCGGTGGCAAAGGCCGAGCTATTGAATATTTAAAATCGAAATATGGTTACAAACGTTTAGTAATGATTGGTGACGGTGCAACAGATATGGAAGCAGATGCTGATTGTTTCATTGGTTTCGGTGGAAATGTTATTCGAGAAAAAGTACGTGATGGTGCACCCTGGTTTGTAACATCGTTCTATACTCTTATTGACGAATTACGAAATAATCCATTAGCCAATGTTCAACATCATCTACCATTGGCTGCACGAAAGTATTCAACTGAGATCGAAGCAAATTAAATTAAAAGTCGAAAAATTATTTAGGATTAGTTTCTTTTTTTGTTCTTGATGTATTTGTTTTTACTTTTACCGGATGAGAAAACAATATATATATATATGAGTATAAATATGTATCTTTTTTACAAGTCAATAAATTGAGAAGAACGCAAACACGAAAATTCAATAGTATGCTTGTTGATTTGTTTTGTTTTTATTTCACATGAAAAATATAACGTGAAGGTCGGTGAGAAAATAAAATACGTATTATGTATAGTTTGAAAATAATAAGCAGAATTATATCAAATTAAGATTATTCAAAGAAAGAGATAGAGAGAGAGAGAGAGAGAGAGAGAAATAAAAGAATAGAATAAGAGAAAATGTCAGTTATTTTTCATCTGTATTGATCGTTGATGAAGTGAACCATCATTCGAATCTGCAGATAATGGATGAACACGAGCAATATTAACTCTTGGACTAGGTTTTCTTCCTTCACTTCCACTACGTTGTGTTGACCAACCATTGTCAATATCATTTTCATCATCGAACATTTTACTCGATGTTTTTTGTTCAGTATTTGCTGGCGATGAATTATTAGTGTTTTTCTCCTTGTCGGTTGGCTCGTCTTCTTTTTCGACAAGACCAATTTTTCGTCCGAGCCAACGGAATTTAGCAACGATTTCTTCTTGCATTAAATCAAAACACATCGCTAATATTGCCATACCAAAAAGAACATAAACAGCTCCAATAATAAGATTAAGTGCAGCATTTGAAGTATTTTTTCCTTGACCAGGCACCTGAATTCAACATATTTTTTTATTGTCTCAAACAAAAGAATACTTACAAAATCACCAAAACCAATAGTTGCTAAAAATCCAAAACAGAAAGTTCGATTTTCCTTTCATAGTATTTATTATTTTCCTACCTAATGTAATAAAACAAAAGTATCCTGCTTGTGCCATTGACCAACCTTCAAATTTATTGAAAATCATCGAACCTGCCCAAATATATGCAGCAATAATCAACATTGTTATTGTCAACGGTACTGTAACACGTTGATTGGGATTTGGCGCGTCATTAGCGTCGGTTTCATTGAGAAAATTATCTCGGCGTTTGTTCGATGGATTTTCCTCGTCCATTGACCAACCATTGTTGGCATTATTATTATTATTATTCGTACGATTATCTTGACCAATTTCTTGAGATTTTATTTGACGAGCATAGGCTCGACGTCTTTTTATCATCGTACATGGACGACAAAGAATTTTCGAATAGAGAAAACGAAACATTTCACCAAGTACACCGCTAATATTTGCCACGCAAAGAAGAAATATTGGAATACCTTAACCAAACAAAAATATTCGATTGAAATTATTTCATGATTTGTTAACATACCAATTGTTGCATAACAAATACAACATATTTGTCCTTCCCCTGAAAAGAAAAATGATCATTTGAAAATAAATAATCGTTCGTTCGTTTATTTATCTTACATGTTACCGGCCTAGACAAAAAAAACAAAACTGAGTTTTACTTTTGTGTTCGAAATTCTTCTTACGTGATATTTCCATAGCCAATAGTTGTAATAATTGTAATGGCAAATAGTAATGCATTTGGATATGTCCATTTATTAACTGTTGAACAATCATCGCCATAATATCGATATTTAGCACCTGTTTGTATAACAAAATCTCGATAATCGTAGAGCATGGCACCGACCTTAGCAAAGCCAACTGTTTGATTATCTTTGTCAGTTGAATATGTTGCTGTTAGTGATGATGTTGAGGTTTCTGAAGTGATATTATATTGTATATAGGCAACGAGTTTCTGTTTGAGTTTAGTTAATTGTACGGAATGTTCACCGGCAGCTTCTTGACAATTTAATTTTTCTTGATGTTGTTCAAGTAATTCGAAAAGAAAACCACCAGCAATTGCGTAAACAACAACAAGACCGACAAGACCAATATGAGAAAATAAGAATTTTGCTGCTTTTTTACAACATTGTCGACTTTTCGATGTTTCCGATTCATCGAGTTCACGTTGTGTTCGACTATTTTGATATTGATTATCGCGTATAATCGATATATCATGACGTTGAATACCACCAACGGCTAGTGATGAATCGTGATGATTTAACATTTTTATCTTAATAAGATATTAGTATTAATTGAACAATATGCACATACAAGTTAATAGAAATAAGTGAAACGAGAAAACAAAGAGAGAGAGAGAATGAGAGAAAAGTAATTTCAGAAATTTATACTAAAAAAATAAGAAAGTTTAGTATTATTTTTTCTTTGTTTTCTCAGTTTTTCTATACACACGCACATATATATATGCGTCGGTCTCATTCGGTAAATGTTGTCGAAGTTTTCCTTTCTCTTTTTCATACGGCTGCATTAGTTAGTATTTTATATTTATATGAATGTATGTGTACGTGTGTTTGTGAATGAGAAGAAAAAAATTGATTTGGGAAAAAGAAAGAAACAAAGAAACTAGTGTGTCTCTCTCGCCAGAGGCCTGACGTTTTCTCATTTTTTTTCTCTCTCTCTCTCTCTCTTTGCCATATTCATCTAAATATATTTACAAATGTTTACCATCATCAACTTCCGACGACACTCCGTAGAACTTGCACAATCAACCGAAAGGAAAAACTTCATAAATTTTTTAGTGAGCTTACTCAAATCTGTATGGAATATCGAGTGTAAAAATTTAATTTCTTACGTACACTCTTCCATTGTGATTATTATCGAATTGTTCTAATTAATAAGACAAAAAAATTGTGTCACTTGGTTAGATATAAATATTTTATTAAATCGATCCATACTGGTCTATCCAAGGTTACTGTGTCAGTAGAATATTATTAATTTAATCAATTGACAAGAAAGAAAAATTTCCCGTTATTATTCAATTGATTCAAGTGCGGTTTTCAACAAAAATATTGTAATACAAGATAGAAATAACGAATTGGATAGTGAACAAACATAAAATTATTTACAAACTAAATATTTGTCTCAAAGGGCAAAGGGATCGTATAATCTGTTTTGATAAAAAATAGAAAAAAAGGACAATAAATACATATTTATATCGAAACTGTTGTGCTTTGACCGTTAGATTTTTTAACTAGAATCTATTATGTCATATTAAGTAACATATTGATCACTTTTATTTGACTCATGCACATTCAGTAGACAGTAGTCAAGCGTGGCGGTCATAAGGTTAATATATAGAGTAGATTATATGTATATCATTTGTTATAAATATTTTACGTATGAAGTGTATATAGTTTTTCTAATGGAAATAGATTTCATTGAGGTCATAAATACAGCGCCATCGATCGTCAATGAGCGACATACTCATTCATTGATTTGTCTGTCCTTATTCTACCTAGCAGACACAGTATCGTACGTTCGTTGTGTTCTTTTTATTTCTTGTTTGTCACAAAAATCTACTAATTGTTGTGATGATCACGAAAATAATTCAAACTATCAAATATCAAACTCGTTTAATGTAATGTATGCAACATTTAAAAGATTATCGACAAAAGTATTATATTATACTTCCCTTGATTCTATTCTTTATCTATTATAAACTTTACACACAAACCGAAAAGGCAAACGAAAAACAATCTTTATCTCAAAAAGGTTTGACGTTGATTTTGAATACCTACTCATTCTTTATATTAGTTCTTTTTCTCTTCGTCGTCTTCTTCTTCTTCTTATCAACCCAACTGATATATTCTAACATCGACCAATGACACATTTTTAAAATATCTATTAATTTTCTTGACCATTTTTTTAGACCTTATCATGAATCACGATCATCATGATCATGCAACTATGGAAGTTAGTTCAACTGAAATGATGCATCATGATCATGGAACTCAATCAGTTTCCAATGGACAAGGATTGCATATGATGATGATGGCCGTAAATATCTGTTTAATTTGCCAATATCAAATGTATTTTTGTTATATTATTTTTTTTTCATAGATGACTTTTCATGGTGGTTATACAGAATCTATTTTATTCGAGTCTTGGACAACAAAATCTGTTGGCGGTAGTCATTTTTAAGTTCAATTTTATTAGTGTTGAGCTCGTTTCGTTGTTCTAGCATTTGTCGGCTCTTGGTTTCTTGTTTTTTTTCTTGGCATTTTCTATGAGGGTTTAAAAACATTTCGAGATGTTATAGCCAAACGAAATTTGAGTGATCTATGTGCTACTGGACAAGATGGTACGCGGGCATTGTAAGTCAATGCTGCTAAGACTTTTCATGCTCTTGAATTGCTTCTAACAAATCGCTTTCTTAGTTTATCTTCGAATGAACAACAATCTAGTAACAATGATTTAATAACTACAACTAGATTTCGAATGGGGTGATTTTCAATTGATTTTTTTCCTTTCTTTATCTATCTATCTATCTGTATATTCAATTGATTGTATTTATAGAGCTCGTATATTCAGTCTTCCACATTTAATTCAAACATTGTTACATATTGTTCAAATGACAATCAGTTATTTTCTAATGCTTATTGCAATGACATTCAACACGTATTTATTCATTGCTGTTATACTTGGTGCCGGTTTTGGCCATTTTCTATTCGGTTGGCGTCGTTCATCGGTTATTGATAGCAATGAACATTGCCATTAAAAAAAGACAATTCGTTTTTCTTTCTTGAATTCGACGTAATACATTTCTGGCAGTATTGCTCACAATTATTCATTTTTGTTTTTTTGTTTTACAATAAAGTTTCTTTAGACCGATTAGTACTTTTTCGTATTTATTCTGCTTGAAAAGCGTTTAGTTTCTTTGAAAGAGATAGAGATTATTCAAGCAAACGTACTTTTTCATGCTCAAAAATAAAAAACGGATATTCAATCTTCTACGACGAGAAAATGAAAGAAGAACCGAATGGATTTGGCCTGTTATTCTGTTTAATATAGATATTTATTTATGTTCTTTGTTTGTTGTTTTCGCGAAAAAAAATATAGAGAATAAGAAATGAATTTAAGAAAAAGATTGAAGATATTTGTTTTCTATTTCTTTTGAACCTAAAATGCGAAAAACAATAGATTTGAGATTTTGAAACCGAAGAGAATTATGCATATTACCGGTAAATATAATTTGAATTCCGGCGGCAATTCATCTTCGGAATAGAGTCGATCCGAGAAGTAAACACGTCGAATACGACAATTGGCATGAATCTAAATCAATCAATAGATAGATTGAATTAACTTGTCAGTGTTCAACAAACTTGAACTCGAAGTGTTTCAATATAATTTGTTCCGTAAGCACGTCGAGTAAAATCAGATAAATTAAATTGAATTTGATTCCATCCATCATCCAAACGCATAGGCATCGTACAGATAAACGGTTTAACACGTGTTGTTGATTGATAGTTACTCGCACGAAAACGACGACGAACATTTCGATCGTCAAGAACCTATGCAAACATGATAATGAGAAGAAAAAAAAACTTTCTCTATTTGTAATTATTTTACTTGAACTTCGAATGTAAAATATTTCTTTAAATTTTTTATAATCATAACTAGAAATGGCAATTTAATTCCAAGAGTTTTCTTCGGATCAGCTGGACATGTTATGTATGTTGTACTAACATTTGTACCGACGATTTCCAAGACAAGCGATTGAATTTCGTTATCTGTTATTCGTTTAATATGTCCATTTCGAACCTGAATAAAAGAAAAACAAGAAAAAAAAACAAATTTTTGTTTGAAATTGTTTGTCTTCGAGAATTAAGAATGCCGACTTTTTTATCCCAGATTTGTAATGGTTTACTACCAATACTGTATAATATTGAAAGAAAACCGCTTTGAAACGTATTTTTGAACATATTTCTAAAAGTATAAATGAATAATGTCGAAACGATAAATGAAAGAGCAAGAGTTTGTGGCAAGCAAATGTCGTCATAGGTACGTTAGTTTCTTAGAAACCGAATGTCGATTGATTCGCTAACGACATCAAAATGGTTCGAGTAAATAACCTAGTAACCGACTTGAATGATACAAATAAAATAAAAAATAAATCATTTAGAAAATGCAAAAGAAGTGATTTATTTGATGATTTAATCAATTGTTTTTTTGTTCTCTGAATACAAATTTTCGATGAGCAATGCTTAGGGAAATATAGACGGTGTCGAGAGACATCTATTTGATATTTAAAAAAATCGAAAGAAAAAAGAATAGCAAGTTTATTATCACGAAAAGAAAAAGACGAAAGAAAAGTCGAATGTTCGTTTATAATAGCTTCCAATTTGGTGAAAATGTTGTGAAATTCCAAACATCAGGATGACCAACATGGGAAATATCGTGATAGTCCGATGTACTCCAAACAAATGCAGGTTGATTTTCTGTTGTTGGGCCTGCAATAGCATTTAATAAACGTTTACTAAGTAGATTCCAACCAGTTAGCTACAATTGAAATATAAAAACGAAATGAAAACATTGAAAATTAGAAAATCATACTTTAGCATCAGTTGCACCATGAGGACGTTTGCCTAAAGCTGGATCAGAATAATTTCCATCAGGAGTAAGATCACATCGAGAAGCAATAGACAACTCTGCTGAATAACCCTTGGGACAATCACAACGTGAGAAGTTATCAGTTGTGAAATTGTTGTATCTGTTCAATTCAAAAAAATAAATAGTCATCTTTTGGAATAAAAGCACGTTTTTTATTTGTCATTTACCGCATAAGTTTCATCAACGATTCTTCATCCTTTACTTTGTCATGATCACGTCGAAAGATATTAGCACGTGATGAATTTAACCATGAATATAATTGAGGTATTACAGCAGCTTTTTCGTTTTCTTTCGAATAATTTCGAAAGATTGGATAGTAAACATTATTATACGATGCCCAATAACTAGCATTTCTTAATATCGGAGTAAAATCATCCGATTTATAATAAGTAATCATTTGTTCACCGACTGTCAAGAATCTAAGTTTATGATTTACAAAAATAAAAAGAATATTTCATTTGTCTCTTCTTTACCCGTCTTTTGGTGCTTCGCCCTTGTTGAATTGTTTATAATCACTGACCATCCATTGATTACTGTAAGTACCATCATTGAAAAGAAAGAATCGATTCATCCATTCGCTACCATTATTTGAAAGACGATTGGCAACAACAACACGCATCCATTCAGGTACAGATATCGGAAGAATATTATTGAATAAAGCATCATTGTGATTATCGATTGTTGTCTCAATAACAACCATGTTCGATGGATAATTCATATAGAAGTCATCTGAAATATTGAGATTTAGGATAAGAAAAAGTTAGTAGAAAAGAAAACCAACCGATTGAATGAAGAGTTCCGGGATATGATGAAAATATTGTCTCTGTACCGGGAATAGTTCCATTACCTAATGTATTTTAAAATTAAAAAAATGAAGTCAAATCGATTGTTTTTTTTTTCTCAAACCTGATACATATTTCAAAGGAATATTATATCGTTTAATGACTTTCAACATTGTTTTATAATGACTCCAATCGGCATGTGAAACTAAGATATCTGCATTATTAGGTAAGATTTTAACTATTGCTGAACAACTATCACGTCGTTCGAAATTTGTCATATTAGGTTTCAAACGAGCCTGTAAATCACCGGTTGATTCAACTATTTGAAAAAGACTAAGAAAAACAAAATTTCGTATAAGAAAATTTTCGTTCTCCATAATTACAAAAGTCCCTTGATCGGATCGTGAATAACATTGCTTGGTCCTGATGGTTTTTCAACTCCTGTATAACCATCAATAAGACCGTTTAATTGAATGAGAAGTAGATCAATCTATATATATGCAAACAATCGGTTTAATTTTTCATCTTTATATTTTTTTCTTCAGTTTACTTGATGCCAATAGTCACTGTCCGGGTATTTTTTTATCTGACTATAGATCCAATCAAGTTGAACACGAAGAAATGGTTCTAATTTTTGACAAAAATCATTATTACGACCGCATACATCATCAATATTATTCATTTTTTGATATGTAATATATTCTATTCAAACAAAGAAAATATGAATGAGAAAAAAAGCCAACATTCTTTTGTTTTTATTCAAATCTACCTTTTGTTATATGTCCCTCAAGTAATCCAACTGCATATACTTGATCATCATTTGTGTGTGTACCATTTGCAATTATTTCTAACACTGACCAGCCGGTTGTATTATAGGATATATCCCAAAATCCTTGAGCAACAACACTGGCTGGATCAGTCGGTTGAACATATGAATCATTTGGTGCTGAATAAACTATAAATGTATTATTCGTTTTGGTAACATAACCACGATATAGATCCGTTGAATCTGCATGAATTAATCCAACAGAAATTGTGCTGAGCACAAGTAGAACGATGTAACTAGCGTCCATTTGTTATCTTGAAATCAAAGAAGACTATGATCTTGATATGAATTCTGACGAAACTAAGATATATTCGTTTAAGGTAAATAGATAAGAGGAGAAAAAAAGCATGTCAATTTCGATTGGCTAATTCGAAATACAAATGACATATTAAATATGAAAAGAAAAAGAAATAGAAAAAAAAGACAAACAACGACTTTTCAAGATCTATCTTTTTTTTTCGACGTAGTTCATTGAATATTTGATTTCCTTTTCTGTCAAATTATCAATCAAACACAGGAAATACTAATTGAATAAACAATGAGTTGAATTTAAAAATCTATTTTATTTTTATTTCATCATCATATATATCGATCCCATCGTAAATCAAAACTATGCTCAAAGAAAAAGAACAAAAAAAACAAGAAAACAAAGAATATCTAATGCAACAACAACAAACATTAAAATCGATGTCTTTTATTTGTTCTTTTTTTTTGGTCATCAGAATATTTCAAAGCAAATTATGTGCGCTTTTGCCTATATTTAAATATATTTGTGTATGAGAGAGAATTTTTCACAAAAAAAAGAAAATAATAATAATAATGAACATAATCCAGTGTCGCATAGGCACGAAAGAATAATTGAAATGAGGTAGCCAAGGACTGAGACAACATTGAATAAATTAGGTAATCAACGAACAAGAAATCATCACGTTCTCTCTGGTTTTTTTGTGTCAGAAGAAAATAAAATAAATGAATGAATGAGCAAGAACAACAACAGCTAAGATAAACTTGATTTTGGATTAAAATGAACTTGGTGAATACGAAGATTTAATTGCAGACGCAATCGGCATGCCAGATCGATGGAAATGAACGCATTGCCAACGTGCATCTCTCTTATGCCAAATGCGAGTTTCTTCCGTTCGAACACTTTGCGCTTGACCATTACTAAATTGATATTCGTTTTGTTTTTTTTTTCAATAAAATAAATTTTTAATTTCCTACCGATCGATATATTGCAAAAGTAGAATATACGCAATGCATGCTGCATCATCACCTAATGTATGTACAACGGGTGTTAACATCGTACAATTGATCGTTGGTTTACTAGCTTTTGTTGATAGAACTAAAACAAATAACAATCAATCAATACAAATCGATTCAATGACATCGTTTTCTTTTTCATCAAGAAAACAAGTTTACAAATAACATCACAATATCGACAGATTAGCTTTTCTACCTGTATCCGAACGAGCAAATCGTCCTGTATATATACAAAAAAAAGAAGTTGTTCATGGGAAATAGAAAAGAAAATAATATAAGGGGATACTAATTCGGATCACTAAGATAAATGAGATCTCTGTTCATGCTTGATATGAGCTTCAACGTACCTGTATCGAAGTAAAATTTATGAAAATCGAGACCTTCAACTAAATTTCCTATTGTTTCCGGTTCGAAACATGTTATCTTCGGATCGCATAATCCCCTTTGAACAAAACAAAGACAAATAACGAATCAAAGAAAACGAACTTTCTGCTATTGACTTACTTATACATTTCATAATCACTATTTGCAATAGCTTGTAAAAGTTGTTCGGTAGCTTTCGTTATTTCCAAAGCTAAATAAATATACAAAATTAATTTAGCAAGAGAACAAAATAAATGAAGAAGAAAATAAAATGTGTTAAATAATATGTAAGCAATCCGAGGCGTGTGTTAAATAAATTAAAGTTTTTTCATACGCTTTCTTGCTTACTTAGATGGTTCGATGAGGTAGTTTTATTGCCTGTTGTGTTAGTTAGATTGTTTTCGAACAAAGAAAATAATTGAATGATAACTACTTACTGATTCGATCGATACGTTCGAGATCGTTTGCATCATCGATGGTTGCACTATTACTATCGCCTGATTCTTTAATTGCACTACTACCACTTTGAGTTGTTGGTCGAGAACGAGTACCTGAAGGAGACGAGGAAAAATCCAATCAAATTAAATTCAATAAAAGAAAAAAATCATCAATGTGCTTATTTAGTTGAAGTCAAGCGAAGAAGTATAGAAGCAAATAGTGTTGTTGGAAAAGAAAAAAACGTAATGAAAAGAAAAAGAAAATTGTTCGGTACAGTGTTCAAATAATTTTGCCTAATTTACAAATACACGAGCATGTGCGAAGAAAAATATATTATTACATGTAATATATATGCATATTTATATAAACACACACAAACACGCGCGCGTACCTCCGCAAGCAGAAGCTGAGAGAATCGGACTTGTAATAGGTGAAGTCGTTCCGATTGAAGTCGATTTTTTCCCATTAGTTGCTGTAGCAGAGATAGCTGCATCTAAAAATGTTTTTTTGTCATTGATTGGAAGAGAGACCCAAAACACGATGAATGAGATCAACATTTAAATGTTTTGCATACGGCCATTTATTTTTGAACATTCCGTTTACATGCGCATAATTCGAGACAAAAGTCAAGTCAAAAAACGTGCCCATATATCATCAGTGAGGATGCGAAAGATTCAAAAAATTGAGAGAGAAGAAAATGCACACACATACAAATATCTATTTAAATTCGAGCAGGTATAAGATCAGAATAAAGATGGACACATTGGTACAAAGAAAAAAAATCAAGCAGGAACAAACCGCATACAAACGAAACGAACAAAGTTTGGAAATGAGAAAAGAAGAAAGAAGATTATGTGTTTTGAGAGATATTTTTGAATTGTCCTTTTTTTTTTCTTTCAACAATAAAAAAAAGCAAAGATTTCGTCGAAAGCCATAGATACAAGATGCTTTCTTCTGTCTGACATAGATGTGTGGAAAGTCTAGTCGAATTTTTCATGTCGTATCTGCTTCTAAATAAATGCAGAAATTCAACAGGAAAAAAGAAAAACTAAAAAGATTTTTCGCAGAAACAAATATGAGATCCGATATCGAAAACTAAATGGCTGAGAAGATAAGAGAAAGATAGAGAGGTAGAACCATTGAAAGCATTCGAAAATAAGCAAATCTAATCAAACATTCATGCATTATTGATGAATAAATATGACTTACTAGGTATTAATGTACGATTGACAAACATTGTCGATAAAATAGCTCCCTGGAAGAAGAAGAAAAAAGAAATCAATGATTGAAATTGAGAAATAGATAGATGATATCGAAATACTTTTAATTTTCGTCGTGCATTGAATTTACGTAAGCAATCAACAGTTTCTTGTCGATGAATTGTGCCAGCAACACGTTCTCTTTGCTAGAAAAGAAAGAGAGAAAAAAACAGCTTTTACTTCTTATTTTTTTTTTGTCTTTATTAGATCTGTTTGCAGAGATTTTAATCAAATCATGAATGAAGAATACTTGAGTCTTCTTCTTCTTCTCCTCAAATAGCAACTAGAAATAAGAATGAGGAAAGAAAAGAAGAAAGAAGAAGAAGAAAAAGAAAGTCTGTAGAAGAAAAGAAAAAGAAATGAGATGCATCAATGCTTTTGTTTGAAAAGAAATGGGAAATAGTCTAATAGTCAGTTCAATTAACATTCAAAATGTCAAGAATAGTTCTTCTATATTTGGTGAATAAACAACCGAAATCGAACGAACGACAACCGGTGATTAAACTAGTGATCGATAATTGAGGAAATCGAATGGAAGCAATTTATTCTGATAACTTACACATATCCAAGGGTGTTTAAGTGCATCAGCTGCGCTTATACGTCGACTAGGATTGATATTTAACATTGAATCAATGAGACGTTTAGCTTCAGTTGTCACCGTATCCCATTCGGGCGATGGATACTAAAACATTCGAAAGTCAAACAACAATTGATAATTATTTTCTTATTCGGTTGAATGAATTTACGTCATAGGCGCCGGCCTTAATTTGATTATACAAACGATGTTGATCTTCATCCCAAAACGGAGGATAACCAACAAGAAGTATATATAAAATAACGCCACATGCCCAAATATCAACTGGCTTTCCGTAGGGTTCTTTTTTTAAAACTTCCGGACTGAGATAACCAGGTGTGCCAGCAAAACCTTAAATATACATTTATATTTCTCTCTCTCTCTTTCATTGTTTTTTTGTCATTAAATTTGCTAATACATACCATACCATTGTGTTTGTTCTCCATTGACTTCAATAGCCAAACCGAAATCAGCTAATTCTAAAACGAAGGACAATGCAATTGAATTAAATCTGACATTTTCTATTTTATTTCTCTTCATGTAAAAAGTAGTTCCGTTCAATTTTCTCAACAGGAAATAAATCAACATCATTCATCATGTTCGTTGTTATTAAATAGAAAGAAGAAAAAAAAAGATCCTCGAATAATAACTTACTGACAGCTGCTCCTTTGGTTTTGCTTGCAAGCAAAAGATTTTCAGGCTAAAATCAAATTCAAATAAAACTCAACGAAATTATCATCTTTTTTTTCATTTTACTTTCAAATCTCTATGTACAATATTACTCTCATGACAATGCCGTACAGCTTCAAGGATTTGTTGAATACAATGACTAGAAAATATATCATAGCGTTGCATTGTTTTATTCTATTTTCCATTACCTTGCATCCGCTTCGCTATAGAATTCTCTCGCAACAATATCTTCAAATAGTTCTCCACCGGTGACTCTATAAAAAAAAAAGAACGATGACGACGACGGTAACTCGTTAAAGTTTGTTTTTTTTTGTATTCAAAAAGACTTACAAATCAAAGACTAAATAATGGAAACCTTCTTCAGAAATACTATCATGAAGGCGAACTAGAAACAAGACATTCAAAATTGTTCAAACATAAATTACTGATGATTTTTACCGATATTTGGATGTTTTAATTGTCGACAAATTCGAGCTTCTCTTTCGAGTTTTTGATGATCTTTAAAAAAAAAGTAGCTCAAATTTTACAAAAAAACAACATTTCGTTTTTGGCTTTTTTTTTTACCTCGAGTCGATAGTTTTTTCGTATTGATTATTTTGGCAGCAAATTCTTGTCCGGAACTTTTTTGTATACATCGTCTGACAATAGAAAATGCACCTCTACAACGAGACAGAAAAAAAATACACATTCGTTTTGTTAATAGTATATAATTGATTATAATCCATTATTAATGAAATTTTGCTTTCTTTCTTCAATATTATTTCTCGCTAGAGGCTAGAAAACCACCAACGCACGTCCTTCTTCGTTTCGTTTCTTTTCTTTTCTTTTATCAATACTTTTGCATGGATGAACAGTTAGTCAACGACAAACAAACAACAAATGCGTATTCAAACAATTGATTGAAGCTGAATGCCGGCTTGATAATAATGACTTTTTTTTTCTTTCCTGATCTTGTCGTTTGTCCAATTATGATAATATACGTTTAGACTTCGACTTAAACGAGACGACGATGAAAGGAAAAGATATAACAGTGATCTAAAGCTATCTCGTTTTTTAGAAGAGCGAGAGAGATGAAGTCAGAATACGAATGAGAATAACGACAACAGCAGCAGTAGCAATGATGACGATAGGACAACGACGCAGATGATGATGAAGAGAACGAGAGAAAAATAATATCCGCGACATGCAAACGCGATTAATCAGAAGGAAGAAGAAGAGCGGCTTTCTTTTTTTATATATGAAGGTTGAACCGTATTACCAAAATAGTAACAAAAAAAAATGGTTGATTAAAATTAATCAAAATAAGATAAATCTGAACACAAAGTCGAATTCAGTTTATGTTCTTCTCAGTTGACATACTGTTTTTCTCTGTGCTTCGACACAATATTTACTCATGATTAGATCGATAAATATTTGTTCACTTACTTGCCGAGTTCTTCTTTTAAATCATATTCATCAGTGAAACGGGTCGATGTTACAAGTGAATTCGATATCGGAGTATTATTATTAACAGCAGCCATGCTTGTAGTTGAACTTGTGCTGGTTGTTGTTGTTGTTGGGGGCGACACTTTTATATTTTTATCCTTTTTAATACTGTCGTTTGTATTGTTAATATTATTGAAAAATTTGCTTAATAGAGCACTATTATATTTCATACAGTGAACACGAGGCAATCTCGTTTTATTTCACTCATAAAGAGACAACAAATTAGAGCCTTTTTTTTGTTCGAAGATTAGTTTTTTAATTAATCGATAATGGTGGTGGACGTTGAGTCATGATGAATTAATCGATTGAAAATGACGAATAAACGGTTCAATCTATAACAACAACAGAAAAAAGGCCAAGAGAAATGATGAGAAGATCGTTGTTGTATAAATGCGACAAAAAAAAACCGAACAAGATTCTTCTTGTTGTTTGTCGTAATAGTCGGAGCAGCAGCAACTAGAGAAGAAGCTTATTTCTGGTCGACGACACACATACGCAGAAGCAAAGGATCCCCGATGTCGATTCAGGTGGAGAGAAACCGAGAAAGAGAAAAAAGAAGAAGAAAAAGAAGAAGGAAAAAAAGACAGACTGAGCGAAGAAGAAGAAAAAAAGAAGAAATAACAGCAGTCGCAGAAAGCAAGGAAAAAAAACTCAAGACGATGCTTAGCCAGTCAGAGACAGGAAGGAAAAGAAAGAGTGGAATGGCCGCTAGGGATACACACGAATGCACACTCACGAAAAAAGCTATCATTAGAAACTATCATGTCGTTAGTTGTGTTTGACTCGAGCAGCAACAAGGGCGAAGGAAAATCTTCGTGTTAATATTTCAATAAAATTCTGTTGGGTTTGTTCCTATCGAACAAAATCAAAATCTTTTATTTCTCTGACGAAGAAGTTCGAAGGCAAATCGAATTGCATAGGATTTAATTGGTTTATCTTCATTTACCAATAGAAATATTCTGTATAAAAGGCGGAAGAAGAAGAACAAGAAGAAGAAGAAGAATAAGAAGAAGGAAAAAAGCTGACAGACTGTGAGAGACGTAGGTTCCTTTTTTGTGTTATGTATCATATTTATTTAAAAAAAAAAGAAGAAAAAGAAAGAAACGATGATTGAAATTATTTCTGACGAATATTCCTTTTTTTTTCTTCACGAGAAGAAAAAAGAAAAATTCCTTTTCTTGTCAAATATAATTTGAATTTCTTGAAAACGATTAATTGTCCTTAGATAATTACACTAAAACATGCAAATGTCGAATAAAAAAAAAGAGTTCGCTGGAATATTTATTTTCAATAACGTCCAACAGGTTCACGAATCACATAACCACCTTGGTTATAAACCGGTTGCGATACTGGAACATAAACTACTCGTTCACTAAAATATAAAAAAAAATGTGAAAAATCAATTTGATTTCTTTTTCGTACCGAGGTTGTTGGCAACATGGTAAACAACAGCAAAGTAAATTCAATGGCAAACAACATAAACAAATATCTAATGAATCTGAACACGGGCAGATATCAGGCTAGAATATTAAGCAAAAATCCTTTTCTATCAAGGAAATAAATGCAGAGTTGACTACGTACAATACACATCGCACGTATTCAAAATAGGATTGATTATTAATAAGAATTCGATCCGTTGTTTTCTTTCGTCTTATTTAATATACAATAATATTCGATTTTTATCATAATAAGTATGGATATATTTTTTTTCTCTTTCTCGTGTTTTTTTTTATCAATCCAGAATCAAAGAACAAACGCACACAAAAAAAATGAAGAAGAACGAAATAAAGAAGACATGACACATAATATTATTATTATTATTATTTGTGATACATACATGAAAAAAAGAAATGAAGAAAAATCAAGATTAATATTTGTATGAGAAGACAATAACAGCGAATGAATAATAACACACTGTTCGTAGTAAAAAAAGAAGAAGAAGAAGAAAGGAAAACATTAGTTTGTTGTGTTTTTTTCGTTTTGGTAATACAGAAGTTCATTGTAGAAGAACAAAAATAGAGATATTTATGTAGAAATGTTAGTCGTTAGTATCCATTTTTTGGGGACGGATCATTTATCAACTAAACAACGAGCTGGTTCTGTTATTCATTTGACTAGTTGATCAACCATTCAAAACATTGATTTTGTGTTTTCGTTTTCAAGTAAATAGATTAAATCGTTCTATAACACACAAAAGAAAAATGAAAGTTTACTTCTTGAATAAAGAAAATCTTACTTTTTAATCGAGATGTATTCGATGTTAATGGAACAGGAATTTTCAATGTTTGCGTATGAGTAGCTGTTGTTAATTTACTACCAAGACTGGATAGATCTGGCGGTGGTGGTAATGGTTGACCGGTCAACGAATGTTGATCTTGTTTGCCTGTTGATAATGATCGAGAGTTGACACTCGATATTGAACGATTATCATCGATATTTGATAATGATGAATGATTGAATAATGGCGAACTTGATGAAAGATTACTGAGAGTATTTGATGTCGATGAGATAGGTGATTTTGTTGGATGTATACCGTTTCGCAAGAGTCTAAAGAAAAACGAAATCGAGTTAGTTTCTATATATTGAAATAATTTTTTCTTTGTACTTTAATGGCGATAGATCATTTTGTGGTTTGAGATCTAGACTAATGTCATTATCGGTTGATGTCGATGAATAATGTGAATTTCGATTTGATTTCTGTTGATTTGATGATGATGATGTATTCGATTGTGTTGGATTACTCGTTGAACTTGTCGATATACTTGTCGATGATGATGATGATGATGAACCGAAAAAGTTCGTTCTCGTCGGTGATTCTTTTGTTTGTGTGTCGATCTGTTCAGAACAATTTGCTTTTTGTCCATTAATCAATAGATTATACGCATTTTTAGCTTCTTCACTGATATCACCTGAACACAAAGAACAAAAAAAGATTAAAAAAAAACTACACATTTCTATTTCGCAGTTCTCTGTTTCGATAAGATAATGCGAAAATAAACAAACCATTTTGTAAGCGTTGTTCAAGTTCACGTGTAAATCGACATGTATCATCGTTGGATTTCGTTTTCGATTGAGGAGATTGTTGATTAGAATCTAGAAAAGGATGAGAGAAGACGATGAATGTCGTTGCCTTTCTCCTTTCGATCGGATTAGGTAGACCTGTCATTTGAATTGAAGATGATTGATTGAATTCGTTGGATGAGATTTGAACCTGAAAACGAACGCAAGATTTTATATTCTCATGAAAATAAATCTCTTGAAAATGATTTTGAAAAGATTCAATTTATTGGAAATAAATCAATATTAAATCTCGTGTTGTTGTTTTTTGTGTTCCTCCTCTTTTTTAAGAATCAATCATGTGACTTACGTTTAGCGTAGGTGATTTGGGTGATGTGGGTGTACTTCGTTCGGGTTTGGGCGGTGGAATTTTCGAATTGGAATCGTCGAGTTTCGTTGGTTCAGAATAGATTTCAGTAAATGCTTGAAGAACTTCATCGAGTAACGACGATGTTTCTTGATTATTTAAAGTCACGTCTTCTTCAACTGGTTTCTGATAATTGGATTCGAGATCTTAAAAATAAAAATTTTCGCTTGTTTTTTTTTAAATAAAATCTAGTTTCTTTTACTAGTCATTATCGATGCACTTTTTTCTATAGGCAATTGAATAATATCCGTTTTCTCGATACCAGCAAGACATGTTACATCGCCAAATGTTTCGCCTAAAAGTTTCATCATTAGAAACGAATAGAGATCGTTAATTTCCGTTTGAATCTACCTGACACACCAATATGAAATGCATGTATAAAATCAGCTTGTGGTAAGCCAATCATATCCTTCGATATTGATTTGCCTTTAGCTTTTCCGAGACTTTTTTTCATGTCTAAAAAACACACACAAATTATTTCAACGAAAACAAAACAAAACGATAGAAATTCAAACCTGGTTTTCGTTGAAATAAATTGCTCATTGTTGATGATGAATGTTTTGGCTTCGATATTGATATAACATGTACTGGTTCAACATCCGTATTATAAACGAAACCGATTTGACCGTCAGCAGATATACACTGCAGAAAATTATTGACCGATGACGATGATATGGGAACGTTAAGACTAGAACAGATGGCAGAATGAACGAAGAGAGAGAATGAGAAAGAAGAGAAAAACGAAAAGAAAAAGAGAATGACTAATGGAAAAGGAAAAAAAATATCCTCTCGAGCAAGCCAAAGTTTATGTTCAATATTAATTGAAAAATTCGAATCACTTCAATTTTTTTTTGCCACTTTTTTTTTCTCTTCTCTCTCACGCACAATCAGTAATATGTCAGTTCAAGGATACAAAACGATTGATTGAGCGAGCAACCGTTGAAAGTGTGTAACAGGTAGCGCGTCGCATCATAAAACAAATGACCCTAGCCCGTTGCCTATATATATATATAAATACAAACCAGGAGAAATAAAGAAAGAGTGTGTGTGTGTGTTTATGTAACGATGAATTCCGAGCACGAGTGTATATACACATTACCGTTGCTTTGCCTTTCAACCATCTCCTCTCTCATTTTTTCTTCTTTTTCTTCTTCGTCTTCGTCTTCGTCTTCTTCTTCTTCTCTCCTCTTTATCGTACGTACTAAGCTGTCGAAATTTGATGCACACACATACACACGTATATACATACCATCGATCGAGGATCGTCAATGGTCCTAACAGGCATGATTCTTTCGAAAGAAAACCATCAGGGAAATCGATCGTTTTCGATTGATTATCTTTCCAACGAACTTTTTTGATTTCAATCTACGAAAAGAAAATAATAATAGCAACAACAACAGATTGAATTCTTCTCTTACTTCGCTGAGATTTTTTTCTAATTGTGCGAATGTTGGTCGTTCAGATGGTTCATATTTCCAACATTGAAGCATGATATCATAGAGTTCATTTGTCGCGTATGTTGGTTTCGATAATCGTTGATGATTAGGAGCATCAATAGAGTTGAGAATCTAAATTACAATCAAACGAGAAACAAAATCAAACTCTCTGATTTCCATTGGGATAAACAAATTTGTTCTCAATATGTGCTATCTTATTCTAATTATTTATTGATATTAATTAATCTGCAAGAAAAAATCTTCTATTTTCATTATTCAAACGATCGAAAGACGAAGAAGAAAAAGGAGGAAACAATTTATTATTGATCAATGATTCATTTGAAATGTCAAAAAATCATCAACGTGATATGTCATAACCAAGATCAATTTCTCATGTACTACTGATTGAATAGCCTTTTACGAACAACTAAACTCGTCGAAATAAACAACAAAAGACATTTTTCAAACATTTACTTCAGCACTTGTTAGACCTTGCCATGGCATTTGTCCGTAACTAAAACATTCCCACATACAAACACCAAATGAGAACACATCGGATGCTGTTGTAAAACGTAGGAAATTGATTGCTTCAGGACTCATCCAAGCAATGGGCAAACGTAGAGAATCTTTCCATGATGTTTTATAATAATTTGTTTCCGGACAACAGAGACGTGATAGGCCAAAGTCAGATAATTTGACCTATTTTGTTTTTTTTTTGATTTAGAAAATAAAAAGACAATGAATTGAATTGTTTTTCTATTATTTTGTCGAAAATAACATACAAGTGTTTTACTAAAAACAAGAATATTTCGACTGGCTAAATCACGATGAATGAGAAATTTCTTTTCCAAGTAACTCATTGCTGATGTTATTTGTCGTAAGAATTCAATTAGAATTTCGATGTTATAATCACATTTAGCAGTTTTACTCAATAAACATTCATATAAAGATCGAGAATGTGCATATTCAGTTACCTATAAAGGACAAAATGATCGTTAAATATTTTGTTTCTTATTGTTGTTATCGTCAAAATCGTTTCTTACCAACATAAAAGAACCTTCGGCTTGAATGACAATACCAAAAAATTGAATGATATGCGTATGTTCAATATCTTGAAGCACGCAAATTTCTTTGAGAATATCATCGAGATGAAAATCTTGATCGAATTTATGTAAACGTTTAACAGCAACTGTCAACTGAAGATTTTCAATTTATTTGCTTTTTTTTCTTCGTATTTTCGATTTTAATACTTACTAATTCATTTTGTTTCGTTCGCCAAAATGCTTTGAAAACTAGAAAAAGAGAAAAAAAAATAAACAGTAAATTTTTCAGTCGATGATTTCTACCAGTTCCGAATTCTCCTTGTCCAATTTGTTCGATCAGTTGAATATTCTGTGGTGAAATAATATTTTTCTGTTGTTGTGATGCTTTGCCCATGTTGATCTGTTGATTTAGTAATGAACCCTGCCGTTCATAACAGTGATTCTGATTCAATTCGAGTGTACTTTGTGTTAGATTTGACGTTGAACGAAGTGTTAATTTCTATTTAAACGAAAGCAAATGAAACACAAATTGAGTTCAGTTAATAACTGAAGAAAAAAAAAATGTTGATGAGATGAACTTAAGAGAAATACTCAAGTAACCACCTGTTTTTCATTGCAACTGACCGCTGTTCTTACAACAACTAGTAGAACCGCTGTTGCCTGAGATAATCGAAGGGTAATTTTTCTTCTTCGTCTTCTTTTTCTTCTCAGCTATGAATGACCGTTTGTGTAGTAGTAAGTAATGTAATGCCGGTCAGAAACAGAGCGAGAGAGAGAGAAGAAGAAGAAGAAGAAGAAAAAGGACAAGAACAAGATAACAACATGTACGAGATGAAGAAGTAATAAGGAGGAGAAAGAGAATGATTGTAAACGGATAGGATCTCAGTTTTCTTTTAAGTATCAATTAGACAACCGATAGAATTGATAATTCGACTTACGCGAGCAAGAAGTTTGCCTAATGTACTTGTGAACATTGCATTATTCGTTAAATTTGTATTCGATGATGTTGGTAAATGTCGTTTGATTTTACGAAATTGTGGTTTAGACATGCCTAATGAAATAAGATCGGATTCGTTGACATATCGTAGATCATTGATACTATACACCTATGAATAAAAAACAATCCGTTCTGTTTTCGTCATAATATCAACGAGGAGGAGGAGGATGATGATGAAAGAAAACAAAAGAGCTTGTTTGCTTTTAAGTGAACTAGTCATCATCAAGAATACTAATAAACGCATGAGTGTAAGTGTCAATCTATCCGTGCTTGCGCAATTTTGCGGTCATTTCTCGTTACATCACGGAGTTTGAACATGCATGCATGCATGCATGCGTATGCCAGTTAGTCTTCTTTCTTTCTTTCTTTCTTCTTTCTTCTTCTACTTAGTTAGTCTTAATTCGCGTGTGTATATTCTCGTTTCAAATATTTTTCATACAAAAGGCGTATATAATATATATAAATTCAAATAGAAAAAAGAAAGCTCAATTTTCAAGACTACCAAGGTCAAAGCTTTGTGCGTGTTGGATAGAATATAGATGAAAAGGGAAGTCTCCAATTTAGAATCTTTATCCCTATAATAATCGACATGATGTGAATGGAGCATGTGCTAGTAAATTATCTGGCTTTATTTAAATACATTTCGTCTATAAACAACATGATCAATATATAGAGCTTCTAATTGAGCACAAGGGGAAAATTTGAAACGACACATTCGCATCGAGATTAGCCTTCAAACTTAACGTTGATAATTACTTACTGTCTCAAACAATAGATCCGATCAAATACGTGATATAAACACATTTTTATATACTATGAAAAGGATATATTTTATCTTGAATCTGATCCGTTCGCGGAAATAATCATTGATTTTTCGCAGAATTTCGAACACGAAAGAGAACTGTATCAATTGATCACTTACTTTACGTATAGACGTTTCATCTTGAGATTTTATCCATTTAAGCATGATGGTATTAGTCAAAATAAGAGATGATTATACTCTAGATTTTGCTTGGCATATCATGTAGATTTCTCGCTTTTCTTTTTAATAAAAAAAGAGAATATGCAAAAGAAATACTACTGATTAATTTTAATCGTTTTTTTTTCTTCCCTGCCCCTCTCTCTCTCTCTCTCGTTTTCTTCCTTTCTTTTTCTCTTTTCTTTTCGTTCTTTCTTGTATTTCTGTATAATACATTTTTGTTCTATCTTTTACCTTGAGCTTTTCGACAATCAATAGGTAATATTCGTCGAGTTCTATTTGTTCAAGGAATCGACGTAGATGAAGAAGATGATCTTCTCTAATCGTCTTTTCTATTGTGCCAGTCATTAACATCTAAAGACGAAGACAGAAGAAATAGAAATAGATTTATTTGTATGTAAACAATGAACATTGAGTAGTTCATTCGACTGATTGTGGTAAGCAGAAGCAATGATATGCAGACAGATTGCTAGTTCATTTCATTGAAGAAGAAGAGAAAAAGAAGGACAGAAGTTAAAGATGATGATGATGATTGTTGACCCCGACAGTGCTCGCATGCCAAATGGATGAAGACAGATATATGTGTATAGTTTAGTGCGTGTTTGTCTGTGCTCATCATTCTACATGGTCAAATTGACTTTACTTGGCGTTGATTACTCGACTACATATCACCACAACTATATTCAAAGACGTTACGTCGGCAAGATGACGACGCGTCATATTATACGTATGTACATAGAGAGGAATAATAATAAAAAAAAGACGAAGACAATAAAGGCGAAACGTTATGTCGCGACATATCAGAAGAGAAGAAAGAAAAACGTATCATTTCAACTTAATCTCAGTACAAATTTGCAAAAAAAATTAAACTAAAAATGAAAGCGAAAAGGTCAACATCGATTATTATTGTTCGATTTGTCTCATACGGTTGATTGAACGTATGATGTCAAAGAGCTGAATCAACACAACGAACGAAATATGTAACGCTTACAGCTATGTAAAGAAGATGACGACGAGACATAAACAATAATATTCTACTTAAACATGTGTCGATATGCATAGATCTTCACTTTGAAAACATAAAGAAAAGAAAGAACGAAAGACTTTCACTGCTTGTTGAGAGACAAAACAATCTCACTAAACGATCAGTTGTCACTTGTTGACAAGTTTGCCTGTATATGACGATAGTTGTTATCACCTTAACCATCCTTGTTAAATTATAGTCAAGGATACTATCATATAGCGGTAAAATGACAATATGATGACAACAGCTGTCGATAAAAAAACGAAGACGTTGAACTTCTTCGTGTTCTTTTTTTGACATTTAAACTAAAAGACAAGAAATAGAGAGAGAGAGAGAGAGTGCGAGAACGAACAATCTCTAAAATATTGTTGATAAGAACTCTTGAACTAATGAGCCAATCATTCGAAGCTGTTTGCATTCGACAAGTATCAAAAAACCATATGCTTATTTTTCATCAAAGTTAGAAATTAGTTTTCGAGGTCACTGCTTCATCAAATTTCTCGCTCTCTCTCTCTGTTATTTACATTTCGTCAAGTACACATGACTAATGGATGGCACAACAAAAAAATTACAAATTAATCAACAATAAACATATCTCAGATTTTCTTAGTCCCATCTAAAAATAATATCATCTACAGACGTAACACATGTTCGGTGTCATAACTCTTTTTTTTTTTATTAATATCAAACATGTAGTATATAAAGAACGATTGACGTAGTGAATGTAGATCGATGTATATTGAATCAGCACGTAAAATAACAACATATCAAATAAGAGACCTGTATAATATCAATTTCGATTTCAGTTTGACTAAGGTTTCGAAAACGAATCATTTCATATCCTTGTTAATATAAAAATGAATGGTTTCTTGTCATTTCCGATTTGATCATCATATATTTTTTTTTAATTTGAATAATATGTCTGTCTACGATGATGTGCAAAGGACAATGTCAATTTTAATTTGATATTCATTAAGATTCCTTTTTTTTCTTCTTCTACGAACAAACTCTATCTAATAGCGCCATCTAACAAGTTACTTTTCAATGGCTGGTCTCATGAGCAAATCCTTGATTTAAGTGAATCAGCTGTTGTATAATCCCTACTACTACTATATTCCTACTTTACTGATTCATTTATTCGTCTATTTGATAATTACATTTTTTCTCTTAGTAAATCATTGCATTCATGAATCAAATCATAAGTGGCGTTTTAAAAAGTTCGCATCCATTAGCTGTTAAACAGCAATTATTGGAACGTTTTCAATTGTCCTATCGACAAAATTCTTGTTCAACTACAATTCCATTAACTGAACGAACTTGTTATGAAATTATCGATTCTATTCGTAAATTAACATTAACGAAATTCGATGTTGATACATCGAAATTTGCTCGATTTTGTTTGGAATACTGTCATGCACCTGATTGTTTATGTTCAATAGCTGAACATTTAATAAATGATTCACAAATTGAATTATCAATACCGTTTGTTCAATTGTTAAGCGATCATTTACCGAATGAAATTGGTCGACCATTTCTTGAACGTGCTATTTTCGAACGACATGAACTTAATCATGAAGCTCTACATTGGATTTTATATTCAATAACAAAAAATCGTCAGCTCACAACAAATCAACGAACTATATTCTACATTAAACTAGTTGAATTAGTTCTTTTTCGACTACGTACATTAGATCATTCGATTGAAGAAGTCGAATTATTTTGTAAACAATTATCATCAACAATCGAACAATTATGTACAGATAATAATCAAACATCTAGTCATTTATTAAATGATATTGTTAATGGTGTTACAAGTGGATTACTAACATGTCTATCAGATTCGACTTCTACAGTTGAACCATCGACAGCATTAGCAAATATTATCGATCTTCTACAAGAATGTCCAAATGAAAACCTTCTCGATTCATTTATTTTAGTAAGAAAAAAAAAATAAAGCGAGATATTTACATTAACAAGCGAAAAAATACTGGTTTTTATTTAGACAATTGATGACGATCGGTTAATCTTATGTTTAAATCGTTTAGCTCGAGTATTTCGTTGGCCGTGTACAACAACAAAACCGTCTCAATGGCTTGTTTCTATATGGAAATTACTTTTCAAACGTGAACGTGAAATGCTTGTTGCCCAATCTGCATCATCAACTATTATTCCTGATGTAAATCTAATTCATTCATTCATTGAAAAAAAAGACATCGCAATTCTTTGTTTAGTTAATCTCTATGCTAGGAAATCCTTCGTCATATCAAAATGTTGTTCCAACTTTATGTTGGATATTTGTCAATCAACCATTTCATTTACAAACTGTAAAATACTCGTTTGAAAAACAATTCTCATGAAAACAATCTTGTGTGTATTTAGTTTGCCAATAGTCTACAAAATGAAATCGTACAACTTGTTATGAATAATCCAAATTTTCTTCGAGATAATCTTGAAATGAACAATTTAGTTGAAAGTGTTCGATATGGTTTAAAAACTTTATTGACAACAAACGAAGAAAATCTACTCAATCAAGAATTACTCAATAGTTTACTTCAAGTAGAGAAAGAAAAGAAATTCCTTTCATCAATGTGCGGTTTTAATCTTTATAGAATTTACCAAAACAAAATCCGACTTATGCAAAAAATATTCATCTTATGAAATGTAAAACATCATCAAACATTGATAATTCATTTCATGATCTAATACAGCGAACACACGATCAAATCGGTCTAGTTAATATCGGAAATACATGCTATCTAAATGCTATTATGCAAGCACTTTATTCTTGCACAAAGTAAAACGAACTCATTCGATAGAAGAATTAAACATTAAATCGATTTATTGATTAGATTTCGACAATGTGTACTCAGTTGTGATACTCTATCGACAAATAATGAAATGTTAAAATCATTACAGACTTTATTTGCTTTTCTACGATTTTCTCAGGTAGAAAAAAGAAAAACCGATTGCGATTTATATTTTCTTTTTCATAGAGAGTTAATTATCGACCTGAAAAATTCTGGTTACAAGCTAAACCATCCTATTTCGAACGTAATCAACAACAGGATTGTCAAGAATTTCTTCGTCATTTACTCGATAATCTTCATGAAGAAGCTAAACGTACAACTCAATCCGAGTAATTACAAAACTTATTTCTCATTTTTCAAAATGATAACGTCGCTTTTTGTTTTCAAGAACAAATTTCGATCTTGTCAAAGATCATCTCATGGGTCGATGTATTCATTCAAGTAAATGTCTAACCTGCTCAACCATAACGAATTCTCAAGATCTTTTCTACGATCTATCAATTGGTTTTCATGAACAATCGTCCGTGTCCAATGAACAACAAAAAATCTTCGATCTTCAATCACTACTCGATCAAACATTCGAATGGGAATTATTGAATAATGATAATCAATTAGAATGTAATAAATGTCAGACAAAGCAAGATGGCCAACGACGAATGTTATTGACATCACATCCGAATTACTTAATTTTATTATTAAAACGTTTCGTACACAATCGTCTAACAGGTAAATATGAAAAATGTCTCGATCAAACAACTTTACCTGACACAATTCGATTGTTAACAACAAATGAAACCTATGAAACCTACCGTTTAAAAGCTATTGTTGTTCATCATGGTTTGTCAATGAATAGTGGACATTATTATGCATTTGTATTGATAAATGATAATGATTTGAAAGACAAAACTCATGTCAATCAAATTGGTTGGTGGTTATTTAATGATACACATGCTGAACATTTGACATTTGAAAATGTTCTCGCACATTTTCAACGTTTTCAATCGGCAACACCGTATGTGCTCATGTTCGAAAAACAAATTGAAGGTTTGATTATTTGTTTTTTACGAGAAAAATAGTTGGATTTTTATCAACAATTTTGTTTTTCTAGACAAAACAGAAGCAACAGAAAAACCAGTTTTATCATATTTACAAACATTAGTCGAACGTGATGATCAACTTAATTCTCAAGTAAAGAATTCATTGGAAATTATTCCCTTGACAATTTTCTCTTCTCTTCTTTTTTACTGCAGGAACAAAAACGTCGTGATCGTTCATCGAGATCTGCCGACATATCCGATGTAACCGAACCTTATCTTCGAAATGCTGGTTGTAAAGACCAAAGTCCAGATCGTGGTCCACCTTGTATATTCTAACATTCACGTTTTCGTTTTTATTTCTGCTCCTTTTTTATATATTCTTCGTATTATATTTTAACTGTACAGATAATGACATCATTCATGAGCGAATACATACAATAAATATGTTCTATTGACTCAATTTTGTTATCTATTGAAAATCTCGAACGAACGAACTCGTTCTAATTGCTGATAATTTCCGTATCACATCGATCGCTGTCCAAATGTTTGATTAGATACAATGACCACCTAGTCTTGCTTCATTACTCATCGTGTCTTGCAATCTATATGCAATTAGCTATCGTTGAACTCGACAGGAATTACATAGTGAGAGAAGAAGACGACGAAGAACAAAAAGGTCAACTAACGCCACAGGATACACCGGATACGCAATAGAATCTCCAACATTGTTCAAATATGTTTTATGTCTTTTTCTCACTCGATTTCCATCTGTTTCACTATATGTTTTTTTTTTATTTTTCTAATCATTAGTCGACAATAAATCGACGTACGGATACTGTTGGGATTATTTTTTGTCCAATATTCAATGTCATATTAACAGATTATTGTAGAACAACAAAAGAACTGACACATCATAGTCAAGAATAAGAGCTCTTCAAATATATCATCACAAAACTTCGAATAGCAACTAACCGTTTGATGAATAATAAAGCAATAGCATAGAAAAAGAATTGATAATAGTGTGTTAGATTAAAAATCAGACGGAATCAAACGCAATTGATAACAGACATGGATATCAGATGAAGCATGTATTTGTTTTTTTTCCTCGTTTAACTCGATTAAATGCCGATCGATCATATATATTCGTACATATGTCGTCATTCCCGAAACAATTTTCATAATCATCTTTTTTCTTTTTAGTTTCGAACATGTGTGCTTGTTTTCTAGTTCGAGAAAATAAATAAACGACAACAATGAAAATAAATAAATAAATGTTTTTAATCGAAACGAATGATAAGTTTTTCATCTTGATTAATCATCAATTAAAAATTAATTTGTTGAGAGTCTTGATGCTAATTGCCGAATATAATCATTGAATATTCATCATTTCACTCGTTGATATATACATATTCGCTGTATTCTGTCAAAATAGCTATTTATTTTTCTCGCATTCAAACCTGATATTTTCAATATTACGAATAATAGCGAAAAATTAGGTGTTTTCCTATGACGTAAACAGCCGTCTATCGACTTGACAATTGACACCTGTACATCTGTTCGTAGGTTCGATCGATTATTTTCCTATTCGTCATTGTATCCAATCATTGATTAAGAAAAACGAAATGTTCATATCCAACCAATGATTTTCTTTTTTCTCTCTTCTTTCGCCTTCTTCTTCTTCTTCTATCCTTGAATAAAAGTACTGTATCGATTCATTTACCTCTTAAATCAATTTCTTTCTACATCAACGCATCTTCTCCTTCTTTTCTGACTATCAATAGCCATAGGTGAGTTAAATCTTTCCACAATTCCACACAACTTTCCTATCTTCTAATCTTGTCGAACTCAATTAAATCGAAGTTGTCTATTATTATCTTCTTAAGTTGTCTGTGTTATTTTATTCTTCGACGTTTGTTGATCTATTTTCTTCTTGCTTATCCCGTCGGCATACTCACCTGACTTCATTCGAGTTTTGTCTAGGTGTGATCACACGAGCACTTCATTTCGTCTTTTGTTATTTTGCCTACGTAACTTCAAATGATATAAATATCCGAGCCCCGAAGAGTGAAGTTATTAACACATACAGTTACGTTTTAAAGCAAACGTACGTACGTTATAATGACAGGAAATTTTCACTTCGAGATTGCGTCAATCTCTGTGTGCATGAGAGAAGACAAAATTGAATAATTCCGTTTTTTGTTTTATAATTTTAGACATAATAGATATGAATTCACTTGCATCGATTCTTTATTCGTCGTCATCGGCAAAGAAAACGAAAAAACGAAAGAATCTTTCGTTACAACCATCGGTTAAACCTCTAACAAACATGTTTTCGAAAAATTCGAAATGTAAAGGCAGTGGTATGCTCTTACGTTCATCAACACCTAAAACTTTGTTAACAACAGCAGGTAAGATAGATTGCATAAATTTTCATTGAATATCTAATTGATTATGAAAGATTTCTTTTGATTGTCAATTGTTGCATTTTGATATTTCTTGAATATATTAAGTCGATAGAAAGAGGATGAGTTCGTCATCTCACAGTTTTATGTTAAATGCAAATCAATAAGAAAATATTTTATATGACCGACAGGATATCCGAGATTGAAGTGTAAGGCAATCGCAGCATCACTTTACTAACTAACAATTGTCGCTTTTGATTGAAAAGCCGAGAGAAAAAGCAGTTGATTGGCAAACGAAGAAGAAGAAGAAAAGCGAAATTGGCTCGAGTGTATTTAGTTTGATAGCTTTCTTTTTTTCGAATTGATATTTGTTGATTAGTTTCCGGAAGAAATATTTATCTGTCGGATTGTTCGTGTGTCTTTGAAGATATTTGAAATGAGCACGCCCTTCGTTTAACTTAAGGCGTTCCAAAGAAGCAAATAAACAAACATGTATATTTTCTTTTTATCGTTCTAGCTCATCCAATTTCTAATTCATCCTATGCATCAATAAATTCATCTGAAAGTCCCCGTTGTTCGACACCATTGTATTCTCGACAGAGACGAACGAGACCGTTCATAGCTTGTGAACTTTGTCGACAACGAGCATTTGACTCGATTGATGAGAATAGAATTGAGAAACAATCACCACTACCACCACCACCACCACCACAACAACAGATTTCACATCTACGTTCGGCAACATCGTGTCAATATCAAAATCAAATCTCGACAAAGAACTCTCGAAGACCGCCAACACTCGAGCAACTACTCGTTTGGATTGTTTAATATATTTTTTGTTGGCATGGCGTTTTGTATTTTGATACCTTCGAACAGTAGATACTTGTCTTTACTGTAAATAATTCATTCGGTTAGATGTTCTTTCTCTGTCTCTTCGTTTGTTGGAAAATAAAATAGAATTATTCATTTCTTATGCTATTAATGAAGAATGTTCAGTGTGTTTGATAAAATCATAAGTGAATACTTATTCGATTGTAAAAAAAAGTAAGAAGGCGATGAAATCATTTCACAGTTATTGATCTTTTGATATGGCTTTAGATTGCACACGAAAGAATAACAGCAATCAATGCTGATCAAAGATTATCAGATAGAATTTTATCACATCAGATAGATGTCCTTTCGAATCGATGACTTTCAACATGGGAAAGAAAATATCGATCATAATTGAAAAATAATTAGCTGAAAATTTGTTAGTATGCAATTGAACAGAAATCATTTGACTTTTACTGTTGAAAATTGACTCCTCATTGACATCAGCGAGTTTCGATTAATCCAATGAAATTAATTGAAAACAATAAATCTTTTTTTTTGTGTGTGTTTCTTTGTGGAATATAATAGAAGTGCGTTGTAGTACGGAGGTCTGATTCAAAGACACTATTCGAATTTTACCTTACGTCTCAATGGATGAAAATTATCTCACGTCAATTTTGGATTGTACAGAACAATGTTGCAAACTTCTTCTATGTTCACTTTGGTTTGTTGAAATTAATTTTATGTTCGATGTTTTGATTTTTGTTGTTTAGTAATACACTTCCACGTGAAATTGTTAGTATCAATGGTCAAGAAGCGATTGTTTGTTTGTAAATTTTGTGTGTGTTGAAAAGAAACAAAAAAAGAAATCATATTTTCATTTTCTCTCAGATGTTGTGCAGAGAAACGTTATTCGAGTGGAAAGATTGCTCATCTATCACAAATTCAATCGAATATTAAATACAATAAAGTTTTAGCTCTACTCAATCGAACATTTCGAACACTCTATGATTTAAATGAATATTCAACTGAAGAAATCGAACAGAAAAAAGAAACTATCAAAGAAGGAGTTCTCACATGTTTAGCGTTGTTACGTCCAGCTATTATGCGTGAAAATAATCAAACTTTACCAACGAATGATTCGAAAAAGAAGATAATTATTAAGAAAAAAAATTTCAATATTCTTAATGATGATAGTGAAAATGATGATGATGATGATGATGATGCTAAGGACGATAGTGAAGAAAATGATAAAGAAAATCAATCTCGACGTAAAACTGTACGTGGATCGAATTCATCGAAACGATCGGTTAGTTGCAAACAACAAGAAAATGAATCGCCATCGAAACGAACGAAAACAACCGAAAATCTCGATGAACCATTGTCGATTATAAGTCCAGCTGCGACGAAGAAAAAAATCACACCAACACGAAAGAAAATCAACGAAGATGGACATGATCAACAAGCGAAATCACTACGTTTGACACGAAAAGTTCAAGAATCGAAATCAACTATTGAAATTGACAAATCAGTTATTCTCAATCGAAAGAAAACTACATCTATGAAGCAAATAACTGATGTACGAAATGATAAAGGTGAATCTTTAATTCATCAAGCAGTTAAAAAACGCGATATTGCCCGTGTTAAACAATTAATTGACGAAGGCCATTCAGTGAATACAATCGATCATAATTCTTGGACTCCTTTGCACGAAGTAAAATTCGATTTCATAAACTGATTTGTTGTTGGATTATATTTTAGGCTTGTGCAATGGGAAATTTTCCTTTAATAGAATTATTACTTGCTCATAATGCAAATATCAATGTACAAGGTGGAAGTGAGAAAATGACTGTTTTACATGAAGCTGTATCGAGTGAAAATTCTGATGAGACACTTATCAAATTCTTACTCGAACACGGTGCTGATCCGCATATCGAGTATGAGAAAAACAAAACAAAACAACGAGCTTATTCATTGATTTTTCTAAAAGGAATAAAGATGGAAAAACTGCAATTGATCTTCTATCGGAAACAACGAAATCGAAATTGCCATGTTTAGAACAAATAACTTGTTTAAAACCATCGAATAACGATTTGCCCATAGCTCCACCGGCGAGACGTCGTGGTCGAACATTGTCAGCAACAAATGTTCTGTTTTTTACGGGCTTCGAAAAAGCACGAAAAGAATCATTGATTAAATCCATACAAACAATTTTCGGACGTAAATGCGTAGCAACAGCTAAACACGTCGAAAATAATGGTATAAAACTAAATCAACAAAATTTCATTTCAATTTTGTTTTTAGTAACTCATATCATTGCTTGTGGTGAAGACGATAAAATCGCTTTTCGTACGATAAATTATCTACGTGGTATCGTTCTTGGCAAATGGATTGTTTCAGAAAAATGTAAAGATTCATTTGAAACCTTTTGAGAAAGCTAATTGTTGTTGTATTATTCAAGGGATTGAAGAATGTATTCGACAGAAACAATGGATTAACGAACATGCATTCGAAATTCTCGGTTCACAACTCGAACCAACTTCCAACGGTTCACATCTCAGTCGAACAAAACACGAACAAAATGTAATTATCAAAAAAACTCGATCATTTTATTCGATCATTTTTTCGTTTCATCTAGGAAACACTTCTTTTCGATAAATGTGAATTCTTTCTCTACGGTCAATTTCATACGTACAAAAAAGAAGATCTAACTGAATTAATTAAAATTACTAGTGCAACATTACTTAAACGTGAACCAAAATTACATCGTATTGATAGTGATACAGATTTAAATTCAACTATTCGAACGTACGTGATCTACGAATCAACAATACCCGATGTTCTTCACGAGAACAATCGTATAAAACATATAAAATTACTTGATTTTCTTGATTGTATAGATTATTATGATACTCATGGACGATTAGATAATTAAATGCAAATAAATTGAAATAATGTCTCTGATTTTTATTTGTAGATATCGAAGGTTATTTTTTTCTAGAATGTTGAATTCAAATGAAATACAAGGTAAATACAATCCGATTGTTTTCTTTTGATTTATGAATATTTTCGTTGTATTTTGTTCGTCTATTCTTTTGTTTTTGTATATTTATAAAAAATAATAATTTGAACGAAAAAAAAACATCATTCGGAGAGCGTTCAGAGATATGACGGATGAATTCGATGAAAACTATTTGATTTCTCTATCTATTTTGTAGATTTAGGCAAGAGAAGAAAACACTATATGCGAGAGAAACGACTATTTATACGTGTAGAATTACAACAGGACACACATCAAATGCACATTTGTATAACAGAAACAGAAGTTATCAATCGAGAGAAACTATAGCAATTCTATCTGAATAATAAAGAATCAATTTAGAATTTCTATGATTTTTAGATGATCAAACGAGATACAAATTAAATCCGAATAAAACATGTCAAGTGAAACAATTTCAACAACCGAATCGGTTACGAAAGAAGAGATTAACTCTACAAATCCAGTTTATAGCAATGAAGGATTAGAATCATCGACAACGAATGGTTCGTATTATTCAAATGAAAATAATAATCACGTAGAACAACAAGAACAAAAATATGATCCACAACAACAACAACAACAACAGCAGCAGCAATCAGAGCAACAACTAGAACAAGAATATCAAAAAGATGATGTGGACTCTTCGAAAAATACTTATGACGATCAGGAACAACAGACCTATAATAAAAATGATTTAGAACCTGAATCATTTCGAAAAGTTTTTATCGGCGGACTTTCATATAAAACAGAAGATGATGCATTTAAAGAATATTTTTCTAAATATGGAGATATTGTGGTAATTGAAAATATTCAAATGAAATCAATCAAATCTGCTTGTTTTTTTTTCTGTAAATTTAATTAGGATTGTATTATTATGCGTGATCGAGAAGGACGATCTCGAGGTAAAATTTATGACTGAACATGGAATTCGTATGAGCTATTAAAATTCTAGGCTTTGGCTTTGTCACATATGCAGCATCGTCAATGGTCGATCGTTTGATGGCTGCTCGTCCCCATGTTCTTGATGCCCGAGAAATTGAACCAAAACGAGCAGTACCAAGAGAAGAAAGTGGAAAACCAGAAGCATCATTAAGTGCAAAGAAATTATTCGTTGGTGGCATTCGCGAAGGTACAATTAATGAACATGATCTAAATGAATACTTTTCTAAAGTAAATTTCCTATTTGAAATGATTATGAAATAAATGAAGAACGTGATTTTAATTTTAGTATGGAAATATCATTGATGCTGTTATTATGAAAACGAATGAAGGCAAATTTCGTGGTTTCGGATTTGTTGAATTCGATGAGTATGAAAATCTTTGTGTTTAGTAATGAAATAGAATACGTATATGTTTTCGTTTGTTGGATTTAGTTATGATCCAGTTGATAAAATCGTCCTTGAAAAACATCATGTTATCAAAGGTAATCCAGTCAATGTCGAAAAAGCTCTACCAAAAGATCAAACCAATCGAGCACGAATGGCTGCTGCAAATTACGGTGGTGGTCTAGGAGGTGGCCGAGGCGGTGGTGGCGGTGGAGGAATGCGTGGACCACCATCAAGAAACAGTGGTGGTTGGGGACCTATGAGTGGTGAATCGGATTATGGTGGAGGTGGAAGTGCTGGTGGTAGTGGATATCGATCTGGTGGAGGCGGTTACGGTCTCGGTGATGATTATGGAAATCGAGGTGGACCCTATGGTGGCGGCGGTGGTGGAGGTAGTTTTGGTGGTGATATGCGAGGTGGTAGTGGCGGTGGCAACGGTATGATGGGTGGTTACGGAAGTTCAGTACCAATGGGTGGAAGTGGTGGACCTGGTGGATACGGAATGGGTGGACCACCACCACCGCCTTCTGGAGGCTATGATGATCGTAAGTTAAAATTTTAAGTTCAAGAATTATGTGTAATTTTGAATTCATTTTTTCAGCATTCGGCGCGTTTGGTCCTCCACCTGATTATGGTTTCGGTCAAAGCTACGGAGGATCTTCCGGCGGTGGTCCAATGCGACGTGGTGGTGGTGGTAGTGGTGGCGGAGGCGGTAACCGTGGTCATGGCGGTGGGCCTTATAATCGAGGTGGAGGTCGTGGAGGAGGTGGTAATAGTTATCGTGGTCGTAATTAGAACCCTATCTAGATCTATTCACTTTTTTTTTGTTATATCTGTTCACATCTTTGTCTTTCTTTCTTTTTTTTGTTCAGCTCTATGGTTGTGTAAATACATAGATCAATCGTGAACAACAGCAACAAACCCTCAAGACCGAGTTTTTCTTCGTCGTCTTATTCTTTTTCTTTTGGTAACCTGTTCACATGATGCTCGATCGTGTTTCTATACATATGATTAAACAAAGAAATGTCTGATTTTCTTCTTGTTGTCTATTCTTGTTCAAACATATAATTTTCCATATCGATGTGTGTGATGCTTTTTCTCCCTCTCACTCTTTCCTTTTTTTGGATAAAATAAACACGCAATACGTGTGACAACCAGCATCAGAAAATAAAAACAAAACATAATTTCAATGAAATTTATTTTTTTTACGCAACCCAAATGAATAAGATATAGAACAAGTAAATTAAAAATGAAATACACACAAAACAAACAACAGCGCTAATGAATAGATATTTGTTTGTACACGTAAATTATCACTGTTGTGGACCTCGCGCTGTTCGCCGCCCGACCTGAGTAGAATAGAGTAGTTCCACACATCAATATGTAAAACATATCCAAAGAAAAAAAAAGACACAAAGCATTTCATAAGTAAATTAAATGAACATTACAATTCTACGATAAGAAACAGAAAAACACACATGAAATATATATTTTTTGTCTACAAATTAATTGATTGATGATTTATGTTTATATGGACACCTATGGTTCTTATTATTTATCTAAACTTGATGATAAGACAATCGATTTGGGTGCAGTTTTAAGTCGTGATGGTGTGAGTCGTTGTAAATCTAGAAGAATGTACTTTTGTTTTTATTGTTATTTTCAAAGAATAGTTTTACTTGGTTTTTTTGTTCTTAATTAACCATCCATTAACTAAATATTCCAATTACATGCATAGCAGCAATCCAGTTGCTTTCTCTCCTTGTCCACCACATGCACCTACTTCTTCCTAGACTACATAACGAACGACTGACTGGCCAACAATGTCGGCGTCATTCTCTTTCTTTTTGCGATTACCAAAAAAAAATCTCTCGTTCTCTCGTTTTTTTTCTCGTTCACTTGCATCGATGTCTGGCCTATATAGACACAAGCCAAGCCAATGACCGAACATTGCTTGATGGTCAATTGATGAAGAATTATCAAATATGTCTGTCTACTCTACTGAAGAGAAAAGAAAGAAAGAAAAAAAATGCAAACGAAGAACTAAAAATGTACGCAGGAAACGACTACCAATATTGATGACTTGTCGATGTGTGCATGAACGAGTGCACATATGTCTAGACAGACTATTCTTCGAGTCTATTTAGTAGCCGTTACTATTGTGCACAAGAGAGAGAGAGAGAGAGAGAGAGAGAGAGAGAGAGCAAAAATGGCTACTAATGATTGTATATATGTCGATTGAAGAATGCGTGAAAAGAACGAAAACATAACAACAAAGAGAAATGAAAAGAAACGATGGGCTCAATCGATGAATAAGATCAACTTCTATTATCAGCAATTGAGCATACGTGTGCGTCTGTTAGTACTCTATTGAGACTATTGAAATATAAGGCTATATACGATATAAATTAGCTTTTTTTTGTTCGATATATCTGATACATGCAAAAGACAAAATATCGATTTCATCTTGAATTTCTAATAGAAAAATTTTGATTTGATTGGAATCTATAAATTATTCATTATTTACAACAGCACAACATATGTGATTGATGTTTTAACAAAGACTATATTTGATGTTAACTCGAGCGAATACTTGAGAATTACTTTCGTCTTTCTCATTTTTTGTCTAAGCAGAAACACAAACGAACAAATATTTAAACAAAAATTTCTTTCTTATCTCGCATATATACATTTATCATATAACCTCATGCTGACATCTACGCTAATTTTCTATTCGATCATCCATTGTCAGATAAAGTCATTCAGTCATCATACACAACGCACGTGCTATTTTTTTGTTTTTTCTTCTTTCGTGAACTATAAAACAATACTGAAGTTTTTGTAATTCATCTTATTTTCGAAAAAAACAATCACAAAGCATAATGCTCGAAATTGAAATCACTCCACAACGTTCAATTCATACAACAAAATGGGAAATCGTACTTGGTATGTCATTGTATCAAGTGATTAAACTACTTAAACAAAACGATGATCAAATTAAATCAGTAACATTAGTTTATAATGATAAAGTAAAAATAAATTCGAATTGCAATTTCATACGATTCATTTTGTATTTGATTCAGGAGCCATTAAGTGCGGATTATACACTTAATTTATCAAATGATAGTATTCTACTTCATTTCGATTCGGTTACTCAACGATTAAAAGTAATTTCAAGACAAATATTCGAACATAAAAACGATTTGTTTTTTTTTATTGATTTAGCTTATTGAATTATATGATTTGAAGAAAGTCAAACTGAAATCTTTGTAAATACGGAAAGTTTTCTTTTTGTTCAATATTAAACATTTGTCTTTCAGTGGAAAGTGGTTCAACAGTCCAACAATCGAACCAAGTGTGGAGACAATCAATGAAATTTTTGGACCGACAAGACCCGGCGGTAGATAGATTTGCATTCGAATAAACAACTAAAACATTTGCAATCTTTAGATTATAATCGTGAGAGTAGATCGTTTCAGATGCATTTTCCTGGTTTAACACTTTTCTTCAATCATATCGGTGCACAAGTTGAAGTAGACTATTCGAATTTTTCTTAAAAATCATTCATTCATCGTTTTTCATAGACGAAGTCCATGCTTGGTCTTCATTCACTTCAATTTCCTCCAGGTCAATCGCCACTTGTATCGAAAATCTACATTTATTCGGGCACTATTCCGCTTGAATTTCCCGTTCCACCATTGCCGGTCAATTGCTTTAATCGATCAGTTTTTCTTGATAAACTATCGAATTTAGTGGAAAATCAAAAGACAATCGCATTAGCATTTCGATTAATGATTGAAGGTAACTAGTTTTCGATGAATTCGATCGTAGAATATATAAATATTTTTGAATTTATTCAGCACATGCAACGAAAACATATGATCCCGAGAATCATATCGATTATCTCGATGCAACTGTTCAATTCGATGACACTTGTCAAGTACGAAAATTTGATGATGAGTGAATGTTTGAGGGTTGATTTTTAGGATGTACTTTCCGTTATTGGAAGTCCGAATAGTGTTTTTTACAAAACGGATGATAAGATTAAAATTCACAATCCATCGCCGACAATTTCGTCAAGTCAACGTTCGCAAGACAAATCGGATTTTTATTATAATTACGTTAATTACGGATTGGTGAGAACGAAAATTCTCTTTCTCGAAATTTTAATCTTTTGTATTTCGTCTAAAGGATATTTTATTCGATGGACAAAATCATACAGTGAAAAAATTCATTCTACACACAAATTTTCCTTGTCATTATCTGTTCGATAGGTACTCCAATAGTTTTTCTTCTTTTGATTTAACTATGTTGAATATATTTCAGTTATTTTCCATGTAATTTCGAACTAATTGTTCGAAATCATGAGAGCAACAAAGAAATCGTTGTTACACCATCAACTCGAGTAAACCGCATTCGAATTGAATCGAAATCAATCTATATCTTTTTCTTTTTTTTTCTATCTAGTGGGCAAATATTCAGGAAATCTTTGATAATCGTCATCCACCGGCTATTCTTCATCGTTCGTCGTCAACAAACACGACTAATCCATTTGGACCGACATTCTGTCATCTAGTCAACGACGATATGATCTTCGAAGTCATGTCGAATGGTTATATAGCTTCGATTAGTTTTTTTAACGAACGTGATTGACGATTTTTCTTTGATTCTTCTTCTTTCCGTATTAATCATGTTTATTTCGTTTTCTTTTCGTCTATTCTTATCATTTTCCTTTCTTTGTTATGTGCATATATATAGATACACCTCAACGTTTGCTAACCTGGCCTTTATTTTCTTTTCTTTTCTTTTCTTTTTGTCTATCTTGTATTTTTGTTGTTTGTAAGAAAATGTAAATATGATTGGGTAGAATGAAAACGAAAGAAATCAACAAGGATATGTGTTCTTTTTTCAGATGGCGAGTAAAACATTAGCTGGAAAAGTTGCACTTGTAACTGGTGGTACGCGAGGTATTGGAAAAGGTATTGCGATTGAATTAGGAGCAGCTGGAGCGCTTGTTTATGTCACTGGTAGGTTAAGATAATTGTGAACTTTCGTTTCGAGTTTTGTTTGGTTGATAACAAAAAAACTAAAGGTCGAACAATAAAGTCCAAAGATGGAAAAAGTGGAAGTTTAGAAGAAACAGCTAATGCTGTGAGTATGAAAATGAGATTCTATGAAGAGAAAGTTTTTTTTTATTGTTTTTTTTTAGATTCGTAGTCGAGGTGGCGAATGCGTACCTGTTCAAGTTGATCATGAAAAAGTCGACGAAGTCGAAGCTTTATTCGATCGAATTAATAAAGAACAAAATGGTCGATTGGATATTTTAGTTAATAATGCTTATAAAGGAGTTGAAGTAGAGAAGATGAAGAAAAAAAAACATTTTTTTAAAGATTTATCTTTCATATTCATCTAGCGTTTGTTATCAATAAGAGGAAAGAAATTTTGGGAAGTTGAACCAGATATTTTCGATGAGATCAATAATGTTGGTTTACGGTTCGATCAAAATAAATTCTTTTATGTTTTTTTTCTATGAAATTATTTGATGTGATTTGTAGAAATCATTATTATTGCACAGTTTATGCTGCTCGTTTGATGGTACCTCGAAAACAAGGTTTAATTGTCACGATTTCATCACCAGGCGGTCTTCGTTATTTGTTCAATGTTCCATATGGAGTCGGCAAAGCTGCTGTTCGTCAATTATTCTTTGTTGCTAAAATAGTTTTCGATTTTGAGAATTTCTGTAGTGTGATCGTTTGGCAGCTGATACAGGATTTGAATTGAGAAAATCGAATGTTGCATCGATTTCACTTTGGCCTGGCGCAGTTTTTACAGATACAATTCAAGCATCGGAAAATAATGCTGACGTAGAAAATGAATCTTGAATTGAATGAGAAAAATCATTGATTTGCTTTTATATAAACAAATAGTTTCGTAAAATGCTCGACTTGTATGGTAAATACGAGACAGCTGAATATTCTGGCCGAATTATTGCTCATCTAGCACAAAGTGTGTTTGTTTGTCATTTGATAAATAATTAGTTTTCATTTTGTGTTCACAATAGATCCATCAGTAATGGATTATTCAGGTAAAGTCGTACTCACTGCAGATTATGGTGCAGCTTACAGTATACCCGATACTGATGGTACATATCCAACGAATATTCGATCGTTGAGCTATATGTTGGGTCAAGTTCCAACATTGAAATGGATATCGGGTTGGATACCTGGTTTCGTCAAAGTTCCAGCTTGGCTATTTCATCAAGCTAGCAATAAATTTTAACCGGTCTTTTTTCACACATACATTTTTTTTTATAACGATAAAATCGTTTTTGTGATTTTTGTCCGATGACACAAGAATAAAGCTTTAGAGAACAGTGTTTTTTTTCTTTCTAAATCAAATGAATTGTGTTTGAAAAGTCGAGTTGCTCTTGTTTATTTCACAGATAGTAATGAATCAAGTATTCAGCATAGCTAAAAAACAGAAGCAAATTCTTTCTTTTTTCTTTGTAGATGGCTTCCGAAATAAAATTTACTCAAGATACTATGAAACAATTCGGTGTTGCCAAATCATTTAATGTTAATAAAGATCGTATAAATGCAATGAATTTTTCTCTCGATGGCGAAACATTAATATCATCTAGTGATGATGATTCAATTGTAGTTTATGATTGTAAAGTGGGAGAGTAGGTGTTCGTTTTTTTTTTCTCTCTTCGTTGATTTAATTTTATTTTCAGAATGAAACGAACATTATTCAGTAAGAAATATGGTGTTGATTTAATACATTTTATTCATGGAACTGAACAAGTTCTACATGGTTCGACGAAAGTCGATGATTCAGTTCGATTATTACAATTAGAAGGAAATAAATACATACGTTATTATTCAGGACATACAAAACGGTACTTTTTCGAAAATAAAAATGTTTCAAAAAAAAAAAACAAATAATTTCTTTTCGTTTGTCAATAGAGTGGTTAGTTTAAGTATTTGTCCAACAGAAGAAAGATTTTTAACATCATCCATTGACAATACATTACGTCTTTGGGATGTTCGTATTCCCACAGCTCAGGGCCTTCTCAATATTCAACCATCTCCCACGGGTCCTACGAGTCGTCCTATCGCAAATTTCGATCCCGAAGGTACATTACAACCATTGTCGTCACTTCCGTATCAATCATTTGTCAAAAATTTAGGCGTTGTCTTCGCTGCTGGTATTCAATCATCTCAAATCAAACTCTACGATATTCGCCATTTTGATAAAGTATGCCACCTTACCGACAGGTAGTAAACTTAGATACGAAATTATTATTATCAATGTTTGTTTTTTTTTCTTTTCTAGGGACCATTTGCAAGCTTTCGTCCGTTAGAAACCAACGAAAATCATGACAAATCAACGGCAAATAACATCAATTCATCGGACGAACAATGGACACATTTGAAATTTAGTCCCGATGGAAAAATGATTTCGATTGCAACGAATGGAACTAGTCTACATTTGATCGAAGCTTTTCAAGGAATACCAATACATAAATTCAGCGTAGATTTTCTCTTTCACTCGAAAATTTTAAATTTATTTGTTTGTCTTCGTTCGATAGGATATTGTCAATGAACGACATGAACCATTGCAGTGCTGTTTTAGTCCTGATTCGAGTTACATTCTTTGTGGTTTGTTAATAGATTTTGAAAATTATGAAATCTATCTATTTGTTTCAGGATCAGATGATAATCGAATATTAATTTACAAAGCTGAAAGTGGAGAAAAAGTTATTGAGAAACAAGTTTGTATTTTTCTTTTCGATTCTCTAATTCGTTGGTAAAATACAAAAAACTTCTATTTTTAGACCGAACATACGGGTGCTATTCAATGCATACAATTCAATCCTGCATTTCTTATGTTTGCGACTGCACATACAAATATGGTTAGTTCTTGTTTCTTTTTCTTTTTTGTTTAATCATGTAAATAAAAAACATAATTCGTCTTTGTTTCAGTTATTCTGGTTGCCGATGCTCGATTCGCAACCTGCAGATGATTTATCATCATAGTACAATGAAATGTTTTCTTCTTTTTCTTATACTTTGTTAATTTATCTCAATTGGATATTCTCTTTTCTTCTTCTTCTCTGTCAATGTTACTTCCATTGGACATATCGTGTATTTGCAAACATCATTCGATCTTATTACATTGAGATATAACTAAAATGTCAACTGTTTTCTTTTTCTATCATTGTCTGTGTATTTGAATGATTAAATTCTCTTGATCGATGAAGTTGAAATTTAATAAGCTACTGGCGCAATCAATGCCAATTGTCTTTTAAAAATAACTTTTCGAAAATTTGGCAAAGAAACTAATGATAAAAATGGTAATAATAGTGGTATTAAGTGTAAAAGAAAATAGAAATAATTCACTTGAATATAAAGTAAATATGATAAAGGTAAAAATGTTGTAATTATGCCATTGATTGTTACCGGAAACCAAAAAGTCAGATGCATAGATGATATTAAGAAGAGTTGTTTTGTTAATTTCGCATGTCGACACCATTCAATGCGATGACGACGTTTTTGACGAATAACTCGATAAATTAAACTGATATTAGCTAGACTAATTAGAAAAACTGGCACACCAACATTTCCAATAAAATCAAATGTTGTTAAACCAATTTGATTAATAAGATAACATGGTGATCCACAAAAAATCTAGATGAATATATTTTGTTTTGTAATATAAAAAGCAAATAAACTTACTTCATCATAATTCCAACTATTTTGACATGAATTTAATATTACTATGGCAAAATAGAACAGGCACGGATAGAAAACAGTTATAAATGTTGGAATAAAATGAAAAAGAATACGTTTTCTTTGTGTATTTATTAATGATCGATGACAAAATTTTGTTTTTATCGAATAAAATAAATAAAGATGCATGTCGTACATAGAAAAGATGGAATTTCTAAACAAATTAAAAGCCAAAAGTTGTTTCGAACAAGCCATGTCGGTGCATCGACAGTCATTATTATTTATAGTCAAACTTAATGAGGAAAAGCTCAAGTCTGCTCTAATTTTTACGTTTCATTTGAGATCAAACACTCAAATTAAAAATAATTTCTGTCATTTATTGTATATTTTTAAATTATTATTTGTCATTAATGTGATGCTACCGATGCACTTTTCTTTAAAAATTAGAATTCATGAATCTTTTTTATTTGTAATTCTCTCCAATCAACAGTAATTTGATCTTGTTGTTCGCATATTTGTACAGGCGTGTCCAGATGAAAAGAGAAAGAATATTTCGAAGAAATCTCTTGTGTCTTGAAAAGTTCGTCGACAAATGCACAATCAGATAAGACATCTAGACACGCACACACACATGCGTCGGCTGAAAAAGAAAAATCTATTAAACAATACGAATGAACAACATTCCGCCGCTACCGATTTGTATCAACATAAAACAAAGATGAGCTCAAATGAATATTTTTCTTGAACAAAGATAGTATCTCGTTTTCTTTTTTGTTTTGGCTTATGCCAGTATTAACTTGATGACGATGAACAGCAAAACAAAACATTCACTTTTCATCTCTTTTTTTCTTGTTTTGAAAATCTAAGAAAGCAAAACTAATTAGCCGACATTCACCACAACTGAATCATCATTAGATAATCAAACTCAAGCAAGTCGACTGTTTCAACCTTTATCAGTTTTAATAATCAATAATATAAACACATGCATTAGTGGTGCTTCTGCGAGTTGTCGCCTGTTAAAGATTGTTCATGCATACAGAAAATATATTTGTCGAGTGCGCATTGACTTGAAAGATCAATAGAAAGTGATAACAAGACAATGTTAGTCATGTACAGATTGAATTACTAAGTCTTCAACTTCGAATAGAATGAAATGAAATAGACAAAAGATGAATATGATAAAAACCAATATGAAAAGAGATTTATCTCAACAACAACAAAAAAAAATTTTTTTCTTCTTCTTTTCTTTTCGTAATTAGACGATAAGAAATGAAGGACATTGTACGGAAGAGTCAAGAGAAAAGCATCAGTCTTGATGGACGAATGATGAATTGATATGTTTATATTTCAGATGACGACCGTTCACTTTTTAGACGTGTGTGTGCATCTTTGCTTAGGTAACCCGTTTTTGTATATATCTCGATATTTGTTTGGAAAAGAGCCACCTGTTAGTAGAATAGTGCTCATTTATATCTGCAGATTTCAAACATCAAATATGCATTTAAGAGACAAGAAAGAATAAGAATCTTCCTTTTTTTTTCATCCATATGGATATCTCGTTGTTCTCAATGTGTAAAAAAATGTGTAAAGAAGACACGCACAAAAAAAATGATTGATTGAGACCGAGCGGTGGACGACGTCAAAAGAAATTGTGTGCGAATTATGATGTCTGTGTGCATAGAAAATCTACGCCTGCTTAGTTATTACTGATGCTATATTGCTATGGTGGCGTGGATGCCATTAGAAAGTCATTTTTCACGCCAATATGCACCTTTCTGCTTGATGGATATAAACCTTTTAGAAACGACGATAGAAATATATATATATATCAGGAAAATCAAAAGGCAATATGGAATGGTTTGGGTTTCGTATGTCAATGAATATCAATATGCAAAAGAAATAAAGTAACTAGTCGAGCATAAGAAAAATGAATGTATCTGCTAGATCAACAATATCTGAAGGTCATCCTATCCTTTTTTTGCCAAGTAAATGGTTAATTTCGAGTTGATTATTTGACAGAGAAAATGTATTTAACTTGTAATAGATATATTAAGAGATATTTAAGATGTGTTCGGTTTTATTTTCTTCTTTCGATAATATCTCATCGTCAATGATTATGCATTGTGCCCTTTATTTTTGCTAATACGTAAATATCTGCAAATGTCACCCGCTGAAAATTGATTTTTCTTTGTCTATTTCGTGCTCTTTTTAACATCAATATGAGATTATAATAGCCAGACTAGCCAAACCGACGACAAGTGTTGAAAGACAAAATGTTTACACTAACTTTTTATACTAGTGAAATTATAGCAACAGACAATTCGATCCAAAAATGAAAGTGATGATGCCTGTCATCATCAAGTTCTCGTTCTTCTTGTCTTTTTTTTTCGCTGATGATCGTGCTATATGTCAAATGATAATTAGAAAAAATGCTCGTTCGTATACACCACATAACACATACGTTCTTCTTCCCAAACACATATCTCATATAATGACTGGTCCACGTGCTAAATAGATCTATTGATTCTCATTCTATTTCAGGCATACACACATTGAAACATTATTCATATAACTGATTGAACAATATGCACATCATCAAACGGATTCATTCGTCTTTTTTGTACTAAGGCGGTTAACTCATCATTAAAAATCATTGATGAAATCGTGAATCGAAGAAAATTATGAAAAATTTCAACCATCCTGAACCTATATGATTGGTGAAACATCAAATAAAAATAAGACAAGAAACGGAAGTTGTTATTCCGTTGGGAATCGTTTATATAAATAAAAAAAAAAGGCTAAGAGAGAGAGAGAGAGAAAAAGAAAAATCTATTATGAACTCCAATGACGAAGAGCATTGCCATTAAACGATTCGTTGCAAATGAGATGAAAGACAAGTCATAAAGTATAAATCGAGTCTGGTATATCACTCAAAAAATTCTCACGTCTTTTGTTCGATGACGAATCATTCATTCTCGTTCTTACATATACAGATGCTCATCATCATCATCATCATCAACATCAATATCGTCTCCCATACACACGCAGGTTGTATACAAGAAATTGAAAGGCACGTCGATAGGATGTGATGTGTACAAGTTAATTTTTTGACTCGTCGTCATCGGTTATTCTACGTGCTCGACAAACACGAGTCGTCAATCATAAAATGATTTTTCTTCTTCTTCTTCTTCTCTCGTCTTGTGTCTGTTCCGTTTCTTTGTCTATATACATGTATGTGTATATGCTTGTATGTATGATAAACATTGTTTGCACGCGTTTCTCAACGAGTGATCAGTTGCAATAACAAGAGCAAACGCGTGTTCATCTGAACTTCGACGAACCACCAATCAATGATGATGGTGATATTAGTAATAGTTAGAAAGCAAGTATGACTGGTTAAAAAGAAGAAGAACAGAAGAAAAACGAGCAGGTTGCCAGAAAGGGAAAGAAAAGCTGCTAAATGACAGTGGCAAAAGGGCAAAATAGATCGATACTTGTTCGTCTCTGGAGTGTTGATAAGTATAAACAATTACAGGCACTGACAACGACGAAACGGCAATGATGGAAGAAAATGATGAGATCTATTTATTTCCTTTTAGGCTTGCCGCTCTTAACGTATATATTGTGGATAATGTGGCTACTACTCATCTTTTCTTTCTTTCCTTCATTCGATTACTTTTCTTGTTACCATCATAATCATCAGTAGTACAGCGTTCTTTTTCCTTTTTTTTTTAAAGTCATTATCACCATAATCGAAGATATACTTGTATAAACCATCAGTAATGAGAATATCACTGTAATATACAACTCGAGTTAAGCAGGTTATCTTCTCCACCCAATTTTTTTCACGTCTATAGTACAGAGAATAGACGTCGATCTAAATCGATCAAAAAAAATCTGGCTATCACAAACAAAACAGATATACACTCGTTGCTCTATTCGTGCTTCCAACCTGCGGAAGCGGCAATCATTGAAAAAAGTCTGTTTTTTCATCATTAACATTCATTAAAGCGGAACTATGCTTGCGTTCAATTTAACGGTTGTTCACATCTACATGCATTTTCATAGTTTGTTCTATTTCGATAAGAATCGAAGTCGTGATTTATGATCACATAAGTTGTACATTGTTAAAAATCGATCATCATCAATATTCATACGTATATGAATGTTATTGGTCAAGTGACTTTTCGAGCAAGTAAACAGGAGACAAAACAACGATTGTCGTCGGCAAAATGATCATAGTAGTACGAGTTAAGCTGAATGCAAACTGACAACAATTACAACTTGTCACACGAAGGATCTAACTATTGATCGAAAAAGAAAACGACGAAGAAGAAAAAGAATTGGCGGACGATGGGGGAGCTCACCGAAACGGAAGTTCCTTTTTTTGTGTCTATGTCCGTCGAGCGCGATTCATTGTCGTCCCGACGGTGATACAAACGAAAGTACTTCACGCTGAAATATACGATGTGTGTATATATATTGAGAGGAGAAAAAAATGGGGCGAGTGAAAGAGAGCACTAAACAGCACAGGTATTGAGCTCGCGCCGCACGACCCAAGTGTTCATTTCCTGATAGATCGCTCCTTCAAGTGCAGCATCGGATCCAAAAAAAGAAGAAGAAGAAGAAGTAGTACTAAAAGACGGAGGCGAGAATAAAAGAATGGATAGATATAGTGCCATTGACGTTTGTTTCCTTACTAATTTCAATATGAGAGTGTATGCCAATAAAGAAAAATTGTATTTCTGTGTATAATTGATTTTGTTTTAATGTGAAATCAAAAAAAAATGAGAGAAAGAGAGAGAGAGAAAAAGAATCGTGACAGAAAAAAAAATTGTATATGAAGGTCAGTTAATCAAATAAATACACAACAATTGAAAATACAACAGAATGATTAGGGAACACAACAACAAGACAAAATACTTGCCAAATACTTGAAGGATATGTGTCAAATCGAAAATGCAGCAGGCACAATGGTATTTGTACTGGTACAATCATTAGTTGTTGTCGTCGTCATTGAATTTTGTTGTTGTGATTGGACAGGCTGTTGCAAGCAATTTTCCGTATGTTTATTGAGTAACGACATACGTGAAAATGTTTTTGAACATTTTGTACACCGGTATTTTTTAACATCCGAATGTGTTTGCATATGTGCACGTAAATTCGATCGATCAGCAAATGCTCGACAGCAGATTTCACATTGAAATGGTTTTTCGCCTGTATGTGTTCGTACATGTCCTTGTAACAGCCATGGACGTGAAAATGCTTTACCACAAATTTTACATTTACATGGTAATGTATGTGTTCGTATGTGCATCTTCAATGCGCCTAATGAATTATAAGTTTTTTCACAGAATTTACATTGAAATTGTTTTTTAATTTGTGCAATACAATGAAATTGTTTATGTTTCGACAGACCGCCGAATGTTGAATAAGATTTCGAACAGCCATCGCATTGATAACGTGAATTCGATGTTGATGTTGTTGTTGACGGTGTTGATGCAGTTAGATTAGTTGAGAAATTTGTAAAATTTGGTGATGGTGGCGATGATGATGAGCATGACGATGATGTTGGTGTCAATGGATACGACGAAGTTTTCGAAGATTTCTTTAATGAATTTAATGTTGTTTCGATTAATGATGGATTGGTTAAAGGTAATTGCAAGTTTGATGTTGGTATTTGACCATTTTTTGACATTTGCATGGCAAAATATTGATAACTAAGATAGTAGAGATAGGAAAATTCATTTGAAGACATTAAACGTGGAAATAATGTTGATGATGGAGATGTTTTCGGAAAAGCTCGATGTGGGATTTGTGTTGGTTGTTGTTGTTGTTGATGAATCAGTTTTTCATTTGAATGATTTTCATTTTCGTTCATTTCAACATCATCATTGTCTTCTTCATCTTCTTCCATTTCGTCTTCATCATGATTATGATGATTATTATTATCATCATCTTCTTCTTCAGTTTCAAGTAGTGATTCAGCCGACGATGACGATGATGCTGCTGCTGATAATAAACTTGAAATAAGAAAACTCTTTCGATTATCAGATTCTATTTGGTTATGAAAGAAAAAAAAACATTTAATTGATCTTTTAAAATAATAATAATCATAAAGTCAAAACTTTACCAGTCATTGTTTCGTCTTCGACAATATTGCTTGTAGTATTACTACTCATCATCATTTTCTTCTATTGAGATGTGGGAGTATCGTCGTTTTCTTCTCCTTTCTCTCTCTTTCTCTTTTTTTTCTTCGCCTTGTCTCTTCTTCTTCTCTTTCTCTTTCTCTCTCTGTCTGTCTGTCTGTCTCTCGTTTGCTCTTTCTCTTTCTTCTTGATATATTTTCTCACTTTTTATTCGTGCTCCTGTTCTTTCTCTTCTTACGAACGCGTGATAATACTCGCGCGTTTTCTGATAGGTTCTTTCAATGTCGTTGTTACTGCATAGCGCACTGACTCTGTTACTTCTGCCACTACCAACCAGCCAGTGCGTAATTATAGATGAGAGTACTGGTGATGGTGAAGCTTCGTTTCCGTTTCCCTTTTTTTTCTCTCTCTCTCTCTCTCTCGCTCGTTTTCTCTTTGCTCCGACGTAAGTGTGCCGTTATTCAGGGAAAAGTGCCAGCTGAAGAGCAATAGAAAATAAACGAGTCAAGCAAGATTGGTGCTATAATTCTCAATCATAAATTGTTTGAATATGATGTTCAAGATTATTACGTACACTATCTTTTTAACCAATGAAAATATCATAAATAAGATTCTCATTATAGCATGCACTTGTCGTCTTGTCCAATCAAAGAAAAGAAAAGAAACTACTATTGCATATGTAATTTCTCATAAATATTTGCAATCAGAAGAACTTTCTGAGAGAACGAAAAAAAGGATTAGCCAATTTATTTACAGTTACACCTCGATTGAATCTGTAATTAAATATTATTTCGAAATTGAAAATTGAGGGTGTGGTATATTTAAAAATCGTGATCAGCTAATCTTTGAACAACACTTTTTCTTCAATACAGTGAATTTGTATATATATATATATGAGTAACACGGAACACAAAAAATAAACTTATTTTATTTATCTTGTGTATCTCTTCATTCAATATTTGTTTGCGGAAGAGACGATATACATATCGGTATGCATCGGTTATACGAAAAGTTAATCAATCAAGCACACGTCTCAATATTCATTCATGAACATTACATAAAGTTAAAACTCCAAACAAACATAACTCATTGAGAAAGGAAAAGAAGAAGAGACGACAACGACAACGACGACGCCGCCCTTCGACACCATTTACGTTCGTGCTTATGTATCGATTTTGTTTCTCTCGGTTTTTTTTTCAAATGAAGGTAAAAACACTTGGCAAATAGATGAAGTTTAGTTGTTGTCAACAAGTGATAGACAGAGAAAGGAAGGAGAAAGTCGTGATCTGCAAATAGTCTTATATAAAAAGAAAAGAAAACGAAATTCGAAAAGAGAAAGACGAAAAAAAATAACATATCAATAACAATCGAATGAACATGATAAAGTGAAGATCATCTTTTACATTCTAATCCTTGTCGTTTTTTCACTAATTGAGTGTAGAAGGAAGAACATGACATTTTTGAATCGAAAGGTGCTGACTGATTATTTTTAATTGAAGTCAAAATACGTATATACACACCTTGTTCTTCTGACACGGCAGGTAGTCAACACTGACATCATTAGCTTCATTCTATTCAATGAAAATTCTTTTCTTTTCATTTAGTTTCGTTTTTTTTATTATTATATTTCCTCATTGCTTTTTCGTAAGAAACGTTCAAGGACCCACTTGAAACGTCAGCACATGTCGACATACACATATGCACACACCTTATATTCACAAAAAATCAACATACACAGACAATTGCTGATTTATGCAATAATTATCAGGTTTTTTTTCTCTCTCTCTCTCTCTCTGTTTTTTTCCTATGTATACACCACAGCATGACATATGAGTTTCGAAAACATGCTGTCTAACTGAATGTGTCCATAATTAGCTAGAATAAGCAATTCAATCGATGAATTTCTATTGATTTTTCGTTCTGTTATTTTTATCAATAAGATTGATTCAAAAAACAACACCAACAACAACAGACTCCCGTTGTGTTGAACAATTTGGTTCTATCTGTAGAATGGATAATAACCAATTCGAAAATATAAAAATGCGTTAACATAATGAGACAAAAAAATATTTACAAAATCTACTAGATCTGCGTATGAAAAAAGGCAAAACTTCGATTATGTCGAAGGAGTTATTATCGGTAATGGTTCACGTTGTAATAATTCAATAATATGATGTTGTTCGTTGAGCGTTAATGGTGCTGTTTGATTGTTTGCTCGTAAATCTGGCGCCGAAGATGTATGTGAAAGAACTCTGAAAAAACAACAACAACAAAGAAACTTGAAAAACAAAAAATCGATTATTCTTTACGTTGAAATATCTTCGAGTTCGTATTGAGTTCCTTCATCAACAATAGCTCCTGGTTCACGTTCTTCATTTAAAGGTTGCAATGTATCAGCTAATGCAAATACAACTGGTTCTTCTTTCGTTCCTTGCACAATAGTATAATCAACGCCTGGTTGAGCAGCAGCTTCAACTACATGAGGATTGACACGTTCAAGAGGCATTTTAGGCACAGCTCGCCACGCAAAACCTCGATCTGTACATTTGATTCGTGCATAATAAGCTACAACACCAGATACAATTGCACCCACGAAAAGTAACGGTAATACAATCGTATGAAATCGTGGATAATCACTGTAGGGTATTTTAATTATGACTGGTACTTCCGTTGTTGTTGTTGTATGATTATTTTCTCTATTTCGAGATGTTAGCTCGGTTAGTTTGATATGTAATGGTGTCCACCAAGTGAGATTCGGTTCAGTTTCATTACGATCGAAACCAAAATATCGACCTAAGATCGAGCCAAATGATGATGGAGTATTGGTTATTGTTTTAGCTAACCATGTCGATAATAAAATCGAAAATAATGACATAATTAATATCGAACCAATAAGAATAACAAGACTGGATTTAGCTTCAATAACCAAATTCTCTGTATCGTTCGTAATGTCTTCGGCATCTAATTTTTTTTAAACGAAAAGAAAAAAAACGTAAATTTCCGATTGTGAAGATGTGTAAATGATTAATACCATTTCGAATTGTTTCCGAGACATCGGTTTCTTTTGTTTTATTATTCCCTGACATTGAAAACTATCTTCATTTATTCACTTGACAAATGAATGTTTTATGGTGCCATTTAATTGGCTAATTATTTAGTCAATTCAAACGAATTAACCAGCCAAGGACATCTTTAAAAAATAAATTCTAAAAAATAGTTTGTTTCTTTTTAAATTTCTTATTAAATAAAAAACAATATTCTAAAAACAAAGATCTTCTCTGTATTTTTTTTTGATCGCTACAGTCAATGTGAAATCATTGTCGAGTATTATAATTTGTTAGAACGAACATTCTACATCGACAAATATCTGAAATTTCAAATATGATCATGTACGACATAGAAAAATGATTTAATTTCAAATGTACCTTCTCTCCTCCTCCTCCTCATCCTCTTGCTTGTTTATATTTGTTGAGTCAATTCAACATTCCTGAATTTTGTCCTTATATTCTTATAAACAAAAAGCAAAACTCGAATCATCATGTCGAAATCAACATATCATACTCGCGTTCCACTACCATCGTCATTAACTTCACCAGATATTGAAAATCTTAATTCAATGGAAACTTCCATTGACTATCGTCGAACAACAGCATCAAATGATAAACGTTTACATAATGTCAATTATGTTCGACATGTTCTACGAAGATTTTTCGGTGGTTACAATCGAAAATCTTCGCCATTCGTATCCGATGAAAATTCATTGGAACAATCACCTATTCTTATTCATCCATTATTACAATATGATAAACATACGAAATTTTCTGGTAAAAATACAATAAAAAAAAGTGTTTTTCTATATTTTATTTTCCTAGGCGATTTATTACTCGATTGGTTTTTAATACATTTCGAAGGACGTTGTGAAAATATTACGATGATCAAGCAGATCCTTATGAAATGTTGTACATGTTTAATTTCACTTGGTGTACTTCGAGTAGTGGATACTAATGAAACAAATGGTTCATTTCAAGTACGAATCAAAGTTTTTCTTTCGTTTACACATGGGAAATAAAAATCTATTTCGAGAATAGATCTTATAATCGTTTATTCTCATGTTTGATTCATCAGTCATCCTCTCGCTCTCTCTCTCTCTCGCTCTTTTCGATGCAATATGAACAGAACTGATTTTGTGAATAAGTATTTCATCGAATGACCATGCATTTGAGAAGGTGTAAAGAACCTTGTCATAGATCGAAGGTAATCAATTGTATTCTTGATATATGAATAAGATAGTAGCAATGAATATGTGTAAAAAAACGACGGTCAATGATATCGACATAATTGGACTCGATGAGATAGGTTTTTGATGTGTGAATGACATAAATTGTTTGACAACACACATATTTCTTTTCGTGTGCGCGCGCGTTCTCTCTCTGTCTCTCCCCTCGTCTCTCGAAATAACCTGTCGAAATTGAATTAGATATCATTATTTATCATCACACCTCGTTGTCATTGAACATTATCACTATGTTTATATAATATTTTTTCTTTTCATCATTTTGTATATCGTTTGATTTGAAAAAAAAAGAGAGACATTCAAGGTTAATAATCGTTATTAATTCAAAATTTCCTTAACTAAATAGGATGAGAATTTGTTGTTGTGCAAAATATTCTACCTTGAAATCAATGAGGACAATCCTTGATAGTCAGTCTAACTAAACATAATTTTGCTTTGCAATTAAATTACCTCATCGACAGACGACTATAATAACCTTTGACATTGAACATGTCGCGATCATCATCAGTTGTCGACCCATGACAACGTCTATTTCGAAATATTATACAGGTAAAAACGAGACAAACGTCGTCTGTACATCAAGTTCAATTATCAAAAGTAAAAGTAAGAGAGTGGAAAAAAAAAACTTCTAAGAAATAGCCATGAAGGATATTGACAAAAGAGAGTGTAGGACGGGGGTAGAAGAAGAAGAAGAAGAAAAACCGAATCGTTGAAATAAATAAGTCTAATTAATAAAATTCAAAAGAACATCGTTTACATTCTGTCGTGTGTTGTACTTGTACACCGATCAAACCGACATCGACTCAAAGTATGTGCGCTTTCTGCAAAGAAACCAAACAATCTCGTCAGATTTCATTTTGTTTTCATTCGTCGTCTTTGGTTCCATTGATGATTGATGATATTTCATTTTTTTTTATGTCAATATTTTTTTCTCCTGCCATTAGAGTGATTCATAGAGATCTTTCGTTTTCTTTTGCAGAAGAGTTGAGTCATTCATTTAATTCTGAGTCATATCTAATGCCAATAGTAGATTTGTGTCATTTTTGTTTTAAATTTATTCTATTAGGCTGAAAATCACTATTCATGGGCGACGAACGTCGATGATGACGAAAGTACTGTCAAACTATCACCACCATCACCAAGAACAATTGACGAATGTAAGTATTTCGGTTTTTCTTTTTCTCTTTTCTTATTTCATTTTTGATAAATTGTCTTTGATTATAATAATACAACGATTGAAAGTGTGAAGCTTTCTGTCTTGATGTCAACAGTCAAGGATATAATCTATCTACTTTTTGTATTCTAGTCAGTAAAGTGTAACTGATAAAAAAAAGCAACCAAGAAAAAAGAAAGAAAGAAAGAAAGAAACGAGCCAAAACCTTTCAGGCATCACAGGTATTTGTGTGTCGATTGCTCATTTACCGCGCTTGGTAACCTACGATTCTCTAGCATTGATATCACGTCTTCATCTATATTTCGTTTTTCATTTTCTGCTATACTATATGTGCTGTTCTAATCATCACTTTTTTTTGCATTTCTCTTTCGTTTCTTCATCACATTTCATACTAATCAATAGAGAATATCGAATCGTACTTTTGCACATCTGTCCTATCAACATTCACAAAATATGAACTAAACGAAAGAAGAAGAAGAAGAAGAAAAAAAACTTTTCTCCTACGGATCTAGACCTTCATCTAACACGTAGGTGTTTCGTCTTTTCATAGTTAAATATCAATTGACCGAAAGCAAAGATAATAAACATCGACCACCGACTTCAACAGCTCTCTTGGATCTTTTGAAAGTATGTGTCCTATGAAAAAATTAATGAATAGATAAACAGAAGTTATTATTCTTTTTCAGAACGAATACGGTTTGAATTCGGATTTACAATCAATTGAAGTTCAAAGTGTTTCGACACAAATCGATCTTACTGAACAAACAGAAAAGATCGACGTGTCAACACAAACAGATCAAACAAATCTGGCTCTTATTCCGTATAACAAGGTAGTCATAATATAATTATGAGAAAGAGAAAAAAAAACCGAATTAATTATAGAAATGTTTGACACTTAAGTTACCTGCAATGTCATCGTCAATAATTTCAAATTCCGAATCTGATTGTGAACCATCATCTCCTACTCTACATTGTTATGATGAACTTGGTCTTCATCGTACAATACATAAACTATTATCACGTGATAATAAAAGTGATCCATCATCACCTATTTCTGATGATGAAGGTGTTCATTCATCTGTTTCATCTTCACTTGTCCTTCATTCTTCACGATCATTCAAAAACAATCATGCTAAATTTACAAGTAATTAGATTGATTTCGTTTTTCTTTTTTTTTCTTGTTAATGCTATCAAACAATCTCATATGTGAACCTTCATAGGTGACTTATTACTTGAATGGTTAGCATTGAATTGTGATGCGAAAAATGCAACAACACAAACATTTATTCAACAATTAAAATCATGTTTACAAGCCAATGATAGTAGCAATTCTAATGAACAATATGACCTTCAAAAAGTAAGCGTTTTCTTTTCGTAACAGCCTTCGAATAATCTCATCGTTTATCAAAAATAATTTGCATAATACGAAAATATCAAATCTTTCAATTTTAGGATTCAAAACAAACAGTTCAATTAGATGAGCCTAAGTTATCATTAGCATCATCTACTTCTTCTCATCCTGAAGCTGATGAAAGTATCAACAATGATGTTTGTTTACTATTGTCAGATCTTATTATTCAAGTTGATGAAAAGAATCAAGTATCTGATGTATCATCATCTATGTAAGAATCATGGAATTATTTATGTACATAAATTATTATTTTCTTCTCCTCTAAACTTGTAGACAACAAATTCTAGAACCAATGTTTATACCACCACCTCCTCCACCGCCACCATTTTTTGCTGCTCCTGTATCAACTATTCCACCACCACCACCTCCTCCTCCATTTCCTAGTTTTAGTGCTATACCAGCGGCACCTCCGCCGCCACCTCCACCATTTCCTGGTTTTGATGTTATACCACCTGCTCCGCCATTACCAAACTCAAATGGTATAGCACCGCCACCTCCTCCTCCTGCACCACCATTTCCCGGTTTTGGTGGTCCACCACCGCCGCCGCCGCCTCCATTTCCTGGTTTCGGTGGTCCGCCACCTCCACCACCACCAATGATGATGATGAGTTTTGGTAGTAAGTAGAAACTAATAACTTATCAAATTATCATCAATATATTTCATTCATAAAGGTCTTCCTCAATTACCACAATATTTAAGTAAGAAACAAAAATATGCTGTGATGGAACCAGTCAAAAAAGTTCAATGGAGCAAAGTAAACATGATTGCTGTCTGATTAATTTCATCGTTTCTGACAATCTGCTCTAGATCAATCCTCATACGATTAAAAAAGATTCGATATGGGTTCAGGTGGATGAAGAAAAATATGTTAATGATGAACTTTTTTCTGATATACGAAAAAATTTTGCTAGCAAAGTAGCACCAAGTCGACAACCTATCCACGATCTTGTGGATAAATCAAAAGAATTACGTGTTTTGGATTCCAAAGCTGCACAAAATTTTGGTAAAACTGGAATAATCTTTGTTTATCTATTGTTTTTTTTCTCTTATTTAGCAATTATGTTCAGCCAGTTGAAAGCACCACCATCGACATTTCGTGAATGGATGCTTTCCTGTGATAACGAATATTTAAAAGATGATTTTCTAAAACAATTAGAAAAATATCTTCCAACTGCAGAGGAATTGAAAACATTAGCTGAATTAAAAACTGAAGTTAATGATTTACAATATTCTGAACAGTATTTTTGTATAGTAAGAATCTGATCTATTACTTTTTTTCTAATCAATTGTCATTATATCATTCGTTTGTTGTAGATCGGTGATATTAAACGACTAAAACAACGTTTAAAAACATTGCTATTCAAAGCAAATTACAAGGAAACCGTCGAAGAAACGGATAAAGTTCGTTGATTTGAAATTCAAACGTCGAATCATTTTCAAAATATCTTTTCAGGCATTTGTCGAAGTTCGTAATGCATGTAATCATGTTCGACTTTCACTACGATTTAAAAAGATGCTCGAATTAATTCTAACTGTTGGCAATTATATGAATTCCAGTGCAAAATCCTATGAACCTATACATGGATTCGATATTAGTTTTCTTCCTAAAGTAAATTTACTTTTCTAACAAACAATTCTTTTTAAAAGACCGAATTCATGTTTAGCTTCATTCTACAAAGGCCAATGACGGTCGTCGTTCGCTTCTCCATTTTATTATTCAAGCCATTGAAGATAAACATTGTGATTTATTATCGTTTTCGGATGAATTCTTTTCTCTTGCTGATAGTGTTTCAAAAAGTAACAAGTCGAATTAAATTCTCTTAAAAAAAAACAATGTACTTTCGTTTTTTTACTAGTCAATATACTGGAATTACAAAAACAACCCAAAGAAATCAGTCGTGAATTAAAATCTGCACGTGAAGAATTAGATATTGCCAAACAAAATGAGAGTCCTATCGAAGGAGATAAATTTGCTGATGCAATTGAAGTAACCGATGATTTGACGAATCAAATACAAAAATATTATTGTTTTGTTTTTAATGCAGGACTTTATCATCCGAGCTGATGATGATGTTGCTCGATTGGAACGATTAGACTCTGAAATGACTCAATCATATCAAGATCTCTGCGATTTCTTGGCTATTGATCAAAAAAATTATTCTCTCACAGAATTCTTTACTGATCTCAAAACTTTTTGTTCATTATTTTCGGTAGATCTCACTCTCTCTCTCTCTTTATTATCATCAATTTGTTTTCTTATTTAGACATGTCTTCAAGAAGTCCGAGCCTGGCGTGAACAAGCAGCCCGAGCTTCTCGAACCTCGTAAGTATCGTTGTCTAAACTTTTTCGAGAGCGAACCTCTTTTCGATGAGAATAAATCTCGCTTGAATAAGTCAAAATCACTTTAGTCAAAATTTGATGTCGACATCACAATATTTCGTTCGAACGCCATCTCGTCGATTTCCTACCCGATCGGATTCGACCGAAGATTTTCTTTTGATGGCTGCTGAAATTCGTGTGCCATCATCACGTTGTTCATCACCATCGATATCCTATCGTCGACAGGTAGCTCTCTATCATAATTATGCTTTCACCACCAATCGACACATGGGGAAAAAAGAGGGTTTTTCCCTACATTTGCATGTTTTTTATTTGATAAACTAATTTCAAAAACAAAATAAAAATAAATAAATATAAAACTAATGTCTGTTGTTATTTAGAAATATACTTTCGATAGTCGAGAGAAGGACACAAGATACTCCCGATGATTCTTCAACAACGGTTACTCGTCGTCCACTATCACGCATTGAAGATTTAATTGAAAAACGTAAAAGCAATCGTGGTCTCACACCATCACTTACTCCAACTAAAAGACGATCTCAATCATAAGAGAATGATCTGATTTCTTCTTCTTCTTCGTCTTCTTCTTACAAGAGAACATTTTCTTTCTTTATTTTTGAATCTAATATTATTTTCTTGGTTTATACATATAATTAATATTCAGTCTTTCTTCTGTTTCTTTTGTCTTCCAAAAAGTGAACACATCATTATCTATGTTAAGTTTTTGTTTATGTGGATATACGTAATATTTTTCTAACTGTTAAAATACTTTTTTTTTCTTTCTCTCTCTTTTTTTTCTTCTTGTCTTAATGTAATGTTATTAATCGAGAAAACAAACGTACGATAATAATAATAATTCGATTGATGGAAAAGTACTTTTTTTTATGTTACAGATGGACATCCCTTGTCCAGAATGTCAGTCGACAAAGCGCAGAAATCCCAAAATGAAATTAATGGTCAGCAAATGTGGACATTCGCTGTAGGTTTTTTTTTGTAATTCGAGAAAAAAAAACAAACGAAAGACGGTTTATTCTGTTTATCAGATGTGAAAATTGTCTAGAAAATAAATTCAGTAAAGGCATTGGCTATTGTCCAACGTGTAAAACTGAATTGAAAAAAGCAAATTTTCGATATCAAATTTTCGAAGATCCATTTGTAGAATTAGAAGTTGACATTCGAAAACGTATTCTTAAAGAGTAAGAAAACAAAATCCATTGTTTTCCTATTCATTTTCTATTTGATATATGTATATAGTTTCAATTGCAAAGAACAAGATTTCGACACACTTGATGCATATAATGATTACTTAGAAATGATTGAAACTTACAGTAAGTTATTGCTCAACTACAGCTAAGATATGATGCAATATGCATATTATAAAATAAAAACATTTCATCAAACAATTTTAGTTTTCAATTTATCAAATAAAATCGATGTCGACGAAACTGAACGAAAAATTGCGGAATACAAAGAAACGAATAAAGATTTAATTATGAGAAATCGTGGCAAATTGGTTTGTGCTTGAGAAAATATTGATTTTTCTTGTTTGAAATTGAATTTTTTCTGTTTAATTGTAGAGTAAAGATGAAATCTTCATTCAACATCTATTGGAACAAGAACGTACAGCTGAAGAAAAGCGAAAACAAATGTATGAAGAAGAACAACAAAAAGAACAAGAAGCCAAACAACGAGTTAAAATGAATATGATGAGTGCTCTAGTATATTTGAATAGTTTTTTCTTTGTTCTATTAATAAATCAATTTTCGTTGTTGTTGTTGTTGTTGTTAGCTTGATACAGATGGAAATGTTGATCAAGTATTAAAGAAAAGTATCGAAGATCTAGAAAAGAGACGAAAAGAAGAAGTTCAACCAATTTTACCAACTACGGTAATTCGAAATAAAATGAAAAATTTTGATTTAATTATTTGTAATCAATAATAGATAACTGGTGATGAAGAAATTTATTTTTCGCTAACAAATGAACAAAATCAACAACGATTGTATGAATATGTGCCACCTGTATACGAACATGCTGGACCGCCTGTACCCGATCGAAGCGATCTCGAACAACTTGGGTACGTTCGAATCTATCCATTCGAAAACAAAACACACAGAATACGTTGGTGTTTTGCTTGTATAGATATTTAGATCATATCCGTCCAGAAAAACCATTCGAACGTGCCGGTGGTTATACACGGAGCTATCCATGTCTACGTGCTATTCAGGAAGCATTCGATATGTTACTATTTGTAAAAGAAATTAAAAAAGAACCTATCGAGGAAACTGAATCTATGGAATCTTAATTAGATAAATTTTAAAAAAAACCAAACATACATATTTTATTCTAGATAAATATGCAATTGACATTACCTTTAACATTAAAAGGTATGACTGAACTCGATCGTGATCGATTCACTCAGAAAATAACAGTTCCTTTCGTCTATATTCCTGGTGAATGTATCCAATCATCGAAATGGAAGAGTGTTCTACTTAGTTTACATGCATATAAAACTGTAAGAGAATTCGATGGACGATTGAAACAAGTTCTATTCGATCCAGATGTTATTCAAACAAAAGCAGATCTTATTCAACGAATACCATCGATTCGAGAATATGTTGAACAATCATTTGATTTCACGGAAGTTACATTGACCTATGCGAATTATACAATCGAACAAGTTATTAAAGCGATTATACCCGATGATTTAATCGACGAAAAACATGTGAATACTGGTTCAGGTTATAGTTTAATTGGACATATTGCACATTTTAATTTACGAGATGAAGTTTTATCATATAAACATATAATTGGTGAGCGAATGACGTTTTCTTTTCTATTCTATTGCAAAATTTAAAATCATATTCGATAAAATAATTTTAGCTCAGGTGATTCTCGATAAATTATCGAATGTAAAAACTGTGGTGAATAAATTACATGAAATCGATTCGGTTTATCGATATTTTGATTTAGAAATTCTTGCTGGAGAACCGAATACGATTGTTCGATGTCGAGAAAGTCAAGCATTATTTCAATTTGATTTCGCTAAAGTCTATTGGAATCCACGATTGAGTACTGAACGTGAACGTATTATTGAAGTTCTTCATCCGACAGATCTCGTGTTCGATGTATTTGCTGGTGTTGGACCATTTGTTGTTCCGGCATCCATGCTCGGTTGTACGGTCTATGCCAATGATCTTAATCCTGAATGTTACAAATGGATGAATGTTAATTTAAAAAAGAATCAACCAAAAAAATCTCCTCGAGAATATCATACGTATGATCTCGATGGTCGAGAGTTCCTACGTACGATTGTTTTTCCACGAATTGAAATTTATCAAAAAGAAAATCAATTGAAAAACAAAATCGTCATTCTTATGAATCTACCTGAATTAGCATTGACATTTTTGGATGTATTTTCTGAATGGTTAACAAAAGATAAGAATGAACGAGAACAATGGAATGTACCGATTCATATTTATTGTTATACATTCTCACGAGGTGATGATCATGATCGAGATATACGAGATCGACTGAAAACGATTTGGCCAGAATTAAATACCGACAAACTAACCTGTCGATTTGTACGACAGGTAGCACCGAATAAAGATATGATGTGTGTGAATATTTGTTTATTTGACAAATAAAAAAAAAACGAACATTATTTTTCTTTTATACGAATCTAATTGTTCATTTTTGTAGATGATTGTAAAAAATTTGATAAAAACAATCCTAATTGAAGGTAATTTCGTTGAAGTATGAAACTATTTTTGTAAATGATGTCCTGTTTTTTTCTTCAGGCAATATAGCCGTTGGTAAATCAACGATTATGTCTCATATTGCTTCGAAATATCTATCGAATCTGTTTAAAGTTCATCGTGAACCAGTAGAAAATTGGATGAATATTCAAGGTTTTGATCTTCTCAAAGCTCTCTATACGCAAAGTAATCGATGGACATTTACATTCGAAATGATGGCATTATTATCACGAATTCGAAATCATATGAATGCTGTCGATAATCATGCTGCTATTCATGTCTACGAACGATCGATTCTCAGTTGTTTTCATGTATTTATACAACATGATTTAGAACAGAAATATTTGAATGAAGCAGAATATCGTATTTTACAAGAACATTTCGAACATGGACTAAATGAAACGATTGATCTTTCAAAAACAATCATATTGTATTTAGATTTACCACCGAGAGAATGTTATCAACGTATTAATAAACGATCAAGACAATCCGAATCAACAATTAATCTCGAACGTCTTCAACAGTTGAACTATCATTATGGTCAATTCATTAGTAATTTTCAATCGTGTCCTATACATATTATTGATGCATCACAATCAATTGATCAAACATGTCAGCAAGTTGATTCTATACTAGATCAAGTACTCAAACAGAATCAAATTCATCAAATGCAACATGACATAAAATCATCTGTTCTTACTGAGTAGTTTTTTTTGCATCTTGTTGTATATAATTAATTGTTATTCTCGAAAAAGAAAACAATAAAAAAAATTTACATTTTAATTATTAAGCTCACCTGTATAGGGCATCATGCGCTAAAAAAAACTCTATTTGATTATGATGTATGTCTTACTTATTTTCAATGAGATTACTTGCTCTCATTCTTGATCGAACGGCAGCTTGTAGCAAAGAAATAAAATAGATTTGGTGGCTTTTCTCAATAAAGCTGAAAAAAAGGAGATAATCAAGAAAAAAGTACATTTCGATTGCCCAACACCGATCGAAAAACAACATCTCAAATCAAACGATAGCTTCGATCCACTGTATAAAACACTTTCATCATTCAGATCGGAACTGTCAATTTGTATTTTAGTTTATTGGCCGGGAAATCGGAACCATTGTGTACTGAACGAGGATTATTGATTATTTCTGTGATTATTGGTGTACTTCTCATAGGTGCAGCCATTGCTATAGGTTCAACATTTGCTCTAATCAAAGCATCAAACAGTACGACTGATGATGCTGATCGATTTCGAAGTTTATTTACTCGTACTAACGCTATATATGTTAGGTTGGTTTTACGATTCTAGCTTCAATGACGACAATATCAATAGCAGCACTGACAAGTTATGTAGTTATTGGAAATCAAAGTGGTTCACCATGTTCATCGTATACAACAATCGATGATCCGTCGCGAAATGTTAATTATACTGGAGCTTTGTGACCTTGTGATAATCTTCCATTATTCAATACAAGTAATGGTGGTTGTGCATGGATTAGATTTGTTGGTAGTGGTGGAGAATTACTAGCATCACATTCACCTGATCGTTTTCGATGTGGTGCCTATATGCCAATATGGACTAATGGAACATTACCAACAATTATAGGGACAAGAGGAAATTTAATCATTATATTTGGCACACCGATTATGGATCTGTATCTTCCTAACGTGCCTACTGGAAATGTGATGTATTGTCCTGGTAATTTTTATATTTACTGTCTGATACCTCCCGTTCTATGCAATGCACGTTTCTGTACAGAATAATATCTTAGAGTACTTTTTTTATATTAAATATTTCGAGAACAATGTATTGAGTATAAATATTGTAATGAAATAACCGGTCAGTAAAAAAACAAAAGGAATCAAGATGGTAGCAAAAAAGGCATTTGACGATAAAATGTTGCATCATTTAAAGGTAGGTCAAGTTTTGACCTATTGACAATGAGTTCTTCCAAACATTGATAAGCAATAGGATCAGCATTTAAATGAAATTTATTCGCAATTAATTCACGACGAGTGAGCAACATTGGCAAATCAACTGTGCCAAACACACAAATACCACGAATAATACGTCCATAACAATTTCGTTCACCCCAATTGACAAATCGAGCTGTCCAATTGGTTGGATCACTTTTTGCTTAAATAAATCAAAACAATTTGATAAAGAAAAAACTGCAATCAATTAATTATTTTTACCTTTATAACCTCCTGGGGTATGCAAATGCGTATTGTAATTTAATGTTGCCCAATAATGTTCGTCGGGGCTATAAGTATCGCGAGACCAATCTAAGAGTTCTTTTGCTATAGGGCTTGTATATACAAATTCAATGAATGCCCGTGAAAAAGCACCTTGAAAAAAGAAACAAAATATGCGTTAAATGAATAGAAATCTATATTTTACCATAAGCAGATCCTTTGACAATTTCAACATTGCCCGGCGGTGATTTCTTTTTTTCATTTGTTTTTCTCAAACGTGGAACTTGCTGTTCATTGCCGACATTTTTATCGTCGATTTGCCAAACATATTCAGTTCGATGAATATTTCTCGATTTCCAGCGTCCTTCAATATCATTATAACCACGATAGATCGATAGAATTTTAACTAATTCACTGTTTGTTTTCAATGGCAATTCTGAATTAGCAACATTTAGTAAATATTTCCACGATGGATATTTAATTAAATCTTGCATGCAATTTAAATCAGCTTGTAAACGTGAAAATGTTGCATATAAAACTTTCTCTTGTTTACTTGCAAGAATAATATTATCGAAACATTGTGCAATCGATTTCACGGCTTGAAGAACCTGTGGTGATGCATCATTATCAACGTGAACACAATAGAAATTTTGTGGCCGATAAATAACACGTAATAAACGTTCGAATTGTTCAACATTTTCGTACATCAAAATACTAAACGCTAATGGAAATTGTCGATTAACATTTGTATCTTCTTGATGAAATTTTTCGTTGAATCGTTCGGAACGATAGAATTGACATTGATCTTTTGTAATATTATATTTTTCGTCCGATAATGGATATTTTAAATCGGACATAAGTGCAAGAGCATGCTTCAATTCATCAGGATCACTTTCGTATAAATTCTGACATGCAACTGGATATAAATATGGTTGTAAATGATTGAAATATTTTTTGGTTGAATCAGGTTTTCGACTGAATTTTTCTGTTAGAATTTTTATTCGAGGAAGATCTATATCCGATGAAACATTCTCATATCCTTTGAGAAATGTTAAATGAATAAATTCAAGAATAAAAAATATACATAGAAAAAATATACAATTGTTTCTCAATAAACGACGGTTCACTGTGAACTGCATTGGCCATACTCTAAATCGTTAATAATTTTTCTATCTGCAACATAAAACAAGAGAGAAAAAAAAACGCATTTATTTCTAAGCTCTTTTTAAAAAAACAGTCTACTCAGTGCATATATGAGGAAGGCAAATAAAGGTCTCCGCCAATTTTCTTTCTTTCTTTCTTCCTTTTTTCTGCTTTCTTTTTCTCGTTCTCACCTTACTCCATAACTATTCATTCCCTCTCTGTCAGTACCTTTTTCTTTTCATGTTCTCTTTCTTTTCAGTTCTGCATTTACTTTACTCGAAGAGTTGTCATAGATCAGTCATTCGCATGGTTCAATTGAACTATTAAGGCAAACAAAAATTTTCTTTCTCTGCAACCTAAAAAATGCTTACATGTGTATGTACCGTAATAATCTGATCATCGATAGTATTTCAAAGAAGAGAAAAAAGTTAAATTTACAGTCTG
>ERZ778027.159-NODE-159-length-202189-cov-11.328159_pt1 | contig 202189 bp, 254 predicted proteins | sample MGYA00375757_ERZ778027 | MGnify/ENA primary metagenome ERZ778027 (study PRJEB29350, sample SAMN05389817) | bioreactor metagenome | isolation source: Ammonium sulfate bioreactor | place: South Africa: University of Cape Town | collected 2014-02-18 ...
GGGGGGACCGAGATAAGTGTTCAAAGCGGAGGTGTTCACTTTATAGAGGTGTTCATTAAGGGAGGTTTTACTGTATAGATATCGACGAGGGACATTGGGAGAAAAGAGAAACAGGAGATTTTTCTTCGAGCTTATTTTCCAGTCTCTTTTGCTTTGTCACCCTATTCTACTATGCATTACAGCAAGTGTGTCAATAGTACAACACTCGTTGTTATAGTTATGTATAACAAAACATACTCTTTTAGATTTCTTCGAGTTTTTCTTTCTATTTGACATTCTATCATCATGCTTTTCCTCTTCATCATCTTCAGTTTTTAATTTGAGTATGCTTATTCATTCTTCTAGATCATCGTTACTAATGCAATATACTTCTCAACAGCAATCACATACTTATTTTACTCCAATTCAAACGCCATCATCATCATCATCATCAATACAATGTGCAACTATCTATTCGCCACCACCATCATCAGCATTAGATAGAAAACAAGAAATTTATTCATCGATTCGATTAACACCTCTTCAACCGTCGACAACTTCATCGTATATGTCACCTATTGAATCACCGACAAACTTTATGTCGCGAAATTCCGCATCGTCATCGTCGTCCGATCTCAAAGAACTGGACGTGTTGAAATTATTCGTCGGACAAATACCTCGACATCTCGAAGAAAACGATCTTCGACCAATATTCGAAGAATTCGGACCTATTTACGAATTAACCGTACTTAAAGACAGATTTACTGGCATACATCGTGGTAAGGAAATAAATTAATAAAAAAAAAACTGATTTTCTTCCATATCAATGTCTACAGGCTACATATTATTCTTTCTATTTAATCAAGTAAAATACATAATATATTTCCGGTTTTATATGACTGTTACAGAGCAACACAAAAAAAAACCTGAGAAAACCGACAAGCAGCCAGCATGAGTGTGAAATACATGTTCATATATTCATTTGACAAGATGAATGCGTATACGAATGAAATAATCGATTGATTCTGCTTTAAGATTATCGGTCGCGTGTGTTGCGGCCATCTGTCCGAGAGAATTCGATGAATTGTCAACATGCTGTTCGATTGTGATTTCTTTTTCTTTTTCGTTCGTTGTGTGGTCAATCAGAAAAAGAAATTCTATATTCCATCGTTTCCTCTTGACAATTCTCTCTCCTAATAGCATTGCTTTCCTCTTACCGTGCGCTAGTAGCGACCGTCGACGGCCAACGGCAATAAAACGATATTAATAATCATTCGATTCTTTTTCTTTGACAGATGGTCAACTCTTATAAAAAAATCTATATATAAAACGCGAAAGTAGCAAACGTTCGTGCGCGTTCTCTCTCTCTCTCTCTATTCATTCACTTTTTACAGTTTCATCATGTTGGTTGATACACTCAATGGTAAGCTCAACAGATGTCATATTATTCTTTTTTGCAAATAAGTTGAACAAAATCTTTAAATCTGGTTTATTTCTAGGTTGTGCTTTTCTCACCTATTGTCATCGAGATTCAGCAGTTCAAGCTCAAGAAGCTCTACATGAACGACGAACATTGCCAGGCGTAAGTTATGTTTTCCTAGATGTCGGCAGTCTAACATTTGAAAATCGGGAAAAAAAGACATAGACACACAAATTTCTGTTCAAGAATAACATGGCGTTTTTTTTAGTTTTGATTTACCCCATTTGAAAATTCTTAGTAAAAATAAAATGTGCGAGACTTTCTTTTTTTACAGTTAATGATAATTACGATTGACAGTTGTTTCATTTTTCGATATACCTAAGGGATTCACACAATAGGCTAATGCAGTGATTTGTATTTATAGAATTTCGAATGATAATTATAAGACTCATTTTTCTTGTCGATGATTTTTTTGAGTTAGATATGTAAGCATGTGTAGTTCATCTCTTGTTGCGTTTTCTTCATACAATAGACGTATGCTACTGTTTCCGATTCGCACAATGAACATGCTTTTCCTTTTTATCAATAGCACGCGACAGACGAGATTTTTTCTTCTTCACATCGTCTTTTTTTTTCCTTTTTGTTCGGCAAACTATTCGTAGATATATAGAAAAACGGCAGTAGTGTTACGAGTATTGAATCGATCCATCTTCTTTCTTTTTTTTGTTATTTGTCTGTGTGTGTGCGTGTGCGTGTTTGAGTATAGATTTAAACTTCGACTAGTTTACATCAGTTGGCAAATCGTATAAATACGTTATGAAAAGAAAATATTGCAACAAAAGTGATACATTCATATCTACTTTGGAATCGTAAGTTTAGCATTTGAGCACACGCACATTAACACAGACATATAGATTTAGATGAAGTCTTTCATTATTCTATTTGACATTTTTCTTCTTTTCTTCAACTCATTCATTATATCTATTTAGCTTCGATAATTATCTTTAGCATTCTTCTCTTTTTTTTCTCCTTTATTTCACTCGAACTTCGACTAAGTTAGATTGTCATTGTATGGCACGTGTCGATTTTCCTCTTGAATGCAGCTTTGAACTAAACCGTCATTATTATGAGTATACAATTACTATTGTTCAAGTGAGAGAAAGATATACAGATGTTCGAATATTAAAAAAAGAAAGAAAGAAAGAAAGAGGAGATGTCGGCAAGCATGTCATATTCTATGTCCTATCGTGACAAAACGTCAAACGAACGAAGAACAAAAAACGGAAATCGCCTCTGGCGAATTCGAATGACGAGATGTGTGTGTGTACTGCCACAAAAAGCAGCACAAGCAAACATGACAAAAAAAAGAAAAAGAAGAAGAACGAGATGATGAATTGAGAAGGAAAAGGCACCGATGCATATACATATCATACGATTGCGTGCTTGCCAATTAATTTTCGAGCAGACAAGAACGTTCAGAATACTCCACCCATCATTGAAACGGAAGTGCTAGACCACCCACTGTATAGTTTTCTCATCCCGATTACTAATTATGTAGCTCAGGAGAAGCTGACAGAGAGGATTAGAGAATGCAAGAATGAATGAGAAATGAAATGAAGAAGAAGAAAAAAGAATAAGACAGCTAAGAATGGAAAAAGAAAATTGAACTACGTAGTTGTGTATAATGAATCAAATTCGCGTACACACAAACAATTTTATTTAGACGTATTAGCATAAGATCAAACTTGAATTTCTTTTGTATTCAAAGAAAATTAATGTGTTGCATTATTTTTAGATGAGTCGTCCTATTCAAGTCAAGCCAGCTGATAGCGAATCACGAACAGGTAATTTACTCAGTCTAAAGGTTTCTATTGGTCAAAAATAGATTAAAGAAGAACAACAAAAAAAAATGCACTCATACTATATTCTGTTCTTCATATCTACTCAATGGCTTATCTCTATTCGTTGATTAATATCAGTCTATTTCATGACTGTCTTAAAAGAAAATTATTATTAACAAAACTAAAACATACACACACATACAACAAGAAAAAACGAGAAAAGCAAAATTTAATATTTATTATCATATTTTCTATTGACACGACATGTTTCCCTTTCTCTTTTGCTCTCTAACTAAACGCTTGATTTTTTTAATAGCAGATAACACTTTGAATTTACTAGAGAAAAAGAAAAAAAGGAAATTAACAATCTATTGTTAGCGACAGAAAGCGGATGTGACGCATCAACAGTGCAAGTATAGTCAAGACTTGAACATTGAAAAATGCCGAAGGAAATAAATAAAAGAGCCAAATCTCTCAACGTCTGTTCTTTTCGTTTATTCGCTCCTTCTTCTTCTTCTACATGATCATCTGTTCTTGCTGTTGTTGATTTTTTTTTGAAATAATGACAAGTACCTATCTATCTGACTTTAGTGTTAGCATCAGCAACAATAAACACACATGTGAGTTAGTTATAAACAAAAAATTATATTTTATATATTAATTGTTGTTGATTTTTTTATTCAATGGTGGTGAATAGTGCCTATGTCGTTGCTGGTCTCGCTCTTTTTCTTTCATTCAATGGTGTAACGTTCAATCGTTGTGCTGGTTTTTGTCTCAGTCTATAATCGATGTGCTCTCGGCGTCGTCATTGTCAATAGGCACATATATCTTCTCGTTTTTATTTTTATTTTCTCATCATTATCTTTTTTTTTCATAATCTTGTCTCTGTCATTTTCATCATACACATAAACACTTCAGGTTAATTGCAATGTTGAGAAAAAAAAGAGAATAGAAAATCTTTTTCTTTCTCTCTCTCTCTCTCTATTTTTTTCTCTCTATAGAAGAAGAGCTGAGAGAAAGCAAATTGTCCAATCCGTATAGAAGAATGAACGAGAGCAGCATCCTCTTCTTCTTCTTCTTCTTTTTTTTTGTTCGTCTGACAGACATATAAAAAAGAGCCTAATAAGATTTCCCATCGACGATAGAAACTTGACCCGAGAATAGAGAGAAAAAGAAGCGCAGTAAGACAGCTAGGTAGTCGCGAGAACGAGAGAGAAAAAAATAGAGAGTGACTACTTTTTCCGGTCGACAAAAAAAAAGCGAAGAAGAAGAAGAAGAAGAAAAAGAGAAGTAGACGTTAGGGATTTCCGAGCGAAGCAACAAAAAAAAAGAAAAAAAAGAAGAAGAAGAAAATTTCTTTCTTTTTTTACATCTTCATCAGTATTCTCTTTCGATTCCATATAACACACACTATATTCATGATGGTGACAGCTTCAAACCAGACTCAACCACAATACTCTACATCTATTAATCGAGTACGAAATCTAGGTGAGAAATTAATTCATTTGGTTTTCTATTTTAATCTAAGTTCATGCATACATATGTGTATGTTCGATAAATGACAGATGTTTCTTTTTTAAATGTATATAGAAGAGAAAACAAAAGAAATTTTTTTCTCATTCGAATATTTATTTTATTTGTTTGTTTGTTTCTTGTTTTATGTAGAAGATCGCAAATTATTCGTTGGCATGTTGAACAAACAAATGACCGAAGAAAATGTTCGAACTATTTTCGAACCATACGGAGCTATTGAAGAATGTACAATTCTACGTGGACCTAGTGGTGATAGTAAAGGCTGTGCATTTGTGAAATTTTCTACACATACCGAAGCTCAACAAGCCATACAAAATGTTCATGGAAGTCAAACATTTCCGGGTGCATCGTCATCGATTGTTGTTAAATTTGCTGATACAGAAAAAGAACGACAATTACGACGTATGCAACAATTGGCTGGTCCACTTGGACTTCTTTCGAATCCACTTGTACTTCAACAAATCGCCGCCAATTTAAACTATCAAGGTTATACACAAATTCAACAACAAGCTCTTTTAGCATCGTCAACAGGCGCTCATCAAACAGCCTATACAACAATTCCAGTTTTGACAACATCAGGTCAACAAATGAGTAACGGAACTATGACACCATCGACAGGTAAACATTTTATTAAATGAAAAAATTTGAAAAGAAAAACATGAAATTATTTTGCCATAGGTGATTGTGACAATATGGACTTTTCGAATTATACTTTAGTCAATGCATCTCCTGTTAATAATGGTCCAGCAACGATCTATCAAACAACAGTACCAACATCAAATGGTCAACCAACAGATTTATTTACATCAGGAATGCAATATTCAAGTATGAAATCAACTTTTGACAACGAAACAAAAGAGAATTTAATATTTTTTTTTTAATTCAAATAGCAATGGTTGCTCCAACAATTGATACAGCTACTGGTCTGCAAATCCAACCAGCTACAGCGTACACGGCCTTACCAGCTCAATATCCAATATACGCTCCGACAGCTATTTATTCTCATTTGCCAACAACAACTTTAATTCCAAGTGCATTAGCATCACCTGGCAAAGAAGGTGAGAAAAAACGCATTTTAATCATCTTCGAACGATATTTGACGCTCTATTTTTCTCTAGCTCTACCACAATTCTTCGGGCCTGACGGTTGTAATCTATTTATCTATCATTTACCACAAGAATTCGGCGATTCAGAACTTGCATCAATGTTCATGCCATTTGGCAATGTTATTTCGGCGAAAGTCTATGTTGACCGTGCCACAAATCAATCCAAATGTTTTGGTAATTATATTGCGATGATTTCTTTTTTTTTTTGTTTATTAATCTTTTTTTTGTCCTTCAAGGCTTTGTCTCTTATGATAATCCTCAATGTGCTCAACAAGGTAATAAAATCTATTTTGAGTCGTGTTTTTTTTAATTAATATCTAATTTCTCTTCTTTTAGCCATACAATCGATGAATGGATTTCAAATTGGTATGAAACGTTTAAAAGTTCAATTAAAACGTCCAAAAGATTTGGCTAAACCGTATTAACATCGTATTCATCTCGACACACAGTGTATTTTCTAGTCATGTACAATGATAACAACGAAAACAAGAGTGCGTTTATGTGTGTCCTAGTCAAAACATTCTCACAGACTTAATTTTCATTTTCAAATCCTTTTTTCTTTCTTTCTTTTTTCTTTTTTCTCGATAGTCATGATATGTTCTCATCTATTTATTCGAATTTAGACAGTCATTCATTCATTCATTCGTTCATTCCTTTTTTAATTGTTGCGTTAAGACTTTTTTTTTGTTTATTTTGGACAAAACTTCATAATTTCCATAACGGATCTTTTTTTTCTTAAAACATTTATTATGAATATTATTTGACTTATTTACTCGCTCTTTTTTTTGCTGCTGCCGCCGCCACTCGCTGCTGCTTGTTAATTTCTTTTTATTTCTCTCATGTTAATTTTTTTTCTCTGCAAGGCTCATCAAGCCTTATATCTTCCTAGTTTACTCTTTTGAAAATAAAATCAAAATTAAGATTTTTTTTCTTTGATTTTACTAGATAAAATAAACTGAAATTAAACATTTTTAAAAGTTTGATTTTCATAGGCATTTAACGAGGACGACCGAGATTCGAGTTGAGAACCATGGTGACGAGATGTTAGTTCTAACGATGATGAATCTTCATGATTGAGTAGATTTAAATTCGGTTCACTGCGAATTAATGGCAATAGTGGTGCGTCTTTATGTTGAGCACGACGTTGATCGTATTTAGCCTAGAGAAAGAAGAAGAAGAAGGAAAAAACGAGGTGTTTAATTATTGAAAAAGCACTTTGCTTCTTTTTTTTTGCTTCATTCATCTATTATATTCAGTAAAGTGCGTAATAAGAATACTTTATGCAAAGATGAAACAAAATAAAAATGAAATTCTAATTCATTCTACAAAGTCTTAGTACACCGGAAATAATTTCAAATCGACGAACTTTTTAATAAAAGACTTTATTTGTAAGTTATTTACTTTATTATAGAGTATAACGCCAACGACAGCCAATGCCATACCGAATACATTTGTTAAAGTCACACGATTTTTTAAAATAATTAATGATGTACTAATAACAAATATACGTTTTGAACTATTGGCTATACTATACGATAATGGTGATACAAGTGAAATCATCGTAAATGCAACAACATTATGAATATAGTTAAGTATACCATCGAGAAATAAATAGAGTATTATTCGACTAGCTAATTTTATTTTATGCTAAATTATGAACGAAGGTTTTTTTTCTTTGGAAAGAAAATTTCTATTTGAACAACTCACATATTTTTCATTGTAGTAGATATCAATACCATCGTAGAGAAACCAAAAAGGAATAAATAGACAACAACCAATTTTAGCTAAGAGTGAAAGAAGGAATATATGATGAATAGCAATGTCTTTCAATGACTATATGAATAAACAGAAAATAGATTTTATATTTGAGATAAAAAAAGAAAATGTTCAACGAACTTTTTTAGAATAAATATTTTGTAGTGCAAATCCAAATGTTGATATAAGTGCACTGATTAACCCCATCATATTAAATGATATTTCAGTTACTGTTGCAATAATAACACCGATCATAATCGGTAGAAGTGAAATATAAACAGGTATCGTTTGTTTTTCATGAAGAATTAACCGAGATAGAAATCTAATGAACGAACAGAACAGAAGACAAGAAAAATTTATTATTTATCGTTATTGTTAACAAATAATTACACAGTAAATAATGGCATTGTAGCTTTGATTGTATGTGCATAGGATATAGGAATTTTCCAGAGACTAATATGAGATGATAATTGTGCGAGAAATTTACCGATTGCTAATGGTACAATGATTTTAAAATAATAAATTCGATTTTGATAGAGATATTCAGGTTGTGGAACTTTCCAAAATCTAAATAATTCAAGAATTAATTTACTGAAATAAAACTAAGGACTTTTTCTTTCTACCGAATCAATGGAATACAAAGAATCCATATGCTCAATAGTTGAACTAATGTAACTGTTAATGGGAAAGGAAAGACTTCTAATAACTCTTTAACAATAACATTGCCAATTGCAGACGAGGCTATGAATTGAAAATGCTTCGTGGCTTTTTTTTTTGTTCTTTATTAATTTAGTAATTACTCACTATACCAAACAAAACATAACGAACCGATTTGTAAGCATTCGAATAGAAATGAATCACGACGTAAATGAAACATGATTTTACAGACAAGATAACGTTTTAATTTTTAACATTCATTATTCTGTGGCTTTCGTGGTCTAAAAGACGAAAGATAGAATATTATATTAAAATCGGACATCCTTGAGTTATTTTGTATAATAGCAATAGGCAAGGAAAAAAAACGGGAACAAGATACCGTACAGAAAGGTCGGTATATAAGAAAGTATAAATATACGTATATGAGTAGTACATGACTTGCGTTTTCGTTTTTTTTCTCTCTTTTTGTAATCATGTTCGTTTTTGTCGAAAAAATGGTCTTGACGTTCTATGGTTGGTATTTTGTGAGTCAATTACAACAGATGTCGTTTAGTTAAGACGAAAAAAATCGTATTAATTAGATAAATCGAAAATCTTTCAATGAATTTATTCGAAAATTGATTTATTTTTGTAACAGAAATACTTTTAATGCTTGAAATTCTATTTCAATATTGGATTCTTTCGTTTTTAAATCAATAAAAATCGTTCATTTGCATGTTCAATGACGCCATCTGTAACAGAAATTTCTGTTTGATTGCTTGTCGATCAAATAAAAATCTGGTCAATCTTATACACACACATGCACACAGACAGACAGACATATTTATCTTATCGCATAATTCGTGAAACGTGATTTTGAGAAATGGATATGAGTGGAAATTACAATAATGCATTTCAGCCACCGTTGATGGCCTATCCATTTCCAATGCATAATCAAGCATTATTTGAACAACCGTACTTACCACCTCCTATGCCCACACAATATCCTAATCCGAGAGCACTAGTAGATATTGTTTGTTTTGATTTTGATGATGATTTTTATTTGAAAATGAAACATATAGATTGCGACACCGAAACCGGAAAAACGTAAACAGGAACCATTGACTTGTGATGCATGTGGTATTGAAGTTAATTCTCAACAAATGATGGATGCACATATTCGAGGACAGAAACATATTAAAAAAATGAAACTTAAAGTAAAATTTTCTTTTGCAAGTGTTTCACTCATTTTTTTTTCTGAATTTTCTTTCTCATAGGCAGTTACAGCTTCAACGACATCAATCGAAACACCGACTCTCGAACAGCAAAACATACAAGTGTCTACAGTTCCTGAACCAATCGTAGCACCAGTTGAACAAACTTCAGCTCCATCGACTGTAAATAAATCCACAACATCCAACGATAAAAGTGTCTTACAATCATTAAATGAATTAGCTAAATTCAATAAAGTCAATATTAATTAGATAATATTTACAATATATATAGTATCAATCGTTTTCATTTAGGTTATTTCAAAATATGATTTAACCAAAGAAACAGGTCCAGCACATAATAAAACCTTTGAAGTTCAATTGACACTTGGAAATGAAATCTATCATGGTATAGGTACAAGTATAAAACGTGCCCAACAAGTTGGTAAGTTTATTCGAAAGTTTTTTTTCTTTTCAATCGAAAGTTTTTCTTTCCTAGCTGCTGAACAAGCTCTATCAATGACTAATTTACGAAAGCCTGAATCAACAACTCGAGCTTCTCGTAATAATCATCCTCAACGTATTAATCCTCCTCGTGAAAGTATGTTTTAACACACACATAAAACAGAAAGTCTTCATTTGTCGCAATAATCTTTGTTATTTCTATGTTGAAAAATTGCTTTTATAGTTGCAGGATGATTGATTTCTACTGGTTTTCCAATTTATACGAACGCAAGCTCGTTCGCTTTCTTTTTTTTTCGATAAATCGAATTGACTAGAGATTTACATAGAGAACGAGAGTTTTATTTTCATCTCACGAATCGAACATATCTATAGAATTCATTTGAAAAAAAAGAAATAGAAAAAGCATCTTAGAAAAAGAAACCTAAAAATTTCTGACTACGGTAAGTGCGCATCTCAAATAAGCAAAAAAATTGAATTCTTAATAAATCTGAATATGCTTTCATTTGTAATTATTATTGATTGTTTTTAGCTGTGGTAGCAGCACCACCACTACAACCACCAATTCGTTCACAATATGCTCCAATGTCATCGTCAATTCGACCGAAAACTTCATCGATTTCACGTGATCAATTTTTTCATACAAAAAACAACGAATTAACTGATGATAGTCTCATTATTTCTCAATTACAAACATTGGTCGATGATATCGAACGAGCTTTGAAAACTGTCTCGGATAAAATCATGGAACAATGTAAACAACAAAATCTTATGGTCATTCCACGTTTACCTGACAATGTTAAATTAAATAACAACGAACAAGATAATGAAGATCCAACTGAATCATTTCGGTAGAGAACCTCCAGAATACTTTTTCATTCAATTAAAAATAAATTCATTTTTAGAATGCTCAAAGGTGCAATGAAAGTTTCGACATTAGCCATGCGTTTATTCTATAAATATGATCGTGAATATTTTCTCGTACTTATTTGTGCTAATAAACCGACAAGTACATTATTAAATGAAATATCACAAGAATTAACAATTGGTCTAAATGCTCAAGCCATAGCTGCACTTCAATTAGATTCGAATAATGAAGAAGTGAAACCGATTACATATGAAATTGAAACGAATATTTCCGAAGCATATTTAACTGTTCAATGTAGTCTCTTGCCAACATATAAAATGAAAATCTTGTTAACCTCACCTGTTTTTCGAACGGAAAATTTCTTGAATATCGATGAAACTAAAAGTGAACAAATAGCACAATTAAATCCCGATCCTGACGATATGTTAAATAAAGACAAATGTCTCGAAGCTGCAGCCGAAATACGTATGCTGTTTCGTTATTTGAATCAAACACACACACATAAAACTTGTTTTTCTTTCTAAAGGTCATTCAAATTGGTTTACACGTTGTATGATGGACAATCCAACGAATACGATTGTCATTCGTCTTCTACGTCATTTACAATATCAACAAACACCATTGAAATATTTCAATTTCTGGTGTTTAACATTACTTGTTAAGAAATGTCAAACTCAACCGATTCATTCGACTGCACAATTGTTTCGTTTAGTTTTTGCTTATTTAAGTAGTGGCATACTTTTAGAAAATCAATTGATATCGACTATCGTCGATCCATGTGAAAAGGATCTTGTTGATGCAGCGGCTTATCTATCGACAAAACAACGTTTAGATATAACGAACTATGCAAATTCTATTCTTCGTTTGATTGCTTTTGACAAATATGAAACAATTTTTGATGAACAACACAGTAAACAAATAAAAACTGAAATCTAACGTGAAAGACATTTTGCGCATGTGTATGTGTTTCATATATAATAAAATTTACGAAACGGACAGTGTGTGCGTATATACGTATGTACCACTTCTATGATAAAATCATGTTAGACAAGAGAAAAATAATAATTGCAATGAAATAGGATCAACTTTATTATATTTCAAATTAAATCATAACCAAAATGGAAATGATTTAGCAAAAAAAAGAATAAAGTAGAATAACTTAAAACAATAAATACTATCAATGAAATAAACTAACTGAAGCAAAAAGATGAAGAAGCTTGATAGATAGTGTTGGAACTAAGAACTTCTTTGATCTATTGTGTAGCTATGAGATGTTTAATAACTGGCAGATGATGATTCAGCACTGTATGATGATGATTGGAATGATGCACCACCACCAGCAGCACCGCCGCCACCAGCTAAAGAAAAGAAAATAATTCAATGAATGAAACAAAACTGATGAAAACATACCAAGGAAGTTGCTGAATTCACCTTGATCGAGGGTACCATCTTGGTTGGTGTCAGCAGCAGCAAAAGCAGATTCAGCACCACCAGCAGCACCATAACCACCAGATGAGAAGCTTGATGATTCGAATGATGATGATGAACCGTATCCACCAGCTTGACCAGCTTCGAATCCAGCACCACCAGCAAATCCAGCACCACCGGCAAATCCAGCGCTAGCAGCATCGAAACCTGCACTAGCATCTACACCAGATGAAAAACCAAATGATGATGAGCTTGCGCTGAAACTGGCACCAGCAGGTGGTGACTAGAACAAAAATCGAATTGAATGTATTGAAATGAGAGAGAGAGAGAAAGAACATACGATATCTTCGACGACACCAGCGGCACGAGCTTGTTGAACGAGTGTGCTGGCTTCGAGGAGTGAAGCTCCGTATTGTTGGATATAAGCTTGTGGGTTAGCTTGAGTGACACCGAGTCGTTGGAATTGACGGACAATACGAACTTGAACTGGTTCATATTGGATGATGACGTTACGTGGAGCAGCATAAGCTTGAGCAGCAGCAGCACGTTGAACGATTGTTTTTCGTTTAGCTTGAGCACCATATGGAACCCATCGTTCGATGATAATGTCACCTATATACGATTATATTCAAACGATGAAGAGAACTAAGACATACGAGTTCTTACGTGGTCGTGGTGGAAGGGGTGGAAGACGTTCGATGATGACCGATCGTGGTGGAACAGGGAGAGCGGCCAATCTTCGGATGACTGTTTGTGAAGCGACCGAAGCTGGTGGTTGTGGTGGTCGTTCACGGAGAACGAGTGGGGGTGGTTGTGGAAGAGGTGGAGCTTGTTGACGAATACGAAGAGGTGGTGGTGGGGGTGGTTGAGGTGGACGAACTTCTTTGATGATGAGTGGCTACAATGTGTAGACAAATCGTGAGAAATATTTTCAAAACGAAATGATGAGAGAATACTTACGCCTGGGGGTGGTACTGGTGGTGGTTGAAGGAATCGAACTCGAATGTTTTGTGTATAAGTTTGAACACCACCAACAGCAGCACGACGGATGATTTGTGGGTTTCGGTCAATGAAGAGACCTTGAGCATCGGTAGCATATTGTTGAACTTGTGTTGTTGATGATTCGTATGAGCTTGTGTTGACACCTCCAGCTGAAACGAGAGCAGCATCAGCACCACTTGAGAATGAAGCAGATGAAGCTTCATATCCGCTTGCACTAGCACCACCGCCAGCAGCGAAAGAAGCAGCATCATAACCACCAGCGAGACCGCTGCCTGATGATGAAGCTTGATATGATGAAGATTCGTAGCTTGAACCTCCAGCAGCACCGAGATTTTGTCCTTGAAATCAAAATATCGATGATTAGTTATCAATTTTTCACTCAAATTGAAGAGAACCTACCGAGGAAGTTACGGAATTCGTTGAGGTCTACTCGACCGTCGTTGTTGGCATCAGCTTGGTTGAAAGCTGATTCAGCACTACCACCAGCAGCACCGCCACTGCTTGATGAGTATGACGAGGATTCGTATGAATAGTTGGCCATTGCACCTGTTCACTAAAGTACGATTGAAGTGATGCAAAACTACTGATAGATGCCGATTTATATAGGCCTAACTGTTCATGCATGACTAACCAAAGACAAGTAGACAGAAGGAGAATGAGAGGAGGACAGAGAGAGAGAAAGAGAGAAAGGATGATGCATGAAATGAATGTCTGTTTAGCTAGTTTTTCATGGTCGAATCTTTTCGATAAGACAATGAATAGCTCATAAAAGAAGAAATAAAAGGAGAGAGAAAGAGAGAGAGCGCAGGGGAAACAGATGATTTGATACGAGCACCCAATCGTAGCTATAATCTTTGAAAGACCTTCATCACTGGATAAAAACAACAAGATTATAATCGACTATTCTTTTTTTTTTGTCAATATAATCATTAATAACCGTGTAATATGAACAGCTGATAAACGGCATTCATCAATGAAAAGAGAGGGGAAAAAAGACGAAATATAGTTGGGACTCATATATGCTCGAGATAAATTTACATCAAAGCCATTTATGAATAAACACTAGGTATCTAATCGTCTTATTGACTTTTCAATGTCAAATTTTTAGTTATGACTGGTCTAATAATATCATATATATAATGTCCTTAATTTTATTTAAAAATAAACATTAACTTTTTAGGTAAATGAAAACGAACAGAAACATATATTTCTCTTTCGATTTGTAAATAATAAACAACCTTCGAATACTTTTTTTTTTAACAACATCAAGGATTTTCTACTTTGCCTTTTAATTTTATGTTGTTGTCTACATCAAATTAATAGTTCCTCTCCGTTGATAACTCATCTTGTTAATTAAACAAGTTACATATTTTCGGCTTTCAGGTTTTCTTTTTTCTTCTTCTTCTTCTCATTCCCCTCAACTTAATCACATCGATTACCTTGCAAATCAAGGATTTCGTCTTCGATAGATATCATGCCTAATAAACATTATTTTATAGAAAAATTTGTTTTTATTGATATAATAGGTTAACCTTAGAAGATGAAAAAAAAACGTAAAATCAATGTTAAAAAGAGAAAAAAAAGTGCGTGTATGTGTACACGAGCCAATTAATTAAAACGAAGCTCGTTAAAATAATCTAATAAACTAACAATACTCGTTTGATCACTCGTTGTTGTTCGAACGACACGTTGACGATCGGCACGTTCAAAATTCGATCGAACAAGTTCGTAATATTCACCATCGGAGAGAACTAATGATTGCATTTTCGTACAACGAATTCTATATTATGAAATAGAAAAAAAAAGAACGATAAGTAAAATCTAATCAATTTACCGAATATGATCAATAAATTTCGAACTATTCTCATTCCATCGTAAGGTTTCTTCGTCCCATTGAATTTCTAATCGTTCTAATTTTTGACATTCTTGTGCACAGGATTCGAGAATTTGATCGATATGAATACGTGTATTAATCTTCTTAAACCAACCATGTGACGTACCCATAACTAGAATTCTATTTTGTTTTATGAGGAAGAAATGCATATATATATATATATATAGAAATTCAATCGATTCGAGTTGATTTACTTGAGATTTTTCATGAATTTAATCGAATTCGTCCAAAATTGTTCTGTTACTTTCGAATTTCCCGCATAGGATACACCAAATAATTGTCGACCGTGACATTTAAAGAATGTAAGTACCGTTTCAAAGCTAAGATTAACTGTATTACTGATATCAATCGCACGGATACTAGTTAACTTCCCTTCGACAATTAACATATCGAGAACCTCAAAGATAGAAGGGAAAAAACAACAAACCATTACGATCAATAAAACAAAACTAAAGTTCTGTCTACTTTATCAGTAAAACCATCACAGTATGGTACAGCCAAATATGTTAATCGAGGCAACCGTGAAAATATATTCAATAGACAATCTTCTGTTAATTCAGTCGATGATATATCTAATTCATGAACGGATGATGTTTCCCAATCAGCTGCTAACATAGCAGCATCCTCAATCGCTATTCAAAAAACAACATTCAACGTGTTTGTTTGTTTGTTTTTTTCTCTTCGTAATTTACCAGTATTTTGAAGAAGTAGACATTGTAATTTCTTACAACGTTGTAAGAGAATTTTAAAACTTGTTCCTTTAACTCGTGTGCAAAAATTTAACGATAAACATTCAAGATGAATACAACCGGATGCAATAGTTTCGATATGATTATCATCGACAAAAAATATACCGTACAAATTAATAACCTAGAGATCAAGGATATTTGTTTAATTAATTTTATATTTCACTCTTACGCGTAGATTCGGTGTCTGAGCTTTGATCTTACTGATATTTATCGTTTCATAAACTTCTTCTTCGGCTTCATTCGATTTTTCGATTGTTCCTAAGAAATTACAAACTAAAATCTATTTCACATTCAAAATATTCAATTCACCAATAACATGTAAAATTTCTAACGATGATAAATACGTATAAATTCGTCTCATAAAACCTTCGAGGAAGATGACTTCCGATAAGCAGATACAAAGCATTTTTAAATTACACGGAAATATATTTAAATCGTAGAAATCATGTAATTGCATTGCAGTTGAAAAGTCTAATGTTAAATATTTTAAATTTGGACATTTATTCGCTAATTCATGAAGAATATCAGCTGTGATTAATTCCATAGGTAATTCGATATATTGTAATGATGATGAAAAACGGTGGCCAATTAAAATGAGAAATTGATCGAGATTTTTCACATGTAAACCATGATATTCTGGCCGAAGAAAAACAGTTTTCCATAGTTTTGAATTTTGACTTAATAACCGCCAGAGACGACAAACACGCGCACAACGAATTAGTTCGCCATGTGGCAAATAGGCAAAGATTGATAGCAAGACCTTCTCTGGCAGAGCATTGATATCACGCTAGAAATACAGAAAACAAAAAATAGATTTCACTTCATCTTGATCGATATCGAATTTGATTTTCTCTGAAAATAGTTAATAATCACTTTGGGTGCGCGAATCGATAATTGTCGATCCATGGGCTTCATAGAATCGATTTATTCTGCTGAAGAAAATGACGAATGATAATTGAGATTATTAATGTACATAAAGTGATGTTATCAATATCTCAGTAGTTTATCTACTTTTGTTTCGAGATAGTTTAGCTCTTTGTACGTATGTCTGTATGTATGTATGTAAATGTATTTATGGAAGAAAAACGAGCAAGACGAGATTGTATTTATCCATAAAAAAAACGAAGAACAATGGACGTCTTGAGTCTAATGAATTACCTGCGTGTCTTTTGTGGGCAAACAGCTGGCTCGTTTCTTCGAGAGCTGAATTGTGCTACAATCCATTTTTTACAGTCAAATGAGATTATTAATGATCATATTGCTAGTTTTTCTTGTTTCTATATCTTTTTCAGATCTATTTTGTTTTCTTGCAAGTCGATATACAGATGGTCGTTTAGACCACACACACAAAAAAAAAGAAAGAAACTACTCTTGCTTCTCTATAGATTAGGAATTCTTATCTTTTTTTTTGGCTATCGATCTAATAGATTTTCCAATTGTAATAACAAGAATATTGGTATTTAGTTTAGGAATGGGCTCTTTCGACATAAAAGATTTTTCATCAACAACGCAAACAAAGACATACATTTGTATATAAATATTCAGTGGCATTTTCGTCGTCATTAATATTTCTATCCGATAGTCAGCAGCAAACATCTGTCATTGACATCGAAGAGAGACGATTTGACTTTGAAAGGGAGAAAATATCAAGTATGCGCTATTGCTTATTTTGGACACAAGTCAAACAACAAAACAAAATAGATAAATATTTTTAGATTGTTTTGTTTTGTTTTTAATAGAATAAAAGTGAAAGTGAATAAGAAAAACGCTTTGAAACAAAGAAATCTGTTTGTAACTCACTCGTAATCGACGACGTGATCGTTGAGTTCCATTGTGCATAACATCATCGTTGAGATCGTTTTCATCTTCACCATCAGTAGCTTTATGATCTAGTGCTTCATGTGCAATGATAGAGAAAGCAGCCGTTGGATTCGTCATTGTGAATCGACGTAAGTCCGTCATAATTACTATTTTCTCTCTCTCTCTCTCGTTCTCGTTTTCTCGGGTTTTTTTTTTGTCTACACTAAATCAATATCCATCCATCATTTGTTTATGTCTCAAGAGCACTAATTCATCTTTATTGAGTCCAACATTATTGAAAGCAGTCGCAAATAAATCTACGAGAAAATGAAGATATCAACATGCACAATCTATTTATCTATATTCTTATTTATCGTTTTCTTCGTCACGATGGATCACACAAGGGGTTTTCTATGTTTTTTCCTCTCGGCTGAGTAATAACACATACGCACACATGTCACTATGATGCTACTGCTGTGATATTTTATCAACACGTACAAATGTCGTATTAATATATAATAAGAAAATAAGGCGTATTACGAATAATTCTATGTGATTTATTCATGTTTATGAAAAAAGAACAAAAGAAACAAGTACGAATAATCCAATATCTGCAACCAAAAGAAAATAAATAAGAACCCTCATCCATCTTCATTATTTGCTTTTCTTCAAAAAAAAAACCAAAACTAATTATGTCGATGTAGTAGGCGTGTGATTTTTCGTTCCTGGTTTAAGAACATAATGTGAAGTTGGCAGAATTCGAGCGAGAAAATCGAGTTGATGTGTTTGAAACTGAAAAACAAATACAAATCAATTCGTTCATCGACCTTCAAATTTAACATACCGCTGGTCGATCAGGCATTGTTCGTCGTTGATAATCACTGCCGAATATAACTGTGTTCTCCGATAGAATTTCATTTGTTGTCAACGAACATTTCGCTCCAATCACACAGCCACTTGTCAATGTTACACTTCGACCCACATGTGCTTCAAATTAGACGAAAAAAAAACAATACTTTTCTATGAAAACTATTGTCTTCTGTACATACCTTTGCATTCGAGAACATTGTTATCACCTATTTTCAATGCTTCACAATCTATTCAAGAAAATATTGTCAAAAAAAGAAAAAAACGTTTGATTTTAAACTTACGTGAACCAACTTCGAAGACATTGTTGTTTCCAATAATCATCACAACTTGATTCATTTGATCTTTGTCTGAACCAGGTGGAAATCTAATCAATCGAAAATAAACATAGAATTGAAAATTTCAAAGGCCGATCATCAAACCGGTTTTCTATAACACATTGTTCTTCGATTAAATTTCCGTCGCCAATAAAAATCGGACCTGCTTCAGCAATAATACTTACACCAGGATGTATGATCGTTTTTGCTCCTTGAAAAAGAAAATTATTCGAAAACACAATTTTCAATGATATTCTCCTTTCAAACCAATGGATATTTCTCCGACTAGTTGAAGACGTTCTTCACAAACATGTGCACCTGGTGCAATCGTAACTGTGTAACTAGATTAACGAACTGAACAATGAGATTGACGAGTTTTTTAAATGGATCTCTTACGCAGAATTGATAGCTGGACACATTATTTGAGGGTGTTGTTTATTGAATCGATTTGAAAAGACGACGACAACTGTGGCAATCAATGATTCATCATCACTCGATAAACTAAACTGTATTGGATCTTTGTCTCTTCAGTGACATCTGTTATTCTTCGTTTTCTCCTTCTTTTTTTCTCTTTATTAATCTTTTAATGGAGAAATTCTCAAGCAACAAGTACATACAATTCCTTGAAACCAGATCAATATATGTTTACGTGCTGACATCTGCTGTTTTTTTTGCTCATACTAATTCTTATTGATGAAAGTTCTTTACGAATAGATATTCGACGAGCTCGACTTCTCTCTCACTAGTCTGAGAATAAATATTACGCTTAGTATCTGTAGAAAGTTTTTAGTTTGTCGATCCATTCACTCGAATGACAATATGGAATTCGATTTGTTTCTTAATAAATAAAAAAATCTAATGTCATTTTCGTTTTGAATTATCATTCACATAATTTAATATTCACTGACTATTTATCTAACAAGTAGATTACTTCGAACTACTACTTTAATACGCAGGGTTTCTTTCTCTCCTTTTCTTTTTTTTTTCAATTGCTTTCATCATTTTCTCAAGAGTTTCGACATCAAAATTATATGATTATGATTATTTCTTCTTCCTTCGATTCGGTCACACCATTTTCTCGTTGTTCTTTATTCACAAAAGAAGAAAAAAAAAAGAAATACTATTGATTAATAGAAGCACATTTCTTTTCCTAGATAATACTCAGAATGAAATTAAAAATATATTAAACTTCTCTTTCTCAAATGGCGTTTACTCTCACATATGGGCATGTTAATTAGTCATGTATCGTTACTTTCGTTCTCGTTGTATCGTACTTCGTCATCTTATTTTTTGGCTATTTGTAATTACAATCATTAAATTAACAACTATATTCTATTATGATCTGCAAACACAATCAATTGACAGTAGTTCATTAGCATTACCGTATGATGATACGCAATATTCGAGAAATCGAACGATTGATTCAATAAATACGAATCCTATTAATCGAACAGCAATTGAATTCAATCGTCGATTTGTCGAGAAGAAAAATGATGAACAATTCATGTTTAATAAACATTTATTTTCATCGACATACACACGTTATGTACTTCTTGTACAAGTTCATACACGTATTGTTTATTTGAAAAAATTCATCGAAATGTTACAACATGTTGACAAAATCAATCAAACTCTACTCATATTTAGTCATGATTTTATTGATTCGGATATAAATACACTTGTAACGAATATAACATTTGTTCCGGTAGAATATCTTCAGGATGTTGCTTATGGTTTTTGTTTAATCGATGTTGTTTCTGTCTAGGTGATGCAAATTTTCTATCCATATTCTCAGCAGTTGTATCCAGATGAATTTCCAGGTCTTGATCCGGATGATTGTCCACGTGATATGGCAAAATACAGGTGAATAATTGAGTTTATTTTCGATATATTTCTGTAAGCATAGTTAAAATTATCCTTGCAGACATTCGAAAAACTTTATCGAGAGAGAAAAGTATGATTTGTGTGTTTGTTAATAATACTAGTAACTAACTCGCACCTGTGTGAAATTGAGATTTATAATAATAGAACAGATAATTAAACTTGTCTCGGTTTCAGAGCTCTTGCAACTCGTTGTAAAAATGCACCGTATCCGGATAAATACGGTCACTATCGTGAAGTATCTATCGTACAAATAAAACATCATTGGTGGTGGAAGGTACGATGAATTGTTTTTCATAAATGAATTTCAATTGATAAATTGCTCTTTTAGCTTAATTTCGTGTTTAATTCAATAGAAATCCTACAAAATCGTTCAGATCTCTTATTGCTTTTACTTGAGGAAGACTTTTATTTGTCACCAGACGCTTTAGTTTTTCTACAGAAAATGGAACAAGACAAACCACGGTATGCAAAAAATGAAAATAAAAAACTAACATTGAACGAAATCGATTTTTGTTTTAGTCTTTGTCCGGAATGTTTATTTTATACATTAGGAAATCTCGAAAAAACTGGCAAACAATTCGAAAAGCTCGGTTCAAAAGTAATCAACTCAAATCTCTCATCAGAAGGAAACAAATTTGTCTCGATTATTTAGGTATCAATTGCCTATTGGCATGCAAGATATAATCTCGGCATGACAATCTCGTATTCTCTCTGGAAATCGCTTGTTAAATATGCAGAAGAATTCTGTAATGTTGATGATTACAATTGGGATTGGTCGTTGGTTTATCTTGCTCAACAACGTTTCAATTTTCCTCGTGTCATGTGGTCAAGTGCGACGCGAGTTATTCATCTTGGTTCTTGGTAAAAACGAAAACTATTGATGATTTGATTTTTTCTTTTGTTTGTTTAGTGGTACTCATCATAAGAAAACTTGTTCAAGTGAATCAGATATCGCTCGTTGGACAGAAACTGATAAATTCTTTGAAAATAATAAGAAATTTCTGTTTCCAAATCAATCTCTAACAGTACATCTCAAATACGAAGCTCGACGACCAGTCAAACAGACGAATGGCGGTTGGTCGGATCTACGCGATCGACAATTATGTCTATCATTTGCATTGAAAAATTCCAAAGATTTATCTCAAATAAATCTGAAAACTTAACTTATTATTGTTTTGTTTATTTTTTCTGTTTGTTTGTTTGTTTGTTTTTTTTTTGTGAATTTATAAGCTCTAAAAACCGAAGAAAAAACACACACACACTCATTTTAGATACGAAAAAGAAAAAAAGCAAGATGAATTCGATTCTCCGTCGAACTTCTTCGTCAATATTCATGAGACATGTAAACATATACGACTTTTTTTTTCTTATTTCATTTGAATTGATATGCGTGTATACCTAAAAGTATAGGTGCCCTTTGATCTTTATCAAACTCAATGTTTGACTTCAGTTCGTTCTGTTCGTTCGTCGACTACGCGCGCAACAATGACATCGACAAGTCAACAAACGGATTTGCCGAAGTTCGAAGACAATAAATCACACGATTTACTTGCACATTAAAACCGTTCTCTTTGCAATAGATTACCCGTTCCGACTTTAGCTGAAACAGCAAAAAAATATCTGCGTACAGTCGCACCTTTACTCAACAACGACGAATTCAATGAAACCAAAAAAGTTTGTTTTCAATTCGAATCAAAATCAGAGAATTTTTTTCCCTAAAAATCAGATTGTTGAGCGATTTCAAGAAGAAAGTAAACCATTACAAGATTTATTATTAAAACGTGCACAAACTCATGACAATTGGGTAGACGAACGAACGAGTATTTTCTTTTCTTTTGTAAGTACGCATTTTACTTTGTAGTTATCACAATGGTGGCTTGATAAAATTTATCTTGAATGGCGTTCGAATTTGCCGATATTCTACAATCCTGCTCTTCTATTTCCTCGACAAACTTATCGTGATTTCGATGGACAAGTACAATTTGCAGCTAATTTTATTCATGGAGTTCTACGTTTTCGAACATTAATCGATGAGTAAATATCGATCTGACATTTATCGTCAATTTCTTAATTGATTTTTTTGTTAGAAATCAATTACCTGTCGATCGTTTTGGTTCAGAACCATTGTGTATGGATCAATATACGAAATTAGTGGGTACTTGTCGTATTCCACAGCCGAAAATCGATCGTCTGCATTTGTATAACAAAAATGCTCATCATCATATCGCAGTTTTCTATCGAAATAATGTAAGAAAACTGAAATTTTAAAGAAAGAAATCACACAGACTTGATTGTATTCAAGATCTATCGATTGCCGGTTTACAATGAGCAAGGAGAAAAATTCTCAGCTGAAACGATTTATAATCAATTGAAAAATCTTTCAAATGAACAACAATCGAGCACATTAATCGGCCATCTAACAGCAGATGAACGACAAAATTGGGCACCGATCTATGCTCAACTATCAGCTAGTAAGATCGAATGATAAATTTCTCGGTTTCGCTTTTCTTTTGTCTCGTAGTTCCGGAAAATAAAAATCTGTTCGATACAATTCACGATAGTGTGCTTGTTCTTTGCTTGGATGATAAATATCCATCGACAGATAACAAAAATAAACAGACATTAATTGGTCTGAATTTTTTGCATGGCTGTGGAACGAATGTCAATACAGCAAATCGATGGTTCGATAAAACACTTCAAGTAAATGAAAATAGAAAGATTTCTATTATTGTTATTACTTTTTTTTCTTGTTTAAAGTTAATCGTTGGACCTGATGGATATTCAGGTATCAATTACGAACATTCAATGGCTGAAGGTGGCATGATAACTGCACTTGTTGATTATTCGCTTGATTATTGGTACGAACTTAGTTTTCTCTCAAAATTCTTCGTTATTTTAAAATTTTTTTTGTTAATAGTAAAACTGCAGGCGGATTGAAATCGACGAATGAAGCTTCATTACTAAAACAATGCAAAGTTGTCATACCGAAAGACGTCAAACAATCAATAACTGAAAGTGAACAACGTGTGAATAAGTACGTATGAAGAACAAACAAACAACAACGATTTACTTTTGTTTTGTCGAAACAGATTTCTAGAGAATTGTGATTTAATCGTACATAAATACACTGGATATGGAAAACAATTTGCTAAAGAAAACAAACTTAGCATTGGTAGGATACAACTTCAAATCAATAGAACTCGTTCGATTGTTTTCTTTCAGATGCCATTATTCAAGTTGGCTTACAAGTCGCTTATTATCGGTTAGGAACTTTCTTCTTTTTGTTTGTCTTATCGAACTTTTGAATTAACAGAATGCATGGCAAATGTGGTGCTACGTATGAGAGTGGTTCTCTTCGACGTTATCATCTCGGTCGAACGGAAACTATTCGTTCGTGTACTTTGGAAGCACTTGAACTTTCGAAATCAATGGCAGAAGAACATAATCAAACGTCAATCGAAGCCAAATACAAACTCTTTCTTCAAGCTATTCAAGCTCATCGACAATATACAAATGATGTAGAAAAAATAAATTCGAAATTTGGAATATTTTTCGAAAACTTGAATTATTTTTTAGGCAATCAATGCCAAAGGCATCGATCGACATCTATTAGGTTTGAGAATGATTGCCACGGAAAACGGTCTGCCTAAACCAGCATTATATGATCATTTGAGTTATAAACGTGCAATGCATTATATCCTTTCAACAAGTCAAGTAAAATCGATTTTAACTCGGGAAAAATCAGTTTCATACAAAGAAAAATCTTCTCTTAGGTTGCAGCTAAACATGATTGTGTTATGATTTACGGTCCTGCAGTTGACGATGGATGTAAGAATTTGAAAAATGAATGTAGTAATAAAGAAACAACGATGAGTCTGATTTGTCTAGATGGTTGCTGTTACAATCCTCGAAATGATTCGATCAATTATATGGTAACAGCATTTAAAATCAATAATCAAGGCACTAATGTGAAAGAATTTTCTGAAACATTCAATCGAACTTTGAATGATATACAAAAATTAATCGAATTCAATGCACCTAAACCAATTAAATCCAAATTATAGAAAAAGCATAGAATCATTCCTTTTTTCCTTTTCTTTTTTTAAAAGTATATCGCGATTTTACTATAAGAATATCTTTGTAGATAAAATAAAAAAGTGATTTATTATGGTTCGATGCTGGTATATGGATGAGGTGAAAGATACGCCTCAGGATTTACATATATTAGAAGAAATCGATACATCGACAGTATGTCAACGAACAGGTGTTGAAGTTTGGCATTTTCAACCGGATCAAATTCTTCCGGGAAGTGAAAATCCAACATTAATTAAATTGAAACAAGACCGAGGGTAGATTGTATATCTGATAGAGAAAATAAATTCGTTATTGAATCGTTTTTAGATATACTTATGAAGATGAAATCAATGTTAGTCCAGCGATGGAAAATTATGAAGCGAAATTAAAAATCTTTTTTACTGAACATCTTCATTCCGATGAAGAAATTCGACTTGTTGTTGATGGTTCAGGTTTTTTCGATGTACGAGATCGAGAAGATAAATGGATGAGAATTCATGTCTTTCCCGGTGATTTACTTATTTTACCAGCTGGTAGAAATTCATTTTGTTTCTTTTTTTTTTCTTTTACATCGATTTATTCGCAGGTATCTATCATCGATTTACACCGGATGAGCATAATTTTATTCGTGCTCGACGTTTATTTGTTGGCGAACCTGTTTGGACACCTATCAATCGTCCAATTGGTGATGAACATCCCTCTCGTCAAGGTTACGTTCAACAACTTCAAACAAGTGCTTAATCAATGAAAATACAATATTTCGTTTTCTTTTTTTTTGGGAAAATTTTTATTTTTCACTTTCACTTTCATTTTCTTCATTCGGAGGTTGAAACCGAATAAATAAAACAATAAAAGCAAAAAGTAATGAAGCTAATATCGCAACAATAAGAGATATCAAAGTAAAACCTATGGGACCCATCGATTTCAGATTCATACTATAACCAATTAAGAGTGGAATAAGTGCGTCACCGGCCGAACCACCTACAGCTAATATTGACATACGTTTGCCTGTTATTGTCATATGTGTTTCGGTATAGGCAATAGCTGATGGATAAATCGATGCAACTGAGAGACCGTAGAGTATCGAACCAATCCAAAGAATGGTCGATTGATGATTGAAAATAAATAGTAAAGTCAATGAAAGTACACAACCAATTAAATCGACTGAAATCATTTGTAATGGTGAGAATTTAATTGATAAAGGTATTCCACAGAGACGACCGAATGCAAACGATGTCCAAAATAATGAATTCAAATAAGCAGCAACGTCTTTTTCGAAGTGTAAATGTAAACTAGCGTATGTATGTAAATAAGCACCAAATGCTGACTCAGCACCGACATATAAAAGTAGAAAAACTGTTATTAAAATAAGTACAAACATCATTCTTCGTGGAAACTCTTTTGCGAGTAGTTTTTGTTCATTATCATTCGAAGGTACGATACCTTCACTAACAAATTCTTTGTTCTCTAAATCTAATTGACGTGTTTTCTTCGCGAGAAATTCATCACGTATTGCATAAACTAAAATCCAAACTAAATTTGGCACATGTAATAAACCAATAAACCAATAAGCATAATGCCATTGATCGATTGCACTTGTTTTTTGTAGAAACGGTGCGATAATCAATGGCGATAACAATGCACCTATACCAAATGCACCGTGAACTGCTTGTAAATACGGACTAAAATTTTTATTTTCATAATGACGAATCGTTAGAATTTGAGCGAGATTATCAACAACACCGGCTGAAAAACTCCAAATTAAATGAACGAGAATCATTGGTATAAGATGATAGATAAATGGAATAACTAATGTTGTCATACACATGAGACCTACTGAACATGATAAAAATGTTCGACCAAATGATGAATAACGATCGATGAGAGTACCGCCAAGCAATGTACCAATTAGAAAACCACCCGAACGTGTAAATACAATATACACGACTCGATCGAGTGGTATATTGAGTTGTTCACGAAATTTCAGTAAGGTCGGTCCAATGATACCCGTACCTAATCCCATCGAAAAGAAAGAATAAAACAATGCAAGAAAATAGAATACAGATGTAGTTGTATTCGTTGATTTCTTTGTTTTCTTGTCATTTGCATGAGTTGCTGTTGGAGTATGCAAAGATATCGATGATGCAGATAGAACATGCATTGCTTGACTAAGATTTGTTTTTTTAATCATATCACCTGGTATTTTATCGGACATTGAAGATAACACTGAATTACTGAAGAAGAAAAATAATATATAAAAAAAATTTCTTTTGCTTTTTGTTTTCAAAAAGACTAACATTCGTATTCGTGTATTTATCTTTCAATGAGAATATAACCGTCGAAAAGCTTTTGTTTTACGACATTTTACGATCTAAAAATAATCATTTATTTCATTCAATTGTATCAAAGTAATAAACAAGAAGAAAAAGTAATAACAACAAGGAGAAATTACGATGAACACGAGATACGAATTTTCTTTGCCCATTCAGGTGAAGTTTTGGCATAATGATTCATATCCATTTGTTCGTCGAATGGATATCGAAGTAAACGTAAAAGATGATCGATTTCATCGAAATCACCATTCTGCGCTTTTCTAATAGCAATTTCTGCCATATAAGTACGTAGAATATATTTTGGATTAATACGATTCATTTGTTCGCGACGTATTCGTTGTGCATAACTACCTTCGATAGTTAATCGTTGTTGATAGACTTCAAACCAATGTTCGTCTTGAATTTGCTTTGGTACAATATTATCAGCTAATTGTCGCCAAAAATTCGTATAATCTATTTCATAGAAATCTAATAGACGAAGAATTTCTTCGTATAACCATCGATCAGATTCAAGATAATAAATAAGACCGAGTTTCGTTCGCATTAGACGATCGTATGTCTGATTAAAACTCGACCAGAATTCGTATTGTTCATTGAGTGGAAAACCTGAATTGATAAGAGAGGAAAATGCTAAACGTAATTTATTTAAATTCCATGCAGCTATTGCCGGTTGACGATCGAACGCATATCGACCTTCATCATCCGAATGATTGGGTGCGTAACCTTTCAATTTCTTTTCAACAAAAGCAAACGGACCGTAATCAATAGTCGATCCAATGACATTCATATTATCTGTATTTAAAACACCATGTGTAAAACCAAATGCTTGCCAGTAAGCAACCAGTCGACCTGTTCGATGAGCAATATCGATTAATAAGAGATTATATCGATTGGATTCATTCGAAAATTGTTCATACATATTATCAATGACAAAATCAGCTAACTGTCGAACTTGCTGAAATTGATAACGTGTCGAGAAAAGTTCGAACGTTCCCATACGAACAAAAGCAACAATAGGCGCAACACGTACAACAATTGCAGCTGTTTCAATCGATTCACGATAGACAGGCAATAGTTCTGAGCCAACAAGACTCAATGCACGAGTTGTGTCGATACCTAAATGATGCATTGCTTCCGATGCGAGATATTCACGTATCGATGAACGTAGAACAGCACGGCCATCGCCACCACGAGCGTATGCCGTTGGTCCAGTACCTTTTGCATGAAAAGCCCATTGATTAATTTGACCAAGTAGAAGAGCTCGACCGTCGCCTAATTGTGAAGTAAAATAACCGAATTGATGACCAGCATAGATCATTGCAACGGGCCGAGAACCCGATAAAAGTCGATTGCCACTTAAATATTCTGACATTTGTTGTCGATCGATAATTGATATCGATAGATCTTGCAATAATTCATCATTAATACTGATTAAATAAGGATCAGGAACGGATTTCGGTTGTGTAAATGTATAGAAAGAATTCGATGGTAATTGTTCAATATATGTATTATTATTAAAATGTAGAAATGTTTGAATAGTTGATAGAAATAAACAGAAAATAAATAGAAGAAACATGATTTATATCTGAATAAGATATTATACGTAGAAATGTTTCATGTGTGTCTGTGTTTTTTTTTTATTTGAAAAAGAAAAATAACAAACAAACAAACAAACGGAAAATTCAGATGATTGCATGAATGAGTATGTTGCACTGTAGATCTTAGATGTAAAGTTTAATTAATTCATCACTAACAGCCGATGGTGTCAATGTTCCAATATCAGTAAATAATAAAGTAATATAAGCCGGTGGTGTATAATCAACAAGTGGATGTTCAGCTTCAAGATTATTCTCTTTCGAACGAGCAATTGTCGATGCTCGATATTTGAAATGATCAGGCAAATCTCGATTATTTAATGGATAAAATCGAACGAATTTAAATGATTCCGATGCAACATAAAATGGTTTATTCATTTCATGTGCAGCTATTGCAATATTAAATGTACCGATTTTATTAATCACACCTCCACTTTCAACAACAGCTTCGGCACCAATAAGTACACATGTGACTTTTTCCATTACATAAGCAACACTGGCATCTAAAATCGAAATTGCTGGTATGCCTAATGCTTCTAATTCATCACGCATTTGTAGGCCACTTTTATCCGGTTCAGAATCCGTGACAAACACACGAAAACGTGTAAATTTCGATGCATAAGCAAGTAGAGCGAGAACAACACGTGAATATGAATGTGTAAGAATAACACTTCCATCGACGATAAATTCTTGACTGTATTCAGCAATACGTTGTCGAGATGAAAGTGTTCGTTCGAGAAAAACTTCGCCACGTTCGATTAATTTTTGTCGACATTCATCAATGGCAAACGTATCAAACTTAGCCAATGTTATAAAACGTAGAAATAATTCACAACCGGATTTAACACTCGGCATTGATGACTCAGTATTGGTTGTCAAAAGTTGTACAGCAGATTTAAGTTCATGAGATAATTCACTCATTGTACCAGCTGATGATCGATTGATGACATCGAGTAGCGTACGAATAGCTGTTATAGCAACTGATGCTCTAAAAAACAATGAAATGTTATATTAAACATCAGCATGGCTTCGAGAATTTGTCTTTCGAAAGTTGTTAATTGTTGTTTATCTATGCGTTTTTTTTTCTTCTCTCATTTCAAGTGTTGTTTTCAGGCATGAAAATGATCGATAAATGATATTGTTCATTCGAACTTACTCAGGTTCTTGTTGACGTCGAGCTGTAAAATATTGTAGAATAGGATTGTCATCGAGACATTCTTGCTCATCAAGAGCAGTTAATGTTCGATCGTGTGTCATCTGAAAGGAAAAGGCAGATTTATTGATACTTTCATGACGAAAGGCGTGCAAATATTTTTTTAAAAGGCAAAAACGAGTCAATGTTATTTCTAAAGTAAAGTGAACAACAATCACCTTTGAAGAAAGTGTAAAAAAGGTTTTCTTTTCTCTTCTCTCCTCGTTTTATTGTTGTTCTTAGTGCCGTTAAATTAAAAGAAGAGATGAGGCTGCTGCTGCTGCTGCTGCATAATGTTCGATAGACTCATAAGAACATTTAAAAAAAAACGAAGCGAGGAAAAAAAAATAAGAAAAACACGAAGAGAACTTGAAAACATTGTTTTGTTTGTTAACGATTCACTGAATCGTCAAATTGACAGTTTATATTGGTAACTTCATACATCATTGCTTTGACAGCAGTGTTACTGTACTTTTTTTTGCACTTTTCAAAAAACAAAACGATGATGAGTAGATTACCGGTGATCACACAGAATTTTTCATCACCAGATGCGTTTACTGATACACCGTTGATGCTTCTACCTCAGCCAACAACACCGCCACTACCCGATCGAGATCAAGAAGGTTTCAGTCAATTGATTTTACATGATCTACATCGACATCGGCAATCCTATGTACGAAGTTATACAGCATTTGAAACGTTAAAAAAACGACAGGATTTTGTTTTACGTCAAGAAAATCTTCGAAATTTACAATTTTATGAGCAACGTCTCGCAGCTAAACAAGAGCAATTTGTTGACCAATCGATACATTCCTATGAACAATGTTTTGTTAAAGTCATCAATGGAAATACAAGTTTACATCCAAACAATCAAATTGAACAACAAAAACGATCCAAAACAATGTCACCTCTATTCGATAAATTTCATCCACATCAATTATCTCATATTCCTGCAATGCCTTTGGATCCGCCACCTGTCACACCATTTCATCGTTATCAACGAACACATCGTCCACCGAAATATCAAAGTCACGCTAGTCTCTATCGTTCAGCTCAATCGTTACATGATGCATTTCAATCGTCGAGTTTTTCTCAGCAAAGTCAACCATTTGTTTCATTTACTGAAAATTATCTACAAAAATACGCCGATCAATCAGTAACAAATCCTGAATTTGAACTAGATACCATCGATGAAAATGCGATTCAACAAACACAAATACGTTCTGCATCAGCTGAACCAGCCTATCAAACGAAAAAACAAGAAACTACGAAATCGAAAACACCTGATCTACAACATAATCGAGCGAATGCATCATCAAGAAATACGAATACACCATCATCAACACCACAAACAGGCTACAACGATGCTGTACGTGATGGTTTAATATCGAATAAAGGTATTACAAAATTTGCAAATATTCAATTAAGTAAATATTCTCTCAATAGAAAATCTAAAACGATCATCATCGAACAATGACAAACGTCGTTCATCACAACAATCAATAAGTCAATTGAGTAGTACCGGTAGTAAATCATCGAGCATGAAACGACCGAAAACAGGCAAAAAGAAAAAAGTTATTGTCGACATAATAACAGATAAGAAATCTGACACATCAAGCATAACAAAACCTATCGATACCAATGATCTACTTAAATCAGCTGTATTCATTCAAAACTACGAAAGTAACACATCGACAAAAATCGAACGAATACAACCATCAACAAATATCATTCGAAAACCTCCAGCAATCCTCCATCGTTCAACATCGAAATCCAGTGAAGATACTCTCGAATTGAAAAAAATTCTCGAAACTACCAGCACACCAATCATAACATCTGTACAAGCGGAAGTACCACCACCACCACCACCAACAACAACAACAACAACGAATCAAATAATTCCCGAAGAAACTACTGTTACAACTACTAACACATCAAATGTCACTGAAAACAAACCAAATTCGAATGAGCCCGTTCAACCACGTCTCCAATTTGCCGACAATCGTAAACGAATCAAAAAAGGCGCATTCGATACTTCAAATTCAATGCACGATTTAGTCGCATTCGAATTAGGCATGCTCGGTAGTCAACGTGGTGCAATGAAACGAACACGCTTACAATTAGCTACAAATACAGAAAATGGAAATAATATCCTACCAGAAAATCAAGCAACACTTGATCTATTAGAAAAAATTCGACAGGGTGCAACCGGTTTAGCCGTTGGTTCAGCACCTGTCTCGCAACAAGTTTATATCTGCAAAAAGAAAGAAAATAAAAATTCATAATTTTCCCTCATTTTTAGGGTTGCCGATTCGAATTACCATCTGATCTTAAACTTCTCGAAACTCTAACTCCATTAGATTATCTAACTAAATACTGTCGTTTATCATCAAGACGAAACTATCAATTCAAACGTATATTTGACAAACATCGAAACACTCAATATCGTTTCGAATCATCGAATTTATATGCAGCAATTGTCGATATTCACAGTGAAACATTTACGCGAACACAATACGAACAAATATGTGACTTAATTGATATTGCCAATCAACAACATCAATTTACTTATGAAACATTTGCCGGTATATTGGCTCTATCCGAACGAATTCTATTTGAATCATCGAAATTTCGTAGTAGTTTCGATGAACGTGATCTCGCGAAAGATACAATAGAAAAATGTGATTTCGATAGTTTAGATCGAAAACTTGACGGTTTGATAATAAGCGAGAAAATGAAACGATTATTAACAACAATTTAATATTCTGAAATAAAAATAAAAAGAATTTCTTCTCCCATCATCTTTCTCATCGAGGTATACTTTCAAATGATCGATTTTACACACACACACACACACACACACATAAAAACACATTCAACTAAGGTTTCACTGTTCTTTATTTTTGCACCATCAATAAAAAAACAACAATAGAGACAAATCGCGCACGTTTACATGTATATATATAGAAATATATATATATATGTCTGAGTTTTGTGTTCTTTGTTTTTAATGTGAATTGTAATAACAGAGTTTTAAGACACAAAAATAAGAAATGTTTTTCAATCGCACAAGCAAGAAACAAGCATTATATGAATGTACATATAAGTTTATGTATAATATATATATGTATAAGAAATAGAAAATAGCACGAATACAAGGACTACTACGTATTTTGTTTCTAATAGATTTGTTTGCATAGTAAAAAAGAAAGAAAGAAAGTATCATCGTTATTCAGAAGAAAAGCAAATAAACAAAAAAGAAAAAGAAAGGATATTTTCGAGGTAGGATAAGAAAATGAATAATGATTAGATTGTGTTGGAATGATTCGATGAGTAAAAGAAAAGAAAACCAAACGCATACAACGAACAAAAAAGAGAGAGAAAAAAGGTATTTTGTAATTTAAGTCGACCATTCGTCTTCACTTCCGTCGCTATCGTCATTTTCGTTTGAATTATCTTGTCCAACTAAGACGAAAGAACGATTTGTAATTTGATTCGAAAATGAAAAGAAATCTTACTAATTTTCTCTCGACGTTCCTGAAGAATTTTAAGAATGTTCGTTGCCATTGTGTCTTGCACTCCGGGACTTGATTCGCCGGACGATTGAACTTGCGGCAATGCTGGCCGTTCAGTTTGTGCCTAATGAGAGACAAAAAACATGACGAATTTTCAAGAAACAAACGAATTGTTTTTTTTTTGTACTTTTAATTTCGTTGTACTAAAACCACGAATCTGCGATAACAAATCATCTCGTGATCCAGTTGATGCCGGTACTGCTGGACGAGTACTGCCCGAATTGGCTGACGGCGGTGGTGGTGGCGGAGGCGGTGTATTGCCAAAGTCAGCCGGGAGTGGTGGTGGCGGCGGCGGAGGCGGAACACCACCACCGCTAGTATAGTTATTCACTGGCGGTGGAGGAGGTGGTGCTGGTGGAGCTTGTATTCGATTGGAGTCAGGATTATAGGGTTGTGGCGGAGGTGGCGGCGGCGGAGGTGGTGGTGCTTGTGGTGCTTGTGTTGATGAATAAGTATTCTCTCGAGTTTGTGCACCTGGTCGTGGTGGAATCGATGGAGGATTGAACATGTCTTGTAACGGTTGGGAGCGATTTGGAACTGATATGTCTTGATTTGGCGCCCGTCCACCGGCGTTTCTCGCCGTGGTTTGATGGCCACGTGGTGGAAGGTCAGGTGGCGGTGGCTGCATTGACGGTGGTGGTGGTGGCGGGGCTGGCTCTAGAGGAAGAAGAAGGGAAATACGCACATGTCGAAAGAGATTTGAAGAGATAATATTTACTTTCGAAGAGTTTTTCTAATCCACCATCTGTTGTTTTAATGTAGTTTATAACGTAGTCTTGGTCTTCATTTGATATTCCTAAGCCGTTTAAAACTTTTTCGAATAGTTGCCGTTGACTATCGTCCTTGAAGAAACTCTAGAAAAGCCGAACGAAAAAGTTGTTTACAAAAACAACAACAACAACAAGTCTTTTCGTACCTCATGAGCGCCAATATGATTAACATGCACTAATCTAGAAAAAAAACGCATTTTCGAATAGGATTTCATGAAGAAAAACAAAAGTCTGTCGAACGTACGTCGATTGAATCGGTGCAGATATATCTGGACGAAGATTTTTCGCTTTCTTTCGGCCAAGTGTGCCAAAAAATCCTTCTGTTAAAAAATCTCTCGTTAAAAACAATTATCATCAAAAACAAAAAATGACATTACTCTTCTCGTTCGTACTCTTCGGTGTTGTTTGTGCAGGTAAAGTCGTAGGTGCTGCTGCTCCTGACGCTGGTGGTTTAATTCCACCCATCATTGCAGACATAGCTGATGGCATTTGTGGTGCTGGCGGTTGTGTTGGCAGTTGAGGTGGCGGTCGAACTTGACCATTATCACGTTTTTTACCGTCTACACGAGAAAGAAAAATAGACGACTCTGTTTCTTTCATTTCAGGTGAAAATTGCTTTTTGATGGCTGCATTATGTTGATATTTATAAAACTATCTGACGCCTACGTTGTTTCTTTTTATTCTTCTTGTCAGAGAACATTAACAAACCTTTTTTGTTCTGTCGATTTTCTTGTTTGGAATGAAAATTATAGGAAAATGTTTGTGCTTCATCACGATCAACGAAATTAATTCCAACTTTACAATTCTAGTTTTGAATAAATTAAAATCGAAATCATAAGAAATCATTTTTCGTTCGCCTACCGATCCGTCAAATGTGTAGAAAACATCCGAAGCTTTTTCTAAGCGAAGTGAACCTGGTGCTATGACTTCATAGATCGACTGTCGTGCCTACGAAAATTCAATCGATGAAAACACAAACAACCTACGACATTTCGGTTTACTTTTAGATCATAGAGACGAAGATAATAATATTTATTATCGTAGTCTTTGACGTAACAGAAAACTCCGCATGCTTGTTTTCTCCATGTACCATTGTTGGCATGCAAAACTTGAGCAACAGCAGTTGCTAAAGTCTATCGAGGAAGAATTAAAAAAAAACAATAACGTTTGTTAAACAAATATTGTTTTACGATGCAATTTGATCCGAGAATATCGAAAAGATTTTGTGATTCAGTTGAAGATAAACTTTTGGTTGAAACATTTGATGGACGTGCTTGACGGTCTCCATTAGCCATTTGAGGGTAGTGTGGCTGATTATTTGACTGCACTAGTGTGCTCATAAAACGGATTCTGTTTTTTTTTATTCAAAATATCTTAATAAACTGAATAGAGAAAAAAAGATATTTAAAAAAAAGAACGAAGAATTCGCGTTGTTTTATAATCGTATCAGTTCGAAACGAGACAAAAGATAGTTGATACTATTTTCTTATCGAACGAATAACAAAACAAAATAGTTGACTAACATATGTGTCAATGATGATTCACGCTTACTGTCGACATGATTTTTTATTTTACAGAAATACAATTTAAAAAAAAATCCTTCGTGAATATTTTACTGGATAATATCAGTTTATTATTAAGAATATAAATGTTTATAATATTTACATAGATGTCACTAGTTTTTGAAAGGCCTGTCTTTTTTTTTCAATACACAAATGAATTAATAATTAAAAGAATGGAGTCTAGAGAAAACAAAAAGCTGTTTTTTTTTTGAAAAGTGATTTTCAACTGATTGTCTTACGTCATTTTTAGGACGACATGGCATGAGATTTGCATCGAGAAAGTTTTCTTTATTTTCAATTGAATATTTATTCATCGCATCAGCTTTCGGCTGACTTGGTGCAGGAAGAATTGTTTCATATTCGAATTGATCTCAAATACGATCAGAGGATTGCATTTATTTCAATGAAAGAAGGTCGAATATTTACTCGATTGATTAATTAATCCCCAATCATATTCGAAGTTTTTTATTGTCACATCGATACGTTGTAATTGTTTGTTTAACGAAAGAAATGCTTCGTTGTTGGTGAACAAAGTTGTACCATCGAATTTCGAATTGATCTCTTGAAGAATTCGATTGATTTGATTGATTTCTTGTTCGATATTGTTCAATAGATATGAACATTGTTGTTCGTATTCATCACGAATTTGAGCGAACAGATGCTGAAATTTGTGCTCAATAAATTGACGAATTTGTTCGCCATGTTGATGACATCGATCATGAATATGCTGCAACATAAAATGCAAATATAATTCGATTCAAAAGAAAACGAGCACTACTTGAAGTAATTTTGTTGTTTCAGTTTGAAAATTAGCCGAATGCGATGAATTGGTTAGATCGATGAATGTTTGAAACAGATGAGAAATCTAAAACAAACGAATGAGATTCTACAGTAAAGTCAAATTGAAAGTAAAACGATTTGTACAGTTTGTTCGAGATCATTTTCAATGATTGATATGGATTTTTCTTGTTCAGTTAACCATTTCGTTTGAATGATATTTAAATCTAATTCTTGGCATTGAATATCGGTCGTTGTTGTTGTTGAAAGGAACCGACGAAATTCTTGATTAATCTTAAGAACAATCGAAAAGTTCGAGATAGATCAGTGAAAGAAAAAAAAAACTTAACCATTTGATTGAAACGTTGAGCTAGAAATGAGTGTAAATCATTCCATAAGATTTGAGTCGATGGACCGAATGCAACTAACTAGATGAAAAAAAAACAAAACAAAACATTTTGATAGGGAAAATTGTTTTGTACGATTTCTTGAAAAGAATTTTTCAATTTCAGTTTTGTTTCTTCTTGAATTCGAGCGAATTGTTCCTGTTGAAGATCAGCATTTGGTTTGATTTCACGAGCTAATAGATCAACTAATGTTTTCAATTCTTTATCAAATTCACTCTTAAATTTAACAAAAAAACATCATTTCGAAAAGCAAAAATTCGTATTTCTTACTTGAAATTGTTTATAGATTGTTGTTAATTCATCGAAGATGCTATGAAAATTTTGAAAGGCAAGCGAAAGAACAGCTCGAATCTTTTCATTGAGAACGAACATTTCTTGACTAATGTTCGTTGTGATCGTTAGAACTTGTCCTTGAATAGAAGCATTTGCAAATTTCGTTCGACAACAAATTCATTTCTTACCAATTAATCGATTACAAGTTAAAAATACTGTTTGAAGATCATTGTTGATTTCCTGTAGATTTGTTTGTAGATTTTCTCGAATCGAACGACAATGATTGAGATGTTGATCGGCGAGAGTCGTGCTACTCGAACGAACAGTTCGAAGTTGTTGAAAAGCATTCAGAGCTTGTTCACGGAACTTTTATAAAAAAATCAAGCAAAATAAAACGAAAATTCTTCTAAGAAATGAACTTGTTTTCGTACTGTCAAAGCTTTGTTTGTTATCTGAACGAGTTCATCATATCGATGTCGATTTAAAGCTAAGATTTCTTTTCGTTCATTCATATCATTACGATATTCTTGTTGTTGAGTGACTAATTGTCGGCGAAGTGTTTCGATTTCATTTCGATACTAAATTCGAAAATTACCCCAAAATCAATATCGAATAGGCAAACGAAAAAAAAACCTGTTCGAATTGTTGCTCATTTTGTTCTATTTTTTCTTGATTACTATCGGACAATGTTTGCACCAATGTCATTTGATTTTTCAACGCTCTAGAATTAATTATTTATTCGTTATAATTTAAAGAAATGAATATTAAAAATGTCTTACAAATATTGCGAATAGGGTATACCATCAGCTTCACGTTTAGCATCGAGTTCTTGACGTAGACGACGAATCTCTTCGATGTATTCCTTTTGTAAGAAAAGCAATGTTTCGGTTTTTTTTGTTCGTATTAAGAAAACAAAAAACAGTACTCGAGCAACATCTTTCGAGCTGAGTTGATTAATTTCAGGTCGAATTTTGAGTGAACGTGCTCGATGTCCGTATTCGAGCGTACTTAATGTTTCCTAAGAAAAATAGACTCTGTTTTTTCTATTGAAATAGTTCATTTTTTGTTCATCGTACCGCTTCATTTGCTGGTGAAAGTGTGATTATAATTGATGTTATCGTTTTTCCACAAAGTGAATCTTGTAAAATTCTCGTTAATTTCGAATCTCTATTGAATTCAATCGAATGAATGATTATTTTTGTATTTTTTTTTATTTTGTTTACCGATAGCAAATATGTTTTTCATTCGATATTAACGCTGATATGACACGGCCGAGTGTTAGTAGACTTTGATTGATAGTTCCGGCTTCTCGAGCTCGTTTATCTGTTGCACCTGAACGAGAGATATTTTCTGAGCCAGCTAGATCAACCTTCGAGAGACAGACAAACAGTAGAAATAGAAATACTATCGATCAAAAACGAACGAGATGAAGTTTCCCTAATCGTATATCGCCTTGTGCATCTTTCATTGTGACAGTGAGAGTAAAAATTGAATGTGAACGACTAGAAAATAAATCAAAACGAATTGAATTTTGTTCGATCATTGAGATAGACGATGAAACCTGGACGAAGCATTCATTAATGTTTCAGCTGTTTGCCGACGTTGTGAACCCTTGATTAGAACTTTAAAAGCATCAAACGGCGTTTCACAAGTGGCTTCAATAGCTCCAACAATAATATTTGTCTTGTCTTTATCTTCATAAATTTTAATCTTTTCAGGTTGTTCATTTGTTGAATCAGCTAATAGATCTGTTAGTTCTTCATTATATAATTCTAAATATGTAATCTTTACTGTAAAATCCACATACTAAGAGAACAAAACAAAACAAAAGAAAGGTTTCATGTTTTTGTTTTTTTTTAATTTGGACTCATACGAGACGTTGAAGTCCTTGAAATATATGATGAATAGCACGAGGCATAATACCAGCTTCAGATTCTAGGATTGTCATATAAGCTGTTACAGTATCCTTAGGTAATTTATCCATTGGAAATTTGCCTAACATTGTATGAGTTTTTCTTAAAAAGAAAAATCAACTTCGTAGGTCAATTAAAATGATGATCACCTACCCAGAACCTGTTTGTCCATAACTAAGAAAAATCGAAACAATCGTTTATTTTTGAAAAAATAAGAAACCCTACGCGAATATAGTTGAACTGTAGCCTTTCAATACTTCATCAACAATCGGAGCAACAACTACTTTAAAAACATCTTCTTGTCGTGCTTGAAAACCGAAGACCTTAAATAATAAACAAATCATTTTGAAATACGAAACCATTTTCTTTGATACTACATGATCGTAACTAAAAAATCGTGTTGTACTTGTTTTACAATTGACAATGATCTCTCGTCGTGTTTCATTGATACTCAAACAATTGCTTCCATTCTGTAGTTTTTCATTATCACTCAATGGACTAGTTAATCAATAATTTAATTTTCAAAATAATAACAAAAAAAAAACTAGCAATCAAACCGTGGTCGAGCTATAACTTGAACATGTTTATCTGAACCATTGAATGATTGAGATTTTACATCAGACATGATTGTTCGAACATACGAGAAAACAAACAATCGATAAATAAACGAGACTTTCGGTTTTATACGAACAATGACGATAAATAGATGTCACTTAATATGACAAAAATCGTGTTCATTCAATTCGATTAAAACACACACGAGACAGACATCTTTGTTTTTAAGGCCTAAATGTATTCAGGTTATTTTGAACTTTTGGTTAAATTAATTCAACTGAAAACTTTTCATGTCTTTCAACCCACTCAGTTGTTATTTCCTTATTAAAAAATACTCTCACCCTCTCTATCGTTGATTCCATATCTATAATTACCTGCTCCTATCACATGATTTTATGCCAAAAAAAAATCTTTTTTCACCTATTGACATGTTCGAATATAGTTGATCTAATTAGGATAATAATTCTGTGCGAAAGTTCTTAAAAAAAAGTTTAAATCAAAGTCTTTAGATTTCGTAAAGAAAATAGAAAATATTCCAAACAGATGGTAGTAGATCTATGACAACATAAAGTTCGACATTCTATTTTTAAATATGCACGTGCATGATAAGCCGGGTCTCTCTATTCATTATACAATACACTTATTTACCGTAAGCACATTTATTCTTACCTTTGAAACTTAATAAACAGAAAATAGGGCATTCAAGTGCATCTGAAAGCTTAAGTATTTCTTTCATACTCATGTCTAATCTCTGGTCCATAAGCATTCCTTTGAGCTATTCTTGTTTGTATGACGTAGAATACAAAGTATCGAAGATAAGTCAGATTTTTTTTTGTTAAAAATGAGATGAGATTATTGTAATTTATTTATTATTATTTTTAAATAGTAAAAACAAAAACAAAAAATAAACTCGACAAAACATACGACAACAAAGACAGGTGCTCGGATTAGATCACAGTTAATAATTCTCTTGTATTTGTGTGCGTTTTTTAAACCAAATAATTTGAAATTCATCACTGGAATTTTACATTCCATCGATAAACATAGAAAACAATAAAATATAAATATAAATTTTCTTTTTTCGTCGCATATTTCTATTCACATTTGACTATTTCAACATTTTCTCGTCGTTGTAAACGAACTAAAATGCCATGTTTTGGTCCGATAACAAAACGTTCTTGTTCAGCAAAATGACTCAATGTATATTTACCGGGTAGAATTGTAAATCGACGAAGAATTTGTACAACAGCTAATTTTATTTCTAACATTGCAAAACGCATACCTATGCAGTTTCTCGGTCCTGCACCGAATGGTATCCATGCCAATGGATGACGTTTATCTTGAAAACGTTCGGGATAGAATTTTAATGGACTCACCGGTCCGTAGAGTTGTTCATCATAGTGTATACTATAAATATCAACAGCTATATTCATACCGGGATGAAGTTTTAAATCGCCAATTTCACATTCTTTATTACATTGTCGATTGATAATAAATGGTGCTATAGGAAATAAACGTAATGTTTCACGAATGAACCAATCGAGATATTCATTTTTCATAATTAAATCATGATCGTTGCATATTCGATCGATTTCATTTTGTAAACGTATCTGTTCTTTTTCATGTGTTGCTAGAATAAATGATAGATAAGAAAGAGCTGTTGCTGTTGTTTCATAACCACCGAGCATAAATAAATAAATATTATTTAAAACTTCATCATGATGTAGTTGATTTTTGCTTAATGTCGATGACTAATAGAAAGAAAAACAAAATTATGAAATTTTTTTTTTCAGAAAGAGAAAACAATTTTTGCTTTACCGATGAAATATCACTGCAGACATTCGTTGCTTTAATCATCGATTGTAAGAGATCGATACGTTCAATGCCTGTTAAACAACGTTGTTTTATTATATTTTCAACATGATGTAAAAGCCATGTATGAGGATCAGTATCCATGAATTGATTTACATATGGTATATGTTCACATAACCATAAACGAATCAGATTTGTATATTTAAAACATGTTACCCAAATGAAATTAAATTCCGGTAGAAGCATCGAAAAAATAGTGAGAATTGTTTGAAATGGACTGAATTGAAATACTTGTAAACAACGTTGAAAAAATGGTTCACTGATATTTTCATGTTTTTTTGCATTAATACCGAATGCACAATTTAAAATAATATTCATTGATGTACGTTTAAATAAATATGATATATCGAATTCATCGGATTCGTTTTGTTCATTTAATTTATTAAGAAATTCATCTAAACATTTATCCATAATTGGTTTCATTTCTTTTAATTTATTCGGACTAAATGTTGGTTGAAGAATTGAACGTTGTCGTCGCCATTCATCATCTAAGCTAATCAGTTTTTGTTAGAATATCAATAATCCTCTTTTTTTCATTCGCAAGTTTCTGTACCTGTTGATGCCAGTAGATGTCGAAGATCATGCTGTTGCAATGGTAGTGGTCGACGTGAATGAAAATAACTAAATTTTGTTATGAATATTTCTTGAAGCATATCAGGATCTGATATGCAGATAATCGGCGTATGACCCATGAAATAACCATAGATTTTGCCGAATTTCTTTGTCCAATCGGCTAAACATGCTGATGAATGTCGATTATGTGTAAATAAATCAATGACATTGCCAAAGAATAATTTCGGTGTCGGTCCTGGTATGCCCATATGTTGAAATGTTTCGTAGATTTTTTTGATTTTATAAAAATAAATCAATAGAAGTAAACATAAGATTGATATTAACGTTGGTTGAAGTGAAAAATGACTTAAAGAGAATTGTTTGGTATCATTAACAGACATGATGAACAACGGCAACTAACAGACTGAATTATTAAATGACTAAAGACTTTCGAATGTCGAGTATTTGAATGTGTTAATTTATATCTTTCTCTAAAATATAAAAAAATAAGACAACCAATAAAAACCAAAGCTCTACTTTAGTCTTCATATTAAAACATATTCTCTCTTTTCTTTCTCTCGCTCTTTGTCTCTCAGCCGTTCTTTTTTTTTGGCTTCTTTTGATGATTTCTCCTCTACTCCGTGTTTTTTTGTTACTATTCAAATGGTTCTTTTTTTTCTTCTGTTTTCAAAAACAGATGAGGAAAAAAAATGAGACACATTCTTAGAAATATTGTTCCTATTTATTCGACTAGAGTATGTCAAGAAAATTTCGCACTCATAAAATATTTTCAAATATTAATTCGATTTACATTTGACTATTCTATTAATAAATAATTAGTAAGACACTCTGAAATGTCAATCTTATAAGATTTACTGTCTACAACGACAACATAAAGAAGTTCAAAATTACACGTAGGAGTAAAGAAATGTCAATGGTTCGCAAAATTCAAATAAGATTTACGTCAGAGGCCTGACTTTTTTTGTACAAACAGTACAAATAAGCACTCGAGTGCTAATAGGTGAATGATGAAGCCTCATAAGTTCATTGGTTTTTATATTTTTCTTTTTGCACTCGCGAATCTTATCTCAAGTAATTAGCGCACTATTCTTTGGGGATCACAATGTTGTTGTTAGAAACGTCGAATTTGTTTTTATTCGAATTAAAGATCTTCTATAAATATTTACTATTCCAAGAAGATAAATAAAAACTCTTAACGATTCAAAAGATAAGAAGAAAACGCAGATTTACCAATCATCCAAAGTGTCTAAATATAATGCTAACTATTCACAAATGAATAATAAAAAGTATAAAGAGAAAAACATTCCTCATACAGATAAGATAAATGCGACAGTTATAACTTATTAGATACTTTTTTTTTAATATTTCAAATAAACTAATACAAAGGACGAAATAAATAGGGCGCAAGTATATTGACGTAAATTTATTGCTTAAGTCAATGCTAGTAGGTAGGTGAACAATGTTCATATTAAAAACTGACGTCAATTCATTTATGTATATCGACATAGTGATAATTCACTGAGAGATTAATAAAAGGATTTGTGCTCTTATTTTTGTTCATTTGCGTTGTTGTCTATATTATTAAAATTGATGTCAATCTGTTAAATTGACGCAATGATTTTAAAAGCAATATTACAGATGATTAAATAAGAAAAATAAAATTGCTTTTCTTTTTTTAACAGGAGACTTACGATGTAATCGGTATCATTGGCTATTTTTAGTATGTATCTAGCAGAATAGAAATCGAGGGAGTGACAACATTGATCGAATGTTGATTTAAGTAAAAAAACGACACTGGTCCGACTTTCTCAGTCAATATATTTCATTGTTATTTATGTCGGTTATCAAAGATCTTCTTATTAGAACGACACATATGGATTGGGTACACATGAGATAATATCCGTTTTGTTAACATTGTCTATTTATTAAAGATTGATAAAATTTAGTGCAAAAGGAAAAAAAGAACTACACAGTGGCACGCACGTTTTATTTAATTACTATATTATTGAAAATTTTTATAGGTGTCATTTCTTCTTTTCTTTGTGAAATAATCAATCGTTTACCAGAGTATAACTGTTAATTTAAACGAAGAAAGATCCAGTCAGCGAAAAAAAAAACGGAACTAATTCAATATATAAATACTTTGAAAACAGATAACAATTAATAAAAATGACTATGCGTCCTTGACTAGTGCATATTTTATCGATAATCCACGAGAATAATGAAAGATAATGATAAGACAACCTTCGTCAGAACAAATAGAACAAAAAAAAATTTTTTTCATTTGATAACGCACATCAAAAGAAAATGTTCCTCTCTCATGTGATATTAAGTACCTAATATTTAAATTTAATTATCACTTTGCACAACGCGTTCAGATATTTTTGTCGAGAATGCTCATACTATGTTCTTAATCTTAAAGGCAATGGAATCATAGTGCAAATGAAAATTCACGGTGTGAAACGAAAGATACAATATATGACAACAAATGCCTCGAACCATAAATATTAATTATATTATAATCATTGAATTTTTCTCGACAAAAGTACTGGTAAAGTTCGTGACTAATTTATAAGACTGACGTCTTTTTCTCTTCCTTTTCGTGTTACCAAAGGAAAATTTATAAAGTAGAAAGTAGGATTGCATTTATGTAATCCATACGTCATAGTTCATCCTTTAAGGAAATATTTGTTTTGATTATTAGAAAATTTATATTACAAACAAACGAATGAATATAACTTTCTATTTTGTAAATAGAATTGAAGAAAAATTCAAAGATATGCTATTATGACATCATTTGTTTTCTTTTTCTTGTCAAATATTCGAAATAAATTCAAAACGATGTTTATTGTTTATACATCTGAGTTAAATACAGTTATAGGTTCGATGATAGAAGAAAAACTTGAACAGAACACGCGTTCAAAAGAACGGGGTTTTAATGAGTATATTTTTTTAATCTAAATTATTAATAAATAAAAGTATAAAGTATAGAAGTTCATTTGAAAGTAATTTGAGATTATTATTATTATTATGATTATGATTATCATCAAAATATGACAAGCAGATTATTATGATTTGGTTTCAGTATTGTATCAATTTCTACTGTTTAATCATACTTCAATAACGCTAGACATGTTTTAAATTCATGATTATCAGAAACAATATTCGATATCTATAATACTAGAGTACTCATGACATTTTTAATTAAACTAGATTGTACTTAATGCATATCTTTCGAATTAGAATAATATGAACACTACATAATAATGACAGACAGCATTCATTTAAAAATAAAACACTTTTACGTCAATGATGAATTAGTTTTTATTTTTAATTCAACTCAGTATCTAAATCATGACTTTAATCATCAAAGCATACATACGTAACACATGTAGAAATAGGATTTAATTAAATGTTTTATTTTTGACAAAAAAAAAACATCATTTCAATATCAATATTCACTAATGGATTCAATATATCGTAAAGAAAGTACATATTGCAATAGTAGAAAACAGTCATAAGATTCAAGTACGTGCGACCTTTTGCTCTTGGCATAACTCTTTCGAATTGATTAAATTAGAGATTTGTTTTTTCTTTCGGCGTTTTTTATTTGAAAAAAAAAGTCGTGACTTTTATCTAAAGTTGAATAAAACCACGATTAATCATGTCTTTCATACTCCATGCATTTCTCGATCCATCATCATTGTAGAATTTCCATGTCCAATATGTCCACCCACCGACAGCACCTTTGAATGCATCTAATTGTGCTTGAGCATATCGATGTAATTGATCGTCACTAAAACTAGCCGATGAAGCAATACACCATTCACCAATAAATAGCCAATTGCCTTTCCAGGATGCAATATCGTTTTTTAATGTTGTTTGAGCATAATTTATCAATTGATCGGCAGTCCAACCCTTGAGAAAGAAATGATTTTTAGATTTGTTTTCTTTTGTTTCGAAAATCTTACCTCGAATCCCCAGATTTGATATCGATGCCATTCGTGTCGAATAATAGTAAAATTCGGTGGTGGCATAAATTTATTCCAATCGCTAGCATCAGGTGATTGTTGATATAATAGCGGAGCTACCGTCAATAAACAATCAGAAAATGTACGAATACGACCAAAAGCATCATAATAATATTGTTTTAAAACACCTTCATCCGTCGTTCCTACATAACAAAAGTAGATGATTATCGATCGAATTATAATTTTTCTTATGTTTTTCTTTTGTTACCTGTTGGTTCATTGAGTAATCCAATACCTAAAAATGCAACATCATTATTATATCGTTTTGCCAACCATTCAACAGCATCAAGTGTATTTTGAACATTTTCAGGGTATTGTGACCAATAGGTATGACCTGGATCTTCAGGAGAACTATTATCGTTTCCATTTTGACTACCTTTAGCTGCATGTAATGAAATCAAAACGAGAACATTATGTTTAAGAGCCCAATCACGAATAGCTCGATCTAGATAATTGATAGCACCTGGTGCATACATTTTCCATCCATCTGGATCACCGCCTGGATGATTATCAAAGCCTGTTATCCAATATCCGACTGGTATACGAACGACATACATTTTTGCTGCGGAAATATCTTGAAAATCTTGTTCAGTAATAAATGTATCCCGATGTTGTTGAAATTGTCGATCACCTTTATCATGACCTACATAATATTATTATCAACAAAAGAATTATCGACTAATAAATGTAGAATTTCTACCGAGATATTTCATTGTTTGATATTCTCCTTCATTAGCAATATTATCCGGTACACCATTCCAAGCAGGAGATGACGATGTCATCCAATGTTCAGCAACGAGCCATCCGCCAATATCAACACCGTGTATAGGCACTCGGCCAGCTTTAATATCATCTTTTAATTGTTGTAATGAACTGAAATATATAGAACGAGATACCATTGAAGTGATTATCTCGTCTTTTCGTATAACTGACCTTTGTGAATTGACTGAAAATACGTGAAAAGCTACTATCATTAACGATAGATAAAGGCTGATTATTCGAATCATCATTCTGAACTGATGTGACTTCGCGAAAACTTTGTCCCGAATATATGCTGATGCTTTTAATCTCTCGGTAAATATTCAATTAACGAATGGTATATCATATTGCAAAAATGAAGATTTATCTTTTCGATAACAATTCAGTACGAATATGTGAAAGTCAAGTCGAACATTGATTAATTAGATTCGATCGAAATTAAAAATGCAGCATACAAAGAAAAACTCGTTGCGTTCAGATTATTTATACGATGATTTCTTTCAACGTATCAATAAACATTATCTATTTTGTTTTCATCAATCATCGAATATAAATCTACAAAAATTCGAACGTATTCATAATTATTGTCAAAAACATGGCTTCATATTCAATCATTCAACGATTGATATTATTCGAAAATCATTTTCGAATTTATTTCGAACGAAACAATCTCAAACAATTCCGAATCTCAAATTACAATTGACACATATCGATACATTGCCCAATCGAACTGAACGAGGAGTTTTCCTCATTATGGAATTAGGTAATCTACTTGAAGATATTCGTTATAGTCTGGTTTCATTACTTGGCAAACATGTTCCATCGTACGAAATTCTACATAGTCGAGGTTATAATCTCGACGAACAAATCCGTCGAAGTCATGGCACGATCTTAATTGATCATTTAGTTTTCGGTTTAAAAGCTTTTCTCAATCAAGTAAAATGACTTCGTTATCTCATTCATCGTTCGAAAATTTTCATTCGAAGATTTCATCGAAAGAAACTCTTCCTCGATGTTTACCAATCGGTTTGCTCGTTCATTTTCCAATGAAATTTATCAAATTCAATCATATAAAAATCTTATCTTGGTCTGATCGTTTCGATTGTCCTGATTTATTCGAACAGAATATTATCGAGCTTTTTCAACAATCATTCAAACACAATCTAACCAATTACGAATTGAATATTATGGCTTGTCTCAATGATAATCTTGCTTCATTAATATCCGTCGCATTCGAATATCCGAATACATTTCTTTCGCTAACATTTACTCGACAATTTCAATTGTCCTTTGTCGAACATGTCGACAATCCATTGCATTCGAAAATCTATCGAACAATTCTTTCATTTGACTTTCAATCGATTCATTCGAAAAATTCCAATGAAATTCATGCTCTTTTTCAAACTATTCTTACACCAATCGATATTTATCTCATTGAACAACTTCATATCAATTATTTCGATATATTTACTTGTGATTTTTGTCTATTGGAAATCTTTCGTTTGTTAATTATTGAATTAATAATTCATGAAGAATTTCTACCGGATTCAATTTTAACAAATTCAAAAATAAATCAATCGGGTTCAATTGATTTGAAATTTATTTCCTATCTTCTTCAAAATAAATATTCGAAATTAAAAATCTATTTTAACAATCTCAAAAAAATTCATTTCATTCTTATGAAATATTTATTTCATATATTAATACGACGTTCAACACAGATTCTCTCGTGTTTAATTGTTTGTCTAACGAATCAATACAATAAAGAAGATTTAACTATTGCTATCGATAGTTATCTCTATCGTTTATGTCCAATCTATGCTTATTATTTACACCAGGAAATCGAATATCTCTGTAAACGATGGATAACCCTGTTTCATTTTGTTATTCCAACAAATAAGTCCTATGTAAGTAATTTTTCCTAGAATTACAGCAAAATGTATTATTTTGTTTGTTTTTTAGTTAGGTCCGGCTGTTTTTATGAGTTTACAGAATAAAATTAATAAGAATACCGATCGATTATGTACGAGAAAAAAAATACATCAATAAAATTTAAATATTTATGTTTGAATTTAAAGAAAAATAAAATAAAAAGTGGTAAATAAACTATTTCTTTTGTTTTCGTTATCGAATGTGTTTGTTTATCAAAATGGTACTTGTTCATTTTCACTATCGGTTAGTGTGAGAATTTGTACATCATGTTGAAGATCGACTTTAGTTGGTTGAATAACATTTTCATCGATCGATGGTAAATCAACAGCTGTTTCCGGTTTAATAGTCATCTCTGGTGCAGTATAAGGCCGAGTCGTAGGTCTCGATGGAGGTATCAATATTGACGATGAAACACTCGGAAATCTAAATATTTCAGAGATCAATTTTGCGAAACAAAAACATCATTGAATCATATTCACTTAGCAGCTAGTAATGAACCGAATGTATCCATATTAACTTGTACAGCTTTAGCATTTTCATCATCGGTCGTACTCGATGGAATGCGTCCATTTTCTTCTAAACCTTTGATAGCTTTTGTGATTAATTGACGAACAGCTTCTTTTTCTAGAAGAAAAAAAGATTCGATTAGGCGTGAAAACTTGCTAAAAACAACGGAAGAAGAAGGAAGAAAGAACGAAGCAAACCGTTAGGTCCCGATGACACAAGCCATGATTGTATTTCGTTGATATTTTCAGTTTGTAATATTTGGCAAAGTACTTGTAACATCTACGGAAATGTTAATAACCTTGAGAGACAAGATAAGTGTACTCCTACCCAAACTTCTCGTTCCTGTTCATCGACACACATAACTTGATTAGGAATATGCATCTGTCTCGATGGTCGTCGATTTAATAATCGACTACGATTAGCAGATTTTGGTGTTTCATTCCAACGACCAGATTGTCGACTATATTGACCGGTTGTAGACGCTGATCTCATAACTGGTGTGTTTGGAGTTGATTTACGAGTAGAAATGTCTGGTGTCTCATCGGTAGTAACTAAACCAACCATTTCCGCGATGTGGGTTAATTCACGTCTCCAATTATCAGTATCTTCGACTAATTATTAGATAAAATTGTTTTAGTTTTTTTCTAATGTCAAATTTGACAACATAACACTTACCTACCTAAAGATAAACAAGAGAGAGAGAGAAAAAAAGAATTGATTGAATTAAAAAAACAATTGACTTTACCATTCCAGTTGGATTCCAACCGGGTATAGGTGGAAGTAAACGTTCTCGACGTTGTTTGACTTGAATTCGTTCCGCATACGATTGAAGTAAAGTATCATTTGAAGAATTCGGTGTAAAATCAATAGAAAAACGTGGATCAGTTAGTAGTGGTTTTGTCATATCAGCTAATTTCGGAACAGGTATAATCAGTGGGTTTTCTCGAACGTGACATATTCTCTGACCTCCCGGCCCTAAAAAACAAACAAACAAACAGTCGAACAATCCTCAATGATCATAATGTTTGATTTTTGTATTTTTTTTTGTCTTGTTACCCATGATAAATTTTAAATATCTCGGTTGAGCAACATGTCTAGCAAAAAACATATTTTTTGATAAATGTCCAAAACGATTGCGTTGTAATGAACGTGATCGTTCAATATTCGTTGCCATTATTATGTGTGTGTGGATGTTTTTTTGTGCTGAAACGAATGAATTCTTGTTCTTGTTTGTTTTTTTTCCTTTGTAAACGAAGACAAAGAGCAAAAGAGAAAATGGCAAATATTCAATATGTAAATTGACAAAAGTATTGCAACCGAGCAACAGTGATGAGATTTAAGAATTAGATGAGACATGTGAATTTTCAATGTACATGTCGATCAAACAGAAAGTTAAAGAGAGAAAAACGAATGTCTGCGTGTTTGTTTCAAATGACATCTATTAATAATTACTTATTTCTTTAAAATAATTTACGAATATTAAAAAACGATGAAATTTGTAAATTATTTTTAGTTCTAATCAATCATTTATATTCTTTTCCCTCGATCTTATTTATTCACATGTGCATCTGCGCATGTCATACGCACAAGTTCTGCATATGACTGTTGCTTATTTTTCTTTTGCACGATCTATTTCGGTGCTACCACCGAGAAAATCTAATAGGATGGCAATATTTGAGTGTAGGAAATTAAGCTTTATTTAACATATGTTTTTTCTTTTGAAATATATATCATAATTTATTTGTTATTGTTACTATTCGAAGTTTATTTATTTATTTATACAAGAGAAATGGAGACATGTCACGATTTGAAACGACAATCCTGAATGAAGACGAAGAAAAATGGCAAGCTGATGTTTGGAATGTATATATCTATTTATCTATATGCGTATAGAAATCCTTGTACGAGACGTTCACATAGTTCGAAGTCGGAAATGAAATAGTAAAAGACTGCGTCTTAACGCTCTTCTTGCTTTGCGAATAGAAGGAGAATAATAAATAGAAAGAAAAAGCAGAAGAAGAGAGAAAGAAGAACAGAAAGAATTATCATCATCATCATCATCATCAGTTACAAGATTTATTTGAATGGTTCTTCTCTCGTTTTTGTTCCTTTAATGTTTGCAACAGACATTAAAAATTAAGATGAGTAAGAAAATTAAGTGCATATGTCAACTCTTTTTTTCATACACCGTATTATTTATTTATAATACTCCATCAGATATTTTTAATGATATTTTTATGCACATTATGTTTCTATTTTTTTTCTCGACTTCAGTATCGAGATATTCATGTTCGCGTTCTTTTTCTTCGTTTTTTTTTGCTTTTTTTCCTGACAATCTAAAACAACAGAAGCTTTTCATATTGATACAACTCCGACAAGCTGATACATTGCATAAGCAATGTTCTGCATAGTGATTTTCATCCGGAAATAAATAGAGAGAGAGAGAGAGAGTGAATGAGAAGCAGAGGGAAGGAAAAGAAAGAAAATCTTTATTGAGCATTGACATTTTTTTTTCTTTCGTTTCTATTCAATACTCGATGTTTGCGTTTCTTGTTGACTACATCTGAAAGATTTGACATCGATATCGTATTAAATTATTTTCTGTAAGTCATTGTAGCGATTTTTCTCTTCTAGATTTTTTTTTGTTTCATCATGTTTCAAAATTTCAATCTTCCAAATCAATCATCATCACAAACGAATTCGTATTGGAGCACAAATTTTCATTCCAATACACCATTAGTCTTTTCGTTTATACTTTTCTTTGCCTATGCAATTATATTTCTACTTGGCCTCCTCGCCAATATATTTGTCATTATTGTGATTATTAAATTTCGTCGTATGAGAACATTAACAAATCGTTTTTTACTTAATCTCGCTCTGTCCGATCTTTTGGCGACATTGATTTGTTTACCACCAACAGTATATCATCATTACGATAAACGATGGATATTTGGCGAATTTCTTTGTCGATTCGTTCCGTTCATTCAAGGTACTGTCAGTTAGTTCTTAGAATCAACGAGTTCAAAGAGAATGAGAGAAGAAAAATGACGCCGACTCACAAACTAAATGGATTTGATATGTACTGCTTTGAGGCACAAAGAACAGACGAGTAAATTAGAAGTCAACTAACTTCCTCAAATGAATACATTGAAAAGATAAGAGAAAAGCCGTAGGAAGCAAAAATTGTATCTTAATATAATTTATTCTGCTCCTATGAATTTTCATCGATCCAAGGAATGTAAATAAATAAATTTGTTTTTCTGTCAAAATTCATCTTTGGCGTTGAAATAGAAAGAACGAACGAGCGAACGAAAAAATAAATTAATTATTCGAGCTAATTTATGACAAGAATTCTCTGAGGATACATTAGAAAGATTTATTTCGAACTACTACTCGTCACATCGCAATCATCTATCTCATTTTCAGGTACTTCAGTTGCCGTATCAATTTTCACACTAATGGCTGGTAGGAGACATTCTTTGAAAGAATTTCTAATGCAATAAAGATATTTTGTTTTTTCTTCTCCTCCTCATTAGTCAGCGTTGATCGTTTCATTGCCATACACAAGCCAGTTCACTCGAAATTACTCTGTACTCCTACTCGAACATTTCTTATTATTTCAACTATATGGATAACTTGTATGTAACAACTGTTATTTCGTATTACGAAGAAGAAAACGTTTTCTTTTTGTTATATTTCTGTTAATAGCGTTTCTTCTAATGATTCCTTTAATAGTACATCATCGTATAATTGATCCATTAGATATAACATTAACAGCATGTGCCGAAGAATGGCATCAAAATATGAATGCACGTTTAGCTTATGATTTTATTTTACTTGTTGTTTTATTCATTTTTCCACTAACATTAATGACATATTGTTATATTCGGATAAGTTATTCACTTTGGTTTATTGACTCAAATGTTCGTCGATCATTATCAACAACATCAATCACAAATGTTGCACGTTTTTCAACGTTATCAGAAGATTTTCCTCAATTCGATCTCAATGATCTTCGACGTTTATCAGCACAAAAAAATCGACCCTATTACATTCACTATCATAAAACCTATGAAAATGAATTGAAACGAAAACAACAGCAACAACAACAACAACAGTACGAACATCCTCAAAAAGATCACGATGTAAACGAGTATCAAGTTCTAATTAAATCACAACCGACTGAACCAAAACGTAGCACAACAACCAATGACATGAAATCGAAATCATCATCAATTACCGGATCATTACCTGGTACACATGTGACATCATGTCGTCGTTCATCATCACTGATCGGTCGACGTTTTGGAGAGAATTGTTTTGGTCAACAACATCAAATTCTACCGACGAAACCATCGAGACAAATACCAACACGTTATCGACATTCGACAAGTCCGTATGCAAGTGGATTGATTCGAACGAGTTTAACATCATTACAAAGTCATCATCGAAATCTTGGTCTCATCAATGGAAATCATCATCGATCGAGTGCTGATATCGAACGTGCAAGTCGATTTCTACAAAGTCGTCGACGTGTCATCAGATTATTGATTACATTAGGTAATTCACATTCATATTCTCTTTTTGTCTTGATAAATAGTCGATTTTTTTGTTTAGTAATTGTCTTTTTTCTTACACGTTTACCATTGCATATTCTTTCGATTTATATTGATATAACATCGAATACATATTTACCCGAGAATACATTTACAAATCGAACTAAACATGAAACTATCGAAGATGCAGCTGCTGCTATTTCATCACATGTCAGTAATGCGGATAGAAAAATGATTCTTGTTCTGTATATTAGTCCTATTCTACAATTATTTTCTCTATCAAATTCAGCTATTAATCCGTTATGTTATTGTGTAATGAGTAATGCTGTAAAAAATTTAATTCTTCTTGTAAGACAAAAATTGCAACGACGTGAACGAAAGAAATCTTCATTGATACCCGGATCAAAACGTGCTGTAGCTGCAAATCAATCGATTAAAATGATAATACAACAACGAGATTCAATTGAAATGGGTGAACTTGTTCGATAGATTTCTGTTTGCTTTTGATTTTACTAGAAAATAAAATATGCAAAAAAAAACAAACGTTAGTAGATCACATATAACTTAAATAAGCTAATAAAAATTCTTTCTATGAACTGATGCAAGAACAAATTATACTAACATACAATACTATTTCGCATGAAAGAATAACAATCATGTTTAATTGCGTGTTTGCACTTATCGTTTTTGTTCGTTATTTATTAATCAACGTTCTCATTAATCATATGAAATCCCAAGGTATCTGATCAATGAGACACGATATTGCATAAAAAACGTGCAATAACTAACTGATGAGTCATGTGAAGGAAAAAGATGACGTGTATATATATCTTTTTGTTAAAAGACATTTTGTTGTTTTATTTCTTTTACTTTTCTGTTTCATTTCAAAACATACGGGATGACGGCAAGTACGTTTCAAGTTGCTAAAGTCGATATATGCAAAACGCAACATGTCGAAAGTAGTGAAATTGTAACTAATGATGATGTTGCTCGATGGACGTTAAAGGATGAAAAATTATCATTGGAAAATTGTCAAGTGAATTATCGTTTAGCGAGTGATCTCAATGGTAAAAATCATCGTATCAAAAATGCTTTTGTTGCAACAGTTTTCAAGGCTTATTGTGAACATTATCCACTTGAAATAAGTGTCGAAGATTTTTGGGTCGCCATAGCTCAAGGTATTAGCATTCATTTGAATGAAAATGCTGAAAAATATCGTGAATTGATGGTTTCACATGAAGGCAAAAAAACATTAACATTACCCGTCGATAGTCTTCGAATTCCGGACTCAGAAAGACCAAATACCGGTAATAAATCTGTGCCAGCTATTCAATGGTCTGAAGCCGTTCGACAAATGGGCATTTTAATTCGAGATGATATGAAGGCTGATTTAGCTACCATTTTGACAAGTCCATTTTCTGCAACAACATCTGTTGAACAAGCTGTTTTCGATTGTACACTTATGGATAGTGTCAAATCTTATTATGATTTTCGATGTTGTTTATCTTGTGGCATTCCACAAGTGACATTACGTGGTACACCGGACGATTTTCAACAAATGATCGATCGAGTCAATCAATTACGAACGATTTTTACTGATTTTCACTGGTGGTTAGATACACTTGTACCTCATTTAGAACAATTGAAAGCAAGTGCTCAAGGAAAACCAAATATCGATTGGTGGGAAAAGATTTGTCATCGAGTAGGTGGCGGTTCGGATATCAGTATGCTCGCGGGTTGGCTCGCTGATTTTGTCCCGTATATCAATGACGGCAAAGGTCATTATAAAAAAGCACGACGTGATCATCGTCATTACACTCAAGGTTTAATAAATGGTATTGAATTTAGTGATTTTTCTGAAAGTGTAACGCAAACGGATTTCATTTTGGATGATAATGGTCATGAAACAAAAATGAAATTCATTGCTGGATTTTTAGGTATCGGTCAAAATCCTGAGACAGGCGCTTTACGACCCTGTCTTGGTTGGGTATCGGCATTGCCTGTAACCAGTTAATCGAAACAAAAAAAAAGAACTTATTCTCTTTATTATTAACTTCTTTGTATATTTTTTTAAATGAAAATTAAAATATTCATTCATTGGTTCATAGAATTTTTCAGGTTCGAATGACACAAATTAAACAGAAAGAAAAAGAGATAGTGAGAGAGAAAGAGAGTACAAAAAAATAACAATATATATTCATTGAATGATATCTCTCACTGTGTTCGTAGACATGATGAATAGTTGTTTGTTTTATTTTACATAAAGAATCTAATTGAGTACAGAATATAGATAAATCGTCAAGAAAGAGAATAGAAAGAAAGACTTGTAATTTTCGAACAGAAACGAGACGCGGTCAATTGAAATGAAAGAGAACAGAAAAAAAAGAAAATAAATTAAAGAATATTTTAGTCAACACCCTCGTAGGCTTCGCTCATTTCCATAGCTTGAATTAATTTTTGACGTAAATCTTGATAGTTATCGTACGGTGGAAGATCAATACGATTAAAGCTAAAATCAACAATTGAAACATTTAATTAAAGGAAACAAATAAATATTTATCTACAAACCATGTATGTGCACGTGGTAATTTCGTTCGATCTCCCCATCTTTCAATGGTGAACAATTGTGGACCTGATGAACCCCATAATTCACGAAAACCGTTCATTGGCAAACGAGATGTACCAGTTACAAATTGTAATAAACGTGTACGTTCTTCGGTATTAAATGAGCCGATTGCCTAAATTGTAGATTTCAGTTTTATCTTATCGATTGAAAAGAAAAGTAAACTAACTTTCCAAAAGTGTTGTATAACTGGATTGTCTGGTGTATAGCCACCTTTATACATCGTATGTGTTCTCCAATCATTGACATTGATCTCACCGAGACCACTAATCAAAAGCTACAAAGAGAAAGAAATAGTTAAATTGAGTTTAATGCAAAATCATAATTTGTTTTTTATCTTACTTCGATTTCTTTTTCATCGAACATTCTTAAAGCTTCAATTGAAAGAATTTCTTGAAAGCCTTGTTTCAATGCATCCATTTGTTTCGTTACACGTTGAACAAATCGATACTTAATAACTAACTCAATATATTCTTGTTTATTTTGTTCAGTAACTTGAATCTGTTGACCGTTCGGTTTTAATTCATGTTCATGGAACTAAATTTAAATCCAACAAAACGTATTCAAATGAAATGAGTCAAGTTTTTAAACATACTTCACCGAGTGCTTCTTCACTAACAACAAAATATAAATCTAAATCAGCTGGATCATTCTCAACAATGTATTTCAATGATTGATAATATTCTCGATCAACTGATTCCATATCAGCGAGTGTGATAGGCTTGGATAAAAGCATTTTATAGAATGGTCGAATAAAAAAAGCTGAAAAACGAACAAAAATAAGGTAAATTCTAAAAAATATATATATATATATTATACCTTCGAGCAATTTGCCATGATAAATAGCCATTGCCATAATACGTCCAATAAAACGGAAATATTTGTCAGATTGTTCATTGAGCTTGCTCGAGAGAGGATTGATTTGTAATATATAATTATCACTAAAGAAGAAAAAAATATTCATTTTTGATTTGAACAAATAAATGCATATTTACATTGCACTATATTCAAATAGACCGTAGTATGGATTGAACATTGCTCGCGAAAGAAGTAAAAACCATTCTCGACTTAGACCACCATAATCTAAACCTCGTTCACCATCGAAAACAATCCAAAGTCTAAATTCAAAAATAAAAAGACACATCACCATATTTGAAAACATGACTCTGCAAACCTTGTTTTTAATATTTCAGGATCTCTGATCGACATTATAGCAGTAAATGATGTTTCCATAATATCTCTCCGGTTGACATGTAGTTCGACCTGTGTACCAGCATTTGCACGTGGTCGAGGTAAACTTCGACGAAACATACGATATTTTGCTTCGTAATCACGTGAATAGGGAACAGCCTAAAACGAACGAACGAACGATGTGCTTTCGCGAAACTAGAATTCATTTTCTAGATACATACTGGTCCGGCAATACGTGGATCTGTCCATGTTGTTTTTTTGTTTACTACGAAAGAAGAAAGAGCAACGAATATTTTCAATGGAAAACAATTTCGAAAACATTCATACTATGATCTATATAATAAACTCGACCATCAGGTAATGTTCGCATTTCCCACTGTTCCTTTAGAGAAAACAAGATAAGACGAAATGAAAATTTTCTCTTCAATCGACATAATCATACTGGTAAGGGTGTCTGTTGCGTGACCTCTATCTGAGGACTTGGTTTGCCTGTTCTTGGATCAATCTAAAGAACATATCGTGAGTCTATCTCTTTCTTATTGATTTCATCCGGTTACCCAAGTTGTACGTTTATTAATATGATCGATAAAAAATACTCGTTCATTTTCATTTCTAGACTGTTGCCAACCAGGTGGTAATGGTCCGAGGTTATCTATCGAACCAGTAGCTGCTAATGACCTCGTCGACCCAGCTGCTGCTGCTGCTGCTGTTGGTGGTGGTGCTGGTGATGATGCTATACTACCAGCACGAGGTGCTATAATTGGACTTGCATTTGGAGTTGTTCGAGCATTATTGCCTTGCATATCATCGATTTGATGTCGATCACTACTTTGTGGTTGGGATCGTTGAGAAACTGCAGCACTAAAATCGAAATCATTGATAATTCATTAAATTTCATTGATAAACACAAACGTTCGTCCATCTGGACGTGTCCAATGTGTTGTACGAGTATTATGATCGACATAATACGTTCGACCAGCTCCATCTCTTCGTTCTATTAAATAGTTTTTTTCAGAAAATAAAAGAAAAACTTTGTGAATTGATTTGATTACCGTCCCATCCCGGTGGTAATGCCGATGGTGTTGATGTGGCAGCTATTGAGGCAGGTAAATCAGTATGATTGATAAGTTCGAATCCAGACTGAAAATCAAACACTTTCTTTTTTTGTTTCTTCTCAATAAAAACATGATCATACTTCGACTTGTGAAGCACTTGGACTTTCTGCTGATACAGCTCGTGGAGTTGCCGGATTAGGATTAACATAACATAAACTAATTGTTGCATTTCCACGAACACGTTGAAGAAAACTAATGATAAAATTTTGATTTTAACGAAAACAATGTACTTTTCATTACCTTCGTTTTAATAACGGATAATCTTTTGGTAACATTGGCTGTTCGGGTGATTCATAAGGAATATTTAAACTTAATTCAATAGAAAACATTCCAAGAAATTCATCTTTTGTCTAACAAACAAACAAACAAACAAAAATAATTCAATAAGATTAATTTTTTTTTCTGTTACCAATGAATTTTTATTATAAATTTCGAACACCAGTCGATGTTTAGTTGGATCAACCTAATTAACGAAACAAACGAATTCAATAGTTGCTTCTTGTTTCGCCTTTCTTTTTTTTTAATAAACAGTACTCGAAAAAGAAAATCTTGATTCCATACAGGATTGAGTGTTTTCAATACACTTCGTGTACATGCTATATCGGTTGTCTGATTTCTGTTTTCACGTGTTTGAAGTAGAATTTTCACATAGGGATCACCGGATCCGCCCAGCAAATCTCGTCGTTGTAGATCTTTTGCACATAGAACTCTAATACGTAATAAACGTGTATTGCGATCAGATTCATCTGCACCATAGATTTTTTCTGTTGTTATATCAGACATTCTGACTAAATCGAGATATGTTCGTGAACTAGGACGAGATAAACAGAAAAATGAAGTTTTTTTATGTAAATGAAAAGAGAAAAAGATGGAGAAGAAAATTTTTTTCTTTTATTATCAATGAGTAATCAAAAAAAATTTTGCTACATGTCATAGAACAAATAGAAGAACGAGATTTGATAGTAGAACTTCTCGTGCCTATTTCTTTTTTGTTGTTTCAAAAATGTAACGATTTAATAGAACGAGAAGAGCAATGATATGACATACGGTTAAACAAAATATAAACTCAACGATGATATGAAAGAGAGGCACGCGAAAAGCGACAGATAGACAACAGTTTGAAAGTTGAAAACGAGAAGTAATATGTTATAGAACAGTATGGACCAATCAGAAAAACAATTCTCAGTAGTTGTCGCACGAGAACGAACGAGCTTAGTTCGTTTCTCTGTTTTATTACTCCACACACACACAGGAATCAATCTAGAACAAGGGCAAATATTTCAGTTTACAATTTTTTTTATATTGATTTATTGAAATTTATTAATCAAATTTAATCATAGATAAAAAAAAAGAACACGGGAAGAAATTAACAAGAGAAAATATTTATTCAAATTCAATACGCATGCCATGTGTTTTGGGAATATCACTGTCAATTGCGTGAGTACGTTTACTATTGGATCGATTCCAAACTTCGACATCATCGTCATCCTCATCATCAATACCTTGTGGATTCGAAAAACCACCTAGATATCGACGACTAGCACCATGAATATACACTCGAACTTGTTGTCGTTTAACGATTAAAACTAGAAAAACTAAGATAACAATAAAAAATAAAATTCCACCTGCAGCCATTTGCCATGGACTCAATCCTTTGTCATTTGATTTAACTTTTTGATGTTCGCCTGCAACAATAAACGATGATTGACTGTTAGTTGTTTGATTGTCAGTCTTTGTTGATTCGATTTGTTTTGGTCGAAGTTTTGCTAATGCTGCCGGTGAATTTTTCTTCGTAAATATATATGGAAATTCTTCGGTTGGACAAGTTAACTGTTCGCCCATATGCCATGACGTTTGTTTACCACCGACTGGTTCGAGCATATTATTCCAAAGTGATAAAGCAGCTTGTGAATGACCTTTGCCTAAACATAAAAATCAAACTCAACAATATGTTTTGTTGTTTATCATTAAAAAGAATCTACCGCTAAAATGAAAACAATCCGGTGCAAAATAGCTGAAATCAATTTTATGATTATCACGCATTGGTAATTGAGTTTTAGTCATGAATGGTTGATAGACAACGGTGAAATCATCTCGACCATCGTATCGACCACTGTCAACTAGATCGATAAGAATTTGTTGGTAACGTCCAACGTAATCATCGAGAATTTTTCGTTGTTCATCTGTTGGATAAGCAGCACATGGACATGATTTCTTATGAAGTGTTTGACAAATAAAACCACCGCTATTCAATTTTTCAACATTTCGAACATCGAGAACAAGAACAAGATTGACAAATGTACGAGGAATTGGAGCATTGTATAATGCATCAAGTGTGTCACGAACATAGGTTAAATATTGTTCAGGTGTATGTAGAGTTAAGTTTTCACAGAAACTGCATAAATCATTACCCTAAAGTTAAAAAAATGATGAATTAATTCTTCTGCTTTTTAAATGAGAAAAACTTGAGCATACGCCAACAAAGAATGTAATTAATTTCCAGTCATCTTCCCAATCGCATAGTTCTTCTTTTTTCAATCGATTCATAAGCAAATTGGCTTGATAAGGCATGTGATACGAACGATCACCGGACTTAGCTGAGAAAATAGAAGGTACGACACTTGTTTTTCATTTCAATCGATAGTCTCAACTTACCAACATTGAGATGATTATTTTTAGCATCTTGACCATTGAGAAAAATAATTGAAACTTTCGTTGAATAACCTTCTAATTTAGGATTATATTGTCGAAGAGCATTGGGTATCGAAAGAATTTTGTTGTAGGTATGATCTCCACCAACTGACCACGATAAACCTGAAGACTAAAAGATGTTTTTTTTTATGATAAAAACAAGTTCGATCAAACCTCGATTTTCAAAGAATAAACCCAATGGCGTGATGGCATGTGCGCCTAAGCCTGCTGTTAAACTATCGCCCATCGCACCAACACATTTGATATCAGTTGGCCGAAGTGTATGTACTGATGTTGGAACGATTGTATCTTTGACAATAGGACAAGTAAATGTTTTATTCAATGAACCATAGAGATAATCGGGTTGTGAGAAAAGTTCATACGACCATTTCGTATATTCATCGACGAATTTCTCGTCTTTCATTAATTCTTCGACATAAGCAACATATTCATCGATATTCAATGCTTGATATTGACCAACAGCGAATAGAAGACAAGTCAAAGCAACAAAAATGAATTTCATATTTGTTAGTTGTTACTGTTCGTGAAAAGTACACCAGCGAAAATAAACGTTCCCCTTTGTTTCTCGTTTTAAAAACAGATAAATTGATAAGAATCTCAATGACGCCAATGAATTTCATTCGACGAAATCTTTCCATCCACATCATCATGCAAAGGTAAAGAGATTAGATGCAAATGAAAACTTTCTCGAAATGTAAACTTTACGTAATTTAGCCAAGGTAATTGAGTTTAGATACAAAAATTCTCATAATTTTACAATAGATTCAAATTTAGTCATTGACTATTTACTTGTGAGAAAAGAAAATATACTGCGATTAAATTATTATTCACGTTTTTTTCTTCGTCTTTGTCACAAAAGCAAACATATATGCAAAATTTAAATATATTTCAGCACATGCAGAGATAGATATGAAAACAAATGGGTCGGATGAAAAGAAAATATTTACTGGCTCATTTTCTCTTTCTCTCTCTCTCTCTCCGTTTATAAATATAAATGTGTATGTAAAAAAGTGACATTTGAATACAAAAAGAAAAAGAAACACAGGCATGTCGTCTGCACAAGAAGCTGCTGGTGCTTTACCGTCGAATTTCGATATGAACGGTCTATCAAATGCTTTTAGCAATCCTGCACAAGCATTTCGTATGCTCGATAAAAATGGTGATGGTCGTGTAACAAAAGATGATTTACAATTATTATTACAACAATTCGGAGTCAATAGTATGGCAGCTAAAGTTCTATCGAAATATATTTTCAAACAATTAGATGCTAATGGCAATGGTACGATTGAACCAAGTGATCTGACACATGCGAATGGTATTCTTTCGAGTTTAATGAAAATGAAACAAAGTGGTGGACATTAATCATTGAAAGATTAGATTATTTTGTTTTATCACGTTCTGCATTCTTCTATGAGAAAATAAAAATATTTACGAAAGACTAAGTTTATTTCGATTTGTTTGATTCATTCATTCGATGACGACGTGCTTCAGGATGATTCATGAGTGTATCATTCGATTCATCAACAATCGAATTTCTATTGTATAATTTCGGATATTTTGAAAAACAATTCTGCATTCTCGCTAATTCATTCAGACATTCCGAACCTGAAGAAATAATCTATCGATATTTCCAATAATATAATTCTACTATTCACCTTTGGGCTCGTTTGTACTATGCTGATAGCACGAAAAAGCAGCACGAAATTGTGTTGAACAAGGTCCAATCGCTTGTGTACCTAAACATGAACAATCCCAACGAATAGTTCCATCCGATTGTACAGCTCCTTGATTGAAACTTTTCTTATATGCATCAATCCAGAATTGTTTTATTTGTTGATCGTTTTCATTTGGTGTTAGACTATCTCGATCAGCAAATATAATTCTATTCATTGAAAATAATAACGCGCGTCTTTGATTCATTGTTGTTTATTATGAATAAAGATAGGCACGATACAATACTCAATCGATTGAATGAATATTCGTATCTCGTATCATTTAATGATCAAATTCAACGAACAAATTCACCTCTAACAGATATTCATACGCAATTATCATTTGGCAAAGAAGATCTTCTAATCAATAAAGGTTCTATTCATCTCAAAGAATACGTTGTTGATAGTTATGAATGTCGATGTCATGAACAAAAAAATCTCGAAATCAATAATCGTCAATATTTATTAGATTACAAACTCGAATTTTAATATCGTTTTCTTTTTATTTTTCTTGATATTAAAATAGAGAAAAAAAAATGTTCACATAAAATGTTGATTTGTAACAGACTTGAAATATGTTATATCTTTTGATTGATAGCAATCAAACATCTACTCGTTGAATTGCGTCATATTTCATGCATTTGCTGTTGTCAATCAAGAACTATTCGTTCGTTTATATGTGCGAGTAAATGCATGGTTTCATTTGAAAGAAGAATGAAACAATGTTAACTTCATATCATCAACAAAGAAGAAGCGCATGTGTCGATCGGCTATACTTTTCTTGAGTTACCTGTTAATTGAAATTATACATCGAAGTAAATATGATATTTATTTGTCAAATTTTATTCGATTTCATTTGAAATATATAGTTGATGGAGAATATTATCAGACAATTGTCGTTCAACCAAAATCGATTCAAGCTCCTGTTGGTGCGACTATCGTACTCGATTGTACGGTATTTAATCAATATGGTGAAGTAGCTTGGTAGGTTGTTCGAGAGATTTTTCTATCCTAAAAAAAATTCTATTCAAGGTGTAAAGATGGTCATTGTACGATGGGTCGTGAACGACCATTGTATTACATTCCTCGATATGCAATTCTTGGCGAAAAACAAACCGGTACAAATAGTTTACAAATTGCGAATGTTAATCTCGAAGATGATGGCATTTATCAATGTCAAATAGGTCGAACTTTAGAAGCTCGTGAAGTTCTTTCCGATCTTGCCAATGTCACAATTCTTATTCCACCTGATCGAATAACATTAACTCACGTTCCGCCAGGTCTTGCTATAAGTGGGAAAGAATTTCAAATGAATTGTGAAGTAACAAATACTCGGCCAAGTCCTAGTTTTACTTGGCAAACACCTTTGAATACACGTATTGTAAATACAACTGAAGTCACACAACCTATGACACCTGATAGTAAATTACTAAAGACAATTTCAACGATTACACTCATTGCCGATGTTAGTCAACATGGACAAGAAATTAAATGTGAAGCAACACATATTGCTTTGAATAAATCATTGGAAGCAACAGCTATTATTGCAATTGATTGTAAATGAAATGAGATTATGTTTATTATTGAACTTTGTTTTGTCTGTTTAGATCAACCTGTTGTTAAAATTACTTTAAAACCAATGAAAATGTTTGAAAATAAAGAATATTGGTTCGAATGTATTGCAGAATCTCGACCACCAATCACCGAACTTGTGTAAATAGAATCTTTCTCAATCGACAATCAATTCGAATATTTTTTTTTTCATCTAGTTGGAAAACAAATGATACAATCCTTCAACGAACAACACCGACACTCGATGGACGATATCCTCTACATTTAAATGTCACACGTCATATGCACAATCAACATCTCTCATGTTCAGCATTGAATAGTGCTGGGATTTCCGAAGATATCGTTGTTATGGATATTAATTGTAAACTATTCTTTTTTGTATTTGTGTTTACTCTATTGAAAACATCGATTTTTTTTATAGATTCACCAGAATTTAAATCATTTCCTCCTCCGTATACACTTGTTCGTCTAGGCGATACATTAAGTCTCACATGTGAAGTCAATTCAAATCCACCAGCAAATATTCTCTGGACGAAGAACGGCGAATTTATTGGAGGCGGCTCGAATTATCAAATATCTGAAGTAAGAGAAAATGATTACGGTGTATATGCCTGTATTGGAACTCTTGGTGGTCAATTTACGAAAATTGTTGCATCGACTAAGGTTCTTCCTCCCGGTAAATAAGCAAAGCAAAAATTGATTTTGATCAAATCTTTGTTTGAATATGTAGGACCACCACGTTTCTATCGTCCTCAACCAGTTCTAGCTTCGAAAGGTTCAGAAGTGATGCTTAAATGTCAATTAGAAAAGGATAGCGAACCAATTGTAAAGTTAATCAATAATTCCGATTTCTCTAAAATACTCAAATGAAATATTTAGGATACTTATTGGATGTTTAAAAATACGTCAATTATGAACAACTTAAAATATACTGTCATAGGAGCACGTGATGTCAAAACAATACCACGTTATGAAATAGGTTTGATTATTCATAATGTTGAAAACGAAGATTTCGGTAACTATGATTGTTATGTTATCAATCAATATGGTAGTGAATATGCTCGTATTCCTCTTGTAAAACGAAGTAATTATATATATTTGTTTGAGATATTATGAATCGAAAAATTCTAAATTCATTGACTTAGGTAGTCATCTATTGAAACAATTCGGAATCTATTTTGGTTTACTTGTGCTATTAAGTATGATTTTATTTTCGGCATATTTATGCTGCCATCGTGCATGCCGAGTCGAACAAAGTAGATATTCAATGATTCGAATTTATTTTGAACAAAAAAAAGCAAAAGAAAATTTTTTTTCTCTAGAACGAATTACTGTACGTCGCATACGTCAAGTTCAAACTTGGTTGAAAAGTAAACCAAGCATGTGGATTCATAATCTCGCAGCTGCAGAAAAGATACCATTAACTGTCTACGATGTTAATTCAGGTGTCACACGAACAACACTCGATCCACCTTTGGATATCATCGAATGTTATCTTCCGATAATGAACGAGCAAAAACCTCATCCATTAACTCGACCTCTACTGCCTCCTCCACCGCCGCCGCCACCGCTTCCGATCAATTTGCGAATGCCATTTTGTAACGATGATCAATCCGAACAAATCTACGAAATACCTGATGCTGTTTCGTGGCATATTGATGTTTAAACTTGTTAAAATTAGCATGTCATTTATAATTTCGTTTGAATTTTTATTTATGAAACGAAAAAGATGAAATGCACGGATATTCAGAATTTTATCTGTATGCACAAGAATACACACATTTACATACAATAATCAGATAAAATGAGATAAATAAAAACGAAAGAAAGAACAGTTTTTTTTTCTTCTTTTGTTCTGTATACTATTGGAGAAGGAGAAGGCATCAACTCTTACTTTATTGCAGATCATAATCCGACTCACATCTCATTCACACCACATGTTCAATCATAAATAGAAATGAAAAACGTTTTGTGTATTGTTTCTATCAATATATTTCTGTATTTCTCTTTTCACTTGCTTTACACACTCAACAACATTCAGAAGAAGAGCAAGAATGAGAAGGAGAAAAAAAATGTTGAGATATAATCGAATGAAGAAAACAAAACAAGGGAAACAACAGTAAAAATAAAATAATTGCTGTAACAGCTGTTTACCAAAGAGAAGAAAAAAAAGATTTTTGTGTGTATATATATATATACGTATATATTTAGAGAGAGAGAGAGAGAGAGAGAGAGAGAGATTATATTTATATGTCATTAATAATGAAACAAATAAATTAGAATGCAATTCTGTTTTTCATAATCAATATTTAACAGTGTAAAAAGAAAAACAAACCAACAACGACAAGAAAAGATAAACAAAAGAAGATTGACGAGCTCGCGTATGTCGAGATATTCAAATGTGATCTCACTGTTATTTTTTAAATCCGGGAGAGAATGGTGATGATGACGACGGCGACGTAAAAGGATTATCAACTGATATTGTTGAACTATAATTATATTTCGAATAGAGAAAATTCGCCAATATTGCAATACATATAGCTAAGAATGTAAAACCAAGAAATATAACAATAGCCCATTGTTGATCAGTTAGTGAGCGATTTTCGAATAATTTCAATGATTGAAATTTATCATGTACTAATAAACGATAATGATTGAGATATGAATATTTCGATACGGAATGATGAGTTGATAGAAGATGATGATTCGATGATCTTGTATTCGAAAAAGATGCAGCTAAATCTTCGGGTCGTGGTAAAACGAAATGTGTTGCTGAACTAAATGGACTGTTTAATGTTAAACCTTCGCTTGTCAAACGTATAGCACAAACACGTGCTCGATAATCAACACCGGCTTGAAGATTTGTTGCACGATAGGATGTTAATTCACCATGATAGATATCGGTATAATCGTTTTCTTTGCGATAGATTTGCAATTGAAGAATATAATGAATTGGATCTTGACCGAGAGATTTATGAGCTTGCCAATTGAATACACAAGATGTCGAAGTTATTTCATTGATATTCGGAGCTAAGAAAAGAATTATTCGTTTATTTGATTTTAAAAATTCGATCGAAAATTACCTTTTAAGGCATTTGGTGGAGCTTTCGTTGTTGTAAATGTGTATATGTCCGACCAAGGTCCTGCTCCTGAATCATTTTTTGCACAAATACGAAAATTATACGGAGTATTTTCTTGTAATTTATTGATTTTATGTGAATATGTTGTGCCCGTATAAATACAATTAAAACTAAAAACAAAAATAATGATTAATTAACAAAATTTCGATTTTTTCATCGAACGTACGTTCCATCTTTGCCTTCCATTTCGATGACATATGTTATCGAACGTGGAGACACACTTGTTGAAGATTCGTTTGTTGATGATAGGACATGATTGACTATTCCATTGGCCCATTTTAATTTAATTGAATTACATGTTATTGCAATACAGTCAAGCGAAGGTGGACCAGGTGGCAAACTCTTCGTTTGACATCGAACTATCGACGAAAATGGGCCAATTCCAATTGTATTCACTGCTCGTATACGTATTCTAAACAACGGAATTTTCTTTTAAGAGAAAAAACAAAGAATGAATTCTATCCGTACCGATAAGTTGTATCAGGTAGAACTTCATCAATAGTATATTCATTCAAATCAGGATTCACAAAAATCATATCACGTTCACCGATATCAATAGAATAGCCAGTTATTGCCGAACCATTACTTGATGGTTCTTTCCAAGTTATTGTCATCGATGTAGATTTAGGATGAACTTTAACAGATGTAACAGCCGATGGTGCAGCTGCTGGTGTAACACATGATGCTAGCATACTGTACAGACCTGGACCTGCTGAATTGACAGCCTACGAAAATGAGAAGATGTTGTTGTTTTTTTGTTGTTGGATAAAATGCTGTTCATTTCTCTTACTTGTACTCGAAAAAAGTAATGTGTAACCGGTGTAAGACCTTTTGCTTCATAAGTCGAATTTAATCCGCAATAGAGTTGCATGAATGAATCATTCTCTTTACGCGACCATTCAAGACGATATTCAGTTATAGCTGCACCATTATTAACACCTTCTTCCCAACTAATCAACGCACTTGTCGGTGATTGACATTCGACAAGGAAATTTTTCGGTGCATCCGGTACACCGGGACCAGAAATAATATCAAGATATTCTGACCATGGACCAGCCTGAACAGAGAGAGAATCGCCATTTCAAACAAACAAAAAAACTAGCAATCGATTTCAACATACTCCTGCTCGATTAAAAGCTCGAACTTGGAATAGATATGGTCGACCGGGTAGTAAACCAGCAACGGTACAATCAAGATCACGTCCGCGATAGACAGTACGTGATGAATTATCAGGATTTGTTAGTTGCACTTCGAATTCAATCACAGGTGAACCACCATCATAATCTGGATAGGCTACAAAATGAAAAACAACTGATGTGTCATTGTTTCGAGTATTTCGTTTTACCCCAACGAAGATGTAACGAATTAGCTTTAGCTTTGCCCGAGATTTTCGGTGGATGACATGAAGCAGGTGCTACAGCTGGAGTCTTGATTTGTGTCACATCTGATGGATCACTATGACCGCCAATACTCGAACATGACAAACGAAGTGAATAGATATGTCCAGGTATTAATTGTTCAAGTAAATGTTCAGTTTCCAAACCGTTATAAATAACATGAAAACCTAGAAGATCAAATCGATTATAATTCTATTCATTATTTTAAATCAAAATACGAAAGACAGACACAACGAGAGATCGAGACTTACCATCACCCGCTGATGAGAGACAGAAAAAAAAAGGAAAATGTCGAACAAGATTAGAGAGATGTTTTTTTCTTCTTCTAACGACTATTTTTTACCTTTCGATTCTTCTAATTCGAGATGATATTGTTGAATCTCTGCACCACCATTATCTCTCGGTGAATCTAAAGAAATATTCGTAGTTGAGAATGTTTGACGAGCATGTCTATCTCTACCCCAAGCAATACGACATTGTGTTGCTTGAATCGTTCCTTTGATTCTTGGTTTAGCTGGCGGATCCGGTCGATCAGGTAATGTTCGGTAGACTGCTATTTGAGAATAATTACTCTGACCTTCTTGATTATGTGCTGCCAACTAAACAACAACAACGAACATAGTTCTGTTTTCAAAAAGCAAAAATAATAATTGAATTTACTCGAAATTTATATTCCGTATTTCGATATAAATCAGTTACTGTACAAGTCGATAATGGTCCCGTATATTTCGTTCGAAAGGAATTTAATTCATCAGTCATTTGTAATGAGAATGTTTCATCAATTTGTCGTTTAATCCATGATAATGTCAAATATTTGACACCTTTTTCAACTAACATCGGAGGATCGGGCTCAGGTGGAATTGTTCCTAATGTACTGAATTGAATTGTTTCACTGAATTCACTAGAAAAGTTTAAAAAAACAAGCAAACAAACAATGGTTATAATACTGATTTTCTCAATGAGATCTACCTTCGTCCAATACTGTTCTCAGCTGCCAAACGAAAAACATAAAATGTTGCCGGAGTTAATTTATTTAACATGAATTGTTTTTTAATTCCACGATAGATTTCAATAAATTCTCGACCTTTGCCCTGTAAAAGACAAACATAGAGAAAAAAAATATGAAATCAAAAACGAACTTCATCATATTCGAGAATATAATTCGTGATTTTCGATCCATTATCAGCTGTTGCTGTCCATTTCAATGTCAATGAGTTCTTTAGTCGACTACCGAGCAATTTCGGTGGTAGAGGTCGATCAGGTTCACATTGTTCAGTTGTAAATGGAACAGGATTTGTATATTCACCTTTGCATGCATCGATACATGCGCATACTCTACAAAATCACATTGAACTTATTTCATAGATTGAAATAGAAGTTGTTTTTTTTACTTCAAATGATATTCAGTTGCTGGCTTAAGATCTTTCAAAGTAATTTCATTCGCATCACCACTGAAAATGATCGAGTTTAGAAAGAAAAGAATTAGAAGACATGATAAATCTACCAGTAGACTTGTTTGTATTTGGCATCTTTGCCTTTATCTGACAATAATAATTCGTAGATGAGATTAGTAAAATCAATTGAATAATCGGATTGAGAAGATGTTGATGATGTAACACGAGGAGGCTGGATCCGTACTAGTGCACTCCGACTTTCAATATCTTGAATCTAAGAACAAACACATGTTATTTTGTGCTTCTAATGAATTTCATGTTTACTATGGGTTGAGACAATTTTGACAAACATTTTTCAATTGTTTGCCGTTCTTTATCGTATTCAGCGGCAGCAGCTAAATCAACTGGTTCAGATACAGATTGGACGACCATTTCTGGATAAAATGACTGATAATGTGTAGGTGGTGGCGGAGGCGGAGGAGGAGGAGGAGGTGGTGGTGGATGATGATGGTGGTGATGGTGATGAGATTTATCAGAACCATCTATTTTCAAAAAAAAATTTGTTGTTTGCTTTTGTTTTGTTTGAAAGAAAATTGTCGACTCACTCATATTAATATTATTTCCATAGGAATTCACATTTGTGTGCGAAGGCGGTATTCGTCGTTTTGAACCACCATTGTTTAACATTCGTGTGTTAGATGAGCCTCCTGTTGTTGAACAACTATTCGAATTATTATTGTAGATAGGTGACCGACGTTGTGAATTGGTCGTTGAATTAGTTGATGTGGTTGAAATAGATGTATTACCATTTCCATTTGTCGTTGTTGATGAAACATTTGTTTCCGATGGATGTAGTAGACATTGTGAAGCTGAAAAAAGAAATGTTGTTTTTTAGTGAAACAGGATGAGTTTGACTTTGGTTTTGCTTACGATTTGTTGGTGAAGTCGTATGATTACAAGCAGATCGTTGGGAGTATGCTAATGAATCGCCTGTATACGGTCCATAAACATTAGGATTGTGATATTGATGTGGATGACCATAAAGTCCGTTGTATGGCGATGGTGAATAACCGGTATGCTAAAGAAAAAAAAAAGCCGATAAGCAATCATGGATTTATTTATTCTTGTAAATGATGAATAGAAAAAGAAATGTATGCGTATATTTAGAGAAATAATTAGAAAACATTAGATAATAATTGTATATTTTATAATAATTATCTTACCACGTGATGATGAGGTAGAGGTGGCGGTCCTGGTTGTGACATAATGACATGTGTCAATACACCATTCTCGTCAAGCACTTGTTGGACCATATGTCCAGGTGGTAAATGCAAAGGTAAGGGAAAAGCAGGTCCGTTCTCTGAGATCATTCTCACGGTTGCAGGACCTAAATAATATCGACAACAATAATAAGAAGAAGAATAAACATTAATCAAGATAATATCATGACAAATCTGGGTCTGTTTTCCTGGTACATATGCAATATAAATACAGGAAAAAGCGAATCGAAAAGATATTCCCACAACTAGTGCTATTTTCCCAGTCCTGACGATATGATGTCTTATCAATATTGACGTGGCATACTGCAGTTAGTAAGATATCGAATAAGAGAAGCACAGAAAGAAAGAAAGAAAGAAAGAGAAAAATATCCAGATCATAATAGAATTGATATAAACTGTCAAATTTGTCTCCTTTATTCTCTATTAAAAGGTAGAGAAATTAAGCAAAAGGTCATTATCATCATTAGAGATCGAATTTGAAAGGTAAATAGAAGAAAACAATGACAATAACAGCAGCTGTTTGTCTCGATTGACGACAAACAATTATGAGAAAAAGAGAAAGAGAAAAAAAATCGTAACAATTATATGAACGATTATCATTCTTTGTTCAGACTACATTGCTATTAGTATGAATATAACAACGGATCGAACATTTTTTTTTATATATCTGTACACAAGAAATTATATGATTAGAGCTATTTTGTTTCTGCATCTCTTACGATCGTCATACACGATTCACATTCATTATAATCACGCCTTTCTTCTTCTCCTCGGCTTTTTTTGTTGCTGTCCAATGTCTAGAACGGCTAGAATGTTATTATGATGAATCACTAACACTCACATACATACATACATATATATGCATGTATGTGTGAGGAAGAAAAGAAGAACTAGTAGAGTAATTGAACTCTTTCCTTCTTTCTCTATGCGATTTAGAGAATATAAAAAAAACATACTCGTACTTATACACACATGGCGAAGAGAAAACTTTTTTTTTCTTCTCTTCTCTCTTGTTCTCATATATCGACATAAAAATGAGACAATTTCAAAGATGATGAAAGAGAAAAAAAAAACCTTTTTCATCTAATCAAAAGTGCAAAAGGTCATTTGAAAACCTACTCGACTGCTGTGCTTGCTGCCCTGACGATTGAGCAGTAAGCCATAAAGGTAATTGATCATGGCTCGAGGTTGTTGACGATGATGATGAATGGATTTCGCTACTACCATTCGAATTACTATTATTATTATTGTTATTATTATTATTATTATTCGAATTAGTATTCAGATTCAAAAGAAATCGAGGTTGTTGTTGTTGTTGTTGTGGAGGAAAGAATTGATGTGGAACACTAGACGTTGAAGGTGTTGTTGTTGTTGTAGTCACTAATAATCGTTGATGTTTCATTGAATCAGGCGATGATGTATTCGACGAAGATGACGATGTATTCAAATAGAATCCATTCGTTGAAAAACATCCCATATCATACATGATCAAATGTATGACAGAAAAAAAAACGAAGAAATAAGAGCAAATGGTGAACAAGTAGAAAGTAATTGAATATCGATTTTTAATTATGATTACGAGTATTTTTGTTGACAATTAACCAATGACGATAACAATGACCATCTTTTGACAGGATGATGTTCTCGGTATGCATGCGTTTCGACCATAGGTCGGTCGTTGTTGTCCAATGTGCTTTGCTAGAGTGTGCATATATGTGCATGCGTACTCAACTTCGACGTTCTTTTTTTTTCTTTCTTTCTCTTTCTCTCTTTAGCTTTTTCGCTGTACATACGATCAGAACAACTGCAGAACGAGCGACAACGAACACTTCTCTATACATACGCAAAGAATAACGGAACACTCATTGCTGCCACCGCCCTGTTCGTTTGCTCGTTCTTATTTAGTAGCGTACATTTTCTTCTCTTCTCTTCTCCTCTTTTTTTCTCTTCAACTTCCCCTCATTTATTGGCGTGCGACGCATGAAAATAAACACACGCGAACATCTAACCATAGTCGAACTACTATCAACTAAGGGCAATATTTGTTTTCGTGAAAAGATTTCTCCTGTATACAAGAAGAAAGAAAAGAGAAATCGAACATGAACATATGTATGCACAATCGAGAAAGAATGACTATCAGATATCGAAGAATACAGCTAATAATAATCAGAGATTATTTTTTAACTTAATTCAAGAACTAAAAGTACAAACGTCACTTTTCTGAATATTTTCTCTTATTATAATATTAATAGAAAACGATTTCACATAATACATTTAATAATCGAATATATTCGTCTGAATTCTTCTGTTTTCTCTCTCTTTCTTATTCAATTAAATAAATAATAGAATAAAACAACAACAACAACAATAATAATAGTAGTAGTAAGAATATTTGTACATCCGGATAAATAATGTATTTTTTTTTCTTTGGTGACTTACCGTGCACTTCTTTGACTTCATTATCAACTTGAACACGAAAGATTTGTCCAGGTTTAACAAGAATTCTTGCCACAGACGAACGTGATGCGCCCAATGGTAAATCAGCTGCTGTTGCTTCAGTAAACGAAGCTTCCGCTGTAATCATATTCGTTGGATTTATACTTGATTGAATACAATCCGTTTCAGGACTGTCTTCATTTGTTGTATTACCAGTTGTCGTATCAGTTTGTTCGGATTCAGTGACATCGATAGATTCTTGAATTTTTTCATCGGAATTTTTCTCATCATTATCTTGTTGATCATTAGTATGGTTCGATTCAATTATTGAATCCATATTACAATTGAATGAAGAACAAAAAACTAAGAAAGGATATTGCGTTTTTATTTTAATTTGTTCAATACGAATAAATTAGGATAAATTAGGAAAATAACGTCGTTGACGACGATGATTATAAAAAATCATCCAAATCATCTGAAACAAAAAGGAAGTCAAGTGAATAGAAAGGAACTTCTAATCATGATGTAATAAAAACAGACATTTTATTAAACGCATTGTGATAAGTTTTTTTTTTCTCTCTCTCTGTCTCTTTTCCATTTTCTTTTCTTCTAATAATCATACAGGCATACAAAAAAAACGGCAAAGAAACAAAAAAAAGAAAAGAACCGTCAACAAGAGCAATCAAGCACGAGCAACTAGTCAAAGAGAAACAGGTCACTTCAACGATAAATGCATCAGCATTTGTAGGTAGAACGTGACTTCATTGATCATTATCTATCAAATCCTTGATCACTTTTCACAAAAAAAAAGGTTGATCAACTGTTCGATTGATAAGAAAGAACTCAGGAAAAAAAAGAATGTAATCGTAATAGTACTACTGTGTCGTTAACGTTTCTTCTTTTTTTTCTTCTATCTCTTTGTCAATATTTTCATTGAGATTCTTCTCTACGAACGCTCTTCTTCCTCTTCTTTTTTTCCTCTGTCTTCTTTTTCTTGTTCTTCTTCGAAAATACCTTATAATAATCACGCAGACGAAGAAAAACTTGCAGGATAAGAAAAAGAGAGAACAATTCTAGCTGAAAATCGCTACTTTTCAACTCACATTTCCTTTCGATAGAAGATTACCATTTGTTAGTTCTATCGATTTCAAGATCCGAGATTCTTACTTATTATCATGATTGATTTTTTTTTGTTGTTGTTGCTCTTTTACAGTACCGACCAATTAATCTTTCGAATCAAGATTTTCTCGAATTGTGTCTTGAAAATGTCTAATTACAATCACATGATTGTCATTTTAGTTTCTAAACATAGATGAATCGAACTAGTAGTTGACCCAAGTTGTTATTGTTGTTTTTTCGCCACCGTCTGTGTTAAACTAATAAATAACAGACAAAGAAAGAAAGACTGTATACACATCCAATTGAAATAATAATACACATCTATTGAAATTAGGTTGGACTATCTATTTATTTCCTCTTGTAAGTTTTTTTTCTTCTCTTTCATAATAAGAGAAGAAGAAAAAGAGAGAAAAATAGAAGCAGAAGAAAAAAAAGTTTCTTTCTTTTTGCTACAGGAAAAAAAACGCATGTCTACATGTCACATTGACTATCTAAGCCGACAAACTCCTACTTAACGTAACCGAAAAAATGAGTTGAATATGAAAAATAGACAGCTAAAGAACGGAAGCGTGTCGCGTAGGTGTTAGTTCTCGTCGTTGGCGTTCCTTGTGGAAAGAAAAAAAACGAGAAAAAAAAACGAGAGAGAAAATTATTAGGTTGTTCAACATGACGAGAGAAAACGAGAGAGAAAGAGAGGGGGCGCGCGCACGTAGATCTCTTTTCATTTGCTGTGTGTGTTGCCGAACAGGCAAAGAAAAGTTGTTGTTCGTCGGAAAAGAGATGACGCGAAATAAGAAAGAAAAGAAAAGAAAACTTCCATTTCATCTTTTGTTCTCTCTCTTTTGCTTGTCGTTGGCTCGCGACCGAAAGATCTCTCTATGTTCTTTATCATACAATAGCGATGCAAGTACTTGATAATCATAATAGAAAAATGGAATAAAAATAGAACGAGGAAAGAGAGAGAGAGAGAGAAAAAAAAGAGGAAGAGAGGGGAAAAAGCGACTATGACGACTTCCATCAATGTATGTTTGTATGTGGGTGGAGAGACATAGTTAGGCGGATTTCAAAAGGAGGAAAAGCAGTTGTTTTGTTTTTGTTTCAAAATCATGTTTGTCCTCCGTCTCTATTTTCAAAATCATTGAGCAATGAACATCCATGCATTGACGCAACCAAAGAAATCATGAGTTGTTCACGAAATTCTCACAATGAGTATCAATATGTATCTTGTTGTTTGGAATTTAGAATTTTCAAAATCGCCTACGCAAGAAAAAAAACATGATTTCATCAAATTGATAATTAATTTATTTATCTAATTTATTTGTTCATTGGTCGTATTCAACTGGCCATTCCAACAAAATCGTCAAGGTGTCGCCAAAAGTTTTCCAGAACGCTTTTTCGCGGATTAATGACAGCAAAAAAAAACAAATCGAATATCACAGCTTTCTGGCTGATATACGATAAAAAAGAGAGACTGAAGCCAAAATATGTTTATCATCTTCCGCATAGTAATCGAGTGAAAAAAATGCTCGCTTTTTTCTCGTCTATCATATAAATAAGGATAGCCAATGTCACATATGTAAAAAAAACGGCATCATGTCTGAATAATAAAGCAATCAATTTCGTATTTCAAATTTAGTTGCTTGTAGAAAATAAGAATGTCAATCATTCCTCAAAAAAAAAGAAAAGGTTCAGACAGTTGATGAAGAATACTTTCTGTTTTATTCTAACGCACTCGACGTTGCTGAAGTGTTGACTGATTATTTTTCACAATAGAAGGAGAAAAAGAAAATGTTCACTTATGTTGTTAAAGTTAATCATCAACGTCATAAAATTATCTCGCATATACATTTTCATAGAGTCTAATTAAAATGATTGGATTGCATGTTATGTTAGTCAAAAAAAGAAAAAGAAACATGAAGTAGAATCTCAAGAGATGAAGAATAAAACGATATCGGTTACCAAATAAAAAAAAATAACAACGATCGAGAAAGAAGAAAATTTGCTCGTTTTTTCTTTCTTTTAACGATTGACTCATTTATTATATATGCCTGATATATAAGCTGATTGCGTAGTTTGACAACGATAATGTATATACCTGCATTTGCTCACGTTTCACTGTCAAGACAACAGCTTCTTTCTTCTTTTTTTTTTCTAAATGCGAACTATTCGGCAAATAATCGACGTTTAGTTCGAAGAAATTTATGCGCCATTTGATTAAAATTCTTTTTTTCTAGATTGCTTTTATTTTTTATCTACGATTTCTTAAAGAATGGCATCGAATGGTAACGATGAACTCAAAGATGCATTCAATAAATACGCCCGATTCGGTAAAACAGAAGCACAATTAAAAGAAAAAGACATTCGAATCGAATCGAAAAATATTCAAAAAATGATGAAAGACGCTGCTATTATCGATGGGAAATACACATCGCAATTACTTGATAATGACATAGCACGTGTACTTGGTAAATTAACAAGCAGTGGAACTTATCACAAAGGCATGTAAGTTGTTGTTGTTATGATTCGATTGAAAAGTATCATCGATTTTACGTTTATTCGAAGTAAAACATTTGAATTAGCTGGTTTTACTCAACTCGTTCATCAAATAGCTGATTCGAAGAAAGTGACACCTGATGAAATTATTCCTCGAATTACATCAACAGGTGGACCAAGTTTGGCTCATGTTACGGTAGAAAAGACAAAATCGACTCAATTGAATAATTTCTTTTGTATTAGACGACAGCAAATAAGGACGTCACCGAAAGAATGACGGATACAAGTCACTATACAGGTATGCACAAAGAACGATTCGATGCTGAAGGTCATGGCAAAGGTAAAGAAGGTCGTGTCGATGAAGTTAAAATTACTGGTTACGTCGGAAATTATAAAGGCGAAGGAACTTATGACAAAAAACATTGAATGAACTTTTTAAATTGAACTCTTAGTGTACTTCTTTATTCACGATAATATATTTTAATCTTGCACATTATCTAGTATTTGAATTGTATCACGATAAAAATAGATTCGTATTTATTATGTTTTATGTTTATGCTACTCTTTTCATGCGTGAAAACAAACATTTCCAATATCAATCACGTCCTTGGATTTTTTCTTTCTTTTTGAATAGATGAAAATATTGCATTGACGTCGACTGAAAACGAACAAACAAATCGAATGTGTCGCAAGAAAAAACCAGAGAAAAGAAAAAAATGTCGCGCGAGAGAAAGAGAACGAGAGAGAGAAAAGGAAAAACTATCAGGTTGTACATATAAATATCGATGTTATAACAGTATTTACGTGTATTTATATAAAAAAAAGAAGCGTTGTCTTTTTTTTTGTTCTGTACAAAGTTCTAAATCAATTACTTTATTTATTAAACTTCAATTTCAAACAAGTGAACTTGTTTGCGTTTTTTCTGGATTCGGTCTATTTTTATTACCAAGTAAGTTCGAATGACGTCATCATTACTCACGGAAGAAGAACTGATAGAAAAGAAAAGAAAAGAAATAAGTCTTCATTGTTTTTTTTTCATTTATGGTTACTAGCCGGATGAAGAAGTTGACTCATCGGGAAAAAACCTACTGTTCTCAATTGAAAAACGAAAGAGTTCTTTTACTATTGATAAGTTAAATCGATAGTGTGACAGGAAAGAAGCACTTCAAGTGCCTTACCTATGATTAACAAATGTCAGCCATGTTCGTTTCTCCTACACACGCGTATTCTATCAATATTTATGTACTTTTCGCGTAGGAGGGCGTCTACCAAAATAAATTCTATTTTTCTCTCTCTCTTCTCTTTTCGTTTTCTCTATATAAAGCGATTGATTGTTTCGTTTTTTCTTTAGTTCTATTTAATATTAGTTTCCTCAAAACCAATAACAGTCAATGTCGTCGCCGCAAGAATTCAATTCTGGACATAATCCTGTTAATGAACTCGTTAATTATTTAAGAAAAGATACACCGTTTGAAGAAGTGTCAACGACCACTCCTTCGGTCGCGGTTGAATCTTCTCGATTAATAAATAATAAAATAACAAAAATCAAAAAGGAAAAAAAACATGTCAATCTTCTCAATGAAAAGTCAAATGGAGATTTGACTACTATTGAAAGATTACCTACGGGCCGTGTCAGGTAGAGAAAAAAAAAGAAACAAGATTGTTCCTTATCTGCTGATAATGAATCATCATTTGTATTTAGATACGGTCCATTAGTTGTAAATCCCCGAAAAAAGCCATCGAAAACTATTTTCACTGGGCGCCATTCGAAGGATGAGAAATTGGAAGGTGAAGCAGAAGTAAAACGGCGCTTGAGACGTGACCGTAATCGTTTAGCAGCAACAAAGTACCGTGAAGCTCGGGAAAAAGTCTTATCAAATCTTGAAGAGGAACTTCGTCATAACCAAACTACAAATGACGAATTAACTCTTTATGTTGAACGACTACTTCAACGAAAACAACAACTTGAATTTTCGGTTTCTCAAATCATGACAAATCATCCCGAACCGGTACAAAGCTCATCAGAAATTGTTCATCCGATAACATCTTCGCAAACATTTGAACTTGTTGCTCAAGATCAGGAACAATTTCAAATGTTCTTAACAAATTCTAGTGATGCAGGTAATTCGAATGATTTTCACTTAAACTATCAACTTCAACAACAAGAACAACAACAACAAATGACGATCAATTCGAGCAGTTTAAATCGTTTACTCGATGAATGTGTCCCACCAATCAATACAAATAATAATAACAATTTGTTATTATTCAATTCGGCATATGGTACATCAACTTGTGCTCAACAGTATTCAAGTTCAAGTTCGAATGAAGATGATTCAATGCTGTCAACGAAACGAAACTCATATGTCTGTTAACATCGAATGAAGCATTTACTGTTTCAATAACAAAACAAAACTTCGATTTATCTCTTCCTAGTCTCTTCTTTGCAATAATTCTCTTCTTCTCTTTTTGGTTTCCAGGAGATTAGATTATTAAACTCCCAACTAACCAAGATAGTTTTGACTCATCTTGTCTCTTTCTCTTTTTCTTTGTTTTTTTTTGTTTAAATAAATGATTTTGTCTTCTGATTTCCATTGAGCATCGATTTAATAACTTGTTTTCGGAAGGTATGTGGCAAAACTTGTCCAAAACATTGCATTAATGTTGGATTTTCTTGACATGTTCGTTGATAATCATCGAAACTAATCACACCATCTTGATCTTTATCGAATTTTTTCAAAATTAAACTTATGAATTCATGTAAAATCGTGTCCATATCATCTTTTTCATTCATTATCGAAAGATCACGACGTAGAAATGTGAATAATTCTTCTCGTTGAAGATTTCCATCGGCACTAACATCATAAATACGAAATATGAACTGTATTTGTTCATCAAATGATGAATACAGAAGAAAATTCATTGTCGAGAGAAATTGTTTTAATGAAAATGTTTTTTCACCTTGACCTATGAGACTAAATAAACGTTCGATTATTGTTTCATCATTGAGATCGAATATTGTCGAAAGAAAATCACGAAAATATTCACGTGTTAATTCATGATTTTCATTCGATAATTTATTAAAAATCAATGTTAAACGATTGATTTCATAATCGTTCTCATGAAGATTTAATCTCTTTCGTAATAAAGACATTTGACATTTGATTGTTGCTATGACATCTGTTTTTTGTCTCGTAGAATATTCTCGAAAGATTCTTTTGGTTAATGTTTTATTTGTAACTGATGAACAACACGCACATACGCACACACACAAATCAAAAAGAATAGAACGCGTTTTAGAAGAAAACTCAAAGCAGTCGAGCACCAAAACCAAATGTTGATTTGATGCTTTCCAAATAAAAACGTTTCCATCCTTCCTAGAAAGACACAACAAAAGAAAAACACAGATGTGTTTTTGTGTAGTTAATTAAATTGAATTGACTTACTATTGTATTGTCATAGAATTGTGAAGGTACGCCTGTTTGTTGAACGGTTAGTTTTGTTTGATCGGTATCATCTTGAAATTGTAAAACAACTTGAGAAAAATGTTCTTTTGGCCACGATTTAAAACGCCAAAGCATTTCAATACGATCATAAGGAACAATATCAAGAAATGTGCCTGTTATATTATCACCGAATAGAGCAAATTGTCCACCTTGTTTACAGTCATAGTGTGAGATGCTATTCTGTGTAAATGCTCGAACCATATTTATATCTGTAAATGCCTGAAAAAGTTGTTCTCGTGGGCATTTAAATGTATCTTCGAGTGTTAGATCACGTGTTTCACATGTTGTATTTTGATTTGCTGTTGATGATGATGTTGATGATGTATTCGAAGACGGTTTCGTATTGATTGAAGATGATGTTGAGACTACTTTTGTATTCGTTGTGTTTGTATTGAGAGATGATTTTGTTGGCAAAATAAGACCTTGAGAAAATTCTTCTTTGAGCGAACGAATATATTCACCGAGTTTTTGTCGAATAATCGGTTCACCTTCTTTGATCATCATTTCTTTTAATTTTTCACCTTTCGATTTTTCAACTGAAAATGTTATTGTTAATTCGTGAACTTCGTTCTCATCGGAAAGATTCGGAACTTCGAATGAACCTTCGAATTTTGTTCGATTTTCACCTGTACGAATCGAACCTTCCCATTTACCTTCGATATGCCATTCATACTAATAAAAAAACACCATGACCAAATAAAAAATCAATCAATTAATCAAACTTACGAGAAAAACAAGCTTAGCCTTTCGATTATTAGCTGATGCTTCACCTTCACATCGTTTCAATTCTTTAACTTCACATGTAAACTGTTCATTTTCAACTTTAAGACCTACTAATAACTCATTTAGTTTATCTTTCGACCATTGTGTAGCATTCTTCTCTTTCCAATGCCAATTATTTGGATTTGTTGCATCGGGACGTTCTTCGACAATCCAACGTGGATCACCTTTACCCCATTCAGCCATCTGACTTGTATATCTTTTAGGAGATATCGAATTCAAAGGCTAGTATAAGAATGTGAATCAACAACAAGAGTCCGTCGTCGTCGGCCGAGTTTAAATAGAAATGATTTTCTTTTTCTTAAAACTGATTCGTTTTAAAAAGCCAATAGATGAATAACACGATTGGTCTTATGTAGAACAAATTACATTCTCTTCAAATGCAAAGGGTTTCTTTTCTCGTTCTCTTTCGATAAATTGCGAAAAAAAAGAGGACGCTAATTTCTGACAGCATAAAATTAAAATGTACTTTGAGATCTTCTTTGAAAATAAAAATAATACGCTTTGAGTCGAAGACATCTACTTATGTTACTGTTTCTGATTAATAAAAAGGAATATTCTTTCCGGCTTTGTTTTGACTGTTACAAGTAAAGATATTCGCAATTAAATGAATGACAGTAATGGTTTTTTATTTTGAATCAAGAAAAAAAAACTCATCATCATCGTTATAAAAAAATGACTCATGTTGATTCAGACAGCATGAGTCAAATGTCCTGTATAACACAATGTTGAGGGGGAGTCATATAAAAACGAATATAATACTAGAGAGTTTTAAGAAGACAGACTTATAGAAAAAAAAAACAAACACGATTAATGTCGACTGAATTGTCAATTCATGATCAAATTGTAGCCTATCAACAATTGCTTTTACAACATCAGACAGCTCGACGTGAACATCAAAGTGCATTAATTGAAGGTGTCGAATATTTATACAATGAAATTCAAGATATTCTAGTCGAGGATAAAAATGCATTTGAAACAGCAGAAGAAAATTATCATCACGAATTCAATGTACTCAAACGTATATTCAATAGTTCAGCATCGGATTACCACTCGAAATTCGTATTACCATACAAAGAACTCTATCATCAACGAAAAGACCTAAATAAAAAGGTTTCTGAATTGCTCAATGATGTCAAACAACAATCACAAGCAATTGAATCGCGTACACATTGGAATGGTTCGATATGTGTCGTTTACAATCCAATAACTGGTCAAATTGAATGGAGAAAATATTGGCACGGTGGTGTTCATGGTGTTTTCAATCCTTGTACGGGTCTCATCGAATGGAAAGAACGATACCATAGTGGTGTTTACGGGGTTTTTAATCCACGATTGAATGAAATCGAATGGAAAACGCAACACAATGGCGGTGTACATGGTGTTTATAATCCTTCGTTAGGTATCGTCGAATGGAAAACAGCATTTCGTAGAGGAGTTGGTGGTGTTTATAATCCTTCGACTGGTAAAATCGAATGGAAAACTGAATTCAATGGTGGTGTTGTTGGTTATTATGACCATCAGAGTCAAACTGTTCAATGGATAAAAAAATGGCATCATGGTATTGCTCTTATTGTTTGGGATCCTGTTATTCAAACGTATTTGACAACATCAAGTTGTGGTTGGTACGATAACGAGGATTAAACGAACTCGTGTTATGTCAAATAGTACATTGATTTTTATGTAAATACATTAATCTTTTTGCAAATCGAAATCATATTTCTCGTGTTACATAATCTATTCTATACAAAGAAAAGAATGAATAAAACCAAACGAGACAGAAAGAGATTGAGAGTAATGTTATGTCGTCATAACTATAATCAATTCTCTCTCTCTCCCTCCCTCCCTCTCTCTCTCACTCCCTTTCTTTTCTTTTGGAATATATTTTATCATTTTTCTTTCATCAAGTGTTAGAATGATGATATCGATCTTTAAATGATAAAAATCTTAATGAAAATTAATTTATCGAAACAGATCTGTTCTTGACCGCTCCTCTCTCTCTCTCCTATTGTTGTTACATTATTCTATTGAATTTTTTTCTTTTTCGTTCTCTCTGATTATCTAGATATTCTATCGGTGTTTAAATGACCATAAAAGAGAATAAAAACGAACGTTCGTACATGCATACATATACCTATATATAAATGTGTATTGGCTAGACGAGACACTAAATACACCTTATTCACTATTCAATTCATCTCCACTGAGCATTATTCAATTGAAAAAAAAAACGCAAACGTATATACGAATATTTTCTTTCGTCTCATGTCATCGATATTTGGTAGAAAGGTTTTATTTTCAAATTTATCCTATAAAACAACAGAAACTAAACTCGTCGATTATTTTTCAACATATGGTACAATCGAAGAATTGAATTTAGATAAAGATGATCAAGCTCAATCATTACGACAAGGTTTTCTTGTTTATAAAGATCTACAATCCATTGATAAACTGATGTTCAATCGACCTCATTCGATTGACAATCGACAAATTCATATTCAACGTTCAATCAATCAACAACATAATCAAAATCATTTCGAACAATTAGCTAATCAATTGACTGTCTACGAGATTTTTATTAATCGTTTATATTCGAATGAAAAACGGCAAATGTTTATAAATTATTTTCAAAGATTCGGTTCGATCGTTGATTGTCGTGTTATTCATTCATATTCGAATAGTAATGTTCGTCAACCAGGTTACGCATTTATTCGTTTTCATGATTACGATACAGTAGACAGGATTATTCTGTCGAAACCACATCTTATTCAATCGAAATATTATCATATTAGAAAATCAATACCGAAAGAATATAATTACATTCTCTCATCGATTAAACCATTGAGTCAACATAAACCGATTTGGCAATATTATTCATTGGGTTTAATTCATATGAAAACACATGAAATCATCTACCCAACAATAACAAATCAACAGTAACTAATTATTCTAATATGTTTTGAAAATTTTGTCTTCGTTTATAGATCGAAAAAAGAACGAACAATTGAAAATAAATCTCAATCGAATACAATGCAACGAAGTGTATCAAATGATTTTGAAATTCTTGAAAGAAATTCTCTTTCATCAAGTAGTATATCACTTGTACAATCACTCGATGATCTTACTCCATTACCATCACCTGTCTATCCAACAGCAAATGTCGATAATGATGATAGACATTCGTTTGATTTGATTTGAAAATCTTATTATTTAAAATTAATAAATATAACTAATAATATGTATATATTTACACATGGATAGTGTAGTTAAACTTTTGACTTTTACTATCGAAATACGTAGTTTGATGAGTAAAAACAGGGGGTGTTAATACAACACGCGAAACCCCTTTGTCAACGTCCTTGCACAATCTTTTTTTTTCATTTTTCTTATGCTTTTCTGCGTGAGCAAATATATAAAAATAGAAAAGAAAACGAAAAATTCGATAAATATATAAAAATCTGAGTAATCATGTGTAAAATAGTTGCTTTTCTGTTGCGCTTATTTCTTTGATTATAGATTTAACAAATGGAAGACGTTTGTAAATGTCAGTGCCATACAGATTCGGGTATTCGTCATATTGCAGCTTGCTGTATGACATGTCCAAAATGTCAACAACGAATCATGAGACAAGCGTATGAACAACATGTTCAAAAATGTGGTTAATTGACTTCAATATTCTACTAAAAACTTCTTTTTCGTCTTTTTTTATTGATCAAAATCCAGCTCGATTTGATTTAATTTTGTTAATCATTCTTTTTGTGATCTATTCGAAGATTTGCATGTTTTTACTATTTGTTCTTCTCAAGAGAAATTCAATCAACTATGACAGACAGTTATTTGCCTTCTAGCATCTATAAAGCAAAACAAAAAAAAAAAGAAGAAAGAATTTCTTTTTTATGATTCAATAAAGCTTCGAAGTTTATTGTCGAGTAGTTGTCAGGGGTAATTATGCATGCAGAATCATTTGTCAATTTGACGTTTGTCATAATTGTTCGTTCGACTCAAGAGTTTTTCAAAAGATCGTCAATTGGAAATGAAATTTTATATAATCAATATTTGTTTGATTATTAATACAAAAACCACGAATTAAAATGCATGCATTGGCGTTTTCTCTTATTGGACCTTTTGATTAATAATTGACATTCTATTTGCGTCGATAGATCTATATTTTTCTTTCAGTCTCCGGATGTTCTGCTAGAGAACGAAAGAGTAACGATGGGGTTAGAATGTTAACTGATCGATCGATAGTGAGCAAAAAAGAAAGCGACTGAGAGAGAAAGAGAGAGAGACACACATGTACTGATGTGAAAATTATTCTATGAATTTTTTAGTGTCGAGTTCAGTAACATCATCGTTGTTCTCCTCTTCCTTGGGCTTCTCCTTTTCTTCTCTAATCTATTTCTCAATATGATATATTTGTGAACGTTGAATCGAGCGAAGAAAAAAAAACACAGAACTATCCATCCACCCCCGTCCCTCTTTTTTCTTTTTCTGTCTTCGTTGGTGTGTTATTTTTTTGTTCTTCTCTTTTATTTGTAGTTTTTTTTCTCTGCTTCTTTCCGACAGAACGAGAGACAGCGAACAACGGCTAGAACTATATATTAGTACGCGGAAAACGTTTTCTTTCTTCTGTTCTATGTTGCCGTTATTATGTTCTCAGGTTAAACAGACATAAACAACTTGGAAGAAAACAAGAAAAGAACAAAAAAAAAAGAAAAGATGGTATGTTGAAAATGCAAAAATTGTGTTTTTTCTTCTCAATAATAGGATTGAAAAAAAAAACTTTAGGCCTTAAATGCACTTCGAAGTCACTACGGTGCTGTTATTGTTTTAATAACACTTCTAAGTCGAATAGTTTATATTGGCTTTTGTTGGAGTTATGGTACGGTTATTGTCGAATATAAAAAAGAAAATTCGACTTTATCCGATACGGAAATGAGTATGTAATCGAATTGATTCGATTATCAAAGAAGAAGAAAATCGTTTGATTTAGGTTGGATCGGTAGTGTCGGACAAAGTTTCGGTGGTCTTCTCGCACCATTTATTCTCTATTCAGCTCATCGTTTTGGTTTTCAATTATCTTTCGTTGTTTCACTTATCATCTGTATCGTATCGCTACTATTGTCTTCAATCGTTCAAAATCTTCATTGGCTTTTAATAACCTATTCAATTCCCTATGGTTTCGCCAATGCAGCCATATTCATTCTAGGTACATTAATCTGTGGTCTCTATTATCCTGCAGGTCAACATCCCAAGCATGTTCTTGTTATGTGTGTGATCTCAGCTGGTTTTCCCATTGGTTATCATTTGATGAGTGCAGTTATATTCTCATCGATTGAAAGCAGTGGTTGGCATGCAATGAAACGGCATGTTGCAGTCATTGAATTAGTATTGGCATGTGTGCTTGGACCGTTGTTTACAACGAAATTTCTCCAAGATCCAACTCAAGGCTATCAGTATCCATCGGGTCTACTCGTCAATGACCGATCTAATCGAAAGATTTATTATTCAAAGCCGATTATGTATTGGATGTTAGGCATTTTTGCTGCCATGTGTGCTGTGAATAACTTTCTTCTTCACTTAGTAAGAAAAATGATACACAGATGTTTTTATTTTATTTTGTAACTGAAAATATTCTAGCATAGTCATTTGGAAAATCTACTTATCGCACCTGAACGTGCCGATCTTTGGTTTCGATTACATGGTCTATTCGATGCATTGTTTCGTTTATCGATTCCTTTATTCATTCATATCTATCCCATCGATATCATCTATTTATTTCCAGCAAGTGCTTTCGCTGGTTTAATTTTTCTTACATTAACATTCGGTTTACTTTATACAAGTTTAAAAGCAATTGCAATTCTACCAATCATTTGTAAATAAACAGAATGTTCAAACAAACAAAATGTATATATATTGTTTTTTTGAAAATTTCTATTTAGTATTCAGTTTTACCTCGGCTGTGACAACAGCTCTACAATACACAGTTTCGAATCGAATATTTGAAGATGATAAAACGGAACAAGGCTACGTTTATCATGTTATTATAACCAGTCTCGGCACGATTGTTGGTCCGATTATTGGAGGTAATAAATGTTTATTGAATGAGAAAATGAATATTTCGTCTATTATTTATTATTTTGCAATAGGATTTTTTCTCGATATGACAGGAAGTTATAAAGCGATTATTCCGACATCAATATTTTTTCTTTTTGTCAGTTTTATTTCTTTTGGTTCGACAATTTTATTATTAAATAAGAAGAAACCGGATGAGATCGAGCCAAATCAAACAGCTGCCATTCATCAACATGATAATGCTGCTTATGGCTCATCTTATTAAGAAAATATACGCATATATAAAGTTCTATGTTTTCAGCGTCGTTATCGTTGTTGTTGTTGTTGTTGTTGTTAAAATTATTTATCTGTATTTATTCGAATTTTTATCGTTGAGAATTTGTTGTGCAAGTACTTGTGCATTTCGATTTGGTTCACTTGTTCGAAGAAAATGATCATAACCACAACCTTGACAATCATCGAATTCATAAAGACATTTATTAAGCAGATTTTTCTTTCGATTTTCGAGTTCAGTCAATGATGGTAAATACCGACTGATGAACGAACGTTGTTTGTCAATTAATGATCTTGACGTACGAGATTGATTGACGAATGAATTCGAGTTGATTTGAGACCATTTATCTGAACTTCGAGTTAACGATGCTTTGAATTCGGGTAAAAGACAACCGTAAACTTTACGTTTATGATCATCGATATGTCCAGTCAATTGAAACGAAGATTTTTGAGGAATAGATACAGAAGAACAAAGCGACGGCAAATCATTATCACGATCAATATCGATTAGATGCTTTAAACGAGTACGTTCTCGTAGAACATATTTCGATCGTGAACCTGATTGGCGACGAATTTCATTGGTAATTTGTGTTGTTTGCCGACTTAATTCCTGACCACGAGCCAGTTTTTGATGATCGTACCAACGAAGAACTTGTATTAAACGAGTTTGTTGACGTTCGCATTCAGCAAATAACGAACGTTGCGACAAAGAAACACAATCAATTCTAAGCACATAGGAGAAAAAAAAGAGAAGATTTGATATTGAATGAATTTAATCTATTTGAAAGCGTTTTATTCCGATCCGTTTGTTTTCTACGGAAATTATAACTTAAACATAAACTATTCTTAGCACAGCAAAAATTTTGTCACACGCAAACATATGAAAAATGTCAAGTTCGAAATGGAATTAAGTTTTTTTTTTGTTGATTTTATATTGATGATCTGTAAGTTTGAACTTACTGCCTGAGTAGATCATTTGCATCATAAGAAGCATCGCCATTTTTTGACATTTGTTTGAAATAAATAAATAAGGATGAGAAGAAAATAAGAACAACAAATTGAAATGAATTGAATTTCATTTTGTCGAAAGAATTTGCATTTTTTTTGTTTGCTCATTAGACTTTGTTTGTTACAGAAAAAAGAAAGAAGAAAACCTACAGAAATCATATTTTTCTAACACAGAATATCTCAAGATGATTAATAGAGAAAATATTTTGTTTTTATTGTTATTAAAAACGTTGTTGTTCGGCATGAGATGGGTGTTGCTGTTGAGAATATTGATGTTGCTGTTGCTGATAAAACTGTTGTTGTTGCTGCTGTTGTTGATGAAACTGCTGTTGTTGTTGTTGTTGATGATGAAGATGAAACTGTTGTTGCTGTTGTTGAAATTGTTCTCGTTGGTAAACTTCATTAAGTAATTGTTGAACTTGACCTTCAGTCATAATATGTCGTTGTCCATTCGTGGTTACCATATAGAGAGATTCATGCGTTCCATTGATATTAGGATACATATGTTGATTTTGATCATAATCATCCATGAATTCGATGAGAATACCTTGTGCAAACATCATTGGATGATATTGATGCAATAGATGTGGATGAAATGGTAATTGTTGATGATGATGAAGTGCTTGTTGATGCTGAAAGTAGGCAGCTGCTGTACCAGGAGTCATTGCGTAGACAGTTGGTTGTAGATGTGCTTGAGTAAAAAAGAACGGACGAGGATATTGTTGTTGAGATTGAGTTTGAGTTGGTTGTGTTTGCGATCGATGAATTTTAGGTGGATCATCAGGTTCTTCGATAATTGGTTCTGTTGAATAATCACGTACACCATCATCTTCAATTTCTACTATTCGTGGATGCTGATTGCGTGATCCATCTGTTGTTGATTGACTTTGGTTAAGAGAGGGCCCATTGAATTTATTTGGATCTATAAAAGAAAACAAACAAAAAACAATCTTTATATTCAATTCAAATAATATACAAACTAATCAAGCGTTGTAATGCATAATAAAGGATTTCACCACCATCAGGTGAGCGTCGAATAAAATCATGTTTAGTAAGCAAAACTAAAGCTTGACCTAAATCAATAAGAATTGTTGAATTTCAAGGCAAGAAAAACAAAATCATTTAATTCTACCATTCATTTCGAATTTGTCAAGTGTGGTCTTTTTCAAATCATATTTTTTACATTGTTGTTTCACCCAATTTTGCACTTCACGCGATGACCAATTAGCAACATCGTGATTGTTCGAATTTCTTGCTGCATGCTTTGCTAGATCATCTGCCGAAAATGAATTCACTGCCGTTTTCTTATGTCCATTCCCCATTGCTGAAGCTGAAGATTCACCAGTCGTTGTTGTCTCGTCGTTAAAAAGATTCGTCATTGATATGACAACCCAACTAACAGGTTATCCTCAACAATCACCATTCATATATTGTTTCTATTTGGCGAATCAGTGCGAAAAGAAAAGCAAAACAACCAAAGCGAGACAAATAAATATACAGGTTTCTGCGTTCGTATGTATTGGATAAAAAAAGCCAAAAAAAAATATACAATCTGTATATATGATTCGATTCAGACAAATTGTTTTTAATTTCTATAGACAGAAAAAAAAAATCTCAAGGAAACCATCGAAGCGTAACATTCATGATTTATACGTAAACATATCTAATGTATCGTATCTATTTATTTATTTATTGAATAGAAATATTTTACTATTGAAGATTACATTCGAAATGAATTTACTATTGATTATAGAATGAATATTGTTGATTACTATCGAATAGATTTGGACTAGATGAATAATATTGAGCAAGTAAAACGTAACATTTCATAAATTGAGCTTTGATTCGACAAGCAGATCGATGATCGATACCATCGATAAGATTGATTTCATCTTGAAGAATTCGAATAAGTCTATCGAATTGATTTGTTTTCATCGATTTATCATCAAAATTTTCTTTCATAATCATAAAACAATAGAAAACAACCAGTAATACTGCAAATGAATCATTCGACGATTGATTACTAACAGTTTGCATTGAATAACGAAATTGATTTCGCCAAAGATGAATTGCATTCGTATACAACGAATAATAATCGAAATTCATTGGAATTGTCGTTGAAAGATCGAGCGATTGAAAAAGATTTTCCAATGCTGACGAAGTCGTTGCAGTTTGATTCGAAGTTAAATCGTAGGTTAACTGTTGAAGTAAATGATGAACAGAAATTGATGAAGATTTCATTGTCGTTTTCATTCGTGTTGAACGATCTTTTGATAGCAATGTCATGCCAACTTGTTCACATTTAGCTTTTCGACAAGCTCGACAATCTTTTCGATTGAATTTTGTTATATTTGGTAATGGTATATCGCACGAATGTTTCAATTCAATATTTGGATCTTTGAAATGAAATAAATTTGAATTCAAACAAAGAATTTCCTTCCTTCAAACCTTTAGTTACACGAAGATAGAATGCTTTGCACGATTCACATGTATATGCACCGAAATGATATCCGGATGATTGTTCATGACAAACGAGACATGGTTGTTTGTCAGAATTCGATGTTGATGTCACTAGAAAAAAAATCCAATGAACATTTTACTCGTTTGTATTCATTTCTGGATGAAGAATACAATGAATTTCCGTCCATACCATTGCGATTGACTGTTTTGTTCATAGGAGAATTCCATTGCAATGATGGCGATGGTGTCAAATTAGTGTTCGAATCAAGATAGATCGAATTTGGATTATAATAGGTGTCATTTGAAAATGTTTGAGAGTACGGATCGATTGAGTATGTCGACGATGAATAATCGAAATGCTGACCATGATATTGTTGAGAATCGATTGATGATGGATAATAAAATGTTTGATAATTCGATGATGAATATTGATATGTATTACTATTCATACTTTAACAAACAAACGAATAAAAATAAATCAAGAATATATTGATTACTTGTCGGATTGTTGTTGATGATGTAATGGATATGAATGAAAGTTCTCTTGAATATCCATGCTATGACTTAGTGTAGATCTATCAATAAAATCGTAATCCATTTGAATTGTGTGCGTGTGCGTTAGCAGCTGATAAGACGAGAACTAAAATATGAAATGATTTGTTTCTCATTCGAAATGATCAATAATGATAATGAAATAGTCATGTTTCTTAGTTTGATTTCAATTTTAATTATATGAAATGGTCAATGGACATCATCCGCCCTTTTGCCAATGATGCACATGCTCCCATAAAGCGCATTTTTATATTGATCATAAGTGTCATGTGTTTTTGAGATGTGAGATATAGACATCGACGTATATATGCATATATGCATACAGAGATATGTTTTTCAGGACAATAGGATAATGTACATAAATAAGCAAGTGAAATCTCGTCGATTCGTAATGGTTCACTTCAACTTTAGTTAATCATTCGTATACATGTCAATAATAACAACAATGTTCAAGAGATTTTTATTCATAAGAAGAATTACAGTAGCTGGAAGTTGTGCGAGATACACTTACTTTCGTTCTCTGTTTGGTGTTAATTTTGCTAGATGCAAATGAATGGCAAGCTCATCAAAGCAAGAAGAAAAAAAAGACGATGAGAGTGATAGATTGGCTGATAAGTTACATCTGCAAACCAATCGATATACATTTCTCATATGAACATTATTTAACCATTGTTATTCAGGTGCAAAACTATTTCATTTGCTTGCTTTCTTTTTATCTCAACCAATTTCATAGACTTTTGATCTTTCGGAGACTTGTTAACATTATCGAGTCCATTAAATTGTCACTCTCGACTTTTTCTTTTCAATAACAACAACGACTAATTTTTATTTCTCAAGTCAACAAATAGAACCAAAAAAAAAAAGAAAAACAAGTAGCTAGATTATCATTTATGATCAGGGGAATATATGTACCTAATTACGGACATGAGTACATTAGAGAATTGTTTTAAATGGATTTTATTCTCTCTTGTATTTGATCAATAGATTTGATAAGGTTAACAAGTAGTTAAATCGTATTCGTTTGTTTGTTTTTTGTTCTCTCAAAAGTATGTTAAAGCGAAATATTTGCACATGGTTGTTTTAATATCATCATATCATCAGCTGGTCGACGAAAGACAATCGCACTCTGGTGAACTACATTCCGTACATATCCGGTGTGTACATTTTTATCAAAGGAAAAAAACACGAAATGATGATAATCATTTACTGATCTATTCATGTTTCCATTTGATACAGAAAGAAAAAGCCAGATATGATCGTTGATTTGAATAAACAAGTACATCGATCATGTATTTCTTTGATTTTTTCGAAATTTATTTGACAAAAGCCTTCGCTTGTTTAATCATATGATTTTCAGCTGTCAATGACGACAGAAAAAAACTACATATAACTGATTTTAATCTTTCTCAATGATTAATGTATTACCTAAATAACTGAATACCACGCCTTGGATATGTCATTAATGTACCTTTTTTTGAATCGTTTCTATCAGATAAGTTAAATTTAAATCTTTTTTTTTTCTTCTTTTATTTTCAATAATTAACTTTGTTCGTGTTCGTTAAATAGACATTGAAAAGTTGTAGACAAGGTTAAAACCTTGTTCGAATATTGCATTTTTCGTGCAATCTCGATTTTTCAATGATGTACACATTTTCATTTAACATCGAATAGATCATAATTAGTCATATTTACAGAACGGAACACTTATCATATGCGTTAATTACTCGTTCTAACACCTTTACAAAAGTGAAATATCGATTTTGACAGAAAATAAACCGTATCAAAGAAAAAAGAAAGCTTTTTAACTAAACATTTTTCATAAGAAAAATGATTTTATGTTTGTTAATTGACCCAATTCGATAATTAATGAATATCAAGATCTATATTTCGAGCATGAGTACTTTTTAACTATTTTATATTCATATTTGAAATTTTTTTTCCTCTCATTTAGTCATATGATTTACTAGGCACCTTCGTATGTGTGTCTCATCATCGTCGTCGAAGGTGTCATCTGTTTATGGCTAATGGCAAGAACGACCTGTTTAAACGAAACAAATCAAATAGCGGAGCACGAAAAAAGAAAAAGAAGAAAAATGAATGTTTAAATGGATAGATGTTTATCTATGTGCTGCTATATCATGCCCATCGATCATAAAGAAAATGAAGAAGAAAAAAAAACCAAAGAGAAACACAAAAAAGAAACGAAAAAAAAGTTAGTGACAATTCTTTGTAGACAATGGATCATTAGAATTGAAAGATTTTTTGTTTCGAAAAAAAAAATTTATTTCAATTTTTTATCGCGTTTGATTATTCGAATAGACGAACGATTGATAGGAAAAAAAAGAGAAAAGAAAAGAAATATTAATGCATGACTATTTGCTATGATGAGATATTTTGTGTACACACACTGCTGGTAGTAAACGTAATTAGACGACGATTTTTATAGTAGTCATCGAACCGTGAATAGATGTACGAATGAATGTGTATAGTTCAGATCATTTCATTTCAATCAGAAGTTTAGAACGATGACCGATTTCTCTCGAGATACATGTCGAGGATAAAAATTTTTATTTCATGATCGATAATAAGATGTAAAACATTCGACAATTGTCATATCGTATCAACTAGAGAACACGACAGGTTTTAGTACATGCGTTTAATTAACCTTTGCATTTCGATCTTTGTGGTTTTATGTCTATTTTCTTTTGTTTTTTTTTTCTTGTCTAGATAACGATGACTAATTGGATAATAGACGAGCAATGGCTCGATGATTCTAATTCATGGTTTTTACCACCAGCACCGCAAATTATTTCGAAAAAATCTCAATCTCCTCTTCATGCATTCAATGATTATATCTATCCAACAGCTGATCGTTTAGTACAGAAAAAAAAAACACAATTCGTAGTTTTAAAATCAAACGACGTATTTGTTTATTTTCTAGACACCGATTTATACGGGAGATAATTTTCTTGATTTTTATAAATTCTATTCTGGTCAATCGACATACAAATCGTCGACTGTTATTTCTCCAGCTGAACCGAAAGTTAATAAGAAAACATTCACTCGAGAATATCGAATATTGAATTGCATTGGTAAAGGTGGTTTCGGACATGTTTACGATGGTCGACGACGTTCGGATAATAGTCCTGTTGTGATTAAATTTCTTCCTCGAGATCGAATATTAAATTGGGGCACATTCGAAGGCGTACGAAATTTTCAAAAATAATTTCCAAAAGAAAACGAGTTCGTTCGTTCGTTATTTTGTTTAGAAACGTGTTCCCTATGAAATTGAAATACTCTGGCGTCTTCGTGGCGTTCCCGGAGTCATTAAAATTCTCGAACATTTCGAAGAAGCCGATCGTTTCATATTCGTCATGGAAAAGATTCCGAATTCATGTACACTTTTCGATTTCGTTATGGAATGTGGTCCATTGGCTAATACCGAATTACTACGACATTTATTTCGTGAAATCATTCAAATTAATATAACATTACAAATGTACGGTGTTTGGCATCGTGATTGTAAACCCGAGAATATACTCTATTGTAAGAATGATCGGTCATTACGTTTCATTGATTTTGGTTCGGCTGCGCCTGTACAAAGCGAAGATTTTCATGAATTTCAAGTTTGATTCCTTGAATTTAAATGTTAATCGTTGTTTTTCTTTCGCATCATTAGGGTACTTTGGAAATTATGGTACCGGAATGGATTCTTCAACGACGATATAATGGTGAAAAAGCTTGTGTTTGGACAATTGGCGTTTGTCTATACTTTTTACTTCATCAGCAATATCCATTTCGTTCGAAACCAGATATTGTTAAAGGTCGTTCGAATTTACCATTTGCAATTTCAGCCGATAAACAAGCCTATCAAACAATGAAACAATGTTTAAATGGAAACGAACATCGACGACCGAAATTAAACAATCTTCAATATCTATCATGGTTAAATTCATCTTATTAATTAGAATGATTAGACAACAACAACAACCAACAACATTTCTCTTCTTACATTTTATTATTATTATTAAATCAGATAAATTAGAAACAAAACTACAAGCAATTAGTATAAGTCATTCAACATCCAAATGTATAAATATTATCTATTTTCTACGAACCAAGAAAACAAAACTTCCTAGCCCGTATTTATTTATTTCGAATATGAGATAGACATTTCAATGCTCCTCATAAAAACTTATTCTTATTTTTTTTTCCAACAAAAAAAAGTGTTCATCATTTTTTTTTGAAAATATCGATGATTTATGTGTTAAACATAGATAACAATTGATTGAACTAATAAGTTAACCGAATCTAGTTTTATTTTTTCCCAAGAAAAAAAAACGACAACAAAAACAAAGAAATACACTGAGACATATAGAAAAAAAAGAAAGAAACAAAAAACAAGCGAATTATCATCACAATTCTCTTTTTTTTTTGAAAATCAACTTTAGAAAAGAAAAACGCACGACATTGAAGAAAGGATAATACATAGATGTGTGTGAGAAATAAGAAGAGAGAATAGTAAGAATAACAAAAACAAAAAAAAAACGATTATAAAGTGGACTGAAATGTAGAACACATTGCGTGTAGATGAAATTGTTATAAAGCACAAAATAGAAAACATATTAGCGGATTATTATCACCGGTTATCATGCGTCAGATGTTAAACGTTTTCATAATAGATGATTGTCTAGGAATCTTTAGCTTCTTTTTTAATAGTAACAAATCTTTGAGAATTGAGATCAGTTTCAGCAGTCTGCTCATCATCGTCATCATCATCATCTGAATGATTCGATTTCTGAGCATTTAACATTGGATCCATAACTGATTGCATAGCTTGTTGGAGAAATTTTGCAGCAGCTTCAGGATCGTTGGGCAATGATGATGGAAGTTGTCCTTGATTTTGTTGTAACATCGGCGAAAGCCAAGCAGCTTGCGATGCTAAATAATATGACCATGCTAATAGAAATCGATAATCAGGTGGTGAAGTAGTTGATGATTGAGAATTAGTTGTTGCTAATTGAGGAGGTGATGTTGATGAAACGGGTGTTTGCGATGGTGATGGCGATGAAACATGTTGATTTAATGTTCGTTCTGTATTTGATTCAATTGTTTTCGTTTGATTTATTTTGCCATTACGTGTTGGAACTTTAACACGACGTGTATCAATGACTTTGAATTGATCTTTAGAAAAAGAAAAGAAACACGTCGATTTCATTCGTTTTTTGTTGTTTCTGTTACTTTTTTCATCGTCCTTTTTCGCACGATTGACGTAATACTGTGTGACATCAGCTTTATTCTGAATAAAATTACGTGGCATTCCGGCATGTTTGTATTTAATATGATATGTTGCTGCATAACGCGTATAGATTTCTTCGCCACAATAGCCACATCTAAAAGAATTCGAAATTTAATTCTTCGTATTTCAATCGAAACACGTGCTGTTTAGTTGACTAGACAGTTTTTTTGTTTTGTTTTGTCAAAGAGTATATCGTTTTAGGTGAAAGAAAGGAAACGTACTTGTAAGGCTTCTCATTTGTGTGTACAAAGACGTGATCTTCCATGCTTGGTCGATGATTTGTTGTATACGAACATAATTTACATGCATACCTAGAAATTCAATAGAAAATCTTGTCGATAAACGATGAAGACTGTCAAAATTTATTGATTTACTGTTTATCTGGTTCGTATAATGAACCGTAATACTGTTTAGGACGATTATAAACAAGGAGATATTCGGAACCGTCTAGAAAATCAACAATAACAATTGAAATAGAAGTGATTTTATTTGCTACGAACCATCTGTTTCGGGTTCTTTCGAAGCCGATGTCGTTGATTCGACAATTGGAATTTGTTGAGGTGAACATTTAAGTTTCAATGTTGGTCCAGCCATTGTCGGTGGTGCATCGAATATATTCAAATCTGATTGTTGTTCATCATCATCGAATAAGATCGGTTCTAAATTTTCCATTTCACTTGTTTCATCACTTGCACGCGATGATTCATTTCCATCTTCGTCTTGATCAATTGTTTTCAATGAAATGGCGACACCATTGATCGGTGCTGCATCGCTATCATATTGATTTGCTCGACGAATTTTTTTCGTTTGTGATTCTTGAGGTGTGATTATCGATGAATTTCCATTGGAAATCTCTGTACTATTCAAATCACGATAGAAATCTTGTTCACGAACGCGATTTTCAATGATTTTCACTTCCATATTCGGATGGCAAAGTTCGATATGTACCATAATTGTTGATTTAGTTGTCGATTTATGACCACAATATGCACATGCATACGGTGTTAGATCCGTATGACGATAGATATGATTTTGCATAAGTGAAGTCGATGGTGCTTTGTAATCGCAATGTTTACATTGAAAACGAAGTGGCCGTTTATTTGATGAGACTGAACCTGTTGAATGAGATTTATATGTTGTATTAACTGGCATATCTAATGTACGTTTATTAGTTGATTTCGTTGGAATGATTTCCATTGATGATGTTGGTAGAATTTGAGATGGTAAACTTGAAAGATTTTGATTTTGTTTAAGAATAACTTCATTGGTTATTGAAGATTTTTTAACACTTAAATCAAGAACATTATCGATATTATCTGTCATAACTTGTGTTACTATCATAATCTAGAAGAATTTTCGATGTGTGTTTTCTTTTCTTTTTTTCTAGAAACAAAATTGAAATATTTCAATGTCGATTAATCAATAATCATTATGTTTAAAACGACAATGAAACTCTACAAGAACAATATCAACATGTACTTTACTTACTCGACAATTTTTTTTTCTTACTATTCAAGACTCCTGCTATTCTACATATATATATATATACACGAAGCCTATTTTTATTATATTCTTCTATATGTTTTGTTTACTCAGTTTAGCAAACAAAACTCAATGCTTTCTTCTCGCTTTTTTCCTCCTTCTTCTTCGTCTTCTTTTTTTTTCATACTAGTCATAGTTTAGACTCTTGCTGATTCGTCTCGTTTTTTTTTTCTATACTTCTATATATTTCGGGTGAAAAAGAAGGTCGATATGTTTATATACGTTCTCTTCTTACTCTTTATAGTATAACAGTAATGTGTATAGATCGATTTCAAAGCATGCCAAAATTTTCTTCGTTTTTAATCATCATTCAATACTTATACTCACTTGATCAACAATAAATGCATGAGCTTTGAACTAAAGAGAATAGATGCATATGGTAATGTTTATATAGTAAAGAATTTTGAAAAAAAAGAAAGCGAGAGAGAGAGAATGAGTAAATAATGACCAACTGTGCTAATCAATTGATCAAATCATGTTAAGATATATGAACAAGAAAAAAAAATGTATGTTGAAATCAGGTGGAATGAAATAAACGATGAGTAAACAAATAGTTGAGAACGATAATTGTCAAGTGTGCTTGACGGAATGAACGCAAGAAAGCGATTGAGAAGGATGTTTACATAATATAATCAGACTTACAAATGTGAATAAAACAAACGTCTTCCGCGTCTTGTTTTTTTTTCGATGAAATGATGAAAGACTAGGAAGAAGTGTAGAAAAGGACAAAACAAATAAGAAAAATCAGAAGGAGAGAGAGAGAAGGAAAATTTTTTTTGTTAATCAAAGGAAAATGGTTTTACTTATTTATTTATAAATCGTGATGAAGGAAGACTAAAATCTAACGCACGGGAAACAGCACCATCAGGTAGTGTTTATTTTCTCTAATATAGAGCGTAATGTGCGTGCGCAAACATTATCCAAGAGTCGAGGATTTTTTGATTAAAAAATTTTACTTCTGTCTCTTTTTTTTTATCAGACAAACTTTGAACATGATAAACTGTTTGAAAGTTTGATTTGTTTGAAATAATCTACCTACATTGTTTGTCGATTGAAAAGAAAAACTACCTTCAACTTTTCTTTCATTCTGTCTGTCTCTCTCTCTCTCTCTATCGTCTTTTTTTCGCTCGGTATTATTGTCACTTCGAATCGAATATACATAGACGAAGAAGAAAGATATCGGCTTTTTCTTCTTCTTCCTAAGCGATTTTTTTTTCTTCTTCTGTCATCAACTCAAGAAGATTTTTTTTTACTCGAAATATCCACTTTTTTTTTCTTCTTCTCTCTGTTTGATAAAGCTTTGTGTAAATTGTGTGCGTTTTCATCAAACGCTTCTCTCTCTCTCTCCTTTTCTCTTTGTGCTCTGATGCTGTTTGAAAAAGGCAGATGGCGTCTCTCCTGTATAGGCTTGTGTTTACTCCTTCTTTCGCTCTCTTTCTCCTTCATCATTTAAATATTTCAGGTTAAGAAAAGTCTAATCCATCGTTGACGACTATGATCAAATTTCGAAGTGCAAGAACGCACGCACGTATACATTCCTTAAATCCCCCTACTTGATGTTTATTTTAAAGTGCAAAGAAAATTTTGTTGCGCCAACATAAGACTCAAAAGTCTAATTGCTTTATATCGAATGGATAAAAGAAGAAAAATGAAGGAAAAAAAAGAAAACGAGAGCATGAGTTATTTGAGAAGTTGTCATCCGTTGCGTGTGCACATACACAATTGTTCTGTCAGTCTAGAATTTACATTGGTTGTTTAAGAGAAAGGGGAAAAAAACGAGAACTATGATTTAACTTTTGTGATAAATAAAACAAAAAAGAGAAAGCGAGTGAGTGAGAGAGAGAGAAAGAAAGTAGGAGAAATCTTCGATCAAGTAGGTATAAAGTTTTTCTTTATGTTGTGTATTTAAAGCATATTGAATCATAAAAAAAAGTTTATCAAAACTGAAGAAGAAGAAGAAGAAATAAAACTAGTATATATACTCGACGTTTTACCTATGCTAAATACTACTAATTCATCTCATTATAACACATCGATTTCAAATGAATAAAATTGTCTGATGACGTGCGTATACATTGACATTATATTAGAATCTTTGCTTGCTCTTTCTCTCTCTCTCTCTCTCTTTAGCAAAGAAAAGACTCAAACATACACACACACAAAATCAAACAACTCATTTCTCTCTTTTCAAAAAAAAAAGAAGAAAAAAAAGAAGAAAGAAATAAAGAGATCAGATGATCACTACCACAATCATTTGTACTTGTCGTAGGCGGCTAACTCAATAAAAATACTTTCTCTCTCTCTCTCTCTCTCTCTTATTCTTTTTTAAACGATGATGTATGTTGTTATCAGTATCGAGCATAACGACACTGCTTTTTCCTGTTTACTTGTATAACTACTTCATTGCCTGTAAATAATCAGGACGGTAAAGAGTGTCTATGCTTACTAGGGACACATAAAATCGAACGACAAAAAAAAACGAGAAAGTGTACATATGGCGATAAAAAAATCTAAAGTGGATGAAAGAGAAAGAGAGAGAGAGGAAGAGCGACGAAAGAAATAAAAACCAAACAAAGACGCGTTTGAAGAGTAATGAAAACGAACGTCGAACATTTGCTATTGTGATTAGAACGACAATTTAATCGAGACCTTAGACTTCGTGTTGTATTCTTTACATAAGAACTGCAAATTCAAGAAGTATCACAGTCATTCGTTTTGATTGAGAGCATTGAAAGATATATGCATTTATATCTCGTACTTGATTGAAGTTGAATTTCGAAGATAAGCTTATTTGATACAGATGAAGTGCATGAGTTAATCAATACACGAGTGGACGAGAACAAAAAACGACGTAGACAAAAAGATTTTTGATTTTGTTTTATGATTATCGAATGAGAAATTTATTTATTATTATTTTTTTTTCTTAGAAAACTAAACACCGATATTAGTCATGCCTGCACGAGATGCACGGGGTTCGAGTTTCAATGAAAGAACATAGCATTGTTCTTCGGATAGGAGACGAGGAGTATCGAGCAAATAAGCACATACACGTGGATTATGTTTGATTTTAAATGGTGTTGATTGGAATCGACGTATTTCGCTAATAATATGTGCTTTCTAAATTGAAAAACAAAACAAAATTTATCAACAGACATTGTTTATCAAATTTACCATTCGCATTTTCGAGAAATTGACTAGTTTATCATCAGATATATCCGGTGTACTTTCTTCAATAAATGTTAAATCTGATAGATATAAACCAAGATACGGTACACATGGTGGATCAACTCTAAAAATAAATCGATTCGATATGTTATTATTTGAATAGGCAAATGAATTCTTACTTTGTTAATGTATCACGTAGATTCTTAAATTTTCCATCGGAATGAACAAGATTTTGAAGTTTATTAATCACTTGTTTATTTTGTTTTGATATACGATCCCATGTTTGTTTTAAACGATAGATTGAACTATTCACAAACGCAGCCATAATTTGTAGAACACCATTGAAATTTCTCAAATAACGACAGATATCCGCAACCGTACCTGAAAAAGAAAAAACGATTACGAAAAAACCAAAGAAAAAAAAACGAAAAGATTTCTCTACCCCATTTTTCGATACATTGTACACGACCATTGACTGTTGACTGAGATAGAATTTCTGTGATTACCAATCGACACATCTAAAAAAAGCCAGAAATCAATTGATATAAAGTTCGTTTTTTGGATCGATTGTCTTTTCTACTTCATTGAATCGTCGTGATACAAGGGCGACATTAGGTGCGAGATCATCTCGACCTGGTTTCATCCAACCCTGTAAGAGTAACTCCCTAGATAGAGATAAATAATCATCAAATAAAAGCGAAATTCTCATGTCGTACTCGCTGTCGAGTGCAAAAAATAATTTATGATCGATTAATGTCATTTGTTCAGCAAGATCAGACACAGCTATTTGTTCAAATGTTGCGCTGACAGATTTCTTCAAATAAAATGTAAAATAAAAAATAGTTTTCAAAAATTAAAAAACTACTTGAGTCGGCTGAAGAATGATTCGTAGTTCTTCGTTATGTTGTTCGATATCATTCGTTTCTAATTGTTTGATTATCGCAACAGCTGCTTTATGCTCAGTAGCGATTAGATTATTATTGAGTAACATATCTTGAAGAAGTTCGAGGACCATCTAAGAAAACTAATCGATCGAGATTTCGATTGAAAACAAATCGATTTTACTTCTTTTAATTTTGGATTCTTATGAAAATCCTAACAAAAAAAGAAGAAGAAGGTAAGTTGATTGACAACGAAAGAGACTTTTGTTGTCATCTTACGCCTGGATGTTTTGTTAACCAATGTCGAAGAACATTTAACACTCTCATCGTCGATGCAGTATTCACAATTGTGAATTCGTTTGCTTTTTGTTCTCTTGAAGCTGCACCTAATGGATTGCCCATGTTTGTTGGCTGTGGTGATGGTGAACTTCCACCTGAATGAAACGCATATTTAGTTTGATTAGTGATAAAAATTGAATTTTACCAGATGTTGCTACGGCAAATGCTTGTGTAGCTGCAGCTGAACTAATACGGCGTCGTGATGATCTTGATGAAGTAACGACAACACCTGGTAGAACTTTTTTAAATGAATTCTCTGCAGCATTACGTAGACTTTGTCGAGGCGACGACAGAACCTCGCTGAGACGTTTTGCTTGAAGATACATTTAGGTTATTGAAACGTAAAAAAGGATTCATCATCAGTGTGAACTTACATAGTAAAAGAACGTTCTGTGATGTTGCTTCATTCGATTGTGCTGATATAACAGTTGAATCAATTCGAGAACATTGAACATTCGATGGACCATCGATTTTTTCCATTTGAAGAGCTTTTTGTTCATCCTATTTGAAGAAAAATAGTAATTTAAAGAAAAAAAAACAAATCTTGATTTTACTTTAGCTGAACGAATAATTTGATCACGTTCAGAAAAATTCATATTGCAATTATGTCGTGTTGATTCATCGACATTTAAATGCGTGTTACTCGAAATTCCCGATGAAGGAAAATCGAACAACGCTTCCAACGAATCGAATTCATTTTTCGTTGATTTCGTACTAGATTTTGCTTTGATTTCTTCTTTTATTGGTTCATCTCGGCCAATAACTGTAAGATCAGTAAATGTTTCCGATGAAGCTAATGGAGCTAATGGACGATGTACTGGACCCACAGAATCTTCGGTCTCAACGGATGCAATTGGTGTGAGTACGCCATTGGTCTCAGGAGATCTTATTGAAACTTCTATGGAAAGAAATTTTGAAATAAATATTTTTGCAAAGAACGCGACCAACGAACTTTTCTCTGTTGTTTTAGTGACAACAGCTGTAGTCATCGTTGTAGTTACTGTGGTGGTGGCGGTGGTTTCATTCTGATCGAGACCTAAATAAAATCGAGCATTAGTAGATAAAATGAATTTATTATGAATGAATACATACTTATTCCACGATGAAATGAGCCAATATGTGAATGTCGACGTTGATCTCGGTCTTGTTCTTGTTCTTTAGTTTCGACTATTACTACTCGTCGTGTTACTTCACTTTCTTGATCGTCTAATTTCGCTAGTTTAGTTCTAAAAATAAACATCGACATAAAATCAAATCAATCTTCTTGTTCTTCTTCGTTTTACTTATTTTGTTCATCATTTTTTTGTGTATCAGTATCATTCGTATGATCAAGCGATGTATGTGGTGATGATTTGTAAATTTTTATCAATGTTTCCATCACTTTATACGCATCCGTATAGAGACGATAAGTGAGAAGAAATGTATTTAGAAAATCGATTGATAAAAATCGAAGATCAGTTAAACGTTCGAGTAAACGTTCGACTGTGGCATGACGAATCTAGAAAATTGTCAAATTCACTTTATTACCAACAAAAGAAAAACGAATTCAAATGAATTACTTGTGGAATTTTACAAGAATCTAATGTTTTCGAAAATTTAATTTGACCATCATCTTTAAATAATTTTAGATCCGATCTAAATCAATGAAAAATTGAATAATTTCAATCAATAATGGTATTCATTTTTCTATCTACTTGACAGATTCTGGTGCAATGACTGATGATTCATTTCGAAATGTTCGTGATACTAATTCTGTATAGCGAAGATTTTGCAAACATTGTGTTATATCTTGACACCATTCTAATTTATGATTTTCATCACTCGCAACAAATGTTGTTATGTACGAAATTTGATCACGTGGTTCAACAATCAAACGAAATATACGATTCATATAACCATCTAATTCGCCATTTTTATTATCGATGATTATTGATGAATTTGTATCATCAATACTATCGTCTTCGTTGACAGACGCAAGTAAACATTGAGGATCACTACTGATATCCTCGACGAGTGTCACATCAGCCAATGGAATAACGCCACAGCCCTTTCAGACAAGACAATCAATATTGATTTACAAGACAAAGTCGAGTGAATGTACTTTGACAAGATGTAGTTTTCCGTTTGAACCACGTGTTGTGATTACTAAATGATTCGTGAATAGAAAACATTGAACAACCATTTCATTGCGACGAATTTCTCGTGAAGTCAAACGTTGAGTCAATATCTGCCGATTTTTATCGCCCAGCCAAAGAACTAGACCATCTGAAACAAAAACTTATTAACTTCTTTTAATTTCTATTTGATAAATTACCTTGTCGACAAAGTACTTGATTAACATCCAATAAAACATCACAACCTTCGGCTATGGATCGTTCGATAGCTAAATTCATTCGAATATGTTCCGTTTCCGAGACTTCATCATGCATAATCTTTTCATAACAAATCGATATTTCAAAAAGAAATCGAATATTCAAAATACTTTTGAAAGTTCTTCGAGTTTGCCTTTGGCTTCTTCGAGTTTCTCACGTTCAACGTGCGCGTGCGGCGTATGTGACAAACAGTTGGCAAGAGTAATGATATAATATGGAATCTAAGTTCAATGAAAACATGTTCTCAGAGATTCAACTCAACTGAATAACAAACTCGATTCATCGGTAGAACTAAAAGTGTTTCGAGTGATAGACCTTCGCATAGGGCTTTCATTTCACATCGTTCAAGGAATTTATTGAAGTCAGGATTGCTTAATTTACATTCGATTAAATTCTAGAAAAGATTGATTTGTTGAGAAAAATGAAAATAATTGTGTTTACTTGTAAACTGTAATGATGATTTCGAACATATTCGAGATAAATATGTAACATTGAAATAAACATATCGAATAGATCACCTGTGTAGAATGTTGGCCAATTTTCTAATTTTTTCGAGAGACCTTTGTAGAAAATTTGATGAAGAAATAGAATAATTTCGCTAAACGAAAGAGATTGTTCGTTTCAATGAAAAATAAAACGATTTTTTTTGTTTATAAACCTGTTCAAGAATATCGAATTAACATCTTCATGTGTAATCGATGGTTTTTTCGAACTTGCAGCTAAAAAAATAATTCATTTGAACAGTTTATTCTCTCTCTGTCTTCGTACCCATTCGAAATGGTCGAACATAGTTTGCAACAAGAATTTCCAATTGATGAACATATTCTCTCTCGCTTTCAACGAGATTAAATATAATATTATTTCGTTTACGCATCATTTCAGCGTGTGGCGACCTAGAAAATGAACTCATCAACAATTATTTATAATCATCAAGGCATGTTAATGATCGCATAAATATTTCCTTTCGAGCTTCACTCACTCGCTCACATTCATGCAAGAATATCATGAATAAATAATTCTCTTTTCTTTTCAAGTACCTACCGTATATACTCATCAACGATACGTTTCCATCGTTGTCGATAGAGCCAACCACGGCAAAGACTTTGAACTTTTTTTATTTTTCGAATTTCTTCGGTATCTTCTTCGGCAATACTTTTCGTTCGTAAGAGATGATGTTGTCGACGATAACGAGATAACTTCGAAGTAGAGAAAAAAATACAGATTATTCGATATTTCGAGATCATTTCTCATTTTACTTCACGACGTAATTCTCGAACTTCAGTCGATAGTTCTTCGACTTGTTGGAGATATTGATATTTTGTTTTGGCTTCACTTTCATAGACTTGTGATAAATGCAAATATTTCTGTTCTAATTCTTCTTTTAATGACAAAAGTCGGTTATAACTAAAAATAGAAAATTTTAATTTAGTTTCTTTGTTTTGTTAAGACTAACTAACCTGCATGTTTGAATACATTCGATCCATACTTGACAATCGGTCTCCGATTCAGCTGCAAATTCAATTGCATTTCGTCCATCGCGTGTATACGATATTGAAAAACAATTCTAAATTAATTATTGATAAACATTATTTTTTTTGACAAGCATGAGAAACTTTTTTCCTCGTTTTTTTTGCTCTTAAATGAATTAGTTTAATTTGACTTTTTGCTTTCTGTAATGTCAAAACAACAGTAGACTTGACTACTTACTAATTTTTCTCCGTCTTTACTATTTTTAGCTGGCGATCGTGATGAATAACAACTTTCAAGAAAGTAAACACCTTGTGGTTTCGATGAATTGACATTGTCATAATAGAAAAGAAGATTTTGATAGAGAACAAACCATTTCAATTGCCATTTATTCGGCGATGACGATGGATCTTGTCCACCACGTCGACTTAAATATCCACATTCTCGATTTTCTAATCGAGCTTTTATCGCTAAATTTAGTAGATGATCTTCATTGATTTTAAATGATTGACGTGTCATTAAAAATGTTGGCAAATTTTTCAATGGTAACCACGAATCAGTTAATGTCAAACGTGAACGATGATTTGTTGGTGTCTGTGATGTAGTATTCATATTATTATTATTATTATTAGTGCTGGTAGTAGTAGTAGGAGTAGGAGTAATAGTAGGATTGACTTGTGATTGCATTGTGACTATTGATGAAGACATATAGAAAGGTCAACGAATAAATAAACAAAATAACAAATCTACTGAACGAGATGAAAGAAGAAATTTAAAAGTCTTTTTGAGCATAGATGCACGTGTTTTCTTTCTTCTAAAATAAGTAAATGGTATTTAATCAACAAAAAAAAGGAACTGAAACATACTCGAGAGACTAAAATGCACTCATATACTTCGTTAATAATTTATAAATCTTCGATACTGACTCAACTAGTTGATTTAATTGTTTAATTAAAAAAAAGATAATTCTCAATGGATGAATCAACTTGTGAGAATACTCAATAGAAATGTTTTCAGTCAAATATTAACAATAGAAAAAAGAAAAAGAAGAATAGAGCCATGTTCAAATATTTTTTTTTCATTTAGAACTGAAATATAATCTGAACTATCTACTACTGACAGTTTGCGTCAATAGAAATAATTAGAAATCATCGAACTGAAAACAACGTAGGGCTGATAAGAGAATACACGTTTGTCTTGTTGTCTTTTTTATAACGAAGTACATGATTTCTATTCAAATTCTCTATCAAATATTTTTAACATATCATTTCTTAATAATTAATTTTAAAAAAAACGAACGAAAGTCAAATTAATCTATCTATGATATTCAACTATATTTCTCTATGTTCATTTATCCTCTTAGTTGTTTTTCTTCTTCGACTTAAAGTTCTTGTTAGATGTTGTCGGAAATGAGAATAGTCAAGTGTATTTGTAGACTTTCTTGTTGAACGTAAAAAAAAGTTTTTTTTCCCTCTCTATCTTCTACTAGAGTTAATACTTAGATTAGTAGACTCTCTTTGCTTTTATTTTTGATAATAGCAAAAGAAGTCACAAGGGGAATATGCTTGTTTTTTCTTCTTTGAACTCAAGATTTTCAATAAGACAGTACGTGACATGCAATAGAAATTTGATTTATGCGATTAAATTCGAAACTTTATATTTTTGTTCTTAAGTCTCGATAGAAGAAAAAAAAAAGTAGCACAAATTCTAATCTATTATTTATACATGTGCATCAGTGCTAAAAATAACAGAAAAAAAAACTTAAGGGTATATCATAACTCTCACGTCAATAGGGCTTCTATTTCTTTCCAAAGAGGTAAAATTACTTCACTTGAAATTTAGCCTTGTCAATATTCAGTTTTATTTAATTTTACAAATCAAATAGTAGAAAGAAAAAGAACATCGTGACTGACGAGGACTATTTTTATTGTTGACTTTCTACTAACAGCCAAAGAATTAAATACATTAATCGATGCTCTATTTTATTGAACTAATAGATATATATGCAGTGTCACGAAAAAATTCCATGCATATTAGAATATAAATAATATGTTTTCTAAAGAAAGAGAAGAAAAACACACACACACACATATATATATATTTATTATTATTACTATCGTCTATAAGACAATACTTGCCTTTTTCTTCCTTTTACTTTAGTTTGATGCAATATACTGAACAGAGAACAAATGCATGCATACTGTCACACGCATAGTATTTTTGATAATAATTATGACAACGCAGAAGAGAAGGGAGAGAGAGAGAGGAAAACGACAAGAAAAAAAGAGCGAAGAAAACCAACAGAAGTATTATATTATAATCAAAAAATAGATAGAAAGAAAGTTGAAGACGAACGAGATGACAGATGACGAAGAAGACAATTGAATAAATAAAAGTTCTTTTTTTTCTTAAATATCAAGAAAAAAGAACTGATTGTTATAATTGATGGTTTTGTTTTCTCTGCTTGTGATAAGAAAAAACAACAACAGCAACAGCAATGATGATCAATAGTAGTATTTTCACATTTCGACAAAGATTTTCTTTTAAAATCATATTAATGATTATAGTAATCAAAAAACATTGATTAAAAAGGCAAAAACTTGTCATGTTCGCAAAGAAAATATTCTCCAAGGTAATAATTAGCTGTTCAAGGCTATTCAAGTAGTTCTTGCATGTCGACATCATTTTTCTCAAAGGTATAAGAACAACAACATCAAAATCTATTTTCAATGATTATCCGAGACACATACTTTCTCGTCGTTTTTTTTTACTCTCTCTTTCATTAGACATTTATTTATTTTATACATACAAATAATATATAATATTAAAAAACAAACTGAAGAAAAAAAAACGAAATGAAATGAAATGTTATTTATGTGTTTTCTCGTCTGTACATCTGACTGGATTAAAAGGAAGAAATTTTCAAATTTGATCCGTTGAGAATACAAAACAAAACGATAATAAACAAAAAAAAATATATATTTATGTATATGTATTCAAAAATGAACTTCAGTCCAGCCAGATTGAGGCACTGCACTCGTCGGTGCAGCGAGAACATCTCGCGTGATTTGTTTCATTAATTCTTGCGTTTTTCGACGATTTCGACGAGCAGCATCAGCACGTAGATAGGGTGCTTTTTTCAGATCTATATCACGAGTTTGAGAGAGAAAGAGAAAACAAAGGCAAACAAAAGTTAACGATACCATCTAATAATGTTTCAATAGTTCCATCAGTTAATGCTTCTCGTTTGATTAATTTTTGATCTTTAATTGCCTCTTTTCGTCCTTTTAATTCATTTAGTAGCTCTTCCTAGAAAAAATAAACACGAGATTCATTTATAAACGGAAATAATCTCAAGAATATTAATTAGAAAGCTGCTTTTAAGAATAATAACAAAAAGAAAGTATTCGAATCTTGCCTGCGAACGTTTGTTTAGTTGACGTTTATTCGATCGTTCGAGTGTTGCGGCTGCTTCACGCGCTAATCTTTTACGTTCTTCATTTTCATTTCGTGCTTGCTAAATAAACAAACAAAACAAGAATTTGAACATTATTAATTAGCATTTCTTTTCATTTACATGAAATGCTCGTTGAAATTTAACAAATATTGAAAAGAAATTTGATGGTGTTTGCGTGCGCGGTACTTCACCTGAGAACGTAACAAATGAAAAACAATTGTCTAATTTAGAAATATAAATCTACCGAAATATTCGACACATTGATTAAATTGTTCTTGTGCTAATTTAGCATCTCGAACCAATCGATTGATTTTATCTTCAGCAAGATTAAGAAATTCTTCTAATACATGAATTTCGAGATTCTTGAAAAGGACAACAGGGAGATTCGTTTTTTTATTATTGATTTTAAGAGATCACAACGAACTTTCATTGTTTGTCGAATGGCTAATTCTTTTTTTGCATTTTCTAAACCACGCGTGAGATCTTGAACATCAATTTGAATGTTCTCCAAGGAGACTAAACACGAAACAGATGATACATGATTTTTAGTTTCTTCATATTTAAATAATTAATTATTGAAGGCAAAGTAATCTAATTGACTTGATGTATCTTTATACCTTGTGCAGCTCTTTCAACAGCTTGAAAATCATTATCAAAATGTATTAAATCCGGAAATTTATCTTCAATTGTTTGAGCGATAAAATGAAGTAATGTTTGACGTTTATCATGCGAACGTGTATCCGATAACTAAACAAAAACACAATAGATTCGTCAAAAGAAGAAAAAAAGAAAGAAATTACAATTTCTAAACTAGACAATTTAAAACCATAGACAGGCCCACGTTTACTACTGTTCATATAATTTCCAAAAGCAAGAATAATCTGACAAGAAGACGAAAACAAAATAACAGAATTCAGTTTATCGTTCGTTGTTGATTTACTTCGAGAAATTTTTTTAATTTTAAACTTGATTTCAATGATGAAGACGCAGCAATAATAGCTTTCAATTGTGGAATTAACGTTTGATGAATATCATTGAAATTCGCCATGAACGAAAGAACATTTAATTTTTGAGATAAACGTTCGATTTTTGAAAGCTAGAAAATATTATTTCGTATCTTTTGTACTAAGTGACGCAAACTAATTTTCTTCTTACTCCATAGAGAAATCGATCTTCATCGGATAGATTCATAATAGATTTGCCATCGGCTAAATACGATGTGAATGCTTTCGTTTCATTTTCAGTTGGGATAAAATGTTGAAGAATATCGATTATATCTGCAGATAAGATCTTCAAATCCAAACTAGAACATTCAATTGATTTCTCTTTTTTTTTATTTTACAATTTAAGAATAAAATTGATTTTACTTATTCAAAGCTCGAGATATTGTATTCACATCAATATCAAGTTTACGTCGTGCAATACCTTTGAAAAATAAGTCCAATCCGAATAAAGTATCTTGAATAATGACATACCTAAATTTCGTTGACGTTGTGGATCGAGTAACGTGAGACTTTCGGGTATTTTAATGAATTTTTGTTTTAAATGTGGACTAATATTTGATTGATTGACGGGTAAACCGGAGCCTGTTTTAAATAGTTCTTCGAATGTTTCGAAATCGATGAGTTTGAAATATTTCTCATCATCAAGTTCGCAGAAGACTGTGCCGCGAACTTGACCGGGTTTTAATGATGTCCAATTGAGATTGGGAAGTTTGTATTTCGTTGCAATTTTCTTTTTTATTGTCATTGAACCTGGCGGAGCATCGAGATGACCGGGTAGTGGTGGAGCACCACCACCACCACCAAAAAACGATGGCGGCTAAACAAAAATGTATCGATAATAAACGAAGAACAGATGAGAAACTACAACGTACTGGACCAGGTGGTGGAGGTGGTGGAATAAAATCTGAAGAAACGTGAGAATAGACGCGTGTATGATGGAAAATGAAAGGTTACTTGGTGGTGGAAGTGGAGGAGCTGGCGGGATATTCGATGGTATGCTTGTCGGTGCACCGGGTGGTGCTGATGAAATTGATGATGTTGAACTATCAGGAGATCCTAAGGGGAAAAATTTATTTTAATAACAAAGAACTTTCGAAATGCAAACCTCGTTCATGATGATTTATTGCAGATATATCACTGCGTTCCTTCTAAAGAAGAAAAAAAAACATACTTTTTTCGAATCAAAAAAGAAAAATCTTTATTGTCTACTTTAAAACTTTCCATTTGTTCTTCGGCATTGGTTAACGCTTTTTGTAATTCGACTTCAAAATAATCCAAAAAACAACAATAACAAATGAATTCGTTCGTTTTTACCTAATTTTCCTGAACCTCCACTTTCCAGTTCTTGTACTCGATCATTTGCCTGAACAAAAAGAAAACGACAGGTTTTCAAAACAAACGAAATTCATTTTTTTTCGTCATTTACCGCTCCTAATTGTTCTTCGAGTTCGGAAACTTTCGTAATAGCTTGTTGTTTCGTTTCTGAATCTTCTAACAACTGTCCCACATCGAAATAATTATCCAAAAATGCTTGAATTTGTAAGATGAACAAATCACATTCACTATGAATTTCAAGATATTTTTTTAAACATTCATCGAGACCAAGTAATTTAAATTCTTCTTGTAAATAAACACGATAGTTCATATCTTGAACTGAATGAACTATAATATTTATAAATTGCATACATGCAGTCTATAATACATCAACATTTTAATATATTTTCGAAAAAGAAATGATTTAACGAACCATGTAATCAACATTGAAATCAATCGGTTGAGTAAATGATTTCATTAGAGTTTCAAAACGATGTCGTTCTTGACAAACCTAAAGAATATAAGATCGTTTCGAAGATTTTCTTTTCTCTTCAAAAGATGATATTTACAATTCGAAAGTTATCGAATGCAGATAGGACAGCTTCGTGTCCTAATTCTACTAAACAAACAGCTGCAAGTAATTCCAAAATCAATGATTTACATCTACACATAAATCGAATAAACATTGATTTTCGTTGTTCGAATTCAATTACCGATAGTTTTTATGTTGTAAACTAAGTGTTATACAATTCAATGCTGCCGGATGTTGTATAACAAGATTAAAACCATTCTAAATCGAATATGATCTCGATTGTTTTTTGTTCAATTTGAAATTCAATTAACTACCTGATTATTCATAATTGCTCTCAAACACATAATACACAATCGAACATCGTCGATCGCTTCACCGATTTGATACTTTTTTATTTTTCGTTGCAAACGTTTGGCGTCCGATCGGCCGATGGTCGATCGTTTGAGTGTTGAATTTTCATCGGTATAATTTTGAGAATTCGAATTGTTTAATATCGAAAATGATAATGAATGATCATTGGAATGATTGACTTCTCTGAACGAAAGAATCGATTGTTTTTTTATTGAATTAAAATAAACACAAAAAATTGTTGATTTTATGATTATTAATTTCGAGCGATTCATTTCACCAAAAAGAAAGAAACAAGAAAGAGAGCTCTCACCGAAATAACCCACAAAAGAAATCTTGTCGATTCATTTTCTTAGGAAATTCTAGTCTAATCTTTCTCGAAAAATGTCCAAAATTGTCTTTTTCAATCGATTTTATCAACTTACCGCATGACTTCTAATGAAGTTATTAGATAATCTAATAGAACATCGAGTCCTTTATTTCGTGGATCGAGAAATTCATGTACCCAACTGAAAAACGAAAATAAATCACAATGTTTGTTTGTTTAAAAAACAGTGATCATCATTCGAACCCGATATTATTCGTACGTAGCGAAATTTCTAAACTGGAAAGTAATTGTGTCGATGGCTCAGAAGGTTGCTTCTTTTTCTACATGACAAAAACAAAAAACGAAGACGATTATAATCGAATAAATTAAATTCCATCGTACTAAAGTTAACGCTTTCGGTACTAAATTAGCACCACGAATGTAACGTTTTAAACCATCGATATAATACTGTGGCGGATGTTTAGCGATCACTTGATCCTAATGAGAAGACATATTTTTTACAATAAAAAACTTTAATAACAATGAAATCTACTCGATCTCGTATAATGTCCCATTTCTTTTCCGATGGAAATTCTCTCAATGTTTTTAATTTATCTGCTGGTAAATCCATAGTTGCCTATATTCATTCAAAAAATAATTGAATAAGAAAACCAAATTCTCGAAATAAATTTAATTACAATTGTTCGTTGAAATAGATCTTCTAATGTTTGATCATCCGGTCGAATTGGATTCATTTTCTCCAAACTTCCCATACTCTAAAATAGAAAAATCACTAATCAATATCAACAAGCCAAACTCGATGTTTATACTTTTCGAAGTGTATCCGTTGAATTTAAAGTTATTGTCGATCGAAGAGATAAACTAGTTGGCTCCCATTGTGACAATCGAATCGTACCGTTTTCACTTTTCAGTGTCATTCTGTCCAGGCGTCTTTTTCTTTTTTTTTCTTATTTGAATTAGCTTTACATAAATACAACTGAATCAGAAAGAAATCTACAAATATAAACACAAGTTTTTACATTAAATGAAAAACATTTCGTTTTGCTTCGTCGATGTAAAGAGCATTCGCTCTCACAATTAAATGGCAGACATTAGTTTTTAAAAAAAAAGAGAAAAAAAACAATAACAATAACAACAACTATGAAATAGAGAAGTAACAACAAAAAAAAATAATCGCTTAAGAATACAGACGTAATCCTATTCAGATTTGTACGACGAATAACGAGCAAAAAAAAGAATCAAACTCGGCATGGATCTTTTTACGTTGATTGTCAAAATGAGACTAAATCAATAGTTGAGATTGACAGGCATTGAAAACGAAAGAAGGAACTAACTAGAGGTAGTACATGTCAAATGTAAGTATGTATGTTGAGAAAAAAAATGTACGTAATAGCCGTCCCTGTCGCGAAAGGCTCATTAGCGATTAGTTTGTGTTTGACTAAAAAAATCTACTTGAATGTGAAGAAAGAAAGAACGAACGAGCGAGCGAACGAACGAAATCTCTTGTTCATTTTGTCCTTCTCATAATGTAGTTAAATCATTTCATTTGTGTCAAGTTAATTATTTCTCATCGATCAAAAAGAAAGAATTGATACGTAAAATGAAATCAATTTTTACAAGAGAAAAAAAAAGATTATTAATAAATCTTCTCTGAATCATTCATTTATTCACTGAAAAAAAATCCCATATGTACATACCACCTTTCAGCGAAGGCCGCACCACCTTCATTCACCTATCGGTTTCTTTTTTTCGTTTTCATTGACGATCGAAATATGATGATGATCTTTCTTTTCCTTCTTCGTCATCAATGTTTAATTTTTATAGTGGAGTTTTTTTTGTCTCTCTCCCCCTCTCCTTTCTCTTTTCGCCCCCCCCCCCTTCTTATACTTGGATCATGCAAAAAGAACTCAAAGAGCAGTGCAAAAAAAACAAGATTTTTACAAGTAGCCTAAGCGTTAACGAAAAAAACACAAATGCGTATATAAGGACGAAGAAAATACGACGATCGATCGATATACAATAAAACAGAAGAAAAGGAGAGAGAGAGAAAAAAATCACAAGTGCCGAATTAGCTCTAAGAGATTTTATTTTTCTTTACTTCGTACTACCTGAAAAAAAAAAGAGTGAAGGTAAAATAAGGCTATAATGCCATTTTAATATGTATATAAATGAGCGATTTGCTCGACTAACTCTGTTCATTTGGTGTAATGCTTCATCAATCATATGATGTCTCTTTTTCTTTCGATATCATTTATCTAACGTTAATGATATGATTTTTGATATCGTTGTATCTAATCAGTAACAAATGGATATACCTATAAGAAGAAATTACCTTGATAGTATTTGAATTACTTTTTTTCAAAAAAAAATTCGAAATGAAGAAGAGAAGAAAAAGAAAGTGAAAAGAAAAGAAGCATCATCTGAACTATTATTATTACTTGAGAAAGAACAATGAAAATTGGTGAAGAATTGAGCAGTACGAAGAAAAAACGATTTGTTGACACAACTGGTGTCTTCAATAGAATTGAGCCGATCTGCTTGGCTTGTATTTATATATAAATATATGTATGTGCGAACGGCATAACTGATCTAATATGATAGATGAATGTCATTATGACAAGCAATACCATTATTCGAGATTCACTATACAAAAGACTCCGATTAGCACAAAAGAGAGATAGAGAGAGAGACAAAGATGATGATAAAAAAGGAAATAAAAGGCAGTAATACGGATATGCATATGTATGTGTGTGTGTGTGTACAAAGGTCATTGATCCAATAGAATAACAGAAGGAGGTAATCATAAAAGAGTAAAGCAGAACCGGATGTGTACTACTCACGTTCATTTGTTCACTGACGCTGAGAAAATGATACACAGCTCGTACATAGCATTGGCATTGATAATAACTATATACATATATAGTCATATATATAATAACTTTCTTTCATGAAAAAGAAAAGTCGTTTTTTCTTTTATTTTATTCTCGGTTCTCTCTTTCTTTCTTTTCTAAGAATAGGCGGAGTAAAAAAAAACTTTTGAATAAGTTTACATTGTAAATGTAAGAAGAGAAAACGATGTATATGTATGTATATGTATGTGTATACATGTATAATCGTTAAGTGTTGTTTGCGCTTACTCGATGAAACTGCACAAATGTCTACGAAATCCTAGAAAATTAGTTAACATCGATATTTAATCGATCAGAAAAACAAATAAAAAGTTAAATCAAAAAGAAAAAGAAAACAAAATCACATCTGATTATGATCGATAATTATATGTATCTTTCTTTCTCTCTCTCTCTCTTCGATTGGACATAAAATTCAATTCAAAAAAAGAATGTGGCGCTTTTCAAAGAACGAAAATTTGTCTTTCAAAGACATCTATGTTCAAGTTCAAATCGAAGATTACGAATCTCTATAGTTGAACAACATATATAGTAGATAGAATTACTATAAAAATAACACATAACACAGTGTACAAATCTTATCATTTACATAAGGATGTTATGTTATGTTCATATGATTTTATGAAGTCAATCGGTTCGATGAATATTCGACTCGTTTTTCTCGTTTTTTTTTATTGTTCGTTCACTAATAAACCTTGAATGAATAAAAGATCAATCGATCAGTGTTATTTTTATGATTTTGCTTTTAATCTCTTGATAAAAGTTAACTTTAAGAGTATGACCTATTATTGTTATTTGAATCTATAGTCGAAAAACACAAAAATTGAAAGAAACCCTACGTATAGTAGATTTCGATTTGATTGATAGATGTCAGTGGATGTTTACTAGTAAAGAAAATAAATGGAGGATTCGTAGAAATAATAAGATGAATTCACTAAATCTACCAATCGGGAAACGAAACTAATTCATCAAGAAATCTTTCGACCATTTATTTTTTCTTCTATTCATCGATTGAGATGAGATTTTGTTTTCTTATTGTTGATATTAAATTTGATTTCTAGATCGAGGAGTGTATTCCAACATGTCAAAAGTACAAAAACAACGTGTCCAAACATTCGGTAGAAAGAAAACAGCTACAGCCGTAGCTGTTTGTCAACAAGGTACGTAAATCATAAGAATAAAAAGAAGAAGAAGAATCAATTTTCGTTTTTTAGGTCATGGTTCAATTCGTGTCAATGGTCGTCCATTACATCTCGTTGAACCACAAGTACTTCGTTTCAAATTAGAAGAACCAATTTATCTTCTTGGTCGAGATAAATTTGCTAATGTTGATATTCGTATTCGTGTCAAGGGTGGTGGTCGTATTGCACAAGTCTATGCCATTCGACAAGCATTAGCTAAATCACTTGTTGCTTATAATCAAAAATTCGTTGATGAAGCAACAAAAAAACAAATCCGAGACATACTCGTACAATACGATCGAACATTACTTGTTGCCGATCCACGTCGATGTGAACCGAAGAAATTCGGTGGTCCAGGTGCACGTTCGAAATATCAAAAATCATACCGTTAAGATGTTTCTATCCTATGGACTTGTTTTGTTGTTCGCTTTTTGTTTGCCTTTTGTTTTCAAATGAGCGTAACATGAAGAAAAAAAAAGCACATTAAATAAGAATATAAAATTCATGAAAAAGACGAAATAAACAAAACAAAAAACTAAACTAAACTCGACTCAATCTTATTCGTATGAGAAGATTTCGACTGAACGATAGAATATTCTTTCAGATGAGTTCAAATAAACGTAAATCCTATCCGCCAACAAAATCTAATCTTCATCTCTTTTTCGGACCAAGTACAGTTAAAAAACAAAAACAACATCATGACAAATCTTTATTTACATATCCATTTGTTGATCCTTATCCATTGCCAACATTTAATCTACAAGTTAATTCTAAAGAATGTCGATTGATGAATGATAAACTCGATCTTGATCTTATCTATATCACATCATTTATACCTTCACCATGTGATATGTCATTGTACTCTTTTCTACTGACTAGTTTACCTTGGTATCGAGTTGAATATTCGAAACAAACTGATCGTATCATGAATATTATTACGCCTCGATATACAACAGTTTTCGGTATTGATGAAACTCAACAATCGAAAGAAAATTATATTCGAACGCCAAGAGATATTCCACCGATATTAAACGAACTGAAACAACATGTCGAACGAGTAACAGATGCAAAATATAATTTCGTTCTTGTTAATTTCTATGCAAATGGACAAGATTCGATTGCATTTCATAGTGATGACGAACATTGGCTTGGTAAACAACCGTGTATTGCATCGTTGTCGTTAGGTGCTGAACGGGATTTTCATATGAAAAATAAATCCAATGAAAATATCAAACAAAATTTCGTTCTCAATTCAGGAGATTTAATTGTTATGCGCGGTCAAACACAACATTCATGGTTACATGCTGTACCTAAACGAACGACACAACTATCAGGAAGAATTAATATTACTTTTCGACGATCATTTCTTCCTGAAGGAACAAACAATTACTACAGGTAAAAAAAGAAAAGACAAAATTCAATCAGTTAATTATCTATTTAGATATAATGTCGGTGATGGTCCAATGTATAGATATATTAATGGCAAAATGATCCAATACGATAGTGACTAATCTCGCGAGTCAATGTTCTAACTTTCGTTGAATGTCTTTCAAATAAATTGTTATTTCTTTAACTAATGGATGAGATTCGGGATAATTATGTCGAAAGATTTGTTCAGCTCGAAGGAAATTATTTTGTGCATCAATGTACGATGATAATTTAGCATCGAGTCGACCGAGATTTTGATAGCTAATGCCTATATCAGGATGATTTGAATCGATAGGATTGAGATATTTCAAACGGATTTGTAATGCTTCACGAAAATTATCACTGGCTGCTTCAGCATTTCGTTTAGCTAACTGAATAAAACCAAGCAGATCGAGTGTTGTTGCTTTTTCAACAGCATATTTTTCTCGTTCTTGCAACGCTTGCAATGCCCATTGACTGGCCTTATCATAATCTCTCTCATTATAATAATAATTCGCAATCTACAACAACGAAACAAACAAATGACTAACATATTCAATTAACCTACATTATGATAACATGCACCGAGACCTCGATGATTCTCTCGATGTTCATAGAATCGACTTGCTGTTTTATAATATTTCAATGCTTGATCTTTCTCATCGATAGCATTGTAACAAACGCCAATATTATTTAAATACGTTGCTCGATGATGATTATCAATATCCGACAGATTTTCAATACGATTTTGCAAATATTTTATTGCAAATTCATATTCGCCCATATCGAATAGAAGTTTACCGAATAGAACAGCAAGATTATCGGAATCGACTTCATTTGCAAATGTTTGTTCTATATAATTATTAACAAAATGTTTCTCATGTGAACTCAATGATAAATGAATAAGATACAATTGATTGTCTTCATTGAATTCAACGGATTCAATACGAAAAATTCCGCCAATCGAAAGAAGAATTTCTTCTTCTTCAGGAAATGGACTTTGATGACTTATATCAGCAAACGCAACTGTTTGTTCATTGGTTAGATCAATATCGATTTTAAGAAGAACAGGTTCATAATCGAGTTTTTTTTCTCGTTTAAAACAAAATTGTTTAGCAATATCTTTTTCTAATGATGTCGAAATGAAACCATTCAATGAAAGTAAATCATTTCGATGTTTCGATATAACAAGTATATCAGCTAATTTCAATTGTAAACCACGATAGAGTACAAGTTGTTGTTTATTCTCGAGCGTTTTCTTATATTCACGATGATAATCTTTCAATTGTCGACAAAGTAATTTAATCATATATCGATAGGAATAGATCGTTTCGATGTTACCCGAAACGAACGCTTCGTTTATCGAACGAAACAAGATCGAACTTTGTGCGTACCAATAGACAGCATTCTGTGCATTGTCATCTAAAGATTCGTTTTCGAATTGTGAAAGAATTCGAATTGTTTGTTTCGTTTGTTCATAAGTTTGACGACAAATTTCAAGCATGTCATCTTTAGCCTGTTGATCGTCATCTTCAAGTTCAATCATAAAATTATAACATTTCGAAAACCAAAGAAAACGTGCTTGATCTTCTTTGAGATTTCGAATTGAATGTTGTTCAACATGATTTTGTTTATTAAGAAAACTGAAATCAATCGATGTTTTAGTTCGATGAAGACAACTACGTATTCGAACAATTAATTCATCGATATGCGTACAAATTGCAGTGATATCAACTGATTTCATATGTTCGATTTGTTTATCGAAAATAAATACACCGAGTATGCATTGATATTTTTGAATTTGATTAATTAATTCTCGACTAAATTGTTTCGAAACAATTAATATCATAGATGATTTTGTATTTTGATCATTTTGTGTTTTTAAATAGTTCAAACATTGATTTAAATTGGAGAAAATCGAAATATTTTCATCGAATTGTCGAAGTTTATTTAAATTCTCTTGATTAGTATCATTTTCAATGTTTTCATCTAACCAAATTAAATGATAGGGATACGATTGATTTTCATTGGCATTAGCCGTCATTTCGAGTCAATCAAAACAACAAATTTCAGCGAAAAAAGAACAGAACACATGTTTTTCTTTTTTGCGTTCGTTTTGAATTCTATATTTATTTTATTTCTTCAGAAAAAAAGAAAGAAAGAAAGTTTTTTCAATTTATTTTCCTTGTGTATAGCACAACCAATTAACGCCTGGACATGAATAAGCACATCGTGAGTGATTTTCATTGAGAGCATAGCAACCAAGGCCATCGGCACAACGAGTAATGCCAACGAAGCCTGATCCTAAAGCACAAAGAAAATTCGATGAGAATTTGTTTTCGTTTTGAAAGTAAGTCTGCAGAAATCGTACCTCCGCAGTGTTGACCAAGAACAGCGACCTCTGTTTCGCAAGCCCATGTTGGTGGACAAGTTGGACGACATTCAGCATAGTCAGCATTGAATCGAAAACATGCTGTTCCACGTGGGCAAATGCCATTGACAACGTTGTTGCATTGGGCGTATGCTGCTAACATTACTCGAGGCGGAGGGCTTGTGGTTGAACTCACAACAGATGTACAAGTCCAACCTAAAGATTTATTTGAACGCTATTCGATCAAATCGAATTCCTACCGGCAGGACAGTCGTTCACTGGTCGACACTGAATAGAAGAAAAAAACAAGCATAATAAAACGAAAATTTTCTCGAAATAATTTACTTGAGAGTAGAAAACACTTCGTGCATAACAAGCATAACCAGCTGCACATACAGTTGCACCGAGCCAACCATCGCCACCGCATTGTTCCCATCCGGCAGCAATTGTTGATACGGGCACAGGCGGAAGTGAAGCTTCACATTCCCAGCCAAGATTTCTTGGACAACTGTGTTGGCATGACGAATACCATTGATTACGACGAAAACATGTTAAACCAGCATCACATGGAAATGTTCCATAACCTTCACCAGCACATTGTTCATAAATACCAACGGTATAGACACAACTTACAATTGTAGCAATGAATGCTAATTGAATGATCATTGTCGATGCCATTGACAATTTTCACTTTATCTTCGTTTCTCAAACCCTTGCTGATTTCATTTTTGAAAGACTTATTATATACAAAAGAAATGTATTCTAAGCTAGTTGATCTCTCTATTTTTGTTCGATTGACGTATGTCAATATTTTAATCCTCTTGCTCTTGTGATAATAGATAAAAACTATTAAGTTCTTAAGTTTCAGACTCATGCAGAAAAAAAATCTGTTCCAGATAGTTTATACACTTTTCTTTTCGCAGGATTAAAAGCCATGGACTCAAATTAGACATGATAGAGAAAAAAGAACCAATTAATCACTAAGACATTTTCTTATGTCAGACATCATCGGTCTGCATGTATTTCTTTTCATAGTCATAAACAATTCTGCTTGTCGATAAACATAATCATTTATGTGTGTATAAATACATCAGTCTCAATTAGAATTATGCCTATGATTGATAGATTTATTTGGCAACTAATCTATGTGAAAATAAAAACAAGAACGAACAAAAAAACCCAATGTCTACAATGAGTAGAATTCCGTAAGAATGAAAAAGAACTACGTAGTTTTCGAAGGACGAAAGGTACATCAATTTAGTTCGTTGATTGACATATAGTTCGTTGTCTACGTTAGATATAAAACTTTAGGAGGTCTACGAGTATGATAATAGTGATGATATGATGACCTTTTTCTTCATCTTGAAAACGGTAAATAATCTATGATTATGGTTCTCTCTCGTCTTGTTTAGTATTTATTTGTTTTCTAGCTTTTCTTTTTCTTTCGATTATTATTATTATATCAACAGACAAACAAATTGCTCCATTTCTTGTACATACTCAATAATTGCTTGCATGCTAATCGATAATGGCAATCATTGTTGTGTATTCTATCAATAGAGGACGAACTCCTTTTCATCACTAATAACAAACCATCCCTCAAGTTTGCATGAGAAAACTTTTTTTTTATATGTTGTATGATAAGATCCGATCGATACTTTTTGTTGAGAGGTCATATCCTTGAGCGGGAGATATTCTTTCGAGAGAAAGTATTGATATTTATTTATGATTGAAGCCAGCTGATAGCTAACAAAAATAGATATATTTTTTTTTATTTAAGATTATGAGATAAAAAACAAGAATCTGCAAATATTTTTTTCCATTGATATAAAACACAATGTTAATGTCTTCGTAATCTTTAATTTATTTATTTGTATATTCAATTCAACAAGAAAAAATGATTATTTTCAATGATTCAACCCAATTATCACCGACGACAACAACAACAACAACATCGAATCAAACATATTTAAATTCAACGATCGAATTAACTGATTCATCATCAGTGAGTATAATTCTGACAATAATTATACTGTCATGTTTGAGTATATCGGGTTGGATATTTATGTCCTATGCATTATTCGGTCGATCGGAAGCATATCGTTCAAAACCTGGAGATCAGAATATGAATTCAGATAGAGACGCTGGTCATGATCTATTCAGTGCATTTGAATAAATTATTATTTTTCATTCTTATATACTTTTTGTCTGTTTTTTTTTGGTAAAAAAAATGTTAATAAATGAATAAGAAAGAAAGAAAAACAAGTTAGATTCAATTGTTTAACATTTCCATCCTTCTGGACATTCAGCTCGACATTCGTGATACCATCTCGAATGTACAATACATTGAAGACCTTCTTTACATTGAGTTAAACCAACATAACCTTCGCCACCACATGGCGCCCATTCGGGTAATGTTTGTTTAGTACAAAACCATCCTTGTGGACAATATGTTCGACATTCACCGTGTATATTTTCCGTTTGAATAAAACAAGCTGTTCCTGTTTCGCAAATAGCTGGACCGTGAGGATTACCACCATGACATTTGCCACCAGCAGGTATCGTTTGTGGCAACGGTTTACTTGCATTTGCAGCAGCTTCCGTTGATAAACATTGAGAATAATATTTCGAACGTTTAAAACAAATTAAATTCGATCGACAGATTTTTGGACCTTCATAATTCAAACCACCGCATTGACCAAATTCATCGATGAGACTATCATCACCGGCGTTATTCGATGAGAAATAGGACGATTGCGGTTGAACATTATTAGCATTGCCATAACGTTGTGCCAAAAGACAACTGATATATAATGATAAAAGAATCGTAATTGATTTTAACATGTTAATTCAGTTTCGAATAGAATGAAATTTCATTTGACATATTTGTTCGATGTTTTTATAGATATTTGATTTGTTAAAAAACCTTGACAAGCTCATCTTGTCGTCATCAAATGTCGTTTCAACATTTTCATGAAAAATATACAATTGTTTTCAAGGTTCATAGAAATAGATTAACCTTGACAAGAGATTAACGTTGATGTGTTGATCTATTTATTTATGATTAGATTATTAACAAGGACTAATAAACATCAATATTGTCGCATTTTTCTTTTCTTTTCCTGGCGGGTAGAATTCATTTATCGAAAATGATCAATGAAACATTGTATGTATTTAAAATGAATATTTTCTTTTTCTTTTAAAGAATTTTGTTTTTAGTTCACATACTTATGATCGTATTTTGCTACATGCCTCTGACGAAAAGAAACAATTGAGTACTCTAGGTTTTATAACAAGTATTTGTTGTATGCTGAGTATTTGTTTGAGTTTTTTATTTCGAATTAGTTTCGATTTCTGCAAGAATCAATCATCGCCCAATACAAATAGTTCACCGACAATAAAATCTGATGATTTCTAAAAATGAAACAATGCGCGCGTACTTTTTTCTGTTTTTCTTCTTTTGTTACTAAGACAATATCAATTTAATCTATTTGTGTACAAGAATGAAATTTAATTTCGATTCGAAAACAATTTCATGTCAAATTCCAAGTGGAATTCTCTTAGGTCTCTTAAGCATGTTAATCTCGCAATACATTCATTTACCATTAATTCCAACAAAAATACATTATCTTGTTTTTGTCATTGTTATTCTTGATTTTTTACATTTAATCGGTAAACTTCAATTCGATATATCGAATTTATTTCGTCGTGAACCAACATTTCGAAATCTAGGCAATGAAAAGCTTCCGAAAATCTTTCAAATCTATGTCGAAGAACATATCGTTTTTCTCGTTGTATTTTATCTTTCGATTTTTCTCACTCGAATTCTTCTTCATTCATTTCACAAATAATCATCTGATTTTCTTTGTGATTTTGTCGTCTTTAAAAGAAAAAAAAATCAAATTATTTATTCTAAAATATCTATATATGCTATTATAACTAGAAAGGAAAAATCAATTTTTATGCGAAATAAATTTGCCGAATGTTTGCTCGTAGATTTGATATTGTTCGAGAAAATTCCATGAGATTTGTTGAATCGATCGTTTTCGAACTGTATGAGTCGTTGTTCGTCGAGAATTGAGTTCATTGTCGATAAATATCCAGATTTCATAGATCATTTCGAATCGTTCGACATAAATTCGATCGATTAAATTATTCTTATCGAATTTACCTAAGATTTGTACAATTGTATAGAGAATTTGACGTAGATTAGGCATTTGAATATTGATTTCTATATAGGAAAATAAAACGATCGAATAACGAAGTCAATAGATTTTATAAGACTTTGCATTTTTGTTTGATCATCTTTTCGAAACAATCGAATAATTGAATCATTTTCAAAATCACCGAAATCATCATCGAAAATGAAAGTTTTTTCGACGTGTACAATCGAATTCGGCAGCATTCTATCTATCATATGTAGCCAACTGATAGCACACAGATTGAATAATGATTGTAATCGAGATCGATATTTATCCAATGGATTATCTGAAAAATGATCGATTAGTTCTTTTTCTAGGACTTGGTTTTTGTCTTCAAATGAACTACCGAAAAACGTCGAACATAATCGAATGAAATTCGCTAAAGTTTCGGCTCGAAAGAAGAACGTTTTATCACTTCCAGTTTTTTCAATATTAGCTTTTAATGCTTTAAGATTTCGTTCGATTTCAGTGATTTCTCCCATGAGAGCTACATGATATGCTGTACCAGAGTCGATATGTTCTTGCATGAAACCAATCGATCGATTCAGCCAATAATAACTCGATTTCGAAATAATAAAACGTGACCGATCACCTAACGGATCAGTTAGAATTAAATCTACGAAGAATATAATGCATTTTTTTCTCATTTCATTGAGTCTTACAATCATGTTTTGATTGACATTCGAATACTCGAGGTGTGTTCGTTTTTATCTTTGTTTGAATTCGTTTCCAATGAGTTGAAATATCGATTGAAGGTTTAAATTTTTTTCTATTCGATTCATCTGTATGTACACGTTTCGATGATGATACAGTACGACTCATGATTTAATCAAAAATCTAATAACACAGAAGAAATTCGATTCTCGAAGGTATTCTGTGGATCAGTTTTAACTAACTTCGATTGGTATCTTTTTGAAATCACATTTTGTTCGTTAGTTCTATTCCATTGAATACTAGGGTCTAATATCTCGAATAAAACATTGAATCACAGATTCTATTCAACGTAATCCTTCGTGGAAAATCATGAGTGCATGTTTCTTTTTGCACGAATAGCTCTGAAATCGGAAGGAAGTGAAGACATTTGAATATAATGTATTGTTCGAAAACGATTAGACTCTTTTATTTATTTTTCACGATAAAATTTACTTCACAATATATAATAATACAAAACAAAGAAACAAAAGAAAAGTAAGATATTTTCTTTAACTGCATAGACTCTATTCTGTCAAAATAAAAACAAAATGCGTTAAAAGAAAATTAAGGTTAATATATGTATTTTTTTTTGTTGAATTATTTTTCACATGTTCAAAATAGTTCATCTTTGGTTATTGGCCATTCATTTGAATAAAAATATTGTTGATTTTGATTCAATGAATTAGTTGTCATATTCGTATTGTTATTTTGATTATTATTATTATGACTATGCGTTTGTTGTTGATTCGGTAGTAAAGATTCAGGTGCAAGAAGATCATCGATTTCTTTGGCATCTCGCATAAAATCGATGATGGATGTTTCTAATTTCGTATTCAATGAATTGTTTAAACTTTTAAATGTAAGTTCAATGAAATCAGCTCGATGAATAATTGGATTGAAAAATGATTTGATTTCTAATGTCATCGGAAGTAATTCATGAAGATTGGAATGTACAAAATGACATGTAATCGTTTCATTTGTTGATGCTGTTGTTGAACGTAATAATGTTTGATGAACATACGCTTGTTCATTCGGTGAAATAAATTCCAGAATAGATTTTTGTCGAAATGAATCATATGGAATTGAATTGAGATTTGAAACTGAACGATCGACAAGAAAGATTTTCCAATCATTCGGTGAACATCGACAACGTAATGTTAATATATGAGGATTTTTATACAACGACATATTTGTTTCGCTATATTTCGTTACCAATGGTAAATGACAAATACCGACCAATGCGAGATAACCTGGCGTATTCGTATTCGGTTGAATAGGTTTTAATGTATGATCGATCATTTTTGTCATTCCATCGATAATAACTGATGAATAGGAATTGTTTGTTTGACCTTGTTTTAAACGACATTCAATGTGTACTTTAAGACCGGGACGTTGATTTAATGATATCAATTGATTTTGGACACGAAATGTGTCTTCTTGATGAACGAATGCAAGAAAACTTTGACCACGCCATTGATCGGGTGTGAGATTAAGAATACGATTAATTGAATCGGTGACATGTATTATTTGAAATGATGGTTCAATGGTGAGAACAAATAAAAATGAATTACTTGCTTCAATTGTAAGAAAATTTAATTCATTATCAGTTAAATTCGATGGTCGTAATGGATCATTTTTATGTCGAAGATTCATTTCAGATATTTGATCAGCAGCAATACGTAAAAGATCCAGATGATGAAGTTTAGTTGTTTTCGAATCATTTCGATTCGTAATTAACATTGATAATTCTTTGAAATGTGCTTTTTCTAAGGCACGTCGTTGTGCTTCAACTTGTGTATGTTTTTCTCGTTTACGTGCAAGATCATTTTCTTCTTCATCATCATCATTATCATCCGAACTACCTTCTTCAGCTGATGTTGTTAAATTGGACGCAATTGTTGTCATTGTACCACGACGACCTGATGATAAACTTTGACTATAATCCGTTGATGAACGTGAAAATGTCGGAAATGATGTATCCGAATAATTGCTATTATCACTATAGACAGATGCCGGCGAGAAACTTGCATCAGTATCAATTGTTGCTTTACGTTTTTTGCTTGTCATGAGGTTACTAGTATTAGTATTAGTATTAGTATTAGCTATTGTTGTTGTTGCCGTTGTCGCTGGTTGAGTGATGACAGGCATTTGATTAGGATTGATCATTGTACCATAAACACTATTTTCAATTGATGTATCAGGTGCATTTGATGGATAGGCATCACCACTTGGGTATGAATGGTATTCTGGATAAAATGACAAAGTATTTTGCATGATGTTTCAACTAGTTCAGTAGGAAAAGAAATGATCTACGTCTATGAATTATAAATTTGTCTTCTAAGGTTAGAAAAGAGAAGAAAAAGAAGAAGAAGAAAAAAGAATGCGATCGCCTACGCTTAAGTGTGCATGATTTTCAACACTATTTGTGCACTATATTCCGTCATACGTAGGACGTAAATAATAAAAATAAGTAAAAAAAACCTGTTCTCTTTCTTTTCTCGTCATTTAAGTCGTTGTCGTCGACGTCGTCTTCTTCGGCGTCGTCATTTTTTTATATTCTTTCTCGGTTTTTTTTTCTTCTATCTCAAGTCACCTGAATGTTTTGGGATATAACGACAACAAATAGAGTCTTTTATATATATATATATAAACGATTATTTATCTGAAAAACCGTCTCTTTTTTCTCTCGTTCTATTGACGTTTATCAGAACGTTTTAGTTCATTTTGTCACAAAAAAACATGGCATTTAATTAAAAGAAAATAAAAGTTGCTTTCTCATCTATCTGACAGAAAAACGTTTATTTATATGTCATTAAAAACAAAGAAAAGACTAGTAACATATTATTCAATGTTTGAATATTTGCTTGATTGCATCCATCTAGTGTACATAGAGTAATTGTGCCTTGCATTTTAATTTCACCAGGTATATTGGCAAAATTTTTCAAACGAAAATTGCCCGTTGAATCTAATGAACGTGTTGATTCCATGATATTTTCGGTAATACATGTTCGAAGAAAAAGATTCTTATGTATTAATGAACGATTGAGATTTTGATCGATATCAACAATAATACCGGAAATTTTCACGCAGAATCTCGCTGGAAAAAGGCCATTTTTATCTTTAATTGTTGCTTGACATTCTTGTTCGTATCGATTATAGATTGGATTGAATGGATCACTACATGTATCATTATGAAAATCAGTTGTCATACATTTAAAACAAGATAATGTTGATGTTGCCGTTCGTATTGATAAAATCAAAATAGCAAATGGAATAAAAAACATGTTGTGAACCAAAAATCTTTTCAAAATGATTTTTCTCTTTGTCGTTTTCTTTTCTGGGTGATTTCTCGATAAGTTTTTCTTTTCTCTTCTCTCTGCTTTTACATCAACGGCGATCTTTTTTTTCTTGTGTCGTGCTCATAAAGAACTAACTAACTAATAACATTCAATACTTCTCCCTCCCTCTCTCTCTCTCTCTCTCTCTCTCTCCCTTCCATATTCTCTCGTTCATTGTTAACAAGAATTACAAGTTCCTTCTTCTTATTCTTTTTTGCTTTTTCTTCTTCTCCTCGCTCCATAGTCTTTCGTCCTTGTTAATGTTCTGTAATGACATGTATATACGATCTAATAAATAAAAATATTTGAACATCTTTTGTTTTGATTATCTCAAGAGAATTGCATGTTGGAAACGAAACAACATTATTTACAAATGAGCATTACTCAATTATTAACTCAAGAGAATCTTTGTTGTTGTTGTTGTGTTTGCGAAAAGTTTCGATTCGATTCCTTTGTGAATTTACAGTCGAAAATGATTTTGCTTGATTGAAGAGGCAGGCTCATCGCTCACACACACAAACGTCTATCAATAGCGAGAAACATCTTTAGTTCAAAGGCGTTTTTTTTTTGTTTCTAACTTGTCATAATCCGAACTAACACTCTTAATTCTGATATTCGATTCGTTTGAAATGCAATTACATTAGCAAAGTGTTTTTTTTTCTTTTAAATTATTAATTGAATATGACATTTAAACACGTTTCGAGCTCAAACTTAATATTAATTTTCTAGGCAGAAATGGATGACGTACTTTATTAAAAAAAAACGACGGAAATAAATATTAGTATTTTCATAAAGAAAAAGTAAATACGTGATATTTGATAGACATAACCAGATTATGTAGAAAAACACTGGAAAATCTATCTGCAAATATAAAACATGATCATCATCTACCGACATCTATATAAAGCATATTTCGTTTGTTAACTATTTCAATTCCAATCCAATACGAGAACAGTTCTTTGCGTCAGTACGTACATTTTGTTTTCTTCTGTTTTTCTGTTGTAAGAAACATCATAGTCGATTGTTTCAATTCAATTTACAACAAACATGGTACGAGTTACAATCAAAGGTGGTGTTTGGCGTAATACCGAGGATGAAATCCTCAAAGCAGCTGTTATGAAATATGGCAAAAATCAATGGTCACGTATTGCGTCATTACTTCATCGAAAATCGGCTAAACAATGTAAAGCTCGTTGGTTCGAATGGTTAGATCCTTCGATAAAGAAGACTGAATGGTCGCGTGAAGAAGATGAAAAACTTCTTCATATGGCTAAACTGATGCCAACACAATGGCGAACGATTGCACCGATCGTTCAACGAACAGCTGCACAATGTCTCGAACGTTACGAATATTTACTCGATCAAGCTCAACGTCGTCGTGAAGGTTTAGACGAAAATGCCGATGATCCACGTTCGTTACGTCCCGGTGAAATCGATCCCAATCCAGAGAATAAACCAGCTCGACCCGATCCAATCGATATGGACGAAGATGAACTCGAAATGCTTTCGGAAGCTCGTGCTCGTTTGGCAAATACTCAAGGCAAAAAAGCCAAACGAAAAGCTCGTGAAAAACAATTAGAAGAAGCTCGTCGTTTGGCATCGTTGCAAAAACGTCGTGAATTACGTGCAGCAGGAATTGAAGTTCGCCGTTATTTCAATCGAAAACGTGGTGTTGATTATAATCTCGAGATTCCATTCGAAAAACAACCAGCCATCGGTTTTTATGATACGGCGAATGAAATATTCGATCCCGAGAAAATCGATTTCAAACGTTTGCGTGTCGACAATCGAAATTTAGCGACCAAAGCTGAAGAAGAGAAAAACGAACGAAAAAAAGACGCAGCTAAATTGAAACGTAAAAAAGAAGAAGATCTACCAGCTGTGATTATGAACGAAAATCGTCTTGAACCGATAAAAAAACGTTCGAAATTAGTTCTTCCCGCGCCGCAAATCAGCGATTCGGAATTAGAACAAGTCGTTAAACTCGGTCAAGCAACTGAATATGCCAAACAACAAGTCGCAGAAAACGGCACATTCGCCACTGAAACTCTACTCGGTGATTACAATCTCACGCCGGATTTAAATCGAATTCGAACACCACAATTACCATCGAATCAAGATAGTATTCTCAATCAAGCACATAATCTAAATGTTCTGTCAACTGTTCAAACGCCGTTACTCGGCGGTTCGAATACGCCGTTGATGGATGTGAGCAATGAAAAATCTCGGCCAGCAGCTGGACTAATCATGGCAACGCCGAATCCGTTGTTTAATACGCCGTTTCGAACGCCTGGTCCAACGAATAATGAAGGTGCGACGCCAGGTTCGATTCGAGGTGCACCATCGGAATTCAGTGTTGGCGCAACACCGGTTCGGGATCAATTGAATATTAATAATGAAGAAATGCTCTACGATGATCAAATGAGACAGGTTAGATAAAATTGACAAACGAGTTGATTTAATCGTCTAATTGTTTTTTTTTGCTTTTATTCAGAGAGAAATTAAACAACAATTACGACATAATTTATCACGTTTACCTAAACCGAAGAATGATTATGAAATTGTCCTGCCGGATACAGCTGAACAATCGGCAAACGATGAACAAATGGACACGACGAATGATCGTGAAGAAGATCAAGCTGATATTGATCAACGTCGACGAGCAGATAAACGACGACAACGTATGAAATTGCCAAATGAATTTTTTGTAAAAATACATAGTTGTTTTTTTGTTTTGTAGAAGAAGAACATTTCAAACGACAAACACAAGTTGTTCAACGAAATCTACCTCGACCAAATGATATCAATTTAACTATTCTTCGTCCGGCGAATGCCAAAGGTTCTATAACTGATCTGCAAAAGGTAAAATCACCAACAAACAAACATTTGAGCAAATACTTTTTGTCTTCTTAGGCCGAAGAATTAATCAAACAAGAAATGCTCGTTCTTCTCCATTACGACACTGTTCATAATCCCGTTGCCAACAATCCAGTCAATCGAAATAAAGATTATTCAGTCTATCTTGATAAACATCCGTATGAAGAATTTACTGATGACGAACTTGCAAACGTAAATATTTTCAAATAGAAAAAAAAAGATATATTTTTGTTTTCGTAGGCTCGTAATTTGCTTGAAACTGAAGTCAATGCTGTGAAGAAAACTATGGGTCATGGTGATATCAATGTTGATGTCTATTCGAAAGTTTGGGATGAATGTTATTCACAAGTTTTATTTTTACCATCAATAAATCGTTTTACACGTGCGGATACAGCAAATAAAAAAGATCGTATCGAAGCAGCCGAACAAAAACTTGAAGTAAATACGTTTTTTTTAAACAAATAAATCTATTGAATGTGATCTTTTTCTAAAGCTTAATCGTAATTTAATGGCACTTGAAGCTAAACGAGCTGCGAAATTAGAGAAAAAACTTAAGACTTTGCTTGGAGGTTATCAAGTATGTTTTGAGAGAGCGATTTAAATCAACATAAAACAATTGTTGTTTTTAGTCTCGTGGTCAAGCATTAATTAAAGCTATGAATGATGTCTACGATCAAATCGATCAGACTCAAGTCGAAGCAAAAACATTCGATTTACTTCGTCAAAATGAAATCTTAGCCATTCCAAAACGTATTGAAGTATGTTGAAATATGACGTTTGTTTCTTGTGTATTTACTATTTGTTTATTTCGTAGTCATTTACAGAAGATGTTGCTCGTCAAGAAGAACGTGAACGTGAACTTCAACGACGTTTTCAAGAATTATGCGAAGAACGTGCTAGTCTTTTGCCACAACAACAATAGAAATAAAACTTTTTTCTTCGCACGTGTGTCTGTGTCTGTCTGTCATTTTTGTTCTTGTTAATATATGTATCGTTTTGTTTGATTGATTCATTCATAAAACACGAGCAATTCAAACGATTAAGTCAAATTTTTCAGATTTGAAAAGTTCTTTTTCGTCTATCATCAAATGGCTGATCCAGAACTTGAAGCTATACGTGCAAGACGTCTAGCTGAATTACAGCAACAACAATCGGGTCAACAACGACCGATGGCTGGAGGTGCAAGTGCTAATGAAAATAATTCAGGTGAAGAACAACGACAAAAACAAGAAGATATGAGAAATGCAATGTTGAGTTCGTTGTTGACACAAGAAGCACGTGCACGTTTGAATACGATTTCGTTAACAAAACCTGAAAAAGGCCGAATGGTCGAAGATATTATCATTCAAAATGCACGACGTGGAGCTTTTGGAGGCGGAAAAGTAATATCAAATGAGATAAAAAAAAAAGAAAAAAGCTAAAGTTCATGCAAATATTTAGGTTAGCGAAGAACAATTAATAGGTTTATTAGAACAAGTTAATAAAGTGACAGAAAAGACAACAAAAGTTAATGTAAGATATGAATTATGAACAAACGAATTATTGAAATTGAAATTCTAGTTTGATCGACGACGTGTTGCACTTGATTCGGATTCAGATTGAATGATTGAATATGTTTTCTTTTATATAATATTCTGTGTGAATGTGTTGTATTAGCTGGTTGAACTTTTTTCTCTAATAAAAGCACAAACTCAAAGTTTTCACTCGTTTCTAACAAAAAAAAAACGTGTTCTCATTTGTTCTAGAGATTTTCTTCGGCCTAGTTTCATCATGAAAATCTGGACTTCACAATATGTTTTCAAGTACGAATTTTAACAACAAACAAAAAACATTTCAATTCTATTTTCATTGTTGTTTTGTGTCTAGTCACGATTGGGCAACTGTAACCGCAGCTGCTTTAAATAAATATCCGAATCCTGTGAGTCCCAGTGTGATCGGTTGTGATGTTGTCGATCGTTCGATTAGTCCATCCGGTGTTATTCATTCACATCGTCTCTTACTAGCCAATTGGGGTATAGCACCATCGTTGAATAAGATCTTGAATATGAATGAATTGGGCTATGCAAGTGAACATTCAACAATCGATATTCGACGACGTGTAATGACCGCTCGAACACGAAATCTAACATTGAATCGTTTCATTAACATCGAAGAACAACTCGAATATAGCGAACATCCAACAGATAAAACCAAAACTTTACTTAAACAAGAAGCTACAATTAACGTTGAGAACGTTCCATTAACTAGTTATGTTGAAACATTAGTAGCGAAAACAATCAATACCAATGCAACAAAAGTACGACTATTTATCAATAGTTGATTGATTGATTGAACATTTGATTTACTTGTTAGGGTCGACTAGCAATGGAATGGGTTATCGATCGAATGCGTACTGGTTCAACGAAACCATCAACAGAGCAATTAGCGCTCTAAATTTCATAGACTGTTGGTTTTCTCTTCTTCTTCTTCTTCTCTAGGCCATTTTTCTCTTTCTTCAAATGTGTGTAGTTTTTCTATTACATGCTTTTGTTATCTCTCCGGTGCGAAAATTTTTAATTAGTAACACGAAAAACAAAACCGAAATAAAAGATGAAATCTTCGAAAATGAAGAACAGTACGAAAATCACAACTCTATAGTTATTCTTCAATGAATAATTTTAGATAAGATATAAATGATAGAAATCTAAACTATAGATGAGTGATACTTGGTCGAGAATGCAAAGACAACAATCGATGTTATATTCAAGTATCGGAAATATATATAGTGCGGCTAGTTCGACTCGTAGTCGTCGTCCATCATGGTCCGATGCTAAAGTATATATTGACTAAGAAATTACTCTCGTTTGTTTTCCTATATTTCAATAGAAAGTTTGGAATGTTGGTGAAGAAGAAGAGAATTACTCCGATTCACATACTCAAATATTAAAAAAATTGGATAACTATTATCTTAAAGTTAAACGACAAATACTTGCCTTTCAAAGTTTAACAACAGGTCTATTTCCTAATCATCTCGAGCCTGGCAAACAAGTTGGTTATGTTATGGAAAATATTTTCTGTGCAATTGCTGTTTGGTCATTGAGACAATGTTATTGTAAAATTGATAATGATCAAGGACGTGCACATGAATTAGGACAAGCAGCTGTGAAATGCATGCGAGGAATATTAGATTGTTGGATGAGACAAGCAAAAAAAGTTCAAATATAATATTTTGATTTTTTTCGATTTGAGACGGTGTGCTGAATATTTTAGGTTGAAGTATTTAAAAAAGAGCAATCATCGAAAGATGCTTTACATTCAAGATTTAATGTTTTCGATGGCAGTGAAATTGAAGATACAGATGAAGTTGGTCAATTACAAATATGTGCCATATCGATTTATTTACTTACATTAGCACAAATGATTACATCGAATCTTGAAGTATGGAGAAAAACAAACTTTTATTTCAGAAATTTCATTGCTGAATATTAAAAAACATAGATTATTTTCTCGATTGATGAAGTTAATTTTGTTCAGCAACTTGTGTTTTCAATTGAACGAGCTTATCGAACGCCGGATTATGGGATTTGGGCACGAGGAACGAAATATAATACGAACACATGTGAACTTCATGCATCGTACGAATGAATAAATTCACAATTTTCTATAGCAAACATCAAATCTATCTAATCTAGATCGATTGGTATGGCAAAAGCTGCGTTAGAAGCCATGAACGGATTCAATTTATACGGTGACAAAGGAGCAAGTTGGTCGGTTGTTTATGTTGATGCGGTAGGAAATCAATTTCAAATTCATTTCAATTCAAAAATAACTATTGTCTAGGATGCACATAATCGAAATCGAACAACATTCGATACACTTTTACCTCGGGAATCTGCCTCGAAAGTACGTTGTTGAACAAAAGAGTATATCTTTGACAATTAAAAATAAAAATTTGTTCTTATTAATTAAGAATACTGATGCAGCTTTATTGTTAACAGTTAGTTGGCCAACATTTGCTATTCATGATTCGACACTTGTTCAAAATACGATTAAAAAATGTATACGAAAATTACGAGGCACACATGGCTTTAAAAGATTTCTACGTGATGGACAATATTCAGATTTAGAAGCCAAAGATCAACGCTTTTATGAACCAACAGAAACCAAAGTAAATAGAATAATTTCAATTAACAAAAGAACAAGAGATACGATGAATTTTTCTTTGTATTTCGTAGAAATTCGATAAGAATGAATGTCAATGGCCAATGTTTTTCGCAGTCATGATTATCGATGGTAATTTAGCATTTTTTTTTATTAAACATATTGTTGAAAGAAAAATTTTCTTTTCAAAAAAAAGGAATATTTAAAAACAATCAAGCACAAGTCGATGAATATCTCAATGTTTTAAATCCAATATTACGTCGAACAACCGAAGGTAATCAACTCAACCGAAAAGAAAATCGCTCGTTTTTTTGCTCACAATCGACTCAAGTGAATAGTATCGGATCGTACGCGTTCATCGACGATATCCGATTTCGGTTCACCAAAGATACGATCTCGTTCCAGTAGGAATTAAAAAAACAATCTTTTCTTCCTATCCGTTTCTTCGAATTCTATCAGATACGAAACAAACAGTTTCTACTCATTCTCTAACTTCGACATTGATGAAAGGTGATCGAATACAGATTTTGTGTGATGTGTTTTCCCTTCTGTGTACGCATTAGATTGCTGTGTTTGATATCACTTATATGTCTAATACATAATGAAATTAAGTTTGATTTTATATGAACTAGGTGAAATGATGGTGCATTATTATTATGTTGATCATTCAAGACATTATAGTAGCGCACAAAGCGAAGCAAGTGATCGTGGAAATAATCAATCAACACAAATGTCTAGTAGTTCAGAAATTCTTCGAGGCAATTTCTTTCTTTTCGGACAATCAATTTGGATTATTTGTCAATTACTTGGTAAATTATCGAAATGGAGAAAACTTTGCTTTTTTTTTTAATTCTAAATTCTAGTTGATAAAATTCTGACAATCTCAGATCTCGATCCTCTTCGACGTTATTTAGCACCTGCTGATCGACCAAAGCCAAATTCACGTTATTCATCTATTCAAGTAGAATAACAATTTCTTTAATCGAAGAACAGTTTTCATCGAATCTTCATAGGATTCTCTACGTTATCAATACACACCAAACATTCCAAAACCACTGACAACTACAAATTCATCTTATGAATTAGTTGATCTAAAAAAACAACAAACACAAGTCGTTCCATCAAACGTACGTCGAGAGTTGATTGTTTCTTTTCCTCTCACAATCATTTTTCTGTTTTTGTTAGGTAACATTTTCAGATTTAGTTATACATGTTGTTGCAATTTCGGAGTCCGTTCGTTTGCAACAAGTCTTAGCTACTTATGGTATTCAAACTCAAACACCTAAACAAGTCGAACCACTATTAATTTGTCCGCCAGCAGAATTAGTGAAAGCATATGCTAATTTGGGTGTGAATAAAAAATTTGGTCTCAGTGGTCGACCTGATCGACCTATCGGTGTACTTGGTACATGTAAAGTAAGAACTACATGAATAGATCGAGTGTAATGATTTTTATTTGACTTTCTTTGAATTAGGTCTATAGAATTTGCTCAAAAACTGTTCTGTGTTATCCATTAACATTTGAAACTACTGATTTTTATATGTCAAGTGATATGACTTTATTATTAGATAATATTCGAGTATTCATTTTTATTGAGAAATTCAAAATATCGAACAAAATCTATCTGATTGTAGAGTGACTTTGAATTTATAACTAAATGTTGGCGTTTAAAAGGCCGTCCAATATATATTATTATGTTACGTGAACGTCATCTTCGGTAGATAATTACATGAAATCTAGTCTTCTTCTTCTCGAATATGAATTCATTTTGTAGAGGTCCACAAAAATCAGATTTACTCGAATTATTAACTCAAATTCGTCAGGGAAAAGTTTCATCAAACATATTTGTTCGACTCGAACGTTTACAAGTACTCATTGAATTTTCTCAACAAGGAAAACATTCGAATCCATCGATCGATTTTCTTTAGACTGCAATATCAAGTGCTTGCATCGAACACTTAGATTTTCTTAACAATACGTTATGCACCCCTGTCGATTGGCAATTAGTTGCTATACACGAACATAGAAATACATCTGAAATCGGACAATATAAATCACTTACTGATGTCACAAAAGCACCCATCGTTGTCGAAGATATTGATTATAATAATCATGTAGATATTCATTTGTTGATTTCGTGACAAAATTTATTGTTTTTGAAAGGAATTTAAAAATCGACATGAAGAAGAACTAAGACAGTTCATACTTAATACGGATACAGGATTGAATTCATTAAGAAAACATGCTCTAGCTACGTATGAATTATATAAAATTGGCGGACTTGATTGGATGATTAAGGATAACTATCGAGTTCGAAATCATCTCGAACATTTATTAAAAGAAGCTGCAACATGGCAACATTGGTAGATAAAAATAGAAATGATTGATTTGAACATTCGTTGTTTTTTCTATCTTTCGTATTCTAGGGCAGTTATTCGTTTTGTATCGAGTCTTTTACATAAAATGGTTGATAGTTTAGCTCCATCGGTAACGAATTTACTTGTCCGAGGAAAAACAGTACGTTTTCGAGAAAAAAACAAATGAAACTTATTTGTTGATCCATTCTTTTATTAGGTTACCATCGGGATTTTTGGTCATGCTGAAACCGTCATCGATCGACCGGTAAATATTTAAAATGATTTTGTTTTCGTTTTCCACTGTTTTTATTTCATTGAATAGATGCGTCCAAAAGAAATCTATAATATTGTTTACAGTGACAAAGTTTTTGGTGTGAATATTTTGCATGCTGTACTTTTACAAGAATTGCTCATCAATGTGTCGTTATTCATGTCGACTTCTCCAGTTTGTTGATAGATTTTGAATAAATATATTTAATGTGTTTTTGTTGTGTTTCTAGCAAATTTTTAATGGTATTCTTAAACTTCGACTTGGGTACGAGAGTTTTCATCGTTTTTTATTGATTGAATCAAAAGAAAAATATTCATTTTAGTTGGCTTCTCGTAGCTATGAAACTCGGTTTAGAAAGTATGAAAACTGATGTCGAAGATGCACTAGTAATTATCAATGATAGATAAATATGCACGAGATAATTCTGATTTCATCTTTTTTATAGACATTAAATACACTTTCACCTAATGAAATCAAACAGCTGTTATATTTTGTTTTAACCATTGATTCTCAACAAGCAGCGGGGCAAAGTGGAGATATTGAACAGCGGTATAAAACAAAAAGAGAGAGAAGAAGACAAAGAATAATTGGACTGCTTTAGATCACCATTTCAAAAACGACAAATGGATGGTGCATTATGTCGTGTGCCGGCTGATTTCTTTGAACATGTTTGGTCGGTTCTTGAACGAACACCAGGTGGAATAAAACTATGCGATTGTTTACTTCCACAAGTAGATTTGTTGTTTTTTTTGTCTTCGATGCACAATATTAATTCTCGTTTGTTTGTTAGCAACCAACATTATCCGATATGACGGATTATGAATTGAATTTTTCGCTCAAAATCGAAGATATGCTTAATGGTATAGCTGATCCAGCATATCGTTGTCTTGTTGTTGAAGTAATTGTTTGAATATTTGTGCTTCTTTTAATTCCATAATGTATTCAAGATGTTTGAATTAATCAACGTTCTCCTGAAACGTAATTCAGAGTTACGTTTTACTCAAACATTGGACATCGATTATTTAATCAACGAAGCTGTGAATCTCTTTCAACAACAAACCAATTCAAAAGATCCATTAAAAGATTTCTACAATCTACCAATGCAATTAGTTGGTGGTTCGACTGGTTTTATGGTTCGCGTGATTATTAACTATCTATTCAATGCAACATTACAAACAAGCGATAGTATCGATTTAAATTCGAATTCAAACGCAGAAGTCTGCAAAATATCATAGATTATAATCTCGTATTTTGCTTTTATCTTTCAAATAAACGTCAGTTTTCTTTTTCTTTCATGTTCGATTACTCCAACCCCATTGAAAGTTTTCTTGATGAATTCTTTCGATTAAATCATCGAGTACGAAATGTGTTCGATCTTCTTGAAAAAGATTCGTTAAAAATGCAATAGCTCGACGTTGATCATCGACATAGTCCGATGTAACTGTATGAAATATCAATCGATCGATTCCAGCTAATTTCGCAGCTAAAATTTGTAAAATAATCATAATCGTTCGATTGCCACCGTACGCTCCACAGCCAAACCAACCCGTATGAATCGAAGTTTTCAATTCGTCATTCGATTCTAAACGATGATTGAGATTAAACGTTATTCTCGCTAAACGTTTAGCAGCTGAATAGGCCGTATAACATGCTTGAAGAATATAAGTTATCTGTGCGATTGTATATGAACCTTGACCATATTTTGGTGCTTCAATCGCAATGATATTTACTGTTTGACGTGGAGAAAGATATTTATACGATCGTAAAACGGTACTTGTTGATGATGAAAAAAATTTGTTGCCTAGAAAACAAAAACTGAATATTTGAAAACGAATATTAATTTTGCTTTTTACCATAAAGATTATCTGTATCTAGTTCTAAAACACGTTCGATATTTGAGATTAATATTGGATATGGATTATTATTTTCAATAACATGTGTATTAAATCGTTTGTCAATATTCGGTTGTTCAACAAGATATTCTCGCACGGATGCTAATTGTGGACATTCAAGAACTTGTAATTCATCTTGAGCTAAAAGACTACTTTGATAAAATGAAAATAGATCATCATTAGCAAAATTCATATGCCATTCAGCAATATTTCGATCTTTTGTTGGTCTATAATCGAATATATTCGGAATAAATTCAAACATTTTCGTTGAATCTTCATGTTCTTTATGTGAATATACACATGGCAATTGTTTCGGATGAAAACGTGTTATTAAAATTTCTCTTTTTGTCGGCTCATATTTATGTCGATTGATTAATTCATTGAATAGTGCTTGTTTTTTGGCATCGTGATATCGTGCAGGATAATACGTACATAGATTAAAACCATCGATTGAAATTGCATTTTCAATTAAATCAATCAATTGAGTATTTTCATTCGATGTAAACAATGATTTCAAATCTGAATAAGTTTTTATCGAAAAATTATAATGATGTGTCATACAACGATCTTCTTTTCTACTACGTCAGTATGACGATTATTAAACAAAAGATAATATTTCGTTTGTTTCTTTTTACGCATGATTTGATCAATACGTTTATTGGCTATTCATCTATCACATTGATTTTTTTTCGTTTTTATTTCTACTTGATAATAAGGATTTAAAAAAGAAAAGTCACAAAAAACTAAAAAACAGATACGATTGTTTCGTTTTTAGCACGTTCACGAAAGCAACGTTTGAATTGCTCGAATTTTGGTTGATTGGAATCGTTTTCATCCGGAGTCTGAAAACAATGAAAGAAAATGAGTTTTTTTTTTTCAAAAAAAATCTTTCAAAACAGACGTCAAAACCGCGTAATAATCGATCTTTCATCACTGACATGAATTCATCGTAGCTCCTAGAAAATAAATCGACATTTTTCAAAGTCTATTTTCTTCGAATATTCCTTAATTACAAATGTTGATCATTGTCCGCATCGAATATTCGAAAGATGAGACTGATGATATGTGGATCGAGTTCGGATTTAGTCGAAATTTTCACTGCACGTCGAAATTCAGCTAAAAAAGAAACGTATTTTAATACATTTCATTTGACAATTTGAACCTTGAGAAATTGGTTTGTTCGATAATTGATGAAATCGCATAGCTATATTGAATTCATCGAGATTATTTAAGAAATCAAAAAATTGTTTGAACTGTTCGAATGTAATTGCCTAAGACAAACAACATAAAAATGCATGAATAATCATTCGTTGTCATACATTTGGTTGATCAGCTGATTTTCGAACTTTTTTTAAAATGCATTTTTTTGTTTCTCGATCGAATTTTGTATAACGTAAGAGTATTTCAGCAAAATCAAGATCAGAAATTGTTTTAAAACCATGCGAAAATTCATTGAATTCAATTTCGAGAATTTCCAATTGAAAATTTTCCGTAAAACTATTGTATTAGTTCGATTTCAAATCGAAAAGGCTTGAAATTCAATCAATTTACCGTTGAAATTCTATATAATTCAATGTATCACGACCATTTTTACCAAAAAAATGCACTAATAAAGTTGTATCAGGCTGTTCCCTATGGCCAAGCTGATAGAAATTTGAAAAAGAAACAAAGCAAAGCGAAATTATTTTGTGATTTAAATTTATCTAGATGGTTGAAAGTTGTTTGTCATGCAAGAATTAGATAACATTCGATTGATTTGTGTAGTTACTGACTATACATACACGAATAGGATTTTTTTCGAAAATTTTTTTCAAGAAGTTTTTTTTTAGAAACTAAATATATTGCTAGATGACGAAGAGAGGTAAAACGAGATGACCTACAGTAATAACTGGATGTGTATCGGCAGATGACAGAGGTTTTTTTAGTGCCACTCGACGAGATAACGGCTTTCGACCAAGACGTCTGCCAAGCTGAAATTTCGAATGATGAAATAATTCGAATAGAAAATAAATGTAAAACGTACAACAAGAAATTCGTGCTTATCGATTAATTGATTGCCTAGATAGATAAATCTCATAGTAAAAAAAGAACAAACAGCTTATATTTCACAGAGAACTTTACCATCAGTATCAAGCATGTTAAATGCAATATCGAATTGTGCTGTTGGTTCTACAAGAATGAATGAATGAATGAAATGATTTGTATTCGATTTTCTTCATACCAGTTAAAATCACCCGAAGAAATAAATATTCAGAAAATGAGATTAAACCTTAAACAAAGAATAGATATGATTTCGAACGAAATCAATCGGTTAATGCATACCAGCATCTTCTAGACTGCGAAAGAATTTCTTTGAACCTCGATGTTTTGAAGGTGTATTGTATAAAATCGATTCGACCATTTCGTCAGTCAATTGTCGACGACCAATTCGAGCTAATCAATAGAAAAATTCGTTTCCTATAAAAACAAACTAAAACATCTCAAATTGTTTTCATACGTCGGGGATATTCAGCAATCACTGATTCAAGAAAATCAACTGGTGTCTAAATAAGAATCTTATTAGGAAAAAAGAACTAATCAAATTGATCGTGTGGTTACCATATAAACTTCACCATTATATTCAATTGAAGCGAAATCACGGAAGCGTTTTTCGCGAAAATTTCTTATACTTTCATCACTTTTATTTAAACCATCATTTTCTTGTTTATTTTTGTCATCATCATCTCCGTCATCATCGTCATTGAATAATCGTTGGTTTTTATTATTAAAATATACATTTGTTGTATTTCGTTTATCCTACGATGATTATATTCCGATGAGAAAACAGTAGTAAATTCATTGAACAACTCACATATTCTGCTGCATGAACAATAGAAAACCGTGGAATCAATTGAGACTGTTCACGATGAGAGTAGAAATAGGAACATGCAAGTGAAACACTGGTAACTGCAAGTGTTCTCCAATGACGCCCGAGCATATTCATCATTTGTTTCTATTTAATTTTAATGTTTATAATTGATTTTTAATGTAAAATGTCAAGAACGAAGAGTTACATTTACTATTGGTTGTTTTACTAATCAATAAAATTATCTTCGAAACTCCACCATCTATATTTTGCAGAGGCAGAGGCCGACAGGCCAAAAATCCCAACCAATCAAATCGAATAAGTTCTTCTCACGATCCAAATCCATTTATTATTATTTCTATTTCTTTTTTTTGCTTCTTCTTCTAACATTCGATCTGTAAATCTCGACTGTACATATTTTTGTTCTTGCAGATTTTCCGCTAATAACATCAACCATGGTGAAAGTCATGAAATCCCAAAAAGTCGTCATCGTCTTAGCTGGTCGTTATGCTGGCCGTAAGGCAGTCGTCATCAAAGTACTCGAATTTTTTCTGATGTAATGTTTTTTTTTCTTTAAAATGAAAATTTTCTTTCGTTTAGCCATACGATGAAGGTAGTAATGAACGAGGTTATGGTCATGCTCTTGTTGCTGGTATTTCTCGTTATCCACGAACAGTTACAAAACGTATGGGAAAGAAGAAACAAGCTCGTCGAAATCGAGTCAAACCATTCGTTAAAGTTATTAACTACAATCATTTGATGGCCACTCGGTAAAGAGAAAATCGAATGAATGAATGATTTCGATAATGTTGGTTTTCGTTTGTAGTTATACAGTTGATGTTAACTTTGAAAAAAGTTTGATCAACAAGGATGTATTCCGAGATGCTGGTCTTCGACGAAAAGCTCTTCGAGATGTTAAAGATAAATTCGAAGAACGGTAAAAAAAATTATTTAATTTCGTTTTTAATGACAAAGAAAATGTTCTTTTTTAGATACAAAACAGGCAAACATAAATGGTTCTTCCAAAAATTACGATTCTAAATCATCGTTCTTAGAAAACCAATTTATCATCATCATCATCATACAGGAACAGTTGTTTTCTTTTTCTGCAAATTAACAACATTCGATTTTGTTTGTTTTCTGTTTTGATATAAAAAAAGAAAGAAAAAAAAAATATATATAAAAGAACGAATAAAATATTAAACATCCTCAAATTATTCGACAAATAAATCTCAATCATTTCTTTTTGAGTTCCTCTTCTAACTTGACATTGATCATCATTCTCCTCTAGATATATTTGAGTATTATGAATATATCATCACGTTTAAATTGTTTGAAACAGTTTCAATTGAAACGTTTATCTCATATTATTGATCATTCGTTATTATATACGACATCGACAGTATATCATCATCATCATCAACAACAGCAGCAGCAACAGCAGCAAGTAAATGAGAATGTTGAAGAGAATAAATTCTCATGTCTTTTAATTCGCAGTTGATTCTAAATCATATTCAATCAACATCAAAAATATTAAAGAATATCATTGATAATAATCGATTAGGTTCATTTCGAAAATGGTTCAACAGTGTTTTACGTTCATTTTCAATTACTCGACAAGATATTCTCTGTAAATGAATTTAAAATTGTTTCATTTCGTTTTTTATACTATTGTGTTTGTCTAGTATCATCGTCAATTAAAAATGATCCACGTAACTATCCACCTGAACACGGAAGTGGAAGAGAAAATGCAACGAATGGTTGGTCAAAATTTACTCTTTCTTTTTTTGCTTGAAAAATTTATTCAATTTTTTGCTAGATAATGATCCAAATAAACAACAACAACCACCAACACCTCCTCCATTCAATATTCGAATACTCACTACTGTTTTCTTTCTCTCGTTAATCTTAGCCTATTTAAGTTCGAGTCAAAAACAACGTGAAGCCAATGGTCTTGGCCATGGTTATATAACTTGGAATGAATTTGTTCAAGATATGTTATCCAAAGGAGAAGTTCGTTCTGAGACTATTTTTGCAATGAAAATATTTTTCATTCAATTAGGTTGAAGAAGTTATTATTCATATTGAAGAAGAATTAGCTTATATTAAATTACATCCACAAGCTGTAATTAAAGGACGAAAACTTTTCGATCGAGATACGTTCGTTATGAAGGTTAGTGACGTAAATAAATTCGAAGAGAAACTTCGACGAGTCGAATCGGAATTACATATCGATCCAACTAGTCGAATATTAGTCAGTTACACAAGAAATAGGTTTGTTAACAAAAAAAAAACATTCAAAAAGAATAATTCTGTGCAAATGCTAGTCAATGGCCTGGTGTCATTTTTGTTCTCTCGACAATTCTATTGCTTTTTGCCTTTTTAAAATCTCGTATGAAAACAAGTTTTGTCAATCCAATGGATATGATGGTAACTGTTTTTTGTCAAGTCAAGTCATTGTTTTTGTTAAATTATTATTTAGACAAAAGCAAAATTTACTATGGTTGATCCACATATTAAAGTCAATATTCCGAAAATTTCATTTCGTGATGTTGCTGGAATGAAAGAAGCTAAACAAGAAGTCATGGAATTCGTTGATTATATGAAAGCACCAGAAAAATTTGCTGTAAAAATTGAGATTTGTTTTAAAAATTCAATCAAATATTTTCATTTTTCAGGAATTAGGAGCGAAAGTACCTAAAGGTGCTTTATTACTTGGTCCACCAGGTATAGGAAAGACTTTATTGGCCAAAGCAGTTGCAGCTGAAGCTGGTGTACCGTTTCTTTCCATGGCTGGATCTGAATTCGTTGAAGTTATTGGTGGTACGGATTCATCAGATAAATCAGGAGAATATTCGATTGATGGTTGTTTGTTTATTTAGGTCTCGGAGCAGCTCGTGTTCGAGATCTATTTCGTGAAGCACGAAAGCGTTCACCTTGCATAATTTATATCGATGAAATTGATGCTATTGGCAAGAAACGACGTGGAGAGTGAGATAACAATCAATTGTTTTCGTGTAACTAAAAAATAGATTCTTATATTTTTAAGTAAAGCAACATTTATGTCCAGTAGTGAAGAAGAACACACACTGAATCAATGTATGCAAATTACTTGATGATTTTCATTTGAAAATTTGCATGAGTCTATTGTTTTAGTATTAGTTGAAATGGATGGTTTAGAATCGAAATCGAATGTGATTATGCTTGCTTCGACAAATCGAGCTGATGTTCTTGATAAAGTTTGCTATTATATAATTATTTCGAATGGAAATCATTTGTTCAATTCATTTAGGCATTACTTCGACCAGGTCGATTCGATCGACATATCGCTATTGACTTTCCGACATTACCCGAACGTATTGAAATCTTAGAAGTTTATTTAAAAAAATTAAAACTAGAAAAAGATATTAAATTCTATTCGACACGTCTAGCACAATTAACTCCTGGAATGAGTGGTGCTGATCTAGCTAATATTTGTAATGAAGCAGCTTTACATGCTGCACGTGAAGGAAAAAAAGTTATTGAACGAAGTGATTTCGAAATAGCTGTTGAACGTGTTATTGCCGGTGCAGCCAAAAAAGCGAATACAATGGCACCAACAGAAAAACGTACTGTAGCTTATCATGAAGCTGGTCACGTTATAACGGGCTGGTTTTTGAAAACAACTTGTCTACCATTAAAAGTCACCATTGTACCACGAACAGGACCAGCTCTTGGATTTGCACAATATATGCCTAAAGATAAGAAGTTATTGCATGAAGAAGAAGTAAGAATGAGAAAAACCAAGTTTTTCTTTGATTATCGAACAATCTTTGGTTTAGTTTGATGAAGATTTATGTGTTATGTTTGGTGGACGAGTGGCCGAACAAATTGTTTTCAATAAAGTTTCAACTGGGTAAATTAGTGAATTGATTAGAAAACAATTGAACGATTGTTTTCTTTTTCTAGAGCTGAAGATGATCTAAGACGAGCAACTAAATTAGCCTATGCGCAAATTAAACAATTTGGAATGAGTAAAACAATTGGTCTCATTTCATTCCCAGCCGATCAACAAAATCCGCAGAATGATGATTTTGGAACAAAACCGTATAGTAAACGTTTACAACGAATGATGGATGAGGTTGATCAGACTGATCTTATGGTTTTAACTCTCTTGTTTTTCTTGTTCTATTTAGGAAGCACAACAACGTCTAGCTACGGCTTTTCAAAGAACAATTCAGTTAATGACTGAAAATCGAGCTAAACTTGATATCGTATGTGAATATTGAAGATAAATAAATCAAATCTTTCTCTTTCTTTTTCTATTTCTGTAGTTAGCAGAAGAATTATTGAAACGTGAAACGTTAAATTACGATGATATCGTTCAATTAATTGGACCATCACCGTTTCCTAATAAACAAAAACTCGATATTATTGACTGGGATGATACAGGTTTGTTTTCATAATAATAATAATAAGAATTCAAATTCTTATTTTCTATTGATTAATTTAGTTTCAACACCGAAATCATCCGCTGTTCCACCAACTCCTGAATCCTTAGGTGGAACTGGCAAAGGTACGGCTGGTGACGGCCCACCAACTGACCGAGAAAATACGCATTTTACCACCTGATAAAACAACTCATAGATTTATTCATCCTTATCTTTTCTCTGTGTATCTTATTTCTAACTTTCTATTGTTGTTGTTTGTTTTTTTTTATTTTCTTGCACATAAAAAATACATATAAATAATAGAGAAACATTGCTTTCATTGGTGACAATCGTGTAGTAAGATATCAAAATGTTTTCTGACACAGTTATGATTATATTTGGAACATTTCTGTTACATCAAGCAGTTTTTTGGATTTACAATGGTATTATCCTACTTTTTACGTATGTGATCTATCCAGATGAATCAAAAAAATATAAAATTCAAAAGGTTTTATTTCTGTTCTCGTCAAAAGATGCTAATTATTAGATTTTATTTGTATAGAATGTAACTGTTGATAAAGAATCTGTGAAAGAATGTGCAAAAACTGTTTTAATCAATCAAATATTCATTCTACTTCCCAGTCTTATTCTAACTTGTCCATTATTTCTTTATCTTGGCATTCAATGGTCAATACCATTTCCTCCATGGTTTGAATTCTTTCTTTAAACTAATAAACAACATATCGAATTATTTATTTAGGTATCGAATTCTATTGGAATTAATTTCTTTTCTTGGTGTAACCGAAATCTTTTTCTATTATAGTCATTTGATGCTAGTAAATAATAAATATCATTGCGTTTATGTATTTTCTTTTTCTTAGCACATTTCATCAATCTACGAATATATCCACAAAAAACATCATCGTTTCCGAGCTCCAATCGGTTTAACATGTGAATATGCACATCCCATTGAATTTCTCATATCCAATATCGGACCAGTCATCGCCGGTCCACTAATATTTCGATCACATTTATTAACTACATGGCTTTGGCTCGTTATTGCACTTATGGGTACGACAAATCATCATTCAGGTTATAAGTTACCAGGTATATTAGGAAGTGGCTTGTCAAATCCGGCGTTTCACGATTTTCATCATGCTCAATTTACGAATAACTTCGGTCTCCTAGGTATACTCGATCGACTTCATGGTACTGACAAAGCATGGCAAGCAAGAAAACAAGAACAAACACGAAAGACAACCGAATAATTGATTAATTCTGAATATTATTTTGTTTATGCTATGATTTCATTCGTTTAAATAAATTCAAGAAAAGAATTCGCTCGAGAAATCGAGATTATATTCTAGTTAATATTGACCATTATTATAATTATATTTTTTTTTTTTTGAAAAGCAACACGAAAAAAATAGACGTCATTTTTCTGTTTTGTTTTTTTGATGACTAGAGAAAGGCGAAAATACACGAGCGTGATAAAGAAAAGAAGTCAAGATTGCATACAAATATAATGTATATTAGAAGACAAAAAAATAAACAAGAAAAACGAACTAGTGAAGAGAAGAAAAGCATAGAAAAAAAAAGAAAGAATCGAATCAACTGCGATAAAATACAAATTCATTATAATGTAACCAACGATTTTCTTCGCTATCAGTTTGTTTTCCCAACTCACTCGTTGAACTACTGCACCCGCTTGCAGCACAGCCAACCTGAAATAGACAAAAAAAGAAAAGAACTGAAACGTTCTCAAAACTAAGTACATGAATAACTAACCATGTAGAATGATCCTTCGCTAAGCATATCGAATGCTTGTTCAAGAAATGTGTGTTTAAGAAAGAAACGGGATGTATAACGATCTGTTTGGCCATGATCAGGATCTCGTGATTCATTTAATGTTTCACCAAATACTTCTCGACAAAGATGTACACGTCCACAAACGAGTATACGAGAGATTTTCCGAAATTTAACATCGGCTAAACCATCACGACCGAACGCTACAAAGAAAAAAGAATCTTAAAAACCAGGGAGAGAAAACAAATCGCTTAAAATATATACCAAAAGTTCCTCGATAGCCAACAACAATATAACCACTACTTGAACGTGGACCTGGATTCAAAGCAATCGAACCTGTTGTTTGTGTGAGACCTGCGATTGAATTCGACATATTTTCATTGATATATCGTCCATTTGAAGCCGTTTGTGGTCGTATATCGGCTATTGCTTTAGTCATAGTCATAAGTCGATAGTATTCGGCTTCTATACGAAGTCGTTCACGTTCACTGAAATTTTCTGGTAAAGATAATTTTCTATTTCGTAAATAATCTAAGATATAACGAAAGAGTATCCCATCACGATCGATAAATATACGATTTTTGCTATCACGTCCGAATATTTGTCTAATATCAGCTACTTTCGAAGTTGATATGACAGCTAATGGCGATTCAGCATCGGCTTGTTGCAATGTTCCTAATGTTGTGGCGTATGTCACACCACCTACGTTTAATTCAATAATATCGAGTAAATTGTTTTCTGAAGTCATTAGAATTGAAACAGCATGTTATATTGAACTAAATTAATAAGAACAAAAAACAAACAAGACTAATCAAGCTGAAAACTCTTGAGTACTAAAAAACGGATCTGTATCCATCTGGTTTTCTTTAGAGAAAAACACTTGACTAAACATGATATTCGTTGCCACATTATTCTACTAAGACTCTTCTTCTTTGCTTTCTATTTTTATTAACACGAAGACCAACTGTCATGTTTAATAGTTCATATGACTTTTGTTCAGCTGAACTGTCTTACAAAAAGAAATTAACTTAATAATTAATATGTCTAGCAAATCTACGGAGATACTGTCACAAAGCATCTGTGTTTAATTATTAATCATGTGCTTTTTGTTGATGCACGGCCTTCCTTTTAGAAATACAAATCACGGTGACATAATTAATCCTTTACTTGACTGATATAATTTGAAGATGTTCGACAAGATAAAATAAAACTAAAATCGTTCGTTGTTGTTGTTGTTGTTGTTGTTGTTATGACCAAAAATTAATTATATGATAATAATGTTAAAATTGATGTTTATTAATATATTTTAAACGAGCTGTTGACGTTTAAGATAATAATATCGTGTTGCTATTGCAATTTATATTAAAGAAAAAAAAAACTAGAAAGTAAAACAATCCTAAGAAACACACGAGAGATCTGAAGAATGCAGAAAAAATAGGAAAGTTTCTCCTTATTTTTTTCCTCTCACGGACTATTAGAATAGCAGAATAAGAAGAAGAACGGAATTCTGTTTAAACATGCATGTGCTCGTGCATCAGTATATTTAGTATTTATTTGGGATAAAAAAACGTACGAATGGCAGTAAAAGAAGAGAACAAAGAAAGAGAAAGCCGAAGTGACTATGACAATATAAATAAAAAGGCGGAAGTGATTTTGAGATAAAGTGAATTCCCACCGTTTGTTTTCGATGTCATTTCCTTTTCTCCTAGACTTCGCATCATCATCATCATCATCATCATAGGAAGAAGAATGACTGATTGATCGATCGAGTCGTCTGGCAAAGAACTAAACGAATATATCAAGCGAATGACAAAAAATAAGGAAAAAGAAAATCAAAATAGCAAGACAATTCCATTTTCTTTCTTATTTCTCGATTTATTGTTCGATCGTAGAGAATAGACGATTTCTTATTACTTAACGTCATCAGACAAGAAAATTCGAACATCGCCAACAAAGATAAATTCAATACGTACATTCGATTAGCAAGCTTGACATTCGATGTGTCTTTAGTTCGTCAAAAAGAAAAGTCTAGTCTATTATTGTGAATAGAAAAACAAAATCTATCAAAACGTATTCTTTCTCCTCTAAATCTTCTAAGCCTATGTTTGAAGGCTTTCTTATTGTTTTTTTTTAATTATGAGAAAAATAAATGAACGACTTAACAAACAAACAACATCAATTGTGATTACTGAGCATTTCTCGTCTGATTTAATATTTTTAACAAACAGGAAAACAGTCTGTCGTTATTTCACATATTTGAATAGAAGAAAAAAAACAATATTGATCGACTAACAGGAAAAACAAACGCTTCGATTTGAACTTATAGCTCGCTAAGTAAAAATAGTCTTATTTTTCGTCATCAAAAATAGAGAACAGAAGAAATAAATGCACATGCACAATGTCAATCGTAGTTATTCCGAATGAAATAAGAATTTTTAATTAGATTTTTGCTAATTATCTAATAGTACAACATCCATCTGTTGGAAAACAATAGAAACGTGTCAATTCAGTGATGTTAATCATTAGATTAACTTTTGTTTCGTTGATTACGTACATTTGTTATTGAAGTAAAAGAGTAAAATAAAACAACAAAGATTTTCTTTATTTTTACACTTGTCCTCTGATATGATTATCTAAACGCATTTTTTTCTCTGGTAATATCAATCTCGTTTTGTCTTTGAATTCTCTTGGGATATATCTGACGGCGACATCCCTTCTGCCTAATTTATTCTAATATCTAGAATAAACCAAATCGAAAATTTGTTCAATGGCTGTATGTTGTGTTCTTCGTTCATCATAACATTGTCTGACTTATTAAATGACATTTTCCCCTCGCTATTCTTGTTAATTTCGTTTAGATTTTCTCATCTTCTATTTATTGTAGAGAAAAATATATTGACTGACGAGGCTACTAAAACACTCTCATAATGTATAAATATACTGAGTAGAAGAGGAAAAAAAGAAGCAATCAAGTAAAAAAAAATAATGAAGACATACTTTGGAAAAACACAACACAATCGTCCTTTGCTTATGAAAGAAGCAAATAAGTGCCAAAGAAGATGTGTGTGCAGATGAATAAGGGGGTGGACATTAATACTCCAATTAGTAGTCCTTGCTTTGCCTATCTATAGCCTCGTGCATTAGCTATTTACTAAATAGTTTAGATTAGCATCTCTACTTAAACGAACTTATTCTGATTTGATTTCAAAAACAAAACAAAGAAGAAAGAGAGTGCTTAAGTTAATAAACAAGCAAATTAGCATGATAAGTAACCGAAGAAATCATTCTTACATAGACACAAAAACAAAACTGTTCGGTCGTATTTTTTTTTTGATATCGAAGAAAATCTTTTATGATAATTCAATGTTGAGTTTTGTGTTTTTCCTCTCTTTAAACGAAGATCTAATGCATACAAATGAAGTAGGTTTTAGTTCAATTAAAGTCTACATTAATATATACGATAGAAAACTACTCACGATGGATTTGTTTTTATTATTGATGATAAGAAAATCTCGAGAAAAAATAATTGCTTATTCATATCAAACACAGACATTTCCAATTAAGCTATTTATTAACTCAAAACAAATCATATGCATCACGTAAGATTACATCTAGCTCGATGACAGAACGTAAACAGGCGATGGTAAAACTCAAAGACATACAAATACATGCAATTAGATCATATAATGTGTGTTCAAAAAAGAATGTCGTCATTGAAAAATGTAACTAAGGAAACGCCATTTTGATCTAATTAATCTATTATTCAAACTGTCTCAACTATCTTGACTACTTATGAAGTATTTCAATCTTCACATCATCGATCTGTCTCGAATGAATGGATGAACAAGTTCTTATTAAAATCTAACCATCCGTTTCTCGACTAGCGATGTAAAAAAAAAGAAAGAAAATTCCGTTGTGACATAGAAAAGTAAAATGGGAAAAAAAACCGGGAGAAAAACTGTTTTTTCTTTCGTAACGATGACAATTTCTATGCTTGAGGATAATTAGGAGATTTCTTTTCAAAGAGAAGAAGAAAAAATTATAAAACATAGAGTAGTGTCAAATTAATACGCAATTCTTTTTCTTATCAAAAAAAAGAAAAAAAAACTAAATACTAAATTTGAATTGAGTTTTTTCTTTCTCGTAAGATTACACAGATGACGCAAAGAAACGGAACAATATCGGTTTTTGACACACTTCCTAGCCTCTATGTTATCGTCTGCAAAAAAATAGAACAAGTATCTATGTCTTTGACTTTTTTTTTGACACGACAAGTTATATTTTGATAGACATCAAGAAACGAATAACTGTCAGAACTAACTGATAAAATATAAACACTAGCGCATACAGGGAAAACGTTTTGGCTACAACCAGAAATTATCAAACATTGTCTGAGAAAAGAATAGAAGAAAATGTATTGATATGAATTATTCGAAAGATATCTACGTAGATATCTCAACATCTGGATACTTATTTTCTAATAAAATATGATGATAAATGTTAATAAGAAAAGAAAAGCAAAGAAACTAGAGCATTCGTTGTTGTTTCGAAGCATTTTCACCTGTACTCATTCGAGGGTGTTTCCTTGTCTGCTCAATAGAAATATCATTATGCCACACAATCGGTTTTTTTCTTTTACATTGTTTGACTGCAAATCTCAAGAGATTCGTTTGTTTTCTTCGATAGGAAACCTCTACGCATAGATAGAACACGAAAAAAAAACCAAAGAAATTGATATTACAAATATAAACAACACGGATGAAAATGATTTCCCTCAAGAACAAAACATATGTAAACTCGAATAATTGAAAAATCATTTGATATTGTGTGCTTGTTTGTCAAACGATATTGAATTTCATTGATTCAAAAAATAGTACATGTTTACAAAAATTAGATTTAATTCAATTAGATTTTAGTAATCGGGTGAATTGGATTATCGAGTTTCTTGCTGGATCTATACGATTAACTAGAAGATAATTATCAATGCGTGATATTTTTCTAGTCTGTTTGATTAGGAGTATTATTAACCTTTTAATCCAATTCGTGCTAAGACCATTCATTAAATCTGATCTTTTTCTGAATATTGATAAGAGAAAAAGAAAACTCTCAACATTGACTATATTAATCATCTGCAAAAGCAATTAGACCTTAATAATTATATCTTTTCATATGGAAAAGATAATCCTTGATAGGACTGGTAATCAACATTTATTTAACTTATATACAAATAACAAATATGTAAGAAAAAAAATTCTGCCAGATTTTCTTGTCCTTTTTCCTTGACTTTGTATGAGAGATTAAATGATTGTTATCATTATTATTACTGCTGAGTTTCATCGAATATAGACGAATTTTTCGAACAGATTTTATACCATATCAAACGAAGACTGTCGATATAACCAACGGCTTTGCATCGTACATAGGCAAGATAATAATTTTTCGGTGCTTCTTCTCTCTTTGTACCATTCGATGAACCAAACAAAAGCGTTCGATTAGAATCTGTTTCAAATCCTATGCCAACTATAATATGAGCTGTTTGATCTCTACGCCATGAATTAGATATATTTCGATGATCTTCGTAAATAGTGGCTTTAATAATACGTTCGGTGGCATTTAATTTTACGGATTTCGAAGAGTTCCGTGAGTTCGAAGGGTTAATACCGCCGAATTCGTGGCCGGATTTATTAGTGCTATAAAAAAATAATAAACTGAGTAGTACAGATTTACCTAAATAGAACAGTATTTCTTAATTAAAAATAATATTGAATATATTGACCAACCATCGAAATCATCGGCTTCTATTGCATCTATACCTGTTATGGTATCATTGAATTTGAGAGAAGCTTTTTTAACATCATCGTGAACATAGTCACCACCGGATCCACCATATACTTTTCCTCTTTTTATAACTAGAATTTCTATAGAAAAAGAAATCTCGAAATTTACAATTGCCTGCTATGGAAACATTACGTCCATTATTGTCTATGGGAGAACTTGGTGTTTGTTTGAAAATTAGATGAATCAATGGAAAAGTTAAAATCAAAAGACTATTAATTGTAATTAATATCAAATGGTGTTTAGTTAAATTAACCCGTTGAAAATGTTCATTCATCTGAAACAAAAAAAAACATGTTGACAATTAGTCCAAAATAAGAATCTACTTTTCATAGAACGTTAGAACTTCTACGTATACAGGATGATGGTAATTTATTGAACGAACAAATTTTAAACCAAACAAAGTAGATACCTTGAAGATATTTCTTTGTTTTGCCTCGAACATAACCAAATAAATGTTGAGGAAATGCATTTTCCACTTTAATATTTTCAGAACATGAACCGAAATATTTAGGTGTATTATCGTCTAATGAAAAATCGAGACCAATTAATTGTTTTTCTTCAGTTCGATTCGTATAACAAAGTGAAATACGCTGAAACTTTTGTTGTTGAAGATCGAATGAAGATATATTCAATTGTGATAATTCTGCCATATTATTTAATTGATGTTGATGAGTTTTATTATTTGTGTAAATAAAATTTATTGAACATAACTGATTATGATATGTATATACATCGATACGAATTAATTGATCAGCATAGGTTAATAATAGTTCTTGGGAATGATCGAACCATGTACCGTTAACGCCAACAGGGAAATTTCCAAATTCAGGATAATAAACTTCTATAAGAATTAATTCATTCGAATGAAATTGCTCAAATTGTTAATTGTTTACCGTGAATATTTGTATAGTTCGATGTTTGCTTTGTTGATTTATTGAATATTATAAAATAGATATAAACGATCATACTAACAATTAGAAATACAAATATAATGTGCAAAAGCCAAAGTAATCGAGCTTCAATTTTCGAATTATCTATATTATCAAGTATTTCATTTGTTTGTTTGTTTGATGTTGTTAATGGTTGTTCAATTTTATCTACTAAATATATGAAAATTAGCTGATTTTTTTTAAAGTAAAATAATAAATATTTACAAGATAATAAATGATTATCACTAATTGTTCGATATTTATCCATTTCGATATTGTCATCGAGTAATTCTTGTTTTGAAGACGATGATGATTTGTTAGGTATTTCAAATTCTTTTAATCGTTTAACAGCATCATAACATTTCAATTCCGTAAATGTTCGAATTAAAAAATCCAGATAATCTTGGCTGATAATATCTCGATCAAAAAGTGACTCTAATAACGTTAATGTTCCTGCACATGTTACATTTTCACGTTGTGCTCGAGGGGTAAGATCTCCGATAAGAAAATGTAAACGATGTCGATCTTCATTTGATAAACGTTCCTCAATTTGTATTAATACAGCTCGAAGATCATATTGACGATTCATTGTTATTTGTATAAAGAATATAGACAAACAACATTTATTAATGACGTGTAGAAATTCTGATTGAAGGAGGTTTTTTTTATCCTTTTCGTATAGAAATCAATATGCATACAAACACATCTTATCTTTAGTAAAGCTTTTTGTTTATTGAAAATTAACAATAAAGATTAGTTTATAATACAATCGAACGTCTTTTTTCTTCGATTTTATACCAAAAAACTTGAAGAGAATCAATATAACCACCAGCAAGACCAGTTATATGTCCGACACAATAACCAGGATATTGTTCTGTATGACTTGTCTCACTATGTGTACCAATAGAATAATTTTTATTCATATTTGTTTGAAATGTAATTCCAACGATTAACTCAGTTTTATGATCTATCTTTGAAGCATAGTCATTATCGATTAATCGTCTATCTTTATATAAAATCACTTTAATAATACATTCATTTTTGTCTAATATTATCTCGTTATTATCAGAAGATAATTTTGCTTGATTGACTTTACCATATTTTTTGCCTAATTTACCATTCGAATATTTCCATTGTAATGAAAGTATCAGCTCATCATCTTGCCAATAGATTCTTTGTTTCAATGAAAAATTCATTTCTATCAAACTCACTGTTGTGATCACTTGAAGTTTGATAAAATAAACCAGTTATCACATCATTGAAAGTTAATTTTGCTTCTTTATCTTCATCTTCGGTCACAACATCACCACCATCTCCGCCGAATTTAATACCAGCTCTGACTAAAATGATTTTGTCTAGTAGAGAGAAAAGAATACTCATTCATGAATTCTATCGAAATGCCAATTTATGTTTTTACTTTGCATTTGATTTATTTTAGTGGAAAAATATATCGGAGTAAAGATAAAAACAAATATTAAAATAAAAGATAAAAGAATATTTAGAATAACCATAATCTTTTCTTCGTTTGTTAAATATAATCGATCGAATCTATTGATTATCTTTTGTAAATTCATCATCTAGAAAATCATTTTACAATATGAATTTATTAAATACATATTTTTCTTCTATATTTCTTTGAATGGTAAACAATTAATTACGTGAATCTTTGTTGAACATTTACGATACCAGACAAATCGAAATTTTTCAATAGAATTTAAATTTGTTAATTTAGTAGATACAAAGCCAAGATTGTATTTCGCAGGTGCTATACTCGAATACATCAGTTTATCATATTGACCAATAATATATGAATTCTCGCCAAGAGTAATATTTAAGCCAACGATCTGACTGCTATCAGTCGTATTTCTGTAATATTGATGAATTTTATACGGTTTATCATTTGTAAAATTAATTGATAAGAATTGATTGAACGCATTATTGATTGAGTATGCTAACTGATGTGTGAATTGTTTAGTTGATGAATAAATAAATGTAACTGAAATTGATCTATTCCAGTGATTTGGATAAGCTTCAATTGATGATAGATGATCTGTGTATGTTAAAGAAAGATTTGTCGAATGATGAAACCAAGTTTCATTTTGTTGAGGAGGAGAATCTTCTGAAGATATCAATGCATAAATTAAAATGCAGATTTATTCTATGTAAACATTCAAGTTTTTTTTTGTCGAAATACTACTAACCGTCATTAGTATTATATGAAAAGTGATAATAAATATAGAATATAGATATACAAGCAATCGAGAGAAGAATTTGAATAATAAATAATAAAATTAATTTAAAAAACAATGTTTGAAAACAATTCTTTCGTATTTGTTTTTGATTAATAATTGTTGCTGATTTAATTATAAGGGTTGGCGTTCTATTTCGACTGATTTCACTTCTGTCTACTGATAACATAGGCTTAGATTTACCTGTAGTGTCGCTTGGATGTACAGCTTTTCCATCATGTTCTATATTGTCACTACAAATATCAGCGAATTTATATTGAACTGTTGTTACAGAACGTTGAGAATTTTGATATTCTAAAATAATAATAATAATAAGAAGAAGAAGAAGAAGAAGAAAAAGAAGGCAAACCTTGAAGACGATCAGCTGCTTTGTAGCATTGAATTTTTTCGAATGCATCAATTAAATATTGACAATCATCAAGGCTGATTTTTGCACGTTCAAAAAGTGATTCCATTGCTGTTAATGTGCCAAGAAATGTTGTATTATCACGCTGTATTCGTGGTATCGTATCACCGAGAACAAATAAGAAACTGCATCGTGCATCGTATGAAAGTTCATTGAGAATACGTAATAGCAATGCACGAAATACAATTTGTTGATCCATTTTAAAACAATATTTCGTTGTTGGGAAGAAATTGAAATCAAAAGGGAAAATTATTCTTCGTCGATTGTATTTATAGTTTATTTTTCATTGTAATAGATATGAATGAATCGTAATACTTGGAGGAAATATGATAGCACATGATTTTTCCTACCAATTGTCTCTATTTCTTATCAAGATAAACAAATGAAATCGAGACTTATAGTAATAGTTTTCTATGGATTATCATTGGAGATCTCGAGAATGTTTCTTCTCTTATTTAAACTGGAAAAGAAAATGTTTTATTTATATAACAAAAAAATCTGATGATGACGCTTCAATACTGATATGTTGGTAGGGCAGCAGAATCAGTGGATTGAATTTTTCTATACCAAATAAATTGTAATCCATCTATATAACCATGTGCTCGACCCGTTGCATAACCAATCGTAAAATCTGTTATAACTTCATCTGTTTTTGTTCCATTGGATGATCCCAACACACCACTATCTCTACCGTTAGTCGTATAGAAACGTATGCCAACTGCTAGGTAACTTCCATTTGGTGCAAATGGATTTTCAATTAAACGTATGCCTGTGTAAATGGATACGCCATTGATGCTCTCGTCTGGATTTAATTTGAACGATGTCGTAGTCGATAAATCTCGTTTAGCCTGTTGACCATGTTTCTTTGATTTACCATTCGAATAATAAAATGTCAACGAATTAACAGTACTTGATGAATAACTAATAATCACCTGTTCGATCCGATCATAGAACGATAATTCGCAATCGACAGCATCATTAAATTCTTCACCACCATCTATATTACCATAAAATGCACCTATTTTAATAATGAGTGCTTCTATAAATAGTATGTAAAAGAAACGAAAATATTTTTCTTCTTATTATTATTATTGACTGTTTACCTGATTTGGTATGCTTAACCTTAGAAAAGACAATGATAAGTATAATGAAGACTATAATTCCAATGAAATTCAAAATGAAAAATATTATTTGGCACATTGTCAATTGAGAATGAAAGAATTGTTTGAGTTTTGATTTATCGATTTGTAGAGTTTCATTGTTAGATTGATTTGGTGTTTTCATGAGATAGATTTCGTCTCCTTTCAGATTTTGTACTTTAGGTGTGATGTTTGTGCCATGACTGGATGTTGAATCACGTTGTTCGGAATGATTCGAAGAGATAATATTAATATGAGAATTGATCTCTAAAACGGCTTCATATATTTCGATTTTCATAATCTTGTAAACATACGATTTTTCGGACTGATTTTATCGGTTTCAATATCGTCTAATAAATCCGAAACATTCGTCGAAACTGTGTTACTTCGGTTTTCTCGTCGCATTTGAGCTAATTGATGTTCTAATTGAAAATGCAATTCAAATTTTCAATTTCCTTTTAAAATCGCAATTCAAACCTTTCAATCGTTTGACAGCTTCGTAACAATGAATTTCTTGAAAAGCTTGAATCAAATAATCAAAATCCTGCTCACTGATTTTTGCACGATCGAATAATGATTCCAATAAGCTCAATGTACCGCCTAATGTTGGATCATCTCGTAGATGTCTTGGTATTGTATCACCGACGATAAAATGAAGACGTCGACGATCATTATCTGATAGACAATCCTGTAATTTGACTAAGAGAGCTCGAAAATCAAATTGTTGATCCATTAGAACCACGCAGAACGTATCTCCTATTGTTTTCTATACAGTAACAGAAAATGTGAAAATGGCAATATAATAAACATCAATATTTGATGTGTGTGTGTGTCCTTTTCTTTCGTAAATATACTAACCGAACGGGGGAGAAAAAATATGGTCATGGATGAGAAATTTTTCAATGCCTTTACAAAAAAGAACAGAACGGCAAAATGTATTAAAAATGATTTAATGAGTAATTGATTTTTTTTCTTTTGCGAATATTCTATTTGACAGTACGTCAAACGTGGGATTGTTATCTATTAGGAAATTAGGTTCTTATTTTATCGGACACTACCCTATCAACCTACAAAAATCATACTGAAACGTACATTACATAAAAAGAAAAGTAATATCAAGCACTCCCAATCATCGAATCTATACTCTGTGCATAGGTTTTCGTCCAAACGAATTGCAAAGCATCGATAAATGCATATGATCGTCCTCGAACATATGTTAATTTATAATCTGGATAGGTTTCAGTATACATTGTACCATTTGTTGAACCAAATATCTCACTTTGTCGGCCACGATTTGTAAAAAATTGTATTCCAACAATAATATTTGTTCCATTGGGTTTATACGTATTGATTATATCTCGTATACCTTGATAAATCGTGACACCATTGATACTTTCTACACTCAATAAACTGAATATCGATGAATTTAATGGTGGTCGTAGAATATCACCATAACCATGTTTCGATATTGCTTCATTTGAATAGATAAATGATAAACTCGCTATAGTATCATATGACCATGTGATATTGATACCAACTAACTGATCGTTTAATGTTAATGAACACGAAAGCGCATCATCGAACACATCACCTCCGATGGAGTCACCATAGAAAGTACCTTCTTTGATTAATAAAATATCTAGATAAAAATAAATCGAAACTATATCTTGATTTAGTAACTTGAATTACTTTCTGTATGTATGGATTTTGAACAGGATTGTTTTTTTAGAACGACGGTTGTTACAACAACACTTAATATAGCGAGAATATTTAGAATTAAAAGTATTAGTTGACATGTTGTTAATCGTGATCGAAGTGTTTGTTTGATAAATGTTAAAGTAATATTCACAGTTTTTTTCGTAGTTTTTATTGTTACAGATGCATTCTCGGATGAATTATCGATTTCTTGTTCTTCTTCAATTCTTGGTAAAGTTTTTGAAAGATCTAGAGAAATAAAATCAACAAAACAGTCTATTTTTCATCTTCTCGATGACAAAAAAAATAAATACTATTCATAATTATTCCATCTGTTTCATTGTCTTGAATCAAATCTGAAGCGATCGTTTCTCGTCGATTGAAAGTTTGTTTCTTACATTTTTGATATTCTAGTAAGGACACAAAAATAACTCACATGAGTCATCAAAACAAAACAAAAATACACGAATGCACTCTACCTTGCAATCGTTTGACACCGTCCCAGCAATGTATTTCTTGAAAAATTTGAATCAAATAATCAAAATCTTGTTCACTGATTTTAGCTCGATCGAATAACGATTCTAATAGACTGAGTGTGCCGCCTAGTGTTGGATCGTCTCGAAGATGCCTTGGAATTGTATTACCGACGATGAAATGAAGACGTCGACGATCATTTTCCGACAGACCATCTTGTAATTTAACAAGGAAAGCTCGTAAGTCAAATTGTTCATCCATAGAAATAGAAAAACCGATTAATTTAGATTACTAAGTTGAAAATCAAATGACATGTATTTGTACGAAAAAAATGTTTCTTTTTTTTGTAGTCACACATCATTGGGCAGAATACTAATTCGAATGAATGATAAACATCGTGGGTATGCCAATAAGAAGAAAAATATGTAAGGATTGAATAGATTTATTTAGTTTTTGATGAAATGTTGGTTTTTTCATCTTGATGAATAGGTACAATGAAAAATGTTAGAAAAAACGACAAAATGATAAGTCCTTGAATGAATAAACTGGTTTGAAGATAGAAAAGTGATTGAATGAAATTAATTTGAGGTAAAATTAACATGAGAATCAAACGAATGCGTTCGAAATGTAGAGCGTATCTTCTAGAAAAGACAAAAGAAAACAAAGATAAGAGAAAGACAAACAACGAGATTACTTCTGGTCATAAATTGCGCCGAATACTGTCAGAGTAAATAATAAAGTAATTGAATAAAAAAGCAATGATAAACTCGAGAAATTCTATAATGAAGAATAAAATACTATCATATTTTTCAAAGAACTTTTAAAAACATACTTTAGCATCTCGTAGAACAGTACTGAATTGTAATAGGACGTACAAGAAATGTAGAAATGTATAAAGTGATAATTGAGTCGAAACATTGGGATGATAGAGTTCAATTGGATAGGTTATTGGTGGAAAATCATCACTACCTAATCGAGGTAGGCCAGGTGCCCATCCGGGCCCTTTCCAGAGAACAGCTAATTTATTTTGCCAACCTTCAACTTTGAAAAATTGTTCAATCATATATTTCAAATGGCAAAACTACACAATAGTAATAACATATTAATTTGAAATTTTATTCGTTTATTTTCATCTACTTGACTATCGAGTGGATCAAATGTATTAATCGGATGAATAAGACCGTAGGCAATCGGTTCATTTTCTCGTTCAGCAGCGAATGTGCCAAATAATCGATCCCAAATAATCAAAACACCGGCATAATTCTTATCAATACAGTATGGATTTCGTCCATGATGAACACGATGATGACTCGGCGTGTTGAGAATATATTCGAGTGGACCAAGATTTGATACAACTTCAGTATGAATCCAAAATTGATATAAAAGATTCATTTGTGAATGTATAAGAAAGATTTGTGGTGGAACAAAAAGTGCTAATGGTAAATAGAACATCCAAGAGCAATACGATTGTAGAACACCTTGTCGGAGTGCAGTCGATAGATTGTAATTTTCGGCTGAATGATGAGTTTGATGCGATGCCCAAAATAGATTAATTTCTGAAAACGAATAAATTCAATGAATTTGAATTGCAAAAAATCGAGGTCATACCATGAGCCATTCGATGAAACCAATAATAACCAAGATCCATGCCAAGAAAAGCGATCCAATATGTCAATTGTGAATTCCACGGTAATCGTGGAAATATATCGATGTTATTATAAACCCAAATATATGCCGTGAGTTCAATAGATCGAACAAAAAGTCTAAAAAACAACAAACCAAAGTAATTCGTCAAATAGAAATGTGAATAATTTCAGCTCGTTTCGTACCGTGGTATACGTGATACAATACCAGCAGTTAATGAACTAAATGTATCATTAAAACGTGGCAATATTTTTCCTTGATGCCATGCAACGAGAAATTCCAAAAGTTGTAAGACCAGAAATAGTTGAATAGCCTAAACGAATTTTTAGATTGAAATTATTTGTTTTTGTCTTTTTTTCTACAATGACAATGTAATTTACTCTAACGACATAATCGGGAACGTCTTCTAATCGTTCATAATACGTTTCCGATGGTGTTAGTAAATAGAACATAACACGAAACGTTGTGAATACGGATCCCATTGTTGTTCAGATAAAAAAAAGAACTGACCTGAAATGCAAATAAGATCATCGAGAAGGCGAATATTTATGTGTCACCTGTAGTTCTCTTTTTTTCTGGTCACGTTACATTGTTTTCGTTTTATCAACTCAACTATTACTCAAATACAAAGTCTTTAGAAAGAACGACAATCACGTCAACTCTTGATAAACAAATATCCTGTTACCTTGAAAAAAAAAATTTTTTTTTTTGATAATTTTCGTACAGATTTAATCTTTATAGACATAAGAATAACAACAACAACAAAAAATATATATAATACTACTAATGAATCAAAGTTGAAGTAAAAATAGAAATTCTGTTACAAAATAAAAGAAAAATGAAAACTACTAGTAGATTTGTTGTTTTTTTTTTCTATCGAAGTCGTCTCGATGGCATTGATGCTGGTCCATAGAGTTTTTCGGCTCGTCGAAGAAATGCTGAGACCATTTGACGAACAACTTCATCGAAAAACATATGAGCTAATTTAGCATGTAACATCGAACGAAATTCGAATGAAACCTAAATATTTCAAATAATTAACTTTTCTTTTTTGTCAACATTAATATGTATTACATACATAAAAGTCAAGAACACAAGATCGTGGTTCTTTATCTATACTAGGTAGAAATTTCCATTCGGTTATCAAATGATCGAATAAACGACCATCCGTACAAACAGACTGAATTCAACATACGAAAATATAAATCAAAATTTTAGATATGAAATGAAGAAATTACTTTGACTAATGTTGGTTTTTGATAAGTAACTAGAGCTGTATATTGTTCTTTGACAAGTTGAAAACCGATTTCTAATTGAGCTTTAAATGAACCGGGATATGTAGGTTTCACTATATCCGATCGAATACACCACGGTACGAATTCTCGATATTTTGCAACATCGACAACAACATCGTACATTTCCACAGCACTATAACTAATACAGCAGATAGATAAAACAAAAAAAAACTTAGTTTTCAATTCGAATCTCTATGAATGTTTGTACCCGAGTAGTCGTTGTTCTTTATATTGTTGAGTTTTATTTTGTAAGCCGAATGGAAATGTTGGCTTCGGTGGATTTATTCCGAATATAGTTCGATGGCTTTGAACTAGAATTGATAGAGGTGAACGTTGACGAAAAATAGTATGCCATCCCATTGAAGCATATACAGATTTATATTATTCGAAACGAATTGACTATTGATGAAAACTTGTACTAGTCTAGTAGTGATGGTGTGGTTATAAACAATAATTTGCAAACCACCAATGATTTTTCTTCGATAGATTTCGCAATAGAACGATTGCACACATGTGTCAGTCAATTATGAAGTGGAGCCTTGTTTTCTTTTTAGATAGGAGTGAAATCTTAGTAATTACGACTGACATATCCATTGTATATATTCACATACAGACATTCATCACAATTGAAATTGAGATGAAGCACATCACCAACTCATTCAGTGATTTCCACTTAACAAATTCAGTCAGAGTTATTGAATATGTACGTGTGTATGCACATACTCATAGAATATGATTTATATCAACTAATATAAGTACCAAAAATGAATTGTTACGACCATAGAATATGTATATGAAGAAAAAGAAAAAAAAAGTCCGGTGCTTATTACAATGTTTGATAGTTGAATGTTCTTGCGATTTTAATATATGCATTAGATAATATTAAAAGAGTACTTTTATTTTCTTTTCTAAAGTAACAAAAAAAATGTACACTAACTCAATGGAATTATTTGTTTCTTGACAAGGTTGAACGTTCAATAAAAAAAATGTTCTCGACTGGCTTCATTATTGCAACTTTCTCTCTCTCAATAACTGTTCTTTACACATTACTCTCGTCACACCAAACATATGCATGTGCATTACTTTCACTTTTTTTTTCTTTAAATTTCTTTCTCTTCATTCTCGTCGATACATTATTTAAAAATGTAAACATGACATATTGTTTTATAAGTCTCTCATTGAAGTAAAGTCATTAAATTCAATGTCTTTCATATTGATTGTTTGAATATCTTTTTCTTTTGTGTCGATTTATTTTCTTCTTAGAACTTTCTCTCTCTCTCTCGTTCGCTTTTTTTTCAATTTTCTCTCTCTCTCTCATTCGAAGAATTCAATTGTATACGATTCTTGTTTTCTTTTTCGTTTTCACTTGAGAACATTCATTCATACTGTTGGAATAACAGAAAGCCTACATGTGGATATGAACAATCTTCTTTCGTTTTCTTTTTTCTCATCGTATCTAGATTAACATTAGTTCCAATGACTAATTCATGTCAACCAATTCTAATTAATAATCTCTACGGTTTATTAAAAATTAATACAACAGATTACAATCCATTATGTTCAAACATAAGACAATGGTATTTCTATTCGAATTATGGTTATACATTATTACTACGTTTGATTAATTTAACTTCTTTAATTACGAATTCTTGTCTATTAAAAATTTATTCGATTAAAAATAACGATAAATTTCTGGTTTATGATCTTGAAAGTCAAACGAAAGTAAATAATGAATTTCAATTGAATTTCAATGAATCGAACTCAGGAATTTTGATCGAATTAATATTCAATGAAAATAAAACGAATTCTTTATCAGCAAATTTTTTCATCGATTATGTTTTTCGAGGTAAAAATTTTCGAAAAACTGAATACATCTCGATTTCTTTCATTTCATTTATATTAGACATTTCTCGATCTCGTTTCGGTCGACAAATTCTTCAAGATAATTCATCATCATCATCATTTAATTCCTCTCAACCGGCATTCATTGCTCTTCTATGTATAATCGCTGTTCTTCTTGTTGCAATTATTATAACGATTGCTATTCTCTTGTATCGTTACTGTTCCCAACGTCATAAACAAGCCGATATATTTCGTCGTTCACGACGTATTTCGGCTGATCAAGCTCATTTAACTACTCCATCATCGGGTTCATCCTATTCCATTCGTTCGACTCAACAATTATTTCCTGCTCAATCGCATCAAACAACTGATCTTCATGGTCAAAGTCAATCGACATTACCCTCAATTGTACCGTCACATCGTCTCCAACAATCAATGATCGATGCTTATCTAAATGATTATAATTCATTTCATCGAACCAATCTCGATCCGAAACAATTACATAAATATTTATTTGTCGATCTACATTCGACATCAAGTGAAACCTATCCCGAAAGAAATTCGAAGAAAATCTCCTATGATAATAATACGACAACGAGCGGTTACGATACATCGACAGGTGGCGAAGATCGAAATTATAAACATACATTTCGGTATCAACATCGTCGTCGTTATCATCATCGTTCAATTCATCAACAAATACGACAACGACGTCGTTCAACACTAGCATTTAAACGAGCACATGGCGCACGTTTTCTTATGCGTGAACGATCGTTACCATCGACTCTGCTTAAATTACCTCAACTTCGTCAACCGAATCCTCTTTTACATTTTCAAGATCAACATAGTAGCAGTACGATAAGTACGAATCCTCAGGATTTCATTTCGACGAATCTGTCCGATTCAACTGAAGTTTCTTCATCGAATTCACGTTCGAAATATTCGATGAAGATCGTCAATGAACAAACGAAACCGTCTGTTGAACAGCCAACACCAATATGTTTCTTCGAAAAAGTTTCAACACATCGTGGCGATGATAGTGACATGCCGAACTACGAAAGTTTGCCACGTTCTCATCATCGAAATGACCGAAATGCGTTTGTCAATGAATCGATTATTGTATAGAAACGTGTTTCTTGTCCTTGATTTTAATCTCACAAAACAAATTTTGAAAATAACACTTACAATAAAATAAAAGTATAGAAATACGACAGATCCTTTTGCTCTACTGAATACTACGAAAAACTATAACATGCAAATAAAATGTCAAATAAAGATTCTTTCTAAGATCGATTTCTATGAACGAGTAATAGCTCGAAAACGAATAGCATCAAAGATTTGATCGATATATTGAATATATCGTCGACCAATAAACAATATGGCACTACTGGAAAAAAGACCAACACCAAAACGAAGTGCATCATTTTGTGGAAATATCGAACGAACAATAGACATAACTAAAACTGTGCCAAAATTAAATATAGCTGAACCGTAAATACTTGAAAAGAAAAGAAAAACAAACTCGAATAACGATAATATGTATATTTGTTTTACCTGTATAATAATCGATCGAATGCGTCGGCATTTCGTAAATGTTTTGAAACAAAAAGATAGATTCCAATGCCGACATGAGAGCCGAGCCAAAGCGAATTTGCAACTGGTACAGCTAGTTGAGAGCCGATCACTCTGAAAAAGAAAAGAAACATGTAACGATTTCATTGGATTTCATTTTTCGAACCTGGAGAATGTTGTCGGCGCGAGAACATGAGTAGAAAATCCGAAGTAAAACGGCGTAATTAAAATTGGACCATATTTGGCAAATAGAAGTTGTCGACGAGCACTTGGCAAAGGCGGTTCAGACATTTATAATCTACTTTTCTGTTCCTCTTTCTCTCAATAGTATTACACTGATTCTGTTGATTCCGGAGAATAGTAAGAAAAAATAACTGCGTCTCAAATAAAAATCTGTGTTTTTTCACATCTTACATCCATAAAATTACGAACGAATGAAACGTACTGTTGACTATATTCTCTCTCGTTTTTTCCTGCAATTCAACTACTGTCGCCACTAGTTTTCAACGAACATAGGGGCTTTTATTGTAGTCTCAAGTGGACTGCTAATCTTCCAATCGTCAGTTTTTTTCGTTCTGTCAGTGTGTCTTCCTACGTTTTTTCTCGTTCTCTGTACGATACGAAGGATTTTATATATAATATATATATATATATTTTGTCTCATCACTTTTTTTTGGGATAAGTTATTATTTGTCTCTTGTCCTTGGTGTTCTTTTTCTGCATATTGAAATAAATTTTGAATTTGTTCTGTGTTCTTTTCTCTTTCGTTTTATTCGTAAAAATAGTTTCGTGCGCGTAGTAAATCAAATATCCGTCAGGATTTCAATACAAACAGACAAAAAATTCTAAGGATTTTTCAGTACGGATTAGTACTTCCTTGTTTTCTTGTCTTCTCGATGACTGTAATCGAGAGGTCAATAACGATTTTCTTCTTCTTTTTCCTATTCAAACGAATGTCACAAATGTCGTCATTTCGACACAATATGTTCTCTTACACACGTTCTTTCTCTTCTATCCCATAACAATTCATTTTTTGCAACAAAACCTAAGCATTATCAGACAGCCACGTGTCTTTCTTTCTCATTCCGCAATGAAAAAAATATATATATTTCTCTCCGTATCTGTTACATGTGCGGTGATATCTAATTAGAATCGTTCATTACAATTGAACGACTGAACGATATAACGGTTCGTTATAGGCATTGCTTTTTTTAAACATTTTTTTTTTATTTTTGTCTTGTTCACGTCTTCTCGTTTTTTTTACACGCTTGAGAAGACAAATAATCATCGTTATGTTTGTACATATGATGTCGCTTCAACATTCTTCTTCGTATTCTGTTTCGCTTTTTTTTTCACTCGATTACATTTTTAGATTTCTAACTGTCTTTTCTTTTTTTTTTGTCGATGTTTGCTTCTATGCGTAGGCGTACATAGATGTTAGGTCGAACAGCACCACTATACGAAAAACGACTTGTTTCTATGATTATATTAGGTACAAAACGAAAATTTTTCAATTCCAAACAAAAAAAAATGACAATAACTGATGAAGGGGCTGTCCTATAAGAACCCTCGTGCAAAATTTTGCCCTTCTCACCCTTCGCTGTTGTATTGCACACATCTGCTTGCAACAATACAGGTACAGTCACGCGGTTATTCATCTTCGTTTCGTTCTTCTTCTTCTTCTTTTTTTTTCATTTGATGATACATCATGCTGTGCTTTAACTATTTTTCATTAATCTATAATAATACTTGTTGTATTGAAGAGATTTTAGATAGACATAGATATATTCTTCATGTCACTGAAACGACCTTTATCACCTGAATCGAATAATAATAGTTTCGTCAATAATGACACACGTCAATTGAAACGTTTAAAACTTCATTCAATAATTCAACAATTACGAGACGAAGAAACCAAATTACTACTCTTAAAAAGACTGCATACGAATCAACAATTAGCATCATCACCACGAACAAATAAAACTATTTCTTCGACAATATCAAATGAAAATCATTTAACAAAAAAAATTTCATCTATAACTGTACCAACTAAATCAGTTCAATTACCAATAAACAATACATCGCTTTCACAACAACAACAACATCAACAATTAGCTGCACGTAAAACATCGAATTCACCATTGCTAACAACTGCACTCAAACAACCGACAACAATTCAATCTTATGAAGAACGTAAAAATCAAGCTAAATCAAATCTACGCAAGCAATTAGAACGTGATCTACTGAATATTCAACCACCAAAACCAACTCTACAAGACATAACATTCGTTCCGAATGGTTCAGATTTGAGTTTTCAACCAACGATCGGTCTTGAAGATGTTGTTCAATGTCTAGCTGAACTACAAGCCGATCGACAACGTTTACCACAACGTTTTACCGATCGTGCACATGTTCAACAACCATTTATTTGTGATCAATGTGGAACTGATTTTACTATACGTTGGTGGACACATATGAATACGAAAATATCTAATGAAATCACGAATATTCTTTGTGATCGTTGTAAAAAACAGATTCTTCGTCGTACAGCGAAATCAGAACATTCGACATTATTGAAAAATGTTTTCCTTTCAGCAATCAAACAAGAAAAAGATATCGATAAAACTTATCAAGCATTGATTAAACAAGAAAAACTCTCGTCAAAAACGAAAACATTCGTTCCATCACCAACTTACACTTCTTCACAACATCAAATCAAGAATAATACAATACCAACAACAACAACAACAACAACTACGAAAAAACATACGACTAATCCTTCTCGAACAGTAGTACAACAACAACAGCAGACTCGTACAACGATATCTGTACCTCAACATCATATGAAAACCCATGCTCTAGGGAAGATTTCGAAACAAACGATGAAATCCCAAGGAATTCTTCCTCATAATTATCCGATATCTCCTCAACAAGCTGAACTGTTCAATGCATTTTTAGCATCAAATCTTGTCAAGCCAGCCAGTTCAAAACGACGAACATATCCAACGGTTCAATTCAAATAAACACAAAAATTCGCTTGTTTTCCTTCACACAAGATTTGCAATGTTTTTTTTTGTTTTGCTTCTCTTTTCTTTTTTTATTCTTCGAATTTCAAATAAAAAAATCGGATCAGATTAATTTTAATACGAAAAAAAAATACGATTATACTTTCATATCGAACGAAATATTTGTTTCTTTTACTTGGATTTCAGTTTTCATATCTCGTGACTCGTACAGTACGTAAATTTAATATCATTTCCTGATTCAATGTTCATTTCCGCTCAATTCAATCGAACAATTACGATTTGAATTTTCTCTTGAGGGTGGCACTCGTACATCGTATTAAAATCCTATTAGACTATTCTTTAACCTGCAGTAAAAGTACAAAAAAAAATCATTTGACATTGATCGAAGTCACTTTTCTTTTCTTACGTTGTTACAGTTTGAGCGTGTAAAACGTTATTTGATTGTCATTGAAGAGCATTTGATTGTAGATGTCAGTGTTTGTAAGAGATTCGAAATTGTTTTATAAAAAGTGCATAAATAAAATCTAATATTTTTTTTTCTTTTCAATTAAAAATGAAGATTATAAATTTGAAAAGAATATTTCCAAATTCGATTGACATTTGGATTCAATTGGTTCAAATAAATCAATCTATTTTTTCTTAGAGAAGAAAAAAAAGAAGAACGAGCAAGTAAGTAAGTAAGCGAACGAGAAGAAGAAGAAAAAAAAGGCTATAGTGAGCTAGTGAAAAGACAGAGAGAGAGAGGAAGTTACTTGAACTTCTACATCAAATAACAATCATAATAGTATCACCAACTGGTATAGACAATCAATTTGCTTCTATCATTCCTTGTTTTTTGCAGATAATCTCATCAGACAAAACGACATACAAACCGTCGATGTTTTCTATGTTAACTTAAAAACAAATTTAACTTTCGAAATTATCTTCGTTCTTTTTTCATGGGTATTCGACTTGGTACTTCACGTTCGAAATCATCTCGAGATAATCAATATAAATATCCTGATAATTATCCATATAATAATCATGCCAACCAACAACGAACACATTCTTCATTACATACCAACGGTTATCCATATTCCAATGGTGGCTATGGTACACATTTAATACAAACAAATCAACTTGGCATCAATACAAATCATCATCCGTATAATACAAATTCGAATAAAACAATTTATATTGCTAATTACGATTTCAATGGCACGTCAACATCAGGAGAATTAAGTTTTGTTAAAGGTGATCAGTTAGAAATTATCGATCGATATACGTGAGTAGAAAAAACAAACAAACAAACAAACAAAATCAAGTCTATCGTTGTTTTGTGTTTGATGCACAGATATAATGATTGGTGGCAAGCAAAAAATCTTCGAACGAAACACACGGGTTATGTGCCTGCGAATTATATTTCACCATTGAATGATTTAACAGCTTGGGAGTAGGATAAATATTTATTTATTTTTTTGTTTATAATTTTTCACATGTTTTCGTAGATGGTATTTTACTGAAACAAATCGTCGTGATGCCGAACGATTTCTCGAACAGCCACATAATGGTAAAGGAACATTTCTAATTCGACCGTCGGACACGAATCAAGGTCAAGAATCATTGTCAGTTTTGGATCTAACGAAAGACAAACATTTTCATGTTAAACACTATCGTATACGTCGAACCAATCAAGGAATGTATTACATTAGTAGTAAAACAACATTTGGATCTCTACAAGATCTTGTTGAACATTATCAAAGTAAAAAAACAGAAACCAACGAAACGAATGTTGATTTGATTCTGTTTTTTTTTGTTTGAAGAACATATCGATGGTCTTTGTTGTTTATTAACTCGACCATGTCGAAAAATAGAACCAACTATTCCAGCTGACCGGTACGGCCTATTAGAATTAGATCGTGCGCAATTGTTACGTACGGATTTAGTTGGTAAAGGTAATTATGGTGAAGTTTATCGTGGTAAATATGGTCAACGTGATGTTGCTATTAAATGTATGAAAACTGATACGCATAAGAATCGAATGTGTAATGTCGATAAATTTCTCGATGAAGCTAAAATAATGAAAGATCTTCTACATAAAAATATCGTTCGTTTGTACGGCGTTTGTACACGTGAAGAACCGATATTTATTGTCACGGAATTCATGGCTGGCGGATGTTTATTGAACTATCTTCGAGATGGTTTAGGCAAGAATTTGAAATTTAAAACAATCTTAGATTTTGCTGCACAAGTACAATGAAATGATTAAGAAATCTATTTTCTATGTATTGAATTCTGTTTAGATTTCGAATGGAATGGCGTATCTCGAAGAAAAACGTTATGTTCATTGCGATCTTGCAGCACGAAACATTCTCGTTGGTGAATCGGATGTAGTTAAAATAGCTGATTTTGGTCTTGCAAAAATCCTTCAAAACGATCGATTAATGGTCGATCGTGAATCTCAATTTCCAATAAAATGGACGGCGCCTGAAGCAGCAACGAAAAAAGAATACACAACTAAGTCTGATGTTTGGAGTTTCGGCGTACTTTTATATGAATTGATTACACATGGATCAAATCCATATCCAGGAATGTCGAATAATGAAGCTCTACAATCGGTACTCAACGGATATCGAATGCCTCGAGTAATGATTTTGAAATCACAATTGAAATTTGAATATTGTTTTCTTTATGTTAGCCGAATGATTGTCATGAACTTTATTATCAAATCATGTTATCTTGCTGGCAAGATAATCCCGATAATCGTCCAACTTTTGAAACACTTTATATGCGTTTTGATGAATTTATGATACAGGCTGAGCCCAATTATCGCGAGGTATGTCCTATATTCTTCCATTGGAATGTTCTGTCTTAACATTTCTTTTTCATCTTTCGTTTTAGACATGATCAACCATCGCTCCCATTCTTCTTCTTCTTCTTCTTTTCTGGTTCCGATTTACTCAGATAAATATTTCAAAAATTATATTCGAGTTTGTTTCCCCTTCTCTTCTCTTTTCATATGTACATGTACACATAGCATATACACACTTTCTCTCATTTAACTTTTTTTTCATACCAACAGTGAAAAACCTCGCTCTCATTTCTCGTCTCGAACAGTCTATGAATATCGAAAGAAACTATCATCTTCGATAGCAATAGTCAACTCGAGTTTGTCTCTTTCCTGTTCTTTTTTTTAAATGTAAATGCTCGTTCTTCTTTAAATTTAAATGAAAAATAACAATAATAATAATAAACAAAAAAAAAGAATTCATTGTGTGCAATTCCATTTCATATTTATCCTTCCGAATTTGTAGATACAAGATGCTTGATGATGCACGTCGTTTGAATTCATTTCTACGTAAGACACGTCGTGGACATGTTTTGAAAATCACACATGAACTCTATTTACGAACGGATATCACATGTGGTTCACGAGCATGTCAACAATGTACCGTTGATCACACGACTGTTCTTGACAGAGAAATCAATAATGCAAATGCTCTTATCTCACATGGGCATTATCTACTTATTGATACAAACATTGTTCTACAACAAGTAAGAAAATAAAGAGGAAATTCCGTTTGAGTTTGTTGTTTTGTTATTGTCAAGGTTGATCTACTTGAAGATCCGCTATTTACAAATGTCATTGTACCGCAAACTGTGCTAGACGAAGTGAGATTGTATGCAAGCTATAATTACGAATTCGAATGTGTAATTATAGGTTCGACATAAAAGTTTAGCTATTTATAAACGTATTCGAAGTATTATATCGATTCCTGAACGAAAATTTTTTGTTTTTATTAATGAATTTAATAAGTAATGAATGAATGAAATTTAATTTATGATCTTGACATCTTTCATTTGTATAGAAATACATTTGTTTTACGTAAACCGAATGAAAGTCCCAACGATCGAAACGATCGAGCTATTCGAAAAATCGCACAATTTTATAACGAACATTTAAAACAACAAAGTACAAAAATTAAACAAGATAATGAATTGAATTCAAATGATTTTATTTAGTTGCTATTGTTCTTCTAACGGATGATGTTGCCAATCGAGATTTTGCTCGACAAGAAAATCTTCTTGCTTATTCATGTAAAAGGAAACTAATTTCTCCATTGAAAAAATCGATTTCTTTTGTAGTAAAAGAATATTTGACAACATTCAATCGACCAGAATTATTAGATCGTCTTGTACTAAAAGAAGAATCATTTGATTTAGAAAAAGACATTGGAAAACGTAAAGAAGTATGACATGGAGTTTGATTTTTTGTAGAAAAGCAATTTTCATTTGATTTCAAAAGATTATCTTTCCGGAACATGTTCCGATTTCTGAAGTTCAACGTGGTATTAAATCAGGCAAATATCTACAAGGAACATTTCAAGCCAGTCGAGAGAATTATCTCGAAGCGAATGTGTTCGTTCAAGATTCGGAGAAATACAATCAAGTAAAATTAAACGAAACGACAAAAACAACAGGGATTTTTATGTTTTTTTTGTTAAGCTGTTTGTTCAAGGTTATCGAAATCTTAATCGTGCTGTTCACGATGATCTTGTTGCAGTTGAAGTTCTGCCTGAAAAAGATTGGGCCGTACCATTTAGTTTAGTTATCGATGATAAGGATGATGATCAAGGAGATTTAGTTATCGAACAAGTAAAAAAATGCGAATAGTTGATGATTAGACAAAAAAAACGAGTGATTTCTGTTTTTAGGAAGAAACTGGTCAAGTTATAGCAGGTGCTTCATCGAAAAAGATTGCATCATGTCGTATCGTAGCGATTATTAAACGAAATTGGAGACAATATTGTGGCATTTTACAAGAATCATTACCAGGCGTATGTGTGATTAATTTGAAAGAGAGAGAGAGAGATAAAGAAGATTGTTTTCTAGGCAAAATTTCATTTATTTTTACCACATGAAAAACGTATTCCGAAGATTCGTATTGAAAGTCGTCAAGCGGAAGAATTGAAAAATAGTCGAGTTATGGTACAAATTGATCATTGGCCACGTTTATCACGATATCCACATGTAAGAATCAAGATAATGAGTGTAAAATTCAACATCTTTTTTATTTTGTTATCTTCTGCTAGGGTCATTTCGTTAAAACTCTCGGTAAATTAGGCGACAAAGAAACAGAAAATGAAGTTATTCTAGCCGAAAATGACATCCTTCATCATGAATTTCCGGAAGCCGTCCTCGATTGTCTTCCAACATTACCCTGGAAAATAACCGATGAAGTTCGTTATTATTCATTACATTCTTTTGTTTGTGTAATTATATTTAGTATTTCACTAGGATTTAGCCAGTCGTGTTGATTTACGTGATTTTTGTATTGTTAGTATTGATCCACCGGGTTGTACAGATATCGACGATGCTCTACACTGTCGTTTACTTGAAAATGGAAATTTTGAAGTAATACGAAATTCGAAAAGAAAATGAAAATTGAAAAATTTGGCGATTTTAGTGTGGTGTTCATATTGCTGATGTGACACATTTCGTTCGACCAAATACAGCCTTAGATTTAGAAGCACGTGAACGTGGTACGACAGTTTATTTGACTGATCGTCGTATTGATATGTTACCGGTTCTATTGAGTGGAAATCTTTGTTCGTTACGTGGTGGCGAAGAACGGTAAAACGAAACGCAAAGATTTGATAGAATTTCCTGTTTTTTAGCTTTGCTTTTTCTGTTCGATGGGAAATGACAAAGGACGCGAAAATTGTTAATACAATTTTTCATAAATCAATTATAAAGAGTAAATCAGCAATGACATATGAACAAGCACAAACAATTAAAGACGATCCGGGAATGACTGATGAAATAGCGTTGAGTTTACGACGACTTCATTCAATTGCTAAACAATTACGTGATAAACGCATGGAGAAAGGAGCATTGGTACTTGAATCATCCGAAGTACGATTTCAATTGGATACAGAAACACATGATCCATTGAGTGTTATGAACAAAGAATTGAGGTAGTTTTTTTTTAAATGATGAATGATTTTGAGCAATTCTTTATATAGAGAAACCAATTGGCTTGTTGAAGAATTTATGCTTTTAGCAAATATAAGTGTTGCAGAGAAGATTTACGAACTATTTCCTGATTGTGCTTGTTTACGTAAACATCCAGCACCGCCCATATCAAATTTCGATCCACTTGTTAAAGCAGCTGAGACCAAAGTAAATTTTTATTTTCATTTTGAATATTTACGTTTTCATTTTCAATTTTTTCAGGGTTTTCAAGTTCGTGCTAATACAGGCAAAGAATTAGCTGATTCACTTGATCAAGCGGTTCTACGTGAACATCCGTATTTTAATACCATGCTTCGTATGCTTGCAACACGTTGCATGATGCAAGCTGTGTATTTCTGCAGTGGATTCGAATCTGATTTGAAAAATTTCGAACATTACGGTTTAGCTACACCGATTTACACACATTTCACATCGCCTATTCGTCGATATGCCGATGTTCTTGTTCATCGTTTGTTAGCTGCTGGTATCAATGCTGATTCAACATTTCCTGATCTATTAAACAAACGTGTTCTTCAACAAATTTGTAATAATCTTAATTATCGACATCGTATGGCTCAATATGCAGCACGAGCATCAGTTGATTTGCATACTCAATTGTTCTTCAAAAATCTTCATACTGACGAAGATGGTTATGTCTTTGCTGTACGAAAGAATGCTTTACAAATTTTATTACCACGTTATGGTCTTGAAACAACATTATTTCTACGTGATACAGAAGGAAGATCTATCGGAGAATATAATGAAGAAGTATGTCAAAGCAAAAGAGAGAGAGAGAAAAAAAGCCATCATTTACTTTTGTTCACTAGGAAGCAACACAAACGATTAATAGTCTAACGATTCATATGTTTGATCCGGTGACCGTACAGATCAGTGTCGATAGTAATAATATCCAACGACAACGTATACAAATTCATCTTGTTAAGCCGGTTATCGAAGGTTTTAGTGTACCGGCAATAGTGAAAAATAAGACAGCTTTAGATGATATTGATGATACACTTACAAAACCAGTCAAACGTTTGAAAGTTAAATCATCAAAGTAAAATTCCACAGTGTTTTCTGTTTTTCTTTACATTTTTTTCTGTGATTTATCGAAAAACCAAAAAAAAAATAAATAAAAAAAAGAGGTGTGATTGAATGGTCTTTCGTTTTTCTTTTGATATTCGGGATAGAAACGGGAAAGGGGATAAAGACAGGTTTTCGATGTTGACTAGATTTCTATACATATGTGTTTTATAATCACGAATTGATTAAGAATTCTTCTGTAGGTGTTATTCGTTGAATACTTCGAGGTCGATGAACATATTTAGTTAGAATAGGCATGTCACTAATGATAGTTTGTTTGAACGGTATCGACGATTTCGATGTTGATGGACGTTGATCAAAATTCTATAACGAGGAAACATTAGTTATATTGTCAATAGGTGCGATGTTAAAATGTCGTGATATGATGGGTGTAGTGTGAAGAATAGCATGCTGTTGAATAGATGATGAAAGTGTAGAGGATGAAACAGACGGTGCAGGATTTATTTGTCGTTTCGATAGATATACCTCAACATTAACGTTTGTCTTCATATCTGGTCGACCTGGCAGCCATGCTGGCGATTGAGATAGAACATGAGCTGCACAAGTCGAACCTTTAATAATACGTCTACGTGTTTCACGTAGATCGAGTGATGTATGATTTTTTTGGAGCATTGGAGTTTTTGAGGGTAGCGCTGATTTCGGAGGAGAATCGACTTGTGGTTTTGATCGTGCAGCATTGACTTCATATCGTACATAAGCTTGAGCAAGATTATAGTCAATCAATGGTTTTTTGAGTATGTTTACATTCGTTTCACTCTCGTTTTCTTTGTTGACACCGGGAATTTTTTTAACTTCTTTGTAAGCGAGACCTTTGTAGAGAAATTTCGATTTTGGTACCGGTCGAATTTTGGGTAAAACAGGTGGATTGACTCCTCGTGGATCATGTAGTAATTGTTCTTGTTGAAGAGCCTGTACTTCTTCAATGGCATGTTCACTTCGTCTTGACATGGGTTTGATTTGAACAGGTACACACGTTACAACTGATCGCCACATTTTAGTTGGTTCTTGTTCGTCTTTAGTTTCGTCGTCTTCAGGAAATGTGACTAATGTATTATTTTTTAGATCATTCTCGTCGGATGTTGTTGGAAGATAAACTTTTCGTGTTCGAAATAAAGGATCAGGTTGACAAGAATTTCTAGTTGTTGAAGCTCGAACGTTCGATAGAACTGTACGTGATCGAGTAGTTTGCTTTGTAGTTTCTGTTGGAGCTGTTGAAGTTCGAACGATAGCAGTTGATTGACGAGGTTTCGTAGGTTGTAGAACGCGATCAGACTCGAGTTGTTGAACTTGAATCGGTGAGAAATAAACGTGCCCGTTATAACCTCTCCAAACCTAAGAAAAACAAACAACTTTTCTCAATTAATATTTCAGATAAAAAAAAATCTCATAAAAATGATGATGAGCAATCAAGGTGGAATGCCTCCACAAGGTCAACCTGTAGCTGCTGTTCAACAGCAATCTGCAGCAGTCTCTCAACAAGCACAAGCTCAAAGTAGACAACGACAAAATGACGAGATTCTCACTAATTGTCTTACACAAACGCAAACTCTTCGTGAATGTCTACAAAATCTACTTAATTGCACTAAACAAGCTGCAAATATCGAATCCGATGATCAATCATCTTCATCAACACCTAATCCTCCATTGAACAATGTTAATTCAAATTTAAAAGCCAATATCGATCGTAAACTACATGAAATGAGTAGATCGTTCGAACAATTGAATGCGTCAATTGAACAATATGATTTTAAATTTCTTCAAAGTCAACAAATACTTATCAATCATTACAATGAATTATCCTATGAAAACAAAGGTACACTCATCGATGAATGGTCGATCGATATGAAATGGGCTGAAAAACTCTCCGAAATCTATCAATCGATTCAACCTAATAATCAACTCTATCGTCGAAGTAATCAACGAAATTTAAATGCAAATCTTCGTTCACGTATCGACGGACCATCATCAACAATCATCGAACGTGTCATCAATCAATTCGAAAATGTTCAGCAACAACAACAACAACAAGCATCGAAAGATTATACTCTAACTATTCAACGTCTATCCGATCATTTAAATATCATCGAATTTTGTCTTTTACGTTCCGGTCTAGTTATTTATCTTTATCTTCGTCATTGTACAATCGAACATGTTATTGTTAAACCATTGAACGAAAAAAAACAATTAGGAAATCATTTCAATCCTAAACTTGCAACGAATTATAAGGTTTTGGATATCATTGCTGGACATATACGTGCAATTGCCGTTTATTTTTCTCCATTTGGCGCACAAGCTGATCAAGCTTTACAGAAAACATTGAATTATATTTATAAATATCAAACATTACATGCACAGAAATGTACAACTTGTCAGAAACATTTACTAAATGGTTTACAGCCAACATGGCGAGATGTGAAAACGAACGATTGCTATCACGAAGAATGTTTAAATTAACTAAAAATGAAAACTTGGTTTCTCACCTGATTGAAGACAATCAAAAAATGTTCTTAATATAAAGCCAGAATAAAACCAGAACGGATTTCTTTTCGACAAAAAAGTTAAATAAATGTCTGTTGAATCTTATCAAGATTAGTTGTTATTTGTTGTTTTTTCTCTTTTTGCTCGAGAGAAGTAGGAGGTTAAGAGAGAGAGAAGAGAGAAAAGAAAACGAGCTCGAGAAGAAGAAGAAATTTTGCGTTTGTTCTGTTGATGCTCGTTACCATAAGATTTACATTCAAATAAAAAAAAAGAACTTGATTTCTTTTTCATTCGACAAATCAATCAGAGAGAGAGAGAGAGAGAGAGAGAGAAATAAATTCAACACTATACATACTCGAAGTGGTTCCATAGGAACAGGTCGTTTTTGTTCGAGATAATAAAAACGTGGATAAAGACAGCCGAAACCGGGCGGTGGATCGCTCGAGCCAAGTACTATTTGAACATCATGATCGAGTTTGTTCTGATGTGGACTTTCTAAATTCTCATGAACCATTGCAGCATAATTATAAATAGCTTGAGAAACAATCGGCTGTAAATGTTCACCAACAGCCGATGGTGATGGATCCTCATGTGACCTATCGAATAATAAAAACGAACAATTCGATTTGATTTTTCTTTTTGAATTTTTACATTTTATCTTGAACTGCATCAGTGACCGAATGATTTTTAAGTATTATCGATGAGAATTGTTGTGATTGTTGTTTAGCTAAAATTTCATCGATTTCTCCGTTATCGAGCAATGTATCTTGAGAATCAGCCGATGATTTAATATCGATATCGATATCTTCATCTTCGTTAATAATAACCGAATGCAATTGTTTATCATCGGGTAATGCTGTCAGAAATGTTTGATTATTGTCCGAGTTAACACTCATTTTAAATGTCGTTTGTGAAATATCACACACACAAACAAAATAACGCAAAAATGAAATTGAATTAAACTTCTCTTTTTAGTCAATGTTGAAAAAAAACGAAAGGAAAAAAAATGAAAATGAAAGCGAAACGTTTATTTTTACATTTCGTAAATAAATAGACTTCGCCGAGTAATTTAACGAGAAAAAATCTAATCAAAATCTACATGCAGGAGATTGTCAAATAATTTTCTCGGAAATATTCAATGGAAACTGTTTTATTTATAAATATAAAATTTGAATTTAAAAAAAAGAACACGAATGTTTTTTGAAAGCTATTTTTTAGTCGTAACCAAGGACTTCTTTGGATACACGTTTTTTATGTTGTTGAGCGAAACGTGTTTGTAAATGTTGAATTTCTTGACCGATTCCGCTTTGTAAACGCCAACCGTAATCATGGCCACGAGAGTTTGGAACAGTATTCGAAAATCGAGTCGAATTCTCTGGACTTGGTTTTCGTGGTTTGAGATTGCCCTTAAAAACAAAACAAAACCAATTCGAATATTCACGAAAACGAAATCATCGAACTACTTTGGGATCATAATCAGCCATCCAACCGTACGCTTGTTCCCATTGTTTTCGTCCGACATGTTCTTTCTCAATACTTTCAATCCAAATTTGTGCTAAATCCCATGGTGTAAAATCTCCGGCATCTAATTTCTTGACTCCTGTATTCGTACTTCCCTTGGCTGCAGCAGGTGCGCGTGTTGGAGCTGGTGGTGCTGCTGGTTCAGTTCGATTTCTAGAGTGTTCAAAATCATATTACAATCAAAAATCAAAAATCTTCGTTCGTCTACCCTTTTCGAAGTAAATTAGCCATGACTACACGACGCACACAATCGTTGCGTTTCTCTCAGCAATATAAACATACACACATTTTGCTTCTTTTCTCTTTCTTCGTCTCTTCAAACAGCTTGAAAAAGAAAAATCGAAGGAAATTGTAAAGAGAAAGAGAGAAAGACAGAAAGAAGTTTATATTTATTTTTTTATTTATTAATAAAATAGAATTTTTATGTTTTGTTAATCTGAATGTTTATGCCAAGTACTCGTTAGGACAACAATAAGAAAGCCAATAAAAATCAAAAGAACATTCACTAATGGATACAATTTTCGTTCAGTTAAATCTCGATGTAACATATCGATCAATGTTATATAAACGAATGTTCCTGCACTTAAACATTGTAGGATTCCATTGAATGAAGAATCATTATTCGATATAATCGAACTAACAAATATTCCTAATGGTCCCATAAGAATCCAAATCAACATCGAAGATAGAACTCGAAGATTACTTTCATCTTCAGTTAATAAACGAAATGTAATTGTAAAAGCAACAAGAGACATATGAAAACATATAGCAACAACTAAAATCCAAAATGTTGAATCGAGTATTGTTTGTCCACCAATGAGAACACCATCTGATGAAATAGAAAAAGAAAATCACGTTTTTAATTTAAATCGGCAATGAAAAATATCTTTACTAAAAAAATAATGAATACTGAGTGCTGCAATTAAAGTTATTAAACGTAATAAATAATTCGTTTGTTTCGATTCGTTGAATTGTTCATCTTGAGTTCGAATTGTTCGTGTTTTTTTATATAACGAAATCAATTCATCAATAAAACAAATAAGAAAAAAACCAAGACCAATGTATAAATAACCGAGATTATTCGAACTCGATGATTGATGATCTATCATCGAAAGTGAATGTGGAAGAATTAACATCAAAAGTATTCCTAATTAATTCGAGACAGAGAAAAAAATAATAAAATAAAATAAAATCAATCAACGAAAAAATTTACCAAATAGAATTCCACTAGTTAAACAAGAAATAATACGTTGACTAATATCAAGAATTCTTTTATTTCGTTCAAATACAATTCGTTGCAGATACATGGCAATCAAAACCACGGTTAAATTTGATGTTAATAACATCAACATTGACATATATTTCGCGTGAATCAGTTCCATTTTAATGAGAAAATGTTATATAAGCAAAAGAAATGAAAGACGTATTTGTATATATATATATACGTTTCTTTTTCTTTCTATGGAGTATCTCTCAGATAGGTTTTGATCTATCATCGAATAGGCCTGATGATGTTGTTTTTTTTTTGGTTCGGTTTAATCGGTAGACCAGCTGACACACATTATTATTACATGTGATTAGCAAAAATCAATGGCATAAACATAAAATATTCTTTGAGATGATTTTCTTTTAAATAAATTGACACACAACTACTACATGTATATTATGTTCTTCCTTCAGATTCAGCAGTCGATCTATTCCGATAGATGTCGTTCGAGGATACTCTTATTAATTAATTAATTAAAGCAACAGAAAGAAAAATAATTATCAAATAAAAATCTCTGATTGTGTTTTTTTTGAGTAAAATGAGACAAAAAAAATAAAATTCGACTTATTTTATTTGACTAAGACTTATTCTTAATTGGTTTAGAAACTATATGCACAATATCTTTTTCATATGATTCATTTTGCTTATGATTTCCCACAATACGAAGGTTTTTTCTTTTTCTTTCTAGCAAATTGCCTTTTGAATAAATTGATTTCGTCTAAAAATAGACTTTTAAATCAACAAAAGACAGGTGATTCATTTGAATTATCTGTTTTTCTCTTCTTATCACGAAGGAAAAAGATTATTCGAGTTGCTTGTTTTTTTCTTCTAGATGTTTTGTTAACTAATTTCATTCAAAACGAAACTAACCCCAAATGGTTGTCGGCGTATCATCACCGGTGAAAATAGCCGAAGAAAATGATTTACATGTTTGTGAATTATCAGATACAACAAATAAATCAACTATCGAATGTCCATTTGATCGGTTAAATGGAGAAATTCTTCGTGAATACGGACACGACTTAACTGACGGTTGTATTTATTTAACAAATTATCGGTTATTTCTCTCGTTTAATCCATCGACAACGTATCATTATTCATTTGTTAATTGTACATTAGGTTTAATTGAATTCATTGAATTAAAAGATAATATTTATCTCTACATTCAATGTAAAGATTTTCGTTCATTTCGTTTAATATTCACCACATCGGACAAATGTTTATATTGGTTGAAAAAATTTCAAGAAAATCTTTCATTATTAAATCACATTGAAGAACTATTCGCTTTGAAATATCAAACAAATCAATCTTATCAACCGCGCGACTATTTTCAAGAAGATATACAACGTTTAAAATTGAATCAATCACCTTGGCGTATCACCGAACTGAACGAAGATTATAAATTAGCGCCGACCTATCCACCTCGATGCATTGTACCGGAACGGATAAACGATGAAGACGTTCGAAATGTAGCGAAATTTCGATCGCATCGACGTTTTCCAACGATTGTTTGGAAACATGTCAATGGCGCTGTCATAGCACGAAGTAGTCAACCTGAAGTCGGCTGGTTATTTTGGCGTTCGAAAGAAGACGAACGTATGATCGAAGAAATCATCAATGCTTGTAAACCGACGAGTTCGGAGTTAATCAATAAAAAATTAGTCATTTTCGATGCACGAAGTTACGCAGCTGCACTAGCCAATCGTGCTAAAGGCGGTGGTTTAGAACATCCACAATATTACACCAATTGTGATATTCAATTCATGAATTTGCCCAACATACATGTCGTAAGAAAAAGTGCACAAATGCTACGATTAGCTATAACAAATGCTGCACAAGGCGAAACATGGTTGTCACAATTGGAATCATCTCGTTGGCTGCATAATCTTTCAGCTTTGATTAATTCAGCACAATGTATTGTCGAACATGTCGATCAACATGCTCGGCCAGTGTTAATTCATTGTTCGGATGGTTGGGATCGAACGCCACAGTTAACCACATTGGCCAAGATTATGTTGGATTCATATTATAGAACGATTGAAGGTTTTCAAGTACTGATTCAACGAGAATGGATTGCATTTGGACATAAATTTTCGGATCGATGTGGACATGGAAATGGTTCGACAGATCCTAATGAACGTAGTCCTGTGTTTTTGCAATGGATCGATTGTATTTATCAATTATTTAATCAACATCCGACAGCATTTGAATTCAATGAAATGTTTCTTGTAAATCTCAAAAAGAAAATCTACTTGAGATTTGATTGTTTTCGTTTTAGTTGAAATTAGCTAATCATACATACAGTTGCTTATTTGGAACGTTCCTATGTAATACAGATCAAGAACGAACAGTCGAACAACTAGATACGAAAACATCGACGATATGGACGTTATTGAATGTCAATTCGAAACAATTTGTCAATCATCTATTCGATAAAACTAAAACTGAAGTAAAAACAATGATTATTTGTTGAGAAAAAGTATTCAAATGAGTTTTTGTTTTGCTAGATTCTCTATCCATCATCATCCGTTCGAGATTTAGTCATTTGGTCAAATTTATATCTTCGCGATATTCGTTATACACCAGCTAGTCTACACGATCAATCAACAACGAACATTCCCACACGTATACGTTCCTACGAAGATCTTTCAACATCAATGACAAACACACTTCATCGTTCGATATCCGATTCAAGTTTAACTCATCTATTGAACAACACAACGAATCCCGATTTAACAACATCGATTCGATTGAACACAAATTCATCTCTACAACCACCACCACCACAACAACAAACGCAACTCAATCGTCTGCAATCATCGCCATCAGCTAACAGTCTCTTCGGTTCGCCGACTCAACATTCAAATCCATCAACACCGAAACAACAAAACTATCCCATCGATGATTCATTATCGCCGGATATTATTCAGTTAGCATCATCTGTACAACGGTTTCAATTGAATATTCATAGTGTAGATAATATTCTACGTATACAAACAAAACCACGGCAACATACGAATTCAATATCGAGTACCACATCGAGTCTTTCGGAAGCTTGGTCATTGCCACGAGTGAATTCATATGAACAGAATTCAACTCATCAACGATCAGTAAGAATTTTCTTTTAGAAATGAAAAAAAAATGTTTTGTTTTTTTTCGGGAAATTTAGGCACAACATATTCCGTTGAATCGAACGATGAAATCAGTTCGAAAACGTATTGATATCGATGGTCTAACAAAAATTCCCGATCAAGTCACATCTCGAATGCTGAAAAAAGAACATAAGTATCAACAACAAATTCAAAATCTTCATGAAAATCTTCGTCGAATGCAACGACTTGTTTATGCATTAGTTAACTCGAATAATAATCAAGTAAATAAATAAAACAAGCGATGATTGATCTTATTTCTAATCTTGTTTCGTTGAAGAATATGTCACCACGTACAGATTCAATATCTCAAAATAGTATGAGTAGTGTTGGCACATCATCATGTGCTTCATGGCAAAAGATTGACGATACTGATACGCATGTGACACGTTGGATACCGGATTTCAATGCACCAGCATGTCATTTATGTCGTACGAAATTTCAACAATGGCCATTGTCTCGAAAACATCACTGTCGAAGTAAATTGAAACTCTAATCAATTTCACGGCTATAATATTGAGCTTTCCTTTTTTTTTATTAGAATGTGGTAATGTGTTTTGTTTTAATTGTACGAACAATTATGTACCTATTCCATCATTGAATTTAACAACACCGGTACGTGTTTGTCAAGATTGTCTTCCAACAATCGATGATAATAATAATACGACGACGCCAACGACGCCAACATCAGCTATTACAATACCAAATGGTACTTGTCGACAATCGAATAATTCATTTCCTTCGCCTGGTGGACAAAAAGTGAAAGGATAATAATTTCGAATATAAATTATACATATAAACTTATCCCGCGTGACAAACTTTTCTGGCTTTCTCTCGTCTTTTTTTTTAAATGTGTGTGTCAAAATAATTTCATTTTTTTTTTCGATAGAACGTTTAACGTCTAGATTCGAGATTATTTATTTATTTATATATATTTTCTTCTTTTTCTTGTGTACATACGAACTTGAATGTTTCCTTTTTCTTCTTCTTCTTCTTCGTCTGTGATGTTGACATCGGCAGCAAAGTACTTCTGCTTTTTCGTTCAAAATCTACGATGTATATACTTAATTGAGTATAGAAACAATAATCGAATCCCTTCTTTTTCCTTATATGTATATATATTTACTCTTGAAAATTGTCTCTATTATCTATTTTTGGCTTGTTCTTCATCGTTGTCGTCGTCGTCGTCAATAGCACATAGAATTTCTTCTTTTTCTTCTTTTTTTCTTATTTGTTTGTTTTCTAAAATATTAAATTAATGCGCTTTTCTTTGTGCATGTGAATGTTTAAAAAGAAGAAAGCAAAATGAAGACAATTTTATGAATAATAAAATAGATGTGTGATGGGCACTTGATATAGTTATTTTGTTTATTGAAAAAGATTCTACTTGAGGAATATCACCAAGTGAAATACGAATGAACCGAATACATGCCTTTAACAATTGAGTTCTGAGACGTGAAGAACATTTGTTGAAATATTTCAATAGTTTTCCGAAATTCAAACTCGTTCAGGAGATATAAAATATACAAAATTACTAATTAACGTATTATAGTTTTGTCTTATGCATACACGGTTTAATTAAATTTGTTAAAATAAAAGTTTATCTACTGCAGAGTCTTTGACTGATATTCTAACTCGATTTGCTCCATTCGGCCTTGTGTCGAGTGGAAATCTAGTTTGATATTCATCTTGTTTCATCGTTTTGCAATTATTTTTCATACTGAAGAACACACTTGTACTATGTCAGATTTTATCGGCGTGACTTATTGAAATATTTTGATGTACAAATTTTGAATAAAATGCATGAAGCATAACTATATACACAGCGACAGAGCGTGTCGAAACGAAATTATCTATCTATACTCTTATATTTACCTTGAAGTTTAGTTATATTTTTGTTTTTTTTTCTCAATAAAGTGTTCGATGGGTGAACTAGCGCTTGTTTGGTTGGATGAAGATCTTACAAATGTCAATATAGAACATTATCAGGATACTATCACTGATCTAACAAAAATTATAGATCGTGTAGAAACCTTTAATGATGCTGATGAATGCATAGATTTCATTACTGACCATCCGGATTATACGATTATTACGATTGTTTCTCAACAATTTTCTGAAAATGTTTTTTACATACTACAAACTATTACTCAAGTGAGTCGTGTGTATATCATTAACAACACTCAAGACGACAGTAATCAATGGTCACAACAGTACTCGAAAGTGAAAGGTGTTTTTCCCGATATAATTTCCATAAGTCCACTATTAACGACATACGTAGAACGATTTAAGCCAGATGCTGTCAAGATCAGCATCGCTCCATTAAATAGTATCACTACCGAAAAACCTCTGAATCAACAAGATCAGACTTTCATGTATACACAAATATTAAAGGAGATACTCTTAGAAATAGACTTTCATCAAGAAAACATTGATCAATTTTCTAATTACTGCGAGAGTTACTTTAAAAATGATCCCCACATAAAAACAGAAGTTCAAGACTTTAAAGAAGATTATGCTAACCATTCACCCATTTGGTGGTATACAAAAGCAGGCTTTCTTTACACAATGCTGAATAAAGCACTTCGGGATATGGAGATCGATACAATCGTGAATATCGGCTTCTTTCTGCAGGATCTCCACGAAAGTATTACTACAGCGCATAACCAACAAATTTCAGAAGAATGGTATCTTGATCCCTTTACTGTATACCGCGGTCAGGCCTTGTCAACAACCCATTTAGATCAAATAAAAGCTGCACAAGGTGGTTTACTATCATTTAATTGCTTCCTTTCAACAAGTACCACGAAAGATGTATCCGATATGTTTTCCCAATCACGTGTACCCGGTATGGATACCGTAGGTGTTATCTTTGAAATACATCTCGATCCAGCCATTAAGGGAACTCCATTTGCTTACATCAATACAATGAGCGCGATTCCAGACGAAAACGAAATACTTTTCACCATGCATTCAGTCTTCCGCATTGATAATATAAAATTAAAACCTCAATCCGTGGATATTTGGGAAATAACTCTTAAAATGACTCAAGACACTGACCCAAAGTTGGCAGCTTTAACAGATCAAATACGAACAGAAACAGAATCCTATGATGGGTGGTACCGACTAGGGCTCATACTTTTAAACCTCGCCCAACACAACAGCGCTCAAAACCTTTGGAACATTTTACTACACCAAGCTGAGTCTGACGAAAAAAAATCTTACTGCTATACCCATCTTGGTAACCTCTATCAAGACATCGGTTTCTATTCCGAAGCACAATCAAATTATGAAAAAGCACTGGAGATTGAACAAAAATCTCTTCCACCTGACCATCCTACTTTAGCAACAACTTATAATAACATTGGTTCGGTTTATTCTGATATCGGTAGATACGAAGAATCACTATCAAATCATGAAAAAGCATTGGAGATTCAACAAAAATCTCTTCCACCTGACCATCCTGATTTAGCAGCATCCTATTGCGCATTTGGTTTACTTTATTCTAATATGGGTAGATACGAAGAATCACTATCAAATTATGAAAAAGCATTGGAGATTCAACAAAAATCTCTTCCACCTAACCATCCTGATTTAGCAACAATTTATAATAACATTGGCGGGGCTTATTCTAACATCGGTAGATACGAAGAATCACTATCAAATCATGAAAAAGCATTGGAGATTCAACAAAAATCTCTTCCACCTGACCATCCTGATTTAGCAGCAGCTTATAGTAACATTGGTGCGCTTTATTCTGATATGGGTAGATACGAAGAATCAGTATCAAATCATGAAAAAGCATTGGAGATTCGACAAAAATCTCTTCAACCTGACCATCCTGATTTAGCAACAACTTATAATAACATTGGCGTCGTTTATTCTGATATGGGTAGATACGAAGAATCACTATCAAATCATGAAAAAGCATTGGAGATTCAACAAAAATCTCTTCCACCTAACCATCTTGATTTAGCAACAACTTATAATAACGTTGGCTGGGTTTATTCGCATATTGGTAAATACTTAGAATCACTAACAAATCATGAAAAAGCATTGGAGATTCAACAAAAATCCCTTCCACCTGACCATCCTGATTTAGCAACAACGAACAGTAGCATTGCTATGGCCCATGCAGGAATGCAGAGATACACAGAAAAGATTGCTCTGGAAGCTGTGACGGAAAAATCAGCGGAAATAGAAAAGATTGAAGATAAATCTCGGAAAAGTGGAATTTGGTTTTGTAATTGTTGTATACAATGAACTATTAACATATTTTATATCGTTGTAAATTATACAATAGTGTTTAGAAGGAGTGTGAAAATGTGCATGCCAAATTGTTGATATTGATGGATTATGATCCTAGTTAATATGTATGTTATTTTATCATGTGGTCAGTTAAATTGTATATTTCTAATTTTTGTTTTCGTTTTCCTCTTGGATTGAAATGGTTAGTAATATATAACCAACTGGAGATTAAATTTTATGAAGAAAAAGGAGGCCGTTGAGAGATAACAAAGTCTACAACATTTCTAAACTGTCTTATATTCTACTTTCTTGTTATCAGCTGATTAGGAAAAGATGACCATTTTCGATAATATCATCTGCGAATAAATAGTTGGATGATGATGATATTCGTTTTTAAATCATCTTTCAGTTGCAAATATTAAATAGTAATTAGCTGAATTTAATTAGTTTCGAAAGTTAAGAAGTTTATTAAATGAAAAAAAAGAAGTCTCATCTTTTCGCTTGTCTCTCTGTTTTGGATCAAACAAGTGTACCATAACAAGTATCACCATGGCAATCACTTGTCGGATATGTATCAGGAATAATTTGTGTTTCAGTTGTCAATTCAAGAGCTGTATCATCAATACCAGGAAAATTCACTTGAATATAAAAACCTTCCCAACCAGATGTTGGACTAGCAAGAGTTACTGAATAAACAATAGTTGTTGTGGTTTGTTCCTCAAATAGATAAATTCAGTTTTTTTTTATGAATATTGTTAATGAAAAGATTTTTACCTCAATGTCAACATTTCCTTGAATCCAAATCACGGGATTAATCATTGATTTACCAGGTTCATTTGGATTTGCAATTAAAAGTCGAAAATCACGTCTAGAAAATAACTTATTATCTATCTATGTTCATTTTTTCGATAGTTACCTTTTATTGTTCAATGTACGAGCATGATAACTAAATGCACTGATTGGTTTAGGTCCGACACTAAAATCGACCGTAGCTCGAATATAACCATGAGTACTATTCGATGTTTTTGTCCATTTAAATGATGGCAACGGTTTTTTCTTTAAAAAAAAGAAGAGTAGAAAGAATCCGGTTAAAAAGAATCACTTACATCATAAATACTCAAATAAAAACTTCGCATACTAAAAAATAAACTAATTTCATGACCCGCACATGAATGTTCAGCATTGGCTAATCGTCTAGATTTAAAATTCTTATTGATCTTTTTAGTTTTTTTTTGTTTGTTTTCAAATACCTCAAATATGAACCACCAGTGGCAACTTGTAACGTATTCCAAAAAGCATCCTAAGTACAAACAACAAATAAAGTACCCGTGAGTTTGTAAAGTTTATTGTACTTCATTATCGGGCAAGAAAAATTCGTCTCCACTCGATTGAATTTGTAATAGTTTGACATTTTTATATCGATCAAAATAACCTTTGAAAATAAAATTTAATACGACGAAAAAACTATCACTAATACTTATTTACTATATGGATCAACAATTTGTGCCATTTTAAGTAAATTTGGATGATCAACATATCGAGTAATATTTAATTGATAATAATCTTTGAATGCAAAGGTCCAACCAGCTAATGACTTAATTTAAAAAAAAGAAGGTTAAATAAGAAATGTTTGATTTTTAAAAATCGACATACACGATAGTGATGATGAAAGTTCTATTTTTAGAATAGAGATATTTTAAGAAAAAAAAACAATGTTTTATTTTCAATTTTGTTTACTTGATGAAGATTAAGAATATCCATAACGATAGGAACTGCACCCATAACACGTTCATTATCAACAGCAGCTGTTGTCCAAGCTGAATTGAAAACGAAAAGTTTTCCTGTAGAGTATCATCGATCTCAACTTACTCGTCCATCCACGCTAAAATTTTCACAATAGTAAACAATCAATGAAACAACAAAAAGAAAATCATGACAATTACTTTCGATGCTCCACCAATAAGAAATTTTTGAGGAACAGCTACACCTAAATGTTGAGCAAATTGTTGTACGGCATCCATGGCACGAACAGATGCCTAAGATTTCAAATGAATATTCGAACATGAATAACAAATCAATCTGTGCTTTCAATACTTTCGTCATCGGCATACGAAGAAGTACATAAGGATTATTGGGATTTTCGATAAATGTTTTCCATGTCCATGCAATAATTGCATCTTCACCTCGACTTCGATTTGTTGGATCAGCCACAAATCGAATAGGTTCATTTGGAATATCTTGAAGATCAACACCAATACTTCCACTACTAACAGCAAACATTGATGTTAACTGAACGAAATTATCTTCAGGTTTTGGTAATCTATCAAAAAATAAACAAGAATTTGGTTTCACAATGATAAAATATGTGTATACCCTTGATTGTTACTTCCACCATCAATTAACATAAAAGCAGCATCAGGCCGTTTGAGAACATGTGGAACAGTAATACATAAATAATGCCACCAAATAGGTCGACTACTAAATGTTTCTATTCAAAAATGAAAACGAACAAAAGTTAAATCATCATCGATTTGAAACTGAATCATTTACCATCGAACCATTTTTGTGATGTAAAATTTAGAATGTATAAAAAGTAATCTGGTTCACTATATGTTTGAATAATAGTCCAATTGAAATGCGGATCTGGTGCTTTAACATAATCATCCAACGGTGTGCATTGGCTATTTTGAATGAATATAAAACCAAGTAAGACAACAGCAAACAATCTGATACACAACATAGTTATGTGAAAGAAAAGCTTCAACTAAATTATCTATCTTGAGATATTCGTTCGTGAGTTCGTTCCTTTTTTTGTTATCTATTTAGAACAAACTTTTTTCGGTTTGTTTCTTTTCTCTTACAGTTAGCCTATATCTATGTAGGTAATTACATCTCAACATACTTTTAGAATTACGAAGAACAACATTTTTTGCGCATTCAACTGCGAAACATTTGCGTGACATTTATATTACCTTATCGAATTAAATGAAAACAAATAATAATAAGTTAAAATAGATGTAAAATTAATGAGATGAAGATTAAAATATTCAGTCTAAGCAACTCTCATTTCAGTAACCTTTGCAATAACTATCAAAAATGTCGTTCTTTTGCCTAATGTTTTTTATATGAGTATTTATTACGAACTGAAATGTCGTCGGATTTTTTCATTATTTATTCATCCAGGGTCAATGATAGAACGATTATTGATTCCATATATATATATATATATATTTCGAGACTTATATTATGAATTTAGCAGTAACAAGTAGGATGACGAGATTGTTTTTTTCAATTTCTATGATCGATTTCTTATTTCCCCATTTATCTACATAATGGAAATGAATTCTGTCTCTCTCTTTCTCTTGCTTTCCTCGTTGTCTCCGTTAATTTCACTTAATATGACATACAAATCTCCTTTTTTGATATATATATATTCGGGAAATGAATATTTTACATTTTAGATGAGAAGCAAAAATGCTTTTCTTGTAATTAAATTCAAAAAGAATAGTAGTAATATTTGGTTTTAAATAAATTAAACTGAAAATAGAATTCTCGAAGAAAAAGAAAAAGAGTCAGGACAAATAAGATGAAGACACGATCCTTGAAATATAGTTGAAGCATAATAGTTCGAACAACAAATATTCATCTTGCTTGCCGACAAAACATCATTGCCGCGGCGGCTAATTTGATCTCGATAGCAAAAATGCGTGCAACGACGATAGCAATGAACCGATCAGAGACAGTTTACATCCGGCCAATGTTAAATTAAGGCGTATAGCAAAAGTCCGTTCATTTCTTGCGAGTCTTATTTGGTTTGAGTCAAGAATAGAAAAAGAAATGCAGTGTGTGTGTGTGTGATTTACGACCATGTGACAGCAAATAAAATACTGACGTTTTGTTACTTCTCAGTGTCAATACATTTACAAGTATCCTTTTTTTCATCCTCACTGTGTGTAGTTTTGTTGTTAAGTTTGTTTTAGAGCATAACATAGACGTTTCGCTAAAATAATTTTCTGTCAATCGAATATTACGGAACAATAGACGGAAACTGTAGGCGGAGAAAAGCGAGAGAGAGAGACAGAGACAGACAGACAGACTGAGAGGAGACAACGAACTTGTAGTGCTTGTTGGAGATCGTTGATCGCGTGATGTTAACTCGTATCGTACGAAGAAAACTAACGTTCGATGATGACAATCATCACTTTCTATTCCACTTGTCCTGCTCGAATAGTAAAAAAGCAAGCTTGTTATTTATGAATTGATAACGACGAGAAGACGAAGACGAAGAAGAAAAGCAATAAAAATGTTGCTTCAATAAGCTAGTTTTCATACATGAATCTCTCTGTTTATGTATATTATTCGATTTAATATAAAGAATCTATAGATCGACTCTTATTGTCAACATTTTTATGAATTGTTGATTTGTCGAAGATTAGTAATATTGTTTCGCTAAAGTCATGTTCATCTGTAAATGTCTTGACTAACAAAAATAGAAAAGTAATAATCTAATACAATATAGCAATGCTTAATGTTGTCTCTTTAACTGTTTCCTTTTCTCTCGGATTTTCTTCTTCTTCGTCGTTGTCGTCGTCTTCTTCTTCTTTCATTCTATCTATATAATGAGTTTAGATGGTAGAATAAAAAAAAATGCCGACAACGATGAGACATGATGAGCCAAAATCTCAGAAGCATTTTCATACACACACACACTTTCTCTTTCTCTCTCGTTGACGCTTTTATCTGTCTCTTCGTCTTTGTTAACTTTGTCTTGCCTTTTTCAATTCATTTACTTACATTTGTATGTATTCTTTTTTCTTGCTATTGTTTTCCTATATCTCCTAATTGAATTTTCTTGCATTCCTAATAGTTAAATCGTACGAGGTTAACAATCAATTCTCTTTTTTTAGATGTTCTATGCATGAGATTTATTCAAAAATATTTATTAATATAAATATGTCATGATGGTTTCGAATTAATAATTGATCATTTTTTGTTACATCTATATCAACATATTCATTCATTCATTTATTTATTCTTTCAAGTAAGTGCTTAATAAATTCGCACAATTACATGTCCTTCATTGATTTCTGTGACGAAATATTGCGTGTAGAGTAATGATCATCGTCATTATCAAGGTTAATAATATACTAGCTTCGATCATTTGTGCTTTTTAGTCTTATTATTCTAGCTATTCAAGCAGAAAGAAAATACATGCATTCTATTTCTAATCTCTATCGTGTATATTATAAATATATCATCTACGTATGTGTATGTGTGTGTGTACTGTTCTTGCTTGTTGATGCCGGTCGTCTCATGCATTTAAAGCTGTATGCAAGCGACGAAAAAGAACGATTAAGAACTCTTCACATACTGAAAAAGATGAGAGATAAGAGCAGCAACAGTAGTTAGAATAATAGTATGTAGCTAAGTTTCTTCTGCTCTTTGGTCGTCATCTCTAGAGAAAGACGGTTCCGTAGTAACCGGATTAGATGAATACTAAAAGAACAGAACAAATCAATGCGTGTGCATGCCACGCATATCATACAGTTATAATTGTAGTACTTGTTATGTTTTCGTCCTTATTTTCTATATCATTGTTCGAGTCTGTTGAAATTATCGAACAATCGATCACATCGTGTTTTTCTTTTCTTTTCTCGTTTCTAGTCAATCGAATCAAATAGGAGTTCAATTGTCTGAAAGAACTTCGAGTCACATTCATATAAAAAATAAAACTAAACTCTAATTGATGGATATTTTTTTTTCTATCGACTTCGTTCAAAATCGGGTTAGAAGAGCTGAAAGACAATTCTCTCGCATATAACATATTTGCTTTTCTTTCGAAAGTCAACGATAGTAAACTCGTCTTTTTTGCGTAATCGAATTGCCGCATACGCTCGCGCGCGGCGCAATGTGTATTTTCTATTTTAGTTTCATGGTCAATATCTTTTTCCTTCTTCTTCTTCTTCTTCGCTACTCTCCCTTTCTATCTATCTACAACAGCAATATACATCTATAAAATAATATAAATAAAAATAAAAACAACTAAATCATAATGATAAAAAATAACAGCAACGAACTTCGGATGAAAAACGAATGATGCGAGAGAAATTGTACAAGCAGTAGATTTTATTATTCACTAGTCGTTCGCATCATCGATTTGTTCTTTTTCTTTTATATCATTACGCTTGTTCTCTAATATAAAAGCAATTCTCTATCCGAGCAATACCAAAGCAACACATTCTTATTTTCTACAATTAGCATAGTGATTGTATGTGTATATTGATGTAAGTTTTTAGAGCGACTAACCCGCCCTAATCATTACTGTCAAAAAAAAAAAGAAAACTTTTCTTTCTCTCGCCGACGAGAAACAGGGGGAAAAAATCAACTAATAATACGCCTATGCAATGAATATCCATCGATGTATCTTAGAAAACAAGATAGACAATTCAGCTATACCATCTGTTGTATGCAGGTGTTTCATCAATAAATTGATGTTTCTCATATTTCCTTCGTTTTTTCTTTTTTGTTCGACGAAGAAATATTCATAATTGGAATGTTAACTATACATTCGCAGGAATAGTTTTGTCAAATACTAAAAATACGATTTGCATGTAGTTGAATGCCTTAGAGATATACACTTGTTCTTTGCGTTTTACTTAATGATAGAATATTCAGTATTCATTATCAATATATGTGCATTATACACATTTAATAGGAAATAAAAGCTGATTTTTATGAGATATTTGATTGAATCGAATTCAATTCGAATTGTTTACGGTTAAATGATGATAAGAGATATTAAGAATTCTTCCGTCGGCTGACTTATCGTCTTTTCCGTTTTTTTGCTTTCTTCTTCTTCTTCTTTTTCTACATTGAATACACGTGGTTGATGCTATCATCATACTGTAGAATAGCTACACAAGGCCAAGAAAATGTGTAATAATATCAGTTCTAGCGGGAGGAGAGACAGAGAGAAAAAGAGAATGAAATGGGGAGGGGGAGAACGAAGATGTCTGTAGAGAGAGAAAAAAAAATAGAAGTCAAGGCGGATGGAGCAAAAGAGAGAGAGACAGGGAAAAAAAAAGAAAAAATATGAGAAAAATTATTGTATTACGTCTTCGAGATGATATGTGCTAGAATAGTGGCATCGTCCATTGCACACAAAAAAAACGATTTGCGCGACTGTTATTATGTGTAAAATTTCCTCGTAATCAATATTTTACATTAATCGAAAATGAACTTTTAAAAAAAGAATCCTCTCAAAATTATTTTCTTCATCTTCACGCTGTCAAATTTAATATTTTCGTCTTGTATTATTATTACGCCTACTGTCTGTTGTCATTGAATTTTATATTTATCATACGTATTCATCAAATAGTACAACCCAACGAAGTCGGCATTTCTACTGTTGTCGTTGTTTCGTATTTAGCTACTCTGTAGGTTGTGCGTGTCGACGACTCGTCATATTATTTATTGATGTCATAGTTAAAACGCACGAGGGACGAACAAAAAACGACAACTAGACAATACAAAATACGCACACACACAAATAAAAAGAAACTTTACCCTAATCTATTTACATTTGTATTGTAAAAAGATTGATGGACAACTAGTTGCAGTTGATCTATTGTTGATTACATTTCTTTTTCGTTTTCCTTTTCAATAATCATGAATTTCAATAGACAAAAAAATGATCCACATAGGCCCGCACATCAACAGCAGCGGCGCTCGATTGCTGAAGGCATGGCTCGTACAGGTACTCTTTTCTCTTCGTAGTCAGTCGAAGGCATTTCCCTGTGTTTTGTTAATTATAATATTTAGTATTCTACTGTTCTTATTGTCAAAGTAACTGGAGGAGAGAAGGAAAAAAAGAAAAAGCGCATAGAATATATTTATATAGATACTTTTTTGAATTGTCTATAGATGAAATTGAATCCTCATTTCGATGTTTTTGTTGTGTGTCTGTGTGTGTGTGTGTGCATCGATATGAAAAGAGGCTTTAGAAAAAAAGAAATAAGAAAAATTAATTAAGAACAATAAGAAATATCAAAGCAATTATTATTTTCTTTTATTTATTTTATCGTCTCATTTTACAAGTTCTTTTTTCTTCTTCCAGTTGCTGAAGTATTTTTTCGTGTGATCTTTGATATTCCAAAGAGAAAAGGAAGAAAAAAAAGAATGAAAGGAAGAGAGAGAGAAAAGAAGAAAAATTTTCTTCTTACTCAAACTTGTTGAAAGAGAATAAACAAAACGTTTGAGTTTATTAAATGTTTATTATTTAATCGATTTTAGTTTGGGTAAGCTAATTTAAAAGTCTACAAATGTACATCTTTTGGTTCTATAAACAAAGCATGTTATCTTGTCTGTTTTGAGGATTTTTTTTTCTAATTTTCTACCTACAAAGAGAGATAGAATGCCTAGAATCGGAAAACATATTAGTTTGATAGAAGAAGAAAAAAGATAAGTTGACATATATACATGTTTACTTGACAAGAGCCTTGGTCGGCTATTGTAAGATTTCTGATGATGTCATATTAAACATCAATAACAGAATATCTGCATGCATGCAGTAAATATATATTATATATCTTAGTGAAAAAAAAAGAAACGAGAGAAGAAGAAAACTCGTTTGTTACTATTTCTATGTTTTTCCTTTGCTTTTCTTTTCTTTTTTTCTTCATTTGCAACCATTATTATATATGGATATATATATTATTGGTTTTTTTTTC